>Ga0302199_1000002_pt1 | contig 178839 bp, 155 predicted proteins | sample II_Bog_N2_3_FD_194588 | JGI IMG/M metagenome (GOLD analysis project Ga0302199, IMG submission 194588) | Peat permafrost microbial communities from Stordalen Mire near Abisko, Sweden - II_Bog_N2_3 | ecosystem: Environmental > Terrestrial > Soil > Wetlands > Peat | place: Sweden: Abisko... | reverse complement strand
TTCGCGGGATCGGGGTATTACAGCCAATCGACCGCGTCATGCTTCTTTGGATACTCCGACTCCTCGCCTCCAAAGAGGATCCTCGTGCGCTGGCCGTCGGGCGCGACCTCCGAGCACCCCTTCCCCCCGGGATCGACCGCCCTCACCCTTTCCATCCCCTCGCCATGAGCCACTTGGGACCGCCGCCAAAACCTGCCTTGACTCCCCCGGGTCGGGTTCGTCCCATCGCCGGATGACCATGGCCGCAGCTGAAAGGTGCCAGCGCCCAGGGATGCGGGCCGCATGGTGGCGCGCAACCCGGCTCGGGTCCTGGGCGGCGCTCCTCCTCTCCTGCGCGCCCCTGCGGGCCGGCGACACCCCAGGCTCCATTACGAGCAAGCCTCTCGCCCCGAACCCCTACCCGCGCGGCAAGACCATGTTCGTCGAATTGCCGGCGTCGGAGACCGGCCTTGTTACCGAGAACCGCTACAACGACCCCCGAATGCGCAACGAGCTCTACCAGGAGTTCGAGACCTCATCCATCGGCACCGGTGTGGCCATCGGGGACTACGACGGCGACGGCAGGCCCGACATCTACGTGGTCAGCAAGACCGAGGGATGCCGGCTCTTCCGCAACCTGGGCGGGTACAAGTTTGAGGACGTCACCGAAAAGGCCGGGGTCGGCGCCGAGCCCGGCGTGTGGAACCAGGGTGCGGCGTTCGTCGACATCAACAACAACGGACGTCTCGACATCTACGTCTGCCGTACCAACGCGCCCAACCTTCTCTACATCAACCAGGGCGACGGAACCTTCAAGGAGATGGCCCACGCCTACGGCTTGGACGTCAAGGACTCGAGCGTCATGGCGGCCTTCTGCGACTACGACAGGGACGGGTACCTGGATCTCTACATCGCCACGAACGTGCTAGACGTGCCGACGCACCCCAACGGCCAGCGGGGATACCTGTTCCACAATAACCGCAACGGCACCTTCACGAACGTCACCGACACCGCGGGCATCGGGGGCGAGTCGCAGAGCCACTCGGCAACGTGGTGGGACTTCGACAACGACGGATGGCCGGACCTCTACGTCGCCAACGATTACGGATTCCCTGACAAGCTCTACCACAACAACCGCGACGGGACCTTTACCGACGTGGTCGACCGCGCCCTGCCGCACACGTCGTTCTCGTCGATGGGAGCGGACCTGGGCGACGTGAACAACGACGGCCTCATCGATTTCCTGGCCGCGGACATGGCCGTCACGACCCACGAGAAGGACCAGCATGACATAGCCGATGCCCGAGCGAGGACCGAGGAGCGCCCCAACTCGGACACCGCGCCCAAGTACCACCGCAATGCGCTCCTTATCAACACGGGAACGCCGCGCGCCGAGGAGGCCGCGTTTCTCGCCGGCATCGCGGCCACCGACTGGACCTGGTCGCCCCTGTTTGAGGACCTGGACAATGGCGGCCGGCTCGACCTCTTCATCACGAATGGCTTCCCGAGGGACCCCGGCGTCGACGTCCAGAGGCGCCTGATGGGCGCAGAAAGCGCGACCGAGCGGGTGAAGATCATGTACGCGAGCCCCGCCCGAGTGGAGAAGCACTTTGCGCTCCGCAACATGGGCGACTTACGATTCGAGGACGTGAGCGCGGCCTGGGGTCTGGACAAGAAGGCCGTGAGCTTCGGCACGGCCGTCGGCGACCTGAGCGGGGACGGCAACCTGGATATCGTGTACACGAACTTCCACAGCGGCGTCACCCTGATGCGCAACGACAACGACACCGGGCACAAGGTGAACATCGACCTGCGGGGCACCGTTTCCAATCGCTACGGGGTCGGCGCCACCGTGAAGGTCGAGAGCAGCACCGGCGTGCTGGCGCAGCAGCTCGTCCTGGCCCGCGGGTACATGTCGACCAGCGAGCCCATGCTCCACTTCGGCCTCGGAGCGGACACGGTGATCAAGCGGATGACCGTGACATGGCCGAGCGGGCACGTTCAGACGTTTGAGAACCTGCCCGTGGACCGGCGCTACACGGTCACCGAGCCGTCACAGGTGATCCCCCTGCCTGGCGATCCCGTGAAGCACCTCGGCCAGTTCGAGGAGGTCGGCGCCTCGGCCGGAATGTCCCTCAAGTCGCGCGAGGACGCCGTCGATGAATTGTACGTTCAGAAGCTCCTTCCCCACCGTCTGAACGCGCGCGGGCCGGGGATTGCGGTCGGCAATGTCTTCGGGACCGGCCGCGACGACGTCGTGGTGGGCGGGACGACGCTCGACCCGGTAAGGATCCTCGCCTCCGCCGTGTCGGGTCCGTACATGGCCGCGGACTCCACCCAGGTGGCGACGACCCCGTCGGTCGACGATGGGCCCCTTCTCCTTTTTGACTTTGCGGGCACGGGCTCAGCAGACCTCCTCGTAACGAAAGGGGGCAACGCGCTGCCGCCCGGCTCTCCCGATTACCAGCCGCGGCTTTTCCTAAACGACGGCCACGGCGCCTACCGGCCCGCCCCGGAGGGCACTTTGCCCCCCCTTTCCCTCAACGCCGGCGCTGTCGCGGCCGCCGACTTCCTCCACACGGGACGCCTCGGGTTGTTCATCGGGGGCCGCGTCGTGACAGGCCGTTACCCGACGTCGCCGCAGAGTGCCCTCCTTGCCAACCGCGGCGGACGATTCGAGGACGTGACCGACGCGCTGGCCCCGGGGTTGCGCGAGGTCGGGATGGTCTCCGCGGCCCTCTGGACCGACGTCGACGGCGACGGATGGCCTGACCTCCTTCTGGCCCTCGAATGGGGGAACGTGAAGTATTTCCACAACAACCAGGGCAAGGGCTTTGAGGACTGGACCGAGAAAGCGGGCTTCGCCTCCGCAGGCACCGGGTGGTGGACCTCGATCGCGGCGGCGGATTTTAACGGTGACGGACGGATCGACTATGTGGTCGGCAACGTAGGGCTCAACACCCAGTACCATGCCGACGCAGCGCACCCGGCCCTGTTGTTCTCGGGCGACTTCAAGGGCGCTGGCGGCCCAGCCCAGCTTGTCGAGGCCTACTACGAGGGCGACCGCCTCTTCCCCTGGCGCACGCGCCGCGACATCGGGGGCTCCATTCCGTCGGTCTTGAAGCGTTACGCCACCTTTGATGCCTACAGCCGCGCCACACTGGCCGAGATTCTGGGCGACGACAAGCTGGCCAAGGCCCAGCGCTTCGCGGCAACGGAGCTCCGGAGTGGCGTCTTCCTGAGCCAGCCCGACGGCACGTACAAGTTTGAGCCGCTGCCCCGCATCGCGCAGATATCCCCCTTGCAGGGAATCGTGGCCGGCGACTTTTCCGGGGACGGGCACGCCGACATCTACGCGGTGCAGAATTCCTTCGCTCCAATCCCGGCCGTGGGGCGCTTTGACGGGGGCCTAAGCCAGCTTCTGCGTGGGGACGGGCACGGGCACTTCACCCCGGTGCCCCCCCTGGAGAGCGGTCTGGTGGTCCCGGGCGATGCCAAGGCCCTTGCCCTCGCCGATGTGGGCCGCGACGGATGGCCGGGCTTCCTGGTTACGAGGAACAACGACACCTCGATGGCGTTCCGCAACCGCGGCGTCGCAGGCCACCGGCCGCTTCGCATCCTGCTTCGCGGACCGGCCGGAAACCCGACGGCCGTCGGTGCCAGGATCACCGTGGAATTCGCCGACGGGTCGGCGGAGACCTCCGAGGTCTACGCGGGATCAGGCTACTACAGCCAGTCCAGCCCCGCATGCTACTTTGGCTACCCCGACTCCAATACGCCGCGGAAAATCCGCGTCCGGTGGCCCATGGGGGCCGTCTCAGAGCATGAGGTGCCGGCCGGGGCGGCCACGCTCACACTGGCCGCCTCCGGCCAGAAGTGACGCGGGTCTATTCTCCGACCAGGAATCGCTCCACCGCGTCGCCCGTGTCTGTGCCCGTGATCCGGTAGTCGCCCGGTGCGGGTTTGATGAGCGGCGCAAAGGCCCAGAGCACGCTGACCGGCAGCACGACGCGGTACCTCGCCTCGGGCCGGACCTTCGTCGGGTCGAAGCCCGCGAGCAGGAGCGCGGAGTCCTTGCTGGCCACCTTCTGCGCAATGGCCTGCACCTCTGCGCCGGAAACCACGAATAGGCCCGCCGGCTGGTTCAGGAAGAAGGGCACCAGGTCCGAGACCCGCGTTGTACCGGCCGTGACAGCGGTCCTGCCGGGTTCTCCGTAGTAGTTTACAAGGGCAAAATCCGCAGCCTCGGACCGCCGCAGCGCATCTCCCACGCGAAGTGACAGAGCCTCGGTAGTCGAGAGCGCAGCGGGAATGAGCGGCGAGGATTCGCGACCCGGCGTCCAGTGCCACCGCGAGTCGAAGCTGCGCGAGGCAACCAGGGTCGGCGACCGTGAATCCATGACGACCAAATCGCCCACGAACGCGTTTCCCGCAATAAAACTGCCTCCACCCATGACGCTCGGTATTGGGGAATTCGCCGCGTAGACCGCGGGATCATCCGATGCCACCCAGAAGATGAGCCTGCTCGGGGCAAGGGGGTTGTAGTGGACCAGACCGAGCGCCTGGTGGGCGCCCGGGAACGAAACCCCGTCGGAGCAGGTCACCCCCGAGTCGGACAAGTGAACCGGCAGGGTTTCGGCGATGCGCGCCACCAGAGCATTCTGCCCGGCGGTGCCGATAAGGACGAGATGGCAGCGGGCCAGGTCGGCGTCCGTGACCTCGGCATCCGCCTTCGTGTTCAGGTTGCCATAGAGATTGTGGCTGTGGGGAACGCCGTCCTTGCCCGATTCGCCCCCCTCGGCAGGCCATGCCGGTATGGGGCTCCTGCTCGCTGCGTCCGCTGCGGCGCGCATCGCGGCCCGATCGGCCTCGCTGCCCTTCGTTCCATAGACGATCAGCAGCGGCTCGCCGTCGTAGAGAAGCGTTGCACTGCCCGGCGTGTGCAGGCGGAACGAAGCCTCGGGGGACTTTGCCTCAAACCCCCAGCCCTTGTCCCCCAGCGCCAGGACGACTTCGCGAGGAAGCGGCGCCGCCAGCGTGATTGGAATTGCGCCATTCACCGAAACAACCAGCGGAACCGAAGGGTCAAGGGGCGACTCCGCGATGCGCAGCCGCAGGCGAGCGACGTTCGTGAGCCCCGCGAAAAGCTGGTTTGAGTCTCCCACGGTCAGCACGAAGCGGGCTGGCCTCGGCGAGGCTCCCCATTCGGCAACCTCCGCCCACCACCCCCGTGTCGCGTCGCCGTCCAGCGCGGTGTAGTCGATGCGGCGGACCGAGCGCGAGAAAGGGCGCACTTGGAGCTTCTCCCAGGCGAGCCCCCGGGCATTGCCCTCCTTGTAGTCCCAGACCGCGTGGCCGTAGCCATTGGTCAGATCAAAGACGACCTTGCCGCCTCGCTCCTCCAGCTGCGCCAGGGGGCCGACCTCGTGTAACACCGAAACCGTGGGGTCGTCGAAGCTGTGCGTGGCATAGATGGGCAACGTAAGGAGGTTACCGAGCGGCAGGTAGCTTGCGTACCCGCAGGAAGGCCTCCCAGACGCCCAGCGCTGCGGGTATCGGGAGCCGAGGCGGTAGGTGCCTCCCCCTCCCATGCTTCCCCCGTTCAGGCTCACCCGGTCCAGGTCTATCGACCAGTGGGCCTCAATGTAGTCCACAACCTGGAGCACGTCGGCCTCCGACAGCGCCCGGTAGCCACCTCCCCGCGATCGCCCGAGGACCGCGAGCTCGAACGATCCTGCGTGGGCGACAAGCCCACTCGAATGCTCGATGTGGTTACCGCTGTAGCCGTGCATGTACACGGTGAGCGGCGCAGGATGCGCGGGGTCATAGTCGGTCGGGATGACGAACCTGAAGGGCTGGCCCGAACCGTCGACCGGGGACTCATACGCCCATTCCTGCACGCCGCGCAGCGACGCAAGGACCTTAGGGTTGGCCGTGACCTTGCCCAGCCATTCGTCAAGCCGGCGGGCCGCGGTGGCGGCGCCATCGGGGCCTGCGCGCTGGGCCGCGTTCTCCGCGGCCAGGCGAAGGTACTTGAGCCATCCGCGGTATGCCACCAGGTCCGCCCGTGACAGGGCCGAGTCCGTCCGGACGCCCAGCTCCGCCAAAGACGAAGGAGCGGAGGCGGGCTGCCCCGGGGCCGATCCGACCTCGGCCCTGAGAAGAGCCGCGGCCAGGGCGAGGACCCCAAGCGAGGTGAGTTTAACGAACCGCGCCTGGAGCTTCATAGTGGGGGCGTGTTTATCGGCCCAGGAGGGCCTTATTTGCGCGGATCAGAGAAAGCCTCTGCTCGACCGCCCGACGGGTCGTGAGGGCGTCCTGGGGTGTATTCAGGCACCAGTCGACCAGCCGGCCGACGGTCGAGCGCGCGACGTAGCAGCGCGTATCGGAGCCGCCGTAGTAGATCAGGACGGTCTTTTGCTTGTCGGGGAGCTGAACCCAACCGCAGGAGAACGTCACATTGGAGACGTCGCCGAAGCCCTCGCCGCCATAGGGAGCGAGGAAGTGGCCGCCTGGCCGCGCGATCACCTTCGTGGGGTCCTCGAGCGAGGTCATGAACATGTAGAGGGTGTAGCGCAGCCCTGCCGCACAGTTGCGGACGCCGTGCGCCAGGTGCAGCCAACCCTTGTCGGTCTTGATGGGTGTCGGGCCCTGCCCGTTCTTGACCTCCTTGATCGTGTGGTAGGCGCGCCCGTCGATGATCGACTCGGGGCCGGTGACACCCGTTGTGATATCGTCACAGAGCGTCCAGCCGATGCCGCCGCCGGATCCGACGTCGATGAAGCCGTCCATGGGACGGGTGTAGAAGGCATATTTCCCGCCGACGAACTCCGGGTGGAGCACGACGTTCCTTTGTTGTGAGGCGGGCGTCTTCAGGTTCGGGAGCCTCTCCCACTTCCTGAAATCGCGCGTGCGCACGACACCCGCAACCGCGACCGCGCTCGAGAGGTCGCCCGGCTTCGCATCGGGATCCTTGGCCTCCGAGCAGAATACTCCGTAGATCCAGCCGTCCTCGTGGAACGTGATCCGCATGTCGTAGACGTTGGTCTCGGGCTTGATCTCGGGAAGGTCGACCGGCTCGTCCCAGAAGCGCCAGCTGTCGACGCCGTTCGGGCTCTCGGCGATGGCAAAGAGGCTCTTCCTGTCGTAGCCCTCGAAGCGGACCACCATGTGGACCTTGCCCTTCCAGTGGAACGCCCCCGGATTCAGCGTGGCGTTAACGCCCAGACGCTCCATCAGGTAGGGATTCGTCTTCGGGTTCAGGTCAAAGCGCCACTCGATCGGGGCGTGGCGGTAGGTGATAGCCGGGTTCTCGAAGCGCTCGAACACGCCGTTGTCCCACTTGCGGTCCACCGGGTTTGCCTTCGAGAGGAACTTCTCGTGCTTCTTGCGCAGCTTCGACAGGCGCTTGGCCCATTCGCGGGGGGCGCCCGCGGGGATGCCCGAGCTCTTCTTGGTCGGGGCGGAAGCTGCTTTCGCGCGAGTGGGGGTCTTGGTCTTCTTTTTCATTGTTCTCAATGGGATTGTTTTGGGTCCGAGATTTCGCCAAGGCGCCGGACGGCCTCCAGGCCGGTGCGCCCGTTGTGGTAGGGGCATTTCCAGAAGCTCACCTTTAGCTCGTTGTCGAGCACACGGCCGTCGCGGGTCACACCCCTGAACCATTCCCCTCGCAGCCGGTCGACAAGCCGCAGCTCAATGAAGTCCCAGGTCCGAAACGCCGCCTGGAGGTAGCGGTCCTCGCCAGAGATCCGGTAGGCCTCCAGGAAGCCCACCACCGCCTCGGCCTGGGGCCACCACTCCTTATTCGTATCGGTCAACCCCGCAGGACCTCCCTGATTAAAGACGCCTCCATCTGCATCCACGCCCTCCGCGAGCGTTACGTCGGCGATCTTAAGGGCGAGGGGGCGGATGCGGGCCAGGAGCGCAGGGTCCTGGAGGACCTCGGCGGCCCGCATAAGGAGCCACGCCGCCTCGATGTCGTGGCCGTAGGAAATCCGGTCCGATCTTGGGGTCCAGTCCTCGGCAAAGAAGAGGCCCAAGTGGCCGGTCTTCGGGTCCACGATGCGGGCAAGCATGATCTCGACGATCTCGCCCAGCGCGGCCTTCAGTCCCGGATCCGGCCAGAGTGCCAGCAGCCGCGTATAGGCCTCCATAACATGGAGGTGTGTGTTCTGCGACTTGGGCTCGTTCATGTCGACCTCGCTCAAGCGCATGTCGGCAATGGGTTCCCAAGCCGGGCCGAAGGCCTCAAGGTAACCGCCGTGGCGCGCCTTGGCATGGCGCTCGATCAGGCGATAGATGCCAATCGCCTGCTCAAGGGGCTCACGTTTTCCGGTCGCGAAGTGGTACTCGGAAAGTGCGTAGAGGGCAAACGCCTGGCCATAGACCTGCTTGCGGTCGCGGAGGACCGTACCGTCCGCGGCAATCGACCACCAGAATCCACCGTTCTTCGCGTCGTGGAAGCGGGAAATGAGGTCCGCGTAGGCATGGTCTGCCATCGCATGGTAATCGGGGTCGCCGTAGGTGGCATACGCCGCCGCGAAGGTCCAGAGGATGCGGGAGGTAAGGAGCGCCCCCCTCTCCGCAGCCAGGTCGACGGCAAGGTCGTTGGAAATTGCCCCAAAGAAGGTGCTACCCTCGGGGTTGACGACCCGTTCAATCCAGAAGGGAAGGATGTTTTGGCGTAGGTCGTCCTCTATTCGGCAAAGGTAATCGGTCGTGACGGATGGGCTCATCGCGGGCGAAGGTTTTGGGAGGCGCTTGTCCTCCGGGGATATCTTGGATGATACGTCCGCGGCCCGTTGTCACTCCTTGTCGCCGTTTGCCGCGGAAAAACAGCGCCGAGGGGAGCCGCGATCACCGGCCGGCCTGGCCGATTTCCGCAAGCAACGCGGCAAACCACGCCGTCTTGGTATCGAAGGGCTTTCCTCCTTTGATGCGGTCGAACTCGATCGCCCTCAATACTCCACCGCGGTCCTCATCGTGTCCGATCACGCCGCTCTCCCGCCTGAGCGCGCATTCAACGGCAAGGTCGCAGCAGCCCTTGATGAGCCGCAGGTCGTCGGCGTTCGCGGCGGCGGCGCGGGCATAGTACCCGCTCTTCTGCACCAGGACCTTTTCGGCCCCGATCATTTTCCCGAACTGCTCTCCAAACCATTTCCCGGGGTTGATCGCATCGAGCTTCACATGGCCGAAGGCGTCCCTCGGGACCTCCTGCCCCTTGGCCTTCATTTCGGCTACGATGCTCTCGACACCCGCGCCCTCGGAGACAAACAGGTTCACATTGTCGACCCGTCCCATGACGGCCTTCAGGCGGGCAGCCTCTGCGGCGATGTCGAAGGCCATCTCGGGGATATAGACGCCGTGCACTTCCAGCCTGTCCCGCGAAAGGCCGATACCCGGAACATACTGCTGGCGGTCAAGCATGCCGCGGTAGGCACGCGCGGTCGCCGCCGTGAGCCAGCCGCAGCTGCGGCCCATGACCTCATGGACGATCAGCATCTTTGGGTTGGCCCCATGCTCCGCCACGACGTTCGAGAAATAGCGGGCGCCCTGCTCCGCCGCTGTCCAGGCCCCGAGGGACTGGCGGATAGGAAAGACGTCATTGTCGATCGTCTTCGGCAGACCGATCACCGTGAGCCCGTAGTTGTTCTTTCCCAGGTACGCGGCGAGCTCCGCCGCAGCGGTGTTCGTGTCGTCGCCGCCGATTGTGTGGAGGATGTCCACGCCGTCCTTTACGAGCTGGTCGGCCGCAACCTTCTGCGGATCCTGGCCCTCCTTGACGAGTCCGCGCTTCACGCAGTCCTTCACGTTGGTGAGCTTCACGCGGCTGTTGCCGATCGGGCTGCCCCCGTAGCGGTGGAGAACATGGGCGCTCTCGCGCACCTCGGCGGTAACCTTATAGCTGTCGCCCAGAAGCAGGCCCTTGTAGCCGCTTCGATAGGCAATGATCTCGATATCGGGGGCGATTTCCGAGTAGCGCTCGATTAGCCCGCCAATGGCGGAACTCAGGCAAGGGGCAAGGCCGCCTGCTGTCAGAAGCGCGACCTTCTTGGGATGGTTGGTATTGCTCATGATGGAAGGATTCCTGCGGTGGCGCAGGTTCCCAAGAATCTCCCAAAACCGGAGCCCTATGTCTAGCCGTCAGCCTGCGCATTCGTTGCCAAAAAATGCGCAACGTGCGCACAGGCTGTCAGGCCTCGCCGCGCTAGAAACCCGCATCCCCAAGGCATAAGGGGACGTATTTGGCCCTAAGCGGTTGTTCTGTAATGGCCTTGGAAAAGACCAGGAAAGTGGTGGCAAGACTCGGAATCGAACCGAGGACACGAGGATTTTCAGTCCTCTGCTCTACCAACTGAGCTATCTTGCCAAATCATTGATTTAACATCACTTAGATTCAAACGATGGTGAGCGGAATATCCACCCGTTATACCCACGACTTCAAAATCTTGGATAAGACGGTGATACTGGCGCCCCAACAACGTTCGAGCCTGTCTCGTTAAATGGAAGGTACTTAATACGGACATTTCAAAAAGGTCGGCAAGCGGAAATTCGAAGGCGCTTTTGGTTAGGTCCTCTGCTCCGCCGTTCCTTTGCCGGATTCTTGATGGGAAGGATCCAAGTAAAATGATGAACTGGACTCTGTGGAAAATGAACGATCACGCGCAGGGCAGCTGTTTCGCCGATGACAGTTGTTTCCCGGCTGCGTTCAAGATGGGTGTGGAGTGATTGACGCTATGGTGATAACAGGGACGCGTTTCTTCTTGGCGTCGTACTCATCTGGTCCGTAGTGCCAAAAGATACGGTATGCGCCCGGGGTCTGATTTTGGGCATACGCCTCAAACATCTTCCGCTTGGGTGTCGAGAGTGAGGTAAACTCATGCGTATTGAGACCGTGATGGGCTGGATTCATTTGCAGGTATCCAAGTGCCTTGCGCACCTGCTTTAGGGCGGCGGCCCTTGCCGGAGCCGTCTCCAGTTCAACAAGCTGCGCCTTAGCCTCATCGGTGAATCGCAGCACCCGCAGTATAACGCTCATTCCTGCGTATATTTTGTGAAATCTCCAAGATCGTGGACTTGGCCTTTGGCGGACTGCTCCATGCCGCGCCGGACAGAAGCAAGCGCCTTGGGGTTCTCATGGAGCCATGCCTCCGAGGCAGGGACGGCCTTCACCGGGTCGAGGATAAGTTGGCCAAGCGTGTTACGATAGACATTGAAAGCGCCCGCGCCGGCGAGCGCCGCTCCAAGCGAGAGGCGCTTCTTGGTATCGGGTTGCGCAAACTCGGCTACGAGTCGGAAATCGGAGTTCTTGATGATGGCGAAGGACATGATGGTTACATATTGAACAAAGGGGAGGTTTGGTCAAGTGGGACTCGCCCACATTTGCACATTGAGCCTTGGTCCGCGGTATTAACTTTGGTGGCCGAACTGGGAAAGCGGATCGAAGACCGCTAAATCGTCCCTTTGAATCCCCCTAATCGTTATACCCATCCTTATACCCACAAGCCGTAAAACAGCGCCTACGGTTGTATATTTCTGAAACGGGAGATCCGTTGGAATCGCTTAATCAGCAATAGCTAGCACAACGTTGACCATGGGAGCGAAGCGGTGAAAAACGCCGCATTAAGATTTTCAGCCCTCTGCTCTACCAACTGAGCTATCTTGCCGTCTAAAGACGAAAGGGCGCTATTACGTAGCGGTGGAAGGAGGTGACAGGCGATTTCGCAGAGTCGTAAGCGCAGGGATGCCCGCTTCATCCACCACAATTTCACTCTTCAGTCGGCCGCACCGACAGGCTCCCACTCGCCGAGGCCGTGGCCAGCGTCTTTGATCCTGACGCTGAATTGCGTCGGCAGCGTCAGATTTGAAAACTCAAGGGTCACCCAATCTTTTGTGATGGGCAGCTTCTGAATGAATTCCTGCTCATGGCCGACAACCTCCATGGAGGGGGCGCCTCCGGCCGAAACCGACCGGTATCTCACACGCCCGTCAGCTCGGAACGATAGCAACAACTCCTTTCCGTCCCTTTCAGGCATAATAAGAGATTGCGACGGTTCGCCGCTTGATGGCGAATCCTTGCCCTCTGCAGCCATGCCTTTTGCTCCTTTGCCTTCAGTCTCGTTCACGACCCTGTAGGCGAAGGTCGGAAGGGCTGCCTTATCCAGGTGCGTGAACAGCATGTCGTGCCGCAGAAGTTCACTCCAGGTCGAGCCATCTTCCTTAATGGACCACGTCCGGAATCGGTTCCCATCAGACTCTATGGGGACCTCATAACGAGCGAACAGGCGCGCGCTCCGCACGTGCTCCGCCCAGCTCAAGTCGTCATGCCTCCGTGTCCAGACAGGCCCTGCGTTCAGTGCTCCTGCAACGCAACACGCTGCAACCGCAATTCTTAGGCCGACAGAATTCACCTTGAAGGCGAACTGGATCAAGATCCAGAAAAGCAGGATATTTGGCAGGAAAAAATATCTCGGGCCCGCGAGCGAGGGATGAAGGATCGAGGGATCAATACGAGAGATCGATGAGGCGATGGCGCCGCACCAGAGATAGGCCAGAATCCATGCAGTCGGGTCGCGGCGACCCAGAAAGCAATAGCCCGCGACGAGGACCAGGACCAGCGCTCCGCACGCCCAAAGAAGAAGGGGGCTGCTGCTCAGGTTGCCGCACAAGAACCAACCGCAGAACTTGGGGATCACGTAGGTCGCCATGGACGCCAGACTCGGGAGCGCCGCAGCTGCCCCCGTCGACATGAAATGGTATTGGATCACCCCCGCGCACGTCGCAAGGGAGGCCACGATCCATTCGCCCGCGAGCTTGCGATAGCAAAGTGCCCTGAAATAGAGCACAGGGAGAACGACGAGAATGAAGGGCGACGAGAATCCCCCGGCCAGGACGAAAGGAAGGCGCAGGGCGAGAAGGCTCTGCTTCTCGTCCCAAAGTGCGATCAGCAACAGAAGTAAGGTCGCCCACCAAAACGTATAGAGGGGGACCCCAAACGTCTCGGGGTTCGTTGGAATCAGAAATATCGAAACCGCACAGAGGGTCGCCCCCTTTAAGCGCGTGGGGGCGGTCGCCGTGGCTACGCCCACCGACGCGATGAACAGCCCGGCGACCGCGGTGCCCAGGAGGGGATAATAGTAGACCGACACCGCCATCGCGACCGCCGACACAACTTTCGGCACGCAAACGAGGTAACCGTTTACGGGCTCGAGAAAACTGTGCCAGCCGTGGCTCACAAACCCGCTGAATATTTGGCCATCCTCACCCCAGACTTGGGGAGATATCCACTGCTCCGAGCGCCTTGAGGCAAGGAGCCCCAGAAAAAGCAGGAAAAGAAGCACGTACCTGAACCTGCCACGTGGAGTCTTTCGCGGAACGGAATCCATTGGCCTAGGCTCTGGTGGGTCTATCCTCTTTCAGGGGAGCGCGGCCCGTGAACGCCATTTGCGGATAGAGGCCGGGCTCTGTATTCGTTCGGCTATAGGACCCGGCATTGCACGGTAAGCGGACCTCACGAGGGTGTTGGATGGTCACCGGGGGGCGGATGCCTCAATCCTCCTCTTCGATCACGCTCTTGATCACCGCGGCCAGCTCCGAGATGTCGTAAGGCTTTGCCACCATGCCCCGGAAACCGTGCTTGCGGAAATCCGACATCGCCAAGTCGCTTGAATAGCCGCTCGAAACAATGGCCCTCACCTTGGGGTCGTACTTGCTGAGCACCGATATGGCCTCCCTGCCTCCCATTCCACCCGGGATCGTGAGGTCCATGATGACCACGTTGAACGGTCTGCCCGCCTCCTTTGCGCTCCGGTAGAGTTCGATCGCAGCCTTGCCGTCCGTCACCGACTCCACGTCGAAGCCCATCCGCTTCATCAGCCTCTCGGCCATCTTGAGGATCGGCTCCTCATCATCCATGAAGAGCACCCTTCCCTTTGACTGGCCTGACGTGAAAGGCGCAGGGGAGATGGGTTTTGCCTGGGGCGACTTTACCGCGGGCAGCCAGAACGTGAACATCGAGCCCTTGCCGATCACCGAGGTTACCTCGATGTGCCCCTGATGCCGCCTCACGATCGAGAACGCCGTGGCTAGGCCCAGCCCGTGACCGTGAAGTTTCGTGGTGAAATACGGGTCGAATATCTTTCCAAGATGCTCCGGGGCGATCCCTTCGCCGGTGTCAGCGACGGAGATCCGCACGTAATCGCCTTCCGACAGAACCGGATGGGCTCCCGGTGTGACGTGCTCATTGGACGCGGTGACGCGAAGCGTCCCACCCGAGGGCATGGCCTGAGTGGCGTTGATGACCAGGTTTTGGATCACCTGGCCAATCTGGCCCTTGTCGGCGTCGGCCGCCCAGAGGTCCGCCGGCAAGTCAAATTCACTCCTGACGCTGGAACCCCTCAAGGAGAACAGGGTGGCCTCCCGGACCACCTCCAGCAGGTTCACTGCCTTCCGCACCGGGTCACCCCCTTTTGCAAACGTGAGTAATTGGAGCGTCAGCTCCGCAGCCCTCTTGGTGGCCGTAACCGCCTCGTCTACGAGCGCCTTCTTCGGGTCACCGCCAAGGTCCAGCTGAAGCAGAGTCAGGTTGCTCAGTATTGCGGTCAGGATATTGTTGAAGTCGTGGGCGATCCCGCCGGCCAGGATGCCAACGGACTCCATCTTGGCCGCGTTCTGCAGCGTCTCCTCCATCCGATGGCGCTCAGTCACGTCCCTGAAAACGAGCACGGCACCTATCCTCTTGCTGGAGACATCCGCCACCGGAACAAGCCTGCCCTCGATGAGCCGCATTCGGTCCCAGCGGCCCTTTATGAGCGTCTGCGAAGGGATTTCCGCCTCGAGCCCTCGCTCAAGGACATCGCCCACCCGGAGTGACGTCTCCGCTCCGTTCACCGCGCTCCGCAGGACACAGACCTCCCCAACGTCTCGGCCGACGACGTCCGATGCGTTCCACTGGGACATCTCGGCGGCAGCCCGGTTCACGAAGAGCACGCGGCCGTGGGCGTCAATCGTCACGACGCCCTCGCTCATGCTGCCAAGCGTGACCGCAAGGCGCTCCTTCTCCGTGGCCAGGGCAAGCTCAGCGTCGCGCCGAGCCGTGACGTCTACGATCACGCCGACCAGGTTCCATTCCTTCGGCCCAACCCGCTTCACCGCGACGTGCTCATGGAGTATGAACCTCTTGCCCCGGCTTATGGCGCAAAATTCCTGCTCATACTCGGACCGGCCGTCGCGAAGAGCCTGCCGCGATCTCTGCGTTATTTCCTTCCACTCCGGGACCATGGACTCATCCCAGAGTCTATCGTTCTTGGGTACCAAACCCTCCCCAAAGATTTTCCTGAAGAGGACCGAGGGGGGTATGAACATCCTCCACGTGATTTCCACGTCGGGGTCGCCCGTGACGACAGCCTGCCAGAGCAGGCAGTCCGCCCCTTTAAGGATCTGGTCCAGCTGGCCCTCCGTGGATCGCCGGGCGTCCTCAGCCACGCGGCGCTTTGTGATGTCGGTCACGACCCCCACCAGGTTCCACTCGCCGGGGCCGGCGGCCCTGATGATGACCTCCTCGCTCAGCCAGTGCACGCCATCGGTCCCGATGATCCGGAATTCGTGCTGATAGCCGCCAGCCCCTCCGGTGATGGCGGCATCCGAAATGCGGTCCATCTCCTCATGGTCCGGGGAAAGCTCGTCGTTCCAGAGCCAACCCTTGTCGGCAAGGGAGGCGAGGCGGTAGATGGGGTTGTCCCTGAGCTGGGGAGGCGTGCGTATCACCCAGTGGTACCTTCCCGTCTCTTTGGTGCGGGAAACCCGGGCCCACCACAGGAACACATTGGATCGGTCCAGCGTGTCCAGGATCAGCTGGTAATTCTCGAGTTTTGCCGCGTTATCGTCCGGTATCGCCGGTGCTGGAACACGCGGCCTCAATCGCCAGAATGCGTAGGCCACGCAGGCAAGGCCGAAGACCGTCGAGGCCGCACCCACGGCGATCGGCATGTTCAGGTCAGCGAGAGGCATGCTGAGATTGGGGAAATTTTTGTGGCCTCACTGCGGTCTGATGTTACCTGCCCGTCAAACGACTACCTCCATTAACGTTCAACCTACAGAATCCCCAAGGGAAAACACTGTCAACCGCGCACCCCGGTCCCACCCGTGGGCAGGGCGGGCATCATTCCTCGCCGTCGAGGTATCCTACCGGGCCTGACCGGATGACCGCCTTCTCGGGCGAGCGCACCATCCATTTGCCGCTGTCCGGGTAATGGCAGCTCTCGCCCAGCGGGTTGTCGGCGACCAGGTAGAGTACCAAATCGGTGTCGGGATCACTCGTGACCTGGTGCGGGCTACCCGGCTCAAAAATGAAGGCATCGCCGGCCACGATCGGGGTTCGGCCGTCCTTGTCGCGGACAAACCCCTTTCCCGAGATCACGTGGTAGAATTCAAACTGCGCGCTGTGCGAGTGATAGGGGCAGCCGGTCTTTCCCGCAGGGATCCGACAGATCTCGACGTCAAAGGGGTGCCTCTTGAGCAGGTCCGTGGAGTCCGGGTCGCGCCCAAGGCAAAGGGAGATGTTCTTGTCCGCCATAGCGAACTTCCCCTTGGGCGACGACCAGGGCTCCTCGCTGATTTCGTGGGTATTGACCTTTTTCATGCTGTAATTTCGCAGGGCTCGCGCGCCTTGTTAGAAGTCCTCGTCGATATGGAACGAATGGATGATTCTGTGGAAGACGGGGGCAAGGAAGATCCCCACCGCAGACAGGAACACGACGCCGCTGAAGAGCGCGTAGGCGGTCGCAAAGAGCTTCGATGCAGAGTCCTTCATCGGATCCACCGGTCCCATGCCCGTCAGGATCATTGCCGCGTTCAGGAGCGCGTCTATCCACGGCAGTCCCGCTATGAAGTGGTAGCCCAGCACGCCTGCGATCAGAGCGATAGATACAATGCCAAGCGTGAGCCCGAGGGAAAGGGCCATCCTTTTCGCGAACCTGGGCCAGGAAAGTAGCTTATCGCCTTTTTTCTCGTACATGGTCGTTGGGGGGTCCCGTGACCCGCGCCATATCTGTGGCAGGATCGGACGACGGCATCAAAGCGATAGTGCGGACAACGTTCGCACGCGGCCGCTTTGATACCTGTGCCACGTCAGAGTGTCCCTCCCCCATCCCTCTCACATAGAGCGTTTCCGGTGGCTACCGGGTTCAGGTTCGACCGGGTTGAAGCACCAGTGCCACGGCTCGTAGGCGATACCGCAGGGATTTCCCCTTGGATAGGTCAGGGAAAACCCAAACCTGCCGGCGTTCTCCGTTAGCCAGGAAAACGCCCGGGTTTGGTCAAAGCGGTCGGTCAGGTCGGCGCAGCCAGGCGCGCCGAGGTCGACCGCCCGGCCCGTGTGGTGCTCGCTGAATCCCGGGTAGGCGCTCGTCCTGAGGATGTCTGCCAAGGATTCGCCGCGGGAAAGCTTTGCCGACACGATTGCGCGCTGCCGCTCCACCCCCCGGAAGGCTGAGACGATCAGGAGCTCGATGCCGGCGCGCCGGGCGCTCCCAGACATGGATCGCCAAGCGCCGGCGGCCCTGGGGTCGAGGAGCGCGTCGCGGCCGGCCGTGTCGCGCCCCACGGGTTCAAGGTCCCGGGCCTCGGCATGCCGAGCCATCCGCATTTCGTAGCCCTCCGGGACCGGGGGCAAACCCGCGATCGGCACCCCGTTCGCATCGGTTTGGCTAAGCGTGAGCGTGTAGAGCCGGCGCGGCTCCACAACGCCCGGCATATCCAGCATCCGCTCAAACCTAAGTCCCAACTTCTCAAGGAGCCGGATCGAGTTCGCATTGTCGGGCTTCGTTATCCCCAGGACGCACCGAAAGCCGAGGACAGTGCGCCCGTATTCCATGACCGCCGCCGCAGACTCGTAGGCATATCCCCGAGACCAGAAGCTCTGCATGAAGGAGAACCCGATGTCCGGGTGTTCGAGGATCTCGCGCTTCACAAAGCCACAGATGCCCATGGGAACTCCCGTGTCCCTCAACTCGACGACGTAGAGCCCGTAACCATGGAGTTCGTAGCTCGAAGTCAGCTTCTCCGAGATGTACGTGAGGGCGTCGCTGGGCGTCCTAATACCTCTATCGCCGATGTTTGCAATGAACGCCGGCTCGTTCAGTAGCTCCAAAATGAAGGCGGCGTCGCCCGGTGATACGTGCCGGAGCGCAAGCCTGGGCGTTTCGATAAGAGGTGTCATCGCGGACCTATGGCGTCTCCCCGTTCCGGCCCCGTTCCACGGTCCTCAGTCCATGAGGACCGCGTCGCCCGACCGGATGATGCCCTCCGAGACGATCTGTGCGCGCAGGCCGCCCTTGTGGACCAAGCCGTTGAGCGTCTCGGGATAGGTCGTCTTGGCCAAGTATGCGCACGGCTCGCACAGCCGCATGCCGCGGATCCGGACATCGCCCACGCGAAATTCCCTGCCAACCAGGGAATTCAGGTCCACCCCCTCCGTCACGATGTTCCGCCTTGCCTGGGAAGCCGTGAAGGGGAGCCCAAATTCCTTTGAAAATGCCTCGATCTTTTCCTTCTCGATGAACGTGATCTCAAAGTCGGGCTTGTGCGGCTTTGGCGAAAAGGTTCCCGTCCCCGAAAAATAGCGGTCTCCGACTAGTCCGTTGCCCGGCACAGCGCGCACCTCGGGGACGCTCTCCATCGCTGAGGAGGGGGATTCGGATATCAGGATCTCGACAACTGAGGACATTGCTTGAGTCGCATAAGAACACCGAAGGCCTTCCTTGGCGAACCTCTAGGTTGCATGAACCTGGATTTCCCCATCATCGAGGCTTCTCGCCCTTCAGTACGATCACTAGGCCGAGGATCACGGTAAGGACGAGCGCGTAGGTCATGAAATAACCGCTTAAATGGCCGTGCAGGATGGGAGCCGGGCCCAGGAGCAGCGCAAAATAAGCGGCGAAAACAAGCCATCCCTGCCAGCGGACGGGAAGGCCCCACCCTGGCAGGCGCCTTCTTAGCGGGAACCACCATGTTCCCTGCAGGAGATCCTTATCTTCCGATACGCTCATTCAAAAAAGGTCCGCTCCTCTTCAGCGGCTATCCGTAAGTATCCTGTATCCGAGAAGCGAATCAAAATCGACCTCCCTATGCGCGGGAAGATCACCCGGGTAGCTGAATGCAACGCGATCGCCCTGCCTGCCATGGAACTCCGGCAGGTAATTGTCCAGCAGCTGGACACGGAGCCCCCCTTCGCGGCCGGGGTCGGCGGGTTGTATCCGGAGATAGAGATACCGGAGCGGTCGGTGCCCCTTGGCGGGCGAGAAGAAGTCCCCTTGTTTCTCAACCACACGCTCGATGGTCGCGTAATAAGAACGGGATTGCGGCGCCGCGTGGGTGCAGCCGAGCAAGACCGCGAGTGCCGCGGCGGCCGCGATGATTGCGATGAAACGCATAGCCGGGTTGTGAAGCCCCTCCCGCGCTACGACAACCGAGCAACCCGAACCCGCTATTCTCGCGTATGGCCGCCACCCGCGTGGCCCAAAGGGGCAAAGCCTTTGCCCCGCTCAATGACCCGGTCCGCCAGCCTTAAGGTACGTCCCATAGCCGATAACGATGGTCGACAGGATAAGGGTCGCGATGCCGCCCGATATAAGAAGGTGGGCCTTTTTGCTCGACCCCTTCCATTCATGGAAGATCCACCCCCACATTGTAGAGAAGATGATGATGCTCGCCATGTGGAGGGTCCATGAGGCAAAGGCGAACTTGCCCATCTGGGTCTCACCCATGGTGTAAAAGAAGAACTGGAAATACCATGTGGCCCCCGCCAGCGCCGAGAAAAGGTAGTTGCTAAGGACCGGTACGGCGAGGTCAGCCGCCAAGGGTGAAGGGACGCCCCCCGCAGCCGCCGCGCTGTTGGCAACCGGACCCGCGTGCTCGGGGCGGACACGGGTCGCCAGGTACTGGTAGCCGGTCCGGTTCCGAAAGTTGAGTATGGCGCACCAGATGAAGTTGGTCGTAAAGCCCCCAAAAAGGACGACCACCAGCTTGGGAAGGCCGGACCAGATGATCGTCGTGCCCGCCGCTCGCGAGGCCGCGCCGATGGGGTTACCCGCCGTGAGGGCGAACGCGAAGCAGGCACTCATCACGCCGGAAAACGTCGCAACCATGACGCCCTTCCTAAAATTGAACTCTGCGATCGCCTTCTTTTTTTCCTCCGTCGGCATCTGACGCTCCTTCGTCAGGCCTGCAAATGCGGCAATGGCGATCCCGAGCAGGCACACACCCACGCCCGCCAGTGTGATTTGGCCAGCAGCGCTTGAGGCTATCTGCCCCAGCGTCTCGGGGACCGGAATCGAGGGGATGACCGTCTTGAAGACGGGTGGCAGGAGTGTCCCAAACGCGGCGCAATACCCGAGGGCCACGCCCATCCCTAGAGACATGCCAAGGTATCGCATGGTGAGGCCGAAGGTCAGGCCTCCAAATCCCCAAAGTGCGCCGAAAAAATAGGTCCACCATAGTGTGCTTGCGGTCTGCTGATGGAGGACGCCGGGCAGGTCCTTGGTGAGGATGAACGCGAGGGTCCAGGGGCAAATGATCCACGAGAAGAAGCCGCCCACGAGCCAGTAGGTCTCCCAGGACCATTTTCTCACGCCCTTGTACGGCACATAGAACGAGCCTGATGCAAGGCCGCCGAGCCAGTGGAAAACGACGCCGAGGAAGGGGTTGGGGATCATGATGATTCGTGCCGGCGGCACGGGGTCCTAGGGTTCGGGCAGCTTGGGGTGAGTTTAAGGGAAGTCCACGCAATGACGGGGACCGGGCAAGCGGGAAGAGAAATCCTGGGCATGGCGGGTCGGTTACCGGGGATCAGCGCCGCCTGGAAAGCACCCGCCGCTCGTACCTGGTGACCTCCCTGAGCCAGTCGGCGCCCGCGGGCACGCCGTCCCGCTCGCAAAGCTCGTCCCACACGGCTCCCCAGGGAAGGGCCTTTGCATGCTCCATGAGGGCCAGGCGCTCGTGGCCCCGCCCCGCGTCCTCGGCCGCACGCAGGCGCACCGAGGGATCGAGCATGCCAAGGAGTATGGCCTGGCGGGTCGCACGCGCGCCGATGACATAGGCCGCGATCCGGTTGATCGAGGCGTCAAAAAAGTCCAGCGCCACGAAAACCCGGTCCCAGGCGTCACCGCGGGCTATCTCTAGGAAGAGAGCGCGCACCGCGTCGTCGAGGACCACGACGTGGTCGCTGTCCCACCGAACAGCTCGGCTTGTATGCAGGAGTATCCTCGGGTGGAACTGCATGAGGGCCGAGATCTTGTCCGCCACCGACTCCGTGGGATGGTAGTGCCCCAGGTCCAGGCAGGGCACGAGCCCGTGGCTCAGAGTGTACGAGGTGTAGAATTCCTGCGATCCCACCACGTAGTCCTCGCTGCCGAGCCCGAAGAGCTTCCCCTCGAGGGCGTCGATGCAATGCTTGGGGCTTACGGACTTGTCCCTGAAGATGGCGTCGTAGGATTCCCTCAGACGCTCCCTCGGGGACCAGCGGTCGGCAGGCGCGTCCTTCGCCCCGTCGGGGACCCAATGATTGGTCACGCAGGGCTTGCCGAGTTCCCTGGAAAAATGCTGTGCAATCCGCCGCGAGGCCCGGGCGTGGGCGATCCAGAAGCGGCGCACCGCCTTGTCCGGATGCGAAAGCGTGAACCCCGATGCGGCCATCGGGTGCGCAAAATAGGTCGGATTGAAGTCGAGGCCCAAACGGCGGGACCGCGCCCAACCAAGCCAGCGGGTAAAGTGTTCGGGGCCGATCTCGTCTCTGTCGACGGGCCTCGCTCCCGTCTCGGCATAGAATGCGTGAAGGTTGAGCCTCTGGCGGCCCGGCAGGAGCGACAGGACTAGATCCAGGTCGGCCCGCATTTCGTCGCCGTTGCGGGCCCGACCCGGATAGGCGCCGGTCGCCATGATCCCCCCTGAATCGAGCCCTTCCCTCGGTGTTTCAAGGCCCCGCACGTCGTCCGCCTGCCAGCAGTGGACAGAGATCGGGATGGAAAGCGCCCGCTTTATCGCGGATTCGGTGTCCACACCGAATGCGTGGTAGGATTCGCGGGCGTTCCTGTAGGCGGAGGAGAGGTGTCGTGGGGTCGGCATCTTAGGGGCGGGGTTTGTACAGAGTCATCTTTAGGTTGGAGGCCAGGCGACGGCGGAACGTGCGGAGATCCTTCACGGCCCCCAGGGCGATCAGCTGGCTCGCCAGGTTCCCAACGGCCGCACCCTCGAGGGCCAGGGAAACGACCGGGAGCGCCGATGCGTCAGCGGTGGCCTGGCATAGGAGGGAGTTACGGGAGCCCCCGCCGACCATCAGGATCCGTTTGAAGCGGCGCCCCGCTTGGATCTCAAGGATCCTGCCCGAGTCAGCGTGGCCCTTGCCGATCGAGTCGCAGATGAGGCGCACGTAGCCCGCAAGGCTGACGGGGGGCCTCCCACCGTTGGCACGGATCTGCGTGTCGACAGCAGCCTTCATGTCAGGGGGGTTGAAGAGGGCACCATCGGAGACGTCGATCAGGACCCGCGGCCTGGGAGCCTGCCGCGCGGCCGCAATCAAGTGCCGCCACTCCGCGGCCGATCTTGGCCTGGAGGCGAAGTGAGGGATCGTCTTCTCCAGGAGCCAAAGGCCGAGGCAACTCCTGAGCGGCCGGTAGTGGCCGTCCCCCATGCGCTCATTCGAGATCCGCGTGGCAAGGGCGCCCGGACCCATGACGGGCGTGTCACTTTCGAATCCAAGGAGGGACCAAGTCCCCGTGCTCAGGTAGAGATCGCTCCCGTCGTCCGCCGCCGGCATCGCCGTGTAGGCGCACGCCGTGTCGTGTCCGGGCACGAGGATCGACTGCAGGCCCTCAAGCCCTGGCACGCCCTTCACACCGCCCAGCCTCCGGGGTGAGCGCAAGGGGGTTCCGAACCAGTTCCGGGGCACACCAAAGAACGCGAGAGCCTCGGTGGACCAGTCCCGGCTGCGCACATCAAGGAGCTGCGAATGGCTGCAGACCGAGAATTCGTTCTCCATGCGGCCGGAAAGCAGAAAATTGAAATAGTCGGGGATGAACAGGCATCGCGCCGCGACATCCGAGATCCCCGGGCAGGCTTGCAGCGTCTCCTGCAGCTGAAGGCTGGTGTTGTAGGGGTAATTCGGGATGCCTGTGAGCGCGTAGACCTGCTCAATACCGTGCTTTCCAAGCTGCTCGGAGAGCCTTCCCGTGCGGGCGTCGCGGTAGGAATGAACCGGATGCACGAGACGGCCCTTGGCGTCCACCAGGGCGTAGTCTACGGCCCACGAGTCAACCCCCGCCGAGACAAGCCGAGGGAACCGCGTCCTCGCCTTGAGAAGCCCGGTCCGGACCTCGCCCCACAGATAGGGGAGGTCCCAATAGTCGTGCCCTCCGAGAGGCCGGAATTGGTTTGGAAACCGGTGGACCTCGAAGGTCTCAAGACTGCTGCCATTCCACGAGCCGACAATGACGCGGCCGCTCGTGGCTCCCAGGTCAACGGCCGCGCAGTCGACAGGTTTCATGGTCTAGCGCAAGAACGCCTCATGGAGGCCGCCGTCAATGGCGAGGACCTGGCCGGTGGTCTTCGAAAGGCGCCCCGAAACCAGGAGAAAGTAGGCCTCGGCCTGGTCGGCTGGCGTGATCGGCGCCTTGGTCAGGGTGCGGTCGGCGTAAAACTTGGCCAGCTTGGCTACCAGCGACTCCGTCGGCTCGTCATCCGCGTAGGGGATGGCGTACTTAGCCAGCGATCCCACGACCCGCTCCCGCGGAAACATCGAGGAGCCCTGGACCACGGTCGCAGGCGCAACCCCGTTCACGCGCACCAGCGGCGCAAACTCGATGGCAAGCTCGCGCACGAGATGATTGGCCGCCGCCTTCGACGTGTCATAGGCGACGGAACCCTTCTTGGCCACGGCTGCGTTCGCGGACGTCGTCAGGACAAGGCTGCCCTTTAATCCCTGATCCTTCCAGGTCTTGAAGGCCTCGTCGCCCATCAGGTAGCTTCCGGTCACGTTCACGGCAAAGGTGGCCGCCCATTTCTCGTCCGGAATGTGCCCCGAGGTGTCGCTCGGGACGAAGACTCCCGCCGTTACGCAGACATGGTCGAATCCCCCGTAGGCAAGCGCCACGTCATCGAGCATCCGGCGTATGCTCCTCCTGTCCGTCACGTCCGCGGCGATCCCGACAGCCGGTCCGCAGTTCGAGATGCCGGAGCCGGAGACCCCTATCCCAACGCCGTGCTTATCAGTGATTTCCTTCGCCGTGGATCGGGCCGCCGCCTCGCTTAGGTCCACGCACACGATGTGGGCGCCCTCCCGGGCAAGCCGGAGGGCGGTCTCCCGTCCGATGCCCGATCCGGCCCCCACTACGATGACGACCTGCCTAGCCAGCTCCTTCTCCGGCGGCATGCGCCGCAGCTTCGCTTCCTCCAGCCTCCAGTACTCGATATCAAAGGCCTCCTGCTGCGGAAGCGCAATATAGCGGTCAATGGCCTCAGCCCCTCGCATGACCTCAATGGCGCAGTTGTAGAACTCGGCCGTGACGCGGCTCTCCGACTTGTCCTTGCCCCAGGCAATCATGCCGAGCCCGGGAATGAGCACGACGGTAGGGCTGGGGTCGCGCATTGCAGGAGAATCGGGGCGCCTGCACTTGGCGTAATAGGCCGCATAGTCGGCACGGTAGGCCTCAATCCCGGCGGCAAGCTTTGCCCTGAGCGTCACGGCGTCCTCGGCCTGGGGATTCCAGTCCACGTACAGCGGCTTTATCTTCGTGCGCAGGAAATGGTCAGGGCAGCTCGTGCCGAGCTCGGCAAGGCGGGCGGCGTCCTCGGAATTGACGAAACGCAGGATGGCCTCGTCATCCTGCACAGTCCCCACCAAGCGTTTCTCGCGGGACACTTGGCCGCGAAGCCAGGGGAGTATCCCTGCGAGGATTTCCCGGCGGCGTGCAGGCTCGAGGGAGGTCACCCTGGCCCCTCCAAAGGCCGCGGCGTCGCCTCCCCTCGCTTGGTACCGGGTCTCTATGTAGAAGGCCGCCCGTTCGATGAACGAAAGCGTGTCCTTGTAGCATTGCTTGTCGTCGTCGGCCCAGGAGATGAAACCGTGCTGGCCCATCATGATCGCCCGCAGGCCCGGGTTATCACGGGAGATCCGCTGCATGGCGAGGCCGAGCTCGATGCCAGGCCGCATCCATGGCACGTAGGCCATCCGGCCCTCGAAAATCTCACGGGTGAGCCGCTCGCAATTCGCCGTCGCCGCTACCGCGATTATCGCATTCGGGTGCATGTGGTCCACGTGCCTGCCCGGCAGGTACGAATGCAGCGGGGTGTCGATCGACGAAGCTCGGGGGTTCAGGTTGAATGTCGTGTGCGGGAGCATGCCCACCATGTCATCCTCGGCCTGCGACTTGAGGCCCTTGTCGCCACGCGCTGAATACACCCCCTGGAGCGCCAGAAGTCTTTCCTGGTAAAGCGAGGCGAAATTGTCGCGCAGGCTCGTGCGGAGGTCCCCTCCCGATCCCTTGACCCAGAGCACCTCGACCGAGTTGCCCGTGAGCGGGTCCTTCTCCGTTATCTTGGAGGAGGTATTCCCGCCGCCCGTGTTCGTTATCCGCTGGTCGCTGCCGAGCAGGTTCGAGCGGTAGACCAGCCGACCCACGGGGTCCAGGGTGCTGGCCTTGGCGTCATCCCAGGCGTAATTGACAAAACGGTAGGTGCTCATCGTGAAGGGAATGGGACCGGCAATACAGATATTGATAATGTGCCGGCTCTAAGGGGTCGCCGACTATAACCCGACAGATGAGGCTTGGGAATCGACAAACTGACTATTGGCATACATGTTTTGAGCTTGGTTTCACTGCACCCCACAGCCGACTTCTTCCGGTACCTCGTGGCGACACCCGGGGCCGAGAACTGGGGGGCCGTGGTCACCGGGGGTGGCCGCTTCACCGCGCTTCCCCGCCGGCCCTACCCTCCCCGAGGGCATCCCCCTGGCCACACGTTCACTTGGGAGAACGGCCGCGTCCTCGGGGCGTTCCAGGTGGTTTACCTTTCGGAGGGCAGCGGGGAATTTGAGACACGGGCAACGGGGCGAGTCCCTGTCGAGACCGGCAGTGCCCTCCTCCTTTTTCCGGGTACCTGGCACCGTTACCGGCCCTTGGACGACACGGGCTGGGTCGAGCAATGGGTCGAGATCGGAGGCCCACTCCTGGAAAGGATGCTTCAGGAGAAGGTCTTCAGCCCCGAGGCCCCTGTCGTGACTGTAACCCGGAGGCTCGAATTGGAGGCGCGCATTGAATCGATCCATAGCCTGATTTCGGGCCACACCACTGGGGAAGCACCGGAAATGGCTGCGCAGGCTCTAGGTGCCCTGGCTCTCCTTCACGCTTCCTCGCAAGGACAAAACCGCCCCAAGTCCATCGTCTCCGCGGTGGAGCAGGCGAAACGCATCATGGAGGAGAGCGCGGGCAGTTCGGTCTCGATGCCGGCGCTCGCCCGCTCGCTGGGAGTCGCCTATTCCTATTTCCGTAGGGAATTCCGCATTAGGACCGGAATCTCCCCCCGCCAATACCTGCTTCGGATACGGATGCAGCGCGCGCAGCGCATGCTCGGCGCAAGCGGCGAGTCGCTCAAGCAGATCGCCGACCGCCTTGGCTTCAGTTCCGCCTACCACCTCTCTTCGGCTTTCAAGGCGGAGTTCGGCATGGCCCCCAGCCTTTGGCGCCGCCGGAAACTCGAGCGCTAGGCGCGTCCAGACCGCCGGGCTCGGCGGACAAGCCCCATCGAAATCGTTGCGTTGTTCCCCCGGCAAGGGTACCGGGATGCATGACCCCGACGCGCGGCCTTAAGTCGGCGCTTGTTCGTTTCGGCTGCCTGCTGCCGCTGCTCTGCCTCTTTTCCAAGACCTCGCTTGGCGCCGAGCGCAACGTGGCGGTCGTGTTTGCGCGCCCAGGCGAGTCGGGGAACATCCAGGTGGAGCGTGGGACCCTGCTGGGCATCGACGGCGTTCCCGGCGGGACAAAATTCCAATGCAAGGGACCCTCTCCGGGACGGGTGTTGCTTTCGCTGGATGGGGATTCATCCCCTTATGGAAGCCATTCCACCCTCGTGACCGTGGCCGGCACGCGGCATACGTTTACCTTCTTCCTGCGGGACATCGATCGGCACTTCCCCATCCTCATTCCGGCTTACGAGGCGGCGGTGACTGAAGCCGGCGACTCTCGCACTTTCAGCCAGATTGCCTCGGACGTGACTAGGGAGGGACGCCGTTCAAAGCTCGATGAGATTGAAAGCGAGCCTGAAGAGGGTTTTGACGAAGCCGCAGCGCACGTCCGCAACACCCAGTGCCAGACATGGCTGGGCCTAAGCCGCGACATTCGCATCTTCTCGGTGGGAGAGAGGCTGGACTGGATCCAGCCCAGGGATCATGGCGTTGAGACTGACCTGCCGGAGAACCAAGGGAAACCGGTGCTCTACAATCTTCTCGTTGGGAGGGGCTGGGGGGCGCGCGACGACATCACCCGCCGCCTGGAGGACGGTTTCCTGCCCATCCTCCACGGCAAACTGACCGACGAGAATATAACCTATGCCGTCACCTGTTTTGCCACGCTTGAGGTGGGCCCGCTGAAAGCCGAAACACTTCGGGGCACCCCCGTGCCCGTCGCCGATCATTTCAGCCTTGGGCTCATGTTCACCCCAGACCAGAAGCACCAGTATGAGTCCATGAGCGCCGACTGGCTGGCCGGGCCCGAGGAAACCGCTCTCTACTTCCGTGCCGTCGCGGCCAATACGTCGAGCTCCCCGCGATATGCGTTTTTCAAGGCGCCCTATCCCGCTGACATGAAGAGCACCGCGTGGTCCTTTGACGGCAAATCCGGCTTCTCAAGCTATGCTTCGTCCGGAAGGGTCTTCGCGGTGTCTCGTCTCAATGGGATTGCCGCAGCCCAGGAAGAGATTTCGGTGCTGGTCAAGCCCGGGGAGACGGCCGTCTACGAGTTCATCCTGCCGCACCGCCCTGTCTCCGCGGAGCGCGCCCGCCGCCTGGCGGGCCAAGATTTTGGCGTGCGTCACGACGAGGTCCGATCCTTCTGGCTCGCGAAGCTCAATTCCGCCGCACGTGTGCGGCTGCCCGAAAAGCGCATCGAGGAGATGGTCAAAGCCGGGCTGCTCCACCTCGACCTCGTAGCCTACGGTGAGGAACCGCGAGGGACCCTTGCGCCAACCATTGGAATCTATGGGCCCATAGGGTCCGAGAGCTCCCCCATCATACAATTCATGGATTCGATGGGATGGCACGACGAGGCCGAGCGGTCGTTGAGCTACTTCCTGGACAGGCAGCAAGAGTCAGGGTTCATGCAGAATTTCTTCGGCTACATGCTCGAGACGGGTTCGGCGCTGTGGAGCATGGGCGAGCACTATCGCTACACCCGAGACGACGAATGGGTGCGAAGGATCGAGCCCAAGCTGATCAAGGCCTGCGAATACATCCAGGGTTGGCGCAAGCGGAACCTGCGGGACGATCTCCGCGGAAGAGGCTACGGAATGCTCGAGGGAAAGACCGCGGATCCCGAGGACCCCTTCAGGTCATTCATGTTGAATGGCTACCACTACCTTGGCGTGAGTCGGGTTGCCGAGATGCTGGCCAAAGTCGACCCCCCCGAGTCCGCGAGGTGGCGCAAGGAGGCGGCCGCGATGAGGGAGGATATCCGAGAGGCCGCGTTCCAGGCCATGGCACGCTCCCCGGTGATACCCTTGGGTGACGGCACGTGGGTCCCCACGTTGCCGCCGTGGGTGGAGGGCCGCGGGGCCCTCATGCTCTACGCCGAGGGCGGCAACTGGTTCACGCACGGGTCAATGGCAACGAGGGACTCCCTGCTCGGCCCGCTCTACATGGCATTCCAGGAGGTCTTTGGGCCCGATGAGCAGATGACCACCTTCCTCCTGGATTTCCACAATGAGCTGATGACCAGCCGCAACGTGGCATTCAGCCAGCCCTACTACAGCCGGCACGACTGGGTGCACCTTCGGCGCGGCGAGGTGAAGCCTTTTCTCAAGACCTACTATAACACCGTGGCCAGCCTTGCCGACCGCGAGACCTACACGTTCTGGGAGCACTTCTTCCACGCGAGTCCCCACAAGACCCATGAGGAGGCCTGGTTCCTGATGGAGACACGCTGGATGCTGTACATGGAGCACGGAGACACCCTTGAGCTCTTGCCTGGGGTGCCGAGTGCGTACCTGCAGCCGGGCAAGACCATTGAGCTGGAAAACGTGTCATCCTATTTCGGACCCCTGACACTCAAGGTTGAGTCGTTGTCCAACCCTGGCCGGGTGACGGCCCACATCGAGTGCCGCTCGGATCACGGGCCTCGAGCGGTCGTGATCCGACTCCCGTCACCGCCAGAACACAAGGTCGTGAGCGTCGAGGGAGGCATCTACGATCCCGCTTCCATGCGGGTTCGCATCCCGGACTTCTCGGGTACGGCCGATGTTACGGTCCATTTGCAATGAGCGCTCCTCAGAAGTCTCTAGGCAAAGGATGGCAAAGCCTCCCGTTGATCATTGCTCGAGGAATGGCGCCCGATTGAAATTGAACCCTCTGGACGACGGCGCGACCTTGGGTTGATCAAGAACCACGTATCGGCTTCCCAAGAGACGTGCTTGAGCTTGGCCCAAGGCACACCCCATCCAACATGAGCACCCCCCGGAATCTCCTCATCCTTGTTTGCATGTTTTCGCTCGCAGCGCGCCCGTTCGCGCAGCCCGTCAACCCAAACGCAACCCCTGAAGCCAGAAAGCTCCTGGCGTTCCTGACCGAGATCCAGGGCCACTACATTCTCACAGGGCAGCATAATTTCGACACCGCCGGATCAAAATACACGAACATCGTCCAGGCCATCACAGGGAAAAGCCCGATCGTCTGGGGCTCCGACTTCAGTTTCGCGTATGCTGGAACAGAGCCCCAGAAATTTCAGCATTGCGGGCCGATCAACCTCACCCACTCCGGCGAGCCCCTTTACTATGTCGACGTCAAGCCGGCGGAGGCACGGCAGAGGATGGTCGAGACGGCGATCAAGGAATACAAGGCCGGCCACATCATCACGCTCATGTGGCACGCGCCCCCGCCCGGATTCGGCGACACCTGCGACGGCAGGCTCATATGGGCGATGGACAAGCGCCCAACACCCGCGGAATGGGCAGATCTCACGACGGAGGGCACCCCCAGCAACAGGGCATGGAAGAGTCAGGTCGACGTGATCGCGGGTTACTTGGCCGAGCTGCAGGATGCCAAGGTTCCCGTCCTCTGGCGCCCCTATCATGAGATGAACGGGGTGTGGTTCTGGTGGTGCGACCAGAAGGGGGAGAATGGTTTCAAGAAACTCTGGGTCATGATGTACGACTACATGACCAACCACCACCACCTGAACAACCTGATCTGGGTGTGGGACACGAATGCGCCGCGCGCGAACCCCGGCGACGAGGCGTTCCCCTATTCGGATTTTTGGCCGGGAGCGGACCGCGTGGACGTCCTTGCCGCGGACATCTACCACAAGAAGGCGGACCAAGGCGCCGATGATCAGAAGAACTACGACGACTTGGTCGCGCTTGCGGCCGGCAAGCCGGTGGCCATGGGTGAAGTCGGGGAGCCGCCGAGCCCTGAACTCCTGAGCCGCCAGCCGAAGTGGGCCTGGTTCATGCCCTGGCCTCCCTTTGGGGCCCTGGCACGGGACAACCCCACCAAACTGAGGGCGCTCTATGCGGATCCCCGCGCGTTGGCGCGGGATGACGTCGCGATCGCGCCCGACGGAAGCTACCAGATAAAGAAGAAATAGTTCCAAAGATCCGCGCTGTGACCGTAGCTTTCCAGTCGACCCGGGTCCCGGCCCGTCTTCCTTCGGCCCGTGATCGCGGCCCAGGCGAGACTCTCTGGGAATGATCCGCTTCATAAGAGCCAGAACCCAAGCATTGAACCCGCAAAGCCATGTCGTCCCTGAGCCTTCCCGTTTTTCTAGTCGTAAACTACCTCGTCAACCCGCTCGGCGTTAATGACGCGGCGCCCCGGCTGAGCTGGCAGCTGTCCCAGGTCGACGGGCGCCGAGGCATCGCCCAATCCGCCTACGAAGTGAAGGTCTCGTCCTTACCCGGGGGACCGGCCGACCTGTGGGACAGCGGCCGGGTTCAAGGGGACACCTGCACGCAGGTCCCCTATGCAGGGGCAGCGCTCCCGTCGCGAACCCGGGCCTACTGGCAGGTGACGGTCTGGGACGAGCACGGACAGCCCTCAACGTCGCCGTCGGGCTCAGCCTTTTGGGAGACGGGCCTCCTCGATCGCAAAGACTGGGAAGCCAAGTGGATCGGCGCCCCGTGGCACGGGGCGGGCTATTCGGCAGCCGTTGCCCCCTTCCTGAGGCGCGGATTCAGCCTGGGGCAAAAGCCCGTCCGAGCCCGGCTGTATGTCACCGCGCTCGGCCTCTACGAGGCCTTCCTGAACGGGAAAAAGGTCGGTGATGACCATTTCACGCCAGGCTGGACCGACTACCATCACCGAGTCCAATACCAGGTTTATGACGTCACCAACCTTCTCATTGAGGGCGACAATGTCCTCGGAGCGGTCCTGGGCGACGGCTGGTATTGTGGACACGTGGCCTACCGCGACCGCGAGGTGTACGGCGAACGTCCGCGACTCTTGGCACAACTCGAGGTGACCCGCGCCGACGGCAGCCGGCAGGTAATCTCCAGCGATGGATCGTGGAAGGTGGCCCCTGGACCGATCCTCGAGAACGATTTGCTCATGGGGGAAAGCTATGATGCCCGCCAGGAGCTTAACGACTGGCTAACGCCGGTTCCGGTAACGGCCGGATGGAAGCCCGCAAGCGTCTTCCCAGACCCGGGCATCGAGCTGTCGCCCATGCTCGACGCCCCCGTGATACTCGAAGCAGACATTGCGCCGCTTGCCGAGCCGAGGAAGCTTGGCGGCCACCGGTTCATCTTCGATTTTGGCCAGAATCTCGTGGGCAACGTCACCCTGAAGGTCCGAGCTCCTGCCGGAACGACCGTGAAACTGCGCTACGCCGAGATGCTCGATAGCTCGGGCGAATTGTACGTCGAGAACCTGAGGACCGCCCGGGCAACCGACTTCTACACCTGCAGGGGCGACGCCGCCGGCGAGAGCTGGACTCCCAGGTTCACGTTCCATGGATTCCGTTACGCCGAGTTGAGCGGCCTTCCGGATGACGGCAACCCGGGGCGTGATGCCCTCGTGGCCCACGTGCTTCACACCGACGTCCCCGCGTCGGGGGATTTCACATGCAGCAATCCGCTTATTAACCAGCTCCAGCACAATATCCAGTGGAGCCAAAGGGGGAACTACCTGGAGGTCCCTACGGATTGCCCGCAGCGCGACGAACGCCTGGGATGGACCGGCGATGCCCAGGCCTTCATCCGCACCGGCGCCTGGAACCGGGACGTTGCGGCCTTTTTCAACAAGTGGCAGCGGGACATTTCCGACGCGCAGGCCCCCGACGGCTCGGAGCCGGCCTTCATTCCCGCACTTGAGCACAACCCGGGAGATGGTGGGCCGGGCTGGGCCGACGCGGCGATCATATGTCCCTGGACCCTCTACCGATGCTACGGCGACAGGGCGCTCCTGGCGCAGCATTTTGGCGAGCTGCGCCGGTACGTGGACTACCTCGCGACGCAGAGCGTCGATGAGATCCGCCTGCATCCGTCGTTGGGGAAATGGGGTGGCTTCGGGGATTGGCTGGCCCTGGACGGCAGCGGCCAGATCGACGGCGGCACGCCCAAGGACCTGATTGCAACCGCCTACTATGCCTATGACACACGCATATTGGCCGCGATGGCACGGTTGCTGGGAAATCCCGAGGTGGCCCAGGGGTACGAGGCCCTTTCGGAACGGGTGACCCAGGCCTTCCAACGCCGCTTCGTGACGGCCGACGGCATGGTCGCAGGCAACACGCAGACCAGCTACGTGCTCGCCCTCAACTTTGACCTGGTGCCCACGGCGCTCCGGCCAAAATTGGTCGATGCGCTGGTCCGCGACATCCGGCGGCATGGCAACAAGCTCACCACGGGGTTTATCGGCACGCCTTATCTGCTCCACGTCCTGGCCCGAGAGGGGCAGCTCGATGTGGCTTACGCCCTCCTCCTTCAGGAGAATTGGCCTTCATGGCTTTATCCCGTCACGCAGGGGGCCACGACGATCTGGGAGCGCTGGGACGGGTGGACCCGGGAAAAGGGCTTTGAGGACAAGGGCATGAACTCGTTCAACCACTATGCCTATGGCGCCGTGGGCGACTGGCTCTACCGCGTGGTCGCCGGCGTAGAGCTCGATCCCTCACAGCCCGCCTACAAGCATTTCCTTCTGGGGCCTCGGCCAGGCGGTTCGCTTACCTCAGCTCGCGGCACGCATCTCTCCCCCTACGGTGAAATCACAAGCGCATGGCGCAAAGGCCAAGGAAGCTTTGACTGGGATGTCGTTGTCCCACCCAACACCACGGCCACGGCACGCCTTCCCATCCCTCAGAATGCAAGGCTCACCGAAAGCGGAGGGCCCGTGGAGGCAGCCGGCGGCGTGTCACAAATCCATGAAGGGCCCGACGCCGTCACCTGCGAGCTCGTCTCGGGCGTGTATCATTTCAAGGCCACGTGGCAGGAGTGATTCCACCTCCCCCAAAGCCAAAGCACGCGCCAGGCACCGCCAAGCTTTGGTTGTACCGGGGGCTCGCGGCGGTCGTGGTTCCTGCGGCCTTCCTTGTGGGCCTCGAGTATGCGCTTCAGCTGGCGGGCTTCGGTCAGCCCGCCAGCTTCATGATCCCCGACGAGAAGCCGGGCTATTTCCGGACGAATCCAAGGTTCGCGAGTTCCGTTCTGCCAGGAGGTTTTGACCTGCGGCCCCTCAACTTCCGCTTATTGCTCCGCAAGCCCCCAAATACCCTCCGGGTCGTGGTCCTGGGCGAATCGGCGGCCCAAGGGGTCCCCGCCCCCCAGTATGGATTTGCCGCACAATTGAGGGCCCAGCTCCGCAACCGTTATCCCGGCCGGGACGTCGAGGTCGTGAACACAGGAATCGTCGCGGTCAATTCCCACGTAGTCTACCAAGTCGCCCGCCAGATGGCCGAATTCTCGCCCGATGTCTTCGTCGTCTACGCAGGCAACAATGAGGTGGTCGGACCCTACGGTCCGGGTTGCGTCTACCTTTCGGAGATGCCGCCGCTCTGGGTCATCCGCCTGAGCAGCTGGGTAAAAGCAACCCGCACCGGGCAACTGGTCAATACAGCGATCGGCAAGGTTACCCGGCATGGCCACCCACCCGCGGAATGGGGGGGAATGCCCATGTTCGTGAACAGCGCCGTGAATGGGGATGATCCCAGGTTGGAGAAGGTCTACCGTAACTTTGAGGCAAACCTGAGGGACATTGTCCGTGTTGCCTCGGGTGCTGGGGCCAAGACGATCCTTTGCACGGTTGCGTCGAACATTAGGGACTGCGCCCCGTTCCTCTCCACCCATAGGAAAGGCCTCTCCGAGGCAGAGCTTGCGGCATGGACGCGTTCCTTCAACCGCGGACGGGCTGAATGGCTTCTCGAAGAGGGGGGGACCGCGCGGACCGATCTGCTCGAGGCCGTGCGCATCGACGCCCATTATGCGGATTGTTGGTTTATGCTGGGATCGCTCGACCTGAAAGCGGGGGACATCGCTTCGGCAAGGCGCCACTTCATCGAGGCGCAGCACTGGGATGCGCTCCGTTTTCGCCCGGATCCCAGCATCAACGATGCGGTACGGCGGGTGGCCGAATCGGCGGGCGAGGGCGTGGCTCTCCTCGACACTGCGGCACTCCTCGGGTCTGATTCCTCATCGACAGCTGAACCCGCAGGGCGGGGACTTTTCTTTGAGCATGTGCATCTGGACTGGGAGGGAAATTTTATCCTGGCGCGTGCGGTGGCCGAGCGAATGGAAGAGGCTTTGGGCGGCAAGCAAGGGACGAGCCCTGCGTGGCTGGATTCGGCCGGCTGCGCCGAATCCCTCGTCTATACCTCCCATGAACGGTACTCCGTGCTCGAGAGCATGGGAGCCATTGTGCAGAACCCGCCTTTCACGAACCAGCTGACCTATTGCGAGGACCAGGCAAGGCTTCTCAACGAGCTTGCGGCCGCCCACGCGTCCCGGGTCGATCCCCAAGTCCTGCGTCATGCCAGGGAGGTGGCTGCATCCGCAATGGCAAAGGACCCCGGGAACCCGGACCTGCCAAAGGTCGCAGAGGGGATCGACGATGATCTTGGCGACACAGCAGCCTCGCTGGTCGATGTGAGGAAAGCCGCAGAGCTCCAGCCGAGAGACTTTACCCTCGCCACCAATGAGGCCGTGAGGCTGATGCGACTCAGCCGCAACGCCGATGCCGAGGCGCTCCTCAGGGAGACAGCCCGTACGTGCTCCCCGCGGGACCGCTCCCTGATGGCGCCCGCGTTTGCCGACCTTTTCACCCGGACAGGCCAGATTTCCGAGGGCCGGAAGTTTCTGGACGCGGAGATATTGAAGGAGCCCTCGTTCGAGAACCTCCGAATGGTGCGGGCACAATTCTGGCGGTTCACGGGCAACAACTCCTCCGCGGAGAATGAGTACCGCTCGATCCTAGCCGAAGATCCGAGCAGCCGAAACGCCCTCGAGGCATTCGTCAATCTGCTCGGGGCCACCGGCCAAACCGACGCTGCCGACCAGGAGACTCTTGCCTCCGTGGCTTTGCAGCCCAGGAACTTCGCCAACAATCTCCGCGCCGCGAGCCTTTACGGAAGGCGAAAGGACGACGCCCATGAGGTCCAATACCTGCTCGCGGCCGAATCGAGTGGGCCTATGACCTCGGCGACGGAACAAAGGCTCGCCCAAAGGCTGCTGAGCCTTGGTCGCCCCGACGAGGCTCTCACGCACCTCGCGTTGGCCAGGCGAGTCTCGCTCTACGAGGGCAACCCGCTGCAGACGGTGCAAATCAGCACGGTGATAGAGAGATTGGAGTCTCAGATGCGATAGGCCGTCCGGCCTACAAGAATCGGTGCGGCAGGTTTGTATCCACATCCCAGCGAGAATCATGGAGAAACCTTGGCCGTAAGGGGAAGTTCCCACAAAGGCCCGCCCAGGCATTAGGCAGGCTGCGCGACAGCTTGTGCTTTTGCCCGCCCTCGATTGGAATAAGCACCTCATCAGTTCGCCAGGAAGGAGCAAAAAACACATGCCTACCGCAATTATTCTCCTAAAGATAGACCCCAAGAAGATCACCGGCACTGCAGAGAAGCTCTTGGAAATCCCTGCCGTCACCGACGTCTATTCAATATCGGGAAGATACGACCTCCTCGTGATCATCAAATGCGAATCCAATGACACCATTGAGTGCGTGATCACGGACCACCTGCTAAAGGTCGACGGCATTAGCAAGAGCGAGACTATGTTTGCCTTTCGAAGTTACGACAAACGGGAGGGCGGACGGTCGATCGATGTCGACTGAGTTCACCCCATAGGGCCTAGTCCCTGGCAAGGAATATTGGTGTGCCACCTGCTCCGCGGTCCTCGTTGGCAAAAAGCCAACCGCATCGGGCAAGCATTCTTTTAGAGACGACTAGTCCATTTATAAGACACGATACGATGGGATTACCTACCCGGTGACAATTCGCCCAGATGACCTACGAGGCCCTGAAATTGCATCCTTCTTGGAGGAGCATATCCAGGATATGAGGTCTGTTTCTCCTCCGGAGAGCAAACACGCGCTTGATCTTGAAGGCCTGAGGAACTCCGGGGTGAGCTTCTGGATCGTTTGGGACGATAAGGAGGTAGCGGGTTGCGGCGCCCTCAAAGAATTGGGCCCCGATCACGGCGAATTAAAATCCATGCGTACCTCGACACGGCACAGACGCTCCGGAGTAGCTTCAATCTTGATGCATCATATCATCGAGACTTCGAGGAGCAGAGGCTACAAGCGTCTGAGTTTGGAAACGGGCTCCATGCCCTTCTTTGAACCCGCCCGGCGCCTCTATCAAAAATTCGGCTTCGTAATCTGCGGTCCTTTTGCCGGCTACCGGCTCGATCCCAACAGCGTCTTTATGTCGCGGCCTCTCTAGGCGACCAAAACTATATTCTCGCTCCATTGTGTGCGGTGGAGAGGGGGCCAAGGGTAAGCCACTCTTCCTCAGGCGGCCAACTTGGCCCGCTTTAGCCCAGTGACCCGGTCAAAATCACCATCGGCATACACGAGCGTCGCGGAATAGTGCAATGCGGTAGCGGCAATCCCACGACTTGCTGCAGCAGATCAGGAGTAATCCTAAATTCGCCAGCGGCCCCCGCTCTTCCAATTCGAAGGCACAAGCCCCGCCACAAGCTTCACTTGATGTCGAATTCCGCAGCTGCGATCGGCTTATCATCTACTAAACATTCCACCCTAAAATGGCCGACGCCTAAAGCTGAAGCCGGCTGAGTCGCAAATCGCGTATTCGGCGCACCCTTGAAATAACCCCGTTGGTTTTCGAGGTGGCCCACCACCTTCCCCTCTTTGTACCAATTCCAAATCACATCGCGAAACCCCGCCTCCTGAGTGACGTCGTCCCAAGTGACACTGACATAAAACCGGATAACATCCGCCGTCGAAAACGTAGACATTGGGACCAAGTTTCCGGAGAGGTAGTTTGGCAGAGTCGTGACGCCGCTGTTGGTCGCCCGAATCCCCGAGACGCACCCCTGTAAGCCCATGTTCACGACGCCCAAAGACAAAAGGCCAATGATAATCTTAATGGTCTTCATAGATTCCCTCAATATGCGGAGTTTATGCCGAGTCACCTGGCCAGCATGACGCGTTTAAGTCAAAAAGTATTCGGGCTTGAACGCCAGAATAGATCCATACCTCAGTTGAGATTGTTGCCCATGGAGGGATCAACCCCAACGACTTTCGGCGGTAGATTTTTTTTGGAGAAACCAGGACCCTCTGTGATCGTTACGTAAGGATTCCTGGGCCTGGTCTCAGGCCGGAGTCGCGGCGTGCTTACTGAGTCTCTTTGGGAGCGCACTTGGAGATCTGAGGGATTGAATCCATAAGCCCCTTCACCTTCGAGCACTTCATTAAGTGCGGCTGCGGAAGTGTTGGTGTTCTTGCCACTCAATACGTCGTTCCAAGCCTTCTCGTATCCTCGGCTTCACAGTTTGGTTTGTTCAGCAGTCAAAGGCCCTGAGAGGTTGACTGCTCCCTTGGGTTAGCGGTGGCTCCGCATGAGGCATCACAGAAAAGCACGAAAAAGTGCTTGCCATTCATTACACCCTAAGGTGTAACGTTAGACATGGATTCATTGTCCGACCTGCTGACGGCGGTTTCTCACCCAACGAGACGGGCCATCATCGGCCGACTGTCGCGCGGGCCGGCCCGTTTCCTGGACATCGCGGAGCCGTTCGACCTGGCGCTGAATGCGGTCACGAAGCACCTGAAGCTGCTCGACCGCGCCGGATTGATTCGCCGGAAAAGGAAGGGGCGCGAGGTGATGATCTCGCTTCACGCTAAGCCCCTAAAGGAGGTCGCCGTATGGGTCCATGAGTACGAGCGGTTCTGGAACGAACGGTTGGACAGTTTTGAACAGCACTTTCGGGAGAAGAAACAACAACCATAACCCAAATGAAAAAGACAAAAGACACACTCGACCTAAGCTTTGAACGTAAGATCGCGGCTCCCCAGCAGGAGGTATTCGACGCATGGCTCAATCCATTGGTTCCCGGAACTCCGTGGAGCGAGTCGAAGAAGCTCATCCTCGATCCAAAAGTGGACGGACTCTTCTACTGGGTGCACGAAAGCGGATGCCCCCATTTCGGGCGATTCACAAAGGTGCAGAGTCCCGCCTTGATCGAGCATACGTGGATGTCGCCAAATACACTTGGGGTGGAGTCAAAGGTCTCCGTCCGCTTCAGGAAGAAGGGAAAGCACACCCTCATGACGCTTCGGCATTCGGGCATTCCCAATACCAAGAAGGGGCGGGGGCACGAGTGGGGATGGAATTACTTCCTGGATGCGTTTTACGGCGCGGCAGGGAAAGTCTCGATAAAGTAAGGCCCCGGGGCTCACCGATGGGAACGGGAGTTGTGGTGTTTTGAGCGACAAATCTCTCCGCGTCATCACGATGAACGAAGAAGCGTCGTTGTCTCTTAAGCCCTCCTTCGGTCCCGAGATACACAGAGTATCCGACGACTCTTCCGTTTCCTTTTTGGGCAGAGATTGATGGTACCTTGCTTTGAGGTGTATTTCAAGGGCATCACTTTAAAGCCCTTTCACCCAACCTCCCTCAAAAAATGGTGCCACGGCGGGATCGAACCCCAATGGCTTTCGGCTCATTTCCTCTTCGAGGTCATTTCACGCCATGCGAAGGCAATATCCGGAATGAAAATCGAGAGAAACACGAGAAACAGGATATAGACTGCGTTGGCCTCCGAACTCGGCTGAAAAGAGGGGAACAAGAAAGGAAACCGGTCCGTCACAAAGAAAAAGGTCACCGAGTAGGAACGAATCATCCACTGATGATGTTGGGCAATATGGCCGTTTCGGGCGGTAAGGAAGGCGACCACGGTGGTGATGATCCAGGTAGCAACCAGAACGTCCGTAGCGAAGACTTCGAGCACGGGACGGTACATGATCATAACCGCACCCAAGGGTGCCGAAATGAGTACGGAAATGACGTAAATCTTTCCCAATATTCGGTGTAGTCCCAAGTTGCGTTGCCGCAGGCGGCTCGAGAACTGCAACGGGCCAATGACCAGGGCCGCTCCTCCGCACAGAAGATGTGGGACCAGGAAGAAATTTTCGCTCAGGAAATGAAGATATTCCCTCTTGATGTACGGCGGCTCCAAGACGACGAAGACAACCAGTGTCATCAGGCCCATTACCGCCCAAAGACCCCGCTTTGCAGTGGGGCTCGTAAAGGCGGACGGGGTACTGGCGGCTTGCTGCGTTGGATTCATTCGCTGTTCCTCGGTTGCTGTTTGGACGCCGAGGGGGGCAAAACCCTGACCCAATGCCCCTCCCCGTATATGGTGCCCAGGGGGGGGATCGAACCCCCACGACTTTCGTCGGCAGATTTTGAGTCTGCTGCGTCTGCCAATTCCGCCACCCGGGCGATGGGGCGCTAATCCGATGGGAAGGGACCCCGGGTGGCAAGTCATCTGTGGGAGCGTGCGGCCACCGTTGACATGCCCCACGGCTCCCTTCTCCACTTATGCCGATGCCCGATTTCCGCGTTCACTGCCTGCCCGCCGTTGCCGATCCCACCGAGATCATCCTGTCCCAGGAGGAATCCCACCACCTGGTCGCGGTGAACAGGGCCGCGAGCGGCTCCACTGTCGTTGCCTTTGACGGGAGGGGCAACGAATGGATCTGCGAGCTGCAGGACGGCGACAAGCGGGCAGCCCGCCTGAAGGTCCGCTTCGCGCAGAAGGCAAAGCCCATGCCGTGGCGGATCACGCTCGGGCAGGCGCTCCCGCTCGGCAATGCCATGGATTCCATTGTGCGAAAGGCCACCGAGATCGGTGTGTCCGTGATCGTCCCGCTCGAGAGCGAGCGGACCCAGGTTCACCTGGATGCGGACCGCTCGGACCGCAAGATCGGCAAATGGCAGACGGCCGCCCTCGAGGCCGCTAAGCAGTGTGGCAACCCCTGGCTCCCGGAAATCGGCCCCGTGACCCCGGCGTCCTCCTTCATGGAATCGGCCAAGGGCTTCGACCTCAAGCTGATCGCAAGCCTCCAGCCCGGTGCCAAGTCGCTCAAGTCGGTGCTCGCACAGTTCCGGGCCTCCCAGGGCCGCGCCCCCTTAAATGTGCTCTGGCTCATCGGGCCCGAGGGAGACTTCACGCCGGCGGAGATGGGACAGTCGCGGACGAGCGGGTTCGAGCCGATAACGCTCGGGCCGCTGGTCCTCCGCTGCGAGACGGCCGCCGTGTACGCGCTAAGCGTCCTCAGCTACGAGCTCTCGGGTTAGGAGGACCTCACTCACCAGACCAGGAGCCCACCTGCAAAGGTGAGCCCGGCGCCCACGCTGCAGAAGATGATCCGGTCGCCCTCGCTGAAGATCCCCTCCTCAGCGGCCCATCCGAGCGCCATCGAGACGCTCGCCCCACTCGTGTTGCCGTACTTGGCGATCGTCATGACGAACTTCTCAAAGGGAATGCCGACCCGCTTGCTGACGGCCTTCAGGATGCGGGCGTTCGCCTGGTGCGGGACAACCCATGCGATGTCCTCTGGACGCAGGCACTCCCGCTTGAGCGTCTCCTCGATCTGCTCGGCAAAGCCGATCACGGCGTGCTTGAATACGGCCACGCCGTCCATCTGCAGGTAGAATTGATTCAGGTCTCCCTTGGCCTCGGGCCAGGGGATGCGCGCTCCGCCCCCCTTTCGCTGGATCGCCGTGAACTGGCTGGCGTCGCCGGAGATCCCCATGCGGTGAAGCCTGTGGCCGCCCGGAACCCTCGTCAGCACGGCCGCACCCGCGCCATCGCCAAAGAGGAACGCCGTCTCGTGGTCCTGCGGGTTCGTGATACGGGAAAGGAGCTCAGCCGTGACCACGACCACGTTGCGGGCCGACCCACCCAAAATGAGGGAACGTCCGACCTCTAGGGCATAGAGCCATCCCGAGCATGCCGCGTTAAGGTCGAAGGCGGCCACCCTCGGTATCCCGAGCAGCTTGGCCAAGGCGCTCGCCATCGACGGGACCGGCTGGTCCGGGATGATCGTCGCCATGATGATCGTGTCGATGTCCGTGACCGCCATGCCCGCCATAACCAAGGCGTGCTCGACCGCCACGGCCGCAAGCGAGGTCGCGCTCTCGTCATCATCCGCGTAGCGTCGTTCCTTGATCCCGGTCAGCCTCACGATCTCGTCCTCGGTCCTGTTGGGGAACGACTTAAGGATCTCGCTGTTGGCTCGGATATTCTTTGGTACGGTGAATCCAACCCCCGCGATGCAGACGGTCTCGGAGGCGGGCGTTTGCAGGGATGTCATTTGCGGCGTTTCTCCAGGTACTGGGTGACGTCGTCGCCCGATATGCGGCCACCCGGCCCTGTTGCCACGACGTCGGTGACCGTAGCCGGGTCGAGCCCCGCATCCTGGGCGATCTTGGTCGCCCGGGGCGTCCAGATGGCGGCAGCCTTTGGCTGCACCGGGGCCTGGGACGCCACAGCCCCACCTTTGCTCTTGAGGTGCTGAAGGCTCACATCGGCGGTCTCAATCTGAAGGAACAGCGAACCGGAGGGCTTAACGTCCCCAGGCTGGACATGGATGGCCTGGACGGTGCCCTCACAGGGCGACTCGAACTCAAAGATAGACTTGTCGCTCTCAAGCTCCGCTATCTTCTGGCCCTTGGACACGGGTGCCCCGGACTGAATCTTGATGTTAACGACGGTAAGCTCGTTCACCGTCGCGCCCATTGAAGGCATGGGCACGTCGATCAGAAATGTTTCCATCAGGGTTTTATGGGCCCAATCGTGGGCGGGGCCATGTGAGGGGTCAACCCCGCAGCCTCCTTGATTGCGGCAGGCATCAGCCGTTGAAGCCCGCCCGAACGGCCTTCCAGACCGCAAGGCAGCTGGAGAGGAGCCCCTCGAGCTCGCTCAAGGGAATCATGTTGGGCCCATCGCTGAGCGCCCGTTCGGGGTCGGGATGGGTTTCGATGAAGAGCCCGTCGGCTCCGGCAGCGAGCGCAGCCTTCGCCAGCGGGGGCACGAATTCGCGTTGCCCGCCGCTCTTGCCCCCTGCGGCGCCCGGAAGCTGCACGCTGTGCGTGGCGTCAAAGACTGTGGGATGCCCGTTCTGGCCCATGATGGCAAACGAGCGCATGTCGACCACAAGGTTCTGGTAGCCAAAAGTCGTGCCGCGCTCGGTCTGCCAAATCTCCGAGGCCCCACCCTGCTTCAGCTTTCCCGTGACGAAAACCATCTCCTGGGGAGAGAGGAACTGGCCCTTCTTGACGTTGACGGTGCGCCCCGTCGCGGCCGCGGCTAGGAGCAGGTCCGTCTGCCGGCTAAGGAAGGCGGGTATTTGCAAAACGTCGCACACCGCAGCAACGGGGGCGCACTGCTCGCGTTCATGGACGTCGGTGAGGACCGGGAAGCCGTAGTCCTTGCGCACAAGAGCTAGGAGCGAGAGCCCTTCCTCCAGGCCCGTGCCCCTCGGGCCCGAGCCTGACGTCCGGTTCGCCTTGTCGAAGGATCCTTTGAAGACGATCTTCAGCTCAGGGTACCTCTTTCCAATCGAGGTCAGCCGTTCGGCGACCGCGCGGCACACCGACTCGCTCTCCAGCGAGCACGGTCCTGCAATCAGGAGAAGCCGCGATGGGTCGAAGATCTTCACGCTCGGCCCTTCTTCGAACCGGCGCGCTTATGCCGGATCGCCGCCCCGATGAACGAAGCGAAAAGCGGGTGCGCCTGGTTGGGTTTCGACTGGAATTCCGGATGAAACTGAACCGCCACAAACCAGGGGTGCCCCTTCAGCTCGATGATCTCGACCAGGTTGCGCTTGGGGTTGATGCCGCTGATCACGAGGGCTCCCTTCAGGCGCTCGACGTAGGCATTGTTCACCTCATAGCGGTGCCGGTGGCGCTCGCGGATGAGCGTGCTGCCGTAGGCCTTCGCGGCCAGGGTTCCCGGGGTCAGCGCGCAGTCGTAGCTGCCGAGACGCATCGTGGCGCCCTTGTCGGAGATGGCCTTCTGCTCCTCCATCATGTTGATGACCGGTTCGGCGCACTTCGGATCAAACTCGGTGCTGTTGGCGCCGCGCAGCTTGAGCACGTTGCGGGATATCTCGATCACGGCAATCTGGAGCCCAAGGCACAGGCCGAAATACGGGATGCCTTTCTCACGGGCGTAGCGCGCGGCGGCGATCTTTCCCTCGGTTCCACGGTCCCCGAAGCCGCCCGGGACGAGGATCCCGTCGAGGCCCTTAAGGATGGCCATCCCGCCTTTCTTCTCCAAGTCCTCGGCGTCGATCCGCTTCACGTTCACCTTGCAGGTGTTGGCGATTCCCGCGTGGGTGATCGACTCGTAGACCGACTTGTAGGCGTCCTGGAGCTCGATGTACTTGCCTACCACCCCGATGGTGACCTCGTTCCTCGGATTCAAGATGCGACGGACGATCTCAACCCAGATGTTCTTCTTGGGCAGCGGTATCGAATAGCCAAAAAGGTCCAAAACGAGCTCATCCATGCCCTCCTTCTGGAGAGCCAGGGGAAGCTGATAAATTGAGGAGTCCACGTCGCGGCATTCAATCACCGCCTTGACCGGGACATTGCAGAACATGCTCAGCTTGTCCCTCAGGTCCATGTCGAGCGGATGGTCGCAGCGACACACGAGGACATGAGGCTGGATGCCGATCTCGCGGAGCTTTGCGACCGACTGCTGGGTCGGCTTGGTCTTCAACTCGCCCGCCGCCGCAAGGAACGGGACCAGCGTCACATGAATGAATACCACGTCCTTCGGCTTCATCTCCAGGGCGAACTGCCGCATGGCCTCGAGGAAGGGAAGTCCCTCGATGTCGCCCGTCGTGCCGCCTATTTCGGTAATCAGGACGTCCACGTCCTTTCCGCCGGCATAGATCCGCTCCTTGATCTCGTTGGTAACGTGGGGAATCACCTGCACGGTCTTCCCAAGGTAGACCCCTCGGCGTTCCTTCTGGATGACACTCTCGTAAATCTGGCCCGAGCTCAGGCTGTTGAGGTGGGAGAGCCGTCCGCTCGTGAAACGCTCGTAGTGGCCCAGGTCCAAGTCGGTCTCGGCACCGTCCTCTAGAACGTAGACCTCGCCGTGCTGGTAGGGGCTCATCGTGCCCGGGTCCACGTTAAGGTAGGGATCGAACTTTTGTATCCGGACGGATAGGCCCCTGAGCTCAAGCAGCGCGCCAAGCGCCGCAGCCGTGAGCCCCTTGCCAAGCGAAGAAACAACTCCGCCCGTCACGAAGATATATTTCATCCGAGAGGGTTAAACGTTGGCAGCCGACCCGCGCAAGATTCTTCAAACCCAAGGTGGGGTCTACTTGAAGAAAACCGAGGCTGCGGCCAGGGCGGCGATGATCAGCAGACCGACGAAAAGCATCCAGAGGGCGGCCTTGAGCAGCTTCAACAGCACCCATAGGACGATGACGGCGGCCAGGGCGGCGCACGCCACGACAAACCAATGAGGGTACGCCGATAGGGATTCGAACATGCCAGAGGGTGGCATTGACCGGCTGGCCACGCAAAATGATTTGCCGAGCCCGTTCCGCGACCTCCAACTCGGTCCTGCATGGAAAGAAGGAACGTTAATTCAAAGCCGCAGCTGCTTGCATGGCTGCTGTGCGACGCCGTGCACATCGACCCCGGGACCGGCAAACACACGATCCTCGGCGTCTTTTCCAATATCATGGCGAAGCACTTTCCCGTGGTACACCCGCGCATGGTCTGGTTCCTGACCATAACGGACGTCGCAGCGGGAAAACACCGGATGAAGATCTCGATGGCGAGAGAGCTGGATGACCCGAAACCGCTCATAGAGCGCGAGTTTGAGTCCCAGGGGCCGCTTGTGCGGATCAACCTGATCAATGAGATCCACAATCTAAGCTTCGCGGGACCGGGCAACTACTCGATACTGATCGAGATCGACGATGAGACACTCCTGGCCACGGATCTCACCGTAGCCGAACCGAATTCATGAACCCTTCCTCAGACCAGATCGACCTCGTGGGGGTCGGATCCCCGATCATGGACCTGGTTTCCCAGGTGCCAGAGAGCTTTCTCTCCAATGTCTCGGGCGAAAAAGGCGGGATGGTACTTGTGGATGACTCCGAGATGGAGCGGATTGTCTCACTGCTGGAAAGCCCGCCGGCGCAGACGACCGGCGGCTCCGCCGCAAACGCCACGTTCAATGCCGCACGCCTCGGCCTCCGAACCGCCTTCGTCGGAAAACTCGGGAACGACCCCGTGGCCACGACCTACAAGGAACGCTTCAAGATGGCGGGGGTGGACGTGTCTCGGTTTAAGCAGGGAACGGTAGCCAACGCCCGGTGCCTGGCCCTTGTGACCCCCGACGCCCAGCGGACGATGAGAACCCATCTCGGCGCCGCCATGACGCTCTCTCCCTCGGAGATCAGCCCTGAGGATTTCCGGGGTGCACGGCACGCCCACATCGAAGGGTACCTCGTGTTCAACCAGCACCTGTGCGAGGCCGTCCTGAGCGCGGCGCGCACAGCCGGCTGCACCATCAGCCTGGATCTCTCCTCGTTCGAAGTGGTGAACGCCGCCAGGGACTGGATGCTCCATCAGTTCGGTCATGGAATCGACGTCGTCTTTGCCAACGAGGACGAGATAAGGGCCCTCTTCCCGAATCGGGGAGCCGACTACAGGGAACTCGCCAGGGAACTGGCCGGGCACGACGTTATCGCGGCTGTCAAGATGGGTAAGGAGGGTTCGTGGATCGCCCAGGGTGAAGAGATTCATCGAATGGATCCCATTCATTTGGAGGATGTAGTGGATACAAACGGTGCCGGGGATGCCTGGGCGGCCGGTTTCCTTTATGGCTTCGTGGGCAATCGCCCACTCCATGAATGCGGCGCCTTTGCCTCCGTCATGGGTGCCGAAACCGTCCGCCATTTGGGGCCGTTGATTCCCGACAGCGCTTGGACGGCCGTAAAGAAGCGCTTGGTGGGTTGAACGCCTCCGAAGCGAGGCGTGGGCGTGACTTTTTAGCGGTCAAGTAATTTTAGGTTAATAGGTTACACGATAAAGATAAATTCTGTTCGACAATATACTCTGCGTTATAGAGTACTCTGCTGTGAATGTATCCCCTGAAGAAGCAGCCCAGGCCCTCCGGGAGATTGAGGCGTCCCGATCGGTCATGCGGGCGACCATTCAGGCTTACCGGGGGCATCTCTACCTCTGGCTCTGGGGCCTTATCTGGATCGCAATATCGCTCCTCAATTGGACTGAGGGAACGCGCTACCAGGCTGCCTCGGGGTGGCTCTCTGCCGCCGGATGCGTGGCCTCCTTCCTGATCGGGATCATCCAGGGCCGGCAGGTCCGCTCCCGTGTGAACAAACGGTTCGTGGCGGTCTGCATTTCGATCCTGCTGTTCGGTTTCGTGGCGTGGCCCATTGTCCTGGGCCCTCCCCACGGCTACAAATCCGGGTTTGGCCTCGGCACCCTTGTCTGGATGCAGATCTACATCGTGGCGGGCATCTGGTTCGACAACTACCTGCTCTGGGTGGGCATTGCCGCGACAGCGCTCATTCTCGCCGGTCTCGTATTCCTGCCAGGACTCTTCTGGGCCTGCACGCTCCTTGCAGGCGCCGTCCTTGTGGGCACGGGCTTCTATGTCCGCTACGGCTGGAGGTAAACAGCCATGGATGCCCTTGATCCCGTGATCCATCAGCCCGCACGGCTCCAGATCATGTCGGCCCTATGCCAGCTGAGCGAGACCGAGCGCGTCGACTTCACGTTCCTAAAGCAGCGGCTGGGACTGACCGACGGCAACCTGGGGGCCCATCTCTCAACGCTTGAATCGAACGGCTACATTTCGGTCGACAAGGAGTTCGTCGGGCGCCGACCAAAAACCTTCGTCTCTGTAACACCTGCCGGCAAAGCCGCGTTTGTAGCTCATGTGAGCGCCCTCCAGTCAATCCTTGCCCCTCGATGAATCCTCCTACCGCGATCGTGTCCGCAAAGGGTGTCGTGAAGCGCTTCGGCGCCCTGACCGCGCTTGACGGGGTCTCGCTCGACATTGCGCCGGGTGAGTTCTTCGGCCTGTTGGGTCCCAACGGGGCCGGGAAATCCACCTTCATGTCGCTCATCTCGGGGCTTCGCCCGATCGACGCAGGCACGCTAAACGTGGACGGCGAGGGTGTGGCCGCGGGCTCGGTCCAGGCCCGCCGTGCGCTTGGGCTCGTGCCGCAGCACATCGCCCTCTACTCCGAGCTGAGCGCGGAGGCCAACCTCCGGATCTTTGGCGAACTCTACGGCTTAAAGGGAGCGAGGCTGAAAGAGCGCGTAGCCTCCCTGCTTGAGGCCGTGCAGCTTTCCGACAGAAGGCACGACCTGGTGAAGGAGTTCTCCGGGGGAATGCAGCGTCGGCTCAACCTCGCTGCCGCCCTGCTCCACGAGCCGAGGCTCCTCCTTTGCGACGAGCCCACGGTTGGCGTGGACCCCCAGTCCCGAAACGCGATCTTCGACTACCTGAAGGAGCTGAACCGGGGCGGGCTCACCGTCATCTACTCGACACACTACATGGAGGAGGCGACGCGCCTGTGCTCGCGGATCGGCATCATCGACCACGGGAAGATCCTGGCCCAGGGGACGATCGACGAGTTGCTCTCGCGGCTCCCCTTTGAGGAGGAGATCCGCTTCCCCGCCTCCCCGGAGACCGACGCCCTTTCAAGCGCGCTCTCACGTTTCGGCGAGATCGCGACCCTGGATGGGGTCAGCCGGTTCAGGCCCACGACCGGGTACCCGCTCAGCTCCTTCTATACCCTGACTGAGGGCCACGGCTTGCCTCCCCGGCTCTTCACGAGCCAGCGACCCACGCTCGAGGCCCTCTTCCTCCAACTGACCGGCCGCATGCTCCGCGAATAATATGCATCCCATACTCGTCCTGCTCCGCAAAGATTTTGCGATCCTCCTGAAGGATAAGGTGTCGATCATGATCACCTTCGCCGTGCCCTTCGCGATGATCTACCTCTTTGGGCTGATCTTCAATGTGAACTCCACCGACGCGGGCCCCTCTGGGATCCCATTCGCCGTGGTCAACCAAAGCGACAATCCGGCCGCCCAGAGGCTGGTCGACGCGCTCAAGGCGGAAAAGACATTCAAGGTCGTCACGAGCTATGTGATAGACAAGAACACGAGGCGGCCCCTCGCCGAGGAGGACCTTCGCCCCCTGATGCGCGCCGACGAGTTCAGGTTCGCCCTAGTGATCCCAAAGGACCTCGTCCGAACCGACGCAATCGGCCTCCATCTGAAAACCTACTCGAACCCCAGGAACGAGATCGAGTCCCAGATGGTGAACGGGATCCTCCAGAGGACGCTCTTCTCTAACGTCCCGGAGCTCCTCGGACAGTCGCTCCAGTCCCGAGCGCGCGCCGAGATAGGTACCGCGCGCTCCGAGCGCTTCAACGCGGCGATAGCATCGGCGGTCGCCCGTGAGTTCGGAGGCGACGAGGGAGCCATCCGGGCGCGCATCGATGACGGCAACTTCGGGTTTGACCGACTTGGCCAGGGGCAGGCGGGGACCAGCTCGTCCCCGTCGGGCATCCGCGACGTCCTCTCGAACATCGTAAAGATCGACAACGTCCAGGTTGCGGGCAAGGACGTCAAATCCCCCACGGCCACTCTCCTGGTGGGCGGCTGGGCGATCCAATTCCTCCTGTTCGCGGTCACCGCCTCGGCAACGGCGCTCTTCAGGGAAAAGGAGCACGGGATTTTTCAGCGGGTGCTGTCGGCGCCCGTGACCCGCAGCGACATCCTCTGGAGCAAGTTCCTCTATGGGATCTGCCTCGGCCTGATCCAGCTGGTGACCCTCTTCTGTGCGGGCCAGCTCCTCTACAAGATCGACGTCGCCAGCCACCTGCCCCTCCTCGCACTCGTGTGCGTCTTTGCCGCGGCGGCCTGCACGTCCTTCGGAATGCTGATCGCCGCCATCTCGCCCACGCCCGAGTCGGCGCGCGGCCTCTCGACCTTCGTCATCATGCTGATGTCCGCGATCGGGGGGGCGTGGTTCCCCGTCAGCTTCATGCCCGAATTCATCCAGAGGCTGAGCCGGCTGACGCTCGTCTTTTGGTCGATGGAGGGATTTAGCCAGGTGCTCTGGGCCCATGCCTCGCTCATGGAGCTCCTGCCGACCCTGGGGTATCTGACCCTCACCACGGCACTCATCATGGGCGTGTCCGTGTGGCGCTTCAACAAGGGCAGGATCTTCGTCTGAGCCGGTAATAGGGGCGGCCCCGAGCCCCAAAATTCCTTTGCCGAAGGGCCGACCCTGGGCGAGGATGGGCGTTTCGCATGCCCGAGGACCTAAAGAAGATCGTGACCGAGATAGCCGTGCGCGCCCGTGCGGCCTCGCTCGAGCTTGCCGTGTCCCCGGCAGCCGCACGCAATGCCGCGCTCAACGATCTGGCCAGCCGTATCGACCGGTCCCACGACATGCTCCTTAGCGCCAACCGGCTTGACCTGAAGGCGGCAGAGTCCAACGGGCTCCCGGCCTACCAGGTGGACCGCCTCACCTTCACGCCCGAGCGGCTGGGCCACCTCTCCGAGTCCCTGCGGCAGGTGGCGCTGCTTCCGGATCCGGTCGGAGAGCTTCTTGAGGAAACCACCCGGCCGAATGGCCTCGTGCTAAGGAAGGTGCGCGTCCCCATCGGAGTGATCGGGGTGATCTTTGAGGCCAGGCCCAACGTGACCGTGGATTGCGCAGCCCTCTGCCTAAAGAGCGGAAACGCCTCCATCCTGCGGGGCGGCAAGGAGATCTTCGAGACCAACCGGGCCTTGGCGGCCCTGATCTCGGAATCGCTCGCCGCGGCCCGGCTCCCCCGTGATTCAGTGCAGCTGGTGCCGACCACGGACCGCGCTGCGCTGGAGGTCCTCCTGAAGCTGGACTCCCTGATCCACTGCATCATTCCTCGCGGGGGCGAGGGCCTTATCCGCTTTGTCGCAGAGAACAGCACGATACCGGTCATCAAGCACTACACGGGAGTCTGTTTCGTCTATCTTGACCGGGCCGCAGGGGACGCCATGGCCGAGGCGATCGTGGTCAACGCCAAGGTGCAGCGGCCGGGAGTCTGCAATGCGGCCGAACAGCTCCTCGTGCACAAGGACTGCGCCGCACGTCTCCTTCCCCGGGTCGGTGCGGCCCTAGCGGCCAAAGGGGTTCGTATCCTCTGCGACGAGGCCTCGGGCCTGATCCTCAAGCAGGCGGGCGTGGCGGCTGAGCCCGCGGCGACGGCCGACTACACGCGGGAATTTCTGGATCTGGTGATCGCGGTGCGGGTTGTGCCGTCGCTCGATGGCGCCATCGCCACCATCAACCGAGACAGCTCGGCGCACAGCGACGCCATCGTGACTTCCGATAAGTCGGCTGCGGACCGGTTCATGGCAGGGGTCGACAGCGCGGCGGTCTTCTGGAACGCGAGCACGAGGTTCAACGACGGCTTCGAGTTCGGCTTTGGCGCCGAAATCGGAATCAGCACGGACCGGCTTCACGCCCGCGGCCCCATGGGCCTGCGGGAACTCTGCAGCTACAAGTGGCAGGTCACCGGCACGGGACAGGTCCGCGGTTAGGAGAAACCGAGGCGGCCCGACCCGCCCGCAGGGACTTGCGATCCAAGGATTGGGTTGCGCGGATCATTTCCCAGAGTTAGGTTACCAATAGAGAGTAATGAAACAAAGCGCCCAAAGATTCCTGACAGCTTTTGCGATGTTTACCGCGGTCGCCGGCGCACAAAGCGTTCCCAATCCCCCACCCTCCTCCCCGGCCCAGCAGGCCTCCCCGGCTGCGGGAACAGGCACACAGGATAACTCGAGTATCGTATTGGCGCCCAAGCAGAAAGATACAATCCCCCAGCCCCCCGTGGACTCCGACGGTGAAACCCGGACCGTATCGCCCGCGGTTGCGGCGGCCCTGGCCTCGGGGATGCCCAGGTACAATCCCCCGAAGCCGACACCGACCCCGTCCGGGGAGCCCGCGGACCTGCGGGATATCGACAAGCCAAAGAACGAGATCAAGCGACTGCCGAAGTACGTGGTTCACGAGACCCTTCCTCCGGTGTTCCGCGACCGCGACCTCTTTACGGCCAACGGGCTCGTGAACCTTTCACTCCAGAGCCACCCCGGGCTCATGTTTGGCAATCTGCTCGGCCTGAACTCGCCTGTTGCAGCCCAGATGTACCAGGACGACGAGCGCCTGCGCAACATGAGCGACCTTTCCGACACGGCGCGCGCGATGGCGGCCGGCGGCGACTTAACCGAGGGCAAGTACATACTCCAGCAAAGTCAGGAAACCTATATGCGCGCGCCCGACGACTTCGGCCCGACGGGCGCAGCCGGAGGCAATACGGGAGGCTGGGGTAAGTGACCGAAACGCTTATCCTGCGGGAGCTCATTGCAGCCGAACCGGGCTGGGTCTCCGGCGGCGCGATCGCTACGAAGATCGGCGTAAGTCGGGTCTCGGTCTGGCACCAGATGGAGAAGCTCCGGGCCCAGGGCTTCGAGTTTGAAGCCCAGCCTTCGCGCGGCTACCGCCTATCCGGCCGGCCGAAGATGCTGCATGCCGGCCTTGTCGAGGCGCAGCTGAAGATCCGGAGGAAGGGCTTTTCCTTCACGGTCCTGGATGAGGTCGACAGCACGAATGACGAGTGCGCACGCCAGCTCGCCGCAGGGCGTATCGCCCCTTTTGCGATCTTCGCACAGAAGCAGACCAAGGGACGCGGCAGGTTTGGCAGGGCGTGGCACAGCGCCGCCAACGGCAACCTCTACTCGAGCTTTGCATTCCGTCCCCGCATCGCGCCCGAGCGGATGCAGACATTCACACTCTGGATGGGGGTGACGATCTGCGAGCTGGTCTCTAAATTCGTCCCGGTTGTTCCTGGAGTGAAGTGGCCAAACGACATCGTCTTTGAGGGCCGCAAGGCCGGGGGGATGCTGACTGAGGCCCGGGTGGATGCCGATGAGATCCGTGACCTGGTGTTCGGCCTGGGGCTCAACGTGAACAGCCCTGCGGCCGCGTGGCCCTCGGAGCTGGCGAGGCACGCCGTCTCACTCTCCGAGCTTTCCGGCGCTCCGGTGGACCTCAACAGGCTCACGGCGGCGCTGATCGGGCGTGTGCTGCTGGCCTATGAGCGTTTCATAGACGCAGACCACGTGGATCTTTTCGCGGAGCTCTGGAACAAGTACGACGTTCTCAAGGGACGGGATGTCACGCTTGCGGAAGGCACCCGCAAGCGCCGCGGCCGGGTCCTCGGCATCGACGATGTCGGGTCGCTCCTGATCCGCGACGACCATGGCCACACGCGGGGCTTCCGCGCCGGCGAGGTCACGGTTGAAAAGGGGAGCTAAGGCCCCTACGCTCGCGCGCTCCCCTATCCATGTCTGCCATCCCCCCACAGCCGGCTATTGAGGTGACCCACCTCGTCAAGGCCTACGCGGGCGTCATGGCCGTCAACGACATCAGCTTCACGGTGCCGAAGGGCGAGATCATCGGGTTCCTCGGCCCCAATGGCGCGGGAAAGTCCACGACGATGAGGATCCTCACCGGGTACCTTCCCGCAACGTCGGGCCAGGTCTCGATTTGCGGCTACCCGGTAGCTTCCGAACCCGATGAGGTAAAAAAACGCATCGGCTATATGCCGGAAAACAACCCCCTGCCGGAGGAGATGCGCGTCAGCGAGTACCTCTATTTCCGGGGGCGGCTCAAGGAAATTGCCCGGAGAAAGCTCGGCTCGAGGATCGACGAGGTGCTTGAGCTCTGCGACCTGAAGCGGGTCCGCCACAAGATCATCGGCAAGCTCTCCAAGGGCTTCCGCCAGCGGGTCGGCATCGCCGAGTCGGTGCTCGCGGAACCCCCCGTGATCATTATGGACGAGCCGACGATCGGCCTCGACCCCCACCAGATCCTGATCGTGCGTGACCTGATCGCGAGCCTCCGGGGCCGGATGACGGTCCTGATCTCCAGCCACATCCTGCCGGAGATCGAGATGACCTGCGACCGGGTGCTGATCATCAACCAGGGAAGGATCGTCGCGCAGGGCTCCCCCGCGGAGCTCCGCAAGGAGGTGCTCGGGCAGTCAGCCTACGAGATCGAGGCGGCTGGCCCGATCGGCGCCCTGCCGTTCCTCCTGGGCACAATCGACCCCGGGCTCTCCGTTGCCGGGGAGGGGCCGGTCGACGCACAGGGATTCCGGACGATCCAGCTGAAGACCCTCAACTCGGAGGATGTGGGGGAGGCGGTCCTGCGCGCGTGTCTGTCTGAGGGGATGCGCGTCCGCGCGCTGAGCCGCGCTAATCCCACGTTGGAGGATGTGTTCCTGGCCGCTACCCGGCGGAGCTGGGACGCCGTGGCGGAAAACCCCAAGGCCCAAGAACGCTCATGAAACACTTCCTGACGATCTTCAGCCACGAAGTGCGCATGCTGCTGGTCAGCACGAACACGTACATCGCGGCCGTGGCCTTCCTGTCCATGATGGGCTTCATCTTCACGGGGATCCTCGAGGACTACAGCAAGGCCGTGCTCGACGTGTCCCCCGCATCGGTCTTCTTCCAGCTCTACATGCTGCCCGTCTTCTTCATGGTGCCGCTCCTTACCTCGAAGTGCCTGGCCGAGGAGCGTCGGCTCGGGACCATCGAGACCCTGCTCACCACCCCGGTCACGACAGCCGAGGTCGTGCTCGGCAAGTACGCCGCTGCCTACCTGCTCTACATCGCCTTCTGGGGGTCGACCTGCGGGCTCTTCTACATCCTAAAGCGCTTCTCAGGCGACGCCCACCTGATCGACCCGGGACCCATCATCGGCGGCTACTTGTTCGTCGCGGTTTCAGGCCTCTTGTTCATCGCGATCGGCGTGTTCGCGAGCTCGCTCTCCCGCAACCAATCCGTGGCAGGTATTCTGAGCCTCACCTTTCTTGTCGGGATCATCCTCGGGAGCCGCTACCTGGGGTCCGCCTCGTGGCTCGACCGCGAGGCGCTCGCCCCCCTGAAGGACGCGGTTGAGTACGCGCAGATCAGCCAACATTACCAGGACTTCACACGGGGTGTCGTCGACACGCGCGAGCTCCTCTTCTACCTGAGCGGCACCGTGCTCGCATTGATCTTCAGCGTCCTCTCCGTCGAGGCGAAGCTGCTTCACAGCTAGAACCCGCCACCCCTGTGATCCAAAGCTTCAGAGCCGCCCGCTGGGTAAGGACCCTAAACCTGCTCCTGCAGGCCGTGCTTTTCCTCACCTTCGTGGGAGGCCTGAACTACCTTGCCCGCAGCCACGCCTGGCGCTTCGACCTGACACGCTACAGGAGGTATTCCCTATCTGCGGAGACGCTCGCCTACCTTCGCGAGCTCTCCCTGCCGGTCCACATCGTCGTGACCGCGAACGGCCAGGCGAGCGACCCGGCGGTCGAGGGGCTGCTCCGCGAGTACGTGTATGCCACAGAGGGCAACCCGGCGGGACAGGTCACGGTCGAGAACGTCGACCTGTACGAGGACCGCAGGAAGACCGAGAAGTACGGGATCGAGAATCCCGGCGTCGTCCTCCTATTGTGCGGCGGGCGAAGGCGGGTGCTCACGCCCGACAACCTCTACCACCATGAGGACAAGGTGAAGAAGGACTTCATCGGCGAGCAGGCCGTGACTGCGGCTATCCTCGATGTCTCCAACCCCGACCGCAAAAAGATCTATTTCCTGATCGGCCACGGCGAGCTTCGGCCCGACGATGTCGACTCGACGCGGGGCCTCTCCATGGCCCGGGACCAGCTGCGCCTGAGGAACTACGACGTCGAAACCTTGGACCTTGTGGCGGCGAGGAAGATACCGACGGACGCTTCGCTGCTCGTGAGCGCCTCGCCCATCGACCCCTACACGCCTTTCGAGCAGGAGCTGCTCCGGCAGTTCCTAGGGGCGGGCGCCGGGCGGCTGATCCTCTTCCTCGCGCCGGGCACCCAGCCGGGACTCAACGACTTACTGATCGACGACTGGGGCGTGCTTGTCGACGACGACGTGATCCTTGACGCCGCGTCCGACAGCCTGACCGAGGACGGCGACCTTATCATACGCGCCTACTCGCAGCATCCGATCACCCAGACCCTGGTCGACTACAAGGAGGCGCTGCGCCTAGGTCCGGCGCGCAGCGTCAGGCCCCTTCCAGGGCGCCCCGCGGCGGCCGGCCTCACCGTGACCACGCTTGCCGCCACCTCGACCACCGCATGGGGCGAAGTGGACGCCCGACAACGGGGCATCCAGCCCTTCACTCCAGGGCTCGACATAAAGGGCATGCCCCAAATGGATCCACCCAACCGGCTCGGCGTTGCCGTTGCTTCCGAAAGGGTTCCCGTCAGGGGCGACCTGCCCTCCAGCATCCGCGGCGGCAAGATCGTGGTCGTCGGGACAGGCGACATGATTTCCAACGCCCGGGTCACCAGTGCCGGCGCCCTGAGCCTCTTCATGGGCGCGGTCAGCTGGACCGTGGGCCGCGACATCGCGCTCAACGTGCCTGCGCGCCCGATTGAGCGTTTCTCGCTATCCCTCAGCGCAGGCGACCTCGCCCACCTCCGCTACACGCTCATGCTCGCGCTCCCCGGCATTGCCGCCCTGCTTGGCATCGCCGTATACTGGGCCCGGCGTAACTAGAAAAAGCCGACCCATTCCCGCCCAACGAAATGCGCTCCAAAGTCACACTCGTACTGCTGTTCCTGAACGTCGCGCTCTTCTTCTTCATCTTCTACTTTGAGCGCGACTGGCGGATTGAGCGGGCCTCGCAGGAAGCCCGACGCAGGGTCCTTGGACCGGAGGCCGCGAACATACGGACCCTAGAGGTCTCAGGAACGACGCCCGGCTCAAGCTTCAGCCTGGAGCGGCGGGGCGACGCCTGGTTCCTCACGAGGCCTGTGGAGTGGCCGGCGAACCTGAACGCCGTGAGCCGAATCCTGAACGAACTCCAGTTCCTTGAGCACGAGGCGAGCTTCAACACGCGCGATCTGGAGAAGAATGGGCAGAAGCTCGCCGACTACGGACTGGACCAGCCCAAGCTCACCCTATCGTTCACGTCCGGCGACGAGGGCGCGGCGGGGCGCACCACGGTGCTCCGAATCGGCGACACGACGAAGGTCGGTGACCACCCCTACCTCCTCTCTTCGGACGGACAGAAGATACACGTGGTCAGCCGGTCGCTCGCGGACAGCCTTTCCATCCCCTTCGACCAGCTGCGCTCCGACGTGATCTTTTCAATCCAGGTCTTCGAGGCGCGGTCCCTCAACCTGCAGACCGCCGCCCCCTCAAGCGTCCGGGTGCGGCTTGACCGCGAAGGAAGCCGCTGGCTCTTCAGGACGCCCGTGAACGCGCGCGCCGGCAAGAACGCGACCGAGCTCACGATAAACGCGCTGGATTCCCTCCGGGTAAAGTCTTTCGTCCTGCAGAATCCTCCGGCGACAGCGCCCTCGGCGGCACCGCTGCTTCGGGTGACAATTGAGGGAAACAATCGCCACGAGACGCTCTTCGTCGGGGCGCAGACCGACGAGGAGCATGTCTACTACGCCCAGCTCGAGGACCGCCGCGCGATCTTCACCGTATCGATCGCGGCAGGGCTCATGAACACGCTGCGCAACGCGGCCGATGACCTCCGTGACCGGCATATCCTGGACTTCGACGCGAGCGCCGTGACCTCGATCACACTCTCGGCCCTGAATCAGCCCGAACTGGCGCTCCAGCGCCTGGAGTCGGCCGGAGGGGGCCACGAGGCTGGCTGGCAGATCATCCGCCGGGGCGGCGCCTCACAGGGGTCTCAGACGCTGGCGGCCGACTCCGCTGCCGTACAAAAGCTGCTCGAGCAGCTCGAGACGCTGAGCGCCCTCCGGTTCCAGAGCGACGCACCCACAAACGCCGACATCGAGGACTGGGGCTTCAACCGGCCCGAGCGCGAGATCGCGCTGACGATAGGAGGCGCGCCGGCCACGCAGGTCACCCTCCAGATCGGCCTTCCGACAAAGCGAGAGAACATCGCCTACGCCCGGATCGCGGGCCTTCCGTCCGTCTACGCGGTGGAGCCCGACATCTTGCGCGACACCAGTGCGTCTCCGCTCGCCTGGCGCGAGCGTCTTCTGGAGACGCTCCCGGCCTCGGCGCGCATCACCTCCCTCACGCTCACTAACGCGGGCGACAACACGGTCGTGTATTCGAAAAAACTCGCGGACAGCGAGGCGTGGGAGACGGCGCTTGCCACCGAGACGGCCCCAAAGAAGGCGGCGGTCACGGAGGTCCTCACTGAGCTTCGCGCCCTGCGCGCCGCAAGCTTCGTGCAGGACGGATTCCCGGACAAGGTGTTCGCGGCGGGCGAAGTCCGACCGTGGAAATACCGGTTGGACGCCACAGTTTCGCTGCCGGGCGGAGCTGGAACCGGCCAGGTTAACACAATGACGCTCTGGTTCGCCGAAAGGACCGGTGGCACCGAGCAGCTGGCCGGCTCGAAGGACTTCGGGGCGGTGTTTGCGATCGAGCAGCCTCTGCTCGACGCACTATGGACGCTCACGCAGCCCTGACCGGATGCCCGCAAGAATATTCAGGCCATGCCTTGCGGGCGCGCGCTATTGCGCCACCTGCCTTGTCACGTTCGGCATATGGTCGTCGTGGCTTCTGTTGGTCATACTCCTGTGTCTTCAAGCCTATATAGGCGCTGTGAATGAACTGCAGGTGCCGAAGTTCCTGCTGCGAGCGATCGAGGACCACCTTGCGCAGTCGGGGGTCTCTGTGCAGTTCGGCAGGGCGACCTTTGACCCGACAGGGCGCATCCTGCTGCAGAAGGCCAGGTTCAGGCTGGCCTCTTTCACCGAGCCCATCGTGACGGCGGGTGCGATCTACATCCGCCTGGACCCCATCGCACTCCTTGAGGGCAAGTTCGAAGCGAGCGAGATACGCGCGACCAGCGCCAACCTCTTCATTCCCGCGATGCTTTCGGCCTCCGGCAAGGCGGAGAAGCTTGTTGAGGACCTGGATGCCGGCTTCTCTATCACGTCCAGGGGCGATGAGTTCTCCGTGGATTACCTCAACTGCCGCCTGGGGGGCGTGTTCGTCTCGGCGCACGGGCAGATCAACGCAGGCACCGTTTCACGCAGCTCGGGACCCACTAGCTCCCTGCCCCTGGCTGAGTTCATCTCGATGAACTACGTGGCCCTGAGCCGCGAATTCTCGCGCGCCGAGGAGCGGATGGCGGGCCTCGACCATGCGGTGCTGACGGGTGTCCTCACCCCGTCCGACACCCGGGGTGCAATCGTAAACGCGGAGCTCTCTGCCGACGGCTTCCACATGGACGGGCCACGGCCCGTGGAGGCCGGCGCGATCCGCGCGGCGTGCCACTTCCCCCTGCTCGGGAGCGCACCCCTGATGACCTCCGTGGTGGCCAGAGCCGAGAGCCTGCGGGTCGGGGACAGCGTCTCCGCCTCCGGGATCCGAGTATGGATACGCGGCATACTGAAGATGGACACCATGGGTTTCGACCCGAAGCAGGCCGAGGTCACGGCGGGTGCGGCTTCCTATGACGGGACGGTGATCGAGGCCCCGATCATCAGGCTGAGCCCTGAAAGCCTATCCTTGATCACAGGGGAAGCCTCCGCCCGGGTGTTCAACAGGCCCGTTGAGGCGAAGGGCAGGGTCGACTTGGCCGCCAAGTCCGCCGACGTCTCCTTTGACGGCGCACTGGCATCCGAGCTGATCGAGCCGCTTTCATCCCACATGCACGTGAACATCAGGCGGTTTGCGGACCTCAGGGAGCCCATGACCGTCGAGGGAAGCATTCACCTGGGCCCTGGCTGGGAGTTCACGGATGTGACGGCCCGCGTCGACACGCGCGATTTCACGGCCTATGGCGTCACATTCCAGGAGGCGCGAGGCCTGGTCACATTCGACGGCACCCATTTCGCGGCACGGGAAGCGTTTGCCGTGAGCGGGGACAATCTCGCCTTTGGATCATACGAGCAAAATTTCAAGACTCTGGATTTCCGGTACCTGCTCTCGGGCAGGCTGCGGCCGCTTGAGATCTCGCCCTGGTTTCAGGGCGACTGGTGGACGGGCATCTTCAAACCCTTCGAATTCCCGGATCGCCCGCCCGACGCGGTCATCGATGTCAAGGGACGGTACGCCCGCAACCCGCAGTTCTCCGTGTTCGGTTACGCTCAGGTGAAGGGCGCGGTCATACGGGGCGTGGCCTTCGACACGACGCAGGTCCTCCTCTATGTGGACCCCTTGGTCTGCCATGGCATCGACATCCGCGTCACAAAGGATCAAGGGAGCGCCCAGGGCTCGTTCAGGCTCTCGACCGACCCGCAGAGAGGCGGCCTATGGAGCGCCCTTGACATGGAGGCACAGGCAAGGATCGATCCCGTTCCGCTCGCAAAACTTCTTCCGCCAGATGGAGCGGATGCCCTAAAGGCATTCTCGTTCGAGAAGCCGCCATCGATGGCGCTGAGCGGACATTTTGACGGGCCTGCAGCGTCGGCGGAGCGCCACAAGTCGCTCCACATGGAATTGAAATCCGCGGAGGGCCTCCGCATCCACGGGGTCTCGTTTGAGCGCGCATCATTCAACGTCGACATCAAGGACGACACGGTCGACGTCGGCGAGGTCGACGCGGGATTTGCGGGAGGCAATGTGACCGGGTCGGCGCAAGCAACGGGTGAAGGCGCGCAGAAACGCCTCCGGTTGAAGGCCACGCTGTCGGGGGCAAGCCTTGGGCAAGCGGCGGGAGCCGCCGCAGGCTACGTTCTCTCGGGGAAGCCTGGGAGCACGACGGCGCTCGACACATTTGCAAAGGCCAAGTCGGGCGTGAGGCTGGACCTGAGCACGTCCGCAGAAGGCCATCCGGGCGAGCTCACCTCCTTCACCGGGAATGGGAACGTTCAAGTCCAAGGAGCAAGCCTGGGCGAGCTCGAGCTCTTGGGCGGGCTGTCCAAGGTCCTCAAGTTCCCTGAACTTAGGTTCACGCAGGCAAAGGCCACGTTCAAGATCGAGAATGGCTCCCTCATTTTCCCGGACCTAAGCGTGGCGGGCGCCAACTCAATGATCCGTGCGAAAGGAACCTACGCGATTGAACGGCGAATGCTCGATTTCTCGGCGAACATCTACCCGTTCATGGAGAGCAAGTCGCTCCTGCAGCTCTTTAACGCCATATCGGCGCCCATCTCCGCGGTGCTGCGCGTGCGGCTGACGGGAAGCATCGACAAACCCACCTGGCGGCTGGCCTACAGCCCGCTCAACCTTCTAAGGGAAGAGGAGCCGAAACCTGAAAGCGCCCCGAAGGAGTTCGCTCCCGCCCCGTTGGCAAACCCCGCTCCCTGACGAAGTTAGTCGCGGGGGGCCAAACCGGCGCTCACCGTAGAAGTGCGTAAGCCCCGTGATCCGAAACACATTGCCCCGGATCAGGGGAGCCGATTAGTTCATCCGGTCCGCATGGACCACGTCAACACATTGCCCCGCCGGTCCTGGATCGAGCGGGTATCGCTCGCGCTCGCCGTGATCCTCATTGGCATCGGCCTGCTTTCCACAGTGGGCTGGTTCCTCCACCTCGACCGGCTCGTGGAGCCGATCGAGCACAAGGCGCCGATCATGTTCAACGAGGGCCTGTGCTTCCTGGCGATCGGGGCGGCCCTTCTCGGCAGAGAGCTCAAGGCCCCGCGCGCCGCATGGGCCGGTTTTTTCGCGGCGATGGTCGGGACCCTCACCGCCATTGAGGGGATTCTTGGCAACGACCTGAGGATCGACGAACTTCTGGTGCGCGACAGCCTGCTGGTGGACACTGTCCAGCCAGGCCGCGGATCAGTGATCGCCGCATGCTGTATCGCCGCGGCCGGAATCGCCGTTTTCTGGAGGATATCGGAGAAACACGCGCGCGAGCGCCTGTTTGCGGAGGCCGTGTCAGGGTCGGTGCTGGCGTCGGTCGGGTTCTCCACGATTCTCGGGTACGCATTCGAGCTGCCCGCCGTCTACAACTGGGGAACGAACACGGCCCTCTCCGCCATCACGGCTGCGGCGCTCCTTACAGCGGGCCTTTCGCTGCTGGTGCTGGCGTGGCGAGAGAGCCTCAAGGACGAGGGCGGTCCCCCGGCATGGATGCCGATGCCTTTCGTGATCGGGAGCCTGACCCTGTCGCTCATCTTCTGGATCGGGCTAAGGGACAGCGAAATGGCCAACCTCGACGCGAAGACCGCGGTGGCTGCCGACCAAATAGCGACGAGCGTCAAGAGCCTGGTGGACCAGCAGATGAACCTGCTCGACCGGATGGCACGCAACGGGGCCGACAATCCGGACACCAACTTGGTAGCCTGGCAGACGGACGCCGCTGCCCTCTTCGACGATTCCAAGGAGTTCGGGTGCGAATCGATCTCCCTGATTGACGTCGTCGACTCAAGGTTCTCGACCCGTTGGGTCTACCCCACCCAGGGCGCCACTTCGGCGATCGGGTTCGACCATGCTTCCGAACCCAGGAGGCGCGAGGCGATCGAGACGGCCAAGGCCAAGAATGGCCCCGAGCTCACGTCCCTGCCCGAGGCCATCGGCAAGAAGAAGGGCTTTGGCTTTGTTATCTACTCCCCCATAGGAAGGAGCGGGAGCCCAAGCCACTACGCCGCAGCCGAGTTTATCTATGCTCGGTTCTTCGCCAGCATCTACAAGCAGCTCAAGCTCGGCCCAAATTTCGAGCTGGTGGCGACCATTGGTCGCACCGAGGTCTACCGCTCGACGCTCACAGAAAAGGCCAGCAAGGCCTCGCTGCACGAGAAGGTCTACCCGAACCTCTTCGACCAAAGGGTCCGCCTTGGACTGACGCCAACCGAAGAGATGCTCGTCGCCAACAAGCGTTACCTGCCTGAGATCGCCCTGGTCGGCGGCTTGGCAATCACCCTCCTCCTGGGCTTCACGCTGCACCTCGCCCGCCGCGCCCGGGCCGGGCAGTACCTCTCCGACCTGTCGAACAAACGGCTGGTGGCGGAGAACGAGGAGCGGCGCAGGATCGAGGCCAGGCTCAAGGTGTCCGACGAGCGCCTGAGACTCGCGCTCGACTCCACCCAGATCGGAATCTTCGAGTGGAACGTCCCGAAGGGCCATGTCTACTACAGCCCGGGACTCTGGGGGCTCCTCGGCTACGAGCATGCCCGCATGCCCTCGACCCTCGAGGTCTGGCAGTCCCTCATCCACCCCGACGATGTCCCGCTCTACCGCAAGAGGACCGAGTCGCAGCTCAACGGTGTCGCCTCGTTCATCGATCCCGAGTACCGCGTCCGGGCCCGCGCCGGCGAGTGGCGCTGGGTGTACATGCGCTCGAAGTCCGTCCTCGCAAGCCCCAATGGACGCCCGACGCGCATCATTGGCACCGTCCAGGACATCACGACCCGGCGCGAGTCCGAGCAGGCTCTGCGCGAGAGCCAGGCTGAAGCTCGCAAGCTTTCGCTCGTCGCGTCGAAGACGGACAACCTGGTCGTCATCGGCTCTGCCGACGGGAAGATAGAATGGGTCAACGGCGCCTTTTGCCGCGTGATGGAGTACACGCTCGAGGAGGTGGTCGGAAAGGACCCGGGGACGCTCCTGAGCGGCCCAGACACCGACACGGCCCAGGCCGACCTGATCCGCAACGAGATCGCAAACGGCAAGGGCCTGAACACCGAGATCATCCACTATTCCAAATCGGGAAGAAAGTACTACCTCCACCTTGAGGTCCAGGTGGTCCGTAACCAGGCCGGCCAAGTTGAGAATTTCATAGCCATAGAGAACGACATCACGTCCCGGGTCGAGACCGAGAACCAGCTGCGCCGGGCGAAGGCGGAGGCCGACTTTGCGTCGCGCGCCAAGAGCGAGTTCCTGGCATCGATGTCACACGAGATCCGGACCCCCATGAACGGCGTCATCGGGATGACAAGCATCCTGATGGAGACCTCCCTGACCGCCGAGCAGAGGGACTTCGTGAACACGATCCGGACCTCGGGCGAGGCGCTCCTCACGATCATAAACGACATCCTGGACTTCTCCAAGATCGAGTCGGGAAAGATGGAGCTCGAGAAGGCGCCGTTCGAGCTCGCTCTCTGCGTCGAAGAGGCGCTCGACCTCTTTGCGCCGACAGCTGCGGCTAAGCGCCTGGAGATTGGCTACCACGTGGAGCCCGACGTGCCGCCGTGGATCGTCGGCGACGTGACGCGCCTGCGCCAGATCATCGTCAACCTGGTGAACAACGCCATCAAGTTCACCCCCACCGGGAGCATCTCGATCCAGGTGCGCAGGATACCCTTGGATGCCACCGTCCGGGCGACGCCCGCCGGCAGGATGCGGCTGGAGATTACGGTGCAGGACACCGGCATCGGAATCCCCCCGGACAGGATCGACCGGCTGTTCAAGGCCTTCAGCCAGGTCGACTCCTCCACGACGCGCAAGTACGGCGGCACGGGCCTGGGCCTGGCAATATGCCAGCGCCTCTGCCAGCTGATGAATGGCGACATCCGCGTCGAAAGCACGCCGGGCAAGGGCTCGACCTTCACGGTGGCCATCATGACCGATGCGGCCCAGCGCCCCGCGGAGATTTCAGCCCCGCCGTTCTCGGGCATTGAGCTCAAGGGATGCCTGGCGCTGTGCATCGAGGACAACCCCATCACCCGAGCGCGCCTAAGGACCCTCTTCGACCAGCTGGGCGCCACCTGCGCCTTCGCCAACAACTCCGAGGCCGCCGTCGAGATGGCGCCAACCCTACCCACTAAGCCCGCAATCCTCATCCTGGATCTGCCGGAGTTCGAGAGCCAAAGGGCCCTGGACGTGGTGGCCGAGATCAAGTGCCCGAGGCTCGTCCTCTTCCGGCTCGGCCAGACACCTCCCCCGGCGCCGGCCGACGGGTTCCCCTATGCGACGCTTTCAAAGCCGATCAAGACCGTCTCATTCTTCCAGGCCATGGCGCTCCTTGGGCACCGCAGCGGAAGCGGCGGGATTGTCGTGCAGGCACGCACCGAGGGCCGCCCGATCGCCGAGGAGATCCCCCTGAGCATCCTTCTTGCCGAAGACAACGCGGTCAACCAGAAGGTGGCTCTCAGGTTCCTCGAAAGGATGGGCTACAACGCGGACGCTGTGGGCAATGGCATCGAGGCCGTGAACGCCTTCCAGAACCGCAACTACGATCTGGTGCTGATGGACCTCCAGATGCCCGAAATGGACGGTTTGGAGGCGAGCCGGCGGATACGCCGCACGCTGCCAGCCGACCGCCAGCCGAAAATCATCGCCCTGACCGCCAACGCGATGCAAGGCGACCGGGAGATATGCCTGGACGCGGGCATGGACGACTACATCTCCAAGCCGGTCAAGATGCACGAGATCGTGGCCGCGATAAGGCGGCAGTTCCCGAAAGCCAAGGCGGCGCCTACGGCCGAGAGTTGACGAGCGCTGCTAGCCGCGCGATTTCCGCCACCCTGGAGGGATCATTCACCAGGTTGCGGGTCTCCATCGGATCCGCCTCCAGGTCAAAGAAAAGCCAGGGCGAGCCCTCCTCCTCGAGCACCAGTTTGCGCTCCGGCGTTCGCACACCGGCCCAGACGCGGTCGCACTGATCGGGCAGCCGGACCACGGAGGGCATCGAGATTCGGGAGAACGGCTCGCGGGTGGCCAGGTTATCCCAGGAGCCGTCGCCCTCCGCCCAGCGGGTTGTCAGCCGCGGCAGGTCTAGGAGGGAGATGGGCCTGGCGTCCCTGCGAGCCTGAGCCAAGCCGCGGACCAGGAGCGGCACCCGGACGCTTTCCTCGTGGGGCCACCCTTTGCGGAAGAGTCCTTGGGAACCGTGCATGTCACCATGGACGGACAGCGCGACCACGATTGTATCCTGGGGAAGCGAGCCCACCAGGGCACCGATCGCCCGGTCCGTGGCCTCTATGTGGGCATAGTAGCCGCTCAGCTCCCTGCGCGCACGGGCCGCCACGGCCCCTTCGTCCGGGACATTGCCGCGGAGCTCAAGACTTCCCGGATCCCGCGGAGATATCCCGGCCGACGGGGCGCCGTAGGGCGGGTGCGGCGCCTCAAGGCTCACCACGGCGAACCAGGGCGCGCGAAGCCCCTCCAGAACCGAGAGGGCCCTTTGGCAGACAACGTCGCTCTGGTAGCCTTCAAAGCGAACCGGCGATGCAAGCCGGGAACCATGGAGCCAGGGATCGTTGAGGAGAAAGCCGCTCTCGAAACCCTCCCAGAAGTCGAAGCCTCCCCGGTGCTCCAAGGGAACGACCGCCCTGGCATGCGCTTCGCCCACCAGCTTGGCGCCGCTGTCCCTCCTTGAAAGGTGCCACTTGCCGAGGAACGCCGTCGTATACGAGCGCTCCCTCATCGCGTGGGCGATCGTCTGGGTGTCGGGCGGAAGCGGGTCGAAATAGTCCCTTATGCCGTTCGCCGGGCACGGGATCCCGGTCAGCAAGGCGGCGCGCGCAAAGGGGCCGAACGGATGGGGAGTCACAGCCTGCGTGAACGTGACACTCGCGGCAGCGAGCGCATCCATGAATGGTGTCCGCGCGTTCGGATCGCCCGCGTACCCGAATGCCTGCGCCCGCCACTGCGTGGTCACGATCCAAAGGATATTGGGAGGCATGGGGGGATGGAGCGGACGGGGTTGTGAAACCGCCGCCACTACAGTAGCTTCCCCGTCCCCGTGCAACTCAGCGCAGCAGGCAGGGCCAGGTGGTGGCTATGGCCCACAATCCTCTCACTCGACGCCCCGATCGTCGTCGTGCTGTGGCAGCGACTGATCGCGGTGAGCGCACCTGCCCACGTCGGGATGCCCGAGATGGCCGTCCTCGGGTGCTCAGTTTGGCTCGCGTACTCGGCAGACCGGTGGCTTGAGGGGTGGAGACTCGTTCCGGAGAGCATACAGACCCACCGGCACCTCTTCTACCAGCAGTGGCGATGGCCGATCGCAGCGGTCTGGGCCGGCGTCCTCGCCCTGGACGTCGCGGTCGCTTCCGTGGGTCTGTCCCGAACGGAATTCATTGCGGGCTTGGTTGTGCTCGCTCCGGTGGCCGCCTACCTGCTCTCCCACCAACTCCTGCACCGCAACAGCCCCTGGCGCGCCCCGAAGGAGGTGTGCGTGGCCGGGTTGCTCGGCGGGGGCGCGGCCGTCTTTGCCGCAGTGCAGCCGGGCGCGCACCTCGGACGGATGGCCCCACCTGTCCTGATCTTCATGCTGCTGTGCTTCTCCAACTGCACGCTGATTTCGATATGGGAGCACGAGGTGGATCGCCTCCACGGCCAGACGTCCCTAGCGCTCCAGTTTGTGGGCGCCTCGGCCCTGGGGAGGGGCCTGCCGTGGCTGATTTCGATCGCCTGCGCAGCGCTGTGGGCTTGGGGAGGTCGCGGGATGCCGGCGGCGTGCGCGTCAGCCAGCGGGGTCCTCTTGGGACTCGTCGACCTGGGGGAGAAAAGGACGGGGCGGATGCCCGCGAGGGTGCTCGCAGACGTGGCGCTGATGACGCCCCTTGTCCCCCTCTTGCTGGGGCCTTCATGAGTGGCCGAAACCGAGGATTCGATCGCGTGGCGCGCGCGTACCACGCCCTGGAACTCGTAGCCTTCGGCCGCGACCTGGAAAGGGCGCGCTTCATGCACCTAGAGCGCCTTGCCGGCAGGCGCGACATCCTGCTTCTCGGGGAAGGGGATGGCAGGTGCGCCAAGCGCCTGGCGATGATAGCGCCCGACGCCCGGATCCTGTGCGTGGACTCAAGCCCAGGCATGATCGCTCGCGCATCGGCCAGGATTGCCGGGACCGAGGCCGAGGGGCGGGTGAGCTTCGTCTGCGCCGACGCTCGCTCCTATTTTCCGGAACCGGGACGATACGACGCAGTCGCAACCCTGTTCTTCCTCGACTGCTTTGACGCCGGGGGAGCGGAGGCGATCATCTCGCAGATCGGAGCGGCGCTCAGGCCTGAATCGCTCTGGGTCTTTGCGGATTTCGTAATCCCCCCTCGCGGCTTCCGACGCTTCAGGGCCCGGGCCTGGCTCTCCCTACTCTACTTTTTCTTCCGCTGGGAAACCGGGCTCTCGGTCTCCGAGCTGCCGCCGTCGGAGGAGCTTCTCGCCCAACAGGGCTGGCGCAGGATAGCGAGTGGAGACCTGCAGTGCGGGCTCATCCGGAGCTCGGTCCTGTCCAGGGCAGCAGGCCCTACCGGAGCTCCGTCGGCATCTGCATGACCCTCGCCGAAAGCGAGTCGATCAGGGTCGCGGTGTGCTGCCCAGGACCGTCGTCACCTGCGGTGAGGGTCGCCGTGGGCGTGAAGTTGCCGAGCAGCACGCAGTAGTCGCTGTTCACCATCACGCCCAGGAGTTCGCCGGACCTGCTGAAGACCAGGTCTCCCCTTGAGGGTGCGAAATCTCCGAAAAGCCGCTTAAAGATGCGGTTGTCGACCTTCACGTAGCCGCGGTGCTCCGAGTCGATCTTGATTCCCAGCTCCCCGTACCCGGCGCCCCCCCCGCTGATCAGGACCGCCTCGGGAAACTTGAACGGGTCGGCCGCGAGCGGGTAGACCTTCGCCCCGAGGGCTGCAACCTGCCGGGCATCGACTGGGACCACGACGACCCTGGGGTCCGCCGCGAGGAACTCGACCTGGGATGCCGAGGACTTGTAGTCCGGTGCGCGGTCGAACCGGACGGTGATCTTCTCCCAGTCCGATCCGAGCTCCCGCAGGGAGAACGGAGTGTCCTCAACCTCGAGCAGGGCGTAAACTTGGCGTCCGTCTGTCGTGAAGACGGTCTTCGAGACTTTTTCCCGCGTGTTCTTGCCAAAGAGGCCCCTGCGGGTGGCCGAGAAGGAGGCCTCGACCCGGTTGGCCAAAAAGTCGTTGAAAAGGAGATTGGACGAGACCGGCCGGTTGTCGCGGATCTCCTTGGTGAGAGCCCCCGAGTTCGCGGCTAGCTGCCCCACCCCTTGCGCCAACTGGTTAGTCGCCTGCTCGACCTTGACCCTCTCGGTGCGCTCTGTCTGGACCTGTGCCTCCAGCTCGGTGGCCTTCGAAGCGAGGTCCTGCTTCTCGCGCTCGCTCAAGGCGACCGCCACCGTCAGACCCTCGATCTGCTTCCGGGCTTCGGCCTGGGCCCTTTCCAGGGTTGAAAGGGCCTGCTTTTGGCGCTCCGCCTCCGCTTTCTTGTCCTCGAGCTCCCGCTGAAGCTGCGCCAACTCGCTGCGCGTCAGAGAGTTCTCCTGTGTCACGCCCTGGTACCTCAGGTTCAGGTCGGCCTGGGATCTCTGGGTGTCGACAAGCTGAACGGTGAGCTTTTGGGTCTCGGACTGGAGTTGGCCCAGGTTGCGCTCCCGCGCCGCGAGTGTCTGGTCGGCCGACTGGAGCTTCTGCTCCATAGCCTGCCGCGTAAGCTGCTCTTCGGCCAGCGATTGCCTCATCGCCTCGACCAGGTCCTGGTCCTTGGCGACCGCATTGGCGGAGATCTCGTTGACGGGAGGCTGCCTCGGGCGCGACGGCTCCGACTTCTCCCACCGCGTGAGCGCGATGAGGTTCAGGAAGAGGAAATCGACGATGAAAAGGAGAAGCGTCTTGTTCATAGCCCAACAGGCGCCGGGATCTGCCTCTGTCCTTCAAGAATCAGCCTGCGCTTGAAGCCGCGCACATGCCGGATCTTCACAAGGGCGACGCAGATGATGCCGAACAGATTCGACGAGTAAGCTGCAAGCAGGTTGGGCTCGATGACACCGAGCACCTGCAGGACGAGCGCCGCCGCGGTGCCCATCATGCCAACGTAGAGGCCGCTATCGAAGAGGTTCTCCTCGTTCTCCATGAGGCGCAGCTTGAGGAGCGGCGGACCGTCCTGGCTCTCGATTTCTCGGATCTTTCGTAGGCATGCCATATACATGGCGACCTGGAGGGCGGCGAATACGCCGATGGATACAAGTGTGGAGGTTTCCATAGTGACGGGTTTTGAAGTCTGGGCGGGCTGGGTCTGCGTGGCCGTGGCGGCCAGCATAGGAATCGCGATCCGCAGGCGGTATTCAGAGGAGGGCGCAGCCTTGAGCAAGAACGGCTCGGTGGCGACAATGAGGAGAGCCGACATGACGATGGCCAGGACACCCGCGCGCGCGTGCTGCTGCGCCCCTGCATTCCCACGGCGTCCGGCCGGCTCCACGATCCAGAGGTCAAGGCCCCTGAGGATAAAAAAGAGCCCGATGATGTAGCCGGCGTACTTTGCTGAAAGCATGAGGCGCGGGTGCTCAAGCACCAGGGCCGCGGCAGCGCCCATGGCGGGCCCGGGAGAGCGGTTCACGGGCACGGCCCTCTGGAGTAGGAGGTTCACGGCGCCCTGCCCCTCGGCAAGCGACGTGCGGAGGTCCTCCGACCCCGACTTCCCGAAACGGATCAGGTAGGTCGCCACCCGATCCGCCGAATCCGCAAGGAGCGCCGCCGTGTAGATGAACGGGAGCTGGTCCGGCGCCACCCGGGAAAGGTGAGCGTACTCGCCCACGGTTCGGACGCTGTCGGTGCGCTTGAGCAGCTCCGTGAGCTGCGTCCAATCGAGCCGGCGACCAAGCGATAGGAGGTTCATATAGAACCCCTCGAGCTCCCCGAGCTCGTTGCGCTTGACGGCCGCCTGCGCAAGCGAGCGCACCTCGCGCTGCAGCGTGGGAGAGAGGTGCTCCCCCTGGTAGAGTAGCCCGGTGAGCAGGATGAGCGCGTCAAGCGGCTGTCCTCCCGGGCGGTCGGCGGGGACAAACCTTCCGGTCGAGGACACACCATGCGTCCTGAGCACATCCTGAACCCCGAGAGAGCCGGAGTTCGCGAGGTAGGCGCGCGCCGTCTCCCGGGCGTGCTCGGTGATGAGGAAGGTGACAACCGGCGTGCTTTTTTGCAGGTCGGTCTGCTTCCGAAGGTTAAAGAGCGGGTCCAGGGCAGGATCCCACCCGCCCCATGCCACCAGCGAGGGCTGACGGGAGGAAAGGTCGCCAATCGCCCGCTCCAGGGCGGGCGCCCTCGGGTCGCCGATGCTCTTGGCGACGTCCATGACCAGCACGGCCGGACCAATCTTCTCCGAATCCACCAGGTCGCGGCCAAACGCGGCAACCGAGGGCGTTCCAGAACCTGCCGAGCGCAAGAGGGCCCGGCTTACCGACTTCAGGCTGACGGGCAGGAGCCAGGCTAGCACGGCGATCAGAGCCCCTGCAAAGATCAGCGCTGGGGCGGCCGCCGGTATCCTATGGGGCTCGTTTGAAGGACTCATTCGCTAAACTAAAGTATTGATTTGCGGGCCCGAAAGAGGGCTATCACGCTTTATAAACTCCACCGACCGATGTCCTTGGAAATTGTTCGATACAACCATCCCGTTTTACGCAAGAAAGGCGAGAAAATCACCGTTTTTGACGGGGGTATAGCCGCGCTTGCGGACGCGATGATCGAAACGATGCACGAGGCCTGCGGGATCGGCCTCGCAGCTCAGCAGGTCGGGCACCCGATCCTGGTGTGCGTTGTGGACCTGCGGGGAACCGATGCCGAGTTCGACTGGAATCTGGATGGGGCCAAGCCGCCGCTGGAGCTGTTCATGCCCATGGTGATTGTTAACCCCAAGGTCACGATAGCGAGGAAGACCCCAACCGCCTCCGTTGAGGAAGGCTGCCTCTCCTTCCCCGAGATCCGGGGTGAGGTCGTCAGGCCGAGGGTGATATCCGTCAAGTTCCACGACCAGGCGGGCCTTCAGCATACCCTGGAATGCACGGGGCTCTTCGCGCGGTGCATCCTCCACGAGGTCGATCACCTCAATGGAATCCTCTTCATTGACCGTATGGACGGTGCGGTGCGGGCCACGGTCGAGGAGGCGGTGAAGGCGCTTGCCAAACAGACGAAGGCCGCAGCTGCCGCCCAGCCGTGAGCATCACGACCCGCAAGGGCGACCAGGGTTCCACCAGCCTTCTCTATGGGCAGCGCGTGGGGAAGGATCACCCTCAGATCGAGGCCGTGGGGGCGTTTGACGAGCTCAACGTGGAGGTGGGGGCCGCCCGGATGGCTGCTGTGGACCCGCGGGTGCGCCAGCTCCTGGGGGAGGTCCAGGGATGCCTCGTGTCCCTGATGGGAGAGGCCTCGTGCTCCGAGACCGACGCCCCGCGACATGCCGAGTCCAAGTTTTTGCGCCTGAAGGAGGCCGACCTTGCCCGCCTCGATTCCTGCATCGCCGATCTCGAGTCGAAGAGCCTCAGGCTCGACGGGTGGGCGACGCCCGGCTCGAACCCGACCTCGCTCGCCTTCGACCGTGCTCGGGTTGCCGCAAGGATGGCCGAGCGGCGTCTGGCCGCACTTCCCTCCCATGGCAGGAATGTCCGCCCGCTGCTCCTGCAGTGGACCAACAGGCTCTCCGACCTCCTCTGGCTCCTGGCCCGGGAGGCAGAGCCCCAGCCCAAAGACGGCGGCGCTTGAAATCCACCGCGTAAGGGCTCACTGTTAGAGACTATGCCCTTTGCGATCCTTGTCTTGGTCCTAGCCGCCGGATGGCGCGTGTTCGCGCTCTACGTTCCCGAGCTCAGCAATTTCTCGCCTCTGATGGCGCTGGCGTTCTGCGCGGGGGCCTACACGCGCAACAAGTGGATGTGGCTTGCCCCGTTCGCCGCCCTGGTGCTTTCGGATCTCTACATCGACCACTATTACGCCGTAGTCTACCACTACCAGTGGAGCCTCGGCGGGGCGGTCCTGCGCACCCTCTGCTTCGGTGCCGCGCTGGGCATCGGCGTGCTCGTATCGCGCAGACGCAATTGGGTGAACCTCCTCGGGGGCACGCTCGCCGGATCGTTTCTTTTCTATCTGGTCACGAACACCGCTTCTTGGGCGGTCGACTTGGGCTATGCCCACACGGCAGCTGGATGGTGGCAGGCCGTCACGGTGGGGCATCCCGAGTTCTACCCCACCCTGTTCTTCTTCAGGAACACGCTGGCGAGCGACCTCATTTTCACCGGATGCTTCGCGCTTGCCATGGAATACGCCTCGCTGCGCCGGGGCGACCCGAGCCTTCTGTCCCTAAAGCAGGTCGGCCGCTAGCTCAGCCAGCCTGGAGCGTTCGCCCTTCTTCAGAGTGACGTGGGCCGCAACGGACTGGCCCTTCATCCTGTTGTGGCAGTATACCAGGCCGTTGCTCCTTGAGTCGACGTAGGGGTTGTCGATCTGCGCAGGATCCCCGATCAGGATGATCTTTGATCCCTCCGAAATGCGGGTGATCACCGTCTTCACCTCGTGGGGAGTGAGCTGCTGCGCCTCATCCAGGATGAAAAAGCGGCGGGCGATCGAGCGCCCGCGGATGAAGCAAAGCGCCTCAATCTCGACCAGGCCGCTCTTGAGCAGGCGCTCGTAAGGCTTCACAAGAGGGGCCGCCGAATGACCGCTGTGGCTTCCGTTTGTCCCGTGCGAGGAGCTGACGGTCGCCATGGCGGCCTCGCCCTTCCAATGCTTCTTCTTCGACACCTTCTTGGACGCGAACTGGGGCTCTTTCGGCGGCTTGGAAGGAATGAGCACCTCCAGGGCGTCATAGTAAGGTTGCAGCCAGGGCTTCATCTTCTCGTCCAGGGTCCCGGGCAGGAAGCCGATGTCCTTGCCGAGTGAGATCACGGGCCTCGAAATGGAGACGCCGTCGTACCGCGAGTTCTCGTCGAGGGTCTGGTGGAGGGCACACGCGGTCGTCAGCAGCGTCTTGCCTGTGCCGGCCTTTCCAAAACAGGTCAGCATGTGGATGCTGTCGTCCAGAAGCGCGTCCATCAGGAACTGCTGCTCCAGGTTGCGGGCCCTGATCGGGATACCCCCTGGCGCCTTTACGTATTCGGGTATCTTGAGCCGCTGGACCATGCTATCCCCAAAATAGCGCGCCGGCATCGTCTTGCCCTCGTCGGAGCGCAGGAGCACGTACTCGTTGAGGTAAAGGGGTTTGGCAGCCTTTGAATCGAGCTCGAATTTACCCTCGGAGCAGAAACGCTGGAGCTCGTAAATCGAAAGAGCGATTTCCCTGTAGCTGGCCTCCTCGGACTCCTCGGGGACCTTGTCGTTTAGGTAATCCTCGGACTCGAGCCCCACGGCGCGGGCCTTGAGCTGGACGTTGACGTCCTTGGTGACCAGGACGGTCGGGGGTGGGTATTGCTCCTGGACGTAGAGGGCAGAGGCTATGATCCGGTTGTCCTTCTTGGAGAGGTCGGGGAGCACAGCCCGCAGCCGGTCCATCGCGGGTGAGCGCCGGTTGGGATCTACCAGGTAGGGGTTGATGATGACCGAGAGGGTTCCACCGTTCGGGAGTTCCACGCCCTCGAGCATCGAACGCGAATCCGGAAGAAGCTCCTGGAGTATCCTGTGGACCCGACGGGCATTGCGCCCGCGCTCGGTCGACTGCTCGGTCTTGATGGCGTCCAACTCCTCAAGGACCTCCACCGGTATGGCCAGGTTGTTCTCCTGGAATTTGTAAATCGATTGCGGGTCGTGGATGAGAACGTTTGTGTCCAACACGAACGTCTTAACCTTGGCCGTGACCCTGATCCGCGAATTGGAGGCAATTGCCCCGCGCAGGTTTTCCATCGGTTGGTTGGGAATATCCTGTGAATAACTGTGCACTTTACCGACCCTTTGTCCAACAAAGAATGCGGTGTCTGTGTTACAAACCCTACCAGAATCGCTTCTTAGGGCTGCCGGGTTACCCCCGCCTGATTTCCGCCGATCGACGCAGCCTCTGCGGCCGACTTGTAAACAGTCCCGATGACAACCGGGTGTTCTCGACCCATAGAGCCAGAGACTGGCGTTTCCCGGCCGGTTGCGATGCAGGATGCAAAGTCGACCATTTGGAGCGCTTTTCGGGGGGGTGGGCGCATTGGAAGGGCCCCTCGGGGGGCGTCACCTCAATCCCCCTGTCCCCGCTGGCGGGACGGAGATTGACCCAGCCTTTTTGTCCCTCCGCGCGGAGGGGGTCATTATTTGGCCGCGGGGAAATCGCCATCTCGTTGTGTTTGGACATTTTTGGACTTGTCTAATTATATGCTTTAACACCGTGCCAGGAATGCCAGCCCAATACTGTCCCCCGTTCGCAGATCGGTGCCGTGGATCGCTGCCCGCAAGCGGCTCCGAAGCCGCGGGCGCGGATCACAGATCTCCAAATTCTTGCCCAAGCCGGCGCACTGTTTCAGATGAGCAGCCCTATGCGTTTTGCGCCTCCTGAGGCACTGACCAATGCCGAGAGTCTGCGCAAACGGGTCTCCTCGCGGACCGCACTCACCACCCACCACGTAGCCGTCCGCCTGTAACCAGGAGGCTGCTCCCTCCAATGGGCCCAGGCCTTTTTGTTGGCGCGGAAGATCTTTTCCAGGGATGCCGGAAACCTTTCCGGACGATTCTCGAAGGAGTAGATCCCGGTTCTTTCCTTGTCGCGTGCCTTGTAGGCCCGCAGTCCGGCGGGTTGCATGCGGCCCTCGCCGATCAGGCGCTCCACGTGCCTCACGTTCACCAGGCTCCATGTGCTTCGCGCCGTTCTAGGCGTGAAGCGGATCATGTAGCGGTCCTTGTCCACCTTCCGGCGGATCCCGTCGATCCAGCCGAAGCAAAGGGCCACGTCCAGCGCTTCCGGATAAGTGATGCCTCCCGTCCCCGAGGCCTTGCTGTGGAACCCGACAAGCAGCTCGGTGAAGGAGGCATGATTCACCTCCAGCCAGCCGCGAAATTCAGCCCCCGAACCAAAGTGGACAGGAATCATGCGCCAATTCGCCCCGGGTTCAGCCTCTACGGAGGCGACGCGTCGGGCGCCAACAACGCCTCGATCTCAGGATCTATTGCCAGCCTCAGGGCCCGCTGCAGGTCGGCATCCATGTAGCCCAGTTGGTTCGCAATATCCAAGACGTGGATGGGAGGAAGCGCCTGGTCCCTGAATTGCTCGCGGATCCATCTCATGTGGTCGAGCTCCATCACGAAGATCGCGTCCGCCCACTGGATGTCGCCCAGCCCAAGCCTGCGCCGTGCGCCGCTGCGAACGCCTGCGGATCGGACCTCAAGGCGCGGGTCGCCGCGGTAGAGCGCCTCTGCGGTGGGGCTCCGCCACTGGTTCAGGGTGCAAACGAAGAGGACCCGTTTTCTGGGCCTCACCGACCCGCTCTTTTGATTCTCGCCCATGGACACGTTAATCCTTTCGAGCTGCCTGGGGTCCGCTCGGTCCACCGTCCGGGACGAGCCGCTTTCCCAGGCTGATCACGTCGTCCTGAGCGAAGCCCATCGCCTTGTAGAAGGCGACCACAGCCAGGTTCGAGGAGCGGACCTGAAGGTTGATCTTGGGGCATCCCTCGGCCCGAAGGAGCCGTTCCGCCTCCTCCATGAGCCTGCGCCCGATCCCCTGCCTGCGATGCCGCGGGCCGACCGCGACATAATTGACCCATCCCCGGTGGCCTTCGTATCCCGCCATCACTGAACCGATGATCTTGTCGGCCAAGGTTGCGACCAGGAAAAGGTCTCCCCCCACCTTCTGTTTCCGCGCGATGTCCCTCCAAGGATCATTGGCGGGGCGGACGAGATCGCAGCTGAGCCAAAGGTCCACGACGTCACCCGTGTCTTCCGCGCGGAATCGGCGGATGGTGAGAGCTTGGGAGGGTTCTGCAGGTTTCACGGGCGCCTCGTATCCCTAGGGCCAGGGGGCGCCGCGCTCCAGCGTTAAGCGCAGGCGCCCGTCGCCTTCGCCCAAGCGTCGATCCTGTCGAGCTCGCCTGCGATGTGACCGACGACCCTGGGGTCGCTGGGCATGAGCGAGTGCAGGGGGCACCAGATGACGCGGTCGTGCACGCCGGAGAGGCGGGCACTGGTGGAAGGCGTGACCAATAGGTCGAGGGGGGTTCGGTAGGTGTGCAGGACCAGCCCGTCCAGCGCGGGCCTGCCGGCTTCAAGCTCCCTCAGAAATGCGCTGCCGGGGCGCATCTGGCGGGTGCCCGCCCCCGGGTAAAGGTAGGACAACCAAGCTCCACTGTGCGGTCCAGAAATGGAAAAGAAAGCATGGGCGCGCCGGGCGCCGCCCAATGTCTGGAGGTACTGGCGAAGCACGAGCGCACCCATGCTAAACCCGATGAGCGCAAGGGGCTTCTCCGTCGGCACACGGGCGTCGATGAAGGCCGCGATCTTCTCCGCAAGGTCAGGAATCCCTAGGCGGCCGTCCCGGGGACTGAGGGTCGGCGCGTGGCAGGTGTGCCCGCGCGCCTCGAGGGCCGCGCTCATCGCTCGAAACAGCCGGCCCGTGTCCGCAAAGCCGTGGACCATCACGACGTTCATCCCGCGCCTTCGTCCGCTCCCCTGGGTTTGAGCATGATCAGATCCCACTTGTTGCCGTAGAGGTCCTCGAACACCGCCACGGCGCCATAGGCCTCGTGTCTCGGCTGCTCGTTGAACTTCACACCGAGCCGCCTCATTTCACGGTAGTCGCGGCCAAAATCGTCCGTGTGAAGGAATAGGAACACTCTCCCACCAGCCTGGCGACCCACGCTCGCAAGTTCCTCCTCGTTCTTCGCCTTCGCCAGAAGGATGCGCCCCTCCTTCGAGCCGGGAGGCGCGAGGAGGACCCACCGTTTTCCGTCCCCGATTGGGGTATCCTCCGCAAGCTCGAAGCGGAGCTTTGTCGTGTAAAAGCTGATCGCCTCATCGTAGTCGCGGACAAGGAGAGTAACGGCGCCGATGGACTGCTTCACGGCTCAGGCCTCCAGGCCACGCGCCATCCGCTCCAAGGCAAGCACGGTGCGCCAGTTCCGGGTCGTTGCACGGGTCGAGAGCGCCTTTTCAAAATATGCATTGTTGATCTTCGTGTTGCCGTAACCATTTGGGCAATACAAGTACGCGACGTTACCGACGATCACTATGTCCTCGCCCGGTCCTAGCGGTACCCGGGATCGGTCAAGAGGGGACGCTCCTGAGGGAGCCATCAGGAATGTCACGTGCAGGAACGCGGGATTCACGGACGGACGGCCTATCAAGGGATTGGATGCCACCACCGCTGATATTGCCTCCTCGGACAGGGCGGAAACCGGCGCCTGGTATTGGCATTCCTCCTTGATCGCGCGCTCTATGGCCGCCGCATGGCGGCCTGCGTCCCCCGAACCCACCCGGCATACGGCATTGCCACTCTGGAGGTACGTCCGGACCTCCTTGAATCCGAGCCTCTCGTAGATCTCCCGGAGCTTGGCCATCTTTAGAGGGCGTGCACCGGCCACGTTGATCCCGCGGATCATTGAAACCATGCGGGGCATCAGCGGCCTCCCCTTTCAATCCCACGCAAATGCCCCACCATTATCCCCGTTGCGGGAGCGTCTGACCAACAGGATCTTGCGGAAAAACGACGGCGGCATCCCGCGCGCACGGGGAGGAAAAGCGCTATGACACAATTCGCGGGAGCTGTGCTTGTAAAACAATGCCTAATAATGCAGATTAACCCCTCGACCTTGATGAAACAAGCTTCCGCTAGAGCCAGAGCGACCAGCGCGATGTGCGCGCGTCCCTGCTGCCCGCTCCCTTAGACGATGCCAACTGCGGACCCCTTGAATCCTGCGGTTGATACAGCCGCGGCGGACCGGAGGTTATCCGGCGCCACACCTTCCGAGCGCATTTCCTGGGCCGTGAAGGAATTTGGGAGCTCGCTGGTCCTGAGCACGAGCTTCGGCGCCCAGGCGGCCGTGATGCTGCACTTGGCGACGCGGATCGTTCCCGACATCCCGGTCGTGTTCGTGGACACCGGCTACCTTTTCCCTGAGACCTACCGCTTTGCCGACGAACTCACGGCGCGGTTGAAGATCAACCTGAAAGTGTACCGCGCGGCCGAGTCCCCCGCCTGGATCGAGGCTCGCCACGGGAAGCTCTGGGAGCAGGGCGCCGAGGGCCTTTCAGCGTACAACCAGATCGTAAAGGTGGCGCCGATGCAGAGGGCCCTTTCCGAGCTGGGAGCTCGGGCCTGGCTGGCGGGCTTAAGGAGGGTCCAGTCGAGCACGCGCGAGCGCCTCTCCATCGTCAGCGTCCAAGATGGCCGCACGAAGGTGCTGCCCATTGTCGAGTGGACCGACAAGGACGTCTACCGGTATTTGACGGAGAACGACCTGCCCTACCACCCGCTCTGGGAGAAGGGCTATGTCTCCATAGGCGATGTCCACACGACGCAGCCCTTGACGGGCGACATGACGCCCGAGGACACGCGCTTTTTCGGCATCAAGCGCGAGTGCGGTCTGCACGACGGCGCCTCAAACACCTAAGAACCCTTTCGACATGACGCACCTAGACGAACTCGAATCCCAAAGCATTTACCTGATGAGGGAGGCCTTCCATGGCTTCCAGAAGCCCGCGATGCTCTGGTCGATGGGCAAGGATTCAAACGTCCTGCTCTGGCTGGCCAAGAAGGCGTTCTGCGGCCACATGCCGTTCCCGGTCGTCCATATCGACACCACCTACGAATTCCCTGAGATGCTCGAATTTAGGGCTTGGGCGCAGAAGCACTACGGCTTCGACCTGACGGTCTGGATCAACAAGGAGGCCCGTGCACGTGGAATCGGCTACGAAACGACGGATCCGGTGACGGTCACCCACGAGCTGAAGACGGTCGCCCTCCAGCAGTGCCTGGCCGCCAACGGCTACGACGCCCTCATCACGGGCATCCGCCGCGACGAGGACTCGACGCGCGCCAAGGAACGCTACTTCTCGCCCCGCAACGCCGAGTTCGAGTGGGACTACAAGGACCAGCCGCCCGAGTTTTGGAATCATTTCACGACTGAGTCCGGTCCGGGAGAGCACGTGCGCGTGCAGCCCCTCCTGGATTGGACCGAGATCGACATCTGGCGCTACCTCGACCGCGAGAAGGTGCCGCTTCCCGGCATGTACTTCTCGCGAAACGGCGAGAGGTACCGCTCCCTCGGCTGCATGCCGATCTCGAAGCCCGTGAAGAGCGACGCAAAGACGATCGATGACATCATCGAGGAACTCAAGGTTACCAAGGTGTCCGAGCGCGCGGGCCGCGCCCAGGATCACCATGAGCGCAACGCGATGCAGAAGCTTCGCGCCAAGGGTTTCATGTGATTTCGACTATGAGCATCCTTTCAGACACCACGCTTCCCGCCACTTCACCCGACAGCACGTCGCCCGCGCCCGAGCGGGTGCGCACGGCCCCGCCCGACCACCTGCAGCTCGTCGTGGTGGGGCATGTCGACCACGGAAAGTCCACCCTCATAGGCCGGCTCCTTTTTGACACGCACTCGGTTCCCGACGGGAAGGCCGAGCGCATCGAGGCCGCATGCAAGGCCGAGGGGATGGAGTTTGAGTACGCCTTCCTTATGGACGCGCTCCTCGAGGAGCAGGCGCAGAACATCACGATGGACACGACACGCGTGCCCTTCAGCACAGCGCGCCGGTCGTTCACGATCATCGATGCGCCCGGCCACAAGGAATTTCTCAAGAATATGATCACGGGCGCGGCCAGCGCGGACGCCGCGGTTCTACTTGTGGACGCATTGGAGGGCCTGCGGGAGCAGTCCCGCCGGCACTGCTTCCTGCTCTCGCTGCTCGGCCTGCGTCAGATCGTCGTAGCGGTCAATAAGATGGATTTGGTCGACTACAAGCCCGAGATATTCGAGTCGATCCGGGCGGAGCTTGGGGAATTCCTCGCCAAGTTGGGCGTCGAGCCGGCGCATTTCGTCCCGATCTCGGCCAAGCACGGCGAGGGCCTGCTCACGCACAGCGACAAGATGAAGTGGTATAAAGGCCCGACCCTCGTCGAGGCCCTTGAGCAGTTCCGGGCCACGCCGCCGGCCTCGGGCGGCCCGTTGAGGCTCTCTGTGCAGGACGTCTACCGGTTTGACGCGCGCAGGATAATCGCCGGCCTCGTCGAGTCAGGCAGCGTTTCAGTGGGCGACGAGATTGAGTTCGTTCCCGGCGGCAAACGCAGTCGCGTGAAGGGAATTGAGACGTGGCCACAGACGACGCCCCCCCCGAGAGGCCCGGTTGGCTCGGGCAGAGAAGTCGCAATAACGCTTGAGGACGAACTCTTCGTGGAGCGCGGACAGATCGGCGCGCCGCAAAATGACAAGCCCTACGAGGCCCGGACGTTCACGGCCCGTGTGTTCTGGATCCACGACACGCCGCTTCGCTCCGGGGAATTGATCCCGCTGAAGCTTGGGACGCAGCAGGCTGAGGCCAGGGTCCTCGGCATCCAGCGCACGCTGGACGCTATCACGCTTGAGTCGGGCACGGGCACGGCGGGTGAGGTCAAGGTCCACGAAGTGGCCGAGATCCGCCTGCGCGTCCGCAAGCCGATCGCCTTCGACGTCGGGGGCAAGGTCCCGGCTTTGGGCCGTTTCGTACTCATGCGCGGTCGGCGCATCGGCGGTGGAGGCGTGATCGATTCCGTGGTCGACGAGCCCATTGACAGCAGGGGCGCGAACCCGGTGAGCCGTTCTGCCATCCTCGGGCATCGCGGATGTGTCATCTGGATGACGGGCCTTTCCGGCTCGGGCAAGTCGACGCTGGCGCAGGCCCTCGAGCAGCGCCTCCTAAGCGCGGGCGTCCTTTCGGCCATCCTGGACGGCGACGTCCTTCGCACGGGCCTGAGCAGGAACCTTGGCTTCACTGCCGATGACCGGAGCGAGAACCTGCGCCGTGCAACCGAACTGGCGATCCATTTGTCCGATGCCGGTGTCGTGGTGATTGCAGCGCTTATCTCGCCCTTCAGAGCCGACAGGGCGCTCGCTGCCGAGCGCGCCAAGGAGCGGGGCGTTCCTTTTGTCGAGGTATTCGTCAACGCACCGCTCGCGGAATGCGAACGCCGTGACCCCAAGCAGCTCTACAAGAAGGCGCGCGCAGGGCAAATCCCGCAGTTCACCGGCATCGACTCCCCGTACGAAGCCCCCCTCTCCCCAGACTTGGAGATCCGGACAGACCGTGAAACCGTGAGCGACTCCGTGGAGCGACTCACTCAGATGGCCCTTAGCCTGGCCAGGCCCGCGGAGCAGGCGGGTTCGGGCGCGCATATATGACCCCGGGGACGGTATATCTGGTGGGTGCGGGTCCAGGGGATCCGGAGCTTATAACGCTCAAGGCCCGCCGGGTCCTCGGCGAGGCCGATACCGTCGTCTACGACCACCTGGTGGACACGGAGCTTCTCGACCTCACCCGTCCCGGGTGCGAGCGGATCTTTGCGGGCAAGAAGCCCGGTTTGGTCTGCCGCCCACAGACGGAGATCGATGAGATCCTGGTGCGCCTTGCCCTCGAGGGAAAGACCGTGGTGCGCCTGAAGGGCGGAGATCCCTTCGTATTCGGGAGGGGGGGCGAGGAAGCCACGGCCCTGGCGGAAGCGGGCATTCCTTTCGAGATCGTCCCCGGTGTGACCTCAGCGCTCGCCGCCGCGGCCTACGCCGGCATTCCGTTGACCCACCGCCTCCACAGCTCCTCGGTTGTCCTGCTGACGGGTCACGAGGACCCCTCGAAGCCGGATGCAACGGTGCACTGGGAGGACTACGCGCGGCTTAAGGCCACATTGTGCATTTACATGGGCGTAAAGAACCTCAAGACGATCGCCCGACGCCTTGAGGCCGGGGGACTCGACGGATCAACCCCAGCTGCGATCATCCAATCGGCCACGACGGAGGGCCATCGAAGGATTCTTGGGACCCTAGCAACCATCGCCCAGATCGCCGCGAGCGAACACGTCGAGGCGCCCGCGATGTTGATCATTGGCGAGGTCGCATCCTACTCCGAGAAGCTCTCCTGGTTTGAATCGGCACGACGCCTCGCTGGAGTGCGATGAAGATTGTCCTTATCGACAACGGTTCGGTCGAGCCCGCGGCGCACGAAAGCCTGAGGGCGGCGGCGGCGGCCGTAGGCTCAGGGGCGGAGGTCCCCGTCTTTGCGGTTTCGTGGAAGCACAGCGACAGGATTCCCCATGAGACGCTGGCGGAGGGTCGCGCCTGGACACTGGCCCCCTGGATACGGGCCGAGGTCTCGGCCGGTGAGAGGGACTTCCTCTTCGTCCCGTTCTTCATCAGCCCTCAGGGGGCAATCGGCTCGGCTCTGAGGAAAGACCTGGACGCCCTTGGCCAGGAGACCGGAGGGTTTGCTTATTCGATCACCGACGGCCTGTCCTCTGGCGGCGTGCTACCGAGGATCATTTCTGCACGTGTGCGCGAGGCGTCGGCGGCATTAGGCTTGAGCCAGCCCTCCGTAATCGTTGTAGACCACGGCGGACCGTCGCGCTTTTCCGCGGAAATCCGCGACCAGGTCGCCGCCGCGGTGCGCACGGAGTTGGGGTCGGCGATCGGCCCCCTGAAGGCCGCATCGATGGAGTCGCCCGCCGGCCCCGAATATGGCTTCAACCGCCCCCTGCTCGAGGAGGCCCTTGGCCCACCCGGATTTATCTCAGGCGACATCCTGATCGCGCCTCTCTTCCTTTCGCCCGGCAGGCATGCGGGCAAGGGGGGCGATCTCAACAGAATCGCCCGGGTTGCAGAGGCTCGCTCACCTGGGCTGCGCTGCCACTTCACCGATCTCGTCGGGTCCCATCCCCTGGCGATCGAAACCCTGACCGGAGCCCTCCAAAAGGCGCTCACAGTCGGAATCCATCCATGAGTAATCCTTCTGAAGCCACCCCAAAGCCGCTCCACAAGAATGAGCTGCTCAAAGCCGACAGCAACTACCTGCGCGGGCATATCCTCGAGGACCTCCAGGACCCGTCGAACGAAACGATCTCCGATGACAGCGCCCAGCTCACCAAATTCCACGGAGTCTATCCGCAGGACGACCGCGACCTGCGCGCCCAGAGGCGCAAGGAGGGCAAGGACAAGGCCTACATCTTCATGGCCCGGGTGCGGGTGCCCGGCGGCGTGTGTACGCCCAAGCAGTGGCTCACGCTCGACGCGCTTTCCGACTCGCACGCGAACGGGACCCTCAAGATCACGAATCGGCAGGCCTTCCAGTTCCACGGCATTATAAAGGGAAAGCTGCGGGAGACGATTCACGAGGTGAACCTGGCGCTCTTGGATACCCTCGCCGCGTGCGGGGACGTCGTGCGGAATGTGATGTGCAATCCCAACCCGCATCTCTCGGGCCTGCACGCCGAGACTCTCGAGATCGTCAGGGCGGTCAGCAAACATCTTTCGCCGCACACCCGGGCTTACCATGAGCTTTGGGTCGACGATGCGCTCGTAGCCGGTGGCGATCCCGAGGAGGACTTTGAGCCGATCTATGGGAAGACCTATCTCCCCAGGAAGTTCAAAATCGTCTTCGCGATTCCGCCAAGCAACGACGTGGATGTGTTTGCGCATGACTTGGGATTCATCGCAATCGCGGACGCCGACGGGCGCCTTGCCGGGTTCGACATCACGGTCGGCGGCGGTATGGGCATGTCGCACAATCAGTTGGAAACCTTCCCGCGTCTGTCCGAGGTCCTAGGATTCTGCCGGCCCGACCAGGTGGTCGAGGTCGCTGAAAAGATTGTGACAGTCCAGCGGGATTTCGGCGACAGGACCGACCGCAAGCACGCGCGATTCAAGTACACCGTGGCTGACCGCGGCCTCGTCTGGATCCGCAATGAGGTGGAGAGGCGCCTGGGCTGGGAACTTGGCACACCCCGCCGCTTTGAATTCACGGACACCGGCGACCGCTACGGCTGGACGGAGGGGCCCAAAGGTGACTCCCATTTCACGCTATTCATCGAGAACGGTCGGGTGAAGGACCTGACGAAGGCCGCCCTCCGCGAGATCGCAAAGGTCCACACAGGAGACTTTCGACTCACACCGAACCAGCACCTGATGATAGCGAGCATCACGGCGGCCAACCGGCCCCGGATCGAGGCGCTCCTTAGGCAGCACCGTCTCGACGACGCCAACAGGTCCACGGGCCTCAGGCTCAACTCCATGGCTTGCGTCGCCCTGCCGACATGCGGACTGGCGCTCGCGGAGAGCGAGCGCTACCTGCCCGAGCTCGTGACCCAACTCGAGGGGGAGGTCGAGGCCGCGGGACTTCGCGACGACGCCGTCATAATACGCATGACGGGCTGCCCCAATGGATGCGGCCGCCCATTCCTGGCCGAGATGGGATTCGTGGGGAGAGCGCCCGGGAAATACAACATGTACCTTGGCGCCGCCTTCAACGGTTCGAGGCTCAACGTCCTCTACAAGACCTCTCTTACCACCGCCGAGATCGTGCCGCTTGCCCGTTCGCTTCTCAGGCGCTACGCCGAGGAGAGGCATCCAGGAGAACGTTTCGGCGACTTCACTATCCGGGTGGGTCTGGTGACCCCGACGGGCACGCCCAGGGATTTCCATGGGGATCCCAGGGGCGTCGACGGGATTTAGACGCAACCACCGAGAGTCGCAAAAAAAACGGGCCGCCTACCCTAGGCGGCCCGTTCGCTATGCTTGCTTACCCTAATATACCCTAGACGACACGTTCCGTGCTTACTCGGAGACGTATCTCGATCCAGGTGGGCGAGACGCTTGGGATTAATAGAAGGTTTCAGTTTCTCTCATCAATTTCTTATCATTCTGTATATCAAATTTTTACGACAACATTTCCTTCGGATATTCCACCCTTAGGGCCGCATCAGGGATTCGGCACTGGGTTTCTTAGGCCTAGGCTCCGTCCAGAGCCTCACGAGGTATTCGGCAAGGTTCTTCATGCTGATTCTCTTTGCTCCAAGAGACCGGGCGGCAGCCATGAAGACGGGCACAACGGCGCTCCGCTCCTCGAAGTAGCGCCACAGTTCTAGGTCGAGGCGGGAGACGGCCGCGGGGATGTCCAGGGAGCGCGTGACAATTGCGCGAACTTTATCCTGCCAGAACTGTCTCTCCTCGCGATGCAGCTGAACATAATCGTAAAGGACTTGCTCGCTGCGGTTGAGACTCATGCCGTGAAGCTGCTTCCGAGATTGTAAAAAACAACCGTAAAACCCGGTTTCAGCATGGCATTGCAATTAATAGTCATTCGTGGTTACGGTCTTCTTACAGAAATCCGATAGTTAATACCCCTATCTACCATGTGGCCAAAACTTAAAGAACAGCTACCCGCAATTATTCTGACCGCCGTTCTTATTTCAGGTGCGGCTTTTTGGATGCACACGCAGACCGTTGCTGAAATGGCCGCCAAACAGGAAGCGGAGCTCGTGCCCCTTCGTGAACAAAACGAGGCCCTGAAGGTGTCTGCTGAGGAGAACAAGCGCAACATCGAGGCAACGAACAAGATGCTTAAGGACGCTATCTCCAAGCGCGAAGCCGACATGTTCAGAACCGACGAGGAGATTCAGAAGCTAAACGGTGAGCGGATGGATGCCCTTGCCGAGGCCATCGCAAAGAAGGTCCAGCCTTACAATCCCCTTCCCAAGAGCCCCGAGGAGGCTGAAAAAATGCAGAACGAGCAGGTCGACAAGGTTTCGTCCCGGCTGCAGCTTAAGATCCAGCCGATCCTGAGCGAGATGGCCAAAGACCAAAATCTTACCCGCTCTTCGATCGAGAAATACAGCCAGAGGATCTCCGACCAGGTCGGCACCGCCCTCACTGGAGAAATGGCCCGCAATCAGAAGCTGAACACCAATCTGATGGAGACACAGGCCGCGGCTGCTGACGCCCTGAAGCTCAACCATGAGCTCACCGCCCTCTACCTGAGCACCTTCAAGGACCAAGGAATCGTGACGCGCTTGCTCATGCTACCGGCCAACGTCGTCAGGGACGCCGCCAACTTCAGCATCATCACCAGCAACGACCGCAAGAGGGTCGAGCAGGATCTGATTAACAAGGAGAACGAGATCGAGAAGCGACTCTCGGACATCCAGGCGCAGGCCCCGAAGAGCTGATTCAGGCCTGGGCCTGCTTGATGTGGATGGGAAGCAGGGCTGCATCCTGCATCCCGTGAATTATCTTTTTGTCCGGGGGACAGAAAGTAGCGAGCGCGCCTGAAAGGCGCGCCTTACCGTCGACCACGAAGTAGTAGGGGCAGAGACGCAGGCGGCCATCGGCCTCCCGCGCCTCGTGGGGGTCCGCCGAATCGTAGAGACTGTGCCGCACCCGGCGGGGTTTCCGGTAGGTCTGCAGAATGTGAAGGTTTTTCGGCGCCAGCGCCAGGGCGCGCTCTACGCCCTGCTGCCACTCTTCCCTCGAACAGTCACTCCCAAGGACCACGCTCCGCGCCCCCCAGGCGGTCTCGTGGAATCCGCTGATCTTGATGATCAAGTCCCGCTCCTTCTGGGTCGCGGAAATCAGCCCAAGCCAGGATGCAAGGGCACGGCCCGCCGCACGGGGCCCATCCAGAATGGCCCCCGGAGGAAGAGGCGCAGGGTCCATGACCCAGGTCTGGGGGATGAGGGACTTCAGCAGCTTGAGCGACCGACCGCCGAGCGCCTCCGACCAGTAGTCTTGAAGCAGGTGGTGGTGGAAAAGCGCAAATGCGAGCTTCTCCTCCTGGAACGGCCGCATGGGTGGGGCAATGGCGACATCTCCAGCCTCCCACGCCTCGAAGATGTACGGAGCCGTCTTAATGCCCGCGAGGTCGAAGAGCTCGAAAAAACGGTAGATGATGTCGATCTTCTCCGGGTTGCCCTCCACGTCAAAAAACAGGGCTCCTCCCAGCGGGAACAGGTCCTCGGGCCTCATGCAGAACACGCGTTGCCCGGCGACCTGCATTTGCTGGGCGAGCCATTCCATCTCGGGCCGGTAGGTGGCCGCCTCGTCGCTCACCACTATGGCTATTAATGGGTTGCGCATATCGGAGCGAAGGCCGGCGAGGGAAGCGTGGAAATTCTTAATCATCGCGTCCTCTGAGCCCAACACCCCCTCGTGCTTTCCGTAGAGCCGATTCAAGAAGGCCGTGAGGCCTATCCCTCCCGGCACCGAATCCAGCTCCGTCATGACGAACCCGTCGTCGGTCAGGAGGAGGTCGGGGCGGAGCACCGTGGGAAACATCCCTCGGTTCTTGGGATCGCGCGCATGGGCCACCAGCGCCTCGGGCTTCCCTCGGTCCAGGTAATCCGCCACCCAAGACGCAGTCAGGGGCTTGTTGCGCAGGAGGTTCTTGCCTGTGGCCGACCGCAAATAGAGCGTCTCAAGGGCCTGGTGAAACTCGAGGCAGGCCGAACCGATAGCCTCAAGTTCCTCGGCTTGTTCACGGAGAATCGGCCATGCATCCGGCGACAGGCGCCATGTCTTGTCCTCAAAGAGGGACTGGGCATTGAACGCCGACTTAAGGGTCTCGTATTGCAGCTTTGGCATCCGGCGGTCTCCTCTAGTCTTCGATCTGGATGTCCTTGTTCCGCTGTCTTGGGCTTCCGGCACGCAGCCACGCGGTGATAAACGGGTCTATTTTCCCATCGAGGACGCCCTGCGTGTCGCTCGTGCTATAGCCCGTCCTGAGGTCCTTCACCATCTGGTAGGGCTGAAGCACGTAGCTCCGGATCTGGCTTCCCCAGCCAATCTCACCTTTCTCGCCGTAGAAGCGCTCCATCTCGCTCCTCTGTTCGTCGAGCTTCTTCTCATAGAGGCGGGCTTTCAGCACGCTCATGGCGCTCGCCCGATTCTTTATCTGGGAACGCTCGTTTTGGCACACGACCACGATGCCGGAGGGGATATGGGTGACGCGAACCGCGGAGTCCGTGGTGTTCACGCCCTGCCCTCCCTTGCCCGAGGAGCGGTAGACGTCGACCCGAATCTCGACCTCGGGGATCTCGATCTCAATCTCCTCGTTAATTTCGGCGACGACGTCCACGGCGCAGAACGATGTGTGCCGGCGCTTGTTCGAGTCAAAGGGACTGATCCTCACCAGGCGATGGACGCCGCGTTCGGCCTTCGCGTACCCGTAGGCATTCTCGCCTTTCAGGACGAGCGTTGCCTTGGTGATGCCGGCCTGGTCCCCAGCCTGAACATCCTGGACCTCGACCTCAAAGCCGCGGCGCTCCGCCCATCTGTTGTACATTCGGAACAGCATGTCGGCCCAGTCGCAGGATTCGGTGCCGCCCGCTCCCGCCTGGATCGATAGGAAGGCGTTGTTCCTGTCGAACTGGCCCGTTAGGAACGATGCAATCTCAAGTTTGTCCAGCTCCTCAGCCATGGTCGCAACGGTCGCCTCGAGTTCCTTCTCATGGGACTCGCGCTCGGCAAGGGGGGACGCTTCGACCAGCTCGACCATGACATCGACGTCGTCAACCTTACCCTGGAACGCGATCACGGGCAGGACCGCGCGCTTCATCGCGTTCAGGTTGGCTATGTGCTTCTGGGCCCTCTCATTGTTGTCCCAGAACGCCGGATCGCCCATCTGGGCTTCCAGCGCCTCTATCTCCCGGCGTTTTTGGTCGACGTCAAAGAAACCTCCAGAGGTGTCCGGCGCGCTTCTTGATGTTCTCGACGTGGTTGAGGGCTTCGGGAGAGATCATATAGGAGGGGCAAATAAAACCCTCTCCGGTCCCGACCGCAAGCGGACAAGGAGCAATCGTCGAGGAACTTTGCTGTGACCCACGGCGCCTTGCGTGTTGGCGAGCCTGTGCGATAGTTTGCGGGAACACATTACGACAATGATCGAACGCACATTGGGCAGGGGCGGCCTCAGGGTCTCGGCGATAGGGCTCGGGTGCATGGGCATGAGCGAGTTCTACGATCCGACGAAGATGAATGAGACGGAGTCGATCGGCGTGATCCGCCGATATCTCGACTCTGGAGGAAACTTTCTGGACACAGCCGACATGTATGGAGTCGGCCGTAACGAGGAGTTGGTCGGCAGGGCGATAACCGGCCGAAGGGACACGGTCGTGATTGCCACCAAGTTTGGCAATGTGCGCGGGCCAAAGGGTGAGTTCCTCGGTGTCCGGGGTGACGCCGCCTATGTGACGCAGTGCTGCGACTCGAGCCTTGCGCGCCTTAAGGTTGAGGCCATCGACCTCTACTACCAGCACCGCGTCGATCCCAATGTGCCGATCGAGGAGACCATCGGCGCCATGGCGGCCCTCGTAAAGGCGGGCAAGGTGAGGCACCTGGGGCTTTCCGAGGCCAACCCGGAGACGATCCGGCGCGCCGCGGCCGTGCATCGAATCGCCGCGCTCCAGACCGAATACTCGCTCTGGAGTAGAGACCCTGAGCTCGCACTGCTCAGCACGATCCGGGAGCTTGGCATCGGATTTGTGGCGTACAGCCCCCTCGGGAGGGGGTTCCTGACTGGCCAGTTCCGGACACTGGATGACCTGCCCGCCGACGACTACCGGCGCAACTCACCCAGGTTCCAGGGCGCGAACTTTGAAAAGAACCTGGACCTCGTGAAACAGGTCGAGACCATAGCCGTGGAAAAGGGATGCACGCCCAGCCAGCTGGCACTCGCCTGGGTCCTCGCCCAGGGCGACGACATCGTGCCGATCCCCGGGACCAAGCGCGCCAAGTACTTGGACGAAAACCTCGGGGCACTCTCGGTGCGGCTGACGCCCGGCGACCTGAAAAGAATCAACGCCGTTTTGCCCGCTGGCCTGGCCGCTGGGGACCGCTACCCGGCCCACAGCATGCAGGCCGTAAATCGTTAGGTCCGAGACCCGCCCGGCTTGGAGCCGTTTAGGAGCGTCTCCTCATGGTCTAGCAGCAGCTGGAGCGGGTGATGCACCTCGTCGATGATCACTCCTTCACGCCACAGCGCATCGAGGGCGCTGCGCTCAGCCTTCAGCGCCGCAAGACGGTAGCTGTGGCCGGCATGTCGTCTCGCGCTCGCGCGCTTTTGGGTTTCGCCATCCGCCGTGAGCACCGCGAGGCGCTGCTCGTATTCCGCGATGACTAAACCCAGGGCAGCTGTGTGGTCGTCCGTTGTCGCCAACGGCTCGAGTGCCCTGAGCGCGTCCAGACCTGCCTCAACCGCCGCCATGCGCGCGCGGCGTTCCTCCCTCGGCCGATCTTCGTCTTCCTGGATGCCAAGGCGCCTTATGAGCCATTCGAGGGTGGTTCCCTGGACAAGAAGCGTCGTCGCAATCACCCCGAACGAAAGGAAGATGACTATGTCCCGACCAGGAAATGGCGAGCCGTCGGCGAGGTGGAGTGGAATGGAAAGAGCCGCCGCAAGGGTCACGGTGCCCCGCATCCCCGCCCAGCTCACGACAAACACGCCCGCCGGTGAGGGAGGAGTCTCCGTCCTCTTCACCGTTGGAATAAGGAAGGGCAGATAGGTCCCGGGGAAGACCCAAACGATGCGCGCCGCCATTGCCACTGCGGAAACGGCAGCGGTCAACCCCATCAGCTGGAGCACGCTGAACTGGTGCCCGACCGCCGCGAGAAGCGGGGGGAATTGCAGGCCCAACAGGACGAACGCTATCCCGTTCAGCCAGAAAATGACGAGGGACCAAACCCCGGAAGCGGTCTGCCGTGCCTCCACATCCATTTTCACGGGATCACGCCAGCCCGAGTAGAGCCCGGCCGCGACCACTCCGAGGACGCCAGAAACCTGGAGGCGCTCTGCCAGGAGATAGGCAGCGTATGGGGTCATAAGGGAAAGCGTCGTCTCGATCATCGAGTCGCTCGCCTGCACGTGTCGCAAGAGGTCCCGCAGCCGGCCGATCAAGTAACCCACCGCGAGCCCCACCGCGAACCCCCCAATAGACAGGAGGGAGAATTCCCCGACGGCCTTGCCGAGCGAGAACGTGCCGGCAATGGCGGCAGCCAGCGCAAACTTAAACGCAACGAGCCCCGTGGCGTCGTTCAGGAGGCTTTCTCCGTTCAGGATAGTGGTCATCCGCGCGGGCACCTTCAGGTGCTCGGTGGCCGAATTCACGGCCACTGCGTCGGTCGGGGAGACGATGGCGCCAAGCGCAAAGGCCATGGCGAGCGGAAGGCCCGGGATCAGCGCGTGCGCCACGAGTCCCACCACGACGGTCGTGAAGGCCACCAGGCCGATCGCCAGGAGCAGGATCGGACGCTTCGCGCGAAGGAGCTCCCTGATCGGCATCAGCCAGCCGTCAGAAAAGATGAGCGGCGGCAGGAAGCACAGGAAAAAGAACCCTGGGTCGAGCGCGAAACGCGGGAAGTCGCTCACATAGGCGGCGGCCACTCCGCCGGCCAGGTAGGTGATCAGCTGCGGCCATGGAAGCCACCGCCCAACAACGCTCAGGCTCGCGATCAGCAGCAGGAGCAAGAGCGCGTGTTCAAACGGTGCCATTCCAAAGCGGGGTGTTCCCGGTTCACTAAATCAGACGATCAGACAGCCGCCGGCTCGGCCTTCTTCTTCTTCCGCTCCCAGTACCAGGCTATCCAGATGCAGATCTCGTAGAGGAGATAGAGGGGAATCGCCATGGCAACCTGCGTCACCACCTCGGGGGTCGTGAGGACGGCGCCAAGGATCAGCGACAGGACGGCGACATGCCTGCGGTATTTCTTAAGGTGCTCGTGAGTGAGGACCCCTATCTTTACGAGGAAGAGTACGACCAGGGGAAACTGGAACCCGAGACCCATCCCGAAGATGAACTTGCAGACGAAGTTGATGTATTCCTGGGCCCGCCAATCCTGCGCGGAGAAACCGAGCAGCTCAGAATACTGCACGGACGCACGCAGGGCGACCGGCAGGAGCACGAAATAGGTCGAAAGGACGCCGGCGGTGAAGAGGAATGCGGACCATCCGAGCCAGCTGAAGATCACCTTGCGCTCCTTCAGGTTGAGGGCCGGCAGAATGAAGCCGCCCATGAAGAAGATCCAGAAGGGCGAGGAGACCGCGAGAGCCGCGAACAGGGCGACGTGGAATGCCACCATGAAGGACTCGGCCGGACTGAAGTTATGCAGCTTGACCTCAAGCAGGTTTGACGACTGCGGGTCGGGTTCCATCGTGAGCGTAGCGACCTGCTGATTGCCCATGGGCGCGGTGCCGACACGGAACACAACGTGCGGCGCATCCCCGGGGGGCAGCCCCGGGAACTGCTCGCGGGTGACATCATAGGGCCCGAGCCGGGTGTCGCCTATCACAAGCGTCACCGTCGGCTTTGCCTTCTCGAACATATGCATGTGCCGAAGGGGCTCCTCGAGAACCTTCACAAGCCATGGGCTCGCCAACAGACAGACGATCAGGGCCACAGCAATCACGATCACCGACTTGACGAGGGCAGCCCGAAGGTCGTTCAGGTGCCCCCAAAAGGACTTCTTCGGGCCCACGTCCTCGAGCTCGGCCGACACAGGTGGAGTTTCGTCGGCCATGGCGTTGCTAGGCTAGGCGCGGAGAAGGCCGGACGCCTTCTCCTCGAGGAAATTCCTATACGTGGAGGCAATGCCCTCCCTGATTCCGATCCGGGCGGTCCATCCGAGCGATGAAAGCTTGGAGACATCAAGGAGCTTGCGGGGGGTTCCGTCCGGCATCGAGGCATCCCATGAAATGCGCCCCTTGTATCCGGTGGCCCCGCTCACCAGCTCGGTGAGTTCGCGGATTGTGACGTCGGTGCCCGTGCCGACGTTGATCCAGTCGGGGGGATTGTCCTGTCGAAGAAGGAACGCGCAGGCATCGGCTAAGTCGTCAACGTGGAGGAACTCCCTGCGGGGTGTCCCTGATCCCCAGGCTACCACCTCGGGTATCCCCGACTCGCGTGCCTCGTCGAATCGGCGGATCAATGCCGGCAGCACGTGGGAATTCTTGGGGTGGTAGTTGTCGCCTGGTCCGTAGAGGTTTGTCGGCATGGCCGAGTGGAAGAGGACCCCGTACTGCCTGCGGTAAAACTGGCAAAGCTTCAGGCCCGCGATCTTTGCGATCGCATAGGCCTCGTTGGTCGGTTCGAGGCCTCCCGTCAGGAGGCATTCCTCGGCCATGGGCTGCTCCGCATGCTTGGGGTAGATGCATGAGCTCCCAAGGAAGAGGAGTCGACCCACCCCGGCCTTCCATGCCCCATGGACCGTGCTCGAGGCAATCGCTAGGTTCTCGTGCAGGAAATCCGCGGGATACGTGCTGTTCGCGTGAATCCCGCCGACCTTTGCGGCGGCAATGATCGCGATGTCGGGCCGTTCAGCGGTCATGAACGCCTCGACCGCCGGCTGGCTCGTCAGGTCAAGCTGGGACCGGTCCCGCAGCAGGAGCTCGATGGCCGGCTCCTTTCGGAATCGCCGGACGAGGGCTGAGCCCACCATCCCGCGGTGCCCCGCAATGAAGATCCTCGTCACGGGCGCGGCAACTTGGCGATCTGCGACTCGCGCTTGGCGAGATCCAGGTCGTGGTCCACCATGATCTTGACGAGCTCCTTAAACCTGACCTTCGGCTTCCACCCAAGCTGGTGGGCAGCCTTGGCAGGGTCCCCAATGAGCAGCTCGACCTCCGCCGGTCGCTCATAGCGCGAATCGTGCTTCACGTATTTCTCCCATTCAAGGTCCAGCAGGCCAAAGGCCTCCTTGCAGAAATCCCTCACGCTGTGGGTCTCGTTGGTGGCCACGACGTAGTCGTCGGGCTTTTCCTGCTGCAGCATGATCCACATCATCTCAACGTACTCCTTGGCATAGCCCCAGTCACGCTGGGCGTCGACGTTTCCGAGGTACAGGGAATCCTGCAGGCCCATCTTGATCCGGGTCGCGGCCCGGGTGATCTTGCGCGTGACGAAGGTCTCGCCGCGGCGCGGGGACTCGTGGTTGAAGAGGATCCCGTTGCTCGCGTGGAGATTGTAGCTCTCGCGGTAGTTCACGGTCAGGTAATAGGCATAGGCCTTCGCGCACCCGTAGGGCGACCTGGGCCAGAACGGTGTGGCCTCGGTCTGGGGCACCTGCTGAACCTTGCCATACATCTCCGACGACGATGCCTGGTAATAGCGGACCTTCTTCACAAGGCCCGCCTCACGGATGGCCTCGAGGATCCGCTGGGCGCCCAATCCATCCACGTCGCCCGTGTACTCAGGGATGTCGAAGGAGACCCTGACGTGGGACTGGGCCCCTAGATTGTATATCTCATCGGGCTGGAGCTCGTAGAGGAGCTTCACCATCTGCACCGAGTCCGCCAAGTCTCCGTAGTGCAGGAACAGCCGGACGCCATTCACATGCGGGTCGCTGTAAAGGTGGTCGATCCGGCTCGTGTTGAAGGTCGAGGCCCGGCGTATGATCCCATGAACCTCATACCCTTTGGCGAGCAGGAGCTCCGCCAGGTACGAGCCGTCTTGACCTGTAATTCCAGTTATGAGCGCTTTCTTCATGGGTTTGGAAGATGAATTAATGGGATGCCCGGGCCCCCGGGCAAGCACGCAGACAGGTCACGTTGCCGATGACCCAAGCCGCGATGCAGTCCATGCGAGTTTCGAGACCAGGGCCTTTAGGGACTTGAGGCTGTGCTCGCTGGTGAGGCGCCCCGACGGGTCAAAGGCTTTCCCGGCCCCTGGAAGGAAGCATTGGCCGGGCACCACCTGGCATCCGAGCTTAGTTAGGAGCTGCTGAGCAAGAACAAGGGATCTTACCCCGCCCAAGCTCCCCGGCGAGGCGGAGATGACCGCTGCAACGCGGCCCTCGAAGGGGTTCGGCTCGACCCTGCTGCACCAATCCAGGGTATTCTTAAGGAGCGGGGTTGGCATCGCATTGTACTCCGGCGATGCGACAAGGAGCCCACTGTGGGAAGCTATGAGGCCGGCCAGTTTCCGTGCTCCCGGCGGCAGCCCTTGCTCGTCCTCGAGGTCCCCATTGAAAATGGGGAGGGCGAGCTCGCCCAGCTCGACCAAAGTCACCTCGCAGCCCTCCTGCCGGGCCTCCTCAACCGCGACGGCAAGGAATCTCCTGTTAAGCGACTCACGCCGCGCGCTCCCTGAAAAGGCGAGGATTCGGGTGGGTATCGGCATCGAGTCAGCCAACCTCAGCAAAGAGACTTGATCAAGCGCTCGAGCTCCGCCCTCTTCGCCTGCTGGTCCGCGAGCTGCTTGCGGGCGCCCTCGAGGACGGCTGCAGGAGCCTTGCTCACGAAGGCCTGGTTGGCGAGCCGGGCTTCGGTGCCGGCGATGTGCTTGGCGAGGGTCTCTATCTCCTTTTTCATCCGGACCTTCTCGGCAGCGACGTCCACGGTACTGGCAAGGTCAAGGTAGAGGGTGCCGAGCGTCGTGACGACAGCCGGTGCACCGTCGACTGCCTCGCGGCGAACGATTTCCGAGGCACCGGCCATCCGCGTGAGCTTGGCGAGGTTCGCCTCCACGGTGGACCAAGCGGCGTCGCCCGCTATGAGGAAGAACTTCACGTCGCGGCGGCTCGCAAGATTGTGATCGGCCTTTAGGGCCCTGGCCCTCGAGACAAAGAGCTTCATCTGCTCGACCGATGCGGCCTGTTCCATGTCGGGCTTGGCTCCAAGGACGCCGAGGGCCGTCGCGCAGCTGGACGCATCATCAAGCCCACCGTCCTGGATGAACCCTCCCTTGGGGCCGCCATAGCCGAGAAGGGACCAGAGCTCCTCGGTGATGAACGGGATGACCGGATGCAGGAGAAGCAGCGTCTGCCTGAGGACAAGGTCCTGGATCGCCAGGCAGTTGGCCTTTGTGTCCTCTGCCTGCAGCTTCGACTTGGAAACTTCGACATACCAGTCGCAGAAGTCGTTCCAGAAAAACCCGTACATCGCCTGGGTTGCTGCACTGAACTCAAACGCGCCGAAGCAGCGATCCACCTCGCGGGTCGTGGAGAGCAAGCGGTCGATGATCGCATGGTCGTCGGCGTCAAACTTCGATGGCGTGATCCGGGAAAGGATCGCCTTCGACGACGAGTTGTCGCCCGCCGGCCCACTCATTTGGCGGAACCTGCAAGCGTTCCAGAGCTTGTTGCAGAAATTCTTTCCGCCCTCGATGCGCTCGTCCTGGAAGCGGATGTCCTGGCCCTGGGGAGCCGTGGACACGATCCCGAATCTGAGGCCATCCGCTCCGTAGGTGTCGATCAGGTCCAGGGGATCGGGTGAGTTGCCGAGCGACTTGGACATCTTGCGGCCCTGGGCGTCGCGTATGATCCCCGTGAAATAGACATCGCGGAACGGGATTCGCCTCTCGATCGGTTCGCCTGGCCGCACGAACTCGAGGCCGGCCATGATCATGCGGGCAACCCAGAAGAAGATGATGTCGGGGCCAGTCACTAGCGTGCTGGTGGGGTAGAATTGGTTGAATCCTTGATCGGCCATCTTGCCCGGTTCGGGCCAACCCATCGTCGCGAACGGCCAGAGCCATGACGATGCCCAGGTGTCCAGAACGTCATCCTCCTGAACCCAATTTTCAGGGTCGGAGGGCCCCTCGATAGAAACATGGACCTTTGTCGCGTCCCTCAGGTCAGCCTCCGTCAGGCGGTCGCGGTCGATACCCTTGCGGTACCAAACAGGAATACGATGCCCCCACCAGAGCTGGCGGCTGATACACCAGTCCTGGATGTTCTCCAACCAGTGGAGGTAGACTTTCGACCAGCGCTCGGGGTGGAAGCGGATCAGCCCATCGCGAACCGCGGACTTGGCCTCCTCGATCCTTGGGTAGCGCAACCACCATTGCCATGTGAGCCTCGGCTCGATCGGCACATCGGCCCTCTCGGAATATCCGATGTTGTTCTGGTAGGCCTCCTCGCCGATGAGCGCCCCGCAGTCCCTGAGGAGCTCCGTGGCCTTCTTTCGGGCAGCAAAGCGCTCCATGCCCGCGAGCTCGGGGCCCGCGAGCTCGTTCAGCGTCGCGTCGGCGTTCAGGATGTCGAGGATCGGCAGCCCATGGCGCTGGCCGATCTCATAGTCGACCTTGTCGTGGGCGGGAGTGATCTTGAGGGCCCCCGAGCCGAACTTCGGGTCTACGGCGGAATCGGAGATGATCGTGATCTCGGCCCTGTTGAGCGGCCGCCAGACCTTGCGGCCGACGAACCCGGCATACCGCGGGTCGTCAGGATGTACGGCGATTGCAACGTCGCCCGGGATGGTCTCGGGCCGGGTGGTTGCAACCTGGATAAACTGCCCCGGGGAGTCGGTGAGCTCATACCGCACCTTGTAGAGCGTCGCGTTGGCCGGCTTCATGATGACTTCCTCGTCCGAGAGTGCGGTCAAGGACGCCGGGCACCAGTTCACCATCCGCTTGCCTCGGTAAATGTGGCCGCGCTGGAAAAGCTCGGTGAAGGTCAGGAGCACCGCCTTCGAATACGCCGGGTCCATGGTGAACTGTGTACGGTCCCAATCGCAAGAAGCTCCAAGCCTCTGGAGCTGCTCTAGGATTTTGCCCCCCTTTTCCCGGCGCCAGTCCCACACCCGTTCGATGAAGGCCTCCCGGCCAAAATCATGGCGCGTCTTCCTCTGCTTTCTGAGTTCCCGTTCAACGACGGTCTGAGTCGCAATTCCTGCATGGTCCAGGCCGGGTATCCAAAGGGCAGATCTGCCCTCCAGGCGTGCTCGACGGATCAGTATGTCCTGGAGAGTGTTATTTAGCACGTGGCCCATCGTGAGCATGCCCGTGACATTGGGCGGGGGCATGACGATGGAGTACGGTGAGCGCCCCGGGTCGGCTTTGCCCACAAAGGCGCCGGCCTCCAGCCACGCTGAATACCACTTTTTTTCGACCTCGCGCGGCTCATAGCTCTTTGTGATTTCGGGCATGGGAGCCCGAAAGCAAACCGGCCCGTCCCCACTCAGGCAAGTCCGCGGTGCGCACCGTCCAGGATTGAATCCTGCCCCCCACGGCATTCAATGGTCTCCTTACATGGCGAAAACCCTTCATGAGCTCGCCCGCTCTTATCTCGTTTTCACCCTGGAAACGGGTGGCGCAGACCGGATTGCGTCGTGCAAGCTGTTCCTGAAGGAGGCCATGGCAGACTTAAAGACCCGCCATGACGAGGGCGCATCCGGCCTTGAGGTCGCACATGGGCGGTCCGCAATCATAGACCTGCTGATAGCCAAGCTCTTCGATCACGCAATCGGCCTGTATGCAAGGACCCGGGGACCCACGCCGGCAGCCGTCGCCATGATGGCCTTGGGCGGCTATGGGAGGGGCGAGCTGGCTCCCTGGAGCGACGTGGACGTCATGTTTCTCTACCCGACCAAGTCGAAACCTGCGGTCGTTCTGCCTTTCCAAGCCCACTTGACCCAGGAGGTGCTCTATCCCTTGTGGGACTGCGGGCTGAAGGTCGGGCATTCAACACGCACCGTCGAAGAGGTGTTCGTGCAGGCTAAGAAGGAGATCCAGACCATGACGGCGCTGCTGGAAGGGCGCTATGTCGCGGGCTCGGCGGCTCTTTGCGATTCCTTCTTGCTCGCCTACAGGAACTTCTACACGACGGACGACCCCAAGGGCTACATTCTGACGAGGCTTGAGGACCAGTCCAATCGGCGTTCCAAGTTCGGCGACACAGTCTTCAACCAGGAGCCGGACATCAAGAACGGCGTTGGCGGGCTCCGCGATTACCAGAACACGCTGTGGATGGCGCGCGTGAAGCTCGGGATCACCCGCATGGACCAGCTTGCCGAGGAAGGACACCTCTCCTTCGCCGAGGTGGATGAGTTTAGCCGCGCCTATGACTTTCTGCTCCGGGTCCGCAACGAGCTCCATTTCCAGAGCGTTCGCCCAACCGACATACTGAACTTGGATTCGCAGACCCGGGTGGCCCTGAGCCTCGGTTACCTGCAGCCGGTGCTGCTCGACCGTGTTGAGCGGTTCATGCAAGATTATTACCGGGCGGCCCAGATCATATTCCAGACCTCAAAGAACGTTGAGAGCCGCCTTGCGCTGGCCATCGGCCGGAAATCGAGCGGTGCAAAGGTCCCCATCAGGGAGGCCCTCAAGATCGCACGCCTGCGCAGGGCAAGGCGCGTGGACGGCTTCATTGTCCGGGGCGAGGAGCTGGCCGTAGACTCCAAGACCGTCTTTCAGGACGACCCCGTGCGGATGATCCGCGTGTTCCGGCACTGTCAGCAACTTGACTGCACGCTCGACTTCAACCTATCCGAGTTGATCCGTGAGTCACTTCCCCTGATGCGGGGGATCTTCGAATCGCCGGACGCTGCCGCGGCCTTCCGGGCGATCCTCTCCGAGTCCGGGTTGGTGCAGCCCGTGCTTTCCCGGATGCACGAGCTGGGGGTCCTCGGCCACTACATCCCTGAGTTTGACGCGCTCACCTGCCTGGTGCAGCATGAGTTTTATCATCGTTATACTGCTGATATACATACACTTAACGCAATAAAAGAGCTGGATCTGGTGTTTACGGAAGCCGACCCGATCAAGGTGAAGTACCGGACGGCGGCACACGAGGTGGAGGATCCTGCGCTGATCTACCTCACGCTTCTCCTCCACGACATCGGCAAGGCCGTCGGGATAAAGAACCATTCCGAATCCGGGGTCCGCTTGGCTGTGTCGACTCTGGAGCGCCTGGGCGTGTCGGCCCGGGGTCAGGCCCTCGTTTCATTTGTTATAAAGAATCATCTCGCGATGGCACGATTCTGGCAGAAGCGAGATGTAGATGATCCCAAAACTTCCCAGAGTTTTGCAGAGCTTGTCGGCGACCAGGAGCGCCTGCGTTACCTCTATGTGCACACGTTTTGTGACGCAAGAGGCACCTCGTCGGACCTTTGGAACAGTTACAAGGACACTTTACATACCACGTTATATAGGAACACGCTTGAGCGCTTGAGGCTCGGAGCCGCAGTTGACGCAAGCTTTGAGGAAAAACGAAAAATGACCGAACAGGAACTTATCGCCAGACGAATACCGGGCATAAGCAACGACGAGATCGCCGCCCATTTCAGCCTGCTTCCTGACCGCTATTTCATCCTCACGGATTCCAGCGAGATCACGCTCCATATCCAGATGGTGAACAAGCTGCTCAAGTCCATCTCCTCAACGGAGTCCGTGGGGACCTTGAGGCCCGTGATCGACTGGAAGGACGACCTGAACCGCTCGCTCACGGTGGTCAATGTGGTCACTTGGGACCGGGCTGGCCTTTTCTACAAACTCGCCGGGGCGTTCAGCGTGGCCGGACTTAACATCCTAGGCGCAAAGGTCATCTCAAGGACCGATCACATCGCGATCGACACGTTCTACGTGGTCGAGCCCGGGCACGGCGTAGTCCAGAATTCCGCGGCCCAGGAGTCGTTCGCAAAGATCATCGAGTCCGCGTTGGTCTCTAGCTCGGACCTTTACCCTGACATCGTCGCGCAGGCCAAGAAGATCGCCTCCACGAGGTACATGTACAACAAGGGCTCCGAGACGCTCCAGAGCTCCTTTCCGCCGACTGTGGACGTGTACCACGAGATATCCATGCAGCGGACCATTGTTGAGGTCCAGGCCCGGGACCAGATAGGCCTTCTATATAGGCTAGCCAAGGTCATATCGGACTTCGGGTTCGACATCACCTTCGCCCGCATCGGCACTGAGCGCGGTGTGGCGATCGATACGTTCTATATCGAGAGCGCCAACCATGAGTCGGTGGAGGACACCGATCGCCTGCTGAAGCTACGGGTTGCACTGACCGAAGTGATCACTCCCATCCCGGTGGCGGCGGCTGAATCCGCCTGATCTGATGGCCGGGCCAGGGGCCTAGCTCGCAATGGGTTGTCGAGCGGTAATCCCTTGCGCGCACCTCCCCACCCTGCACGACTGATGGTATGACCGAAGAAGAGGAATTGGCGGCGCTCCACGCCATCTCATCCCTTGCGTCGGGATCCGACGACCCCACGGTGGCCACCCGCGAGATCATGGAGGTCGTGGCACGCAGCTTCGGGCCGAGGAGCGTTGTCGTGGCATTCCAGAACCCAGAGACCGGAAGGCTGGAGATCGAGGCGTCCGTAGGCCTCCCGCCCGACGCCGATCCCACCTTTGCACCTGGCCAGGGCATCCCGGGTTGGGTGGCCTGGCACGGGAAGCCGCTTCGGGTCCCGGACTCGCAGTCGGACCTCAGGAGCCGGCCCATGATCAAGGAGTCACGCAGTGAGATGGCAGCCCCGATCACGCTCCCAAACGGGCACGTGCTGGGCGTAATCTCGCTTGAGCATGGCACGGTCGGCCATTTCAGCGAAGGGGATCTCGCCCACCTAGTAAGGCTCGCGGACGCGGGAGCCCTGGTCCTTAACAGGCTCTGGGAACTCCGCCACCTTCGCGGCAAGGCACGCCAGCTCGAGACACTCATCGCCACAGGGCAGGCGCTCGTAGGCAAACTCGAGCAGCGTGAGCTCTTTGATACGCTCACCCGTGACGCGCTCACGATGATGCAAGCGAAGGCCTGCGCATTTTTTACCTATGACCAAGCCACGACGAGCCTGCGCTTGGCCTCGTACCGAGGGGAGCCGGAGACCCTGACCCCGGAGGGCGATCTCCCCATCCGCCTCTGCCTTTCCGCCTCGGCGGTTCGCACGCGCAAGGCGGTTTCGTTCGCAGACATCCAGTCGCCCGAGTTCCACGACCTCCAGGACCTGCCTCGCGACCCGCAGTTGCGCTCGGTTATCGCAACGCCGATGCTTTTCGAGGGCGAGGTGTTGGGGGTCCTTGTGTGCTTTACGGACCGAAAGAGGGTCTTTGACAATGATGAGAAGCGCCTCTGCAGCGCCCTTGCGAGCCTAGGGGCCGTGGCCCTCCAAAACTCGCGCCTCTACTCAAGGGTCTTCATGAGCGAAGAGTCTCTCAGGAAGAACGAGCGATTGACGACGCTTGGACTTCTTGCAGCCGAGATAGCCCATGAGATCAGGAATCCTCTCACGGTGATCAAGCTGCTGCACGGCGGCATGGGCCTCGACTTCTCGGAGGGGGACCCCAGGCGCACCGACGTCCGCGTGATCGGGGAAAAGCTCGACCAGCTGGAGTCCATCGTAACCCGCGTGCTCAACTTTGCCAAGGCGCCCACCAGCCTGCATGCGCGCCACCAGGTGGCGGAGATCGTCGGCGACACCCTGGTCCTCGTGCGACTGAAGCTGGCCCAAAACAACATCCGCATCACTTACGAGCCTCCGCCCCACCCGGTGGTCGTCGAAGGGCATAAGGGCCAGCTCCAGCAGGTCCTGCTCAACCTGTTAATCAACTCCATGCAGGCAATGCCCAACGGAGGTGAGATCAAGCTCAGGCTCACAGCCGAGACTCGGGAATCGGGAGGGGTCGCCGTGCTCGACCTTACCGACACGGGCCTTGGCATTCCGGACGCCATCCGGGAAAGGATCTTCGACTCGTTCCTGACAGGCCGCCACGATGGCACCGGTCTCGGGCTTGCCATAGCAAAGCGCGTGCTCCAGGGCCACAACGGGGACATCCAACTCGTCGACACGAGCCCCGCAGGGACGACCTTTCGGATCACGATGCCGCTGGCGCGCAACTAGCGCTACTACTCCTCCAGCTCGACGTTCCAATAGGCAATATCGAGGAAGTCCTTCCACATCTCGCGGTGCTGGTTGCCAAGCACCATCGAGATGACGGGCCTCCACTTTGGTCGCGCGGGCTTGCGGATCAGGCGCATACCCGCCTCGTGAGGAAGCCGATTGGCCTTGCGCGAATTACACTTGATACAGGAACAGACGATGTTCTCCCAGGTGGTCTTCCCGCCGTAATCGCGGGGAATGACATGGTCCAGATTGAGCTGCTCCCGGGGGAGCGCCTTGGCGCAGTACTGGCAGGAGTTCTTGTCCCTCTCAAAGACGTTATTGCGGGTGAGCTTGAGCTCCTTGGAGGGAAGCTTGTCGAAGAAGGTGAGAAGGATGACGCGGGGCAGCCGGATCGTCCGGGTCGGCGTATGCACCATCTCAAGCTCGATGAGCGTCGGATGGTCCGCCGAAAAGTCGATCCAGTCCATCATCGAGAACATCCTGAAGTCGTCCTCCTGCTGGTGGACGACGTGAGCATGACCGCGCGCCAGCAGCCCGAATGCTCGCCGTGCGCCGATGACATTAACCGCCTGCCACAGGCGATTTAGGACGAGCACCGGCTGATCAAGGGCTGCCTCCATACGGAGTACCGAATTAGGGGTTCCCCGCCTCACCTGTCAAGCGGAGGCCAAAAACGTTAAGTAAACATTAAATTCGCGCCGCTAGTAGGCATCCACGAATCGGTTACAGGCAGGTTAAACATGTCTTTCTTGCTGGTTGGTACAGCACTTGCATCGTCCACCGGACTCAAGCGCGCCTATACATTCGGGCGATGCCAGAGATTAACCCGCTAAATGTCCTTCAAATCGATCCTTTTTGGCCGTGAAAAATCCCTCACGGACAGGAACCTTTTCCACAGCATCTCCCTGATTGCGCTCTTTGCGTGGGTTGGTCTGGGCGCCGATGGGCTCTCCTCATCGTGCTACGGTCCCGAGGAAACGTTCAAGGCACTTGGATCAAGTCCGCACCTTAGCCTCTTCGTGGCACTGGCGTCCGTAGTCACGATTGTGGCGATCTGCGCGAGTTACTCGCAGATCATCGCGCTGTTCCCGACCGGCGGCGGCGGCTACCTCGTCGCGAGCAAGCTTCTTTCTCCCGCGGCGGGAGTCGTTTCCGGGTGCGCGCTCCTGATAGACTACGTCCTGACTGTCACCCTCTCGGTCGCCAGCGGCTTTGACGCGCTCTTCAGCCTCTTCCCGGAGTCCGCTCAGCACCTGAAACTCACGTGCGCGATCATAGGCGTGGTCGGGCTCACGATCATCAACCTGCGCGGCGTCAAGGAGTCGGTGGTCATCTGGGTCCCGATCTTCGGGGTCTTCGTGCTCACGCACATCTTCGTGATCGTCTATGCGATGGTTTCCCACTCCTCAGGGCTTGTGGGCATCGCGTCGGCCACCTCGCACGAGGTCCATTCGGTGAGTTCCACCGTGGGATGGTTCGGTCTGATGGCGCTCCTCTTAAAGGCTTACAGTATGGGTGCGGGAACCTATACGGGAATTGAGGCGGTAAGCAACGGCCTGCCGATCCTCCGCGAGCCCCGCGTGCGCACCGGCAGGCGAACGATGGTCTACATGGGCGTGTCCCTGGCCCTCACGGTTGCGGGGCTGCTCGTCGCCTACCAGCTCTACGACGTTAAGATCAATCCGGACAAGACACTCAACGCGGTCCTTTTCGAGCAGATGACTGCAGGTTGGAGTCACCTTGCGGGCAGTTCGTTCGTATGGATCACATTGGCCTCGGAGGCTGCGCTTCTGATCATCGCCGCGCAGACGGGCTTCCTGGACGGCCCGCGCGTGCTCGCGAACATGGCCCTCGACCGCTGGTTCCCGGCCCAATTCGCCAACCTAAGCGAGCGCCTCGTGACACGCAACGGCGTCCTCCTCATGGGACTCTCGGGATTGGTGATGATGCTGGCCACCAAAGGATCCGTGGACTTGCTCGTGATCTTCTACTCCATCAACGTCTTCATCACGTTCTCGCTCTCCCAGGCGGGGATGGTGCGCCATTGGTGGGAGGAGCGCCGCAAGGACCCGCTGTGGTTCAGGAAGCTCGCCATAAACGGCTTCGGCCTCGTGCTGACGGGCTCCATCCTCATCTCGCTCACCATCGTGAAATTCAATGATGGAGGCTGGGCCACGCTGCTGGTCACGGGCATTCTTGTCGTGGGGGCGTTTGGGATAAAGCGCCATTACAACGGGGTCAGGATGCAACTCAGGCGCCTTGACTCGATTGTCGAGGCCGCCGAGGCGGAGGCTAAGGATGTCCCCTCACCCCCGCCGGTGGCCGATCCGAAGGCCCGGACCGCGGTGATCCTCGTGAACGGGTTCAACGGGCTTGGCCTGCATACGATCCTGAACGTGCCCCGGATGTTCGGGAACACGTTCCGCAATTTCATATTTGTGCAGGTGGGCTCGGTCGACGCCGGCAACTTCAAGGGCGCCGCGGAGATCGACGACCTCCGGGCCCATACCGAGCAGGAGGCAAACCGGTACGTCCATTTTGCCCAGGCTCGCGGGTACGGCTCAAAGGCATTCACCGGGATCGGGTATGATGTGACGAGCGAGGTGATGAAGCTCGCCCGGGAGGCCTCCACGGAATTCCCGAACCAGGTCTTCTTTGCCGGACAGCTGCTCTTCACCTATGAGACGAACCTGACCCGGTGGCTCCACAACCATACCGTCTTCACGCTGCAGCGCAGGTTCTTCCTTTCGAGCATGCCCTTTGTCGTGCTGCCGATCCGTGTGGATTCCTGAGGCGGGCCGGGAGGCCCCCTAGCCCAGCAGGACCTGCCACTGATTCTCCCGTGCCGCCCGGGCCGCCTTCAGCGCCCCGATGGCGACGTAGCGCTGGAAGTCCTGGCCGGCAAGTCTGACCTTGGGGGATTCATAGCCCTCGTCCGTGAGTTTCTTCTGGAGCACCGTGTCTATTCCTCGGATCTGGGATCCTCCGCCGGTGATGATGATGTTTTGCAGCAGCGTGACCACGGAGTCCGAGGACGCCGAGGCGATGAGTGTGGTGAGGGCCGGGTATATCCTGTCGATCAGGGTGTTGCAGGCGCCACCTATGGCGTCGCCCAGCTCAAGCGTGCGGCTCTTGCCGCCGATCACGACCTTCACCTCCATGGGCTTCCGGCTCGGCCCTACGTAGGCGTGGGCCTCCTTTATCTCCCGGACCGTTATCATGGAAAGTCCGTTGTTGGGGTAGGTCCGGTTCAGGCCGTTGAATATGAGCTCGTCGATCGCATCGCCGGCAAACGGGATGCTCACCTGGTCGTCGCGTGTCGGGAAGTATCCCTGGACCAGGCAAAGGTCGCTCGTGCCCCCGCCGATATCGATGAACAGCGAGTTCACGACAGGGTCCACGTAGCCGGGCTGCTTCACCCGGGCGTCATCGCGGAAGCCGAGCGCGGCCAAGAAAGGCTCCGGGATGAGGAGGATGTGCGAGAAAACCCCAGAGGCGGCCCTGCGGATCGCCTCGCGCGCCTGCTCTCCGGCGTTGGCAGGCACCCCGACAACGGCACGGATCTCGGCGCGACCCGAGGGATCGGCCAGCTGCCGGACGTGCAGCATGAAGTCACGGGCGGCCTCAGGATGGGCAATTACGCCCTCCGCCAGCGGAGTTGCGAGTTCCACGTGGAGCATCTGGCGAAGCGCGTCCTCGCCAAAGAGGATCTTGGCATTGCCCGTGATGATGCCGTCGACAATGCCGTCCTTCACGTAGCCGACGACAGACGGAATCACCTTGCTCACTGTGATGTCCGTGGATCCGGGCGCGCCGGCCAGGACGCAGGATTTGTTGGTGCCGAGGTCCAGTCCCAACAGAAGCCCCGCCTGTTTCTGGCCTGGCGGACGATACAGCGGGATTGAGGAAACGGGGGCGATCGGGATCGCGGGGGCGGATTTTTCGAGTGTCGCAGTTGTCATGGTTCAGGTTCCAGTTGGATTTGATCGCGGAAATTAGTGCGCGCCTGGGCGCTCCTGCTCCAGCATGCCGTCGATAAAGTCGGCCACGGAGGGTGTCTCACCCAAAGGCTCCCGGCTCATCCTGGGGACCACGGAAGCGCGTGCGGGAACACGGGTTCGCTCGGCTTGGAGCGCGGGAATGCGGTCAGCCAGCATGGGGACAAGCACCTCCGCAAACGCCATGGCCTCGGCGACCCGCTCGCCCTCCTCCTCAAAGAGTGATTTCAGAATCGAGTCCGCTTCCAACCCGGAGGCACAGGCCTTCCTGGCCGCGTCCACCGCTTCCTTGAGCTCCGTGAATTCGATCCGTGAAGCCTCCTGGCCCAGCCCCTCAAACCTGAGGAAGCACACGCGCCGGTAGATCCTTCCCACCCTCACCCAGGGTGGATCAAATCGGAAGAGGGCTTCTGCCAATGCACTCAAAGGTGAGGCACTGGACAGCAGGCGGCCCTAACGGTTCTCGGATATTTTCAGGGGGCCGCCTTGAGCGCCACGTAGATCTCCTCGACCTTGGTCCTGGCCCACGGATTCTTACGCAGGAATATCAGACTCGATTTGATGCTCGGGTCGAACATGAAGCACCGGATGGGTACTTTCTGGCTCATCTCCCTCCAGCCATAATGGTCCACCAGCTCCGTGAGCAGCCTTTCGAGCGTCACTCCGTGGAGCGGGTCTTTGGATTTGTGGGGTGTCACGCCTTGGGGACCCTAAGTAGCGACCCAATAAAGCTCAAGAGAACCCTGCGTGCGCTGCCGCATCCCAAAAGGGGCCGGCCATGAGGGCGCCAAAAAACGCCTCCAAGCCGGCCTCCGCCGAGCCCACGCACGAGATGCTGGTGTTGGCCGGTAGCGCTCCACCGAGCCGCTTCGGGAGTGGGAAGCTTGGGAGTACTATAGTTTCTCCATGGGACGCGGCCGGTGCGCACGAGTAACTATATATATTGTTGAATATTCTGGGAATGGGCAATTAGCGTGCCCGTTGTTGTTCCGGCTAGAATCCCCTACCCCGATACCCATCCCATGACTACAATCGTATCCCACCTGCACACCGTCCTTGTCGTCGTCGCATGGGCCCTGGTTGGAGCTGTCCTGCTCGTCGCAGGCGTGAAGCTCATCGACCTGATCACCCCCGGAAAGCTCGAGGACCATGTGTTCAAGGATCAGAATATTGCCGCAGCGGTGGTGTACGGCTGCGCCCTGATCGCCCTAGCCATAATCATTGCCAGTGCTATGCACTGACGATGAAACGATCCAAGCAGATCGTTCTCCTTTTCTCGGGGGCGCTTGCCACCACGGCAATCCCCACGGGCTGCTCCGACGGCGAGCCGCAACCCCCTGAGCCCTCCCCAACAACGCCGCAGCTCTCGGTGGCCGCTGCGACGTCCAGTGACAAGAAGGAGCAACAGAACAACTCCTACGTTCCGGGCCTCGGCTATTACCAGTCGATCTACCATTCCTGGTTCCCCTATCCCTTTAACTATTACTATCCCGACTGGGGATACTACTATGGCGGCAATTGGAATGTCGCCAGCTACCCGGGAAGGGTGCCCCCGACAAGCGTCCCCACGCCCGACGCCTATCGACGGGCTCGCGAGGAATTGACGGAGGGCGGGAGCGGTCATTTTTCGCGCGGGTACTCCCATGGGTTCTTCTCCGGGTTCTCCAGCGAAGGAGTATCCCGGGGGGGCTTCGGCAGCTCGTTCCATTTTAGCGGCCACGGCGGATGAAGCGGCTTGTCTCAGAGCCGCGGCCGGACTGGAAGGCCAAGGTGGAGAAAGTCGGCCTCACCTACCATACCCACGAGGAGGACGGGGTGAAGAAACCCTATTGGAACGAGGCCGCATGCTATGAGCTGACAGCCGACGAGGTCGATGAGCTGGAAAAGGCCGTCCACGACCTTCATTACCTGCTCATCGACGTGGCGGACGAGGTGGTCACAAAGGGCCGCTGGGAGGAGCTGGCGATATCCCAACACGCGGTGCCCCTTATCGAGCGTTCATGGCAGGCCGACGACTTCAGCGTCTATGGGCGTTTCGACTTCGCATGGCCTACCGCGGGTGCCCCAAAACTTCTTGAGTACAATGCGGATACCCCCACGGGCCTTGTGGAGGCGGCCGTGGCCCAGTGGTACTGGCTTGAGGACCTTCATCCCAAGCTCGACCAATTCAACTCGATCCACGAGCGGCTGATCGCCGCATGGAAGCGGTATGCCTCGCTCCAGCCAGGGCTCCAGGTGATCGATTTCACCAGCATGCCAGACAATCTTGAGGACGAGCAGACCATTTCTTACCTGATGGATACCGCCAAGCAGGGCGGCTTCGAGACCCGGTGGTCCGCCATCAACGAGATCGGCTACGACAGCCGCAATCATGTCTTTGTAAGCGGCCCGCGCCTCTTCCACCGCTCCGAGCCGATCGTGAGCTGCTTCAAGCTCTATCCGCTGGAGTGCATGATGCGCGAGGCCTTTGGCCAGCAGATGGTCGATGCCCCGACTTTCTGGATCGAGCCCCCATGGAAAGCGCTCCTGAGCAACAAGGCCATCCTTGCCCTCGCCTGGGAGAAACACGCCGGCCACCCGAACCTGCTGCCCTGCTATTTCGATGCGACGCGCCTTTCCGGCGATTACGTCCGCAAGCCGAAGCTCGGCCGCGAAGGCGCCAACGTGCAAGTCGTGCGCGGAGGCAAGATCCTGGCAGAGACCGGGGGTGAATACGGGGACAACGGTTACGTGTACCAAGCCGTGGCCGATATCCCGAGTTTTGACGGGAACCGGCCTGTCCTAGGAGGGTGGGTTGTGGATCACGAGCCGGCGGGCCTAGGAATCCGGGAGTCGGACGGCCCCATCACCGACAATCTGAGCCGCTTCGTGCCACACTACTTCGTTCCGCGCTAGCGCTTTCCGTCAGAGCCCGAGGCCACTTGTTCAGGGGCCGCACCATTTACGTTTCCAACCGCGCCACCATGGGTATGGTGTGACGATGGCCGTCCATCCCACGAAGCAATCGACTAAGCCCCCCGGCGTGCTGCGCATCATTGCGGCCGTGAAGCTGGTAAAGGGGATCTTGCTCGCCGGGGTTGCCCTCGGGCTCTTCAGCATCGTGCACCGCGACCTGGACCAGCTTGCGCAGCAATTCATCGATTTGATGCGGATATCGCCCGAGAACCACTATGCGAAACTGCTGCTCGAGAAGGCCGGGGTGATCGAGCCCCATTCAATCGTAAAGGCCGGGATCGTGACCGCCTTTTATTCGGGAATCCTTTTGTCGGAAGGCGTAGGCCTATGGGTAGGTGCCGCTTGGGCCGAATACGTCGTCGTGATCACCACCGGGTTCTTTGTCCCCGAGGAGATCCTATCGATGGTGCATAATCCAAATTTGACCAAGGCCATCATGATAGTGGCCAACGCCGCGATCCTCGTCTATGTCGTGTCCCTGGTATGGAGGAAGCGGTGGCGCGCGGAGCCGAAGGCCAGCAAGAGCTAACCTGAGATTGGCCCCCTGAGACGCGGTTCAAGCCGCCGCCATCAACTACTGCAACCGGCCTAGTTCTTCGTCCGGAACCCACCCATCAAGTAGATGATGAGGACGATCAACAGAACCAGACCCAACCCTCCTCCGCCAAAAGCAGGGCCACCGATGTAAAAACCGCCTCCGCCAAACAGGATGAGCAATACGAGTATGAGGAGAATTAGATTCATGGCCGCAAGCTACCACATGCAAACGGCGCATTCCATGGGGCCTTCGCCCCAGCCCAACTCTTGACGCCCAGAGCCAGAAACATGCAGCCGGCACTGAAGGCGTTGCTTCCGTCAAAAAACCGTTGCCGCCCCAGAAGCCCCAAACGGCTAAACGGCCTTGTATATAGCAGGTTCGACGATCAGCCTCGCGGCATGAGCGGCACCTTCACGTCCACGACGGGAATGTCGGTCGTGGCTCGAACGGTTCCTGCTCCATATTCCTACGTTCCGCAGGGGTAAATGCCTCCGTGCGCACCCGACCATCCATTCGAAGCAGGGCGCTGTTCCTAATAAGCTCCATAGCCCTTGGCTTCCAAATGGCCTGCAGCGCACCCACGGCAACGCGGACCGGCACAGGTGCCGTGGGCGGCGCCGAACTTACGGCGGTCTATTCTCGGGCCAGCAGGGACTACGCCCGCGCCCAGAATCCGGATGGTTCGTTCCAGCCCGAGCCCTATGTGTTCATGGACGGGGGCAACTTCGGAGGGCCCAGATACGACCCGACGATGGACAAGCTCAGTTTTGACGACATCTCGCGAGTCATAACGGGACCCTTGGCATCCCAGGGCTATGTTCCAAGCCAAGACCCTGCGACAACGAAGCTCCTGATCATGGTTTACTGGGGAGTGACGCTCGTTCCAGAGGACCTCAATCCGCAATCTGGCCGAGAGTCGACACAGCTTCTCGAAAAGGCGCACATGGCGCAGGATACCCTCAAGGTGGCCGGAGGAGGGACCGCAGGGGTCGAATTCCAGCACCAGCAATCGCTCATGCAGCAGGCGTCGGCATTCGCGAGCGCGGAGGCCACGCAGGATGCCCAGACCGATGCAAAAAGCGCGAATATCCTAGGTTACACCGATGAGATCTTCCGAACACCTTCGAACGACCCCAAGATGGCGACGCTCAAGGACGAGATCGAGTCCGACAGGTATTATGTCGTGCTCCTGGCCTATGACTTCGTGGCAGCCAGAAAATTCGGGCAGCACAACCTCCTGTGGGAAACCCGCTTCAGCATTCCGGAGCGCGGCAACGACTTTGAAAAAGCCTTTCCGCTTATGGCGTCAATCGCGGGCAAGTACTTCGGCCAGGACAGCCACGGCCTGATCCATCACAACCTTGGGGAGGGGCAAGTGGAGGTGGGTGAACCCAAATCCCTTGGCACAAGTCCCTAGGATCCACCCAACGCGGCGTAAATGCCCAAGATCTCGGCTACCTCCACTCTCATGAATCCCCAGAAACCAAGCCCGGGCGCGCCACCCATCTGCGCCCTGAACCAAAGACCGGCGCGCCTTTTGCGCCGACTCGGGATCCTGTGCCTGGCGCCTCTATCGGCCTTTTGCACGCCAACGCGAGCCGATGGGGGAGCCGACGAGATCGCAGCCGCTGCCCGTGATACGGCGATAAGGATGCAGCGATTCATTGTATCCGCGACGCGCATAGAGAAGAACCCGTGGCGCTACGCCTCCTTCCCTGGGTTTGAGGTCCTCACACGCGCTTCCGAGGAAAAGACACGCTGGTGGCTCGACTCCTTGCAGCGCGGCATGTGGCTGCAGAACGACCTCATGCCCAAGGACTGGCTTCCTGGCTCACCCGTGCCGTACACCGTAATCATGGACGAGTCGGACCTGGATGGAACCCCATTTGGGCAGCCACATTCGCAACCGATCAACCTGCATGCGCCCGTGGACGCGCTGACCTGGGGCCAGCTGGCAGACAAGACCAACCTGTCCACCGAGCCCATTGGGGCCTTCGATGAGGACACGACAGCGATCAACACAAACCTCTACGACGCAGACACCAAAATCCTGTCCTACGCCTCGATCAGCCTGGAAAGGCTTCAAAGGAGCTCCCCTCCCCTCCCAAAATGGCTGATCGCCGGTGTCCTTGGGAAGAACGCCGGGATCTTACGAGAGGGATTCGATCTCTTCACGGACCCTGATCAGGGCGCGTTTCGATGGACCAAGTCATGGGTGAGGAAGGCCGTCGGGCCCGGGACGCTGTGGATATCCCTGGACCAAACCCAGCAACTCTTAGACCGGATCCACAAAGAAAAATGGCCCAAGATTGAGCTCCTGCACCTCCAGAGGCTTTTTGCCGAGGATCCGCCCCCAGATGAGAGCCTCTCCCTTTGGGAGTCCGAGGCGGCGCTCTTTGCCCGATGGGGACTGATGGGCCCCGGGCATGAGGACCCGGCTATGTCTCACGCGTTCCTGGAACTGGTGCGGCGTGCCCGGAGCGAACCGGTGACCGAGAAGGTATTTACCGAATGCTTCGGATTTGGGTTTGAGGTGATGGAGGGGAAGCTCGATGCGTTCCTAAGGGAGGTGGTTGCGCGACCAACCAATGTCTACGTCGACATGCCGATAAACTTTCCCAGAGCGGAGATGAAGGAGGCAACGGCCGACCAAATCGGACGAATCCTTGGCGACTGGCTTCGGATGCAAGGAGACTCGTTCCACGACAAGGACCCTATCCTGAGCCGGGAATTCCTTTCCGCCTCCGGCAGGATGCTCGAGCGTGCCTACCGCGACGACAACGGCCTGCCCCCGGACGTTCAACCCGAGACGGGAGGCACCAGGCCGGCCGCGCGGCCTCAGGACGGATCGTTCGGGGCACCGGTCTCGATGAAGCCCTTTGTCGTCGCTGCAGACCGCATACATGACCCGAGGCTGCTTGCGGTGTACGGGCTCTTCGAGCACGACACGGGCAACGACCCAAAGGCCCGCGAGTTTCTCGAGTCCGCAGTGAAACAGGGCGCCATGCGTCCACGGGCCTATGTCGTGCTGGCAGAGTTGCGTTATGCTGCCGCCATCACCCATCCCCTTGGAGCTGATGGCACAATTAGTGCCGAACAGGCCGCTTCGGTGCTGGAGCCCCTGCAATCCGTGTACCAACACCCGACATTACCCGAGGTATTCGAACTCTTGGCTGAGACCTTGAACCACTGCGGGGCAAAGCCCGGCAATCGCGAGGTCGCGATGCTAGTCGAAGGAGTCGCCCGATTCCCCCGAGACACGGACCTGGCGTACAATTCGGCGGCGCTATGCGCCCGAGGCGGCTACAACGCAGAGGCCGGCCAGCTGATCGACAAAGGCCTTGTATTCGCCGCGCGCGAGAGCACGAGGGACTATTTCGAGCAGCTCCGACCCAAGACGTCACCCCAGGCCGAGTCCAACCCCAGATAGGGCAACGGCCGTTCTGGGCTCCCAAGCGGGACCGTTCCTGTGCAATCCCTCAGGGAAAGTGGCGGGCTACCGCAGCAAATGCATCGAACGGCTCAGCGTACACCTCTGCCGCTCGGGAGTGAATATGCGCAGGGGCAACACGCCCATGGTGCACAAAAATGGTGTGCACGCCCGCCGCGTGCCCACCCAGAACATCGGCGTCTGCATCTCCCATGAAGACCGCCTCCACCGGCTTCACCCCCACCCGATCGATGGCATGGAGGAGTCCGGCCGGGTCAGGCTTGTGGCTCTTCAGATCGTCGCCACAGACCATGGAGCCGAAAAAGCGGGTGAAGTCGTGGGCCGCCAGGATCTTCTCGGCAGACCACCGGTCGCGGCCGGTCCAGATTCCCAGCTTTACCCCTTTTGCCTTCAATGACTCAAGGAGCTCCCTCGCTCCGTCGAAAGGCGCCAGCTTAAGCTCCTGACCGTGCTCATGCTCAAGCATGCGTTTCCGCGCCTCAGGAAATGAATCAAGGGCGGCAGCGCCCAGGAGGTTGCGCAAACAGGTGTCCAACGGCCCTCCCAACTGAGAGAGAACCTCTTCGGTCGTGGGACGGTCCCTGAAGGGCTCAATGGCATAGATAAAGGTCTCAACCACGAAGGGCATGCTGTCCACCAGCGTGCCATCGAGGTCAAAGATGGCCGCGCTTTTTTTTGCCCCGGGTAAGCTTTTCATCGCAAGCGAGTCATTCTGCGGTCGAGCCATGGCGAAGCAAGGATCGTAAACATCCGGCCACGGCCCCCCCTCCCCATCCTCGTTCCCCGTGTTAATTCCGCACCCGCCCAAGGAACCCTTCGACTTGCAAGTCTCATGTGCTCCGGGGAACTCCTTCGATAAAGTATCTCCTCGCGTCACTGAGGATATCGGCATAAATTAAAGTGTACGGGATGCGCTGCATCGAGAAGTGCCCTCCGGTAAGTGAATGAAGATCCTACTCGTCAGCCCGAAGACGCCAAACACGTTCTGGAGCTTTGAACATGTTTTGAGGTTCGTTGCGCGGAAAGCTGCTTTCCCGCCCCTTGGCCTCCTCACGGTGGCAGCGATGCTGCCAAGCGATTGGGAGCTCAAGGTAGTCGACCTCAATGTCGAGGACCTTGATGAATCAACAATTCTTTGGGCCGACTACGTGCTGCTGAGCGCAATGATCGTGCACCAGGAGTCCGTGCGAGAGATCGTTCGGCTTTGCAAGTCAGCCGGGCGCCCCGTCGTCGCGGGCGGCCCGCTTTTTACGACAGGACACGAGAATTTTCCCGAGATCCCGCATTTTGTGCTCGGCGAAGCCGAGGACGTTATAGCGGAGCTCATTGCGGACATGCGGGCCGGCGCCGTGAAGAATGTCTACCGCGCCACTGGGTTCCCCAAGCTCGAGATGACGCCTACCCCGCGCTATGACCTCCTCGACATGGGCCATTACGTCACGATGGCCGCGCAGTTCTCGAGGGGCTGCCCGTTCGACTGCGAATTCTGCGACATCATCGTGATGAACGGCCGGGTGCCCCGGACGAAGACGCCCGCGCAATTTATGGCCGAGCTTGAGGCCCTGCGGCTCTTGGGCTGGAAGAACATGGTTTTTGTCGTGGACGACAACTTCATCGGCAACAAGCCCCGCACGAAGACTCTGCTGCGTGCCATGATTGAATGGCGCAGCCGAACCCAGGCCGAAATGGGATTTCTTACCGAGGCCTCGATCAACCTGGCTGACGATGCCGAACTGCGTCAACTGATGGTCGCCGCAGGTTTCCGCAAGGTCTTCGTCGGCATCGAGACACCCTCTGCCGTCGCACTCCAGGAATGCCGCAAGACCCAGAATACCGACCGAAATCTGGTCCAGGACGTAAAGACGCTCCAGGACTCCGGCCTCGAAGTCATGGGGGGATTCATCGTCGGATTCGACAGCGACACGCGCGAAATCTTCAAGCAGCAGTTCGACTTCATACAGCGCTCCGGCGTGGTTACGGCGATGGTGGGCTTGCTTACGGCGCTCCCTCAAACCCGCCTCTATAAGCGCCTGAAGAGCGAAGGCAGGCTTGTGGGAAACGCCTCCGGGAACAACACAACAGTGGCTGCACTCAATTTTAAGCCGATACTCAACCGCGAGTACCTGGAAACGGGCTACCGCGAGCTCATGCGCCGCCTCTACGAGCCCCGGAATTACTACCGCCGGATCGGAGTTTTCCTAAAAAACTACCGAAGCGGAGGCGACCGGTTGCATCTTTCGTGGGTCGACGTCGAGGCGTTCGTGAAATCATTCTGGCTGCTTGGCGTGTGGCACCGGGGTCGAGTGGCCTATTGGCGGTTCTTCGCCGGGTTACTCGTTCGCCACCCAGGCAAATTTAGGGTCGCCATTGAGCTCGCGATAATTGGCCACCACTTCAGAAAAGTGGCTGCGGAGCTTTAGCGCCGACTGCTTCCGCGCTCCCTTAAGGCCAAAATATATGGTCTGGTCCGGCAGCCCGACACGAAGTGGGCCGTTCACCGAGCGCCGGAACCTCAATGGAACAGCATGGCGGGCGTTACGTCGCCTCCATACTTGCTCGATCCGTCGGGAAACATAATAAACGGGGAACCACGGCCCGGGATGTATTTGAGGGCCAAGGCCTGGAGATTGAAAAGCTGCTTGGCGGCCTCGAGTTTCGAGGTGTAGGCGGGGAACAGCTCGCCCAACCGGCTCTTGAGTTCCTTTGAATTGTGCGTGATCAGCGCATCACGAAACGAATCCTGCTGGGCAAATACGGTGGCAAATTGCTCTTGGGGCGACCCGGGGGCAGATAGGATTGCCGCGAGCACGGCGATGGTGTCCGCGGACGTGCCATACGTCGCATAGACAAAGATTTTGGGGCCCTTAAGGGTCCCGACATGAGGATGTGTGAGCGTCTCCTCAAGCAGGTCGAGGCAGTGGGAGCACTGGAAGCTTACGATCAGGATGGGCGACTGCTTGGGATCAAAGTCCCCGAGCCAGCTCAATGCGGCCTTGTCCACGCCGGGAGGTATTGCCACGGGAGCCGCCGCATCAGTCCCTGGCCCGGCCGTGGGTGCTGCGACCGAGGCTTGTGCCGGGGTCTCCCAGGACTGCACCTGGGCTTTCTCAACCACCTTCACGGTGAAAAGAAGGGGCAGGGTGAGGCCAAGCATCACCGGGGACAGCCACGCATGCGCCCTACCCCTCTTCGGGACAACGAAAGCGGCGACCAATGCCGCAGCGGCATGGAGCGTACAGAAGGGGCAGAACCCCTTTAGGATGAAGAATTGGATGACCATTAACGCCAGGGCTCCTAGAGCGAGGCCCAGGAGGGCGCCCAGCTGGACGTAGACCTGCCACGTCCGCGGTGCGGGAACGGTGAGCGTCAGCCAAAGAGGAATCGCAAAGAGCGGAAGGGGTACATGGAAAAGGGCCCCGTAATGGGTGTTTATGATACCGGCGCATCCCGACAGGGGGCAGGGTAAATCAAGCAGTTTCAGGCCCGCCAAATAGATGCAGGTTAACAATCCGACGCCGACGAGAACCGTGGTGAGGGAGGAGGTGCGTTGAGGTACGGTTGACACGTCTGTATTCTATATAATCGTTTGGGGCATGCGCGGCTTATCGGTCGGGAAAGTAAGAACCATTCGCGCTTCGCTGTCGCTATCGAAGGAGATGTCCCTTCGATTTCCTGGACCCATGTGCCCCGCCGATAAGTCGTTCCACGTCCAATGATTGCTCTCAAATCCGTCGGGGCCCAACGCCATTGGTCGAGAAGGTCCCGTACCTCCATGCTGGCGGCCGTCGCCGCAAGCCTCGTAGTCTCGGTCTTGAGTCCGGCGCAGCCAGCCCCGAGTTCCACACCCGATGACACGGCACCGGGCGAAGTGGTGACCCTGCCGAAGGTCACCGTCGAGGGGGAGTCCGCGAAGAACTACCCTTTCTTCAAGAAGACCGAGGTGGACCCCCCGGGGTTTTCAGCGACCAGCATCCCGATCGACCTATTTTACCCGGGGAAAGCCTATGTGGACGGCGTCAGCGAAGGCAGCGCCACAGTTGGCGTGATGCTCGACTCCGACGGCAAGCCCACGGATTTTCTGATTCTGCGATACACACAGCGGTATTTCGGCGAATCGCTCTTACGCGAGGCCCACGAGCAGCAGTTTGCGCCCCGAAAAGTAAAGGGCATCGCCGTCCCCGGTCGCTTTGATTTCGGATACCGGTTTGTGCCCACCGTGGTCATGCAGCTAACCAGCTTCTCGGCGATCGAAGAGCGGAACAATGAAATCGAGGGAGGGCCGCGGTTTATTTACGCGCCTCATCTGGAGCGGGAGATTGATGGCGGCGCCTTGGAAGGGACGAAATCATCCGTTGCCTTCTTTCCGGATGGCTACACCCCGCCTCCGGGAAAGGTCGTCAAGGTCCTGGTCTCCTTCTACGTCGACGAGAGCGGTCATGTTCGCTTGCCCAGCGTGGAGTCGGCCGCCTCCCCTCTCCTTATCCCCAACGCGATAAAGGCCATTGAGCACTGGGAGTTCCGTCCCCCCACCCTCAAAGGGCGTCCCGTGCTGGTATTCACCACGTGGTCGGTGAGGTTTGTCGCTTTCGACACGCAGCAGCAAGCCGCGCCTGAGACAAAGCGCTGAACGGGTGCGATTCGGGGACAACCCTCACTTGCCCTAGGCAAGTTCTGGGATGTCAACGGATCGATGGTCCCGGATCGCATGATCCGCAGGCAACGACTCGCCCGACCAAAGACGTCGCGATGTCCAGGGGGCCGGCCGGCCGCTCCAAAAAGGATCGGCTGGCGCCAGACCAAGCGGCAGCAATGCGGTGCTGCACAAGTAAAGGCTTCCGGTTGAGATGTACGGTTCGCCCAGCGCGGGCTGGTGGCCACAGAACCCGATTTGTAGCCATCCGTTTCCATCAAAGGTGCCAGGAGCCTCAAACATCTTGGCGATGACCGAGGTCAACGCGCAGCGAACCTGCGCCGGACTGATCGTCTCAGGAAGCTCATGCCGAAGGGAAATCTGTGCCAAGAGTTGAAAGACGCCAAAGCGATAGGTCGTGGAACGCCCCAGGGGCGGGAACGTGCCGTCCGGCGCAACCAATCGCTCCTGGATTGCCGCGTAACGCCGCGATCGCTCTAGTATTATTTCGTGCGCAGGGCCGTATCGCCCATCCCTCTGGTGGAGTACCTGGATGACATCCAGCAGCATCGGCTGAATCACGAAGCTATTGTAATAGTCAAAATGGAACCACTCGCCGTCACCGTAAGCACCATCACCCTTATACCAGCCAAGCATCGCGCGAAGGCAGCTTTCCAGCCGGTCCTCGATTGTTGGCTCTCCCATTCTTAACAGCGCCGCCTCGACCGTGGCCGCGAACATCACCCAGTTATTGTCTTTTGGCGTGGGGATCGAGCGCGATGACTTGAGCGCGTCGATAATCCGCTTCTTCACGCCCCTTTCCAGCGGATCCCAGAGCACAGATGGTGCCCGCAAGATACCTTGTGCAAGAAACGCCGTGTCGACCAACGGCTGCCCCCCCTGCGAGAAGTTCATGAAATCCGAAGAGGCCGGGTTGGTGGCCGCCTCAAGCGAAAGCTTCGCAAGCTCAATGAACCTGCCCTGCAATATAGCCTCCTCGCCTTCAAGGCCCTGTGTTCCAAGCCAGGGCGCAATTCCGGCAAGGGTCCGGCCAAATGCCTCGAGGTGGGTGTATCGGCTTCGCTCGGCCGGGTCACCGAGGGTTTCGATGGGCATGGCCTTCTTCAGCTCTTGGTTGGCAAGATGGCCGAGCACCGGTCCGGCCAGTCTTTGCAGCACTGAAATCCAATACCTGCGGTCATCGTGCTCGTCTTGATCCCCCGAAGGAACCCGGGCCGCCGATTGGGCCATAGCCGCGTTTACCGATCCTAACGCAGCCATCGAGGCAAGAGTCTTAAGGAATTTCCGGCGATCGTTCATCATGGGTCGGCGAGGAAACCGGGTCCTTTAGGGCCGGGGGGAATCGCCGTTTTATTGTTTTTGGGTTGCTTCGGACAAGTCTTACGAGACGATTTAGTTCCATGAAGGTGCGGTACACTTTCAGGTTCTACCCGAGTCCACCCCAAAGGCGTGCCCTTGGAAAGACCTTTGGGTGTGTCCGCTATGTGTATAACCGGGCGCTCCAGATGAGGAAAGAGCGTTACCGGGAGGATAAGACACGGGTGAGCTACGCCCAGACAAGCGCGGCCCTTACCCAGTGGAAGCAGGAGCCGGATCACGGGTGGCTTAAGGAAGTCTCCTGTGTGCCGCTCCAGCAATGCCTCCGGCATCTGCAAACGGCCTACCGCAACTTCTTTGAGAAGCGGGCGGCCTATCCCCGCTTCAAGTCGAGGCGGGGAGAGCAGAGCGCGGAGTTCACCCGTTCCGCCTTCGGGTGGGACGCGAAGCAAACGAACCTCACTCTCGCCAAGCTTGGGCACCTGCGTATCCGCTGGTCCCGGCAATTCGCGAGTGCGCCCTCCACGGTTACGATAACCAAGGACTGCTGCGGGCGTTACTTTGCGAGCCTCTGCCTGGATGAAACCGTGGAAGCGCTTCCCAAGGCGAGTGACAGCGTGGGGATAGACTTGGGAATCAACCGCTTGGCCACGCTCTCCAATGGGGAGCATCTGGCCAATCCCCAGCACATGAAACGGAGGCTTGAGCGGCTCGCCCGTTTCCAGCGCACGCTCTCTCGACGGGAGAAAGGCAGCGGACGCTGGCTCCGCCAGCGCCTGCGTGTGGCCCGGCTGCATGCCCGGATTAGCGACTGCAGAAAGGACCACCTTGCGAAACAGACTACCGGTCTTGTCCGGCGTTTCGACGTGATCTGTATCGAGGACCTTAATGTGAGAGGCATGATGGGCTCTCGCGGCCTCGCGCGCAGCATCTCCGACGCGGGCATGTTCCGTTTCCGGCAGATGCTGACCTATAAATGCGCCTGGTACGGCAGGGAGCTCCGGCTCGTGGACCGATTCTTTCCGAGCAGCAAACTCTGCTCGGAGTGCGGCCATATTGTGGATACTCTCCCGCTCTCCGTGCGAATGTGGGTTTGCCCGGGATGTGGAATTGAGCACGACCGGGAAGTGAATGCGGCTAAAAACATACTGGCGGCGGGACACGTCGCTGCTGCACGTGGAGGGTGCGTAAGACCCAGGGCAACACGGGTTGCCCAAGGCGGCTCCCTGCGAAACGTGAACCCACCTGCTCTGCCATGATCTCCGCATCGTGGTACCCAGGAATCCCGGCCCTTCAGGGCCGGGAGGATGTCAATGCATTGGGATCGAGCTAGCCTACTTGATGAAGCACATCCATGACATCATTGCTGTATGCGGGTCAAATCGTTGCGCCGCTCAACGGGCTCGAAATGCCTAAATCGGCTTCGCCCCGAGACTAACGTCCTTGGTCACGGCTATGGCCTCACGCGACTAGGCCATTGTCCTATGGCCAGCCCGGGGAAGCGGGACTTAACCTCGCCCTTTCGGTGAACACACCGCTCCAGTCACATTCTCGCCCCCACCTGAGCAAAGGACTCGCACCAGAGATGCGTGCATCCATCATCCGCCAGCATGGTTATTCCGTTTCCGCTTAGGCTCATTGCAGCGCTAATCCTTGCAGCTTCGGTCGCCTCCGCAGCAGAGTTGGCCGCCACGAAACGTGTCATCACGGCCGAGGACTTGTGGGCAGTAAAACGGCCGGCAGCGCTCGATCTCTCGCCGGACGGCACACGGCTCGTGTACACGGTCAAAGAGTATAACCTTGAGAAGAACAACTCCGTCACCCACCTCTGGCTCCTAGACACCTCCAGCGGCACGGCGCGCGCACTCACATCCGCCGAAAGCACGGACGGCGACCCGAGATGGAGCCCGGATAGCACCAGCATCGCATTTGTTTCAAAGCGCGGCTCCGACAAGGTTGCCGGGCTCTACATCATTCACGCCGATGGCGGCGAAGCAGAAAAGGTTCTCGAATTGCCACTGGCGATATCCTCACCGCGCTGGCTTCCCGACGGACGCCATATTGTCTTTGCAACAACCGTCCTGCCGAAACTGGCTGGCGACATTGCGGCGACCCGGGAGGAATTGAAGAGGCAGGAGGAGAGCAAGGTCACCGCAAAGGTCACGGAAAACGGCTTCTATAGGTTCTTTGACACGTGGCTTACCGATGAGCGAGCCACTCATCTGCTGAGCATCGACCTGGCAACAAAGAAAACAACCGACCTCACCCCGCGATGGGACCGCGCCTTTCGCTTCGACGGGGAGGTGCAGTTCGACGTGTCAGCGAACGGGAAATGGATCGCGCTCTGCGCAGGGACCACGCCGCCGCCTTTTCGCCAGCAGGAGAACAGGAATGTGTACCTTGTCTCGATCGATCAACCAACTGCCGACTGGAAGAACCTCACGGGCGACAATCCTGGCAACAACGATAATCCTCGCTTCACCGCTGACGGAACCGCGGTAGTTTTCGGCCATAAAGGGGATTCAGACGAAGGCGAGAATACGAAGATGATGCGAGCAGACCTCGCGTCCGGCAGCATGATTGCGATGTTCCCCAGCCTAGATCTTTCACCTCGAGATTGGCACTTTTCTCAAGACGGCACAGCGCTTTATTTCCGCGCCGAGGACCACGGCCGAACAAAGATTTTCAAGAGCGCAGCCGGCGGCGGCAAATCTACTGCCGTGGTGAGCGACGGCACCAACTCGGAAATCGCACTGGGAACGAAGACCCTTTTCTTCCTAAAGCAGTCCTTCACCAGGCCGGACGAGGTATACTCCCTTGACTTTGCCACTGGAACCACCTCGGTGCGCTCGCATCTCAACGACGATCTTTTTTCGCAACTTAAACTTGGCAAGGTCGAGGAGCACACCTTTATCGGCGCAGGCGGGGACCCTATCGAGCTCTGGCTGATCTACCCGCCCGATTTCGATCCCTCCAAGAAATATCCCCTGCTTCAGCTCATGCACGGCGGACCCGCCACTATGATCGGTGACCTGTGGCAGCCGCGATGGAACGCGCAGGTTTTCGTCACGCCCGGGTATGTTGCTGCCTGGATCAACCGACACGGGTCCACCGGGTTCGGCGAAAAGTTTGCAGAGTCCATCAACGGCGCCTGGGGAGAAAAACCTTTCGAGGACATCATGAAGGGCACCGATTACCTCCTGGGCCACTTCCCGTTTCTGGATTCAACCCGGACAGCAGCGCTTGGCGCCAGTTACGGGGGATACATGGCGTGCTGGGTTTGCGGGCATACCGATCGATTCAAAGCAATCGTCTGCCATGATGGAGCCCTGGACTTCAACACGCAGTATGCGTCGGATATGGCCATATTCTGGCAGGAAAAACCCATGGGGGGTGCACCTTGGCATCACACTCCTGAGTATGACCGGGAGAATGCGATCAATTATGCTTCTCATTTCAAGACTCCAACTCTTGTCATTCAAGGTGGCGCAGATTACAGGGTTCCGGTCGACGAGGCGCTAGAGTTCTATGCGGCGCTGCAGGCTCAAAACGTACCCTCGCGCTTGGTCTATTTTCCCGATGAGAACCATTGGGTGCTCCACCCGCAGAATTCCGTGTTCTGGTACGGGCAGGTTCGGGACTGGTTAGGGCGTTGGTTAAAGTAGAGCTTTCCTGGAGTCCCGGTCCGATCAGTTTCAAGCCTATGCGGTACCCGATTGCATGGCACAAGCCGAAGCGTGCTAGACTAGGGCACAAATATCCTAGACCCACCGAAACCGCTTTGACCCCGCAATCACCTGACAGGGCGAGCCTTCAGAATGGGTTTCGACAGCCCCTTCTTCATTCGGGACCCAGGAGGGTCAACACTTCGTACGACACAGCACAAAGTAGGAAACCTATATGAAAGACACCGAGTCAAAGTCGGAGTTGTCACCAAAACAACGTGAGGAATTATTTGGGACGTTGAGGGCTCGATTTGAGAAGAATATGAGCCGTCACAAAGGTCTTAGATGGGCTGACGTAAAGGCGAAACTGGACGCTAAAATCGAAAAACTGTGGTCACTCAACGAAATGGAAAGAACCGGCGGTGAACCGGATGTTGTTGGTCATGACAAAAAGACGGGCGACTACATATTCTTTGATTGTTCGGAGGAAAGTCCAAAAGGCCGCACAGGTGTCTGTTACGACCGTGAAGCGCTGGACTCGAGAAAGGCATTCAAACCGGCAAATAACGCTCTAGATATGGCAGCCGCCATGGGCATTGAGCTTTTGTCCGAAGAGCAATATCGAGAGCTTCAGAAACTCGGAAATTTCGACACGAAGTCATCGAGCTGGGTGAAAGCACCTGATGATATCAGAAAACTCGGCGGAGCCCTCTTTGGTGATCGCCGCTTCGGCCAAGTCTTCGTGTATCACAACGGCGCGCAGTCCTACTATAGCGGCAGGGCCTTCCGTGGCTCGCTGAGGGTCTGAATCGGCCTTTGAACCGGTTCAGCCTGGGGTCCCCGCGTAGTCGAGCGCGATAGGAGTGCTGAGCTGGAATCCGTGGAACAATTTAACATCCTTGGACGCCGTGGCGGGACTTCGGATACCCCGTTTCCTGTGCATCCCTTATCGAAACGCCTTTTTATCGCTCACGCCTGTAATCGGTGGGGGCAAGTCCGGTCTCCTTTCGAAAGAGCTGCGCAAAGTGGCTCGGGTTGGAATAGCCGACCATGTTGGCGATGGTGATCACGCTGTCTTTCGTTTCGCGCAGCAGACGCCGTGCGGCGTCGATCCGCAGCTTGATTTGGTACTGCGAGGGTGGAACGCCTGTGGCGCGTTTGAACAGGCGATTGAAGTGAAACTCACTCATTCCGGCCAGCTCCGCGACTCGCGGGAGGCTGAACTCCTCGTCAAGGTGCTCCGCCATCCAGTCGGTGACCCGCCGAAGCTTGAAGCCTGGCAGGGAAGAAGTCTCGCCCCGTGCGCTTTCGGTGACGGCAGTGTAATTCCGGGCTAGATGGATGGCGAGCGCCTGGGCTATGCCGCGAACGAACAAGGTGCTCGCCGTCGGCCGCGCCGCTTCCTCTCGCAACTGCTGCAAGAGCGGGACGATGTCTGGGTCCTCGAAACCCGACATGTCGCGCAACCGGGCATTTTTCGCGTTTGCGCCAAACACATCCTGAAGCGCCTCGTTGAACAGCGGCACGCTGAGGAAAACGAGCACCACTTCATAGGGCTCGGGAGTCAGCGTACGGTACCGGAAGTCGTAGGGCGCGCCAGCCGCAGTAAGGAACATCGAGCCCTTCTTTACCCGGCTGGTGACCCAAGGACCGTTGTGCTCGCGTTCCTGGGTCTCCGCCTCGCCCGAAATGGTCCACACAAGGAATGGCTCCGTCACGGCCGGCATGGTGAAGGCTTCGGCGGCGGCCGGCAGAGCCATCGTTGAGATCTGGATATCCCGCCATGCCAGGCCCTTGCTGGTAGCAACGACCTTTCCCACGGCGTAGCGGAAAAGTGCCTCGGCAGACGTTGTGTCAGGGACGGGCATGCTTTCGGAGGCAGTCTGAGGGCCCCAAAGACAATTTCGAGCAATTCCCCAACAGGTCGAGCAAGGGCGCGGGCGACATCTACCGTCGATCGTGCTAGGTTGAACCCGAAACCAATCACCGGAGATACAACAAATGAACCAACGAACACTCGGAAACGGCAACCTAAGGGTGTCAGCCATAGGCCTCGGCTGCATGGGCATGAGCTCCGGCTACGGTCCAGCGGGAGAAAAACAGGCGATGATCTCGGTGATCCGATCTGCCTTCGAAAGTGGCGTAACTTTTTTCGACACGGCGGAGATATATGGCCCGTTCAAGAACGAGGAGCTCGTCGGCGAAGCCCTCGCCCCGTTCCGACGTGATATAAAAATCGCCACCAAATTTGGCTTCAGGATCGGGCCGAACGGAGAGCGCATGGAGGGCCTGGACAGCCGGCCGGCCCATATCAAGGAGGTCGCGGAAGCCTCGTTAAAGCGCCTGCGGACCGATGTAATAGACCTCTTCTATCAGCACCGCGTCGATCCGGACGTGCCAATCGAGGACGCGGCTGGGGCCGTGAAGGAGCTGATCGAAGCCGGCAAGGTAAAGCATTTTGGCCTTTCGGAAGCCGGAGCGAAGACAATCCGACGTGCGCACGCCGTCCAACCGGTTACCGCCCTGCAGAGCGAATACTCCCTGTTTTGGAGGGAGCCGGAGGTGGAAATCATTCCCTTACTCGAGGAGCTTGGGATCGGCTTCGTGGCCTTCAGCCCTCTCGGCAAAGGGTTTTTGACAGGCAAGATTGACGAAAACACCAAGTTCGATGCCACGGATTTCCGGAACATAGTTCCCCGCTTTTCGCCGGAGGCCCGCAAGAACAACCATGCCGTTGTCGATCTGCTAAGCTCAATCGCCACGCGCATGAAGGCGACACCGGCTCAAATCGCGATAGCGTGGCTGCTGGCGCAGAAGCCGTGGATCGTTCCGATTCCCGGAACTACCAAACTGCCGCGCCTGATCGAAAACCTCGGAGCTGCCTCCATCGAGCTCACTGCAGGCGACCTTCGTGAGATCAACGCGGCCAGTGATAAAATCACGTTTCAAGGGGCCCGCTACCCGGAACACTTGCAGAAACTCATCGGGCGCTGAACACCCACCCGGGCCGATGGCCGCCTCACCATGAAAAAGATCCGCCTCACGGAGACCGCTGTAAAAAACCACGAAGAGCTTTTCCCTAACTACGAATCCAAACTGCAAAGAACGGATCCGGAGTTCATCGAGCTCTTCGATAACTGGGCTTTCGATGAGGTCATTCGCCAGAGCAAATTAGACACGAGGACCAGGGTTTTGATGATCCTGGCGTCAACGATCGCCTCGCAGGCACTCGGCGAATACAAGGTTATGGTGAAGGCGACCCTCAACGCAGGTCTGGCACCGATTGAGATCAAGGAGGTCCTCTATCAATCCGTGCCGTACGTCGGCATGGCGAAGGTGTTCGACTTTCTGCAGGCAACAAACGAGGTGCTGCAAGCTAACGGGGTGAGCCTGCCCCTGAAAGGGCAGGCCACAACCACCCCCGAAACCCGCTTCGAAAACGGGGTCGCAGTACAGAAAGCGATCTTCGGCGGTACAATCGACGAGATGCGGCAGCAGTCCCCGAAAGACGTACGGCACATACAGGACTTCTTGTCAGCCAATTGCTTTGGCGACTATTACACGCGCAATGGATTAGACATCAAAACTAGGGAGTTGCTGACGTTTGCCATTCTGATCTCGACCGGTGGGTGCGAGCCGCAGGTGAAAGCTCATGTGACAGGCAATCTGAAGCTAGGCAACGATCGCGAGCGCCTGATAGACGTTGTCACCCAATTACTGCCCTACATCGGATATCCACGCTCGCTCAACGCGCTTCGGGCGATCGATGAGGTTGCGCCATTTGTTAGCACATCCGGCGGCATCCCTCTGCGTGCCGATCGTTGATGCCGGGCCTCGGGTCAATAGCAATGGACCCGGCATGTGCCTGAAGCCATCGTTTATCAAAAACGGCACCCAGCGGCGGAACTGTTTAGCAGTCCCTTCGAGACCCCGAAGTCCTCGGAGATTCTGCTCAGGGCATTAGATCTGCTTCCTCCAGCCCGAATTCGTCACCGCGAACTTTCTGGTCACCCTGAAAGCCGCTTCGAGGCTACCCCACTGCGTTGAGGCCGCCGGTCTTCACGGCCTTTTTCACGAGTGCCATCGCGCCGTCGAGCTTCAGGTCCTCAAGTTTCTTGAAATTGATGCAGCTGCGGCCCGCCTTCACTTTGCCGAGCTTGGCGGCATTCTGTTCGACGAGGTAACCGTCCTTGTCGGCGGCGCATATATGGAGGCTGTAGTAGCTCTTTCCCGCGCAGAGCCCGATCAAGAACCAGTCACCCTCGCGGCCGCTGGCGGACTTGTAGTGATATTTGCCGTAACCGATGAGGGGCGAGCCCATCCCCATCATGATTTCGGGTGCGAGCTTTGGCACGGCCTTGCGAATCGCGGCGTGGACCACGACCATCGCGGCGCGGCGATCGGCGGGGAGGCTGGCGATGTATTGGTCAGGAGTCGTGGGTTTCATAACTGCGAAAGATTTTCCGGGTGCGTCGCTGAGTCTCGCAGGGGCGGCGCTGCGGCTGAAGCAGCTAACGCGAGGGACCACCGGGCAGGCAAGCTCGTTGGCGCGGCGGCGTCCGGCCGCTACCCGGGCGCCTAAGTTTGAGACGGCGATGTTCTTCTATAGAACCATCTTTGGTGTACCCCCCCAGTCTTCGGTGTAGACCCCGCGTTCGTGTTGAATATTGAACGGTGGATTACCTGTTGGCTTACCGCGAACGAAGGGATGGTAAACCGAACCAAGAGAGACTGGTAATCTCTAGGCACGGACCTTTTCTCCTCCAGCACGCCCGGCTTGGACTCTTCTAAGCCGCCGATGCCTTGGAAGCTATTTTCAATCAAACTCTTGCATCTTTGGCCAAGCTTGGCGGAGGTCAAATGTCAGACCTCGACAAAGATAGATATCATACCACTCGTCCCGACGTGAGTACGGATTCTCAACCCGTCCGACTGCTTGCACCGTCGCAAAATGTTGCCGATCGCCAACACCGTCGCTTTTCAAAACGATTACGATCTCGCCTGTGAAATCCCTTGGTCCCCAGTCCCAATAGCTGTCGCGGTTGCTTATCGCCCGCGGAAGACCGTATTTCGGCCCATAAAAATCTATCGCTGCGGCATCGCCCCAATTGTTCGAGAAGATTGCCGTTCGTTTCTGATCCGCCGGGGTAAGCGTGTGATACACGCGCGCCACCTCTCGAACCATTTCCTCCCACCCAAACTCGTCGGCGAAATATTGCGGCAGGGGGCCATTATCGTGGTGTTCGAACACTACCGGTGGTCCGAGACCAAGCCGCTTCTCGTAACGGATCAGAGCCTCCGGTGAGAGAATTGGAACCGTCATAGGCAGCATCACCATGCCAGAGACCGCCACGAGCGCGGCATAGGCCGCGCGCGTCCATCTTAGGCCGCGCCGCTCTGTTGCTTGTTCGAACGCGACAGCACCAGCAGCAAAGGCGATAGGATAGATCGGCGAGACGTAATAATTTTTCCCTTTCAGTGCCATAAACGCCCCCAGCACCACGACAAAGGCCCAGCCGAACACGCCGTATCTGCCGCGGTCGCGTCCGCATAGCAACCAAACGACCCCGCCAATCCAAATTGGCGCGGTCAGAGGCTCCATGATCAGCATCTGGTCGACCAGAAATGCAACCGGCTTCCGAATCACGTCCCGATTGCTCGCGGCAACATGGTGCAGGTGTTCGAGAAATGGAAACCCGCGATGCCACTGCCAAAGGAAATTTGGAAGCGCTATCGCACCGCAGATCAGCAACCCAATCCACAGCCGAGAATCGGTGAGGCGCTGGCGCTGTTGAGTGAGCGTCAGCCCAATCAGTACGCCGATGATGAGAAAGAGAATCGAGTATTTTGTCTCTAGCCCAAGGCCTGCAAGCGTCCCAAACCCAATCCAGTATCTCCCGTCGCCTGAATTGATGACGCGAAGCAAGCAGTAGAAGGAGCCGAGCCAAATCAAAGGCTCAAACGCGTTCATCATCAGCCAGTGATCGAAAATCAGGTAAATTGGCGCTACGCAGACGGCTAGTGCTGCCAAGACTTGGGCAAAACCGTGCCCACCCATTTCACGAACCACCTTGCCGGTCAGGAGGACAAGTGCCGTACCCGCAAGCGCCGGAAGAAGCCGCAGGCCGAGAAGTGATTCGCCGAAAAGATGCGTAGCGATCCAAGCGATCACTATTCCGCCCGGCGGGTGGCTTATGTACCCCCAGTCGAGATGCTGCGCGCAGGCCACGCCGTACATCTCGTCGCGGAAGACACCATACCGATTCGCTGTGAGCAAATGTAGGATCAGCTTGGCCATCGCCAATCCAAACACTAGACGCTCCCCAACCACGTTGGACTGCCTGGAATCCTGGCTCATCTCTGTGAACGATGGGGAAGCTGGGCGTTAAAAGAATGCGGGCGCGATCAGGCCTGATGATCCTAGGACAAGCGAGCCAAGAAACAGCTTATTGTGCGCTCTTAAAAAGATCGGCACTGATAGGAAGTCGCAATCACCTAACATTCAGCTTCTAATCTGCGTCTAGGGGTTAACATTCCACACCTTCTCCGCCGCATCATGGCGCCGGGCGTTGCTCCGACCGTTTCGTCCTCCTTCATCGTTGGGTCCTTCCTTCTTGCGACCCGACCCGTGTCCGTTAAATCGGGCGACCTCAACCCTTCATTCAGCAAATCATGAAATGCGCGTTCGGGTTTTGCGCTTGGAGGGATTTCGCACACGATGGCTGTCCGGTTCAACAGTTCCAGCGCCGCATCGCGGTGCAGCGACCCCCACCCTTTGATGAAACATAACGCCCGACTCACTCTCCTTGTCGGCCTCTGCGGCTGCCTCAGTGCCTCCCGGGCCGCGAACGCCAGCTGGTGGCTCACTAATCCCGACAAGTCGGCACTCCTGGCAGAACAGCCGCTGCTCTCAAGCCTGCCCGCCTCGAAGGATGCCTCGCTCCCCTCGATCGTTGTCGATCCGAGCCAGCGTTTCCAGACGATGGACGGCTTCGGCTTCGCCCTCACGGGCGGCAGCGCCCAGAACCTTATGAGGATGACGCCAGCCAAGCGCCACGAGCTCCTCAAGGAGCTCTTCTCACTCGAGAACGGCGGGATCGGCATCAGCTATCTCAGGCTAAGCATCGGCTCCTCGGACCTGAACGCACGCACCTTTTCCTACGATGACATCCCGGCCGGAGACACGGATCCGAATTTGGAGCACTTTTCGCTGAGCGATGACCTGCAGGATGTCGTCCCGGTTCTCAAGGAGATCCTATCGATCTCGCCCTCGATCAAGATCATGGGCTCCCCCTGGTCGGCTCCCCTCTGGATGAAGACCAATGGGAACATCCGCGGGGGTAAGCTCAAGGAGACCTGCTACCGCGCCTATGCCGGCTACCTGAGCCGCTATATCGAGGCCATGGCCCTAGAGGGGATCACGATTGATGCCATCACGGTCCAGAACGAGCCCTTCAACGACCTCAACACGCCGAGCATGCAGCTTTTCCCCAAGGAGGAGGCGAGCTTCATCCGGGACTACCTCGGGCCCTATTTCCACATGATCGGGATCAAAACGAAGATCATCCTCTACGACCACAACTGCGACGCACCACAGTACCCCGTGTCCATCCTCACGGACCCCGAGGCGCGGAAGTACGTCGATGGCTCGGGCTTCCATCTCTACGAAGGAGACGTGTCGGCCCTCTCGGTTGTCCACGACCGCTTTCCGGATAAGAACATCTACTTCACCGAGCAGGCGGTCGGCGGGCGGCGCGGCTTCAACCTGTCGTGGCCAATTTCGCACGTCGTGGTCGGCGCCACGCGCAATTGGAGCAAGAACGTCATCCTCTGGAATCTGGCCTCGGACCCGCAGTTCAAGCCGCACACGGACAACGGCGGCTGCGCCTCCTGCCAGGGCGCCCTGACGCTCGACGGCGACACGGTGGAACGGAAGCTCGCCTACTACGTGATCGCTCACGCCTCGAAGTTCGTTCCCCCGGGCTCCGTGCGCATCTCAAGCTCCAGCATAGACTCGCTCTCCAACGTGGCTTTCGCGACGCCGGACGGCCACACGGTGGTCATAGTCGTCAACACCGGTACAAGCGCCATGAGGTTCCAGGTGGAGGAGGGAGCGAGCGCGGTCCAGCCTCAGCTCGGTCCCGGCTCGGTCGCAACGATACAGTGGTAATTTCCCCTTCATGAAGAAATACCCCAGCCTACCCGTCTTTGTCGCACTCGCTGCGATCGCCCTTCCCTTTGCAGCTTTGGCCGCGGACGAGAAGACCGTCCCTGTCCATGTCACCGTCGCAAACGGCACCCTGGAGGGCAGCATGGCTTCGGACGGCGTGCGCACCTTCAAGGGAATTCCCTTTGCCTTGCCTCCCGTCGGAAACCTCCGCTGGAAGGAGCCGCAGCCCGCGGCCAATTGGGAGGGGGTGCGTCAGGCCAATCAGTTCGGGCCGAGGCCGATGCAGCCCGACAAGAACTGGCCAGATATGATCACGCGCGCGCCGTCCATGGGCGAGAACTGCCTCTACCTCAATGTGTGGACCCCGGCGGACCTCCCGTCGGCAGGCCTGCCGGTGCTCGTGTACTTCCACGGAGGCGGTCTCGTGGCGGGAGACGCTTCGGAGCTCCGGTATGATGGTGCCAGCGACGCCCGGAAGGGTGTCGTGGTCGTTACAGTGGGCTATCGGCTGGGAGTCTTCGGCTTCTTCTCACATCCGGAATTGACCCAGGAGTCCCCGCACAAGGCCTCTGGCAACTACGGGCACATGGACCAGGTCGCGGCACTCAAGTGGGTGAAGGCCAACATAGAAGCCTTCGGCGGGGATCCCCACCGGGTTACGATTGATGGCCAATCGGCGGGCTCGAGCTCGGTGTGCGCCATGATGGCGACGCCGCTGGCCCGGGGCCTTTTCCAGGGAGCCATCGGCGAAAGCGGCTCCATCCTCGGCAATCCCAACAAGCTCACGCTCGCCCAGGCCGAAGCCGAGGGTGTCGCGCTGGCGGCCAAGGCAGGTGCTTCAACCCTGGCCAACCTCCGGGCCCTTCCCGCCGAAAAGCTGAGGGAGCTCACCAAGGACTATCAGGTCGCGCGGACAACACTCGTCGATGGCTACGTATTCCCCGAGTCTCCCGAGGAGATCTTCTTCACCGGACGCCAGGCCGATGTCCCGCTCCTCGCCGGCTGGAACTCCGCGGAAATGCAGGTCTCGCAGGTCCTGGGCGACAAGCCGCCCACGCCCGAGAACTTCGCCGCGGCCGTAAGCAAGTTCTACGGCGTCAAGGCGTCCCAGGTCCTCGCCGCCTATGTGGCGAAGACGAATGCCGAGGCGCTCCAGGCAGCCGAGGATCTGGCCAGCGATCGCTCGATCGGTTACCGCACCTGGAAATGGACGGACATGCACGCGAAGAGCGGAGGCAAGCCCGTCTTCAGGTACCTCTACTCCCAGCGGATGCCGCCCGAGAGAAACGGCCCCGATGGCCCGTCGCTGGGTGCAGCCCATTCCGACGAGATCCCTTACGCCATGGGGAATCTTCCCATCTTCAACCTCTTCAAGTGGGAGGATGTGGACTACAGGACCTCCGAAGTCACGCAGGGCTATTGGCTCAACTTCATCAAGACCGGCAATCCGAACGGACCCGGTCTGCCGAAATGGACCTGGATGCAGGGAAGCATCCCCCAAGTCATGGACCTCTCGGCCAATCCTCACCTGTTCGACGAAACCCATCTGAACCGCTACCTTGTCCTCGACTCGCTGTAAGCCCAATTTTGCCCGTGGCCGTTCGATTCTAGGATGGTGGACCACAAGTCCGTTTAGCTCGAACGATGGGGTGCTAAACTTCAGGCGTTTTACAATTTAGCGGTATGGACTAAGTTCCGAACTTCCCCCGATGGGATGGGTCAGCACCCGCGGGGTTCCGGTTCTTTCGGTCGTAGGGCCATAGGTTCGGTTTCAAGGGTAATCCTCCTGTCACTCCATGAAACACGACGAGGATTGAGAGGTGGACACTCCCAGAGCCGGCACGGCCAAATGAAGCAATTATTTGCTTAGAGCGTTGCAATCATGAGAATTAGCCATCGCTTGGGAGATCGTCCAGCTTCCAACCAACCCGAGTTCCTGGGCGTGAACCAGGCTTTTGCCATGACCGAGTCGAAGACCCATTATTTTGACAGCAATGCCACCACGAGTGTCGCACCGGAGGTGCTACAAGCGATGCTGCCGTATTTTGCGGAAAAATGGGGCAATCCATCGAGCCCCTATCGGTTGGGTAAAAGGCTAGTGGAACCGATCGAGGCAGCGCGTGGGTCCGTCGCGTCCCTTATCGGCGCCGACTCCACCGAAATTATTTTCACGAGCTGCGGAACTGAGAGCATCAATACTGCGATCACGAGCTGCCTCTATTCACAGCAGAACAAGCGGCATATCGTAACAACCGCAGTCGAGCATTCGGCGACTAAAAACTGCTGTGCGGCCCTGGAAGAGCGAGGTTATGAGGTCACTTACTTGCCCGTGAATCGGGATGGCTCGCTCAATCTCAAATTATTTGAGAACTCACTTAGGCCTGACACGGCCGTGGTTTCGATCATGTGGGCAAACAATGAAACCGGGGTCCTGTTTCCCATTCCCGAAATCGCAGCCCTTTGCCGGCAGCGCGGGATTCTCCTTCACACCGACGCGGTGCAGGTGCCCGGCAAACTGAAGATCGATGTCAACGACCTCGGCGTCGATTTGCTTTCGCTTTCGGCGCATAAGCTCCATGGCCCGAAGGGAGTCGGCTTGCTCTACGTTCGCAACGGCACCCCGTTCCAGGGACTGATCATTGGTGGCCATCAAGAGGAGGGCAACCGCGGTGGGACCGAAAATGTCCCCTACATGGTTGCTTTCGGCCGGGCAGCCGAACTGGCTCGGGCTGTATCGGGTGAGTCGCGGCAAAAACTCGCGGTCCTGCGCGATACCCTCGAGAGCGAAATTTTCTCCAGGGTCCCGCACACCGCGCGAAACGGAGCGAAAGAACCGCGTCTCCCAAACACCACGAGCATCGCGTTCGCGGGGGTAGAGGCGGAGGCGCTCCTCATGATGCTGGATCAATTAAACATCTGTGCATCGAGCGGCTCGGCTTGCACGACAGGCTCGGTGGCGCCGTCGCATGTTTTGACCGCCATGGGGCTGAGTCCCGCGGAAGCGCGCAGCACAATACGCTTCAGCCTCGATTACGAGACGACGGAAGCGGACGTCGCCTACTTGATGAACCATCTCCCCCGTATTGTCGCTGAACTGCGTGCGGCGGCCTCTCCACGGGTCGCAGCCCGGTCGGGCGACCCCCGGAGCCGGCGCCCAAGCGGTGTGATACAGACGAAGGAATTACCGTGAAGAATAACGAAGAACAATCGGCTGCGCGGAAGGACCGCGACGCGATACTGCGTGAATACGTTCGCGATGTGCCACTCTACCGTTCAGCGGCCCAAACGGGCGACAAGGCAACCGCGGCAGAGCTCCTTGCTGCGCTCCCGTTCATCAATAAGCAGGATATCAAGAGGGGTTTCCCGAAAAACTTTCTCCGCGCAGGTCAAACGCTTGATGAGCTCGTTGCCAGAAAAGCAGTCGAGATCGAACATACCGCGGGCACGACCGACGATCGGGCTGATCTTTTGCTCGAGCGCGGTTGGTGGGCACGGCAGGAATCGTGGGCTTTGTCGCTCAATTCATATGTAGCCAAAGTCCTGGCGGAAAACCCCGGTGCCCATCGCGTGACGATTTCTTCGCCTGCCTGTAACGGTGACATCACCTACAATGGAACCCCGTCCGCCAAGCGCCGGACGTTGGGGAACACACGGGTCTTGAGCCTTTCGCGGTTCCCGTTTCTGCTGGGCATCGACGACCTGGACCAGATGCTTGAAGAGGCGCTCGCCTGGGATCCGGTATTTTTGGATACCGATCCAGTTTACGCCACAGTCTTTGCCCTTCATTGCGAGTTCCGGAAGGTCAAATTTGCGAGGCTCAGGTTTATATTCACGAGCTATGAATATACGAGTGTCCTGCATAAGCGGATTCTCGAGCGGGTGTTCAACGTGCCCGTCTACAATCTCTACGGATCGACCGAGACCGGTCACCTCTTGATGGAGGATGGTGCCGGCCAAATGGTTGCGAGCAGGGATGTCGCCTACCTTGATGTCATCAACGAGGACGACCGCCGGGTGGGCGAGCTCGTCGTGTCGACGCTCAGCAATGACTACATGCCTCTGCTGAACTACCGGATCGGCGATCTGGTTGAACGGCGCTCCACCGCGGGCGAACCCGACGGTGCATCCTATGTTCTCCATGGCCGCGCGCCGGACGCCCTTAGGTCAACGGACGGCCGGCGCGTAACCACCCGTGATGTTGATCAATGTTTCATCGGCTGTGAGGGTCTCGTGCATTATCGTCTGAACGAGATCAGTACGGGGAAATTCCTCCTCAGTTACATCTCGGAAGGCGGCGGCCAGGCAATGGCCTCCGTGAGCGCAGTCGTGGAAAAACTTGAACAGCTAATAAAGCCATCGACGAGAATTGAGATGCAACGGGTAAAGTTTCTTCTGCCAGAAGGCTCGGGTAAGTTCGTGTTTAACTACCCGTTTGCCCAGGCCATCTCAGGTCACGTGAACGAGCCCGCGCGCGGTGCTCCGTTTTCCCGTTAACGTTCGCTGCTGGGTCGTCGACTGCCTCGACCCCACTTCTCCCAGGCGCTGGATGAGGTAAGGCCGTCGGTTCAATGGAATTTACGGCGACGACGCTTCGGCAACGAAACTGAATGAGCACCTGATTTCCTAGTGCTAAACTGAAAAGGCTGAAAAGTTTAGCGGCCTCGCTTCTTGGCTGGTCAAGTAGCCAAGTGCTAAACGGCCGCCAAATCTTTAATCCACTTTCTTGCGGGCCTTTCGGCCTTGGCGTACCATGAGAAAGTGGTGGAGCACTCGTTGGTTTAGCACACACGAAGGCGTGCTAAACTTTTTCTGCGAACAATAACTTGCCGCGCAAAACTAGGATTTGCGAAGGCGCTAAACCCGAAGGTCCGGGCAGGGCTCAAGTGTTACTCACCTGCCTATCTCTTAGAGCCTTGCGCTGCTAAACGACCCTTTTATCGACATCTGGGATAACGGCGCTAACTATCGGAAAGCTTCGCCTTTCCTATGACTATGGTTTAAGGAACGGTATGAGGGTCGCTTTCGACGACGCCCAGCACTGGCTGAAAAATGACACCTATTCGCTCACCGAGTCGGCCATAAGGCTCCATTACCATCTCGTAGCAATTCACCCCTGGTCCAACGGCAACGGAAGGCACGCTCGATTGATTGCTGACGTGCTGATGGTTTCCCGCGGAAATAGAGCTCTGCCGTGGGGTTGTACGCGTTCCGATCTCGTAAATGCCGGCACTACCCGGCAACATTACATTGAAGCTTTGAGACAGGCAGATGGCGGCGTATTTGAACCGCTCCTGGAATTCTGCTCGGGACGGTAGTCTCTACAGATGGTCGCCGCTGCAAAGACCTCCTTTGCGCGCCGGCCTGTTGACAAATTTGCCCCTGCGGCTGCTGGCATCCGGGATGTGAAGCACCTTTCGGTTTACCACGAACGAAGGGAAGGTAAATTTTTTCTGCGAACCGACAAATGAAGCGGTAAATCCGGGTCTGATTCGAGTGGTAAACTTGGGCCGCCGTCATGCCGACACCAATCCCTGCAATGACCTACCCGCCGACAGCTAGCTTTCGCGCTGACTTCTTTGGACGGCCGCCCTTCCTGCCATTCATTCGAGCTGCGAGTGATTTCTTGCTGCTCTTCACACTGCCGCCGATTTGGCCCAGGGCCACCGCCGCAGAACTCTTAGGAGGAGGAGGCAATTCGTTGTTTTCAGCGTAGGTATCGAGGGCCAGTTTCAATGCCTCCTGAATCTCCTTCGCCGCGGCTTCGCGAGACTCCCCATGCGCCATCACCCCTGGCATGTCGTTGACTTGTGCTACGTAGCAATCGTCGCCATGGGCGGAACTGTACCAAATTCGGACTTCGTAGTCCTTGGCAAAATGTTTCATGGTAGACCTTGTTTTCTGAGTTGTTCGCGGACCTGCCGCACCTGATAAGATTTCGCTTTCCCACTCGAATTCTGAATGTTGATAAGGTCGAATCCGGGTTTCCTGAATATGTTGTGGCTGCCGCTTTGTTTGCTGACGTAACCTAGTCTATTGAGGAGCTTGCAGATCTCGTCATAGCCAATGTTCGCATCGCTCTGGCCGGTCATCAACCTTTCGAGCGTATGCTTCCAGTTGCTCATCCTGCAGATCTAATTAAACCCAAACGCTTGGGTTATTCAAGGCGAATCACCAGTGCATTGTCATTTGTCCGTGCTGCCTTCGGTCCCCAAACCGTGTGGAGATCCCCGATTTCGAGCCTGCGGCCGTTCGAGTCCTGGATGGTGGAGCAGATCGGGATCAAACCGACGACCTCGTCGTTGCGAACGACGCGCTCTATCAACTGAGCTACTGCCCCGTGAGGAAGGGAAGTTATCTAAAATCCAAGGCCATCAAGTCCACACCAATCTTGGCGGACGCGGTCAACCCACCCGAGAATGATCAGATTCTGTGACCATTCGCGAAAAAATCATCTTTCCAGCACCCGTGGGCAAAAGACTGATAATCTCGACGGTTACGTGCTGTCCGATGTGTTGGCGACCCCCTGTTACCACAACCATCGAACCATCTGCGAGATAGCCTATTGCCTGGCCCTCCTCCTTACCCGGTTTCACCAGCTCGATCTCAAGCCTTTCCCCTATCATCAACTCGGGCTGGAGGGATTTTGAGAGCTTGTTGAGGTTGAGCCACGGCACGCCCTGAAATTCGGCCATCTTTGCGAGATTGTAGTCCGTCGTGAGCAGCTTTGCCCTCATGGACTGGGCTAGGAAGACCAGCTTCGCATCGACGTCCTCCTTCTTGGCAACTTCACTCTCGGTTATGCGGATGTCGAGAGACTTGATCGCCCTAAGGGCGTTCAGCACGTCCAGCCCCCTCCTCCCGCGGGCTTGACGCAGCGGATCCGTCGAATCCGCTATCGTCTGGAGTTCATTGAGGACGAAGCGCGGGATGACCAGTGCGGCGCTTAAAAAGCCTGTTTCGCAGACGCGGGCGATCCTGCCATCGATCAGCACACTGGTGTCCACAACAACGAGGGGTACGTCCACCTCATGGGGAACAAAGCGGACATAGGGTATCACCAGATTGAATTCATCCTTACCTCGCAGGGCGATGACCGTGCCCAGATAGGGGCAGATGATGAAGAGGCCAAGGCGGACCAAAAAGATGATCTCCGGGTCTCCCTCCGAAAACAATGGCGAGGTTGCGACCAAGTTCGCAATGATCGCGCCGACAGCGATGCCAAAGGTTAGAGCAGAGAGGCCCCTGAGCGAAAACCCCTTGAGCATCACATCGACCAGCACGACCAAGGCGCCGATGCAGAAGCCTATTGAGGAGGCCATTACCCGAAATCCGTCCCATTCGCGGACCGTGTAGCATACAAGCCAGCCTGCAGCGGTGCACAGGAGCACGAATACAATGCGGATGGGGAGGAGGGTCTTGTTCATTATCTTGGTGCGGCGCCTCTTCCGACGAGCACGTAGGCCACAAAAGGTGCAAACATGAGCACAGCCATGATAATAACGATAAGGGTGCGCACGCGCTGAGCGGTGCGTTCGGTGTTCATCTGCTCTGGCGTACCGGAATCCATTTCTAGAGAGGCAAGACAACCCAAGTACGGGCCAAAACGCAATCCCATGAACGGCTCGACAGAAGGGGTGGAATTTGCGTCTTTGCGGAGACCATGCTGGATCAGCTCACTGTCCTGGCCCCCGGTCTCTTGGGAGGTTCTGTGGCTCGCGCCGCAAAGGCACGCGGCGCGGCGCGGCGCATCGTGATTTGGGCGAGGAGGGCCGAGACCCGCTTGTCGCTTGCAGAACAGCCTTGGTGCAACGCGACATGCGAAACTCCGGAGGAGGCCGTAAAAGGTGCCGACATGGTCGTCATCGCCGCCCCCGTCGACATGATTGTGCCGCTCACGCGCAGGATCGCACCCTTCCTCGGGAAGGGCGCAGTCGTGTGCGACGTCGGGAGCGTAAAGGGTGAAATCTCAAGGCTGGGGCACGAGGCCCTAACCAGCGGGGCCCATTTCATCGGCGCTCATCCGATGGCAGGCTCGGAAAAGACGGGGTGGGAGCACGGTGACGCGAACCTATTTGAGGGGCGCACCTGCTTCGTGACGCCGGTCGCCTCCTCGAACCCGGAGGCCATCAGGAAAGCAGTGGCGTTTTGGAAGGAACTTGGGGCCGAGGTGGTGACGATTGATCCCGACAAGCATGACGAGATCGTGGCTCACATCAGCCACCTTCCCCAGGTGCTGGCGTCCTCCCTCTGCGCATTCCTTTCCTCGCGCGACCCCGGTTGGCGCAATTTTGCCGGCGGTGGCCTAAGGGACACGACACGGATTGCGTCTTCCGACCCAAAGCTCTGGAAGACCATCCTCTCGGAAAACCGCGACGAGGTGCTCCGGGCACTCAGGGAGTTCCAGGACGAATTGCAGGGGCTCCAGGCGGCCCTCGCCAACCGCGACTACGTCGAAGTGACGGCCCGGCTCGAGCGCGGCCGGGCCTACCGCGACAAGTTCCGACCGGCTCCGTGAACTTCCAGTTGCCCGACATCCTTGAAGTGAGGCCGTTTGCACGGCCCGTACGGGGCGCTGTGACCGTGCCGGGCTCAAAGAGCCTAACCAACCGGGCCATGCTGCTGTCCTCCCTGTGCGCAGGAACCGTTACCTTGAAAGGGGCACTCCTGAGCGAGGACACGGAGATCATGGCCGAGGCGCTCAGGAGGCTGGGCTTCGAGGTCGCCGAGGATGAGGCCGCATGCGAGATCAGGGTCGGGGGACGGGGGGGTTCGGTGCCGGCCACCGACGCCGAGCTTTTCACGGGACTTGCGGGAACGGCGGCCCGGTTCCTAACGGCCCTCTGCGCATCTGCCTCCCGTGGGACCTTTACCTTAGACGGTGTGCCGCAGATGAGGAGGCGCCCCATGAGGGGCCTGATTGACGCGCTCCGCGTTCTGGGAGCCCGAATTCGGTGCCTCGGTGAGGAGGGATTCCTGCCCATTGAGATCCGGGCCTCGGGCCTTAGGGGAGGCACCGTCGCCATCGACGCCAGGGACAGCAGCCAGATGCTCTCGGCGCTCCTGATGGTGTCGCCGCTCGCCGACACCCCCGTCATCGCGGTGCCGGTCGGGGGCGTACGGATGCCCTTTGTGGAGATGACCCGTCGCCAGATGGCGCAGTTCGGTGTCGCCCAGGCACCGGGCCCGGAGACCGGAGGCGAAATTGCCGTGGGACGGGGATTATACCAGTCGCCCGGCGCCTATGCGGTCGAGCCCGATGCGAGCGCAGCCAGCTATTTCGCGGCCCTTCCCCTTGCGGTCGGCGGATCGCTGCTCCTAGAGGGCCTGAAGCCGGCCAGGGATAGCCTGCAGGGGGACATCCGATTTCTCGAGGTCCTGGGCGCATGCGGAGCCCAGGTGGGTGAGGACGCGCTCGGAATTACCGTATCGGCGGCCCCGGGTGGCAGGCCGAGGGGCGTCACCCAGGACTTCTCCGATTTTTCCGACACGTTCCTCACCCTTGCTGCCATCGCGCCCCTTCTCGAGGGACCAACGAGGATCCATGGCATTGCGCATACCCGAAAACAGGAGACGGATCGCGTGGCCGGCATGGCCCGCGAGCTCAGGCGCCTCGGGCAGGAGGTCGTGGAGACGGAGGACTCCCTCGAGATCCACCCGCAGCCGCTCCTAGGCGGGATGACGATCGACACCCACGGCGACCACCGCTTTGCAATGAGCTTCGCCGTGCTGGGCTGCCGCGATGTGCGGGGCGACGGCACACCCTGGCTCTCCATTGCAAACCCCGCCTGCTGCGCAAAGACTTTCCCTGGGTTTTTTGATTTGCTCGGCCGCGTCCGCGCAAAATCCTCTGAGGCCTGAATCTCCCGATGCCTGGAAAAAAATTCATCATTGTCGCCATTGACGGAGGGGCCGCCTCGGGAAAATCGTCGACCGCAAGGGCCCTGAGCGAACGGTTCAACCTGCTTCATTCCGATACGGGTTCATACTACCGGGCCGTCACGGCGGAAATGCTCCGAAGGGGCGCCACCCCCGAGAACCTCGCCTCCGTGAAGGCAGCCCTGGAGGGCATCCAGCTTGCCACCCGAATCGAGGGACGCTCGGCCCGGATAGAGATCTCGGGACATGTTCCTGGCGAGGAGATCCGAAGCAAGGAGGTAAACGATGCCGTTTCGCACTTCGCCGCGATCCCCGAACTGCGCTCCTCCCTCCTCGCCTACCAGCGCGGGCAGGCCGACGCCGCCAGGAGGGGGGGATTCGCCGGGCTCGTTATGGAAGGCCGTGACATCGGCTCCGTGATCTTCCCGGACGCCGATTTCCGTTTTTTCCTCCACGCCGACCCAGCGGAGCGCGAGCGTCGCCGCGTGAGGCAGGGGCAGGTGGACCAGGTGACCGAGCGCGACCGCCTGGACTCGTCGCGAAAGACCGCGCCCCTTTCCCTTTCCAAAGGCGCCGTCTCCATCGACACCACCAGCCTGACCGTTGCCGAGGTGGCTGACCTGATGGCATCCTTTATCGCGGGGCGCGATTCCCGGACATGAGCGTGCGTCACGCGCAATTGGACATGGAGCCGGTCTACGGATTTTTCCACGGGATCTGCAAGCTCGTGTACGAGATGTTCTTCCGGGGCGACGTGGCCGGGCTGGAGAACCTCCCCGAGACTGGGGGCTACATTGTGGCCGCCAACCATGCGAGCCATTTGGATCCGCCGATCGTCGGCCAATTCCTTCCCAGGCAGGTAAGCTTCTTTGCGCGAAAGACGCTCTGGAAGCCGGGTCTGGCTGCGTGGTGGCTCACTGCGGTAGGCACGATCCCCGTGGACCGGGACGGGGGCACTAGCTTGGACGCGGTCAAGCGTGTGTTGTCCGCCCTGGCGGGGGGCAAGGTCGTCATCGTGTTCCCGGAGGGGACGCGCTCCGCAACCGGGGAGCTGCAGGCGCCAAAGGCGGGCGTCGGGCTTCTGGCGTGCAAGGCCCGAGTGCCCGTCGTGCCGGCTCGTGTGTTCGGATCCTTCGAGGCCTTCGGGCGGGCCGGAAAACTCAGGCTCGGCTCCCCGGTCTCGGTGACGTACGGAAAGCCCCTCTACCCCGCGGAGTTTGATCATCCAGAGGACGGCAAGGAGCGCTACGCAAAGACTGCGGCGCGCATCATGGAGGCGATCGACCGGATAGACCCGCCCCACTTCCCGGTCATCTGAGACCCAGGGGAAAGGCCGGTCACTCCAGGCCGGCCGCCCTGCGGGCGCGCCCGATCACGACCGAGGCGACGGCTCGGGCGCGCTCCGCCCCCTCGCGGAGGACCTGGTCGACATAATCCGGGTTCGCGACAAGCTCGGCGCGGCGATCGCGAGCCGCGGAAAAAAAGGTCCAATAGTGCTCGAAGAGGGCTTTCTTCAAATCACCGTAGCCCAGGCCTCCGGCGCGAAGCCTGGCCTCGTAGTCGGAGGAGACGCTCGCCGGGGCAATCAGCTTGAGGAGTTGAATGCAGATATTGCGTTCAGCATCGGGCTTGGGTTCCGCGGGAGTCCGGCTGTCCATCACGATGGACATGACCTTTTTCCTGAGCACCTTTTCGTCCCCAAAGATCTCCAGGGTGTTCCCGTAGCTCTTGCTCATCTTTTGGCCGTCGAGGCCCGGGACCACAGCCACGTCACCGCGGATCACGGCCTCGGGCACGACGAAGGTCTCGCCATAGGTCTGGTTGTACTTGATCGCGATGTCGCGGGTCATCTCCAGGTGCTGCCTCTGGTCCTGACCGACCGGCACGGCATTCGTGTCAAAGAGCAGGATGTCGGCCGCCATTAGCACCGGGTACGCAAAGAGGCCGAAATTCGGCGATATGCCCTTTGCCGTCTTGTCCTTGTAGCTGTGGGCGCGCTCGAGGAGCCCCATCGGAGTCAAGCTGCCGATAAGCCAAGTGAGTTCGCATACCTGGGGGACGTCGCTCTGCCTCCAGAACACGCTCCTCTTGGGATCGAGGCCGGCAGCAAGCCAGTCGATCGCGATTCTCCGGGTATTGGCGCGCCGCTCCGCCGGATCCGTAACCGACGTCATCGAGTGGTAGTCCGCGATGAAGTAGAAGCAGTCGCTGTTGGCCTGTGCCTCTATGGCCGGGCGCATGGCTCCAAAATAGTTGCCAATGTGGAGGGTTCCCGAGGGGGTGATTCCTGTGAGCGTTCGCATTAGAATCGTCTTGGGACCAGCGTCACCTGCTGCCTCACCCGGGCTATGGTGGAGGGGGCCAGGATGCCCCCGAAGGCGATCGAGGGCATCACCATCGATCGGGGTCCAAGGAGCGTCCCCGGGTTCAGGACGGCGTTGCACCCGACCTCGGCCTCGTCGCCCAGCACGGCTCCGAATTTCTTCAATCCTGTGTTCACGGAACCCTCATGCAGGTGCACGACCACGTTCTTCTGGTCCAGCCGGAGGTTTGAGCAGATGGCGCCCGCCCCGAGATGGGAGCGGTTCCCGAGGATGGAATCGCCCACATAGTTGAAGTGGGGGGCCTGCACCCTGTCCATAAGGAGGCAATTCTTGAACTCCGAGGCATTGCCGAGCACGCACCCCTCGCCCGTGATGACGTTGCCCCTGATGAAGGCCCCAGGCCGGATCTGGGTCCCCGCCCCGATCCAGATGGGCCCGATCAGGGTCGCATAGGCAGGAAGCGTCACGCCCTCGCCCAAATGGATGAATCCCTCGACGTGAACCCCGGGAGGCATCTTTGGGGGGTAGCCGTCAAACGTATGGGCCGCGAGGGCCAGGCCGATCCGCTTAAGCCACTCCCACGGCGCCACGTTGGCGTCAAAGAAGGAGGCAAAGGGAGCCAGCGAGGCAGGGAGCGTGAAATAATCAGAGGCCTTCACAGGTTTGTAAGCCTGCACAAAAAAACCGCTGGTTGACAGCGGCTTTTTGCGGATTTCTAGGGGTCTTCTAAGGCTGCGCCACCGGGGTCCACCCGCTGTCCGGATCGAATTCCGACATCTCCCCGGCCACCTCGGCGCTTTTTTCACCCAGGTTGCGCTCATAGACGCGCCCCCATTGGTTGACGATGAAGGTCATGACCCCCGACTCACCCCAGTGCGCCGGGTAAGCCACCAATGCAAATCCGGCGATCATGTTCCCGTTGATCACGTAGCTAAAGGCACCTCCCGGGGCTGAGGATCCCTGGGCTGTCAGAATCCTGAATCGGTACCCGTGGAAAGGCTGGGGCTTGCCGGCATCGCCCTTGGGCCCGTATCCCTCGGCCCGGGCCTCCGCCACAAGCGGCCCAAAGGGGCTTTGCTCTTCGCCAGGCGCGGCCGGCCAGTATAGCCCGTCCTTCTTGCCCGCCGTGCTTTTTATTTTACTGGCGAACTGCAGGATGCCGCTTCCATCGTGGTCCTCGGAGGCATATTCCCGCTGCGCCTGCACATAGGTGCGGCAGACGCCGATCGCCGTGATCTCGTCCTCGCCAATGCGCCGGCTCAGGATCTCATCCTTACCCGCGGCCGTGTCGAAAAACCAAAAGCCGCCCTTACGGACAAGAGGGATGGGCATGGGCCAGTTTTGCGCCCCGATGTCCAGGACGTAGCGGTCGTCCGCACTCTTAGCCAGATGGGCATACTGCCCGAGGGACTTGGCGAATGCGGTGAATTCGAGGGCGTCCTGCTTCGGGTCCCCGGAGAGGATATCCTTAACCTCGGGACCCAGGATTGCGTAGACCAAATCACGGTCTCCGGACTTCGCCGCGGCGACGAGGGCTCCCACGGCTTCCTCGGGCGTGGCGTAGTGGCGCGGGCCCGCTGCCGCGGCTTCCGCATTCAGGTTTGAGGCAAAGGCCATCAAGCACAGGGTGGCTGCGAGCAGCCTGGACAGGCGTCGAATCGGGTCTGGGGGCGTCATGGAGCGAGAGGGATTGGGTTATCGGTCAGTGGCGCTCGCGCCCAGCCGGAGCCGGGGCCGGAGCGGCCGAGTGGCCCCCGGCACCCCGCGAGGGAGTGTTTACCGGTGCCTGGCGGCTAGCGTGCCCGCGGTTGCTGAAATCGCGCGTCTGGGTCCCGCGGCCGTAGGTGCCAAAGAGAGGGCTGGCCGGTGCAGGCGTCCTTGGGGCGGAGGCGCCGACCCCATTCCACCCGCGGTAATCTGGCCTCGCCTGCGGACCAGCCATGGCGGGTCGCGCTGCGGCGGGCCGCGCTTCGGCGGGCCGGCCAATCACGCGGGCTCCTGCGATCGGGCGGGCGTGCGGGACTTCAGCCATGGGCCGGTAATAGCTGCGCACCAGTTCGTGCCCACGACGCGCATCGGGATGCCAGCGGTTTCCGCCCCAGCCGGGGTTGCGCCAATCCCTGCGATAGGCCCAGCCCGACTGCCACGGCCCATACCAGATACCAAAATCATCCCAGTCGCATTCATAGCCCAACCACGGGCCAACAGGGTAGCCGACTCCGAAGGTCAGATAGGGTCCCGCGTCGCCCGTCGGCTCGTCATAGGCCGAGTCAGGATCGTATTGGGGGACAAAAATCTCGCTGTCCTGCGCCGGCACGATCCGGATCTCGTCACCCTCGATGTCGATGCGCTGCTGGGGCGTGTCGACAAGGGTACCCGCTGCCCTTGCTTTTGCGCGGAGCTGTTGGATCGACTTCAACACGTCGGAAGGCTGCATCGCAAAGGCGGCGCCCAGGGCATGCATCCAGTCGGCATTCGTGTTCATCCATTCCAGGACAGAAGGGTAATGCGCCAGCGCCTTGACGCTCGGATCCCACGCCTGGGAGTCGATTCCAGCGGGGGCTCCGTTTGCCGAGAGGTACTGCGCGGCCTGTGCCACGTCCGCGGGCGCGGTGGAGGCAGGGAGGATGAGGGCCACCAAGGGGTCCGGGTAGAGCGCGATGGGAGCAAGCAGCTGGTCCAGCTGCTCGGGGGCGTATGCGTTCTCAGGCGCCTGCGCACGGACAGAAACGACAAAGACAAGGGCGGCGAGCAGAGGGAGTGGGGACTTCATTTTTCGAACAGGCACATAGCTAGACTCCCGAGACCGGCCTTAGTTGCGCAATTGCGCCGATCATTTTGGAAAAACTGCAAGGCCGCGTACGGCATGTTTCACACACCAAGTAGGCTATATATATCTGCAACATATTAACCTGGGCTATATTACCAATTTCGGCCCGGTCGATTGAGCGCAGAAGTGGTCTTCCTGTCCGGCTGGTCGGGCGGCGAATCTGCTTGGGGCAGACACGTTTGCCAAGGTTTCGGCAGCGCAAGAAAACCTACTAGCCTCGGGGCGGGACCATGATGTGATCGCAGGCAGGGGCCGAAGATATCACTGTTTCGCCGATGCACGCAGATACGCCCGGCTCATCCCGCGCACCGAAAGGGGGAGGCAAAAGGCCCGCTGCGCGAACGCCTCGCAAAAAGGCGGCCGAGCATTCCATGGGCAATCCCAAGGCGACGGCATCGACCGATCTGCCCGAGTTCCCGATGGAAATTAAATTCAAGGGGCACAAGGCCGTCATCCGCCCTTTGCAGCCTTCGGACCGCGACACGCTGATCAAGTTCTTCGAGTCCCACACCCAAGAGACGATCCATCTGCGGTACGGTTATGAGATCACCCAGATCTCGGAGGCGCGGGCCGCGGAGCTGGTGGGCGTCGACCAGACAAAGGATGCCGCGCTCGGGATTTTTGAGCAGGGCGAGGCAGTTCCGCTTGTCGCCATAGGGAGGTACTTCCTGAGGGCCAACGGGAAATCCGCTGAGGTCGCCTTCGTGGTCCGTGAGGACCGCCGGCGCATGGGAATGGCAACCGAGCTTTTCTACCTTCTCTTGCGGATCGCCGCGTCGCGGGGCCTGGAGACCGTGGACGCGCAGGTCCTTCGAGAGAATCAGCAGATGCTGGAGATATTCGGGAGCCTAGGCGGGGTACGGGCTGCCATTGCGGGCACGGGATCGCTGAACGTGAAGATCGAAGTCAGGAAGGCCCTAAGAATGCTGGGAAAATGACAGCCCCGGGCGGGGCCTTCATGCCGCCGCGTTGGTCTTAACGCCAAAGAAGAGCAGGCGAAGCCCGTTCAGGCAGACCACCACCGTGCTCCCCTCGTGCGCGAAAACGCCAAGGGATAGGGGGATCGCCCCGGAAATCGAGACGACGACCATCACGACAATGGTGCCGAGTGAAACCACCAGGTTCTGCCTGATGATGGCCCGCGCCTTCAGGCTGAGGTCGTAGGCGATCGAGAAGTTCTCGATCCGGTCGTTCATCAGCACGATCTCGGCCTGCTCAAGGGCAGAGTCGCTTCCTCGGGCACCCATGGCCACCGATACGTAGGCCGCGGCCAGGCTCGGGGCGTCGTTAACGCCGTCGCCCACCATGGCCACCTTGGCGCCTGACTGGGAAAGCTCAGTGACCGCCTCCACCTTCTGCTCGGGTGTCAGGCCAGATCGGACCTCGTCAATGCCCAGCTGCTTCGCAACCATCTCGGCGGCGTGACGCCGGTCTCCCGTCAGCATGACGGTGCGGATGCCCAGCCGCCTTAGGTGGCTGAGGGTGTCCTTGGACTCCTTCCGGAGCTCGTCGCGCAGGAGGAGCCTGCCGACGATCTTGTCCGAGATCACCCACACCTCGTTAAAGTCGGCATCCACCGCTGGCATGGTCTCGAAGAACTCCCTCCATGGGCCCGCCACGAAGAGTTCCCTGCGCCCCAGGACGCACTCGACTCCGTCAACGCGTCCCCTTAGCCCCAATCCGGTCAGCGACTCGAAACCGTCCACCTCAAGCTTGCGCGCCCCTGTCGACCTTCCGTGCCTGAGGATAGCGCGAGCCACCGGATGCTGTGACTTGCCCTCAAGGGCGAAAGCAAGCTCGAGGACCTTCGCCTCCTGCCCGGCGGGAAAGCTCTCACATCCCACCACAGCAAGTTCACCCGTGGTCAGGGTGCCCGTCTTGTCCAGGGCCACGACGCGCACCTGGGAAAGCTTCTCGATGGAGGCTCCCCCGCGGAAAAGAATCCCGTGCCGCGCCCCGCAGGCGATGGCGGCGAGGATGGCCGCGGGAATCGAGAGGACCAGGGCGCAGGGACTCGCGACAACGAGTACGGTCATCGCCCGGTAGAACGCCGAGGGTGTCCCCGCAGTGTCCGCAAATGCGGGCAATCCGAGGCCCAGCCACCAGAAAAGGAACATCGCCGCCCCAAGGGCGAATACGGCGGCGGTATAACGCCCTCCAAACTTGTCCGTGAAGCGTTCACTCGGCGCCTTGAGCTTCTGGGCCGTCTGGATGAGCCGGATGATCTTCTGGAGCGTGCTCTCCGAGGCGAGCCGCTGTACCTCGATCTCCACCGCTCCCCAGAGGTTGATGCTCCCGCTGAAAACCGGGTCCCCTGTCCCCTTGTCCACAGGGTGCGATTCTCCGGTGAGACTCGACTCGTCAGCCGCGCTCGATCCCTTCAGGACCAGCCCGTCCGCAGCAAAGGCCTCGCCGGCGTGCACAAGGATGCGGTCCCCCACCCGCACGCTGTCCACGGGCACCACACGCTCGCCCCCTCCGGGCAAAACAAGCGTGGCCTCCTTTGGTGCGCTCTTCAGGAGGGAGTTCACCTCGCTCTGAGTTCGGTGGAGCGCAAATTCCTCCATGGCGCCCGAGCCCGAGAAAAGGAAGAGCAGCAGCGCAGCCTCGCTCCATGCGCCGATCGAGGCTGCACCCGCGGCTACGGCCAACATGAGGAAGTGAAAATCGAGCTCTCCCTTCTTAAGGTTGTTCCAGGTCTCAAGCGCCGCATCCCATCCGCCTGCAGCGATCGCGATTGAAAACAGCGCGATCAGCCAGGGGTGGGACAGCACGTGGAGCCGCTGGGCGACAAAGCCCGCAAGGCCCACCGACCCGCAGATTGCGGCCGACCAGGCAAGAGCCTTCCACTCTGGGATGGAAGGAGCCTTGGCGCCGGGAATCTGCAGGGGCCACTCAAACTCCCTCCATGTCCAAAAATGGGGCGCGGTTTCGCAGGATTCCCTCTGGACGATCATCTCCTGCCCCTCCCGTTTCACAACAATGCCCCCGGGCAGTCGTCCGCTCCAGGACAGCGGCCCCTTTCTGGCCGCCTCGATTTCCCTGAGGATGCCGTCGAGCTCGGCCTTTATCTCCGCAAAATTGATCTCGCTGAGGGACGCCACGGCAGCGGTGCGCGTTTCCGTGTTCACTTTGAGCGCCGTCAACGCGCCTTGGGTGCGGAGAAACGCAGCCAGCCTCTCCACCCACTCGGATCGCAAGGCGGCCTTTCCCTCCGGATCAGAGTTTCCCGTGTCTTTGCGGTCAACCATGGGGCATCCCCCCCCGGGGTCCCACGGTTGAAGTCGGTCCGGTAGCCTGAGCCATGGCAAGGCGGAGAAGGCCAATTGGGTTTGGGAGGTACATCGCGGGCAGATCCAAGCTGTAGCGCGAAACCTACTTCGCGACGAAGGTAATTCTGCGCGACGCCGTCCGGAAATGGGTGCGCAACAGCCCACCCCCGGGCCCGTTGCCCGAAGCTCCACAGTCCAAAGTGGATAAGGTCCTGCGGAGCGAGGCGTTTTGGCCGGGTCCTTGCCAGCCCTTGGCGGACCTGCAGGGGGCACGGAGACTTCCAGGAAGTCTCCAACCGCGCCACCAGGGGCCGCCGGAGCCTGTTACGCGACCCCTTTCACACGCAAATTGTGCCTCGGAAAAGCCAACAAATGCGGAGCAGTGGAATCGGAATAACGGATAATCCCCCCTCGCAGGCAGATTCCCGTTCCTGAAGCCAACTCCATGAAGACCCTCCTCGTCCCGATCGATTTTTCAGACGTGACCGCGCGTGTCCTAGAGAAGGCATCCGAGCTCGCCAAGGCTCTGGGCGGGCGCCTTGTGGTTCTCCATGTCATTCAACCCCCGGTTAACCTAAGCGCCAGCGATCCCATATTGATCGAGAACACGGCGAGAATCACAGCGGCTGCCGAGAAAGCCGCGGACAAGCATCTCGAGCGCCTGGAGCAGGGTCTGCGGGCTGAATTTGGGCCCGTGGAGATTGTGCGTCTGACTGGGGCCCCTGTCGCCCGGATCCTTGATCAGGCCGAGCAACGGGCAGCGGATTATATTGTTCTCGGTTCGCACGGGCACACGGCGGTGTACGACCTCCTCGTGGGAAGCACGGCCCACGGCGTCCTCAAGAAAGCTACCTGCCCGGTGATCATTGTTCCGCCATCGGCGGAACAGAGGGCCGCTTGAGCTGACAAAGCGTTGTCCGGCGCTCGAGTGCGTCGAAGCGGACGGTCCTCTATTCTCACCTCCCAACACAACCAAGGGGACTGCCTGGGCGGTCTCATGGCTCGCCAGCTCGACGAGTCTTGGAAGAGCTATGCAATGAGGCTTCGCCGATTCCGGAGAACGACCCCACCCCCTTCCGTGCACAAGCTGCGGGTCTCGACCCGGAGGCTCCTCACGAGCCTCGACCTCTTGGTCGAGCCTGCTCGCGGCGGGAGCCTTAAAAGGGTGCGCAATGCGCTGCGCGCGCATTTCAAGGAGATGGGTATGCTCCGGGACGCCGAGGTCCAGATCGGGGAGCTTAAGGACATGGCGCTCCCTAAGGCCAAGCGGCGGATCCTTCGCCGGGTCCTGGAGAAGCGCGCGCGGCGCCTCGCGGGCTTAGTCGCCAAAGCGACGGATGTTGGCCTCGCGAAGGAAATCCAAAGGATCGAGGTCCTGCTCACATCGGCACCCCCTGGGCCCGCATCGGACCAGAAGGTCCGATCTGCTGTAAACCGCGCGCTCGGTAAGGCGCTTGGACAGGCAAAACGGCTTTGTCCGAGAAGCGCCCAGGGTCTCGGGCACCTGCACCGTGGACGCATCGCCATCAAGCGCCTTCGCTATATGGCCGAGTTTGTCCATCCGGTGGCGGGCGCCGACCGCAAGCTGCTGAAACGGCTCGCGCATTGCCAGACTCTCATGGGCGATATCCACGATGCCGAGGTCATGATGGCACGGCTCAAGAAGTGGAAATCCAAGGCCCGGATTAAAGGCAGGGAATTTCGCAATGCCATGGACCCAATCACGCGGCGACGTGTTACCCTGTTGGTTCGGTATTTCCGGGCGGCCGACAAGCTCTTCGCCGGCAAAGGTCCGGCCATTGAGGTGGCGCCCGCCTAGGTATTCCTGAGAGCCGGCCCAAAGACGGCCCGGCGCATGCCACCGCTTACCAGCGCCAGCGTCACGATGGAATTCGCAGGCATGAGGATCGCCGCAACAAGGGGGTTCATGCGCCCGGCCACAGCCAGCCCTACCGCCAGCACGTTGTAGAGCACGGAGAAGACGAGGATGATCCACTGCGTGCGGCGGCGAACCGCGTCGACCCCGAAGAGTTCCCTGATGCCGCCGATCCCGCGCCCCAGATAATAGAAGTCCGCCTTCTTCTCGAGGACTCCGCGGTGGACCACAGGGGTCCCCCGGCAGAGTGCCCGGTCAAACGCCAGACTGTCGTTGGCTCCGTCCCCGAGCATGAGGGCGTCACTGGCCCCTTCATGCCCGAGCCAATCGGCCTTTTGCGAGGGCGTGAGCTCGCCAAGCGCGTGAGCCGCGGGAATTGCCAGTTCGGCCGCCAGCTTCTCCACCTTGGCGCGGCTGTCGCCGCTCAGGATGTAGACGGAGAACCCGTCCCTCTGTAGGGCGGCGATTTCCGCCCGCGCATCCGGACGGGCTGCGTCGACGAACTGGAATCGGGCAACGACCTGCCCCCGGTGCACCAAGTCCGTCGTTCCCCCCGAACCGCGCTGCCCGTCCTGCCAACCGGCGCGACCGAGGGACCACGCCTCGAGCTCAAGGCCGAACCCCACGGTCTCCGTCACCTTTCCCGGATTCCACTCCACGGGCCCAAGGGCGAGCAAGTTCTCGCAAAGGCATTGGCTGACGGGGTGCTCGCTATCGCGAACCATCGCCAGGAGCGCGGAGCGCGCAGCGGCATCCAAGCCGCCCAGGGCCTCGGGATTCGTCAGCACCGGGGTCTCCAGAGTGAGGGTCCCGGTTTTGTCAAAGACCAGCTTGCGAACGCCTCCGAGCTTCGACCACAGGTCGTTCTCCCTCACGAACACGCCGCGGCGCCTCAACGCCGTGGTCGCCATCTCATCGGCGAGCGGGAACGCCAAACCGATGGCGCAGGGACAGGACACGACAAGGACTGCGGTCACGACGGACCAGGTCCTCGGTCCGTCCCCAGTCTTGATCCACCAGCCCGCGCCCGAGGCGACGGCGAGGATCAGAATGCCGATCAGGTAGCCCTTCACAATCCTCTCCAGGAAGACATGGCGGTAGCCGGAACGCTCCCCGGCCTCAAGAAGCTGGGCCAGCAGGGACGCGCTCCATGGCTGGAGCACCTCGAGCACGGCATCGGCGCGGCCCAGGTTAACCGCGCCCGCGGGCACGCGCTGGCCGGACCGGAACGAGCGGGGCTCAGCCTCGCCATTGATCGAAGCAAGGGAGAACACCGTTTCTGCTGCCGTCAGGCGCGCGTCAACCGGAAGCGTCTGGCCCGAAGCAAGAATGAGCGTCTCACCGACACGGAGCTGCTCAGGCTGCACCTCGCGGACAATGGAGGCTGGCCCGCCGGCTCCACAGATGACCCTTACCTTGTGAGGTCTTGCCTGCTGGCCAAGCAGGCGGCGGCGGTTGCGCTCGACGGCGGAGACCTGGGCCCATCGACCGACCAGCATCAGCAGGATGAATGTCCCGACGAAATCAAAGTAGACGAACCGGTCTTGGCCCGTGAACCACCCGTACAGGGATCCAAGGTAGGCCCCAAGGATCCCAATGGCTATCGGCATGTCGATGTGCATCACCCCCATCCGCGTCGCCTGCCATGCGCGCCCCACGAAGTAGCTTCCGCCGACCATAAAGCTGAGGGTCGCGAATCCAAGCGAGAGCAGACCGAAGAGCCCGGCGTACTGGAACGTCTTCTCCATGCCAAAGTAGCTCGGCAAGGTGAAGAGCATGATGTTCATCGCGAAGGCGGCGCAAAGGCCGACGCGCTTGACGAGACCCCGGCTCTCAGGCTCGGAACGGCCCGGATCGGACGGTCCGGCAAGGTACCCGAACGCCTGGAGCTTCTGGGCGAAATCCCGCGCCGAGAATTCGCCCGGAAGCCAGCGCAGGCGCATCGAGCCGAGCTGCGCGTTCACGAATATGTCGCGGGCTCCGGCCTGCTGCTGGAAAAGCCGCTCTATGAGCCAGACGCAGCCTGCACAAGAGATGCCCTGCACGTCGAGCGTGAGCTCGGGGGGGCGCGCAGGCGCCGGCCCCGCCGAGGCGGCTGCGTCCGCCTGCTGCTGCGCAGCCTCGAGCCATCCGTAATCGCGAGCCTGGAAAACGGCCGCGTCGGCGGGCACCGTGATCGCGTCCTTTAAGTCGTAATAACCCGCAAGCCCATGTTCATGGACAAGGCGGAAGACATAGGCGCATCCGGAGCAGCAGAAGCCGGTCTCCCGCATCCGGTCGTCGATCAACGCAGCACCGCAGTGCCGGCACACGGGCTTCTTGGAACGCGTGGTCTGGGCTGGCGGCTCCAGGACCCCGCCGGAGGCGGGCAATATCGGCGCGATGCTCATCCTAGAAACAGATGAACGACGAGGGGTTCGGGCCTGGGAGGCCAAGCGTGCCCCTCAGGCGCCAGCTGATGACCAGTGCCACTGCCAGGGCCAGGGCGACGCGGACCCTACCCAGCCAGAGAGGAGAAAGCCTCGCGCGCACCCATTGAAACTGGGCCTGCGCGAACCAGAGGAGGGGCACCGTGCCGAGCCCGAAGGCCAACATGAACTCCACGCCCCTTAGGGCAGATCCCGAGATCAGGGCCAGGGCCAGCACGAAGTAGAGCGGCCCGCAGGGCAGGAGCGGGGTGGCCATGCCGAAGACCGCCGCCGCCTCGACCCGGGACCGTCCCCTGAGCCAGCCGCGCAGGCCCAGGTTCATCCGGCCCAGGGCCGTGATCTTGGGCAGGAACCGGTCCCATCGGAGGGCAAGCGCGATGAAAAACAGGACCATCAGCCACGGCATCCAGCGAAGCGCAGACTCTGAGACCCACGCGAGCGGCTGCCTGCCCAGGCCGCCCGCTACTCCCCCGAGGAGCGCATAGCTTGAGAGCCGCGTCACGTGATAGACGGTGCTCACCGTGTTGCCGTCCGCCTTGTCCCCGTGACCGGGCATCAGCGCGCAGGCCAGCGGCCCGCACATGCCGGCGCAGTGCAGGCTCGTGATCAAGCCTGCGACAAATGCAGCAGTGGGGGAATTGATGGCAGCAAGTTCCATAACCTAGGGGATGGTTTTGCCCGCAAGGGGCACCTCCTCGACAGGATGATGCGCAGCGATGATGAACCATGCGGTCCAGGCCGCAACATGCACGACGCACGCCGCGACAATCCACATCCACAGGCGCGATTTGCGGGAGCTAGTCGGACTTTGATCCATGGGCCTGTTCCGCCTCCTCCTCGCGCAGGAGCCTGGCGTCCGGGCCAAGGAACTCCACCATCCGTTCAATATGGAATTTGCCCGCCTCGTCCCTCACGGTCATGCGGACCTGGAACGGTCCCTGATATTTGAGACGCGGCATCTGCAGGATCAAAGGTTCGACGATCTCGCCCAAGGGAGGCACCACGACCACTCCGGAGAATCCCGTCTGGCGGAGCTCGCCCGGACCCTGATCGACACTGACCACGAAACTCTGGGTATCGGTGCGCTTGTTGACGATCCGCGCGAGGAACTGGTCGCGGACAAACTGCTGGTCCACGTAGTACGGCGCCCCTGTCATGCGGATCACGCTGAAGCTGGCAGGCCTCAACGTAGAGAAGGCCCAGGACGCCACGCCCATGCCGGCAAGCAGTAGCACCGTGTAGACCGCAATCCTCGGGCGGAACCACCGGGTCTTGCGGCCGGAAAACCCATTCTGGGAATCGTAGCGGACCAGGCCCTTCGGCCGGTGGATCTTTGTCATCACCTCGTCGCAGGCGTCGATGCAGGCGGCGCAGCCTATGCACTCAATCTGCGTTCCGTTGCGGATGTCTATCCCGGTGGGACACACGCTGACGCAGCGGCTGCACTCGATGCAGTCTCCGGCCGGCTCAGCGACGGCTGTGCCCGCCCCGGCCTTAAGGGGGACCGAAGCCCTTGCGCGGGCCTCGGCAACCGTCATCCGCGGCTCACCCCGCTTTGAATCATAGCCGATGATGAGCGAGTTGTCGTCCTGGAGGGCCGACTGCAGGCGGCCGTAGGGGCAGATGATGATGCAGAGCTGCTCCCTGAACCAAGCATAGTTGAAATAGAGGACGCCTGTGGCCACGGCGATGAACGCAAATGCGCTCCAGTTCTCACCGGGCGCCGAGCGCATCATGGCCCACACCTCGGGTACCGACACATAGTAGGCCAGAAACAGGTGGGTGATGACTGCTGACACCAGAAAGTAGATGCTGTGCTTGACGAAGCGCCGCAGCGCCTTGCCGGCCGTCCACGGAGCGGCATCCAGGGCGCGGCGCTGGACGGCGTCCCCGTCGATCCAGCGCTCGATGGGCCGGTAAACATGGTCCAGGAAGACCGTCTGGGGGCATGCCCATCCGCACCATACGCGGCCGACAAGCGCCGTGAGGAAGAACAGCAGGAAACCGAGGCCCGTGATCAGGAAGAACAGGAGCCAAGCATCCTGGGCCGCCAGGGTGAAGCCGAAGAGGTGGAAGCGCCGGTTGGCGATGTCTAGGAACACCGCCGGGTAGCCCCCGATCTTTATCCAGGGAAGCGAAAGGTAGAAGGCGATCAGGAACAGCCCTGATACCCTGCGGCCTAACGTGAAGATTCCGCGAACGTCAGCAGGGAAAAGGAACCGGCGGGAGCCGTCGTCGCGAATGGTCGTGACAGATTCAAGCGTGGGACGAGGCGGCTGCTCCATGGTTTACCGTACCTCATTTCGCCGCAGGAGTCGACAGGACGGTCATCGGCTCGCCTTCGTGGTGGTGACTAAGAATATAGGCGACGGCCTCGATGATGCGTTTCTGCCCCAGCACGGGGCCCCATGCGGGCATGCCCTTCACGAGGACGCCGTTGGTAGCCGTGTTGTAGAGGTCCATCGGGTTGCCCCCGTGAATCCAGGCCTGGGTCATCAGGTTTGCACCGATGCCACCGTCGGCCACGCCACGCAGGCTCTCTTTGTGGCACGTGGCGCAAATCGAGTTGAACGTCGCCTTTCCCGCATCGACGAAAACCGGGTTGCGGCTCATCTCCCAGAGGCTCTTGTTGTCGAGCTTCGTGGAGGCCGTCGCGGCCAGTTTCTCGGCTTCGATGCTCGCGATGGCCTTCTCGATTCGCTGATGGTTGTTCAGGCCCACGTGCAGCCACTCGTAGTAGCCCCAGTAGCCCACCCAAAACACCATCGCCCCATAGAACGTGAGAAGCCACCAGTTGGGCAGCCGCTTGTCGTATTCGCGTATACCGTCGTAGGTATGCGGGCGCAACGGGTCCTCGGACGGCGGTGGTGTCGTGTTCGGATTCATGTTCGATCGTGGGGCGTGACTTCGCTCTTTGAACGCAAGACCCTGCCGGGGTCTTCGCCGTCGCTGTCGCCACGGACGGAGGCAGGAGTCGCTGTGACAAAGGGCAGGTTCTCGAAGTGCTCGATCTGGGCACGCTTCATGAAGAGAGCGCGCACGCTGATCGTGATGAAAATCGAGGCGGCAAAGGCAAACGCCACGATGGTGAAGATCGCGGTGGAGTCCCCGTAGATGATTCGGTTGAACATGGCAGTCCTTGGGTTTGTGGGCCTAGTCCGCGAGCGTCGGGGCGGCGCCGGAGGGAACCACCTTCTCGTAATGGCCCAGCTGCTGGAGGTAGGCGATCAGGGCTACGATCTCGCGGTCGGGCTCAACATAGGCACCCGAATCGCGCAGGTCCTTCGCGATCTTCTTTTGCTGGGCCTGGATGCTCGAGGTGATCTCTGCATCGGTCCACTGAGGGTATGGGACCCCGAGCTGGCGCTGCACCGTGATCTTTCGTGGCATCGTGCTCACATCGAGGGTGTTCGCCAGCAGCCAGGGGAAATTAGGCATGTTCGAGCCCGTGGAGATCGACCGCGGATTCTCCATATGGCGCAGGTGCCAGACGTCGGGGTACTTGCCGCCCACGCGGGCCAGGTCGGGCCCGTTGCGCTTTGAGCCCCACTGGAAGGGATGATCGTAAATCGACTCGCCCAGGCGCGAGTAGTCGCCGTAGCGAAGGACGTCGGGGACGAGCGTGCGGATCATCTGGGAGTGGCAGAGGTAGCAGCCCTCACGGACATAGATGTCACGGCCGGCGAGCTCCAGGGGGGTATAGGGGATCTGGCGCCGGTCCTCAACGTTCGCAGCCCTGTGGATGACCACGGTCGGGATGATCTGGATGAGACCGCCCGCAACGACGGCCACAAAGGTGAGGACCGTGAACGGGACCGCGCTCACCAGGAGCCGGTCGTACCAGTCGCCCCAGTTCTTGCGTCGGGCCTCGAAATGCGAGAACGCCACAACAGCGCAGAACATCGTGCCCACCAGGCCCGCGATGCTCACGAAATGGCCGCCGAACATCCAGGCGCAGGCGAAACCGACGCCCAGCACCGAGAAGAGGACCGGGGCGTTGAACACCCAGCCTACGATCGAGAGGCGGCCGGGCACCCCGTGCGCGGGCTCCTCTTGGAATACTTCGATCGTGCCGTTGACCGGCTGGGCGCCGCTGATCGACCTCCAGAGATTGTAGGCCATCATGAACCAGCCCGCCAGGTAAAGCGCCCCGCCGATCACGCGCATCAGCATCATCGGCCGGATCACATTCACCGTATCAAGGAAGTTGGGGTATGTGAGGACCGTGCCATGCTCAGTGGTGGCGTTGAGCATAAGGCCCTGCGTAATGCCGCTCGTCCACATGGCGCCGACATAAAGAAGGATGCCCACGAGCCCTATCCAGAAGTGGAGATTCGCCAGGGCGACGCTGTGCAGGGGCTTGTTCCAAAGGCGCGGGATGAGCCAGTAGAACATGCCGGCCGCCATGAACCCGTTCCAGCCGAGCGTGCCGGCGTGGACGTGGGCGATGATCCAGTCCGTGTAGTGCGCGAGCGCGTTCACCGATTTAATCGCAAGGAGCGGCCCCTCGAAGGTCGCCATCCCGTAGAATGTCACGCCGGCGGCAAAGAACTTGAGCACCGGGTCGGTGCGAAGCTTGTCCCAGGCTCCGCGCAGGGTGAGCAGGCCGTTTAGCATGCCGCCCCAAGAGGGCGCCCAGAGCATCAGGGAGAAGGTCATTCCCAGGTCCTGAAGCCAGCCCGGCAGGGAGGTGTTCAGGAGGTGGTGGGGGCCGGCCCAGATGTAGACGAACACAAGCGACCAGAAGTGCACCACGGACAGCCGGTACGAGTAGACAGGCCGCCCCGCCGCCTTAGGCAGGAAGTAGTACATGATGCCCAGGATCGGCGTCGTGAGGAAGAAGGCTACGGCGTTGTGCCCGTACCACCATTGGACCAGGGCGTTCTGCACGCCGCCAAACACCGAGTAGCTGTGGGTCCAGCTGGTCGGGATGGAGAGGTGGTTGACGATGTAGAGCATCGCCACCGTGACAATGGTCGCGATGTAGAACCAGATGGCGACGTAGAGACTCGGCTCATTGCGTTTTGCGAGGGTCCAGAAGAAATTGACCGCGAAGACCACCCAAATCACGGTCACGGCCAAATTGATGGGCCAGATGAGCTCGCCATATTCCTGTCCCCGGGTGAAGCCGAAGGGCAGCGTGACCGCGGCGCCGACAATGATCGCCTGCCAGCCCCAGAAATGAAGCTGCGAGAGAAAGTCGCTCGCGAGCCTGGCCTTAACGAGGCGCTGGGTCGAGTAGTAGACGCCCGCAAACATCATGTTGCCCACGAGCGCGAAGATGACCGCGTTGGTGTGCAGGGGGCGCAGGTGGCTCCATGTCAGCCACGAGGTGTTGAAGTTCAACTGCCAGAAATTGAGTTGGGCTGCGATCAACACGCCCACCAGCATGCCCACGGCTCCCCATATGACTGAGGCTAGCAGGAACTGGCGGACGACCTTGTCGTTGAATTCAACGGTAGTTTTTTGGGCGGACATGGGATAATGCGGTGGCTCAGTCGAAAACTCTGTAACGAACCCTCCCCCCGTCGCCGGAGTGGCGGGGGTTTTGGAAATGAAAAGCTTGGACTACTTTCGAAGCTGGGGCTGCGGGGCCGGCGCGTCCGCGCGAGCGACCCTGCGTGCGAAGACCGCCTTCTCTTCGGCAAGCGGCAGAAGCGAATCCCGTTCGGCGCTGCTCAGATTGCCCCGGGCTTGCTCACGTAGGAAGAAAACGATGAACGTGAAGACCAGGCAGAGGCTGATCGTTAGAGTCAGTGGTACGACGGTCATGGTGCGAAAGGGGTTAGAAGTCTCGGCGATCTTAATCCGAAGGCCCCGAATCATCTCCGCACCGTTTGGCGGGTAGTGTGCATTTATTGTTTTTTGTTGGGTGCTTAGGTGCGCACCCCCCTGAAACAAACGACACATCCTATTGCCGCATATTTAATTACAAATTCCTATTGGCCAAGGTTCTGCGTTTCTACCCAACGGACGGCGTGGCGCACGAGCGCCGTCACGTCCTTCAACTCAAGCTTCTCCTTGATGTGCGCCCGGTGCACATCGACGGTCTTCGTGCTGAGATGGAGCTGCTGGGCGATGTCACGGGTGCTTTTCCCCTGCCCCACCAGCCTGAACACCTCAAACTCGCGGTCGCTCAGCTTCTCGATCGGCGAACTCGATCCACGCGGCCTGCGGCCCGAGAACATATCGAGCGCGCTGGCCGACATCCGGGGGCTCAGATAGACCTGCCCGCCAAGGACCTGCCGAATGGCGGCAAGCAGGTTCTCGCCGCCAGCCTCCTTCATGATGTAACCCCGGGCCCCAGCCCTGAGCGCTCGCTCGGCATAGATCGCCTCATCGTGCATCGAAATCACCAGGATCGCTGCATCAGAATCTGCCGCCCGCAGGTCTTTTATGAATTCAAGACCGCTGCGGCCCGGCATCGTCATATCGGTCAAGACCATATCCGGCTTCGCCGCAGAGTACTTTTGGAGGGCCTCGGCCGGGTTGCCGGCCTCCCCGGCGACCACCATGTCGGGCTGCAGGTCGATCAACTGTGCGAGCCCCGCGCGCATGAACGGGTGGTCGTCAACCAGGAGTATCTTCTTGCGGACCGGCGCCTTCGGGCCGGGGCGTCGGGCCCTCGCTGGCGCCTTGGCCTTCATCTGAAGACCGGAAGGACACAGGTCACGGTCACGCCGTGCCCACGCTTGGACACGACGGTGAGCTCGCCGCCAATCATGCTGGCGCGATGCTTCATGACCTCCATCCCTAGGCCCCCTCCCTTCGATGCGGGCAATCCGCGTCCATTATCGGAAATCTGCAGTTCCAAGACGCCGTTCACCTGGGAGAGGTGGATCGTAACATCGTCGGACTGGGCATGCTTGACCACGTTGTTAACGGCCTCCTGGGCAATGCGGTAAAGGTGGGCTGCGGTGGAGCGATCCCTAAGGATGACCGGCGTCGGGCATTCGAGGTGGCAGCGCAGCGCGCCCAGAGAGCTGACGTGCTCGGCCAGCTCCGCCAGGCCAATGCGGAGGGCGTCCGGATCGTCGCTGATGGGGACCAGCCCCCGAGACAGGAATCGGGTCTGCGAAATCGCCTCCCGGAGCATCTTTCCCATCCGCTCCAGGCCCTTGGCAAGCTCGGGCACCCTCCTCGAGGCATCCTCCTTGAGCGCGGTGCAGACCAGCTCGATGGCGGTCAGCTGCTGCCCCAGTCCGTCATGCAGGTCCTCTCCTATGCGGCGGCGTTCGCTTTCTGCGACCTCAACCATCTCGCGCTCCATGCGACGGCCCTCGGCCTCTGCCACGGAAAGGGCGCGGTCGCGTTCGACCATCTCCAGGGCCCTGCGGACGACCCCGGGCAGGAGGTCGAGGAGCCCCGTGTCCTTCATCACGTAGTCGAGGGCGCCCTGCTTCATCATCTCGACTGCAGCCTTTTCGTCGCCCTGGCCGGTCACGACCAGGAACGGCACAGGGGGGGTCTTTTGCTTGAGCCGGTCCAGAAGCGCCACGCCTCCGATGTCCCTCATCTTCAGGTCCAGAAGCATCAGGTCTGCATTGCGCTCGGTGAGCCAGGCCAGCGCAGCTGTGCCCGAACCCGCCGTGTCGACCGCGTATCCCTCGTTGCGAAGGGCCTCCGCCATCAGAACGAGCAGACCGACGTCATCGTCGACGACGAGGATCTTGGCCTGTTTGGTGGGTGTGGCCATTAGGGACCGTCCAAAGGCGGAATCAACAGGAGCATGATGAAGAGGCCCAGCCGCCGGACCGCCTCCGTAAATTTCTCGTAGTCCACGGGTTTCTGAATGTAGACGCTGCAACCAAGCTGGTGGCATCGGTCGACCTCGCGGGCATCATCCGTGGTGGTGAGCATGATCACGGGAAGTTTCCTGAATTCCCCGTCCGACTTGATGCGGCGTAGCACCTCGATCCCGTCGACCTTGGGCAGCCGTATGTCGAGCAGGACGACATAGGTGCGGCCCTGATGGTTCACAGGCTTCGATCCGTCGCCAAACAGGAAGTCAAGGACCGCTTGGCCGTCCCTGAAATGCCGGATGTTATTGTTCAGTCCCGCCGTCTCAAGGACATCCCTTACGAGGATGGCATGTCCCTCATCATCCTCGACAATAAGTATTACTGGAGCGGCGCTCATCGTGTTCCTCAGACTGGTGCGGCGCCCGCTGGCAGGGCGACAAAGAAAGTCGAACCCACGCCCTCCTGGCTCTCAATCCAAATCTTCCCGCCCTCTCGCTCGAGCACCCTCTGGGCGATCGTGAGGCCCAGGCCCTCCCCGTTACCCGTGTCTGGATTGAGCCTATGGAAGATCTCAAACGCCTTCTCCTGGTGGCTGGGCGCAATTCCTATGCCGTTGTCAGACACGGTGTAGACAGCCATGCCGCCCGTCACGTTTCCACCGACCTTGATGCGCAGCGCCCGGGCGGCGTCCCGGTACTTGATCGCGTTGTCGAGCAGGTTTGCGAAGGCTTGGCTCGTTTGGGCGCGGTCGCCAAGGCAGGGAGGAAGGGGAGCCACATGGACCTCTGCCTTCGCATCATCGATCTGGAACCTCATCGCCGCAATGATCTCCGATATCAACTCGTTCATGTCGAGGGGCTGGATCGTGAAGGCGATCCGGCCCAGCCGGGAATAGCGCAGCAGGCCGTTCAGAAGCATCTCCATCTTGTTCACGCCCGCATTGATGAAGCGAAGGGCCTGCGGTATGGCCACCTCGACCGGCGCCTTGAGGTCCACCGCGGGGACCTGGCCGTCGTGGCCCGCGGCCACCGCGGCCTGGATCTTGGCGCAGGCGCGGTTGAGCTGCTTGCCGAAGCCCTGCACGTTCACGAGCGGCGACCTCAAGTCGTGCGAGACGGTATAGACAATGGTCTCAAGCTCCTTGTTCTTCTCCGCCAGGTCGGCCGCAAAGCGCTGGAGCTCGGCCTCGTCCGCCTTGCGCTGGGTGATGTCGGTCCGGATCGATATGTACTGGACCGGGGCGCCCGCCGGGTTGAGCCGCGGGAAGATCGTCGTCGCGACCCAGTAGTAGGAGCCGTCCTTGGCTCGGTTCTTGATTTCCCCGTGCCACACCCCGCCCATTCCTATCGTGCCCCAGAGGTTCCTGAAGAATTCCTTGGAATGATGCTTGGAATTGATGATGCGGTGGTCCTTCCCCAGGAGCTCCTCGCGCGAATACTTGGAGATCGAGCAGAACTTATCGTTCACATACGTGATCCGGCCTGCGGCGTCCGTGATTGCGACGATCGAGTGCTCGTCGAGCGCGGCCCTGATGTCCCTCATCTCGCGCACGGTGTCCAACAGCTGCTGCTCGGACCTCTTCTGTTCGGAGATATCGCGCGCGATCTTCGAGGCCCCTACAATCCGGCCGTGGCTGTCCTTTATGGGTGAGATGGTCACCGAGACATCGATCCGCCTGCCGTCCTTCTTGACCCGGGCCGTCTCGAAATGCTCCATGCGCTCGCCCCTTCGGATGCGGGTCAGGATCTCCTGCTCCTCGTTCACCCGGTCGTGCGGGAAGAGGATCAGCATGGGCTTGCCGATCATCTCCTGCGCCAAGTAACCGAACATCCGCTCAGCGCCGGGGTTCCAGCTCGTTATGATCCCATCAAGGGTCTTGCTGATGATGGCGTCGTCGGAGGACTCGATGATCGCGGCAAGCTGAAGGCGCCCGCCTTCCTCGCTCTTTCGCACCGCAGCGGGGAGGCGGCCGAGCGACTCTGCGTCTAAGGGGGATGCCTGTTCTGGATTCGCCAAGGTCCCCAAATCTAGGATCGGAAGGGTCGCCTGCAAGGGTAGACCCGCCCACGGAGGCATGGGGCGGGCGGGCGCAGGCATAGGGATTTTCCCTATCGAGATACGGCCCCGGCCCCAATTCCCAAGATCCGCCCCCGGTGGTACTCTGGACCCATGCAATCCGAGATCATCTTCCTGCCGAGCTCCACCATCTCGCCCCAGAACCACCACAACCTGGCGGAGCACCTCCAGAAGTCCGAGATCTTCCGCGATTACCAGAAGGCCTTCCAGACGACGACCGGGCTGCCCCTTGCCATCCGGGCGACCGGCTCCTTTCAGGCCCCGATGCACGGGTCAAAGAATGCCAACCCCTTCTGCACGCAGATGGCCGGCCGCAACAAGACGTGCTCCTCCTGCCTCCAGCTCCAGCAGCGCATGGAGTCCAATGCGGGCGAAAGCGCGACCACGCTTGAATGCATCGCGGGGCTGAGCGACTCGAGCGTGCCGGTGAGGGTCGGCGAGCGCGTGATCGCCTTCCTGCAAACTGGCCAGGTCCTTCTCCACAAGCCGTCGGCCGCACGGTTCCAGAAGGTGTCGAAGGTGCTTGCCGACATGGGCCTCCAGAGCGAGATACCCCAGTTAAAGGAAACCTATTTCAAGACCCGAGTCATGACACGCCATCATTATGACTCTGTGCTGCGCCTCCTCAGCATCTTTGCCCAGCACCTCTCAGCCGTCAGCAACCAGCTGATGGTGCAGGAGGCCGCGGCGGAGGCCCCGGCCGTGGCTAAGGCCCGCGCCTTCATCGCCGACCACCAGGGGGAGGAGATCTCGCTGGCCTCGGTGGCACAGGCTGCAAACATGAGCGCGTTCTACTTCTGCAAGATCTTCAAGAAATCGACCGGCCTGACGTTCACCGAGTACCTGGCGCGCGTCCGCGTCGAGATCGTCAAACAGCTGCTCCTGAATCCCCATAAGCGCGTGAGCGAGGCCGCGTACGAGGCGGGCTTCCAGTCACTCTCCCAGTTCAACCGGGTGTTCCGCCGCATCGCCGGGGAGGCCCCCTCGACTTACCGCGAGAAGCTGCACGGCTCCTCCGCCTCCGTACAGGCCGGAGTCGGCAACGTGACCTGCGCCGCATAGGAAACCCGCGGGCCTCATCCCGAAAGGCGCCAGCCCGGTTGCCAAATGCTACCGGGCGCATAGGTTGCCCCCTGAAGGAGATCCTCGAACGGCCCCCCGTTGGGGCCTCCAGCCCGCTCCCCCCCACCGATGAAGATCAACACCAGGGATTTTATCGCGGCACCCGGGAAGACCGTCTCGCTTGAGGACTGGCCCACCCGTGCCCGGCCCTTCTACCGCTCGAAGGCCCACGCCCAGAAGCTCCTCAGCGAACACGTCGAGCAGATGAGGGCGCACCAGAACAAGCTCTACGCGAGCAACAGCTATTCGATCCTGCTCGTGTTCCAGGCGATGGACGCCGCCGGCAAGGACGGGGCGATCAAGCATGTCATGTCCGGCGTGAATCCCCAGGGCTGCCAGGTCTTCAGCTTCAAGCACCCGAGCCCCCAGGAACTCGAGCACGATTTCCTCTGGAGGACGACGGCATGCCTTCCCGAGCGCGGCCGCATCGGGATCTTCAACCGGTCCTACTACGAGGAGGTCCTGATCGTCAGGGTCCACCGCGAGATTCTGGATACCGAGGCGCTGCCCGAGGAGAACCTGCACAAGGGAAGCATCTGGGAGGACAGGTTCCGCTCCATCGTCGACCATGAGGAACACCTTTACCGCAATGGCACGCGGATCGTGAAATTCTTCCTGCATCTTTCAAAGGAGGAGCAGCGCAGGCGCTTCATTGCGCGCATTGACGACCCAAGCAAGAACTGGAAGTTCAGCCAGGCGGACATCGAGGAACGCAAGTTCTGGAAACATTACATGCGTGCCTATGAGGACTGCATCGGCGCCACGAGCACCCCACACGCTCCGTGGTTCATCGTCCCGGCCGACGACAAGGCAAACGCCCGGCTGATCATCTCCCGGGTGGTCGTTGACATGCTCGATAACCTCGGCCTGGCGTACCCCAAGGCCGGAAAGCAGCATCGCCAGGAGCTCCTTGCGATCCGCAGGAAGCTGGCGGGAAAAAAGCCCCGGTGATGGCAGCTCCAAGTCCCACAGGCCTCCTTGCAGTAAGCCGCCCAAGCCAGCCTTCGACTCGCAAGATGCGATTGGACTCACGGGGTCCGGGGACCGAATCCCGTCCCGATCGGGCGCGTATTTTCAGTTTATAAATTATAGCCCTTCAATACGTTAGAACCCATAGCCAAACTCCTAAACCCTAATGGCAATAGTCGACCATACATGGACAAGAGCTGCGCAGCGGCTGGGGGGGTTTGGTTGTAGGGTGCTCCTATGAAAACCATTCTTGTGCCCATTGACTTTTCCCCAGTCACCAAGGCCGTGGTGGATGAGGCGATCGCGCTCGCACAAAGCAGCAAAGGCGGGATCATTCTTTTATACATTGTTCAACCTCCAGTACTTGTGGCTGAATATGGGGGCGTGATCGAGGACGTGGTTCCCCTGATCGAGGCCGCCGAGAAAGCGGCCACGCAATTGCTGGCCCAATGGCGCGACTATCTGAAGGAGAGCGAGGTCACCACGAAGACCCTCAAGATCGAGGGCTTTCCGGCAAAGGAGATCGTGGTGCAGGCCAAATCGCTCGAGGCCGACTATGTCGTCATGGGATCCCATGGCCACACGGCGTTTTATGACCTCTTGATAGGGAGCACTACCAGTGGCGTTCTAAAGAAGGCACCCTGCCCCGTCGTTGTCGTGCCCGCAAGGCCGGCCGCGGGACGCGGACCAAAGAAATAACCCCAAAAAACATGGAGCTAATCGATGCGATCTACGGGCGGCGGGCTGTTCGCGATTACACGTCACAGACGGTCCCGCGTGCCACAATCGATGAACTCATTGACGCCGCCGTTCAGGCCCCCACGGCCCTTGACGAACAGCCGTGGGTCTTCGCGGTTATCCAGGGCAAAGGGCTCCTCGAAGACTACTCCGATCGCGCAAAGACGCACTTCCTGGCAACGTTCAATCCCGGCAACGACCCGCACTCGATGCGGCGGGACCTGCTGATGGACCCGGGATTCAACCTCTTTTACAACGCGGGGACGCTCGTGGTGATCTATGCCACGCCCAACAGACATTTTGCGCCAGTCGATTGCTGCCTTGCGGCCGAGAACCTGATGCTCGCAGCGCACGCGAAGGGCCTGGGAACTTGCCCGGTCGGCTTTGCCCAGTCGTGGCTCGACCTCTCGGAGATCAAGACCGAGATAAAGATTTCGACAGACTACACCGCCGTCATCCCGCTTATCGTGGGCTACCCGGCGAAGACACCCAATGCGGTGCCTCGGAAAAAGCCGGAAATAGTATTCTCGGCATAAACTTTATGTCTACCTCCCGCGATGAAACACCGCTAGCTGCGCCGACTGCGGCCAAGCTCAAAAGTAATCTTTGGACCCGCGATTCGTCGCTAGGCTCCTTCTTCAAGCCCAAGGTCGTGGCTGTCATCGGGGCGAGCGAGAAGCCCGGCGGCGTGGGTCGCGCGCTCCTGGAGAACCTGGGGACTTTCAGCGGCACCCTCTACCCGGTGAACGCGATGCGCGACGAGGTCCTCGGCAAGAAGGCCTACCGAAACATCGCCTCAGTCCCGACCCAGGTGGACCTGGCGCTCATCGCAACGCCGGCGGTCACTGTGCCGGGAATCATACGCGAGTGCGTCGCAGCCGGCGTGAAGGCTGCGATCGTCATCTCTGCCGGCTTCAAGGAGAGCGGCGCCGTCGGAACCGATCTTGAGCGACAGATTCTCGAGTCCACGAAGGGCACGGCCCTGCGCGTCATCGGTCCCAACTGCCTGGGCGTCATGGCGCCCCATATCAACCTGAACGCCACCTTTTCAAAGGACATGGCGAAGTCCGGCAACGTCGCTTTCCTTACGCAGAGCGGCGCCCTGGGCACAGCCATCATTGACTGGAGCCTGAAGGAGAAAGTCGGATTCAGCGCGTTCGTCTCGATCGGGTCCATGCTGGATATCGGATGGGGCGACCTCATCCGTTACCTGGGCGATGACCCACAGACGCACAGCATCATGATCTACATGGAGTCTGTGGGTAATGCGCCCGCATTCCTGGCCGCGGTCAGGGAGGTGGCGCCCATAAAGCCCATCGTCGTGATCAAGGTCGGACGCACCGATGCCGCGGCCCAGGCTGCGGCCTCGCACACAGGCGCCCTGACCGGAAGCGACGAAGTCCTCGATGCCGCCTTCAAGCGCGCCGGAGTCCTCAGGGTTGAGACGATCGAGGAATTCTTCTCGATGGCCAAGGTTCTCGCGAAGCAGCCGCTCCCACGCGGACCCCGCCTGTCCATCGTGACCAACGCCGGCGGCCCCGGCGTCCTCGCCACCGACATGCTCGTGGAGTGCGGCGGTCAGCTCGCCGTCCCCTCCCCGGAGACGCTCTCGGAGCTCAATAAGGTTCTCCCGGCCCATTGGAGCCACAGCAATCCGATAGACATCTTGGGCGACGCAGACGCCGCACGCTATGCGGCGGCGGTCGCCGTGGCCGCCCGCGACCCGGGGGCGGATGGCGTGCTCGTGATCCTGACCCCCCAAGCCATGACGGACCCGATCGCGACGGCCGACCTCATGCGGACCTATGCCCACATGGAAGGTAAGCCGCTCCTAACGAGCTGGATGGGGGGGACCCGGGCCAAGACCGGCCGCGTCATCCTCACCGAGGCTGGCATCCCCATGTTCGACTACCCGGACGAGGCCGCTCGGGCGTTCGCGAACATGTGGCACTACACGGAGAGCCGGCTTCCCCGCGCCCAGCTGGAGCCGCCCGGCGAAAAACCGGCACCGTTTGCCCCCGAGCCCGATGAGGCAAGGGTCGCCGACCTTATCGCGGCAGTCCGAAGGCGCAAGGGCACGCTTCTCACCGAATACGAGTCGAAGCAGGTGCTCTCACTCTACGGGATACCGACCGTCGAAACTCGCCTTGCGACGACGGTTGCCGAGGCCATCGCTGCCGCGGAAAGCATTAATTTCCCGGTCGTTCTGAAACTTCACTCCGACACGATCACCCACAAGACCGACGTGGGCGGGGTAAAGCTTAACATCAGGGACGCCTCAGAGGTGCGCGCCGCGTGGACGGCCATTGAGTCCGCCGTCAAGGCGAAGCACGGGCCCGGGCACTTCCAGGGCGTCACCGTTCAGCCCATGGTGATGCTCAAGGGCTGCGAGCTGATCCTAGGCAGCAGCCTGGATCCCCAGTTCGGGCCCGTCCTCCTGTTTGGCGCCGGTGGCGTCCTCGTGGAGGTGTTCAAGGACCGCGCACTGGGCCTTCCCCCGCTCGATCCGTACCTCGCACGGCGCCTCATGGAGCAGACCAAGATATTCAAGGTCCTGAAAGGCGTCCGCGGGCGGGCCTCAGTCGACATGGCCGCGCTCGATCAGATCTTGGTCCGCTTCAGCCGGCTGGTGGCCGAGCAGCGCTGGATCAAGGAAATCGACATCAATCCCCTGCTGGCGTCACCTGAGCGCATCCTCGCCCTCGATGCCCGAATCGTGCTGCACGGGCCCGAGGTCCGCGCCGAAGACATCCCGGCATTGGCCGCCACACTCTAGGCAACAAGCGACACAAACCCCAGCGCCTGGCGCCCCGCTCGGAGGGGCGCCGGGCTTGCGCTTGGTGATGACTTGATCGGACAATTTATGCGCAGGGAACGTCGAAACCCGAGGAGTCAAAACGAGGCGAAACGCTAGAGTACGCCCGTTCCAGTCCAGCGCGGACAAAATCAAGGCGCGCCCCGGGGGGAGCATATCAAAACTACGGGAAGACCTATCTTGAAAGCAGTGGTCTATCACGGTGCCATCAGGCGGGCCGGAGCCCAGTAGGGCTGCGCCTGTATTCCTATTCGCGGCGGCTAATTTTCACTTAACACGTTATCCACATCAATGAAGCACCAGGCTGAGCTCTATATTTCCCCAACACGGACCCCAAAGCTACTGACACGCAACCCGATCCCCTCCGTCGCGCGCATGGTGATAAAGCGCACCGGCGAGGCCGTCCGCTTCGACAACAACAAGATCATACGCGCGATCGCGCTCGCCGTTTTCGAGACGAAGCGGCCCGACACCAAGAACCCCTATCGGGACGACTTCCTGGCGTGCTTTGGCCTTGAGCCCGCCGACTTCATCTCCGTAACGAAAACCGCCGAGCGCGTCCAGATGGCGCTCGAGGGCCTCTACTACCGCTCAGGCAAGCACCCCACGATTGAGCAGATCCAGAACGCGGTGGTGGTGCAGATCGCCGCCGACGGGCACTGGGACATCGCCTCGGCCTACATGGCCTACCGCCTGCGCCAGGCAGACCGCCGCCTCGCGGCCTATTCCAACAGCGGAATGTCCGACTATATTGCCCAGTCGAAATACGCCCGCTTCAACGAGAAGCTTGGGCGCAGGGAGATCTGGACCGAGAGCGTGGCGCGGGTCGAGGGGATGCATCGGACCTTCTTTGGCAAGAAGCTCGAGCTGCGCGTGCCCGACACGTTCGCACCTGAGGCCGTGCAGCTGGCAGGCCGACACCTGAGCACCCTCCAGTCGATCCTCGCGGGGAAGTCGCTCTCGGAGGTGATAGCCGACAGCTTCCAAGCCGTCTCCCGCAAGGAGGTGCTACCCTCCATGCGCTCGATGCAGTTCGCGGAGGCCTGCCTGAGCGCCCACGCCAGGATTTTCAACTGCAGCTTCTCGAACATCGACCGGCTCGATTTCTTCAAGGAGTTCTTCTACCTTCTGCTCTGCGGCTGCGGCTGCGGCTTCTCCGTACAGAAGCAGCATGTCTCGCGCCTGCCCGCCCTGCCCAAGCGCGGGCTGGAGACCGAGCTACCCGTAGTGCACATCATCGTGGGTGACACGATTGAGGGCTGGGCCGATGCCCTGGGTGCGCTCGTCAAGAGCTTCTACGACGGCACGAAGATAGAATTCAGCTACCATCTGATCCGCCCCCGCGGGGCGCACCTTAAGACGTCGGGAGGAAAGGCCCCGGGCCACCTGCCCCTCAAGAAGGCCCTGATCAAGATTGAGGCCATCCTCGCCGGCGCCGCCGGCCGGAGCCTCAAGTCGATCGAAGTGTATGACATCTGCATGTTCGCGGCCAGGGCGGTCCTTTCGGGCGGCATCAGGCGCTCGGCGTGCATCTGCCTCTTCTCCTACGACGACGAGGACATGATGACGGCCAAGACGGGAACGTGGTTTGAGAAGCATCCCCAGAGGAGCGCGTCCAACAACAGCGCCGTCATCCCTCGCTCGATGAAGGAGGACTCGGTGTTCAGAAAGCTCTTCACCAGCACCAAGGAGTTCGGGGAGCCCGGCTTTGTGTTCTGCGACAATCCCGACGGAGGGGTGAACCCCTGCTCGGAAATCGGGCTACTGCCGATCGTCAACTGGGACCTCTCGAGCACCGAGGTCGAAAAGCTCTACAGCTGGGGGTACACCGGGGAACTGCCCGGCGTCTCGCGCATGTCCGGCTGGGAGATGTGCAACCTCACGAGCACGAATGGAGCCCTGATCCGCAACGTCGAAACCCTGATCCGCACAGCCATTCGGGCGTCCGTGATCGGGACCCTGCAGGCAGCCTACACCGACATCGCATACCTAGGGCCCGTTACCCGCCTAATCAACGAGCACGACGCCCTCCTGGGCGTGTCGATCTGTGGGTTCATGGACTCGCCCGAGGTGCTCCTCAACGGAGATGCGCTCGCGGAGGCCGCGCACATCGTAAGGGCCACCAACATCGTGATCGCCGACCTGATTGGCATCAACCGTGCGGCTCGCACCACGACCGTGAAGCCGGAAGGGACGACGGCTGCCCTGCTTGGCACCGCGTCCGGGATCCACCCCAACCATGCGCGCCGCTACTTCCGACGCGTGCAGGCGGCGAGGACCGAGAAGGTATACCTGCACTTCCGGGCAGCAAACCCCCAGATGTGCGAATGCAGCGTCTACGATCCAGACCACACTGACGTGATCACTTTCCCGGTCCAGGCGCCTGAGAACGCCATTCTCAAGAACGAGATCGGGGCGATCGAGTTTCTTGAGTATGTGAGCCTTGTGCAAAGAACCTGGGTGAAGGCGGGGGCCAACCCCGAGAACAACCGCGCCCCGGAGATCTCGCACAACGTCTCGAACACCTGCGCCGTAAAGCCCAACGAGTGGGAGGCAGTCGCCGACTACATCTGGACGCACCGCGATGACTTCACAGGAGTATCGCTTTTGGGCGACGATGGGCAGACCCGCTACGCTCAGGCGCCGTTCCAGGCCGTGGAGACGGACGAGGACGTGCTGCACTGGAATCGGCTCCTGCCACGGCCCGTCGACTACACGACCCTCAAGGAGGATGCCGACAATACTGCGCTCAAGGAGGTCATAGCCTGCGCGGGGGGCAGCTGCTCCATCATCTGATTCCCCTTGCGACCTCCTCGCGGAAATACCGACCCCATGAGGCCAAGAGGAATGCCCGACCAGGCCTTGGACGACCTCCGAGACCTCCTGATCGACGCCGAGACCCTTGTCGGCGCGTACACTGCCGGATATTCCGAGGAAAGCATGGAGTCCCTGCGCGCACGCCTGAAGGCCACCCAGGGCCGGATCACGGAGGGATATGCCAAGGCAAGGGAGCAGGTGGTCTCGGGTTCCAAGCGAGCCGAAGACACGGAGCATTTGCGGTCCTGCGAGGTGCTGGCGCTCGCCTCCGGAATCGGGACCCTGGTGGGCGCGCTCGTGGACCGGCATAAGGCGTGAAATGCAATGCCTCTTTGCCCGGTTTCCAGACCCGGAACGGCCCGCGTTTTGTAATCCCACAACTCGCTCTTTTTAAGCACGTTATCTTTCGACCAGACCCCGGGATTGGGGAGCCCGACCCCGGGGTCTTTTTCAGGCTTCTTTGGGGACGCAAATTTCGGCACGAAAAACGCAATTCATGCGCAGCACGCCCCCGGGGGTAGTGTTACTTTTATCGCACCACGGAAGGGAGATACGACATATGAAAACAAAACGACACGCTACGCTGGCCCGTTTGGATCCGACCGAGGATGACGTCCGTGACTATGCCTATCATCTATACCTTCAAAGCGGATGCGTTCCAGGCCACGACCTTGAGAACTGGCTGGAGGCCAAGGCCTGTCTGAGTGCCTGCATCCCGAAATCCAAGACGCACACCCGGCTCCACCATCACACGCACCACCGAGCCGAGAACGTCATCACGACGACCTCCCCCTTGGCCAGAAACCTCGCGTCATAGGGAATCATAATCACCCGGGCCGGGCGCCCACTCCGAGCGGACGCCGCTCGTCGGCTGGAAACCCCACAAGCCAAAGAAATCCAGATGCTCAAAAAATACTCCGTCGAATACAGCATCCGACTTCATCGGCATTCCCTGCCGGAGCACCACTTTTACCTCACGGATGACCCGGTTGCGTGCGAGGAATTCGTGCAGGACCTGCTTGAGAACGGCATGGGCATCCATGCGATCAAGCACGAGGGCGCCGACCTGCAGCGGCCCGACTTCGACCGTATCGTCAAGCTGGCCGCCGCGGCCCTGGCGTCCAAGCGGATCTGCACCTCCCTCAACATCAAGCCCGAGGAGGAACATTATCGCTTCGGGTTCGCGGCGTAGCCCGGGGGACAGCGACCGCATTCAAACGACGGATACTTTTTTTGCCAAGCATCGGACAGCCGCCATACCGACCCACACACCGAATGATCCTTACAGAAGACAATACCTCCCCGCCCATCGTCCCGATGCTCGACCTGGATCTTATTCGTAAGTACTCCGTCGCCGCCCCGCGCTACACGTCGTACCCACCGGCTACCAAGTTCACAATTCCAGGCGAGGCGCGCGAGCTCCAGGATGCGATTGCCGATGACAACCGCCCGGGTGCCGGCCCCCTTTCGCTCTATTTCCACCTGCCCTTCTGCGAGACCCAGTGCTGGTACTGCGGCTGCAGCACGGTCGTCACGCGTAACCGCGATGCGGCCTCCAGCTACGTTGACGACTTGGAACGCGAGGTGCAGCTCGTTGCGGCAAAGATCGACCGCAAGAGGCCCGTGACCCAGATCCACTTTGGCGGGGGAACGCCGACGTTTCTCCCCCCAGAGGAACTGGCGCGGCTTGGCATGTTAATCCACGGCAACTTCCTGCCCTCGCGCGATTGCGAATTCGGGGTAGAGGTGGATCCCCGCAGGCTAACCGCAGAGCACGTCGAGGCCCTGCGAGTGATCGGGGCCAACCGCGCCTCCATCGGAGTCCAGGATACGAATCCCCAGGTGCAGCTGGCCATCCACCGCTGGCAGCCGCCCGAGCTTAACGCCCGGGCCGTCTCCTGGCTGCGTGACGCCGGATTCACGTCCGTGAACGTGGACCTGATCTACGGACTGCCCTTGCAGACCGCGGAGACCTTTGCACAAACAATCGACGATGTGCTGCAGATATCTCCGGACCGGCTTTCGGTTTTCAGCTACGCTCATGTGCCGTGGCTTAAGCCCGCGCAGCGCATCTTCGAGGCGCGCAACCAGCTGCCGAGCCCGGAGGAGAAACTCGCGATGTGGGCCGTGGCCCATTCAAAGCTGATCGCTGCGGGATACGTGGACATCGGGCTCGACCACTTTGCTAGGCCCAACGACGAGCTGGCGATCGCGCAGGGAAACGGCACCCTGCACCGGAACTTCCAGGGCTATAGCACCTCCGCGGGCTCCTCCCTCTATGGCTTCGGGGTCTCCTCGATCTCGTCGACCTTCGACAGCTACAGGCAGAATTTCAAGGGACTCGACGAATGGCGGCACGCCATCTCGGCGGGCCAGCTGCCCATCGATCGCGGACTCGTCCTCACGGACGAGGACCATCGCCGCCGCACCCTGATCATGAGGATCATGTGCGACCGTCGTCTCGATTACCGGGCCCTTTCCAGCATACTTGGGGTCGATGTCGCGTCACACTATGCGCCGGAGATTGCCGAGCTCGCCGACCTCGAGGCTGATGGGCTCGTCGTGCGCACCCCAAGCGGGATCCAGGTCACGCCCCGAGGCGTGCCGCTCTTGAGGGTCGTGGCGATGCGCTTTGACGCCACGTTCACGCCCGGGGCGAACCGGCACTCGCAGACGATCTAGCGGAGGGACTGGTGCGCCTTGGGCACCTGCGGCACCGCCGAATCCTCATGCAGGTCGGCTCCGCTGACATTCTCCCCAAAGGCACAATTCTTCTTCTTGTAGCACACGCCGCAGATGCGGTCGATTTCGCGCTGGGACACGATGTCAAAGGCGAGCATGAGCTCGGCCCATTGCTCGGAACGCTCCTCGCGGGGAAGGTCCGACTGGGTCACCTGCGCCTTGTGGACCGCCACTTGAAGCGAACGCTTCCCCGCAGCGAGGAAGGCGAGGGTCGAGTCCAGCCTGCAGGCGCCCACGCTCCACGCGGGCAGGTTCACCGGCGGCGTCTTTCGCACCCGGTCCGGGACGTCGGAGGACTGCAGCACGGTCCAGAGGCCCTCAAGCACGACGTCCATTGCGGCCGAGAGCCTCTCGCGAGACTCCAATCGGCCCCAGGCTGGCTCCTTGTCCAAGAAGTCCTCCCACCTAGCCTTTATTGCGGGAAGCGAGGACTTGCAGGCCCTTAGGTAGGTCCAGTTCACATTCGTTGGACCCTAGGCGCTCCGCGGTGCGCCAGCTACTCAAGAATTGCCCAACGATGCGCAATTCTTGGTCTGCGCCCGTGCAGTCCCCCCGGCGGGGCCACGCTCCCCGCCCTCCGGTCAGCGTCGAAGGACGTCTTGGGCCGGCGCCGGTAACTCGTTGGCGTGGAGGAGCAGGAGGCTCACCTGCCACATCTCGGTATCCGAGAGCGAGGCGGCGTAACCGGGCATTCCCGTCAGCCTGATCCCATTGCGGACCTTCCAGTAGGTTTCGCCGACCGGATCATCGGTGACCCCCTTCCTGGGGGGAAGAAGCTGCGGCGGCATCGGGAACATCCCCTTGGCAGTCGCCGAGGGAAGACGCCCCGACTCGCCGTGGCACACGGCGCACTGCTCGCGGTAAACATGGGCCCCCGCCACCAGGTTTGCGGCATCGGCAGGGATCGGCGAGGGCTTTTCGCCGTCCTTCCCAATAGCATGGTCCAGCGCCAAATGGGCGATGAGGCGCTCAAAGGGAAGCGGCCCCCCCTCGGTCTTCACGGGCATCCCACCTCGGGTGAGGAAGAGGATGGCACCCACCAGACCCACGACGATTCCCGTTACAAAGGCTATGAATATGGACTTCATGTTTTAATCCCTGTTAAACACTGGCCGCCGCAAGCGCCATCGGAATCAAATCTGGAACCAAAGGTTCCGGCGTGATGTCGTCGGCCTGTCATCCACCTCCAGCAGATCAAAGACAACCAACCGTTCATGGGCAAGAAACTGATCATCGCCGGAGGAGGGATCGGCGGATTAGCGGCCGCAGTCGCGCTCGAACGCGCTGGCGTCGACGCAAGGGTCTACGAGCGGGCGCCCTCCTTCGTGGAGGTCGGCGCAGGAATGAGCCTCTGGCCCAATGCGACCCGCATTCTGAAGTCTTGGGACCTCCTGGAGCCCATCCGATCGCTGGGAGAGCTCGTGACCCACTTCGACCTGCTTCGCCCCGACGGGAGCACGCTCTCCGAAATACCCGTGGGCGGGCTCGAAACGCCCGCAATCTGCATCCACCGGGCTGACCTGCACGGCATCCTCAGGAAGGCGCTCAAGCCCGAGTTCCTGAACTCAGGCCTGACCCTGAACTCTTTCAGTCAGGGGCCGGATGGGCGTGTCGCCGCCCTTTTCTCAGGCGGGCTGAAGGTCGAGGCCGATGGCCTCGTCGGGGCGGACGGCGTCAACTCGGTGGTTCGAACACAGTTGCACGGCAGCCACGCCCCGGTCTACCGCGGGTATACCATCTGGCGGGGGATCGCGCGCGACATCGTAGCGGGGAAACGTGGGCACATTTCGGAAACATGGGGGCGGGGACAAAGATTCGGGATCATGCCCATCGGCCAGGGTCGCGTATGCTGGTATGCCACGCGAAACGGACCCGCCACCCGGCCCGACGGAACCGAGGGCCGCAAACGCGAGATCCAGGGCCTTTTCGGGGGTTGGCACAGGCCTATCCAGGAGCTGATTGAGGCCACCGAGCCCGAACTGATCATGAAGAACGATGCGCGGGATCGAAGGCCGCTCCGAAAGTGGGGCATAGGCAGCGTCACCCTGCTGGGTGACGCTGCGCACCCGATCACCCCCAACGTGGGACAGGGCGCCTGCATGGCGATCGAGGATGCCGCTTGCCTCGCTAAGAGCCTTCAAAGCGAACCCGACCTGGCACGGGCCTTTTTGGCTTATGAGGAAGCTCGAACCCGAAGGACCGCCTTCGTCGGCCTGCGGTCGCGCCACATTGGAACCATTGGGCAACTGGAGAACCGGGTATTGACGCAGGCGCGCGATGCGATCGCCCAATTTGTCCTCAGGGTGTCAGGCGACATTGCGCTCAGTACCGTCTACGCCTACGAAGTGTAGGCCTTCCGCCCGGGCTCCCATCTACGGCGCGACCTTGCTCCTGGGACGGGAGCCCATGCGACGGGCTGCGCCCGGGGCCTTTGCTGGAAGTTCGGGGCCGTCCTGCCACGTCCCGTCTACGAGCGTGATATTGGGCAGCCTGACGAGGCCCCGCTGGTTGGTCTTGATCAACATGGCCAAGGATTCGACCGCCCTCTCCCCCACCAACTCATGGCTCTGGCGGATTCCGGCAATTGGCCCCTTCCGTGGATTGTGGTCCAGCGTGGCCATTCCGATATCCTCAGGAACATGAAGCCCTGCTGAGCTGATCAGGTCGGCCATATTGCTCCAATTGCTGAGTATCGCATCCACACGGTGACGCCGCACCCAGGCTCCCAACCGTGATCCCATTGCCGAATCGTCGCCCGGCCGGAGCAGGAGGGGAGGAATTCTCCCGAGGGCGGGATTCTCGTATACCTCGATCAGGTAGCCTGCGGTAAATGGCTTTCGGAGGGAGGCCTCCTCGACTTCGCCTACCGCCAGGCCAATTCGCCTGTAGCCAAGCTCGAACGCGCGCCTGACAGCCGTGCGGGTGACCGCGCTCTGGTTGTCGCCGACCGTGTGGAGCGAAAGGCCGAGATGCTGGGTTTCAATGCACAGGGCGCAGAAATTGTCCCATTCCATGGGCAGCATGCGTAGCCGGGTGTCGAGCGACGCCAGGATGACCCCGCTTATACCGCGTGACCTGATGATGCGGCTCAGGCGAACCCCCTCGGTCGCCGTGTTCCCAATCTGGAACACCACGATCCTATACCCCATGCGCTCGCATGCCCGCCTCGCCCCCCTGAGAAACTGTTCGTCCGCGAAAAATGCATTTGCTGGCCGCCCCTGCCGCGTGCGCAGGATGAACGCAATCGAGGGCTGGGCCTTGGCCGTGTCCCTTGATGAACGGTAGAAATTGAGCGCGGAGAGCATCGGGTCCGGCCGGTATCCCATGGCGTCCGCCGCCTCCCGGATCCGGGCGCGGGTCTCCCTCGGGAGCCTGGGGTCGTTCCTTAGGGCCAGGGAGACCGTCGTCTGGTGGACTCCGGCCTGCCTGGCGACATCAGACATGGTGATTCTCCGAGGGGGCATCGCTCGTCCATCAGTCGTCCCGGGCGTTCATTCTTTAGCAAGCGCAAAACGGCGTTTGCCCGCTCCGCGGAGGCCTTCCAACGTGTGGCCAACGGAGGAAGTCGAGATCGCCCAGCAGA
>Ga0302199_1000001_pt1 | contig 210434 bp, 161 predicted proteins | sample II_Bog_N2_3_FD_194588 | JGI IMG/M metagenome (GOLD analysis project Ga0302199, IMG submission 194588) | Peat permafrost microbial communities from Stordalen Mire near Abisko, Sweden - II_Bog_N2_3 | ecosystem: Environmental > Terrestrial > Soil > Wetlands > Peat | place: Sweden: Abisko... | reverse complement strand
GCTCCCCTGCCCGCCGGCTGCGCACGTAGATGTTGCAGTCGTCCGCATACCGCACGAAGCAGTGTTTGCGCTGCTCCAGTTCCCGATCAAGTTCGTCGAGCACCAGGTTCGACAGCAGTGGTGACAGAGGGCCGCCTTGCGGCGTTCCCTCATCCACCGGACCCACCAGCCCGTTTTCCATCACGCCCGCGGTGAGGAACGCCCGGATCAGCTTGAGCACCCTCTTGTCCGCAACCCGCCGCGCTACGGCTGCCATCAGCTTGTCGTGGTTGACCCGGTCGAAGAACTTTTCCAGGTCCAGATCAACCACCCAGCGGCGGCCTTCGGCTACATACTTCTGTGCCTTGGCTACCGCCTGATGCGCCGAGCGTCCGGGCCGGAACCCGTGACTGTGTTCGGAAAACTCCGCGTCCCATCTGCTTTGCAAGACTTGCATCACCGCTTGCTGCACCATGCGGTCCAGCACCGTCGGGATGCCCAGCTGACGCACCCCTCCGTCCGGCTTGGGTATCTCTACCCGCTTCACCGGCTGCGGCTTGTAAGTCCCTCGAAGAAGTTGTTCGCGGATGGCTGGCCAGTGCTCCAACAGGTAGCCCGATAACTCACCGACCGTCATACCGTCGATGCCCGGACCGCCCTTGTTGGACTTCACTCGCTTCAAAGCCTGCAAGCAGTTCTCCCGCCCGCAGACCTCTTCCATCAGTTGTTCATGATTAGCCGGGCTTTCGATCGTGCGCTTCGCCGTGAGCGTTTCGGACCCTTCGCCAAGAGCCGTTGGAGCTTCACTCCGCCCCTCCTCGCCGAAGGCCCGCCGATGCTGGTTGTTCTGCCGCTTGCCGCTCATCGAGTCGCGCCGCCTACTTGCCGCTTCCTTCCGTTTGGGCCTTCGCCGCTTGCGCGACTACTATGCCCGCTGCTGACTTCTGCCGCACGGTCAGAGTGGATCGCTCCACCCTCAGTCCCGATTCCGGAACATGCGACAAACCTCCCGAGGTAAGTTCAACCGCCTTCAACGCGCAACCGCCGAATTTACAACCAGCGCACTTGATGGATATGGACTTCGCGGCCATTTGCCCGCTCGTCCAGCGCCGTAAGCCTCATATCCGGTTCTTGTCCATCGGCTCGCGTCTTTGCTCCACGCTGCTTTCAGACACCGCCTCGCGACGACGCCCTGGCGCTTCGCTATCACTTCTCCTCCATCAGGATGTGAAGGGGACTTGCACCCCAAAGCTGTTAAACATGATCGGCACACAACGAACAACGGCCAGCACGCGTGCCGGCCGTTTCACTTTTTTGCGCTCTCACTTTGATCGAATCGATGCAACTTCGAGCGGAGCATCCGCTCACGACATTAATTCGCGCCCTCGCGTCTCTGGCAGCAGGATCACGCCACAAATCATGGCCAGGTACGCCACCACCGCAAATGCCGCGATCGACGTTCCCAGCGAAAGCCTGGCACTGAAGAAGCCCACAAAGGTTGGAAAGATCGCTCCCGCACCACGCCCGAGGTTGTATGCAAACCCCTGCCCTGATGCGCGCAGCGGCGTGGGAAACAACTCTGTGAAAAATGCACCCATCGGACTGAACGATCCGGATGCGAAGAACCCCAACGGAAAGCCAAGGATGAGCATCACACGATCGCCGATCGGCGCGCTGGTGTAAGAGATCACCGTAAGAAGAGAACATGCGGCAAACAGGATCAGAGTCTGCTTGCGTCCTATTCGATCGGTCAAGTACGCAGCCGTCAGATACCCGGCAAAAGATCCCGCAATCACAACGGCTAGGTAGCCGCCGGTATCAAGCGTCGTCAAACCGCGCGTGCTTTTCAGATAAAGCGGCAGCCATGTCGTGATCGCGTAGTAGCCGCCCTGTGCGCCAAGCGAAACCAATGAAGCGAGCATGGTGGTGCGCAGAATTGCCGGCGCGAAGATTCGCATCGCGCCGCCTCGGTGCGCAAGGTGAGCGCTCTGAAAAGCCTCAGTCTCCGGAACATGCTTGCGGATATAAAAGACAAGCAGTGCGGGCAGAATCCCGATCCAGAACATCGCGCGCCAGGCTATATCCGCGGGCATCAATGAGAAGAACACGGTGTAGCACAGCGCGGAGATGCCCCACCCAATCGCCCATCCTGCCTGAACCGTCCCAACCGCTTTGCCTCGATACTTTGTGCGAATCGATTCGCCCATCAGCACCGAACCCACCGCCCACTCGCCTCCGAAGCCAAGCCCCTCAAATCCGCGCACGATGAGTAATTCGGTAAATGTGTGCGTGAAGCCGCTGAGAAAAGTGAACAGCGCAAACCACAGGATGGTGAGTTGAAGCACCCGGACGCGGCCGAAGCGATCCGCCAACACTCCCGCAAACCACCCGCCCACAGACGAGATCAGCAGCGCGGAAGTGCCCAGCATCCCGGCCTGTCCCCTGGTCATCTGCCACGCAACCAGCAGCGTTGGAATCACAAAGCTGTAGGCCATCACATCGAGGCCATCCAGCATCCACCCCGCAAACGTTGCAATCAGCGTGGAGCGTTCACGCTCCGTGAGTCGCGCGATCCAAACAAATGCCTCCTTGCTCGCCTCGGTGTTCGCTGTCGGCCTTCTTGAGTTCATCTCTTCTCTCGCGGACACTTTGGTTTCAGTGAAACATCGACGCGGTGAACGGACCGGCTCATCCTGTCGCATTGATTCATGCGCGGTCCATTCGTCTATCCCTCTCTTTGCGTGATTTTTGCGTCTGCATCACCGGTCCCCCATCCTCCACCTCCCGGCGTTTCCATGCGAATCCGGCTGCCTTTCGACGCCTGCACGCTGCACTTCGAAGGCAGTTCCACGGCTTGATTCTCGTCCATGACAATGGCGCGCCCACTCGCACCTGGCGATCCACCGGCAAGACCGTAGGGTTGCGACTTCCGGCGATCGCACAAGAGGGTCACCTGGGAATCCGCAAGCAATTCAATCTCTCGCACCAATCCATCCCCGCCGATGAACTGACCCGCCCCGCCCGAATCCTTTCTGTACCCATACGAGCGCACACGGAATGGATACGCATACTCGAGCGCTTCAATGGGAGTGTTCAGCGAGTTCGTCATGTGGCAATGCACGCCGGAGATTCCATCCAGCCCCGGCCGCGCCCCCATTCCTCCGGCAGTGGTTTCATAGTAAGTGAACGGCTGATTGGTGCGCGGATCAATGCCGCCAATGGTGAGGTTGCTCATCGTACCGTAACTGGCGGCCGGTACGCGCTGCGGAATCGCCTTCGCCAGCGCACGCAAGAGCACATCCACAATGCGCTGCGACGTCTCCACGTTTCCTCCAGCCACGGCGGCCGGTGGGCGCGCATTTACGATCGTGCCCTCAGGCGCAGTCACCGTCACTGAGTTCATCAGCCCCGCCGTCGCGGGCGCATCGTCGGCCAGCAGGCACCGCAACACATAGAAGCATGCGGAGTAGGTGATGGCGTAGACCGCGTTCACGCTTCCAGCAACCTGCGCGCAGCTTCCTCGAAGGTCAATCACCGCAGAGGCGCTCTCCGGCTCGAAGTGGATTGCAACCGCGATGCGCAGCGCGTCAGGGCCCACGCCGTCATCATCCAGAAAATCCTCCGCTTCAAATACTCCGGCAGGCATTTTGCTAAGTTCGGCGCGCATCAGGCGATCGGAATAGTCGAGTAGATTCTGCGTGAGCGTTGCAACGGTGTCTGCGCCGTACTTCTGAATCACATCATGCAGCCTGCGTTCTCCCACCTGGCAGGCGCCAATCTGCGCGGCCAGATCGCCCTCCCGCTCGCGTGGCGTTCGCACATTGTGCAGGATGAGAGAGAGCATTTCGGAGTCGATCGTTCCGCCGCGCATAATTCGTACTGGAGGGATCCGAATACCCTCCTGATAGATCTCGCGCGCCGGTCCCATCGATCCGGCAAACATGCCGCCTACATCCGCATGGTGCGCTCTTGTAGCCACGTAGAAGAACGGCTCCTCCCGGCCCTCAATGAACACCGGCAACACCAGCGTGATGTCCGGCAGATGCGTACCGCCGGCGTACGGGTCATTGAGGATCGCCATGTCTCCTCGACCGAGGGGCAGCATTTCGACTGCGGCCTTGACCGACATGGGCATCGAGCCAAGGTGAACCGGCATATGATCGCCCATGGCAATCACACGGCGCTCGGCATCGAAGACAGCGCAAGAGTAGTCGCGGCGCTCCTTGATGTTGGGAGAGATGGCTGTGCGCCGCAGAGCCGCGCCCATCTCTTCCGCAATCGAATGGATTCCGCTTTGGAAGATTGCCAGCGCAACTGGATCGTGAGCAGGTCTCGTCCCTGTCATCCGTGCACCTCGACGATCAGGTTGTCCAAAGCATCCACAGTCAGCCTGTCCTCGGGTGGGAGGATGGTTGCAGAACTGTACTCGGTGACGATCGCCGGCCCCATCATCGCATCGCCGGGCCGTAACGCCTGTCGATCGTAGACGGGCGTCTCCACAATTCGTCCATCGAAATGCACCGCGCGCGTGGCCAGCAATGCCTGCTCCCCATTCCCTTTCCCCAACTCTTTCTTGATGGGATTGAAAGGTTCCGATTGCGCGATCATGCGCACGCGCACATTCACAATTTCAACATCGCGTTGCTCGTTCGCAAATCCGTACCGCTGTCGATGCAGTTCATGAAATGCCGTCAGCATCTGCTCATTGAATGAAACATTCAGCTCATACCCCTGCCCTCGATAGCGCAGATCGACGGTTCGCATCGCCGCGCCCTGCAGATCTTCATCGCGAAATTCCGCGAAGCCGCGCTCCTCCAACTCGAGAAAAACGCCCTCAAGGTCTGCGCCGGAGGCGAGCATCACTGTTCTTGAATAGTCGCGCACCGCATCCGCCAACAGAATCCCCACTGCGGAGAGCGCGCCAGGCAGCGCAGGGATCAGCACGCGCGGAATCCGCAACGCATGGGCCAGAGCGCACGCGTGCAGCGGTCCTCCACCGCCGAATGCCACCAGGGTAAAGTCGCGTGGATCGTAACCGCGCTCGATGGAGATCACACGGATCGCCTTTTCCATCGACGCTTCCACCAAGCGAATAATTCCCGCGGCAAACTCCTCAACGCTCGCGATCGATCCCTTCGCTTTCTCCATCAAGCGCACGGTCCGCTCGCGGTTAAGCGGAACCGCACCGCCGAGAAAGCTGGTGGGATCAAGGCGCCCAAGAATCAGGTTGGCATCGGTTACAGTTGGTTGATCGCCGCGGTCAAAGCAGATCGGGCCTGGCATGGATCCTGCCGATTCCGGGCCAACATGCAAGAGCCCGCCTGAATCAAATCGCGCCAGCGAACTACCACCGGCTCCCGCCGTGTGGATGTCCAGCATGGGGATGCCGATCGGCACTCCGGAGACATTGGAATCCGTGCTCAATTGCGGTCCGCCAAGCCGCGTATCGACCAGCGACACGTCCGTTGATGTGCCTCCCATATCGAATCCGATGATCTTGTCGAAGCCGGCAAGCTTCGCCATTTGATACGCGCCGATCACTCCGCCGGCAGGCCCTGACAGCAGTGTCCTCACCGGCTCCTCAGCCGCAATGCGCGCGGGAATGATGCCGCCAGACGATTGCATGACCTCAGCCCTGCTACCGAACTCAGCGTCCACGCTCGTGACCAGCTTTTTCATATAACCGCCAACGATTCGCGACAGATAGGCATTGGCCACAACCGTGGATGCCCGCTCGAACTCGCGAAACTCCGGCAGAATGAGATGAGATACAGAGACTGAAAGACCAGTCTCCTTGAGCGCAGCGTGAACCATACTTTCATTCGCGGGATTCGCAAAGGAGAAGAGCAGCGAGATGGCAATCGCATCTGCGCCCGACGCGGCAATCTGCTCCGCGAGTTTCTCAAGCGCAATCGGCTCTGTCGCCTTGAGTGCAATTCCGTCCGCACTGGTTCGCTCCTCGACTCCGAAGCGAAGCTCCGCCGGAGCCAGGCAATCGGGCGCAACCTGAAACCAGTCATACAGCTTCCTGCGCGCCTGCCGCCCAATGGCGATGACGTCTTCAAAGCCCGCTGTCGTAACGAAGGCAACCTTCGCGCCTTTGCGCTCAAGCATCGCATTCGTGCCCACGGTTGTCCCATGCCGCACGGACCCATGGGCCGCCGCGCCGATCTTGCGCAACGCTTCGAGGACCGCGCGGCCAGGATCGTCGGGCGTAGAAAACACCTTCAACACCCGGAGCTTTCCATCCTGAAGATAGACGCAGTCCGTGAACGTACCGCCGGTATCGATTGCCACACGCATACGATTGAGAATCAACCCTTCAGGCCAACGCCGCTTTTCGATTCAATACCGTTGATTGTAACGGCGCGGCGGTCTTCTCTCGAATGGAATTCGCTCGCGCCCAATAAAACACACTCTGCCGCCGGCATCACTCCCATGCGCACAACAGGCAGCAATGCCGCCCGCAAATGAAATGGACCACACCTGCCCGCATCCGCGGCCAACGTGGTCCATTTCCTCTGCGCGTGTTTCTTTGTGAACAGCGACTACTCTGCCAAAAACACCGCCTGCTTCGACGTAAGCCCCGGCAGGCGCTTGTCAGTGCGAGACGCCCTCGCGGCGAGCGACTTTCAAAGCGGTCATGATCAGTATTTTGATGTCGAACCACAAGCAGCGCATCTTCAGGTAGTCGTGATCGAGACTTACTTTCACCGGAATCTCGAGTTCGTCGCGTCCGTTGACCTGTGCCCACCCGGTAATGCCCGGCGTGAGCTTCTGAACGCCGCGCTCGGTCCTGAGCGCAATCAGATCGTCCTGGTTGAAGAGAGCGGGACGCGGGCCCACGAGACTGAGGTGTCCCGCGAACACGGAGAAGAGTTGAGGCAGTTCATCCAGGCTGCTGCGACGGAGGAAGCTCCCAACGGGAGTAAGGTACGAATCGGGATCGCGCAGCAGGTGCGTGGCCACCTGGGGTGCATCGAGGCGCATGCTGCGAAACTTCGGCATCCTGAAAATGCAATTGTCGCGGCCCACACGGTCAGACCAATAGAGGACGGGGCCTTTCGAAGTGACCTTGACAGCCAGTGCAATCAGGACAATCGGCAAGCCAAACACCGGCAGCAACAGACTGACAACGACGATGTCGAAGAATCGTTTCATTTGTGCTTTGCCTGCAGGTAGGAGTCGACCATTTGCTGCCGCACCTGTCCCTCATCGCAATCCCAGGTGAATCCTGTCTCGGAAAGCCGAAGCGTACTGAGCGAACAATCCGAAGTGAGCTTCGCGATGGTTTCACGCGAGATAGGCAGATGAATGCCGAGCCATTGAGCGGCTGTCCCGATCGCCGAGGCCATTCCAATCGCAGTTGCCGGCAGAGTGCGCGGCCGGCGACGGCCCATCCGATCCGCCAGATCGTTGGCAAAATCAATGAGATGAACCGGGCGCACATCCGCAAGATTGTAGGTGCCGGTTGGGGTGCTGCTTGCGGCCAGATGTTGCAACGCGCGAGCCGCATTCTCAACCGACAGAAAACTGCGCAGCGGGCTTGCGCCCGAGATGTGAAAGTAGTAGCCCGCGTCGATGGCGCTCATCATGCGCTGCAGGTTGAAGCGCGCTCCAGGCCCGTAAATCAGGCAGGGGCGTGCGATCACAACCTTCAATCCCCGAACGGCCGCCCTGCGCACGCACTCTTCTGCCTCGATCTTCGTCTCGGCGTACGTGCCGGTCGCGGCAACGGGCGCAGTTTCCTCAAGGTCCAACCCAGCTTGGACCCCGTAGACATGCGCGGTCGATACAAGGACAAATCGATCCACGCCATGCCGCATCGACGCTTCCACCATGATGCGCGTGCCGTCCACGTTGACCGCACGCGCCCGCTCTCTGTCTGCTTTGGTGCGAAGACTGGTGTGCGCCACGCCGGCCAGGTGAATGATCGCGTCGCAGCCGAAGGCAAATCGATCGGCAACCTCAGAGGACCGCACGTCGCCAATCTGGTACTCCACGCCTTGAACAGTCGTCGTCGCCGCAGCGTTCGATAGAACGCGCACAGGCATCTCACTGGACAGGCGTGCGACCAGTCTTTTTCCGGCAAATCCCGTGCCCCCGGTGACCCCGATCAATTGAATGCCTCTTCAGCCTTCCCATGTTCGCCGCGCACTCGAAGCGCCCAGTACGCGGGCTTCGCGTACGCATCGGCACCCCGCCTACGTCGATATCCATTCTTCCAACTGCGAGATGACCGTCAGGCGTTCGAAATGCCGATCGAAGTACCTTCGTCCGTTCAGCCCCAACTGGCGCAGCTCCTCGCGATGCATCTTTGAGGCTGCGAGCGCGGCCCTTGCCAAACCCGCACCATCGCCCGCTGGAACGCAGATGCCGCATTGTGCTTCCTGAACCACCCGCGCCGGTTCCCCATCCAGAGCCCCGAGAATCGGCTTCGAGGCAGCCATGCAGGATTGAATCTTTCCCGGCAAAGTCAGCGCAAAGATTGGTTCACTGCGCAGCGTCACCATCATGGCATCGGCGCACTCATACCAGAACGGCATCTCCTCCAGTGGGTATCTCCCCATGGCGTGCACCGTGGCCTTCAGACCCCGGCGCACAATCTGCTGATTCAGCCAGTCGAACGCTCTTCCGTCGCCAACAATGATCCATTGAATGCGTCGTTCGTCCCGAAGCAACTCTGCCGCTTGCAGGATGGTCGGAAAATCCTGCGAGTAGCCGACGTTTCCTGCAAACAGAATGCGAAAGCCATCCGGCAGCAGGGCATCGCGCCGCGCCACTTCGCTCAGATCGGCGCACCGTCCATAAATGTCCTCGGCAAAATTTGGAAGATAGCGGATTCGTTGCGGACTTACGCCCATTGCCGAAAGGCGGCCCGCGAAGCCGCGACAGCACACGAGATTCGTGTCAGCGGCGCGATGAATCAGAGCGCTCACGATCCCCATGATCCAAAGCGCAACCTTGGATTGGAAAGCGGTACTTGCGGAAAGGCTCTCCGGCCAGAGGTCGAGAAGCCATATGTGAACTCGTCCCCGTCCCAGCATTTTCAGAACCAGCGCGGGCAACGCCTGGGTCAAGGGAGAAACAGCAAACACCAGGATGGCATCGAATTGTCCGCGAAGCCTGAAAGGCGCAAGCAACGATCCAAGCAGCGCGAAGCATGCATAGTTCAAAGCCAGTTTGATGCGACTGTTCTGGCCTCGCGCCAGCAGCGGAATGCGAACCACCTCCATGCCCTCGTAGTGTTCCCGCGAACGGCTGAACAGGCTGTATCCCTGGAAGTATTCGCCTGCCGGGTAATTCGGCTTGCCCGTGAACACTGTAACCTGGTGGCCGCGCTGCTGCAGGCTGCAGGCCAGATCGTTGATCCGCATGTTCTCCGGCCAGAAGTATTGCGAGACAATCAGGATTCTCATCGACCGTCCCCAGGTGAGTCGCGATCTGCCTTCAATCGGCCGATCAACTTTTGCGCCATACAACGCGATTCACGTAGTTCACATAGCTTTGGATAATTCGCACAATCTTGTCTGAAACATTCGGAAGCTCGTAATCGAAGACACGCCGCGACGTTGCGTTCCCCTCGCCGGAGAGGATGCGCAAGCCCTCTTGAACGCGCGCGAGATCCAGCCCCGTCATCATCACAGCAGCTTCCTCCATGGCCTCGGGGCGCTCATGCGCATCGCGAAGATTCAATGCCGGAAACTTCAGGATGGAGGACTCCTCCGAGATGGTCCCGCTGTCGGAGAGAGTGGCCTTTGCCTTCATCTCCAGATGCACATAGTCAAGGAATCCGAAGGGCGCCTGCAGTTCGACCTCCTCCCTCAGACCCATCGCTAGCCCCTTGAGCCTCCTGCGCGTCCTGGGGTGCGTGGAGAAGATCACGCGCAGGCGAAACTCCTCGGCAAGCCAGTTCAGCAGTTTCACCAGGCGCTTCATCCGGGCGGGCTCATCCACGTTCTCTTCGCGGTGGCAACTCACCACGAAGTACTCACCGGCGCGCAGGTGCATGCGCTCCAGCACATCGGAATCCAGGATGTTGGGAAGATAGTGGTGAAGCACCTCGTACATGGGGCTCCCTGTCTTGATGATGCGGTCCGGAGCGATGCCTTCGCGCAGCAGGTATTCCCTTGAGATCGAACTGTATGGAAGGTTGATGTCGCTGATGTGGTCGACAATCCGCCGATTGATCTCCTCGGGAACCCGTTCGTCGAAGCATCGATTCCCTGCTTCCATGTGAAACACGGGAATCTTGTTCCGCTTGGCCGCGATCGCCGCTAGTCCGCTGTTTGTATCGCCCAGAATCAACACCGCATCAGGGCGAACCGCTCTCAACACCTTGTCAGACTTTGCAATCACTGCCCCGATCGTCGCGGCGGCGCTCCTGCCCGCGGCCTGCAGAAAGTGGTCGGGCTTGCGGATGCGCAGATCGTCAAAAAACACCTGGTTGAGCTCGTAGTCATAGTTCTGCCCGGTATGAATCAGCACATGCTCCGTATCGCGATCCAGCGCCGCAATCACCCGCGAGAGTCGAATGATCTCCGGCCGCGTGCCAAGAACGGTTGCTACCTTCATAGTGTCTCCGTGGACATCGGCTTGCCCTCTTCGAATTCGACGGGGAGATACCACGTATCCGGGCGATCCGGGTCGAAGATCTCGCTGGCCCAGAAAAGCGTGACCATTTCTCGCTCACCGGCGTTGGTGATTGAGTGCGTCACACCGGGCGGAATGTCGACCACCTGATACAAATCGCCGGTCACGTTGTATTCTTCAATGGACTCGCTCCCGATGGCTCTCATCCGGATCAATCCGTCTCCTTCCACAACCAGAAATTTTTCCGTCTTGGTGTGGTGATAGTGATTTCCCCGCGTGATGCCGGGCCCGGTTCTCGAAACAAAGATCTGTCCGAAAGAATCCTGCTTCACAAACTCCGCAAGGCTTCCGCGGGCGTCGCATCTGCTTTTGAGCCTCTGTTCCCGCTCCTGCGCCGGAACATACGACAGGTAAGTCGCGTAGAGAGCACGATTGAACTTTCCTTTGAAATCCGGAATCGCAAGTGAACTCTTCATCTCGTGAAATGCCTGAATCCTGCCGGCCAGTTCACCGAGTTGGATGTTCAGGCTGGGGACGAGATCTCCCGCTTCGATCCCTGCCTGGTCTCCTTCGATCTCCGTCAGAAAGGCGTCCACCACATCGTCCACATAACTCAGCTGGACTTCGTAATGCGGATCGGAAACAACAATCGGCAGGTCGTGGGCGATATTGTGGCAAAAGGTTGCGGTGACCGAGTTGTAGTTGGGTCTGCACCACTTGCCAAAGAGATTCTTCAGCCGATAGATCCGCACGCGGGCCCCGGTCTCGGATGCGAACTGCCGCAGCGCATGCTCGGCCTTTGCCTTGCTCACGCCGTAGGGATTGTCTGACTCTACCTGGATCGATGAGCTGAAAACAATCTTCGGCACACTACCCGTTTTCCGCAGAGTGGCGCATAACTGCTCGGTGAATCCCTGGTTCCCCGTTTCAAAATCGGCGGGATTCATCGGACGATTCACGCCGGCCAGATGAAAGACCAAGTCCGCCTCCGCCAGCCATTGGGTGAGGTCCTGCTGCGAATCTCCCTGATCGAAGATGCACGTCGCACAGTCCCTGCGCTCGGACAGGTGCGCCGCGAGATTGCGTCCCAGGAAGCCGCGCCCGCCCGTGACGAGAATACGCTTCATGCGAGCACCGCCTTCCCGGCCAGTGCGTCCTGCACGCAATCGAGCTTGAGCAGCAGATTCATCATCCCGTCTTCATTCAGCAGTTTTGTGTTGTGCGAGTTGTAGTCTTCGGCTTCGGAAACTGTGGTCTTGCCATCGCTGAAGAAGCTTGAATAGTTCAGGTCCCGTACGTCGGCCGGCACGCGATAGTATTCGCCGCGATCCTCCGCATGTGCCATCTCCTCGCGATTCAAAAGGGTTTCGTACAACTTCTCGCCATGGCGCGTTCCGATCACGCGAATGTCGTTGTCCGCACCCATCAGTTTCAATAGCGCCCGCGCCAGGGTTCCAATGGTCGCTGCAGGCGCCTTCTGCACAAAGATGTCCCCGGGAGCACCGTTTGAAAACGCGTAGAGCACCAGTTCCACCGCCCCCTCGATCGTCATCATGAAGCGGGTCATGGTTGGATCGGTCACTGTGAGCGGCTGCCCGGCCAGAATCTGCTTGAGAAAGAGAGGAATGACCGACCCACGCGAGGCCATCACGTTTCCATAGCGTGTTCCGCAAAATACCGTGGGCCGCGCCCCGTGCATCCTTGCCTTTGCCACCATGCACTTCTCCATCAGCGCCTTCGACATACCCATTGCATTGACCGGATACACTGCCTTGTCGGTGCTGAGCACGATGACTTTGCCTACGTTTGCCGTGAGCGCCGCCTTCATCACGTTCTCCGCGCCCAGCGTGTTGGTCTGCACGGCTTCTATCGGAAAGAATTCACACGATGGCACCTGCTTGAGCGCCGCTGCGTGAAAGACGAAGTCGACTCCGCGCATCGCCTGGACAACACTGTCGAAGTTGCGCACATCGCCAAGAAAGAACTTCACGCGTGCGTTTCGCAGGCGCTCGCGCATGTCGTCCTGCTTCTTCTCGTCGCGGCTGAAGATCCGGATCTCGCCGAAACCAACCTTCGCTGCCATCTCTACAACAGCGTTGCCAAAGGTGCCCGTGCCTCCTGTGATCAGGAGAGTCTTGTCCGCAAAGATATTCATGGCTGATTCATTCCTCTTGGCTTCATCACAAGCTCCGTCTTGCCGTAAACCAGGCTGTTCGCCGGGATGCTCCGGGTGACTACGGTGTGCGCGCCGATGACCGAGTTGTCTCCGACAGAGACTCCTGCACCGATAAAGACATGCGAACCGATCCAGACATTGCGCCCTATCGAGACCGGCTTGCCCCGATAGCCTTGATTGCGCAACTCGCCTGTCGCCGGGTTGTCGTAGTTGTGGTTGTGATCGTAGATCGTGACGTACTCGCCCAGAAGCGTTTCGTCGCCAATCTCGATTGCGTAGCGCGCGACAAGCGAGCAACCCCGATTCACAAACACAAACCTGCCTATCTTCAGGACCGATCCATCGCGCGCATCCACAACTGTCCCCCTGCGGAGATAAGCCCGATGGCCGCATTCGACTGTCGACTTCCGGTCAATATGCAGTTCCACATCCTTCTCCATCGCAATCTCAAAGGACTGGAGGCGGAGCCGGCTTCGATAGCGGGCCTTCGCAAGCAACAGCCTCAGCGCGAAACCCACATACTTCGACTGGAGCTTCATCTTCGGCTTCCTTTTTCCGATGAGGAGGTGTATCGCAATACCTTCCGGCGATCGTTCGATCCTTCTGCGGCACAGTTCAGACGGATGGCTTTGGCTCGCCGAGGAGGTCTGTGGGCGCAAAGGGGGGCCTGTTCCAGGCGGCCTTATATTGCGCATACACAGTTTGCGGCGAATACTCCCGCGTCACGCGCTCCCTGCCTCGCCGGCCCAGTTCGCACGCGTACATTGGATCGTGCAGAAGGCGATTGATCGCTTGGCGCAGGCTGTCCACATCCCCGACCGGCACGCAGATCCCGCAAGGCTCGGGGCTGTCCGCGGCCAGCATCGATGGAATCGCGCCCACAGGCGTGGAGATAACCGGACGTCCCAGGGTCATGGCTTCGAGCAGCACATAAGGAAATCCCTCCCAGTGACTGGGCAGCGCCAACGCGAGAGCGGATCGGACATGTCCAAGCGCTTTCTGATTGCTGGCCGCGCCTTCGAATTCAAGCCAACTGCCATCGGCTTTCGCTTGCGCCAATCGGCAGAGATCCTGTCTGAATGCAGGTTCGACAGGGCCGACCAGGCGGAGCCGCAATGCCGCCTCATCGATTCCGGCGCAGGCAAGCACAAGTTCCCGTACGCCCTTGCTGGGAACAACGTGGCCGACAAAGACGATCGTGTTCAGGGATGCGGACGGCGGGGGGGCGCTTGAAACTTCGTTGATGCCCCAGCCTGGATTCGGAACGACGATAATCTGGCAGCCAGGAACAGCGGAGCGAAGGCTTTCTGCTGAACCCGAGTCGAGAACGATCACGGATCCGGATAGCCTGCAAGTTTGCACGATCAAAGCCGCCTCCCAGTTACGAGAGGCCATAATGCCAGTCACCCATCCGAGGTGCATGTGAAGAATGACTCGAACACGCAGCAGGCGCGCGATGAATACCAGGACAAGGTCTCTCAAGATGCCCAGAGATGCGCTGGTACAGATATGCGCAACATCACAACGCTTCCTGAGCAGCGTCCATGCGAATCGCGCGACGATCGACAGGGCCGCGAAGGGTCCGCGTAGAATGCGCATCGCAAATGCCGAGGCTGTATTGGCGCGCAGTTTGCCCATGGATCCGTAGCGTACGGCGGTATTCACCAGCACAAGCTCAGTCCCCACATCCTTCCGGGCGAATGTGAGCATACCTTCCGTCCACGTTGCAATGCCGCCATTGGGTGGCGGAAGCGGCGCTGCCAGCGCGATTCTCATCGATATGTCTCGCTCTCTCTGTTCATTGCGGAAACCTGAGAGACTGAACGCGCCGCATGCCGCCGATTCATCTCGATGTAGGCTTCAATCAACGAATGCGCGCTTCGATCCCACGAGAGCGCCTCTCTCGCATCCGAGAGCGTGCGTTGCAACTCATCCAGGTCGCGCGCGTAGAGCGCATGGATGGCCGCGATCAGGCCACGTGCATCGTTGGACCGCATCGCTTCGCCGACCGGATGCGCCCGCAAAGTCTCCGCCATCGCACCCGCACCGCTGGTGATCGCGGGAGTTTGAAGTCCTATGGCCAGGAACAGGACGCCGCTTTGAGCCCTGAATCCGTCGCTGTAGGGCAGCAGGACTGCGCTGTGGCGATCCCACAATGTGTGCAGTGACTCCTCGGGAATGTAGCTCGAGATCACTTCGATGTTCTTGCCTTTTGCCCGCAACTCATCGATGAGTGGAGACGCTGCCTGATTCCAGTACGTTGACTCAACCGGCCCGCCTCCGGCGATCGTCAGGCTGAATCCATCCAGTTCTCTCAAAGCTTCGAGCGCTACATGCAGTCCTTTGTTGGCCCGCACCGCGCCGAAGAAAAGCAACCTCTTCTGCCTGAGCCGCGCGCCCAGATCCTGAACCCCCACCGGGTTCCCTGTACCAAACACTCCATGCGGCGTGACATGGATTCGAGGATGCCCGAGGCCGAGAAATTTCGACAGTTGACGCTTCAACTCTTCGCTGTGCACAAAAAGCGCGTCACAGTTGCGCCACGCGATGCGCGCCATCGCATCCATGGCTGTGCGGCCCATGGGCAGGTATCGATGCGACCGAATATTGTGCACGGTGAAGGCCAGCCATTTTCCAGTCTTGCGGTACGCGCCGATCTTGAACGCGCTGCCAAGATTGAAGTAGTCCTGAAAGTGCACGCCATCGATCTCGGGATGCTTTTCAAGCCAGGCGATCACTTTCGTATCCACCCGCACCGGATAGAGGAACTGGTTCCATCGGTACTGCGCATTGCCCATTGCGCTCCGGTCAGGGTAGGAAGGCAAGACGCATTGGACCGGATAAGGAGCACAGCGGAAGGGCTTGTCCAAAGCAGTGGACGCGAGCAGTTCAACCGCGACCTCGCACTCGCTGCCGCAGCGATGAACTGCCATCAGCACTTCCCGGACATAGGTTGGATGGCCGCCGGATTCGCACGGAGAAACCATGAGAACCTTACATGCCATCGGATCCTCCGCAGCGCCCCTGTTGGTTGCACGTCATGCCGGCCAATTGAAGCATGCTCTGAAACCGGCTGCACACGGCGCTCTTCATGAAATGTTCGCGCGCATAGGCCAGGCCGTTCTGCGAAAGGCCCCTGCGAAGATCGGAATCTCTTGCGAGCCGATTCACGGCCGCGGCCAGTGTCTGCTGCGCTTCGGAGGTCACGGTCAATCCCGCATTGGCATTCTCAATCAACTCGAGCGAGGCCAATCCTGCCGGGCCGAATCCGAGAATCGGTCTTCCACTGCTCAGGTACTGTGCCAGCTTGGTTGAGACCGAGAGCCGCGTAAACGCCGACTCGTCGTGATCGAAGGACTCGACGTGAATCAGCACGTCGCTCTCTCGCAGTGCGTCCATCACATCGTTGGGAGCGAGAGTTGCGACTTGCGCGCCCGCTAGAGCAGACGGTGACAATCGATGCTTCCGGATATCCTGCTCCGGCGCAAAGATTCGGAGCGCTCCGCCTGCCGCCTTGACGCATTCGGCGATGGGTGCGAGCGCCTTCCATCGGTTCAGATGAAGGCCGCCAACGTATGTCCAGACCAGACCAGGTGGTGCTGAATCTCTGCGTGCGACAGTCTTGCGAGCGAACTCGCTATCCTCCACGCAGTTCATGAAGCCGTGGAACTCTCGCTGAAATCTGCGCTTGTACTCTCTGGCCATCGCCGCGCCGATGCAAAACCCGAAGGGCGCGCGCTGAAAGAGCCTTTGCAGCAATCGTCTGACCGCGCGTCTCGGAATCGACCAGAGCGTTCCGTCCGCATAGAGCGTGGAGGGCCAGTCGTCCATGAAGTGAGGCACGATGGGAATGTCGCCCGCCGCTTGACTTGCAATCATCGCAATCTTTATGGTCCGCGCATTGCCCAGGCAGGAATAGATCACGGCGGGTTTGAACTCCTGAATCCAGCGCACAGACTGCCTGGACAGGCGGCAGGGCCCGAGATCGTTGATCGCGCGCGCCGCCAGGTGCAGCCGCACACTCAAGCTCCTGAACTCATTTTCAGAGACACCGACCGCGCCGATCTTGTCTGTCATCGGATCGCGCGCTCCGATCGCCCCTTGCACCGCTCGCCTGAGCCAATGTTCCAGAGGAAACGTCGCCTGACCGAGAATGTGACTGTTTCTGCATATGCTCGTATCGGCAGCGGCGTCTGTGAAAGCCAACTGTCCGAGCGCATCCGGATCCCATCCCGAGAACAGGTTCGCGACCGTCATCCCCTGCGCGCCAGTTCGTCGAAGAGGGTCGATGCCTACCATCAGAACGCGCGGATGATCTTGTGGTTTGGGAGAGAGCGTCATTGTGCCGGGACGTCTGCCTGAATGAGAGGCGCATCGGCGAGCGAGGCAGCCTGCTGCGAAGCCGTCTTCCGATCCAGCTTCCGATCCGGTTTCATATCGGCCTTCTGGCTCGCGTCTCCCGCGGAGAACGAGTATCCGAATGCGACACCCATGAGGAAATACACAAAGGAGAGAACCGTGAAGAGCACGGTTGCGCCCTCGCCCGATTCGTAGAAGAGGAATCCGCCCAGGTAGACGGCAATGGGCAGCGTGACCCTCGCTCTCTCGCGGAAGCCGCGAGTCAGGACCGTCCTTCGCAGCCATATCCACGCAGCCGCGACGTGAGCCAGTGCGCCGAGAATCCCGATCGAGTAAAGGATTTCAATATATCCGTTGTGTGCATGCACCAGCTCTCCCGACGCCTCACCGAAGAACCTTCGCCCCGGCCCGCTGCCAACCAGCGGCGAGGTCCAGAATTGGTTCATCGCCTGTTCCCAGAGATCGAAGCGTCCGCCTGAAAAGCCATGCAATGCTCCCGCGTCCAGGGCCAGATCATCGGGCGATGTGCTCATGTGCAGGTACTTCAGAAAGAAATCTTCTTCGTATTGCTCCAGGATGCGGCCGCCCGTAGCCTCGTATGCCGCAAACAGCGTCCCACTCAGCACCACACAGGCCGTCAGCAGGCGAAGGTTGCCGCGCCGGCGATGGGCCTTAAGAAACTGCAGCAGCAGAATCAGCGTCGCCATGCAGGCAATCCCCGCAAACACCAGAGGCTTGTGGAAGGCAATGAACACTTCAAGCGCACACGCCGCCGCGCCCAGCAGCATCTCCATCGAGACGCGCGCCGCCAGCAATGCTGCGCACAAATACCAGCAGAAGCCGAAGAGAATGAAGACCTCAACTGGCCATCCGACTCCCAGTGTGGGGAACGAAGCGCCCATCTCCACATCCGGCATCGCGTACTTGTACACGGCGACCACTGCGCCTACGCGGGCCATGGTCCTCAACGTCCATACCGCAGCTTCCGGGGTTCTGCCGATGCCGCATCCGGCAAGTCCGCAGAGGATGGCCTGGCACAGACTGACATAGAGCCACGGCGGCGGCGAAGTCGTGAACCAGAACATCGACCCGAGCACCAGAATCCCTGCGTAGACGCCCAGGCAGAAGAGGAGACGATTGCGCAACTGCCGCGGAACTCCAGGCAACTCGTAGAGCTGGTAGACCGCGGTGAGCGCGATCAGTCCCGCAATCGGAACTGCCTTCGCCACATAGGTGACGAGCAGGGGTACGAGTGTGCTGTAGGCCCATTCGTTGCCGCCAATGCTGATGGCAAGCGAGAGCAGCGCGCCCAGCGCCAAGCCGCGCCAGTTCCTGGTTGCGGATGAAGCCGCGCGCTCCCGCACGACTGTTTCGCAGATGGGCGCAATCGGCACATCCCTCATCGCACCACTCCAACTCCAACCAGTTCCTCATACACGCTGAGCAGTTGTGCTTCCACGCGGACCGGATCGTTTCTCACCGTTGCAGCAAAGCGCGCCTCCCGGCTCAGCTTCGCGGCAAGCCTGTCGTCCTTGAACACGCGCGCCACCTGCCACGCGAGCAGCGCAGAATCGCTCGCCGGAAAGGTCAGGCCCGAGCGTTCGTCCTCAAGAATGCTGGTGGTGCCGCCCGCGTTGGATGCCACCGAGGGTGTGCCCACCAGCATGGCCTCCTGCAGTGCGTTACTGCTGTTCTCAATGAACGACGGCATCGCATAGCAGTGCGCTCTCTGCAACTGACGCACAATGGCGTTGCCGTCGAGATGTCCCAGAAAGGTCACCGCATTCGCGAGGCCGAGCCGGTCGATCTGGTCCAGAACGAACCGCGCGTAATCGTTCTGCGGGCGCGGCAGAAATCCATCGGCGGCGATGTTGACGCAAACATCCGGAAAGACATCCCTTAACCGGTACACCGCTTCGATCAGAACATGGACCCCTTTCAGCGGCTCGCATCCGCTGGTCGTAAAGATCTGGCGCGGCCTGCAGCTTTCGATCGACCACGGCGCCGCCTGATAGAACTCGGCCCTCATCACCTCGTCCACGCGCCGATAACGCACGTCCTGACGATAGGCGCAGGCCCACGCGCGGTCCCACCCCGTTCTGCCCATCACCGTGTCGGCGGCGCGCAGAATCGCCTCTTCATAGGGAATGCGCATGCGGAATCCCTTCCAGCGTTCAAGACACCGCGCGCGCAATCCGATGGCGCTCCGGATCGCTCCGTGCAATTCGGCAGGCAAGAGATCGCCAAAGGCATTGGCCGCGTACGGCGTCATCAGACCCTGAATCGAGACAGCAAACGGCACAGCGCTTAACCCCCACGCCTTGATCAACCCGAACTCCGATTCGGTTCCGTGCACATGCACAACGTCTGGCTTCCATTCGCGAAGGATGGAGGCATACTTCGCGAGTTGCCGCCGGATCGGTACCCGATCCCGGTAACTGCCAAGGTAGCTCCAGATCGCCCTGCGCAAGGGAGTCTTCACCACAAAGTACTCCACCCCATCCTTCTCAAAATGAGCATCGCGCCAACCGGCGCTCGCAACGATGGCCACTTTGAGATCGCTCCTCCTCTTCAACCGATCGAGCAGCACACTCATCCACCAGCCGGTGCCGCCGGATGCGGGCAGCCCCAGATGTTTGCCTGCTTCAGGCATCGGAATATTGGTGAACCAGAGAACTCTCACGGCAGCTCTTACGCCACCGCCCGAGCGGCAGGAGCCAGTTTCCTGTAGGTTGCAATCACGCTGTGGCCTTTGGGTCGGAACGCATCCTCTGAAAGAAGCGGCGACACGCCCAGCGCGAGCAGGTCCGCACACCTTCCCGTAATCCTCGATCCGATTGAGCGATCGACAAAGACCGGCTTCCTGCCGAGCATTCGATCGAACTGGCGCCTGATCATCGCGCTTGCGCAGGTTCTCTGGTGAATCGCCGCCAGAGGCTCATGCTCCAGCGCAACCAGGCTCAACGGATAGATCCCCGCAAGAGCTTCAAGCGTCTTATCCGGCCAACGCGTCAGATGATGGGGCGGAAGATTCAGGAAAGCATTGGGAAGATACTTGAGGTAGCCTTCGTTGCTTGGCAGCGCGTGGATCAGCAAGCCTCCCGGTTCAAGGCATTCAATGCAGGCAGACAGGAAGGCAGCCGGATCGGAAACATGTTCCAGCACCTGAAAGGTGCAGACCACCTGGTAGGCCGCGCGGTGCGTCGATGCGTGGTCGTACACCGACTGCGTAAGCACATCGAGGCCTGCGCTCCTGGCCGCAGTGGCCGCGGTTTCGGAGTACTCGAGGCCCGTGTAAATGCACTCGGGAATGCTCCTCGCGAACCAGCCCGCCCCGCATCCGATCTCAAGAACGCGCGCACCCGGCGGAATCCGCTTCCTGGCCATTGCGTACTCGACCTTGTCCTTCAGGTAATACCATTTGAACGATTGCAGGCTCTCATAATAGGCCTGCGATCCCGGCAACGCCGGATCAAAGAAATAGAGCGAACAGTTGGAGCAGCGTTGCACGCGGATGCGCGCAGCCCCGTGAAGCTCCTGCCGCACCAGTTCCCGCCGATTCTCTCCATAGAGCTCCAGGATGGAATCGACAGCGATGTTCTCCTCGGTCGACGTATCGGCGCTTCCGCACAGGATGCATCCTGTTTGCGCAACGATTTTCGCTCGCTTGAACTTCATGGGTTCCCTCACTTGCGGGTTTCCGCAGCTACCTTTGCCATTACGCCTGAGCCGCGCCCGGCGCCACATGGCGACGAAAAAACATCCCCACGTAGATCAAGCCGGGGCCCAGCACCACCGCGATATACAGAACCGTCATCGACCACACCGCGCCGGACAGCCCCGTGGTGGGAAGCACCCGGAGGATGCAGCCGATCGTCAGCAGTCCATAGAGGATGCAGGTGTTGATCTGGAACCAGAGCACGTGCGCCGCATTGAGCAGCATGCTGATGGGCGCGCTCACCGCCGAAGTAATGGACCAGACGGCGAACCCGGCGATCAGCCAACCGGGTGCGACGATCGCTCCGTGCGTCCAGTGGAGAAGAATCGGTCCGCCGAACAAGGTGAATAGAATTGCCGGCACGGTCGCCATCAGCGCGTTGACCGCCATGGCTCGCTTCAGCGCACGCGGAATCCATTGCCAGTCGCCGCGCCCCAATGCATCGCCAAAGGCCGGCCAGAGCGGCATGGTCACGTAGGCCACCAGCATGGGAATGGCCGAAAACAGCCGCTGCACCACCGCGTAAACGCCCACCGCCGCGGGTCCGAGAATGTGCGCGATCAGGATGTTCTGCGAATCGTAAGCCAGCGCGCCGGCGATTCCCAATCCAAAGAAGAGCATGCCTTTCTGAAGCAGGTCCCTGCCGATCTCCTTGTCGAACCCATTGACCGACGGCCGCAGGTCAGGCCTTTGCAGTGTATAAAGAACGATGCTGTTGGCCAGCGCGGGAATCAGTGGAACACCGCCGATGATGGCAACCAGCCAGGGAATGCGCGCGTGGTGCGTGGCGGCGAAATAAATTCCGGCAAACGAAAGGAGGCTGCCCAGCGTGGTCCACAGATTGGAGATGTAGCCCTGCTGCAGCGCCCGCTGTACCTGCTGGCCCAGGTTGACTGGAATGCCGATCGCATAGAGCGCCACAAATACCAGGATTGCGGTCTGAATCTCTGCCCTGTCCTTCAACTGCGCAAGGCCGAGGACAGCATCCCAGTGAATCCCGCGAGCGGAGATCGGAAAGCCAACAAGAACCAGAATCGCGATCCCGCAAAGGCACACCAGCACGCTCGAGATGGCCCTCTGCGCGTATCCCGAATCCCCTCTGCCCTCGGCCTGGCTGACGGCGCCCACCAGGCCATTGCCCAGCCCAAGATCCGAGAAGCGGAGAAAAGCCATCAGCGAGGAGAGCGACATCCAGGCCCCGTATCGTTCCGGCCCGAGATAGTGAACCGTGAGCGGCACCGTAATCAGAAACGCCAGCAAGCCGGAGGCGCCGGTCATCGGCCCGGTGACCGCGCTCAACAGGACCTTGCGATAGCGCTCTCTTGAACGTCCCGCGGGCAGGCTGACATCGACGGGACGAAGGGTCAGCGCCGATCGCACCTGTCGCCAATCGAGTATTTGCAAGATACCGGCCGAGGTCATGAGATGCTCAAAGTTTTCAAAGTCCAGAGCGGCAAAAGATTGAGGAGCAGCGAATCCATATCGCCAAGTACGCCCGGTTACTCGGCCTCTGCGGCAATGAATCCATGTAAATGGCGAAGAATTCCCATGCCCGCCGCCTTGGCAAACCGGGCTCGATTCGATTCGCCGCGAAGCTTGTCCGTCACAATCCATCCCAACGAGCCAAGGAATGAGAAAAAGGCGCCCAGAAGCACCAGGACGGCGCGATGCGGCGCCGACTTCCATTCCGGCAAGTCGGGAGCGTCGAGCACCTTGACGGTCGGAATCTCTTTTGCCTCCTGCACGCGGGCCATCTCGTACTGCTTGCTCAGCAGTTCGTACACGACCTCCTCGGTGGTGACCTGGCGGTAGAGATCGTAGTAGGTCAAACCCAGAATGGGCAGCTTGCGGATGGAAGGAATCATCTGGTCGGCCGCAAGATCCTGGCCGTCCGCTTTTTCTCCCATCCCCCCCGCTTTGCGCACCTGCCGCCGCAGCTCATCCACGCGCCCGCGCATCTGGCGCACCCGCGCATTGTCGTCGGTATACGTGGCTCGCAGCGCGGACAAATCGCTCTCCGCCACAACCAGCTCGGCCTCGAGCTTTCCTGCCGCCTCCACCGTTGCCTCGCCCTGCTTCTCCATGTCCAGCGTTGCATTGCGGCTGGAAAAATCGCTCAGCCGGTGCGCGCTCGCGTCGAGGCTTGCCTTCACGTCCTTCAAACGGTTCTCAAGGAACTCCCGCTCGCGGCGCGCCGACGAGGTACTGATGTTGTTGCCGAGTTTGTCTAGTTCCTCCACGTACGCCTGCGCCATGTCGCGCGCGCGTTCGCGGTCGTGGTCCATCACCGTGATGGCGATGATGCCGCTCTTCTTGTCTTCGGCGAACGAGATGCGCCTGCCCAGGGTCTTGCGTGCGTCGAAGTAATAATCGTCTCCGTAGACCTGCAGCAGATTGAAGCGCTTGATGATGTCGTCCTGAGCGGTGCGGCTGGTGAGTATGCCGATTGCGGTTGCTCCGGGGGTGCGCTGGTTCAACAGGCTGGCGCCGGCGCCTGCAACCATCAGGCCCGCGCCCGACAGGGCGCTCAATGAAGATGTGCTTGAAACCGATTGCTGTTCCGGCGGCATCAACTCGGCCGTTGAAATATATTCGTTGGGAATCAGAAACGCAACGCCCAGCGTGATCACCGCGCCGATCGCTGTCACCGTCAGAACGGTGCGGCGGCGCTGCCACGCACCCCGGATGATTTCGGCGACCGGAATCTGCGACGGCTGCAATGCCTCGCTCTGTTCGATTTCTTCCTGGGTTTTCAAGCTCAATCTCCGTTGATTCTGTCGTGACGCTGCGCGGAACAGCGGGCTCAGAAGATGCCGGCGATCGCTCCGGTAATCGCGACCGAGGACATGATCTGCGCCGCCGAAAGCACGTTCTTCCAGGCCTGGGAACCAACCGCCTTTTCTGGCACAATGAGGGAATCGCCCGGCTGCATTTGTGTGCTCAGAGTGCCGCCGCCCGGCCAGATGCCGCCGCGCCCCACCACCGAACCGTTGGCCCGCACAATAAAAGCCGCTCCCTTGTCGCCGGAGTGGGTCGCTCCGCCGGCCTGGCGCAGGTACCACGCCGCGTTTCTGCCCGGCACATACGTGATGGCAGTGGCGTTATATACCTGGCCGCTCACCAGCACAAAACTCTGCCGCTTGGGGATCACCAGGGTGTCGCCGGCGCGCAATTCCACATCCGCCGCCGTGTTCTGCCATGCGCGCAAGTCGGCGAGGATATTGATGACCATCCTGCCGCTGGCGGGATGGTTGCGCAGCGCCTGAAGCACCTGATCGCGCTGCTGCTGGGCGGCCTGTTGCAACTCCGCCTGGTCCTGGCCCGAGACCAGCCCCGGCTTGAAATCGAGAGGCGTTGTCTCAATGCGCCGAATCATCTCCTGCCGCGTCTTCTCGGCCAGTTCCTTCACCTGCACTCGCTCCAGCACCGCCCCGGCCGGGTCGGCGTCGGCTCGAAATCTGCCCGCGCGCATGAGCGCGGAGCTCAACCGCTCACCCTCTTCTATGCCATAGCTGCCAGGATGCTCCACCTCGCCGGTAATCACCACCGACGCGCCGATATCCTGCCAGCCCGCCAGTTGCCGTATGCTCACAACATCCCCCGGTTGCAGCGCCACATCCGCAGCCTTGTCGCCGTCGACCGCCTTCTCGACATCAACGACGCGATGGCTCAACAGCACCGTTCGTCCATCCTGCACCTGGTAGCTGGAAAGATCGGCTTGCTCCCGGTAAGCGCTGCGCTTGAAATTGCCCGACCTGCGCACCAGGCCGGCCACTGTCATCCCCTGCGACATCGGGTACGCGCCCGGGCGCAGCACTTCTCCCTGAATCGAAACCTCGGGCTTGTCAATCTCATAGCGGCCGAAGATGCGGATCAGATCGAAGGGCTTGAGCAGAATGGTCTCGCCGCCCACCAGCACGCTCGATACATCGAAATTGATGGTCTCCGGCCGGTAGTCCGGCGGATCAAGTCGAATAAGTTCGGCGTGATCAGCCGGCTCCGGCATCACGTCCTGGTAGGAGTGCAGCAGATCCGCAATGGTCATTCCGTCGCGGTAGGGATACTTCCCAGGACGGAAGACGTGGCCATCAAGATAAACCGCCTGCTCGTTGTAGGGCAAAATCTGCGCGAGCACGATGTCGTCCTTGTCCTGCACGCGAAATGCGGCCAGGTTCTGCTTCACGTCCTGCGGATTGTCCGTCAGTTCAAGGGTAAGCATGGTGCGGCGCTCGTGCGCTTCCACGCGCTCCACGTCGATCTGCTTTAAGCTGGCGGCGCTCAGCACGCCGCCCGCAAGATCGATCACCTGGTCCAGCCCCTGCTCGCCGTTCAATTCGTAGATCGCGGGGCGATGCACCATTCCTTCCACCGTGACCTGGGCTCCGGCAGGCGGCACAAGCAACGTGTCGCCGGGAAGCAGACGGTCCACATCCGAGCGGACGCCCCGCAGCAGAAAATCGTAGAGGTCGATGTCGCGCACCAGGCGCTTGCCGCGATACTGGCGCAGGATGCGCAGCGATCCGCGGCTGGTCGGCCCGCCGGCTGCAAACAGCGCGGCAAGCGGCGTCGACAGCGAGCTCACATCGTAGGCGCCTGGGCTTTGCACGTCGCCCACCACGTACACCCGCACCGTGCGCAACCGGCCCAGCGAAATCTCGACATGTTCGCCCTGGTACTGCGTGTTCAGCGCCTTCTGAATCGCGCTCTGGGCCGCTGCAATCGTGAGCCCGTCCAGAGCGATCGTGCCTGCCTCGGGCAGCGCGATCTGGCCTTGCCGGTCGATGAATACGTTGAGGCGATCGGAGTGGCCGCCCCACACATTCACCACCAGGCTGTCTCCCGGTCCGAGCACGTAGTCGGGGCCGGCGGGAAGATCCATCGGCAACTCGTTCGCGTTCTCTGTGCCGATCAGGAAGGCCTCACTGCCAAACCGATGCATCTTTCCGCCCGCAGATGGAATCTGCGTGTAGAGATCGTGCAGCGACGGCAGGTCTCCATACGGGCTGGCCCGCTGGATCTGCTTCGGCTGGTCCTGATTGGTCTCTTCGGCTGGCGCGGCGAGCCTGGTGTGCGGAACGGCCTTCTCGCCGGTGTTTCCGTGCTGAACCTCTTCGCTCCTCGCTGGAACCATGCGCGGGCCGGCCGATTCTGCTTCCGGCAACGGGTTGCCGTTCGCCTGCGCCGGGGCCTGCGTGTTGCCGGCGTCCGCCGCCATTGCCGTGTTCTCGCTCCCCGGCGCCGCTGTTTGCGCGGTGCTGTCGGGAACCGCAGGCTGGGGATACGTGCCTTGCGCCGCGATCCTGCCGCACACAAGCGCTGCCAGCACAGCGCTGAACAGCAAGCGCACGATCCGCTTCCGGCCTGACGGCCAGTCAGAACTCCTCTGCATTTTCAGCACGGCTTTACTCTTCCTCAAACAATTGAAAGATTGGAATTGAATGATCCGCCGGTGCGGTTTGGCGGCCATTAGTTCAGAAGTGCTGCCGGGGTAAGGCGCGCCGGCCTCGCGGCCTCTGCCTGTGCGTGAGGGATCTGGACCGCATGCCACGTCGCGTGCTCTGTCCTCAACGACAGGGCCGTCTTCAACAGCTCCGACCCGGGGTTGTAATCGGGAATGGCTTCCTTCAGCAACAGCAACAGGCTGGCCACATCCTGCGCATCGGCAATGACCTCCAGCCGGTGCAGAAACGCTTTGATCTCGGCCGCGTCGAAGCTGGGCTGGCTCACGTAGCTCCTGATCTTGGCATGCGCCGTCGGAGCCAGGTTCTCATCGCCGAGGTTCAGCTCTTCAAACATCTTCTCGCCGGGCCGAAGACCGGTGTATTGAATCTCGATGTCCCGCTCCGGTTCGAGGCCCGAGAGCAGAATCAGATTCTTTGCCAAATCCGCGATCCGCACCGGCTCGCCCATCTCCAGCACGAGCACCTCGCCGCCCTTGCCGATCGCGAAAGCCTGCAGCACCAGTTGCGCCGCCTCGGGAATGGTCATGAAATAGCGTGTAATCTCCGGGTGCGTCACGGTCACAGGCCCCCCCGCCGCGATCTGCTCCTTGAAGGTCGGCACCACGCTCCCGTTGCTGCCCAGCACATTGCCAAAGCGCACCGCGACAAACTTGGTGGCGCCCTCCAATTGAAGCCCTCGAATCAGCATCTCCGCCGTCCGCTTGGTTGCGCCCATCATGCTGGTCGGGCGCACGGCCTTGTCGGTCGAGATCATGACAAAGTCCTCCACGCCGTGTTCCAGCGCCGCGCGCGCCACGTTCCAGGTGCCGAAGATGTTGGTTTCAACCGCGGCAAAGACGTGCTTCTCCATCAGCGGAACATGCTTGTAGGCAGCCGCGTGGTAGAGAATCGACGGCTGATAGTGCGCGACCACCCGATTCAGGCTCTCGCGACGCGTGATACTCCCAATCTCCGGAAAAAAGGCGATCTCGGGAAAGCTCTTCGCCATCTCCCGTTCCAGATGAAATAGCGGCGTCTCGGCCTCGTCGAATCCAATCAAGGCCACCGGGTGGAAGCGCACAATCTGCCGGCAGATCTCCGATCCGATCGAACCCGCGGCGCCGGTCACCATCACCACCCGGCCCTGAACCCGCTCCCGGATGCGATCGAGGTCAAGCTGCACAGGCTTTCGGCCCAGCAGATCCTCGACCGCAACCTCCCTGATCTGTTTGCCGAGTTCCCTGCCCTTGACCAGTTCTCCCAGGCTGGGCACCATCCTGTACTCCACGCGGGCCTCGGTCGCGAGCCTCAGAATCCGTACCATCTCCTCGCCGGTAGCCGACGGAACCGCGATCAGGACGCGGCGCACCGCGTATTTCCCGGCCAGCGAGCCGAGATCTTCGCCTCTTCCCAACACGCGCTTGCCGTCCAGAACCAGGCCCAGCTTGGCCGGATCGTCATCGACAAAGCCCACCACGTCGCAGTTCAATGAGTGGTTCTGCCTGAGCTCTGCCAGCAGAGCCAGCCCCGCGGCGCCGGCGCCATACACCAGGGTCCGCGTCTCTTCTCCCCGCCCCCGCCGGCGATTGGCAGCGCCGATCGCCAGCCGCACAACCAGCCTTCCCCCCAGGGTCAGCAGGCAGGAGAGCAGCCAGTCCAGCACGTACACCGAGCGCGGAATTGCCGGGGCTGCCATCCACTTGAGCAGAATCACCCCACCCATCATCGATCCCGCCGAGTTCGCGGCCACGATGCGCAACGCGTCAAACGGAGAGGTATGCCGCCAGCTTGTCCGGCTCACCGACCCCAGCAGAAAGAAAGCGCACTTCGACACGGCCCAGACGCACAGGGCCACCCGCATCGGGTCAAAAAGCTGGGCCGGCAACGCACCGTCAAACCGCAGTTCGAATGCCAGCACTGCAGCGGATGCAAACGCGGCCAGGTCGAGCAGGTTGACCGCAAACCACCGCCGCATGCGCTGCGCCTGAAACTGTCGCGTGGCTGGTGACTTCGGAATCATTCGAACCTCCTCGAAACCTGACTGCTGCTCTTGCTGCCGATTTGCTTCTGCTGCTCGCACTACGCGCCCTCCCTGGAGGTCGTCCGCTCCGCCTGTGAAGAGGAATACGTCGAACTCCCCGTCGCGAGCAGGTCGAGCCAGAACCTGGTTTGCGCACGGTGCGCTTCCATGCCGTTGGCGGAGGCACCGTTGCTGCCGCCGATCAGGCTCGATATGCCCCTATGGGTCAACGCGGTCATAATCAGCGCGGAGGTCAGCATGGTTGGCTCGAGTTCACGGATCTTCCCTTCACGGGTGCTGGTCTCGAGATAGCAATGGATCGCCGAAATCACGGGCGAAAAGTGCTCTGTGCAAAATCTGCCGGCCTTCGCATTCATCTCAAGAAACGCGACCGCGACCAAGCGCAGCAGCTCCGGACGGTAGTTCACGGTATCCGCGAGCAGCTCCAGAATCCGGGGCAGCACGACCTCCGGTGCATCGCCGCGCGCGATCCCTTCCATCAGTTCGCGGTTGAGCTTCAACCCCGCGCAATGCGAACGCAGCGCCGACCAGAAAAGATCTTCCTTGTGATCGAAGTGCCGGTACAGTGTGTTCTCGCTTACATCGGCAAGATGCGCGATTTCACGAGTGGTGGTGCCGTGATAGCCCTGGCGCGCAAACAGCCGCCCGGCCGCATCCACGATCCGATCCACCTTTACCGATCTCTTCAATTGAACGGACATTCGATCCTGACTCCACGCTGCGCAGCGAGGCGAGCGAGAGCTTGCGCCGAACCTCGGCGACGCGTCAAAGGGATTCTTTCCTGGTCAAGGTCATTCGATTCAAGCGCCGTCGGCGCTCAACTACGAATTGGTTCCAGGTCTTCGCCGTCCACCTGCATGGCCGCGTGCTGGTTGATCAATTGGACCGTCAACACAAACCGAAGCCCGCTGCTCCGCCGCACCAGTGTCCCTTCGACACCCTGCATCAGGCCGCTGCGGATGCGAACGCGTTCCCCGGCAACCAGCTCGTTGTACGGTTCAACCCGCTGCCTATCGAGGCGCGTGCGCAGAAACTCGATCTCCGCGTCGGGAAGCGCCACCGGCCCCCTGCCGTTGCCCACAATCTGAATGACCCCAGGGGACTCGAGCACCTTGCCCCGCTCTCTGGGCGCAATGTGCGCAAACAGGTAGGAGGGAAACAGCGGCAGCATGAGCTTCATGCGCTGCCGGTTCTTCCACACATGGACGGTTTCAAATGTGGGAAGAAACGACTCGACTTCCCGCAATGCAAGCTGCTTGGCGGCCGACTTCTCATGCTGCGGAAAGGTGCACACCGCGTACCAATGGCGCTCCGGCGCAGGTTCCACAAGGGCAAATCCCCTCAGCCTTTCTCCCCATGCTTCCGGACCTGCGTAACTGAGACTCACCGCGTACCTCTCGATCAACCAGCCAACCCACTCGATAGAATCCGGCCGCCATGCAAGGCTTCGCCATTCTGACTGAGCAAACGCTCTTCGCTCAGCCAGCCATCCCGTCATCCAACCTGGCCTGCACCAGGCCAGCTTCCAGGCATCCTGCAATCGCCCTCGAACCAGATTGAAATCATGCCTGGTCAAGAAAAAGAGTAAGCCGATACTGACGCAATGAAAAGCGACAAGATGCGTCAACCCGTGTCAAATGGCGTCGAGGACCCGAAGCCAAAACGCTCTCCCTTTGGACTACGACTCATCCCACCGCGCCGGCCGGCTCGAATCGCTTCTCATCGCTACTCAACCCCTGCGTGTGCAATGAGTTGGGAATCCTCGGCAGCGGCGGTAGCATCTGCGCACTCATCTTGACGCCGAGGGCCCACCCATTCCGAGGGCCCACCCATTCCTTGAGCACCGCAGACGGAACCTCGAATCGATGCGGAGATTTTTTTGCCGGAGTGGCGCCCCGAGACGCTCTCGTGAATCTAAGCCATAGAGACGGTGTGAGCCGCGCCAAAACGTCCGGTAGCTTGCCCTGCCGCGGACATTCTCGCTACTGTTATAAGGACGCGTTCGCACGTGCGACGGATGAAAGGAATGTGAAGATGTCAGCATCGGAAACAACAGTTGCAAACGGCCCCGCCAATCAGCCGCTCACGGAACTCAAGGCCTGGAAGGACCTCCAGGCGCACTATGAGCAGGTGCATGGTCTGCATCTGCGCGAGTTGTTCGCATCGGATCGCGAGCGCGGCGAGCGGCTGACTGCCGAAGCACTGGGCCTGTTCTTCGACTACTCAAAGAACCGCATCACCGACGAAACCGTGAAGCTGCTGATCGAACTGGCGCGTGAGTCAGAACTGCAAGCCCACATCGACGCCATGTTTCGCGGCGACAAAATCAACTTCACGGAGGGCCGCGCCGTGCTGCACATCGCCCTGCGTGCGCCCAAAGGCGAAGTAATTCTCGTCGACGGCAAGGATGTCGTGCCCGATGTGCATGAGGTTCTTGACCGCATGGCGGCCTTCTCTGAGCGCGTTCGCAGTGGCGCGTGGAAAGGCCACACCGGCAAGCGCATTCGCAACGTCATCAACATCGGCATCGGCGGTTCAGACCTCGGTCCCGTGATGGCCTACGAGGCACTCAAGCATTACAGCCAGCGCGACCTCACCTTCCGCTTCGTATCCAATGTGGATGGCACGGATTTTGCGGAAGCGGTCGTCGACCTCGACCCCGCGGAGACGCTCTTCATCATCTCCTCCAAGACCTTCACCACCCTCGAAACCATCACCAACGCGCAATCGGCCCGCGCCTGGTCAGTGAATGGCCTGGGCGGTGACGAATCGGCTGTCGCAAAGCACTTCGTCGCCGTGTCCACCAACGCAGCGGGCGTTTCCAAGTTCGGCATCGACACCGCCAACATGTTCGGCTTCTGGGACTGGGTCGGCGGGCGCTACTCCATGGACTCGGCCATCGGCCTGGCCACCATGCTGGCCATCGGACCGGACAACTTCCACGCTATGCTCAGCGGCTTTCACCAGATGGACGAGCACTTCCGCACCACGCCCTTCGAGCAGAACCTTCCCGTGCTGCTTGGTCTGCTCAGTGTGTGGAACACCGACTTCCTGGGCGCGCCGACCGTGGCCGTATTGCCTTACGAACAATACCTGAAGCGCTTCCCCGCCTACCTGCAGCAGTTGACCATGGAGAGCAACGGCAAGCACGTCACCGTGACCGGCAGCCAGGTCGATTACGACACCGGCCCTATCTATTGGGGAGAGCCCGGCACCAACGGCCAGCACTCCTTCTATCAGCTCATCCATCAGGGAACCAGGCTCATCCCATGCGACTTCATCGGATTTGGCAACTCGCTCAACCCGCTCGGCCGCCATCACGACATGCTGCTGGCCAACGTGTTTGCGCAGAGTGAAGCGCTCGCCTTTGGCAAGACGCCTGAGCAAGTGAAAGCCGAGGGCACACCCGATTGGCTTGTGCCGCATCGCGTGTTCGAAGGCAACCGCCCGTCGAACACCCTCCTCGCCGATCGGCTCACCCCCGAAATTCTCGGAAGACTCATTGCGCTCTACGAGCACAGCGTGTTCACACAGGGCATCGTGTGGCAGATCAACTCGTTCGACCAGTGGGGCGTGGAACTCGGCAAAGTGCTCGCGCAGCGCATCATCCCGGAACTTGAAAGCCACACCGATCCAGACTTGAAGCACGACAGCTCAACCAACAACCTGATTCGCCTCTACCGCAAACTCAAGGAGTAAGCATGGCGATTCGTGGTTATCGGAAGCCGCTCTACATTCTTCCCTTCGATCATCGCGGCTCGTTTGAAACCGGCATGTTTGGCTGGAAGGGCGATCTGAGTGGGGAGCAAACCGCGCAGATCGCCGCAGCCAAGCAGGTCATCTACGATGGCTTTCAGAAGGCGCTTGCGGACGGCGTTCCCGCTGAGAGAGCGGGCATTCTGGTAGACGAGCAATTCGGCGCCGCAATCCTGCGCAGTGCGTCGGCCAACGGCCACACCTTCGCATGCCCTGCTGAAAAAAGCGGGCAGGAAGAATTCGACTTCGAGTACGGCGAGGACTTTGCCGCGCACATTGAGGCCTTTCATCCAACATTCTCGAAGGTGCTGGTTCGCTACAACCCCGAGGGCGATCCGGTGCTGAACGCGCGCCAATCGGAGCGGCTCAAGCGCTTGTCCGATTATCTGCACAGTGCCAATCGCAGCCTATTCATGTTTGAGCTGCTGGTGCCGGCGGAGCAGGCGCAGCTCGACAAGGTGAACGGCGACAAGAAGGTCTATGACCTGGAGATTCGTCCGCAACTGATGATCGAGACCATCCTGGAATTGCAAAGCGCCGGCGTCGAGCCCGACGTGTGGAAAATTGAAGGACTCGATCGCCGCAAAGACTGCGAGAAGATTGTGGCTGCCGCACAATCCGGCGGCCGCGATGCGGTGGGCTGCATCGTCCTGGGCCGCGGTGAGAATGACCAGAAGGTGCATGAATGGCTGACCACGGCTGCCGAGGTTCCGGGATTCATCGGCTTCGCCGTTGGCCGCACCGACTTCTGGGATCCGATGGTTGCCTGGCGCGCCCAGAAGATTACTCGCGAAGCCGCGGTGAGCCAAATCGCCAGCCGCTATCGCGAGTTCGTCGAAACGTTTGAACGCGCGCGCGCTTAGAGCGATCCGCATTCCGATCACACACATTCCAAACTATATCCAAACGCAAATCACCCAGCCCGAGGGCTGGGTGATTTCCGTTACGCTGTTGGAGTTCAGTTGCGCTTTAACTGCACCCGCTCGTCGACCCGCAGCTCATGCAGCGGTAGCAGCTTCCGTTGCGCACCATGATGGCGCCGCAGGTGCCGCAGCTTGGCGCATCGCCCATGTCATACATCTCGCGCATTGCATCTGCCGCGTGATAGATCCCCCGGTCCTGCAGGGTTGGCACATGCGCAGAGCTGGGTGACTGCGCATACGAAGCGCCATACTCCGGCGCAATGCCGCCGCCACCGGATGTGTTGCCGCCCGCGCCGTTCATCTGGTTCAGCCGCTTGGCAACTTCCTCGGCCAGCTTCTCCAGATGACTCCGCGAAGTCACTTCGTCTTCGTCCGAATCCGCATCGGGAAGCAGGCTGGGCGAAGAGGGCAACTGCGGCGCCTGCGGAGCCAGCCCGGCAAACAGCGTGAGCTGCGTACCCGACAGGAAGCGCAGATTGAGCCAGCGGAAGATGTAGTCCATCAGGCTCTTGGCGTAGCCGATCTGCTCGTTGCCGGTCCAGCCGGAGGGCTCGAAGCGCGTGTGCGCAAACTTCTCGCACAGCACCTTCAACGGCACGCCGTGCTGCAACGCCAGCGAGATCGAAGTCGCGAAGGCGTCCATCAGGCCTGAAACCGTCGAGCCCTCCTTGGCCATCTTGATAAAAATCTCGCCCGGCTGCCCGGTCGGATAGAGGCCCACAGTGATGTAGCCCTCGTGTCCGGCAATCGAAAACTTGTGCGTGATCGATGCGCGCTCTTCCGGCAGCCTGTGGCGTATGGCTCTCGGGGGACCATTCAGATCCTGCGCCGGGTCCTTCACCGGCTCCACCGCGGCTGCGGGCGCGAGCACCGGCACGGCAGCGGCCTTTGCAATCTCCTCCAGCGCATTCTGGAAAGCAGCCGTGGCAGCAATCACCTGCTTCGCGGTCACTTCAAGCTTCTCGCCGATCTTGGCTTCGAGAGCCTTCAAATCGGCCTCGGCAGGCTGTTGGCCCGCGCCCAGGTTGGCCAGCACGCGGCTGCCCACTGCATCCAGGACCGACGGATCCTTCTTTTTCTCATCCATGCTGGTGTTCAATGGCTGCGTGCCCTTTGAGCCGTCGCGATAGATGGCCACGGCCTTGATGCCCTGGCGCCAGCTCTCCGCGTATGCCTCGGCAACGTCTTCCACGCTAGCCTCGTGCGGCAGGTTCACCGTCTTCGAAATCGCACCCGAGAGGAACGGCTGCGCCGCAGCCATCATTTTGATGTGCCCCATGTATTGAATTGATCGCGTGCCCTTGGCCGGCTTGAAGCTGCAATCAAACACCGACAAATGCTCCGGCTTCAATCCCGGCGCGCCTTCAATGGTGCCGGTCGCGTCAATGTAGCTGACGATCGCGTTCACCTGGTCGTTGTCGTAGCCGAGCTTGAACAGCGCGGCCGGAACCGTGTTGTTCACGATCTTGATCATGCCGCCGCCCACCAGCTTCTTGTACTTCACGAGCGCGAGGTCGGGTTCGATGCCGGTGGTGTCGCAATCCATCATGAAGCCGATGGTGCCCGTCGGCGCCAGCACCGTGGTCTGCGCGTTGCGATAGCCGTAGCGTTCGCCGTAGATCAGCGCCATGTCCCAGCACTCGCGGCTCGCATCGATCAGCGCGTCGAGCTGCGGCACGCTGAAGGGCTCGCCGCTGGTGCGCGACTTGCCGATGTTGTTCACCTCGGCGCGGTGCATCCGGATCACGTCAAGGAACGGCTCGCGGTTCACATAGAAGCCGGGGCACGCGCCGCCCTGGCGGTCCACATTAGCCGTCAGCGTTGTAGCCGGCGCGATCGGCGGGCAGTTTGCCGCGATGATCGCCGACTGCAGGTAAGCCTGTCCGCACATGATCGCGGTCAGCACGCCGGCAAAATCGCGTCCGCCCTCTGAGTCGTAGGGCAGGCCGAAGGCCATCAGCAGCGCGCCCAGGTTGGCGTAGCCAAGGCCCAGCGGCCGGTAGTCGTGCGAGTTCCGCGAGATGGCCTCGGTAGGATAGCCCGAATTGTCCACCAGGATCTCCATCGCCGTGATGATCACCGAGATCGAGTGCCGGTAGGCGGAGATGTCGAAGTTGCCCGCCGGAGTTATGTACTTCATCAGGTTAAAGCTGGCCAGGTTGCAGGCCGAGTTATCCAGGAACATGTACTCCGAGCAGGGATTCGACGCATTGATGCGCGCCGTGTTCTTGCTGGTGTGCCACTTGTTGATGGTGGTATCGAACTGCATACCCGGATCGCCGCACAGCCACGTGGCTTCGGCAATCTTGCGCATGACCTCGCGCGCCTTGTACGTCGCCACCGGCTCGTGACTCTTCACCGTATAGGTGCTCACATCGCCATCGGTCTCATACGCGCGCATGAACTCGTCGCTCACGCGCACCGAGTTGTTGGCGTTTTGGAAGAAGATGGACGAGTACGCTTCTGAATCAGGACCGCTCCCGTCATATCCTGCCTTGATCAGCGAAAACGCCTTGGCCTCTTCCTTCGCCTTGCACTCGATGAAGTCCATAATGTCCGGGTGGTCCGCATTCAGGATCACCATCTTCGCCGCGCGCCGCGTCTTGCCGCCGCTCTTGATCACGCCCGCAAACGCGTCAAATCCGCGCATGAAGCTCAGCGGACCCGAAGCCTCGCCGCCGCCCGAAAGCGTCTCCCTCGATCCGCGAATCGTCGACAGGTTCGTCCCTGTGCCCGAGCCCCACTTGAACAGCATGCCCTCGGTCTTGGCCAGCGTCAGAATCGAATCCAGCGAGTCCTCGACGGAATTAATAAAGCACGCCGAGCACTGCGGATTCTTGTAGCCGGTGGCGGAATACCTCACGCCCCCCGTGGCCGGATCCCAGTGCCAGTTCTGCCCGTCGGAGTTGGGCTCCAGCCGGTCGCAACCCACATTGAACCACACCGGCGAGTTGAAAGCCACCTTCTGCGTCAGCAGCATGTGCGCCAGTTCGTCGTGGAAGATCTGCGCATCGCCGGCCGTGGCAAAGTAGCCGCCCGTCATACCCCAGTCGCGCACCGTCTCCGCCACGCGCCCCACCAGTTGCCGCACCCCGGTCTCCCGCTCCGGCGTGCCCATCTGGCCATGCAGATACTTCGAGGCCACAATATTGGTGGCCGTCATGGACCAGTCGATCGGCACCTCAACATCCTTCTGCTCAAAAATCGAGTTGCCCTTGGTGTCGGTAATCGACGCCGTGCGCTTCTCCCACTGGATCTCGTCGTATGGGGAAACGCCATCGGTTGAAAAACGCCGCGTAAAGGTCAGGCCGCGCTGGGTGTAGGGGGTTTGCTGGACGGTGGTGGTTGCCTGCAGCTGGGTCTCGTTCATATAAATCTCCTTAAATCGAAAAATCGGGTGAAAAACCGTCCCGCCCGGCGTAACTCAACCTGGAAGGGGTGACCTCAAGATTGCCTGAAACAGAACTGAAAACGGGGGAAAGGGAAACGGTGGCGCTTTCTCTTCTCTCGAACGACTGATGGCGGTTCTTCACGCCGGGTTTCGTTACAATCCGTTTACAGCCGCAGATGAAAAAGTACCGCTGTCAGTGGTACAAGTCAACAACAAACCACAACATCTTGTATTTTCTTTACATTCCGCGCATCCGTTTTCTAAACACGGCCATTTGCCTGTGGAAAGCTCAAAGGAGGCACGCCGGACGCGGATTTCGCTGATCAAAATTGCTCCAGAATCAATGCAGACGCGCCTGCCGTGCCCACCGCTCTTCCCATTTCAGCCTAGACCCGCCGCCGCCCGCCCACAAGGCGCAGAAACAGTGCAGATTGGATGCTTTTCTGTGGAGATGTGGAGATTCGGGAATTAATCGAGATCAGCGGTGTGGGAGGAAGGTTCTCGATGCGCAAAGTGACGCTTTGCTGGAATCATCTGCTGGTGCAAAACCCTCACGATCCGAATCCCGTCCAGTTTCAGTCTGTAAAACACGACGTGTCTTCCCTGCTCGTGCCTGCGAAGTCCTGCACTGATTGCTTCGCATGACCGGCCCATTTCAGGCTGCTCTGTAAGGAGGAGAAAGCAGGATTCGAACTCTTGAGCGTATCGGATGGCTTGTGCGGCGCCCCACATCCCAAGCGTATAGCGGGCAATCGGGCGAAGGTCGGATTGTGCTGGTGCGGAGACACGGAATTTAGGCAACTTCCTCGGCTTTCCCTACCGCCTGTTCGTCGATATAAGCATAGAGCCGTTCGAAAACGCCATCTTCCGCATCCTCGCTGGCATCTCCCAAAGCAATCGCCGCCCGCAGCGCCGCCATCTTCTCCTCGAACTCCCGCTCTTCCCGCTCCATAATGCGCAAGGCCGTCCGCATCACCTCGCTGGCGTTGGCGTACTTTCCACCCTCCACCCTCGAAGCGACAAACTGGTCAAGTTCCTTGGTCAGGCTCACGTTGCGTGTCGGCATAAGGCACCTCAATCGGAGTATAAGCCGCATTGGCCAACTTTGCCAAACCTCCAAACCACCCATAATCGGCCGCGCCGAGCCCTGAAACGAACATCGGCTGATAGCCTGTCAAAGTGACCGACACCCCGCAAGACAAGCTGAACTGGAACCCCGCTCCACTGCCCCGCCCTATGACCCTGCGCGGCCGCACCATCACCCTTGAGCCCCTCAATGCAGAACGCCACACCAACGCCCTCTGGCAGGCCATCCAGGGCCACGACGAGGTATGGGACTGGCTCTTCGACGGCCCCTACGCCTCTGAAGCCGCCCTCTGCCGCGACCTGGAGGCGAAGCAAACCGGAACTGCTGCCCTCTTCCTGGCCATCCTTCCTGTGGAGACTGGAACCGCGGCCGGCTACGCCAGCTTCATGCGCATGGAGCCGGCACACGGGGTCATCGAGGTGGGCAACATCCTGCTCAGCCCCTCGCTGCAGCGCACCACTGCCGCCACCGAAGCCATGTACCTCATGGCCAGCCACGTCTTCTACCATCTCGGCTACCGCCGCTACGAGTGGAAGTGCAACGCGCTCAATCTGCCCAGCCGCCGCGCCGCTCAGCGCCTTGGATTCACCTTCGAAGGCATCTTCCGCCAGCACATGATCATCAAGGGCCGCAGCCGCGACACCGCCTGGTTCTCCATGCTCGACAGCGAATGGCCCGCAAGGAAGCAAGCCTTCGAGTCCTGGCTAGCCCCCGCCAATTTCGACGAAGGCGGCAGCCAGCGGCAGTCCCTGGCCGAATTCTCAGACCAGACTTAGGCTACGCAGAAGCTAACCGAGCCTCATTGATTCGGACTCGGCTTGGGAGCCGTCGTTGCGCCACTCGTTCCAGAAGCAGCCGGGCTGGCTGGCTCCGGGGTCGTCTTGCCGCCGGTAGTAGAGTCCGCAGATCGATCTTTCGGAGCTGGCGCAGCAGCCTTTGCGCAGGTTGAAACATCGTCCGGAATCTGTCCATAAGACATGGGCAGACTCGGCAGCGGCTGAGTCGCTCCCGACGCGCTCCCGCCAGCCGCCGTGGCGCCGGCCTTGGAAACAATAAAAAAGACATTCGTCTTCGGAGCAATCGCCAACTGATCCGCGGGACACGCAGCCACCTTGAGGTCAAAATCCAGCTCCGTGTCAGTGGTTGCAGTTTGGTTGGTGAGCGCAAACACGCCGGTCAATGCCTTGCCGGATGAGTCTGTGACCGAGGCCGTGCCACCCTTCAAGTACTTCCCTGCGATCACGCCTTTCACCGTGCTACCCAGGGCGAGCCAGGAAAAATCACCGGCCGGATAAGATGTCCCGTCCGCTTTTTTGAACGTGACCAAACTAACAATCGGAGGCACATCCTGCGTATTCACCGTCATGTCGCCGCCGATGACAACGCGCAGATTACTCAGGTTCAAACCCTGTATCAACGCCAACAGTGTCTTACAAACATCCTCCTGGTCGCTGCATTGATTGTTCACTGCATCCAGCGCTTGAATGTCCGAGTTTTTCGGTGCACCAGTCTTGTCTCTTCCCGTTGCGTCAATCAATTTCAGGATCGACTTGCGGTACTTGGGATCGGCCAACGCCTCTTGCGGCCTGAAAAACACCGCCGGATCGTCAAGGTACATTTTCTTGAACGATGAAGTAAGGAAGTACTGAAGTGGGAAGAAGGCCACAACAGTCTCGGACGACTGCTTGGTAATGATCTTGTTGTTCTCATAGGCATGGCTCGCCAGGTTATTCACCGCGGAGAGCGTCAGATCGGGCCAGCGCTTGTTGAGCGCGGGAACCAGCCCTCCATTCCACCCATTGAATCCCTGCGAAACAATCGGCGTAAAAACCGGGCTGAATGCCGTTGCGACCGTGCCAATATCGGAAATCAGCCCGACAATCAGGTTGCGTTTTGTGAACGGCTGCTGAAAAAGAACTTCGTCGCGAAGCATGGCCCCGTTCACGCTCGATACATGGGAGGGACAACTGCCCGAGTTCTGCGATTGCGTTGAATCGTCGCAATTGTCCCTTGTGCTTTGCGCCCCGGCACCCGACCCATTCGTCACTGGCTGGCCCGGCGCGGGTTGGCCCGTTGACGGCTGGCCCGGCGCTGGCGGATTACTCGTTTGCCCGGATTTGTTCGCGCTCGCGGATCCAAACATCCATGCCGAAGTATCGAGATACACGCTGTGTATGACCAGCGACTCATCTGGACTGTGGTTTGCGACTGTCATCCTAACGACCGCGTAATTTTTCGATATTTCCGTTCCAAAGATATGCGCGGCGATCTTCGGCGGAATCAAAACGGCGTCTACCGTTACACTCGTGCCGACAGTCACTGCGGCTGTCACTTTCGGACAATTGCTTTGGCAGGGATCTTGTGTTCCTGTGCTCTGCGCTGTCAGAGCGGCGGAAACCACCATGCTCGCAACTGAAACCAAGACAAATCGCAACATGAAATCCTCCACGCTCCCTCATCGGGCCGGCACACAAATCGAGCGCAGGTGCGGGGAGCAGCCTTCAGAAAGTCTGAAAATTATCTTTGTCGATCTACGGGGAACGGCTGGGGCAAATGGTAAATCGTTGTTCAGCCATTGCAAAGCGGAAAAAATAGGGTATTGACTGAGAAATTACCTTACGAAAGGGCACCCAACTAAAGTAACGTGTTAAAACTCAAAGAGAAAAGCCACGGCCGCCCCGCGCAACCAGCGCAGGCGCAGCCGTGGCTTCTGAGTTTCCGCCAGTCAAACCTCTGAATCGCGGTCGCCTCCTTATTGCGCAAAAGAAAACGCCGCCCGTTTCCAGGCGGCGTTTTTCTTTGATTCAAGCGACATGAATCGGTTGCTATGCCTTCGAGTCAATCCTCATTCCATAGAACGATTTATGCACAAAGAACACTGACACCAGGAAGAATGCCACCGCCAGCACATGTGTGAGCAGCGGATTGCTCGCGCTCAACGTCACCGCAAGTTCAACGGCAAGCAATCCGAACAGTGTCGTGAACTTGATCACCGGGTTCATGGCCACCGACGACGTGTCTTTGAACGGATCGCCGACGGTATCACCGATCACAGTTGCGTCGTGCAGAGGAGTCCCTTTCTGGTGCATGTCGACCTCTACGATCTTCTTCGCATTGTCCCATGCGCCGCCGGCATTGGCCATGAAAATGGCCTCGTACAGACCGAAGATCGCAATCGAGAACAGGTAGCCGATAAAAAGGAACGGCTCCATGAACGCGAACGCAAGGGTCGAGAAGAAGACGGCGAGGAAGATGTTGAACATGCCCTTCTGCGCGTACTTCGTGCAGATCTCGACCACCTTCTTGCTGTCAGCCACGGATGCCTTCTCCGCGCCTTCCAGGTGGATGTTTGCCTTGATGAACTCAACCGCGCGGTAGGCGCCGGTGGAGACCGCCTGCGTGGAAGCGCCCGCGAACCAGAAGATCACTGCTCCACCGCAGATCAAGCCGAGCATGAAGGGCGCGTGCAGCAAGGAGAGTTTATACACATCGGTTGTCAGGCCGTGGGTCAAAGCCATGATGATCGAGAAAGTCATGGTGGTGGCGCCCACCACGGCTGTGCCGATCAGCACCGGCTTGGCCGTAGCCTTGAATGTATTGCCGGCCCCATCGTTGGCTTCCAGCAGGTATTTTGCGCGTTCGAACTTGGCGACGATGCCGAAGTCCTTCTTCAACTCAGCTTCGATGTTGGGAACATCTTCAATCAGCGACAACTCGTAGACGGACTGCGCATTGTCGGTGACCGGCCCGTAGGAATCCACGGCAATCGTGACCGGCCCCATCCCCAGGAAGCCGAAGGCGACAAGACCAAACGCGAAGACGGCTGGAGCCAGCATCATTCCAGCCGGATTATTCTGCGAATCCGGTATGCCCAGACTGAAGTAATAGCCCAGTCCCATGAGAGCTACCATGCTCAATCCCAGCCAGTAGGCCGAAAAATTGCCGGCCACGAATCCCGACAGGATCCCCAGGGAAGCTCCGCCTTCCTGCGCCGATTTGACGACTTCCTTGACGTGGGTGGATTTGGTTGAAGTGAAGACCTTCACCAGTTCCGGGATGAGCGCCCCGGCGAGGGTTCCGCAGGAGATGATGGAAGCCAGCTTCCACCAGAGCGTTCCGTCCCCGAGGTTGGGGATCATCAGGTACGAGACGATGTAGGTCAGGATGATCGAGACGATAGACGTGATCCACACGAGCGAAGTGAGCGGTGTCTCAAAGTCCATTTCGTCGGCGTCTTTGTATTTCGCGCTGGCGATGGCGGTATTGAGGAAATACGCACCTGCGCTTGAGAACAGCATTCCCACGCGCATGACGAAGATCCAAACCAGCAGTTGCGCCTGGATGGTGGGATCCTTGACCGCCAGCAGGATGAAGGTGATGAGGGCCACGCCGGTGACGCCGTAGGTTTCAAAGCCGTCGGCGCTGGGGCCAACCGAGTCGCCCGCATTGTCGCCGGTGCAGTCGGCGATCACTCCCGGGTTGCGGGCATCGTCTTCCTTGATCTTGAAGACGATCTTCATCAGGTCGGCGCCGATGTCGGCGATCTTGGTGAAGATGCCGCCTGCGATACGCAAGGCCGCGGCGCCAAGGCTCTCGCCGATGGCGAAGCCGATGAAGCACGGACCCGCATAATCGCGCGGGATGAACAAAAGGATGAACAGCATGATCAGCAATTCAACCGAGATCAGCAACATGCCGATGCTCATGCCGGCCTTGAGCGGAATCGCCATGATCGCATACGGTTTGCCGCGCAATCCGGCAAACGCCGTGCGCGAGTTGGCAAAGGTGTTGACGCGGATTCCGAACCACGCCACGCCGTAGCTGCCCGCGATGCCCACGAGCGAAAACAGCAGGATGATGGGCAGCGTTACCATGATCGGTTTATTCGGCACCGGCGCAAGCCAGCCGAAGTAGAGCGAGATAATGACCGCGATGAAAATCCAGAGCAGCATAATGAACTTGCCCTGCGTGATCAAATAGGTTTTGCAGGTTTCGTAGATCAGCTCGGAGACTTCGAGCATGGTGCGGTGGACCGGCGCTTTCTTCAACTGAACGTAGATCGTCAGGCCGAACAACAGGCCGCCGACGCAGAACAGCAATCCAATGGACAGAAGGGTGTGTCCGTTCAAGCCGAAAAAACTCACGCTCGTCAGATCCGGCAGCACCAGGTTGGCTTCGCCTCCGCCGCCCGCATGCTCCTGGGCATTAGCGATTGTGGGAAGCAGCAGGCACAGAAGGGCCGCCGCGGGCTTGTAATGGCGCTTCAGAAATGGTTCCGTGCCGCCCATGAGGGCAGCGGCGATCTGCCGCATCGCCGGAGTTCCCGTGTTGGCCCCGATAACCTGGCGTGCAAAAATGAAGGCCATTCCGAGCGAAAACACGCTCACGGCCAGAAAAAATTCCACCCAATTGTTAACAGTCACAAGTCCTCCCGAGTTTAGGTTTGAAGCCGTATCACGAACGACCCCAGGAAACGCGACCTCTTGAAACGCTGGGGAAAAGTCATCGGAAGCCTATCATCCGCATACACCACTGTCGAGTGATTGCAGTCACAGGGTCCCCGACCACCGTTTTGGTGATTGGCAACACATCCCTGCGGGCTGGCCATGTACAGTACAGGCGGGGGAGATTCGCGCCGCGCCATGACTTCGACAAACCTGCTCACACCCCGCCAGGCGGCGGAGAAACTCGGCATCAGCTACCCCGTGCTCAAACACTGGATTCTGGCCGGGCGCATCCGGACCGTCAAGACCCCTGGCGGCCACCACCGCGTCCCACTTGATGCTCTCAATGAGTTTCTGCCCCCCGCCGCGGCCAGAATGGGTTCGGCCCGCATCAGCGGCCGCAACCAGTTGCTCGGCACCGTCCTCGAAGTCACCATCGAAGGCCTCCTCGCCAAAGTGGTTCTCGCCGTCGGCAACCAACGTGTCACAGCCATCATTACCGCCGACGCCGTCCGCGAAATGGACCTCAAGACGGGCGAAACCGCCATCGCCCTCGTGAAAGCCACTGAAGTCATGATCGGACGCCCGTAGCCCGAAACGGCAAAGCTGGCTAAAATTCCCCACCTCAAATTCCATAATTGGCCTCTTATTGCAAAATCGGGAAAAATTTGTCCTTTATCGTCAGGATGTTTCGATATATCCGCATTAATCTATACTGAATCGACTCGAAACTCATCCTGCCTCAGGAGAATCCCTTGAAATTCCCCACCCTCGCGCCCTTTCTCGCCCTTTTGGCCGCCCCCTCAACCTCTCTCCACGCTGAGAACACTGGTTTTATCGCCGGGTGGCAAGACCGCGCCACGGCAACACAGAACCTGAAGCCACACAGGGTTACACGACGAGGGCAGTGTCTCAAGCATTTTTATTCTGGAGCAAATAGGAACAAGGCGAAGTTGGTTCTTGCGGCGGTGGTTTTCCTCTTCTCCTCGACGCTGGCATACGGGCAACGCGCCACGGTTGACACCAAGACGCAGCCGAAGCCTGCTGAACCCTGCGCGAACGGCCACGATTTCGCCACTACCGATTGCGCGCTGACCTGGTACGGCATCACGCTGTTCGGAACGTATGACGTTGGCGTCGGCTGGGTCAGCCACGGCCTGCCGGAAAACGGCTATAACTACGAAGGCGAGTCGCTGGTGAACCGAAACGGCTATCAGCATCGCTTCGTCGTCGCACCGAATAGCCTGTCGCAGACGGGTCTGGGCATCCGGGGCAAAGAAGAGTTTGCGCATGGCTGGTCCGTTGTGTTCAATGCTTCAACTGGCATCAATCCCCAGTCCGGCCTGCTCGCCAACGCGTCAGCCACCCAAACCGTCAACAATGGCCTTCCCAGGGCCAGCTATTCGATCGCCATCGACGGCGCGCGCGCGGGCCAACCCTTCAATGACGAATACTATGCGGGTATATCGTCCGCGCATATCGGCACGCTGACCTTCGGTCGTCAGCGCGCTCTCGGCACCGATACGATGCTCCTTTACGATCCCGCCGGCGGCAGCTATTCCTTTTCGTACATCGGGTATAACGGCACCATGGCCGGCGGCGGCGACACCGAGGACAGCCGTTGGGACGATGCCCTGAAGTATCGCCTCACCTATGGCCCGGCCCATTTCGGCGCGATGTATAAGTTCGCCGATGGATCAGCCGGCTGCTACTCGGCCTCCTCAACATGGACTGCCGCTACCTGTGCGCCGGAAGCGGCGCAGAACAACGCCTATGGATTCGACCTCGGCGGAAACGCCGGCAAGTTCTTCGCCGACATCGTCTACCAGCATTACAACCAGGCGATCAGCATATTGAACCCCTTGCTGGGGCCTCAGAGTCTGGCGGCGCCCTATCAGTCGACCACCGACAGCATCAATACAAACCCCATCAACGGGGCCAATCTGATTGGAACAACCAACACCGTATATGGCATCGTGACCGACAACAACGCAGTGATGGCCACTGCCAAGTATTCGTCGGAGCAGTTCAAGGTCTTTGCCGGCTACGAATACATCTGGCAGAACAACCCGGTGAACCCGTTGGGCGTTGGCGCTTCGGATCAGGGCGGCTACATCATGAGCGGGGTCGAAGACAATAATCTTGATTCTGAAAAGCTGGTGCAGATCTGGTGGACCGGGGCGAAGTACACCTACCGTAAGAAAACCGACGTTGCTTTCGCGTGGTATCAACAGCGGCAGAACGACTTCCGTATTCCGTCGACATGCTCGACCGACCCCAGTATCGGTAATATGCGCGCGTCCTGCGCGGGCAGCCTCAACGAGGGGTCGCTCTACCTGGATCATCACTTCACCAAGCGTTTCGACTCTTTTGCCGGAGTTGCGTATTCCTTCGTGAGCGGCGGTCTGGACATCGCCATTCCTCATGGCCCCGGCGTCCCTTATAAATCCGACAACAACTTTGCTCCGACTGTCGGCAGTCGTTTCACCTTCTGATCGTTTCCGCGGCGGGCTCAGTCGAGAGCCCAACACCGGTTGTGGTTCATCTTATCTCTCAACCTGGTTGAGTCGGGTGGACAAGACTCAGGGCCAACAGCCGCAAAGGGACCGGAAATAGAGCGGCCTCGCTCTATTTTCGGTCCCTTGTTTCCTAATCCCTATTCCCTGTTCCCTGCTTTGTCATTCCACCGGAATATCGATCTTGTCTCCAGACAGCGGGACCTTCAGGTTCTCGGTGTCCGGATCGCGCCCCTCGTCTCCGGGAAGCGGATGCAGTTTGAAGAGCACCAGCAGGTTCCGACCCGGGTCGTCGAAGGCCGGAAAGCTCGCAACCTGTTCAATCGAGTAGCGGTTATGCAGGTCTTCCAGCGTCCCTGGATCGATGTCGTTCCATGTGGCGTACCACCCCGGCTGATACCGGGCCAGTTTCGAGGCCAGGTCCTCGGTGCCGAAGTCGTCGCACAGCGTGGGCAGGTGAGTGATCAGCGTAATCTGGTCGCCGCTGATGGCAACCATCAGGCGCTTGCCGTTGGGATGCCGATCCACATAGCGGGTCAGCCGCTCGGCCGCGGTCACCAGCGTGTACTCAGGGTGCGCCGCAAAGTTCGCCGTCTCCACAGCATTGAAAGCCGCTGTCAACCCGGCTATTGCAATTACTGCCCGCCCGGCCCAGCGCACCCACACCGCGCGTCCCGAATTCGTCGAGCCAGAATTCGTCGAGCCCGGACTCGTGGCGCCCAGCCGGGCCTTTTCACTCAACCGCGAGGCCTCATCCACCAGCGCCCCCGCGCCCTGCGCCAGCACAATGAAGCTGAAGAACCCCACCACCGCGAAGTAGCGCGGCTGCGGATGGTTCTGCATGGTCATGAAGAAGAGGTAACCACCCACCGCTAGCACCGAAGCGCCAAACACGGGATCCAGCAGCAGACGCCGCCCAAAGCTCCTGCGGCCCAACGCCAGCGCGCCCAACACCAACAGGCCCGCCAGCGGAACCAGTACCGGATCGACCCACAGTCCGCCGTGAAACGACCACCACGCGCTCAGCACCGGCCAATAAAACTCAGGTGGCTTCTCGTACTTGTTCACAAAAAAGAGGTACTTGTAGTCGTTGAGGAAGCCGAAGCCCGTCACCAGCGCCATCCACAGCCCAAACGTCAATGAGAAAACGCCCGCCGCCGTGGCCGCGCAGCGCAGTGCGAGTTTTTTCTCTTTCCAAAGCGGCAGCAGCAACGCCCATCCCAGTGCCGGCAGCAGAAACACCGCGGTGGACTTGGTGAGCATCATCAGCGTAAAAATCAGGCCAACCCCGGCCGCAGCCCACACCGGTCTGCGCATCCGCGGCAGCCGCACGGCCAGATTCAGCGCGCCCAGCGTCAGCGCCGTCAGCAGCGGCTCCAGAATCGCCAGGCGGCTGAAGCAGTAGAGAAACGGGCTGGTCACCACCAGCGTCACCGCCAGCAGCCCCGTCCAGCGCGCCCCGCTCCGCCGCACCAGCAGGTAGGTCAGCAGCAGATTGGCAAAGAAAAATGCGACCGCCAATCCCCGCGCGGCCTCAATTGAAACGCCGGTAAAAAAGAACAGCACCCACTCGAGAAACGGCCACACCGGCAGCGCCACCGCCGGATTGAAGTCTCCGGGCATATACCAGCTGCCGAACAAGTGCGCGCGCACCGCGGCGTTCCCATACCAACCCTCATCGGTGTACTTGGCCCAGTCGGTGAACCACGGCGTATGGTTGGGAAAATCGGCGCTCAAATGCATCGCGTGCAAAACCGCGAACCCGCCGATCGCGACCACCCACATCGCATAGAACCAACGCCTGGACGACATCATGAGTGCCGTTTCTCCGCAGAATAGGTAGATTTACATCGTAAGGATTACTGAGAGTATAACCCGCTGGGAATTCCCGCTTCGGAGTAAGATCTTTCCAAGGGAGGAGCCATGGCCGCTGCGACAACCTTCGTGCCCGTGGAAGAATATTTGCGCAGCGCCTTCGAGCCCGACGCCGAATACGTCGATGGCCAGATCGAGGAGCGCCCAGTGGGAGAGAACGATCATTTTGCCTGGCAGGCGGCAATCTGCGCATGGTTTCAGCAACAGCTCAAAGAAGGCCAGATTCGCGTCCGTCCGGAGTTGCGCGTCCAGGTATCGCCCACCTGCTATCTCGTTCCTGACGTGACATTGCTCGACCGCAATCGTCCCAGCGAGCCGATCGTCACGCATCCGCCGGTCGCTGTGTTTGAGATTCTCTCGCCGGCCGACACGCTCAAGCGCGTCATGGCCAAGTGCGGCAGATACGAACGCATGGGGATAAAGACCATTCTGGTCATCGATCCCGACGGCCCAAAATACCAGTTTGTCTCCGGCCGCCTTGAGCCACTTCAGTCCCGCGCATTCGAGATTCCGGGAAGCAAAGTCCGCTTCGACCTCGACGAAATCGAAAAGCTCCTCGACTAGCTCTTCATCCCGCTCGCGCAACAACCTGCTAACTCCGCTAACCCCGCCAACAGGCGCGTAGCGTCGCAAACTCCGCTCATTCGTACGCCAGCGCGTCGATCGGGTCTTTCCGTGCCGCCATCCATGCCGGATACAACGCCCCGCACATCGCTCCCAGGAACGCGATGACCGCACCCCGCGCAACCCACAATCCGGTCACTTCAAAATGCTGCGTGGGAAACACGTGTACCATCAGCAGTTTCACGCCAAACGTGCCTGCTATTCCCAGCGCCACGCCCGCCAGCGCCATCACCGCCGTCTCGCGCAGTACCACGTCCACAATCGTCAGCTTCGACGCGCCCATCGACTTCAAAATCCCGATCTCGCGTGTCCGCTCCAGCACCGCTGTATACATCGACTGGAAGATCGCCAGGAATCCGACCACCACCGCGATGAATGTGACTACTTCCAGCGCGATATTGAAGCCCGGAATCTTATCCGGCGTCATCTCTTCCAGCCACTCATCCACCGTCTCAACCGGGTAGTCCTCCAGCCCATGCGTTGCATGAATCTCCTGAATCACCGCGTTGTCGTTGGCCGACGCGTCCACCTTGATATAGAACAGCGAGGCCTTGTCCTCGGCGTCCATCAGCGCCCCCATGGTGCCGATGGGCATCAGTTTTCGCCCGCCTTTGCCGTGCTCCACAATCCCCGACAAGCGAAATGGACGACCCAATATCTTGAGCGTATCGCCGACGTGATACCCCTTGTCCGAACTGGCAAACACATCGTCCACAATCACGTCGTTCGGTCCCTGAAACGGGCCACCGGAAATAAAGACGAATGGCTTCAGTGCATTGAAACTGTCGTAGTCAATCCCATACAGAATCTCAATCTTGCCCGCTGTGTTCAGCTTCTGAATCACCGGTGAAACCACGGTGACGTGCGGCAGCTTGCGAATCGCATCCGCAAACTTCGCCGGCATGGGCGCTCCGTTCATTGCCGCAAACGTACTTCCATTCGATGGCCGCAGCATCAGGTCCGCGCCAATCCCGTTGGTGCGCTGCTTGGTGTCGTTCAGCATGCCCATGAAGATGCCGGCGATGGACAGAATCATGATCACTTCAATAGCCACCGCCAGCACGCTGATGATGGAGCGCACCGGCCGGTGCACCAGATTGGCAAAGATGAGTTTATTCATGTCTCGAGCGTGGCTCCGAGGGCCAAAATGCCGTCGCTTTCAGGGTATCAGCCCCGCCCCTCGCACCCTCCTGATCAACTTCCAAAACCGGCTGTTAACTACTTCGTCAATACTGAATCATGGCCCAAATCGGTCCCAGGCTCATGAAAAGAAAGGGGCAACCGATAGATCCTTTTGACTCAGCCCCAACCCGGGTTTATTGTAAGAATGGAAACTTCCGGGTACGTTACCCGCGTTTCGGTCACCGATGGGCAACTTTGGAGAAGACCTGCGCATGGAGCGGCTGTCCCGCGGCATCGCGCTGGAAGATATCATCGCGGTCACCAAGATCAGCCGCCATCACCTGGTCGCGCTGGAGCAGGAGAGTTTTCGCCTTCTTCCCGGCGGAATCCTGAGCAAGGGCATCGTGCGCGGCTACGCCGGCGCGGTGGGCCTGGATCAGCACGACTGGACCGAACGCTTCCTCAAAGCCTGCAACGCCGCCGGCCAGGCCACGGACGACGAGCGCAGTTGGACCGCCTTCGCCTTCAACGTGGGCAAAGCCCGCATCCTGCGCCACGACGCCGCGGAAATTCGCCTGCGCTGGTTCGGCGCGATTCTTCTGTTGATCGCCGTCGCCGCGGCGGCCTTCCTCTCCATCCGCTACTTCGGCCTTCGCGCTCACTGGTGGCCCACCCTGCTGCCCATGGAAGAAGTCCGCGCCGCCACCCACACCCTCTACACCCGCGTCCAGGGCTGGTTCAGCCACTAGGCAGAAAACTTCTATGGCGCGCAAGCGCCGCCTGCCCCGCTGCAAGTGGCTAGCGCGAGCCTCCCGCGAGCGTCCGCCCCACCGCAGGTGGCCTGCTCCGCGGCAGGTCGCCCGCCCTGAATCGCCTTTGAGTGCCTCTTACGCCCCATTCGCTGTGAGTCTTTGCTCCCGCCCGCCCGCGGCAATTACCATGGGGAGATGCATCCCAAGGCGCACGCCTGACGGTGCAGGTATGTCTTATGCGAGAGTGGATCCGATGCGGGAGAAATGTCTTGCTCTTGCGCCGGAAATCGAGCATCTGCCGGTCCTCGTGACAGACTGCCCAAATTGAATTCCCTGCAATGGGAGGAGTTTCACATTGAGCGATCGTTTCTTGTTTACCTCTGAGTCAGTCACTGAAGGCCATCCCGACAAGATTGCCGACCAGGTCTCTGACGCCATTTTGGACGCCTGCCTGGAGCAGGATCCTTACAGCCGCGTCGCCGCGGAAACCCTCACGGCCACCGGCCTGGTCGTCATCGCCGGTGAAATCACCACCAAGGCCTACGTCGACTTCCAGAGCCTGGTGCGCGGTGTGGTCGCGTCCATCGGCTATGACAATGCGCTCTACGGCTTCGACTCCAACACCTGCGCCGTCATCTCCACCATCAACAAGCAATCGGGCGACATCGCGCAGGGCGTTGACACAGGCGGCGCCGGCGACCAGGGCATGATGTTCGGCTACGCCTGCAACGAAACCCCTGAGCTGATGCCGGCGCCCATCTCGCTGGCCCACAAGCTCACCCGCCAGCTCACCGCGGTCCGCAAATCCGGCAAGCTGCCCTATCTGCGCCCCGACGGCAAGAGCCAGGTCACTGTCGAGTACGACGAGAACCACAAGCCCTGCCGCATTGACGCCGTGGTCATCAGCAGCCAACACGCCGAGAGCGTGAGCAATGAGGATCTGCACGCCGACATCCTCAAGTACGTCATCCAGGCCGTGCTCCCCGCCGAGTGGCTCGACGAGCACACCAAGTACCACATCAACCCCACGGGAAGATTTGTGATCGGCGGACCCATGGGCGATACCGGGCTGACCGGCCGCAAGATCATCGTGGACACATACGGCGGCGCGGGCCGTCACGGCGGCGGCGCCTTCTCGGGCAAGGACCCGACCAAGGTCGACCGTTCGGCGGCGTACGTTGCCCGTTACATTGCCAAGAACATCGTGGCCGCGGGCCTGGCCGATCGCGCCGAGGTCCAGCTTGCCTACGCCATCGGCGTGGCCGAGCCGGTCAGCGTGCGCATTGACACCTTCGGCACCGGCAAGGTCGGTGAAGCCAAGCTGACCGAGTTGGTCCGCAAGAATTTCTCGCTCACCCCCAAGGGCATCATCGAGAGCCTCAACCTGCGCCGCCCGATTTATCAAAAGACGGCAGCGTACGGCCACTTCGGCCGCACCGAGCCCGAGTTCACCTGGGAAGCCACCGACAAGGCCGCCGCCCTCGCCGAGCAGGCCGGTATCGCTGTCGCCGCAAAATAACCGCAGTAGTCCTGCGCTAGAATGGGCCTCTGCCATCGTGCGGAGGCCCATTCTATTTAAGGCGCTTTCGCATTTTTTGGAAAAGCGACGGCGATGAACCGGTATGAACGCCTTGGACGTAGAGCACGGGTTCCACTCTTTGTGTCCATGGGCTTTGGTTTGCAATGTTCGTCGTGGGAGCGTGGACGGGGCTCAACAGGTTGCGGGAAAAGGCCCGCTTTCGCCCATAGCGAACCAAAAACATCCCACAGCGGCCTTCGTTCTGCTGCACTTATGGCACGATTGAAATCGTGCCCTTTCAAATGACGAGGCCGAAGCGGAGTTTTTCCGCAGCCTTTGAGGCCCCTTCGCGGTGGAGGGTGCATGAATCCAACCGATCAATTCAAGAGGAACCCATCTTATGAATCTGACGAGTCGACCTATCTTCTTTGTTCTTCTGCTGGCCTCGGCCGCGGCGACCTCGCAACAGCCCGTAACCCAGCCCGCGAGCCCGGCAGCGCCGCATCCGACTACCGCGGCAGAAGCGCCCAATCGCGACACAAGCTACATTGACGCCGAGGGAACGGCGCATGTGACGCGGGTGGTGCCAGTGCCCGAGGGTCTCAGCCGCCAGTCGCGGTATTTTCTGAGCCACGCGCTTCCGGATGAGGGACCGCCGGATTCGCTGGCTGAGCGGCGCAAAGGAACCGACGCCTACACGGCCCGTGCCCGCATTGAATGGACAGAGGTTTGTCCCAACACGATAGTGGAGGACAAGATGGCCGGCGTTTCGGTGCGCATCGTCACGCCGGAAGGGCTGCCGGAAAGCAACAGGGACAAGGTGCTCTTGAATCTTCACGGCGGCGGGTTCAATTCGGATTCGGGATCGTACACCGAGTCGATTCCGATTGCCAGCTATACAAAGATCAAGGTGGTCGCGGTGCTTTACCGCCTGGCGCCCGAGTTTCCGTTTCCCGCGGCGGTGGATGATTCGGTGGCTGTCTACAAGGAGCTGCTGAAGACCTACAAGCCGGACCACATCATCATTTATGGAACTTCTGCCGGGGCGATCCTGACTGCGGAAGTGGCCGTGAAGCTGAAGCAACTGGGGTTGCCGCAGCCGGCGGCGCTGGGCATCTTCAGCGGCATGGGCGACTTTGCTCGCGCCGGCGATTCGGCTTCAATGTACGCGCTGCGCGGGCTCTCCGGGCATCTGGATGCGCCAGCGGCTGGTGCGCATGACACCTACTATTCCGGTTCGGCCGACCTCAAGGACCCGGTGCTTTCGCCCATTTACGCCGACCTGCAAGGGCTGCCGCCCACGCTGTTCATTACCAGCGGACGCGACCTGCTGCTGAGCGGGACGGTGAACCTTCATCGCGCCTATCTGCACGCGGGCGTGGACGCGCGGCTGGTGGTGTTCGATGCGCTGCCGCACGCCTTCTGGTACAGCCCGCTGTTGCCGGAGGCAATTGAAGCGAATCACATGATGGCGGATTTTTTCTTGAAGGAACTGACGAAGTAGCTTTCGCAGGGGTCAGCGACGGCTATTGGACGTTGCTCACCTTGCCGTTGGTGAAGGTCACCTTCATGTCCTTGTAGTAGAAGATCTCTTTCACGCCGATTTTTGCGATCTTGACCGGCTGTCCGAAGGCGGCGATGACCTCGTCTTCGGTCTGGCCGACGCTGATGGTAAGCGGCGGCGCATCGGACGGAGCGTCGGACACCGGAGCGTCGGGGGGCGGCGGCGGCGCGATGGCCGGCATGGGCGCTTGCGGTGCGGGGGGCGGGAGGCTCTCAGTCGCTGCGGGTTGCTGAGCGCTTTGCGCGGCGGGCACCACCGACACGACCTCTGAAACCATCTTCACGGCTTCATCGACAGAGGGCACGACTTTCTTGTTGGGAAAGGGAATCTTGAGGCTGCCGTAGTAGCGCGTGTCGTCATACCGATCGGTGTAAATCTGAAGGACGATGCTGTCCTTCTCAACGGAGATTCCCGTCATCCAGCACTTTTCTTCAGCCACCAGGCGGCGCTGCGGATAGCTGGCGGAAGTGCCGGCGTCCGGCGTCCTCAAGGTGATGGCCAGGTCCCGGCCGAAGCCTCCCATTCCCTGGGTGATTCTGCCGTTCTTGTATGTGCTCAGCGGCGGCAGAGGCGAGGCCACGGCATATGTCAGCATGCCCTCTTTGTGGAGGACGATGATGGAGCCGGCGGTGACAATATCGGTGCGGTCAGCCGTCGTTTTGGTGGAGGTGAACATGGTGTTAAGCTTCTGCTGAATCGCGTCAGGATCACCCGCCTGGGCGCTGAGAACGAGGCTGGAAGTGAATGTGATGAGTGCGAGACCGAACACACGAAGCCATCTAACTTGCTCCATATTCTCTTCCTTTTGGTCGGTTGTGGGGGAGTACCGCGTTTGCAAGCCAAACGTACCGCAGGCTCAATGCAAAGTCAAGGGATGGACGTTCATGCCCGGCAGCGAAACGAATGCGGAATTTGGCGAGACCCGGAACGCGCTGCGGCGCTGACAGTGCGAAGGATTGTGTTTAGATTTTTTCCGGCAGCGGTGTGACGGGGATGTGCAGCGCGGAGTTGAAGCGGGGGAAGAACTCGAATGCAGCGGCGACGGCGGTGAGTTCGATGATCTCCTGGGTGTTGAAGTGCTGGCTCAAGGCGGCGAAGGCGGCGTCAGTGATGGCGTGGCCCGAGATGTGCAGCAGGCCGGCGTAGCGGAAGCCGGCTTTTTCTTTCTCAGTGAAGGGGCCGGTTTCGAATGTGTCCTCGCTTGTTTCCCCGAGGCTGGCAACCTGCTCTGGAGTGGCGCCGCGCTGGAGGGCCAGGTAGTGGTGCGCGCTGATGCAGTAATCGCACTCGTTGAGCGAAGCGACGCGGGTGGCGATCAGCTCCTTGTACCAACCAGCGAGCGCACCCTCGCCCATGAGCGGCTTGAGCAGAGCGGCGACGCCGAGGGCCAGGGCGGGCACGTTGGCGAGCGCCTTGAACATGTTAGGGACGCAGCCACGGTCGGACAGAAGCTTTTCATAGAGCGGCGTGAGTTCGGTGGGAATCTGGTCGCGCTCGAGGAGCGGGACGCGGCTTTGCGGTGGTGTTGGGATGGTCATGGCTGCTCCTAATGAGTAAGCGCCAGTGTACATGCGGGAGCGCGGCGGGTTGTCCCGAATCTGCACAGTTGGGGAATCGGGAAAATCAAGGGCCGCACCGCGGCAATTCACCAGGATTTCGGTTGAGCTTCAGCCTGCGCCGTCTTAGGTTGCAAGGAGTGTGAGTTACCGGGGCGATCGTCCCGGAGATGAGGCAGGCCTGTGATTGCCGCTGCGCCGGCTGTTCCGGAGAGAAAGACAAATCGCGCGCCGAGTCTGACGGGCCGGTTGGCGGAGGTGGCTGCCGGCTATCAGCGGATGCTGGAGCAGAACCCCTGCCAGCCGGAAGCGCTTGTCGGCATCAGCCTGGTGGCCCTGGCCAGCCGCCAGACCGATGCGGCGGTGAAGATGGCCTCGGCAGCCGTGGATGCGGCCCCGCGCATGGGCACGGCCTGGGTGGCGCTGGGACAGGCGCTGCGGGCTGCCGGGCGCATGGAGGATGCGGAACGAGCCTATCGGCATGCCATTTGCCTGGATGGGATGAATGCGCTGGCACGGATGGGGCTGGGCGAGTTGCAGACGGCGACAGGGTGCGCGGCGGAAGCTCTCATCGAGTTTGAACTGGCGCTCAGGCGGCAACCGGCGCTGGTGGGCGCGCATCTGGGGCTGGGCAATGCACTGGCCATGATGGGACGGAATGAGGAGGCGCTGGAGCGCTATCAACAAGCCCTCGCCCTGCGTCCGCGGCTGCCGGAGGCGGAGTTTGCGATCGCTTTTGGGCTTGCGCGGCAGGGCAGGGTGAAGGAGGCGGAGATCCGCTACCGGCGGGCACTGGTAGAGCGGCCGGATTTTGCCGCCGCGTGGATGAACCTGGGCAGCCTGCTGCGCGAGCAGGGCCTGGAGATAGGGGCCGAGGCTGCACTGCGGCGAGCGGCGGAGCTGCGGCCTGACCTGGTGGCGGGATGGGTCAACCTGGCCATCTTTGAGCGGGAACGCGGCCGTCCTGCTGCGGCGGAAACGTATCTGCGCAGAGCCTTCGCGCTCAATCCTGCGCAGGTGGAGACGCTGGTGGCGTGGTGCCAGTTTCGCGCGGCGGAGAACGATCTGGCCGGAGCGTGGGGATGGCTGCGCTGGGCTCTCAAGCGCGATCCGCATCATGCCGAGGCCGCGAATATGGAGGGAATTCTGTTGCACAGGGAAGAGCGATTCGCCGAGGCGGTAACGGCGTTTGAGCGGGCCGAGGCGCTGGGCAACAAGCCGGCGGCTTCGAACAAGGGCAACTCGCTGCTGGATTTGGGGCAGATGGACGAGGCGCTGCGCGCGCATGAGATTGCGGTCGAGCGCGATCCGGAGCATCCGGGGGCGATCTACAACCTGGCGCTGACCGAACTGCGGCTGGGCGACTGGGAGCATGGCTGGCCGAACTACGAGGCGCGCTGGCGCTTCAAGGAGGTGCATCGCAGGCCGCGCAGCTTCAAGCAGCCGCGCTGGGACGGGGAGCCGCTGGATGGGCGGCGGGTGCTGTTGCACGCCGAGCAGGGATTGGGCGACACGATCCAGTTTTGCCGCTACGCCACGCTGGTGGCGGCGCGCGGCGGCGTGCCTGTGCTGCAGGTGCAGCCACCGGCTGAGCGCCTGATGCGTTCGCTGGGCGTGGTGCGCGCGGAATTGGCGGAGACGGCGCTGCTGGGCGCAGAGCCGCCGGAATTCGACCTGGAGTGTCCGCTGCTGAGCTTGCCCGCGGTGTTTGTGACCACGCCAGAGACGGCGCCGTGGCCGGGCGCCTATCTTGGAGCGGAGCCGGAGTTGGTCTTTCAAAAGCGGTTGCGGTTTCTCAACATCCGGCCCGGTCCGATGCAACATTCTGGCGAGCGGTCCTTGCGCGTGGGCCTCGCGTGGGCGGGCAATCCCCGCTACAAAGCGGACCGGCAGCGTTCGATGGCGCTGGCGACTTTGCTGCCGTTGCTGCGCATCCCAGGAATTACCTGGATCTCATTGCAAAAGGGACCGGGAGCCGAGCAACTGGCGGCGCTGCCGGGGGATGTGTTTGTGTCGGATGGGTCAAGCGGAGACAGAGACCTGGCCGAAACAGCAGCGCTGGTGGCCTCGCTTGACCTGGTCATCACGACCGATACCTGCATTGCGCACCTGGCCGGCGCGATGGAGAAGCCGCTTTGGATTCTGCTGCCCCATCTGGCCGACTGGCGATGGATGGAACAGGTGGAGACGACCCCGTGGTATCCGACGGCCTGGCTGGCGCGGCAGAGCGAGCCGGGGGATTGGCGCGGAGTTGTGAAGCGCGTGATGGAGGAACTGGATGGGTTCAGACGGGATGAAGCATTCCGTCAACCTCAGCGTTCCTCGTTAGTGCCCGTAGCCGTCTGAGTGCTGCGAAACCTTGCCGCGGAAGAGCCAATTGACGATGCAGAAATAGAGGATCGCCAGCAGGATGCCGAAGCTCCACCAGACGAGGCCAACTTGCAAGGTGTGGGGGCCGGCAAGGGCGCGGGCGATGGTGATGTCCTGGCCTTGGCCGCCTATTGAAGGAAGCAGCACAGGATGCAGTCCGGCGGCAGCACCGGCGAGCATGGCCGCGAGGTAGAGGCAGGAGCCGAGAAAGGCAGCGAGGTTGGCGCCCTTTCTGAGAGAGAAGGGAATGATGGCGAGGCCGGCGATTACGGCCAGTGGAGCGAGGAAAGCAATGGGGTGGGTACGGTAGTTTTCAAGCGAGCCGGGACGCGCCAGGACCGTGGCGGGAAGGCTCACCGCGGTGAGGACCAGTACTGCCGGCCAAACCCGTCGCGCCCAGGCGATCGATCTCTGCTCCAGCTCGCCTTCGGTTTTGAGCGCGAGATAGAGTGAGCCGTGCAGCGCCAGTGCGATGAACGCCAGCACGCCGCCGGTTACGGTGTACCAATCGAGAATGCCGGGAAGGTGCCCGGTGCGTCCGTCGGTCCAGAGCGGCAGGAAGAAGTAATCGTCTTTGCCGATGGGCACGCCGCGCACCACGTTGGCGAGCGCCGCGCCGAAGAAGATGGCGAGAAGCGCGCTCGAGAAGAAGAACAGGCCGTCAAAGAAGGTGTGCATCAGAGTGTCTTGCGAATGGCCGCGCAGCTCAACGCTGACGCCGCGCAGAATCAGCAGCCAGAGGACGATCATGAGGGGAAGATAGAAGCCGCTGAAAGCCGAGGCATAAAGAAGCGGAAAGGCGAAGAACAGTGTGCCTCCGGCGGCGAGCAGCCAGACTTCATTGCCGTCCCATACCGGGCCAATGGAGCGCAGCGCCTGTTGGCGTTCCGGCTCAGTTTTTGCGACGAAGAGATAGAGGACACCGACGCCGAGGTCATAGCCGTCAAGAACCACGTAGGCCGCCAGCATCGAAGCCACGATCCAAAACCACAGTGTTCCCATGGATCCTCCTAAGCCGCGGTTACGTTGAAGCCGGAGACGTCATGATGAGGCGCCGCCGGTCCGGTTTGAATGAACTTGTAGACGAGCACGATCCACAGAATGGAAAGCATGGAATACATGCCGAGAAAACCAAGCAGCGTGAACAGGCTGGTTCCCACGCCGATGTGCGTGGAGTAGCCCTGCGAGGTGCGAATCAGGCCGTAGACGAGCCACGGCTGGCGGCCGATTTCAGCAGTCATCCAGCCGGCCGTGTTGGCGATGTAGGGCAGCGGGAAGCTGAGCAGAATGGGCCAGAGCAGCCATCGCGCGGAATAGAGCTTGCCGCGCCAAAGGAGAAATCCGGCCAGAGCCATCAGTGCGACAAAGTAGGTTCCGAGGCCGGCCATGATGTGGTAGCTGTAGAAGAGCAGCGGCAGCGCGGACGGCCACTGATCGCGCGGGATTTGATCAAGCCCCTGCACTTCCGCTGAAGTAGTTCCGTAGATGAGAAAGCTCAGCACTTTGTTCACAACGAGTGGATTGTCGATGGTCTGATTCTCCATATCCGGCTGGCCCATCAGGATGATCGGCGCACCTTTTTCAGAGTGGAAAAGGCCCTCCATGCCGGCGACGGCTGCGGGCTGATTTTTGGCCATGTACTTGCCGTGCAGATCGCCGGTGGGAAAGATTTGAGTGATGCAGGAGATGAGTCCGACGATCACGCCGAGCTTGAGGAAGAGTCGCCCGTATTCCTCGTCGCGGCGCTGAAGAAGATAGAGCGCGCCGACTGCGGACATCACGAATGCGCCTGTAATCACAGCTCCGGACATGTTGTGCGCGTACTCAAGCCACGCCCAGGGATTGGCAAGCAGGCCCCAGAAACTGCCCACTTCAAAGATGCCATTGGGCAGCAGTTGATAGGCGACCGGGTGTTGCATCCAGGCGTTGGCGACGATGATGAAGAAGCCGGAGATCCAGGAGCCGAGGAAGACAAGGAATGCGGCGGCCCAGTGTCCCCAGCGTGGAAGGCGTTTCTCGCCAAAGAGAAAGAGCCCGAGGAATGCGGACTCAAGAAAGAAGGAGAAGATGCCTTCCATGGCAAGGGGCATGCCGATGACGCCGCCAGTGCGGCGCGAGAATTCAGACCAGTTGGTGCCGAACTGGAACTCCATGGGAATGCCGGTGACCACGCCGAGCAGAAAGTTGACCGCGAAGATCCTTGCCCAGAAGCGGGCGGAGATGTCATACCGCTCATTGCCGGTCTTGAGCGCAAGCGTCTTCATCACGACGATGAGAAGAGCCAGGCCCATGGTGAGTTGGGGAAAGAGATAGTGGAAGGTGATGGTGAACGCAAAGTGGAGCCGGTGCAATGTGAGAATGTCCATGTCGCTCGTTCACTCTCCTGAGGAGTGCGTCGCTACCCTCCATTCTCCCACGCCGGATCATGCTGCCTGCCTGATTCGTCCCAAAATTCGCGTACGAATTGCGAAGTGGGAATTGCTAGAGTTGGATTCCGCAAAGGTGGACTTCGAGGCCCATTTCGTGGAACATGGTGGCTTTTGCCGCCAGCGCACGATCCGCTTCTTCAGCGTTGGTCGCATAGGCTACGCTCACGTGATTGGAAGGATGGCGGCCCATGAACTGGTTCTGATCGACGCCATGCAGCAGCACGTGCATGATGGGCCATTGCGGCGTGACTTCAGCCCAACGGCGCTTTGTCTCCTCTTCGGGAAGGTCGACGGCGCTTGCGCGGCCGAGATCCACTTTGAGCTTGCCGCTCTCGACATAGACGCGGCTCCAGACGATCTCTCCGGGCTTGCAGAGGCCCTTGAGTGTGCCGCCGCCAAGGCGGAAATACATGGGCGGCTGGCGCTCGCTGACGGCTCCTTTATAGCCGCCGACGAGATGAGACGCAGGCACGGCGCCGGAGATTTGAAACAGCCAGACAAAGTCGTCAATGCCGTTGCCGGCGTAGTGCTCGCCCCAGCGGACATCGTGCAGCGTGGTGGCCGGATCGAGGCCCATCGCGGTCCAGACGCGGTTGGTGACCACAGAGTCGACGGCGACGCACTCGTCCACTTCATTGAAGTGGGGCAGCGCCTTGCCGGCGTAGAGTTCGCGGCCGTCGGTGCTATAGGCAGGCGGGCGCTCGACGTTGTTGAGCAGGCCTTCGACCAGGTCGGATGCGGGAACCAGATCCTTGAGGCCTTGCTGATATTGAATGCCAATGGCGTCGCAGCCGAACTCGTCGGCGATGCGCAGCGCGGCAATGTACATGCGGCACTGCGCGAGAATCTGAGCATCGGTGAGGTCAGTGGCCTCATTGGGGCCGGTCTTGAACCTCATGCCGCTGGCATCGAGCCATTCGCGAATCTTTTGTGCTTCCGCATCGGTCACGCCACGCATGGCAGCGTACAGAGCCGACTGACTGAGCCGCTCCTTATAAATGCCGGCAGGGTTCATCAGCGAGTCTTCAACGATGGCATTCATCATGCCCATGCAGCCTTCGTCGAAGACGGCGAGCAGCGCCTTCTTCGTGCGCAGTTCTCTTGCCAAGGCTACGCCCAGCGCGCGTTCCTCGTCGTTTACCTCGGACGGATCGAAACAGCGTACGTGCGATGTGTCGTGGACAAAGGACTTTTTTGCGATCCATTCATGCAGCCCGCGCTTGAAGAGCGGGTCCTTGAAGTCCTTGCTCCACAGGGTGGTGAAGGGAACGCCCGCCTTGCGGAGGCAGCCGTTGAGGTTCAACATGCCCACCAGGCCGGGCCACTGGCCTGACCAGTTGGCGACGGTGAGAATAGGGCCGCGATGCGACTCCAGGCCGGCAAGCAGATGCGCGCTGTATTGCCACACGGCTTCGGCAACCACGATGGGCGCGTCGGGGTGGATGTGCTCGAAGACGTTCATGCCCATGCGCTGGCTATGAATGAAGCCGTGCTTGAGTGCCGGATTGAACGGGTGGGCGCGGCGGAGCTTGATGCCCTCCGCGAGAAAGGCCTCGGTCAACATCTGCTCAAGGCGGCCCTGCGCGGCCCAACAGACTTCATTCGCGGATTGGCGCAGATCGCCGTTGGCGACCAGCAGAACTTCGTCCTTCGCAACGGGGGCGGGAGTCACTACTTCAGGAATTGCATAGGATGCCATGATGTCTTCCTCATTGTTGCCATGATGCTGCTCTGTGCAACCGCTTCAAGCTTATCGAGATTTGGAATCGAGATTCCGAACTCATTTGCCTGGGCAATTCTGCCGGTCACAATCATAAGGCCCGCCGCTGATTTGCGCATCTCTCGATTGGATCCAGCCCAAGGTCTTTCGATGAACCGCTATCCCAGGCGATCCGAAGGCTCTAGATCCATCCGCCATCAATGATGTAACTCTGATTGGTCATCGCGGCGCTGTCGTCGGCGGCCAGGAAGAGAACCAGCCGGGCCACATCGATGGGGAGAATGTGGCGCTTGATGCACTGACATGACAGGATCTTCCGGTCATATTCGTCGGACCGCCAGAGACGGCGCTGGCGGTCGGTCAGAATGGCTCCGGGAAGCACCGCATTGACGCGGATGCTCGCTTCGCCGAGGCCGTGGGCGAGAGCGCGGGTCATGCCGACGATGCCGGCCTTGGCGATTTCGTACACGGAGAGGTTGGGGGTTGGAATCATCCACGCGATGGAACTCATGTTGATGATGGATCCGCCGCCGGCCGCCTTCATGAGTGGAGCGACGGCCTGCGCGGCGAAGAACTGATGCTTCAGATTGATTGCGATCCGCTGGTCCCAGTATTCGGGTGTGACCGCACCGAACGCGTGACGATCGTCGCTGCCGGCATTGTTGACCAGCACGCGGGGAGCGCCGCATGCTGCCGATGCTTGCTCAATTGCTGAAACCAGCGCGGAAGTGTCGGTGATGTCGCATCGGATAAAAAACGGCGCATGCGCGCAGCGCGCGGAGAGATCATTGACGAGGCTCTGCGAAGTTTGTTCCGCGATATCGAGAAATGCGACCTTTGCGCCCTGCAGCGCGAACTCTTCCACAAGAGAAGCACCGATGCCGGAGCCTCCGCCGGTGATGATTACGGCGCGATCAGCGAGGCTTGGATAACTTGCGAAGGTGCCCATGCAACCTGCTCCCTGACGATGGCGCTATTCCGCTTCGGCCACGACGCGTTGAGTCTGCACGCCAAGACCTTCCACGCCGAGCCGGATGGTGCTGCCGGCGCGCAGATACTTCGGCGGCTTCATTCCCATGGCGACTCCGGGCGGGGTGCCGGTGGAGACGATGTCGCCTGGCTGAAGGCTCATGAAGCGGCTCAGATAGCTGACCAGATGAGCTACGCCGAAGACCATCGTCTTCGTGTTGCCGTTCTGGTATTTGTGTCCATCCACTTCGAGCCAAAGGGCCAGGTTCTGCGGATCGGGAACTTCATCGGAGGTGACAAGCCACGGTCCGATGGGGCCAAACGTATCTGCACTTTTTCCCTTGACCCATTGGCCGGTGCCTTCAAGTTGAAACGCTCTCTCCGACAGATCGTTCACCACGCAATAGCCTGCAACATGCGAGAGCGCATCCTGCTCGCTGACATACTTGGCCTTCTTGCCGATGACCACACCGAGTTCCACTTCCCAGTCGGTCTTCTCTGAACCGCGGGGAATCACCACGTCATCGTCAGGTCCAATGATGGAGGACGTTGCTTTCATGAAAATGATGGGCTCTTTGGGCACAGCCATGCCCGATTCGGCTGCGTGATCGGAGTAGTTGAGGCCGACGCAGACGAACTTTCCAACTCCCGCAACGCAGGGGCCGAGGCGCGTGCCGCTGTCTACCGCGGGCAAGGACGCGGGACCGATGGCAAGCAACCGCCGGGGAAGTGCCTCCGCGAGCAGGGTTCCGTCAATATCACGCACAATCGCTGAAAGATCGCGGATTGTGCCGTCGTTTGCAAGCATTCCGGGCTTCTCACTTCCAGCCGGGCCATAGCGTAACAGCTTCATATTCCTCCGAAGAGATGCGTTGAGTTAGATCGTCCAGCCGCCGTCAATCACGTGCGCTTGGCCGGTGGTAAAGGAGGACTCATCGGACGCGAGATAAAGCGCCAGCGCGGCAATTTCTTCGGGCCTTCCCAGCCTGCCCATCGCCTGGCGCGCAAGGAATGCGGCGCGAGCCTTCTCCGCGTCTCCCTGCGCGGCAATGCGGTCATGGAGCGAGGGCGTTTCAACTGTGCCGGGACAGATGGCGTTGCAACGGATTCCCTTTGCGACTGTATCCGCTGCGATGGCCTTGGTGAGACCGATGACGGCCGCCTTGGTTGCGCCATACACAAAGCGATTGGGCGCACCTTTCACGCTGGATGCAGCAGAAGACATGTTGATGATGCTCCCTTTGCCCGCGGCGATCATGGCGGGAAGAAAGGCGCGGCAGGTGCGATACATGGAGGTGACATTCAGATCGAAGGAAAAATCCCAGTCCTTCTGCGTACACGCGAAGATGTCTCCCTGGTGCACATAGCCGGCGCAGTTGAAGAGCACATCCAGCGTGCCGATCTCTTCAGCCGCTCGGTTGACCGCATCTGAATCTGTTACGTCGAGGATGCGCGTCGTGATCGCGGGCCGCTCCGCGGCGAGCGAATCGAGAGCCGCGCGATGGATGTCGGTGGCCCAGACAGTTGCACCTTCCGACTGAAAGAAAAGTGCAGACGCACGGCCAATGCCTTGTCCTGCCCCGGTGATGAGTGCTGTCTTGCCAGCGAGTCGATTGCTCATTGCCTTTCCATTTTCCTGCTGAGGTTGGTTGAAGCCCGCTCCCAGTGTCTCATCCCATGTTCAGAGATGCGTATTGCAGTGCGTTCAAATTCGGCAAACGCGGGGAGCACAATCCTCAGTGCGATTCACGCGGGATGGCTGCGCCGCGGCATCCTACCAGGAAGTCCAGGTCGGCGCCCTCGCTCGCCTCCATTACGTGCTTGATGTACAAGTGCTGATATCCGCTTGTAGCGCGTGGGGGAGGCGGAGTCCAGTGAGCGCGGCGGCGACTGAATTCTTCATCTGAGACTTCGACGTGGATGCGGCGGGCTTCCACATCCAACTCAATCATGTCGCCGTCCTCAATGAGCGCGAGCGGGCCGCCTGAAGCTGCTTCAGGGCACACATGCAATACCACCGTGCCATAAGCCGTGCCACTCATTCTCGCGTCGGAGATGCGCACCATATCGGTGACGCCCTTCGCAAGCAGCTTGGGCGGCAGGCCCATATTGCCGACTTCGGCCATTCCGGGATAGCCCTTGGGACCGCAGTTCTGCAGCACCATCACCGAGTCTTCCGTCACGTTCAGTTCGGGGTCCTCGATGCGCTGCTTGTAATCTTCGATGGAACTGAATACGATCGCGGGTCCGCGATGGCGCATGAGATTTGGAGAAGCAGCGGATGGCTTCAGGACGGCTCCGCCGGGAGCCAGATTCCCGCGCAGGATGGCGACACCGCCGTTCGAGATCAGCGGATGATCGAAGTTGCGAATCACTTCCTGATTCCAGTTGGTCGCGTCCTTGCAGTTTTCGGCAATAGACTTGTTGGTCACCGTCAACGCATCGGCATGCAGCAGGCCGTGTTCAACGAGGGTCTTGATGACTGCGGGAAGTCCGCCGGCGTAATAGAAGTCTTCCATGAGGAAGCGGCCGGAGGGCATCAGGTCAACCAGGGTGGGCGTCTTGTTTCCCACGCGGTCCCAATCGTCGAGAGTGAGCGGCACACCGATGCGGCCGGCGATTGCGATGAGATGAATGACCGCATTCGTCGAGCCGCCGATTGCGCCATTCACGCAGATGGCATTTTCAAAGGCTTCCTTCTTGAGAATCTTTGAGAGCTTCAGGTCTTCGCGCACCATCTCCACGATGCGCCGGCCGGACATGTGGGCGAGCACCGAGCGGCGGGAGTCGACCGCGGGAATGGTCGAGTTATAGGGCAGAGAAAGACCAAGCGCCTCGACCATGGAGCCCATGGTCGAGGCAGTGCCCATGGTCATGCAGTGGCCGGCGGAACGGGACATGCAGGACTCGGCTTCAGAGAACTCCTGTTGGGTCATCAGGCCGGCGCGCACGTTCTCACTGAATCGCCAGACGTCTGTTCCCGATCCAATGTCTCTGCCCTGGAGCTTTCCGTTCAACATGGCTCCGCCGGAAACGACAATCGCCGGAATGTCGCAGCTTGCAGCTCCCATCACCAGCGCCGGCGTGGTCTTGTCGCAGCCGCACATGAGCACGACGCCGTCTATCGGATTGCCGCGAATGCTTTCCTCCACATCCATGCTGACCAGGTTGCGGAAGAGCATGGCCGTGGGGCGCAGATTGGTTTCACCGGTCGACATGACCGGGAACTCGAGGGGAAGGCCGCCTGCCTCCCACACTCCGCGCTTGACGCAGTCGGCCAGCGCTCTGAGGTGGGCGTTGCAGGGGGTCAGTTCAGACCACGTATTGCAGATGCCGATGACCGGGCGGCCATCGAAGACGTCGCCGGGAAATCCCTGGTTGCGCATCCAACTGCGATGAATGAAGCCATCCTTGTCAGAGCGGCCAAACCACGCTCTGGAACGTAATTGTCTTTCCTCCGACATTGCTGTTCGCCTCCGCGCCGCCGTGCAGAGAAGGCTCTTCAAGGAGCGTCCTCACGCCAACATTCATCTTATGGGTTCAAACCTTGGCGCTGCGTGTCATCGCGCACCGGTTTGGGTTTACGCATACGGTGAAAGTTCACAATTCAAGTTATGAATAGTTTACGGGACCGGGCACACCACGCATCGTAGGCAAGCCTAATATGCGATCAAGGATGTCAAGAGAGAAGTGAATGCAACAGTTGGCGCTCATATGCCGATAGTACCAATGCAAAGATCTCCAGTGGGGAGCACTCGGCCCTTGTAAACCCAGGGCTTCAGGCGAAACGGAAGCGGTGGTTTGCGCGTTTGTGTGGCCTGCAGGGCGACATTTCACTTCGGTTGCGATCGGAAAGCAACCAACCATTGTATTTCAGGCAATGCGGTCACCTGAAACCACGGCATTCAAGCGAACACGGCCAACGGGAGCAATGCTCTTGCACAATGCTGCAAGGTCACACCTCTTCCGAACGTGCCGCAAGCATGCGGTTGATGAGGCAACGGAAGATGACGAAGGAGCAACGGCGCAACCCTCGCGTTGAATGCACAGGCTCCGCCGGCGTGCTGATGGCAGCCGGCGAGTTGCCCCGTCCTGCCAAAATCGTGAATCTGAGTATGGGAGGATGCCTGCTTGTATTGAAAGATCCGCAATGCCTTCAGCAGGATTCGATTGTCGAACTCACCTTTGAAATCAATGACCTGATGTTTCGAGCGCTTGGTCAGGTGAAATCAAAGCGATCAGACACGACCATCGGCTTTCAATTCCCACTGCCCAACGACAGGCTGAGAAGACGACTTGAGGCGCTGATAGAGCGCCTGATCGGGAACCTTCCAACAAAGAGCTCACTCAGAGGGCCTGGGGAGCGACGGCAGGCGCCCCGTCTTGAATGCACAGGTCCTGCGACCGTCCAAATGGCGGCTGGTGAGCCATTCTGTGAGGCAACAATCGCGAATCTCAGTGCGGGGGGCTGCATGATGGTATTGCGAAGGCCGCAGCTCTTTTCCCAGGATATGCTGGTGGAGCTGACTTTCAGCGTGAACCATCTTCCCTTTCGTGTGCGAGGCCAGGTGAGAACAATTCGGTCGGACACTGCAATTGGCTTTCAATTCCCACAGTTGAGTGAGAGAGTTCGAAAGCACCTGGAGGACCTGATGAAGGAACTTATGGAGAACATTCTCAAGCGCCAGGCTATCTGCGGAAAGTCCTCACCTGACGATTGTCGTTGAGGCTGCGGCAAATCGCGACAGGTAACGCGAAGCCTGCTCCGATTGCACATGGATCGCCGCGCAGGTTTGTAACCGGTGCGTCCGCAACGAACTGTGACAACTCACGACGCAAACTGCAGAGCCGCATCAGCCCAAATCACCGCCTCGATATAGCACCGGATCATCTCTTCCTGGTTCAAGCCATAGGATTGAGCGATCGCATCGCACTTCGCCCATTGGCCGCGCTCGTGAAACTCCACCCAATGCAGCAGGCAGCTATCAAGGCTCATCGCGCCCATCAACGCCTCTCGAATACAGTCCCGCAAGGGCAGCATCGGGATGATATCTTGCATGGGGACGCGTAACATCGCCGGCAGCAAGCTGAACATTCCGAGCAGGTATTGCTCCGCCTGTCCCAACGCGCAAATCTCTGCGGCCATTTCACAAAAACGGGCCCGTGCGAAAGCCATTCGCAGGATCTCCGCCGGCTGATTGGCGTTCATCTCACTGGTGATGGCCAGTGTCGCGATGCGGCGTATTGCATCGTCGCCCAATACCACCAGCGCCGCCTTGATCGACCGTACCTCTTGCCGAATTGCGCACACCGGCGAATTGACCAGGCGCAGGAATCGGTAAGTGAGAGAGGTATCCTGCTTGACCAGTTCGCTCAACCGGTGAAGATTGAGGGGATCGTGCCGCAGAAGCTCAAGAATCTGAAAATGAGCGAACCGGTTAGCCGGGACCTTCCGGTTCTCCAGCAGCAGCGGACGACAGAAGAAATATCCTTGAAACAGGATGAAGCCCTCGGCGCAAGCTTGCATGTAATCCGATTGTGTTTCAATCTTCTCCGCGACAAGGGTAATCGCCCTACCGCTCAATCGCTTGAACAGGTCTTGTCGCGCCGCCGCGTCTGACTGGAGGAAATCTACCTTGATGTAGTCCGCCAACTCCACCAGTGGTTGGAACTTTGGTTCCCAGATGAAATCATCCAGTGCGATTCGGTAACCTGCGGCCTTCAGTTCACGGCACGCGGCAATCAGTTCGGGCGTCGGCTCCACCGTTTCAAGGATCTCGAGGACCGCTGAACCAGGGGGCAGCACGTCAACCAGCCGTTCGACCAGTGACTCCGTGGTGCAATTCACAAACGCCGGTAGCCCCGCTGCAAGCACATCCAGCCCAAAAATCACCGAATTGTCGAGCATGGTCCGGGTAGCCTGGTCTCCATCTCCGCTAAAGAAAGCGTTACGCCCGGACCGGTACAGCAGTTCGTAGCCCTTTACTCTGCTGTGCCGGTCAAGGATGGGCTGGCGTGCAACACAGCGCAGCTCACCGCCTAACCTCGGCAGCACGATCTCGGGCGGGGAAACTACGAACGCCATGCGAACCTTTCAACGTTGACCATCGATTCGACGCCGGCATTCTTTCAAGAAGCGTCGATTGCTCTGTATTGCATCTGGTCGCGAGACGAATCCCTATGGTTGGCCTAACTTAGCCGGTAAATTGTAAAAGGGGGCGTACTCATTGCATCCCGATACGGCGAAAAAGCATGTTGCATGAAATCTGACACCCAGTGTTGACCGTCGTACATTTCAATGTGGCCGCTCGGGTGTTGATCAGTTTTATTGAAGACGACAACATCCCCTGTTTGTGGAACATAGGAGTCGGATGGCACTGTTTGCGCTCCGTGCCTCATCAAGAAGGGTCCGTAATCTCCCGCATCACCGGATTGAGGACGATCCGCTGTGTTAAGGCCCGCCGCCTCCATCCCCAGCCGACAATACATCGCACAGTGATGACTGGACCGCGAGAGCGCGTGCGCATCCATCCAATCAGAAAGCTGACTCTTGTTCAAGTTTCCGCCTGAATTCGAGGGTGCAGCAACGTCGCCTGAAAGCCCGGACGGCTGCGCACGATTTCCATCCAGCCGCGCTCTGTTGGTGGCCCACGCTGGGTCAATGCCCGCTGCTTGCGTTGGAACCGGTTCGAGTTGCGCCTGGCTGCTCCTGGACATGAACCGCTCCATGCTGCTGCCGTAGTTTGCCGCTCCGGGAAAAGCAAAAGCGATTTCGGAGTTTGAGTTTTGGCCTGTAGAGCCGTACGCACCAACGCCTGAGCCCACGCTCATTGCGCCATTCAGCCGGCTGGAGTCTTGCGTCTCAGGCAGGTCGCCTTCACCATCCGTATCGAGCCAATTATTGGACGCTCCGCTCCGGGAACACTGATCGTCTGCAAGGCCAAGAACCGCTTCATACACGAGCGCAAACGCAGTCTCACTTTCCTCGCCGGCGGCAAAATTGGGGGGCAGTGCTTGCTGGCCCGCAGCATTGGCTGGATTGCTCCAATTTACTTGTCCTGCGAACATGCTTCTCTTTCCTGGTAAACTCTGCGCGAGCGAGCGATTGTCAATCCTGTGCGCAATTCGGCATGCGAAACCACCTATGAATCAAGAACAGCTATACGAGACTATCCACAACCACATTGAGATTGTTCTCCGCGGACTGGACGCTGGATCCGCTGGCGCTGGCTCCCGGCAGGTTCGGAATAGAGGCTACATAGCTTCCATCTGACTCCTGGACACTTCCCGAATAGCTCTTGCCTGCCACAGTGGTGGAATAGGACGTAGTGAGTGCGGCCACTTGACTGCTGCTCACAGAGCTCTGGATGTCTGCCAGGGAACTGGAAACTCCGGGAGAATGCGTGGCCGGTGAGGCAGGCGCGGGTGCCCGCGTCGAGGCGGCGGTCGGTGGTGCGCCGGTGACGGAGGAAGTGAACGTGACTGCAGGGTCCGGCTGCGGTAGTGCCGCTGAAGATGATGAAATCGGCGCCTTGGGCTGAGGCGGTGCAGGTAGTTGACCCGATGTCGATGGAGTGATTCTTGAGATACCGCTGATCTGCATGATTCTTCCCTTCGGCTGCAAAGTGAATCTGCGTCAAATCGCCTATCGGCATCTATCGCCGATCCGTTCAGGCCCACCTCGCCTCGATTGTTTACGCCACAAATCACGGTTGCCGCAGTCTCGAGAAGGTCTGCGACAGTCTGGAGATTGGAGAAGACGGATCATGCGCATCCTCCATCATGCGTTGAACGCTCAGAGACTGGCTTGGGCTCACAGTCCGAGTCTCCTGGCCGCCAAGGAATATGAAAAGGCGATCATCTACTCAGACTATTCCTTCTACGAGAAGAGCGCGCGGAAATGGCATTCCGGTTAGATTTTGCCCTGGCAACAGGGGGCGCGTGTCCGGTGAGCAGCCCGCTTCCGCACAGATCCGTTCACAGATTAGAGCGATATGAGAACGCGCGCTTTTAAAGGGCTTTCGACTGCAGGCAACCACGCTCAAGCTCAATTCCGCGAGTTGTTTGCTCAAGCACGGGATTGATTCTTGTCCAGACACAGCCCAGAAGAGGATACGGTCTTTATTGATCATCAAAACTGCACGCGATGGGACGAGTGGCGCCCTAATTGCACATAGAGTGGTGGCGTTGCCGGAGCCCATCCGGCATGGAGACCATCTGAAAACGCGAGAGAACATGAATCGGAGGATCAACAGGCGCGAGAGGCTACCCGGACATTTCCACACGAAAGTGCCGGCCACTACTGCCACGCTTGACCCTGCCGATTGGACAGGATTTCGTCAACAAGCTCATCGCATGCTCGATGACATGCTTGGTTCCATCGAAACCATCCGCGAACGTCCTGTGTGGCAAGTGATCCCGAACCAGGTGCGCGCACATTTTCTTGAAGGTCTCCCCTCGGAGCCCACGGCACTCGCGAAGGTCCATGAGGAGTTCATGACCTCGATCATGCCCTTCACGGCTCGCAATACCCACCCTGGCTTTCTGGGCTGGGTGCAGGGCGGGGGTACACCTGTCGGCATGCTGTCAGAGATGCTGGCCGCCGGTCTGAATGCCAATGTTGGCGGTCGCGATCAGATTCCTCTCGCAGTTGAAAATCAGGTCGTCGACTGGATGCGCACACTCTTCGGCTTTCCCAGTGAAGCCACCGGGCTTTTCGTCACCGGCACATCGATGGCAAGCTTCATTGCGATGGTCGTGGCGCGGGACGCGAGACTGGGCTGCGATGTTCGCCGGCAAGGCATCGGCCAAGCCACACAGAAACTGACGGCCTATGCCTCGACGGCCGTGCACGGAAGCATTGGGCGAGCGCTGGATTTCGCCGGACTGGGCAGCGAAGCGCTACGGCTGGTTGCAGTGGACAGCCGACAACGAATCGATCTGATCGCTCTGAAGAAGGCTATCGCCGCGGATCGAGATGCCGGTTTCACTCCGTTTCTCGTCATCGGGACTGCCGGGACAGTTGATACCGGGGCGATCGATGACCTCTCTGGAATCGCCGGGATATGCGCCGAGAACAAGCTTTGGTTCCACGTCGACGGTGCATACGGGGCTTTGGCCATGCTGGTCCCAGAGCTGGCGCCGCGGCTCAAGGGCATTGAGTCTGCGGATTCGCTGGCTTTTGACTTCCACAAGTGGGCGCAGGTGCCCTACGACGCCGGCTTCATCCTGGTGCGCGACGGCATGCGCCACAGGCAGGCGTTTGCTTCATCGTCCCCGTATCTCACCCGGGAGGGACGCGGGATGTCTGCCGGCTCTCCATGGCCCTGCGACCTAGGCCCCGATCTCTCGCGTGGCTTTCGCGCTCTCAAGACCTGGGTCACGCTCAAGGTCTACGGCATGAAAGCGATTGGTGAGGTGATCAGCCGCACCTGCGAACTGGCGCGGTATTTGGAGAGCCGCATTGTCGCATCGCCGGAATTGGAGCTGATGGCGCCCCTCGAGCTCAACATCGTCTGCTTCCGCTATCGCTTCCCAAGTCCAGACAAATCGGCGACGGCCGAGCAATCCGATCAGCTCAACCGCAACATCGTCATTCAACTGCAGGAGGCGGGCGCTGTCGCGCCTTCTACAACTCTCATCGGGGGCCAACTCGCTATCCGCGCAGCCATGGTGAACCACCGAACGACCCGCACCGAAATGGACACTCTGGTTGAGGCAACGCTGGCCGCTGGCCGTGCGTTGCAGTGCCCGGCGCATCCTGTGAAACGAGTTGCGAGCACCTGGCGGCCATGGCTGGAACGGGACGCGAGGGTGCGGTTCCTCAATACGCAACTGGACGCACAGAAGGAACTGCAGAGCAGCTTTGAAGTCGGCCTGCGTGTCGAACGGGCCACATTGCTTGCAGAGATGGGACGCAGCCTCGAGGCAAGGATCGACCACTTGAAGGTCCTCGCACTTGAGCCATCGCACCTGCCGAACCTGTTCGCGTTTGGAAAGCTGCTGGTTGCCGCCGGGCAGCGTAAAGCCGCGCAAATGGTTTACAGCGAAGCTGTGAAGTACCATCCTGAAGATATTGTCTGCCAGGTGAATCTGGGCAGCGTGCTGCTTGAAGGAGGCAATGCCGAAGCAGCGCGCACGCATTACGAGGCGGCGTTGCGGATCGATCCGGAGTTTCCCCAGGCGCACGGCGGAATGTATTACGCACTTACCCGGCTGGGCGAGTTGGAAGCAGCCAAGCTGCACCAGCGGAAATCCTTTGGACAGAAGAATTCTTTCCCTGCACCCTTCCGGGGCGACTCCCAGCCCATTCCAGTGCTGCTGCTTGTGTCTTCCACCGGGGGTAACACGCCGATTGAAAAGCTCCTCGATGACCGCGTCTTTCAGACAACTGTTGTGGTCGCGGATTTTTTCGATAGAAAGACTCCGCTACCGCCGCACCAATTTGTCTTCAACGGAATCGGCGATTCCGACTTGGCATCTGAGGCATTGGCTGCGGCCGAGTTGCTGCTGGCATCCACGTCTGCTCCGGTTCTGAATGCGCCGGCGGCGGTGCGTGCAACAGGCCGTTGCCAAAATGCAAACCGGCTGGGTAGACTGCCGGGACTGATCACTCCCGCAACTTCATTGTTCCGCCATGAGCTTCTGGCTGGACCGGATGGAGCAGACGCACTTACCACGCGAGGCTTCACCTTCCCACTTCTCCTGCGGACGCCAGGCTTCCACATGGGACAACATTTTTGCAAGGTCGAGTCCGAGTCGGAACTCGCTTCCGCAGTGGCTGGCCTCCCTGGGTCGGGAAGGCCGGAGGATGAAGTGCTGGCGATCGCATATCTCGATGCGCGAGGTTCGGACGGATGCGCTCGGAAGTACCGCGTGATGATGGTCAACGGACAGCTTTATCCGCTCCATCTGGCCATCTCGCAAGACTGGAAGATCCACTACTTCAGCGCCGACATGGCAGATCGCGTCGAACACCGCGCCGAAGAAGCGGAATTCCTGGCCGATATGCCGGGCGTGCTGGGGAACAAGGCAATGGCTGCGCTCCACCAGGTGCAGGCGTCGCTCGGCCTCGACTATGGCGGCATCGACTTCGGTCTCAATCAGCGAGGCGAGATTCTTCTGTTTGAGGCGAACGCGACGATGGTCGTGGAGCAACCCGATGGAGACGGTCGCTGGGATTACCGCCGTGCGGCTGTAGAGCGTATCCATGATGCTGTGCGAAAAATGTTCCTGACGAGGGCCGCCGCTGCGCATCGCTGCCTCGCGGCCTCCTCGCAGTAGTCGCTCACGAGCGAGATGCGCGGCAAGGGCGCATCCGGCTCAGCGTGGTGTTGAAAGAGTTTATCCGGCCTGAAGCTGGAGAGAGTGAACAAGGCCTGAATCAAGGCGGATGGAAGATCCAGCACGTTTAAGCAAGACAGGAGAACAAGATGGGACAAATGAAAGTACTGAGTGGAATTGCCGAAGTGCCTGAACTCGAACCGAGCCTGTTCCAAGATGGCTACGATGAGGTGCGGCGCGAGATCAACCATTTGTTGGCCACGCTCAAGGCCATGATCGTGTTGCTGCCGCAAGCGGAGTAATGCTCCCAAGAAGGATCAGGGCTCCCGTACCGACAAACCATTTGTGTCGAGTCGTCGTTCGTCGGCGCCCAGAGAATTGGGTCGCAATATCTGACCGTACCGTTGCACCGGGATGCAGCGCACACAATTCCTGAAGGAAATCCGCAACCTGCGTCTGCGGAGAAACCCTGCGCATCAGCTTGGGCATTGCACCCATCAGAACGCCAACACCGGCAATCTTCGTCGGCTACCGCACTCGCGCATTCCGCGATCCACCGCGCCGAGGCTAACTTCTGTTCCCAATTATCCCTTCGTAGTGAGGACCGTGACCCAGAAGTGTCCATCGGCGCATTCAAAGGCAAGTCTTTCCTGGAACTGGGAACCGCAAACCCGCAAGTCATAGTCATGGCCTTCCATGACGGTCGGCATGGAGAGGCACACTCCGGGCGCCATCCCGCACTTCATGTTGCCGCCGATCATGTTGGCCAGTTCGCCCAGTACGTCGCGCACATCGTCGTCCACGCTTTCGGGCGGATCCATCGACAGCATTCGGCCAGCGAATTGGCATGCCTGCAGCGGGTTGCACTCGAACAGCACGGCTCCGTTCCAATCGCCAGTGAGGTGCACAAAGGAGGTCAATCGCTCCCCTCCGTGAGTCCATGGAGCGTCAGATGTGGACACGCCAAGGTTCATCATTGTCTGGAACACGGACTCCACAATCTGCGCGAGCAATTCTACACTTACTTCCGTTTGCATAAGCTCTCTTTCATCGGGCCACATAGACGGTTATATTTCCCACGGTCTTTCGTTCGAACCACTCATCGAGGCCGAAGGCCGACTCGGCGCCGCCGAGCAATAGCCAACCTCCTCGAAACAATGTACTGTGGATTTCTTTCATGATGTTCCGCTTGGTCTCGTTGTCGAAATAGATCATGACATTGCGGCAGAAGACCAGATCGAAAGGCCCCAACGTACGCATTCTCTTGCGCAGGTCAATGGTCTCGAAGTGAGTCATTCGCCGCACCGACTCACTCAACTGCCAATTCAGGCCGGAACGGTGGAAATGCTTGATCAGCAGAGCCGCCGGCAGTCCCCGGTTTACCTCAATCTGCTGGTAATCGGCGGCGTTGGCGCGTTCCACAACTTTCGAGGAAAAATCAGTGCCGAGGATCTGCGCGTCCCAGTCCTTCAGCCCTTCTTCCAATAGCAGCATGGCCAGGCTGTACGCTTCCTGTCCGGTCGATGAGGCAGCTGACCAGAAACGCAGTTTCCTTGTAGCCTTTCGTTCTTCCTTCAGCCTCGGCAACAAGACCGTTCGTATGGCTTCATATTGAGCGGGATCGCGGAAAAAGTAGGTCTCATTTGTCGTCATCGCCTCCACGACTTGTTGGCCGATCGCTGGATCGCGCTTGGCAAGGATGTGTTCGCACAAGGCGTTGATCGAACCGAGTTCGAGTTGCTTGACGATGGGAACGAGGCGGCTTTCAAACAGATAGTTCTTGTTGTTCTCAAGAACGATTCCCACCTGGGAATAGACAAGCGCCTGCAGGAACCGATAATTCTCCGGCAAGATCTCCGAGACTAGTGTTTGACTGCCCATCAAGTTTCCTCTTAATCTCTTCCCGCGATGCGAAGAATCTCGGGCACTACTTCATCGAGCGATACCACATGGTCCGCAAGACCGGCATTCACAATGGCGCCCGGCATTCCCCAGACGACGCTGGACGCTTCATCCTGCGCAATCACGCTCGCTCCTTGCGCCTTGAGAATCTCAACGCCGTGCAAACCGTCCTGGCCCATGCCAGTAAGAACAACGGCAAGAACCGCGCCGCCGTATACCTGCGCGCAGGAACCGAACAGCGCGTCGACGGCGGGGCGGCAGGAGTTCTGCCGCGGTGACTGATCCAGAAGGATGCGCACCGCGCCTCCACTGGAAGAAAGCTTCATGTGAAAGTCTCCGGGGGCAATCACAATCCTGCCCGGTTCAACTGGACTGTCCTGGACTGCTTCCCCGGCGGGCAACCGGCAAGTGGCATTGAGGCGATCCGCGAGCAACCGCGTGAAGAGAGGCGGCATGTGCTGCACAACCAGAATGGGTAATGCAAAATCCACCGGCAACATGGGCAGGATGGCGCCCAGCGCCGTCGGGCCACCGGTTGACACTCCGATTGCGACCACTTTAGGCCGCGCCTTCCTGGGCTGCGTGCCCGGCCTGCCCGGCTGGCCTGCCTGCTCCATCGTAGTCAATGCGGATTTGATCCGATCCGCGGCTTCGGTGGGTTTCACAAGGCAGAAGAACTGCTTGATCTTCGGGATCATTTCTTCCCGTAGTCGATCCATTGAGCGATCGAGTGAGCCTTGGTTGGAAACCTTGGCTACATAATCGTCGGCCCCAAGCGTCAAGGCTTCCAATGTCTTTGCTGCGCCTTTTTCGGTAAGCGTGCTGAACATGATGACCCGGAGTTGCGGATATTCACGCCGAATGCGTCGCAGCATCTCCAGGCCATCCATATCCGGCATCTCGATATCCAATGTGACGACGTCGGGGTTCAACTGCGGGATCCGTTGCATTCCGATGGCGCCGTTCGATGCTGTTCCCACCACTTCAAGAATCGGATCTTGCTCGAGAGCCTGCGTGACCAGGCGGCGGATGACCACAGAGTCGTCTACTACCAACACGCGGATTCGTTCACCTGCTTGCAAAAAGCGCTTGTTCACAGCAGTCATGGTTAATTCCTTGTCAGTGCAGGCATCCCAACCAGCTCAAGCTTTTCCTTGAGGATGTCGCTTGTAAACGGCTTCATGACGTACTCATCTGCGCCTGCGTTGAGGGCTGACGCCATGTGCTCGATCTCGGTTTCCGTGGTAACCATAATCACCTTCAGGGCAGCCAGGTCCGGATCCTGTCGCAAGCGCTTCAGAAGATCGAAACCATTCATCTCGGGCATGTTCCAGTCCGCCAGTACCAAGGCCAATGCAGCTTTGTCGGCTTCAACCACTTTCAGGGCTTCGATGCCGTTCGCCGCCTCGCAGACTTCGTACCCGAGTTCAACCAGAATCCTGCGAATGATGATGCGAATCGTCCTGGAGTCATCTACAACCAATGCCTTGCTCATCCGATGTCCGCCTTTTTCTTGATAGCCACCCGGCAGACGGTGACTCGTCCGCCGGGCAGTGAACCTAACCGCTGAATCGATCAGAATGTAAATTTCGATACGGAAGCCTGAAGCCGGGCTGCCATCTTACTCAATTCCAGGGATGCCGTTTTCGTATCGTTCGCTCCCTGTGTGGTATTCCTCGCCGAAGTAGCTACGCCGGAGATGTTCTTGGAGATGTCGTTGACGCCCTGGGCTGCTTCGGTAACGCTGCGACCGATTTCATTGGTCGTCACCGTCTGCTCTTCCACTGCCGAAGCGATGCTGTTGGAGATGTCATTTATCTGGTTGATGATGGTGCCAATCTCCTCGATCGCCGTAACGGCTCCCTTGGTGACACCCTGGATTGCCTCGATTTTTTGGCTGATCTCCTCGGTCGCCTTTGCAGTCTGCTTGGCGAGTTCCTTCACTTCATTGGCCACGACCGCAAAGCCCTTGCCCGCCTCACCGGCGCGCGCGGCTTCAATGGTTGCGTTGAGCGCCAGCAGGTTGGTCTGCTGCGCGATCGAAGTAATGACTTTGATCACGTTGCCGATCTCCTGACTGGACTGGCCAAGCCTTTTCATGGTTTCGTTGGTCGATTGCGCAACAGTGACCGCATTCTTGGCCACTCGCGCCGAGTCGTTGGCGCTCTTCGATATTTCGCGAATCGAAGCTTGCATCTCTTCCGATGCGGTTGCCACAGAGGCGACATTTCTGGAGACCTGTTCGCTCGCCGCCGACACAACGTTGGCTTGGACCGCGGTCTCCTCCGCGGTGCTGGCCATTGACTGGCTGACCGCCGTAAGTTCTTCAGAGGAAGAGGCCAGCGTACTTGCGTTCTCCGCCGTGGACTTGAGTGGCTCGACAATCGCTTCGAGAGTCTGGTTCACGCCCTGGACAATCTTGCGATAGTCTCCAAGGTGTTTGCTGGCGTCAATGCGCGTTCCCACTTTACCCTCAGAGGCCGCCTTGGCCAGCATGTCGGTGTCGTCGATCAGTTTGTTAATGTTGGTCTTCAGCATCAAGAGCCACTCGTGAATCTGGTCCTGGTCGGAAGCTTTGGCAAGCGACGCAGTCAGCTCTCCATTGGCGATCTTGGTTATGTACACGACCAGTTCAGACAGCCATTGATGGACGCCATTGATGGCATTCTTCATCTTCTCGTGATCGCCCTTGCAGGCAATTTCAACTTTCTCTCGCAGGTTGCCGCCGCGGATCAACTCGAGGACTCGGTTACCCTCGCCGATGGGAAGCAAGATGGCGTCCAGCATTTCGTTAACATTCGTCACGATACCTGCGAAAGCGCCCTGAAACTGGGCGGGATTGCCGCGTTCCGTGAGCAGCCCTGCATTGGATGCCACTGTCAGTCGCCCTAGTTCATTCTGCAAGCATTGCAGCACGCTGCCCACGTTGTTGATCGCCAGCTTCATCTTCTCGTGGTCGCCGTTGTAAGTATGAGAGATCAATTCGTCGATCTTGCCTGCGCTGATCTGCGCCAGAACTCGGTTGCCCTCACCGATCGGCAGCAGAATGGCATCCAATATCCGGTTCACCCCCTCAACGACCTTGCGGTTACTTCCCTCAAATTGGTCTGCCCGTCCGCGCTCGGTGAGGCGCCCTTCGTGCGAAGCCTCAACCAGGCGAACGATTTCTTGCTGAAGCCGTTCGTCATCCTGGGCAGTTGACTCATCAAATTCTGGACGGTCCAATACGGCAGCGCCGTTGGACGAATTCCGGCCGGACGGTACCTGCCGAATGCTGCTTGTTTGCCTTGCCATCTCTTTTTGCTCCTCGCAATATTCCTGTTGCTTTGCTATGCCGTTGCCGGCGCTGATTTTCTTGCTGATGTTGTTTTGCGAAAGTCAACAGGCTCTCGCTGAATGTTCAATGCGATCTGCTTAGCTATTCATTACCAATGACAAGTCAATGGCATTAGGCTGCCCTTCCGACGGCGAGATCCACCGTGCGCTCTTCATCGAGGACCAGTAGCAACCGGTCCTTCAGCTTGTAAACACCGCGGATGAGTTCCTTTGCCGCGGGATCGAGATTCTGCGGTGGCCGTTCGTAGGTAGCTGCATCCATGTCCAGTACGTCTCCGATCTCGTCGACCAGCAGACTCACTGCGCCGTCCAGGGTGCGAACCACAATGTTCATCGGCGCCTGACCTCCGGCACGCTGTGGCAGTCCGAGCCGCCGTCGCATATCAATGGCAGTGACGATCTGGCCGCGCAGGTTGATCAAACCCTCAATGACCCCGGGGGCTTGAGGCACGGATGTCATTTGCTGGGAGCGCAACACTTCCTGGACATGGAGAACATCCACGCCGAAGAAGAGGTCCGCCACAAAGAATGTGGAGAATTGTCCGCTGGTCTGCGCCACTTCGGATTTCGTTCTTGTCATATCGATCGCCATTGGTTATCCCTTCACTCCCACACATTCAGGTATTAATTCAGTGGTGGCTGACGCCGTAATGAGGCGTGCCACCGATTCGAGGATGGCTGCGGAGTCAACCTTCGATTGGCAGTCCTGGAATCCCGCCGTCCGAACGGCTGATGCCAGAACTTGATCGGTTGAGTCAGCGACCGCCAGAACCGGAATCTTTTCCCACTCCGGCCGGCTGCGCAGCGCCGCAAGCAAAGCAGAGCTGCCATTCGGCGGAAGATCAAGCGCCGCGATGACAACGTCCACTGGTTGCTGCTCCAACCTGCGAAGCGACTCCTCCAGATTCGCGGCCTCAACTACGACATAGCCCGCCATATCCAGGCCGCTCCGGATCATGCCCCTTGAAAACGCAGAGGTATCGGCGATCAGGATTCTCTTGCCGCTCCCTTGCCCGTCCGCGTTCTGTTCCCAGTTGCCCTCTGACGCGTGAATGACTTCGTTGAGATCAAGAAAGTCCGTTACTCGCTTGCCTACCACCGCCGAGCCGAGCAGGCCTTTGCGGCTCGACTTCTGTCGCACCGTGACCGCCTCTTCGGCGACATCCAGGATCTGGTCGACCACCATGCCCACACTTCGGTCGCCGTCGTTGAAAACAACCACCTGCACCGGGTCGGCCAACTGTCCCAAGTTTGAAATGCCGGGTTCCAATATGTTTCGCAGGGACACGAGGGGAAGGATGCGGTTGCGATATTGCACCACCTGGCCCCCGCCCGCGTGCTCGATGGCGGAGAGCGGGAACTCTTCGAGCCTGGCGACCAGAGAAAGTGGCACGGCCAAACGATCGAATGAACCGGTCCGGAAAAGAAGCAACCTCTGTTGCTCAATTTCGGCTTGCGCCTTTTGTTTGTCCGCCGCCCGCGCTTGTTCCCGCAATTCACCAAACACACCGGAGCGCTGGCCGATACCGAGCACGTCGAGGATGAGGGCGACTCGGCCATCGCCCATGATCGTCGCGCCGGCATATAAGGTGAGCCCCTTTAACTGCTTGCCAAGCGGCTTCACCACAATTTCCTGTGTATCGTTGATGCCGTCCACCACAAGGCCAAACTGCCGGTCTTCCGCCTGCAGGACCACCATGCTGACTGCCTCGTCCTGGCCGGCGGATTTCAGCCCTAACACCTGGTTGAGATAGGCGATAGGCAAGAGGCTCCCGCGCCGGCGATACACCGGTGTTCCATGCACATGCTCGATGTGCTTTCCGGCGGAATCTCCCTCGAGGCGGATCAGCTCAAGCAGACTTACCTGGGGAATTACGAACCGTTCGCCGCCGCTCATGATCACCAACCCTGGAATGATGGCTAGCGTCAGTGGAATCCTGATCTTGACCGTAGTGCCTTCGCCGGGCCGGCTGAAAACATCGACAACGCCGCCGATCTTCTCGATGTGTGACTTCACCACATCCATGCCAACGCCGCGGCCGGAGATATTCGTCACTGATTTCGCCATCGAAAACCCGGGCTCGAAGATCAGACCGAGAGCTTCCCGGTCACTCGTCTTTTCTGCCTGTTCTGGCCTTAACAGCCCGCACTCTACCGCCTTCTGTTTAACCTGCGCAATGTCAATCCCGGCGCCATCGTCGCCTATTTCGATATTGACCTGGCCGCCTTCGTGATACGCGCGAAGAGTCAGAAGCCCTTGAGCCGGCTTACCCGCGCGCATTCGAACCTCTGGCGATTCGATCCCGTGATCGCACGAATTGCGAACAAGGTGCATCAGCGGATCCTTGATGGCTTCGATGATTGTTCGGTCGAGTTCCGTCTCAGCTCCATCCATCTCCAGATGGACGCCCTTGCCGAGAGCAATTGCTATATCGCGCACTACACGCGGCAGCTTGTTCCACACCACTCCGATTGGCTGCATGCGCGTCTTCATCACGCCCTCTTGCAGCTCTGTGGTAATCAGGTTAAGCCGCTGCGATGTCGCGTTGAGAGCAGCGTCCTCGCGCTCGGTGTTGAACTGAAGAATCTGGTTGCGCGTAAGCACCAGTTCCCCCACCAAATCCATCAGTTTGTCCAGCAGGCCGACTCCTACGCGGATGTTCGAATCCGCCGCTGCCGAAGATCTCTCGCCATCTTCATCTTTTGTGCCGCTTTGTTTCCTTCGTTCAACGCCGTCCCAGTTCGCTTCAGGTTTCTTGGTGTCCGCGATCTTTTCTTCCTGCATGGATAGGCGGCTCTGTTGAAGCCCAGAAGCACTCCTCTCGACTGTGAGGTCTGCCTTGCAATCAGGCGCTGCGCTCACGCATGGTTGGCAGGATGAGGCCGGCTTCTCAACGTCAACCTTCAATTCCGCCGCCGCGCGTAAGCGTTCGGTCAAGTCCTCAAAGGCGAGCGGGCCTTCCTTCCCGTTGGATTCAATCGCTGCCAGCACTTTGCGGGTTGCATCAACCGTCTCCAGAATCAGGGACACGAGTGCCGGATTGAGTTCCCGCTTACCGTCTCGCAACTGACTCAGAAGGTTCTCTGCCTGGTGGGAAATCCCTTCTAACGTTGAAAATGCCAGAAAGCCGCACGCCCCCTTGATGGTATGAATGGTGCGAAAGATGCTTCCAAGCAGGCCCGCATCCTGCGGGTGTTTCTCCAGTTCAACCAGATCCTGATCCAGGCGCGAGAGGTTCTCATGACTTTCAACGAGAAACTCCCGAATGGTCTCCTGATCTTCTAAACTCGCGTTCTCCATGATCCCCTTCCCATTCTCCGGCTGCGCGATTCTCTCAACCGCGACTCCTGAAGTGATTCCGGCAGTATCCGTCCGAAGCTCCTCTATCGGCACTTCCACCGGATGAGTTCATGGCCGCCGGACGAGATGATTCAATCCGATCGAACTTGGTGGATAGGTCAATGTTGGACAAGGCAGAATGGAGAATCGCCGCGGACCTGCGCGATGTTGTAGAAATAACCGGGAATTGTGTGCCCGAGCAATGATGAGCGGGCATGGTACCAGGCGACTGCCGCGCCCCTGGCGCATGCCTCGGTACGATGTTGAGCGCCCAGTGCGATGTGCCTTCGGGGCCGCTTCCTGAAAAGAAGGTCAAACCAGGGCGAGCCGGCCTTGAATCGCGGTGGCGTAATTTGTGACCGCTTGCTCTGACCGCTCCTCTACAAAGTGCCGATAGGGACGTACAATCTGTCACTCAATGCGCAGATTGGCGCGGCAGAACAGACTTATGAGGCTCTCGCATGGATATTCTTTTAGTGGACGACAGCAGGACGATGCGCATGATCGTACAGAGAACAATCCGCCAGGCCGGCTATCGCGGGCTCACAGTGGGCGAAGCAGAAAATGGAGTACAAGCGATGGAAAAGCTTCTCACAGAACGTCCGATGCTCATTCTCTCGGACTGGAACATGCCTGAAATGTCAGGGATCGACTTTCTCATACGGTTGAGAGCTGACCACAATGATGTGCCTTTTGGCTTTATCACATCAGAAACATCAAAGGGAATACGGGAGCTCGCCATGCGTTCGGGAGCGACATTTCTCATCTCCAAGCCATTCACTCCGGAAGACGTACAGAATGCCTTGATTCCAGTTCTGGGAAGGTGCTAACACATGGCAGAGCCAACTCCATTCGCACTTTCAAGGCGCTTTTCGCAGCTGATCGGCCGCAAAGTCACATTCGTCCAGCTAACCGCAGAGACGGTTACGAAGATCAAGCAACTTTATGGCATCTATACAGTTCTTCCTCATAACACTTCAATCATCGTGAAAGCCGATCTGCCGCTTCTCGGTTCCTTCGCGGGCGCGCTTGTAGGATTTCCGGACTGCGTCGTTCGAGAGCACCTCCGAGTGACTCCAATTGAAGAGATCCTTCGCGATGCGATTTATGAGGTGTTTAACATAGCTTCGGCTGCGATTACAACCGACGGCCGGGCGGTCTTCACCAAGATGGTGACGGACCCTGCGTACATAGATGGCGCTGCCGGAACAGTCTTGGCATGCCCGGACCGGCGGAGCTATTTCAATGTTTCAATCGACGGTTACCAGGGTGGTCGGTTCACTGCGATTGCCCAGTTCGTCCCGCTTGAGAAAATGGCCCCTTAAGATCGATGCGCTATGAGTCTCATGCAGGCTCTGGCCTCGACGATCCATATCATCGTAATCAGGCTTGCCATCCAGGCAGGTGCGCCACCATAAGATACGGTCATTGGGGCGAGCGGCGCAATCGATCCTGGCTCCGTTTGTTCCCCTTAGCATCTCCTGCAATCTAATTATGTTTCGCTTCTGCATGAGTGGGACCGGATAAGACCACAATATCAACTCGCCTGTTCGCTCTGCGGCCCTCCGGAGTATCGTTGGTCGCGGACGGATGATACTGCGCATAGCCCGCAACCGACATCCTACTGGGATCAAAACCCGACTCATTGACGAGCATCATCGCGACGGCCATGGCGCGTGCCGTTGAAAGATCCCAGTTGGAAGCGAATGCAGCATTGTGGATCGGCACATTGTCGGAGTGGCCTTCCACCCGCATGTTGAGCCCATATTGCATCAGCACTGTCGCAATCCGTTTTATTTTGTCTGATGCGCCAGGCAACAACTGCGCCTCACCGCTGTCAAAGAATCCGAGTTCATGAAGACTGATCACGAAGCCCTCTGGAGTCATTCGCATTTCGATCTCGCGGTGCTCGATCTCCTTGCCGAGCGCCTTACTGAGCTGCTTCTGCAACTCCAGGACGTCGATGCCATCGTCTCGCGGTGTCTCGGCCGCCGTCAGTCCACCATTCGCAGCAGGGCTGTTCAGACTGCGGGCAGTCGGCATATTGGAGTGCGACACATCCGATACGCTAGCGCCGCTCGAAAACGCTCCCATTTCCTGAAACCCATTCTTGAATGCGGAAGATACCCTCTGGATCTCTTCCTTGTCATGATGAGACGAGGCGAACAGCACCACAAAGAGAGCAAACAAGAGAGTCATGAAATCAGCGTAAGACACGAGCCAGCGATCGGCATGAGCGCCTTCCTCACTCCTGCGGCGTCTCCTCATCACGCCGCCAGCTTTTCTCTTACTTTGCCTTCGGGCCGGCTTAGGTACACGCCAAGCTTGGCTTCAAGAACTCTGGGGTTCGTCTTCTCCACAATGCAAATCACACCATCAAGGATCAATTCACGGAGCACTTGCTTACGCTGCATCAGCATCTTGATCCTGCCCGCACAGGGAAGGAACAGGATATTCGCCGAACCTACTCCATAGATGGTAGCCACGAAAGCAACCGCGATGCCCTTGCCAACTTCGTTGATATTCTCCAGCCGCTGCATGACCTGGATAAGTCCGATAACAGCTCCGAGAATGCCAATGGTCGGAGCGAACCCGCCCGCGGCTTCAAATACTCTGTGCATCACATCCTCGCTATCGGCTGCCCTGTCCATTTCCAGTTCCATCCTATGGCGTAACTCGGATGAATGGGTTCCATCTACAGCCAATGTCAGAGCTTTTCTCAAGAATGGATCTTCGATCGACTCCAACTCTGAGTCGAGAGCCATCAGGCCGCTTCGCCGCGCAGTTACCGAGTAGCGCGTCAAATCTTCAATCAACCGCGAGGATGGATCCTCTACATGGATGAAAACCTCTTTCAACTGCCTGGCGGCCTGCACCACAATCGAGAATGGAAACTGTACCAACACCGCGCCAAGCGTTCCTCCAAATACAATCAGGGCTGCCGTGGGTTGCAACATCTGCCCAAGCTTGCCGCCGTCCAGGTAGAGGCCGACAGCAATCCCCGCAAGCGCGATCCCAATTCCACTCAATGTGCTTTTATTCACCTTGAGATCCCTTCGGCTGCTCAAGCATCATGACTTGCGTTGGGGTGCAAGCCGGATCGCCCTCAACATGAATGGGGCCTGTCAGCATCCGCGGTCTTGTGCGCCCTGCGCGGAGCTTCGCATTCTCTTTGAACCGCGGGCGATGTTCATGGGCAATCATGGTAACTCTCTCTGTCGTATTCCGGCGTGCCGATCAAGTTACACCTTCAATGCGAGCGCACTCAGGCAACGGTTTGCGACGGTCTTATGGAGTCTTTATCGGCAGGATGGGCGCGTTATTTCAAGATGAGGGCATCGTTGCCGACGATGGCGGCGCGATCCCGGGCCGCCCGCGGTGGACTGCTCACAAGTGCCAAGTGAACCCGGCCTCCGCCAGCTTCTCATCGATCTGTAAGGAAGTAAACGGCTTCATCAGGTAATCATCGGCGCCAGCTATAAATGCCCTTTGAAGCCTGCGCATTCCCGGTTCAGCCGCCGCCAGCATAATAATCATGGTATTGTCGCAGCTCTCAAGTCTCCATTGAGTGACGAACTCCAGGCTATCTATCTCGTTTAGAGCCCAATCTACCAGGACAAGGTCTGCTTTACCCATACCGCGGAGAATCTCTAAAGCCTGTATGCCGTCGTCCGCCTCCGCAACTTCAAAGCCTCGCATAGAGAGAATACGACGCAAGACGGCCTTCATTGTGTTTGAACTCTCTACCACGAGTGCCTTCATCAACTCTCCACCTATCCATCGCAAGAACCACTGCAGCAACAGCGCACCGTTTCTGCGCTCACACAAATCCACTTCAACCTTCAACCGGCGAATCAAGCCAAATCCCGGCTCTACACCTGCAAGGCATCCATTGCGAAACACAGGAAGAATGGCTTCAATTCACAGGGAAACGGCTCGAATACTTCAACGAAGGTTTGCATGCTCACACTTGAATCAAGCTGATTGCGAGAATGGAATTCTCTCTCGATCTGCCTCTGAGGTTGGTGCATAAGCCAAAGTAGCCTTTTCCGAAGAGGCTTCAGCTCCCGCTTCCGATAAGTGCGAGGCGTCCAGCAGTTGCCATGCGCTCCTGACATGCAGGATCATCTCGATCTGTGTTTCAAGCAGCGAGACTGACTTGGTAGCCGACGCCTCCATCATCTTTGCCCGCAGGTAAGAATAGAATCTGGCTAGAGTGTGAGCTGATTCACCACCATCCTTGAGGTCAACCCAGCTATCCAGACGGCCGAGCACAAGTGCGGCGTGGTTCAACTCCCTGCACCGCGTCTCGATGTCGTTCTTGCGAAGGGCATCCGCGGCCCGGCGAAGATCGCCCACCAAGGTGTCAAAGAGCGCAATGATCAGGCCGATTGGGCTTGCGCCCTCTATGGCCGATCTCCGATAAGACAGTCCTGTTTCACTTAGTTTCATCCTGAGCTACTCCCATTGTTGGTAAAGCCGAGCTCGGAGTTGAGTTCCTGCATCTCTTGCGGCAGTTGTTGTAGCGCGATTTCAGCCGAGCTGTACATGGCGGTAAGAATTGTTTGCTGGTTGGCGATGTAATTTGTCTCAAAATCGCTGATTTCCGAGGTGAGTCCGGCACTCGAAGTGCTGATGCCGCTCAGGTCCACGGTAAAGGCGCCGTTGGCGGGATCCGTGAATGTATTCAGCGTGTTCGTCAGCGAGTTTGCAAAGCCGTTCAGCGATGCACCTTCAAAAAAATTCTGCACGTCCGTAGGATTGTTGGTGAGCGCGTTATCAAGAGTGGTTACGTCCACCGTGAGGGCGCCGTCAGCGCCCGCCGAGATGCCCAAATCGTTCAGTGTTGACACGGTTGTGGTTCCCGTGGCCGGCGTATTCACGTAGTTGAGCGCCTGCTCCAACGTGCTCTGCAGGGCGACCACGGTGGGATCGGAAGCGAGCACCCCTTCCGAACCCGTGGTACTGTTGAAAGTGAATTGAGTGTTCACAAGCCCGATGGCAGTGTTGTAATCCGACACAAACTGGTTGATCGCCGTCGAGACCTGCGTGGCGTCGGAACCAATTGCGAGATCTACCGGGCTTCCAGAAGTCGTGCCCAACAGAGTCAAGGTAACTCCTGGGATAGCTCCAGTGACTGTGTTGCTCGCATAATCGGCGGGGACTCCGTCCACTGTGATTAAGGCGTCGGAACCCGCAACGGCCTGGGTAAATTGGAAGGCCGTGCCAGTCGAACTTGGCTCATTGATGGTGAAAGGAGTCCCGTCGGTGCTGGCGATTGTCAGGTTTGTACTGCTGATTGAGCCGGGATCTGAAGGGTTGGTCGCGGTTAGACCAAGAGGCACCGTTCTGCCGGGCGCTGCGTCCATTGCGCCCAGCACCGAATCATTGGTTGAAACCGTGATGCCCAGATCGCTTGCGCCCTCTGAGATTACCTCGTTGCCACCGGTAATTGTGCCCGCAACGTTGGCGGACAGGGTGCCGAATTTCATCGCGGCCGCAATAGCGCTATTCAGGCTTGCTACGGTACTCCCCGCGACTGCCGTGTAGGTAAATGTCTTGCCAGTGGAAGCGTCATCGATGGTAGTGACGGAGCCTTTGGTCAGAGCTGTTGCGACGGTCAGAGGCGCCAGCGCTGTACTGGAGCTTGTTTGCGCGCTTCCAGTTGCGGCCATTGTGCCCAGCACCGAATCATTGGTTGAAACCGTGATGCCCAGATCGCTTGCGCCCTCTGAGATTACTTCGTTGCCGCCGGTAATCGTGCCCGCAACGTTGGCGGAGAGGGTGCCGGCGGTCACCGCGGCTGCAATAGCGCTATTCAGGCTTGCTACGGTACTCCCCGCGATCGCCGTGTAAGTAAATGTGTTGCCAGTGGAAGCGTCGTCAATAGTAGTGACGGAGCCTGCGGTGAGAGCTGTGGCGGCGGTCAGAGGCGCTAGCGCTGAATTGTAACTCGTTGGTGGGGCTTCAGCTTGCGCGCTGTTGATGGCGGCCGCCAGCGTCTGATAGGTTTCACCGGAGGTAGTTGCGATAGTCGCGGTGCCGGCCGCACTGGTCAGCGTGAGGGAGTTGGCTCCAAGCGATTCGGCTGAGGACATCTCTGGAGCAGTCCACGTCGTGAAGGGTTCCGATACCGAGAAATCTGCGGCTGTGCCGGCGGAGTTGGCGACAATCGCGAGCCTGGATCCGGTTGAGTCACTCACCACCGTCGCCGTAACACCGAGAGTAACTCCAGTTGGTGAAACGTATGAGTTGATCGTGGCGGCGAGATCGGTGAGAGTATCGCCCGTCGTTCCAGTCGCCGTTCCGGTCTGGAAGGTCGCAGAGTGGCCGGCGGCGGTGGTAAGCGTGAAGGATCCTGTCCCAAGAGGGGCGGTCGGGCTGGATTCAAGGCTTGAATACCACGAACCTTGGGCGGCCAGACTATTGACCACAACGGTGTGGTCGCCGAGAACGGTTCCCTCGGCCGCGGTTGCTGTGACGTCACTGCTTGAGGAAGTCACAGTCCGTGCCGACAGTGGGCCTGTCAGGGTATTCAGCGCTTCCATATCGGTTGCGATCGCTGTTGTTGCTGTCTGAATTGCAGTCAGAGCGGTTGTCTGGTTGGTGAGCGTGGTCTGGTCGCCCTCCCAAATGCGCGCTGGCGCGTTGTCTGCGTAAATGGCCGCCGCCACCGCGGACGTCACGTCGATGCCGGCTGCGGCTGCGCCTGCACTCGCGGCCAGGATGGAACTGATATTGACCGGCGCTGCCGTAGGGGCACTGGACGACAAGAGCGTATTAACTGCGGAAACGGAACTCATTGTTTCTACCTGATTTCGCGGAACGCGCCATCGATTTCAAGCGGGCCCCAGGATCCGGGAGATCCATCTGAAACTTAGCGAAGAGCAAATCCAGGATCAACTCTTTGGGGACGATGCAGAGGCGGCGCCTTGTTGCGGCGCCGCCTCCGGTTTTGCGTTGATTGCTGCGTTAAGTTACTGGACAAGCTTCAATACAGCCTGCTGTGCCTGGTTGGCCTGTTGCAAGGCGGCCATGCCGGTGGACTGCAGGACGTTGTACTCGGTCATATTTGCCACGGTGGTCCCGATGTTCGCATTCTGAATTGCGTTGGCCGCGCTTTGCAGGTTGGTGACCTGGTCGCTCATGACGCTGGTTGCGGCCGTGAGCCGGTTTACTGAAGCGCCGATGACGCCGCGCTGCGCGGAGACAGCCGTGATTGCGCTGGTGATCGCGGTCAGTGCCTTGATCGAAGAAGTGGCGCTTGTCAAGCTGTCAGTCACACCGGCCGCTGAACTAAGCCCCAATGTGGTGGCCGAAAGAGCGTTGATGGATGTACCGATCTCCACGTTCGCCGCGGTGGCAACCGTGCTGCCATCGCTGATGAACACGTTGCTGCTGTTCGTTGCGCCAGCATAGGCGTTCAAGCTTTGGAGAGTCGTATTGTCCGTGGTGGTCACCGTCAAGGCATCGCTGTTGGTGGCCGCGAGCTCGAGGTTATTGGTATCGGCTGCCTGAGTGCCGGCAGTCCCCTGGACAACGGCGCCAACGCTGAAAGCTGTCGCAGTGAAGGTCCCCGCGGTGACTGCGGTTGCGATGGCCGTATTCAGGTCCGTGACTGTGCTGGTGCCTGCGGCATTGGCCGTAAAGCTGAACTGGTCGCCATTGGTTCCGTCGGTAATGGTTGTCACCGAATTCGCCGCCAGCGTGGAGCCGAGAGTGAGCGGAGTGGCGGTGCTTCCAGCGGTTGTTTCAAAAGCGGTACCGGTATTGCCGGCAAACACGTTTTGTCCGTTGAAGTTGGTGGTTTGGCCGACTTGGTTGATTTCCTTCAGGATCGACTGGAATTCCGTATCAAGCGCTGTCGCCTGGCTACCGGTGATGCCGCTGGTGCCGCCTTCCGTCGCGAGCGTAACAGCGCGGTTAAGAAGTGTGGTGACCTGCGACAAGGCGCCATCGGCGGTCTGCAGCAAACCAACGCCGTTGGTGGCGTTCTGCTGTGACTGCGTCAAGGCGGCAATGTTCGCTGTCATCCCCTCGGCAATCGACAGCCCTGCCGGGTTATCCGAGCCGGAATTGATCTGGAGGCCGGTGGAAAGCTGCGTCAGGGTTTTTTGCAGGCTTGCTTGCGTGTTGGACAATGCATTCTCCGCAGTCAATGCGGAAATGTTATTGAGGATTGTGAGTGACATGGGTGTTTCTCCTTGTTTGCCCGTTTGCGCCTGCACTCGGCATTTTTGTAGGGCCTGCTTTGAGGCTCCTGGTGGTCGAGAAGGAGGTCGTCTTGGACAATCACTCTATCGGCCACTCCTGAGAATCATTTCAATGGAGATAGCAAAGCCGATCGTTTTTTAAGGTCCTTGCAAGTATTGTGCGGGCTCCTGGACCGGCAATTCGTTCGATTCTTGCGCAATCCTTCACTTTTTCGCGATTGCATGTGCGAAAAAGTGAAGATTGTTGCGCTGGGCAGACTAGGAAACAATTGATTCCAATGGAACATGTTGCCGTGATTGCTGCGTTAAGTTACTGGACGAGTTTCAATACAGCCTGCTGTGCCTGGTTGGCCTGTTGCAAGGCGGCCATGCCGGTGGACTGCAGAACGTTGTACTGGGTCATGTTTGCCACCGTCGTGCCGATGTTCGCATTCTGAATAGCGTTCGCCGCACTTTGCAGGTTGGTAACCTGGTCGCTCATGACGCTGGTTGCCGCCGTGAGCCGGTTGACTGAAGCGCCGATGACACCGCGCTGCGCGGAGACGGCCGTGATTGCGCTGGTGATCGCGGTCAGTGCCTTGATCGAAGAATCGGCACTTGTCAAGCTGTCAGTCACACCGGCCGCTGAACTAAGCCCCAATGTGGTGGCCGAAAGAGCGTTGATGGAGGTGCTGATCTCAGTGTTCGATGCGGTGGCAACCGTGCTGCCGTCGCTGATGAACACATTGCTGTTGTCAGTGGCGCCGGCATAAGCGTTCAAAGTCTGGAGGGTGGTATTGTCTGACGTGGTCACCGTCAAGGCATCGCCGTTGGTGGCCGCGAGCTCGAGGTTATTGGTATCGGCCGCCTGGGTCCCGGCAGTCCCCTGGACAACGGCGCCAACGCTGAAAGCTGTCGCAGTGAACGTGCCCGCGGTAACTGCAGTTGCGATGGCCGTATTCAAGTCGCCGACTGTGCTGGTGCCAGCGGCGTTCGCAGTGAAGCTGAACTGGTCGCCGTTGGTTCCGTCGCTGATGGTCGTGACCGAATTTGCTGCCAGCGTGGAGGTGAGAGCGAGCGGAGTGGCTGTGCTTCCAGCCGTTGTCTCGAAAGCCGTACCGGTATTGCCGGCAAACACATTTTGTCCGTTGAAGTTGGTGGTTTGGCCGACTTGGTTGATTTCCTTCAGGATCGACTGGAATTCCGTATCGAGTGCGGTCGCCTGACTCCCGGTGATGCCGCTGGTGGAGCCTTCGGTCGCGAGCGTAACAGCGCGGTTAAGAAGCGTGGTGACCTGCGACAAAGCTCCATCGGCGGTCTGCAGCAAACCAACGCCGTTGGTGGCGTTCTGCTGCGACTGGTTCAGGGCGGCAATGTTCGCTGTCATTCCCTCGGCAATCGACAATCCCGCCGGGTTATCCGAGCCGGAATTGATCTGCAGGCCGGTCGAAAGCTGTGTCAGGGTCTTTTGCAGGCTTGCCTGCGTGTTGGACAATGCATTCTCCGCGGTCAGAGCGGAGATGTTATTCAGGATTGTAAGTGCCATGGTGTTTCTCCTTGTTTGCCCGATTGCGCCTGCACTCGGCTTCTTTTGTAGGGCCTACTTTGAGGCTCCTGGTCGTCGAGAAGGAGGTCGTCTTGGACAACCACTCTATCGGCCTCAGTGGAAAATGATTTCAACGTCTTGGCTTGTTATCAGGAATTTACGAAAAACAACAATGGCCGGCTATAGAACGAAACGGACAGTATTCGATGAACAACCGCCCCTGCACTGAACCTTGACAAGAGAAAGCGGCCTTGCGCAATTGCACTCGGCCGCTTCTGTTGTTTCCAATTCCGATTGTCGAAATCTCTACGTCGGGACGGGTTCTGCAAATGGGAAAGTTTGCAAGACGGTTTTTCAACGAGCCCCGCGGAATATCCAACCTGGGCGATTATCCGGGTGCGAGATAGTTAAGCAGAGTTTGAGGCAGGACCTTGGCAGCGGCCGCCAGGACGGCGCTATTGGTGAGTTCGGCCTGGGACAGATTCGTAGCTGCTTCGGCAAGGTTAGCTCCAACCAACGCAGTCTGATGAGCCGTGAGCGTCACCGTATCCTGACCCAGGTAGCTTTCCTGATCGTTCAATTGGCCGATGGTGTTATCCAGCGGGATGCGCTGCTCGGCGACATAATTCAACCCGGTGGAAACGGCTGTGGTTGCCGCGCCGATTTGTAGGGTCGTACCAGTCTGGAGGGCCGTGATCAGGCCTGCGAGTGAGCCGATTACATTTGGCCCTGAGGTAAACAACTGGTTGCCCGGCAGATTAGTTGCAACATCCATGGAATCGCCCACCTGCACGTTGTTGACGGTGCTGTTTCCGACATAGGCGTATGCATTCGGGACTCCAGTACCCGGAGCGGCGGTCATCGATCCAAGAGCCGCATCATTCGAACTGACCACGATGCCATCCGCACTTGAATTTGTTCCGATCGCCAGTTGGCCGGCCGCATTGATAGTTGCGCTGGTGCCCGCGGAGAGTGTGCCTGCAGCAACTGCATTGGAGACGGCCGTCGCCAAGGTGGCGACGGTGTCGCCTGCTGCCGCTTTGAACACAAACGTATCGCCGGTGGTTGCATCGCTGATGGCCGTGCCAGAGCCGGCTGTCAGCGCGGTCGTGTTGGCCAAGGGGGCAGTGGCAGATCCGTGCGTCGAAGTGAAGGTTGTTGATGCGGCAACGAATGGCGGTGTAGTGCTAGCCGAACCACCGAAAACATAAACGCCCTGGTAGGAAGTGTTGGCCTGTGCAATCACACTGGTAAGAACACCCTGCACCTGGGCTGCAATGGCTTGCCTGTTCGCCGGTGTGACTGTCCCGCTGGCGCCCGAGGTGCCAAGTGTGATAGCCGTGTTCAGCGAAGTTACTACCGCGCTGATGGACGAGTCTGCTGTCTCCATCTGAGAGAGTACAGAACTGACATTCTTTGTGAATTGATCCACATTTGCCGAAGATGCAAGCGAGACCACCATATTCGCTGAGGCGGCAGGATCGTCGGAAGGCTGGTTCACCCGCAAGCCGGTTGACACTTGCTGCAGTGCGACCGAAAGAGCCTGCTGGCTCTGCTGCATGGCATATTGCATATCGGGAACCATGTTTGCAACTCGCATCTGAACCCTTCTTGCGCGGTCATCCGCCGCGCCTTTCTTTATTTACTCCGCTGCAACCGTGCCCATGGCCAGCGTGACCGAGAATAATGCCTGGACGGTCGAAACCACTCGGGCTGCTGCCTCGTAGGCCGTCTGAAATGTGATCAGATTGGTGGACTCCTCATCGATCGACACTCCGGAAACAGAGCTGAGCTGATCATTGAGTTGCAGCAGGCTTGAAGTGGTCGCGCCCGATTCGGCGGTGGCATTGGAGGTGAGAGTGCCGACCTGGTAAACCAGGTTTGCATATGCATCACCGGGAGTTTGCCCTGCAGGAAGTGCGCTGGTCTGCACTGCACTCAGATTGGCCAGGTTCCCATTGCTTCCTGCAGTGCCGTCGGAACTGGAAGCGATCTGGGTCGGATCTGTGAGTGCCACGCTGATCGAGGCAGCCGAGCCTGCGACAGTCGAGGGCACACTGAAAAAATTCTGTCCGGCGGTACCGTCTTGATTGAAACCCTGCGCCTGAGCCGCATTGATTGCGCTCCCAAACTGATTGGCCAGCGTGTCCAGCTGGTTCAAGAGGCCGGGAATCGTCTGATCCCGCATTTGAACGGTTCCGCCAAGGTCGCCGGTGGTTAACGACGCTGTGATGTTGGAGCCGTTCTGATCGAGCACCTGTTGCATGCCATTGCTGCCGGTGGTGGTCTGTAATGCGAAACTTTGCGAACCCACAACCAGTGGAGTTCCGTTTCCAGTGCTCAGCGTCTCGCCGTTGTCAGTCTGGGTTACGGCCACGCTAGTCAGCGCCGATAGACTCAGCACCAGTTGGTTCTGCTGATCCTGGACTGTTCCCCCGTCCTGCCCGGTTGCCTTCAGCTCGGCAATCTGCGGGTTCAGGGCCGCAATCTGCTGGGTAAGCTGGTTGATCTGGCTTACATCCTGGGTGACCTGTGTGTTGAGCCCGGCCTGTTGCGAGGTCAGTGTGTTGGATGCTGTGTTGAAGGCGGTGGCCAGGTTCTTGCCGGCAGTGAGAACTGCTTGGCCCGCGGAGGCGCTGGTGGGATTTGTGGAAAGACTTGAAAGACTCGAGAACATGGCCGACATCTCGGTCCCGATATCTTGTGTCGAAGTTGTGAAGGTGGGCTGTATCTGCTGCAACGTGGCCAGCTGCGCGTTCGCACCGCTCTGGGATTGGGTCTCCTGCTGGATCTGCGTCTGCACCAGCTCGTCTCGCACGCTCTGGTACCCTTCCAGCACAACGCCGTTTCCAACACTGCTGCTGCCGTCGTTGGTTGGCGTCGCTTCCTGAAGTATCGCCACTTGGCGGGAATAGCCGGGGGTGCTGGCGTTTGCGATGTTGTTGTTCGTTACTTGAAGAGCGCCGGTATCGGCGACCAGCGCTTGTACTGCGGTCAAAAGAGAGGTACTGAGAGAGGCCATGATTTACATCTCGCATGACCAGGTCTGATGTTTCAACCTGGGGCCGCGAGCCTCCTGGAATTGTCCTGTGTGGCTTCTGCACAACGAGATGAGCAGAGCAATTGACCTGCCGGAGTGCTTGAGCAGAGCTGCATACTTCAAATTCAGCTCGCGGATGGCTCCGCTCGTCGCGCGGATCTTCAGTGCAACAGCGGGGTCAATGCACGAGAGCAGTGGCTGCTCGGACAACCCGAGTCCTTCGCTGACGGTATTCGCCATTGCCACCAGGCTGGCACAAAGCATTTCCTGCTTCGCGACACTGTCTTGAAACCTGGGCAACGCATTGGCGGCAATCGCATCCATGGCAGCCGAAATTTCGAGCGCCAGCGCCTGCAATTGCTGCAGGTACGCATTGGCGACTCTATCGCGCTTCTGGAGTGCTTCAAGGTTCACTTGAATGCCCTTCTGGCCAAGGCTTTATCCCTATGCCAATGAAAAGTTGCTCTTGCCGTTCATGCCTGTCTAAGCATCCTCGCTTTCGAGAATCGCTCCGGCAGTCTTTGTTGCATCCACCTGGTACTCACCGCTCCTGACGGATTGGGTGAGAGCATCTACCTTGGCCTGACGGACCTCAGGGGAGTTCATTGCCTGGCTCGTCAACGCCTGGATAGATGTGTCGGAGTGGAACGTCGTCCGGTCTTCTGTCGTACTCTGGGTCGCTGCCAGGTCCTGGTTTGAAACCTGCTTCGCGGCCCGGTCGGGTGGCAGTTGGCTTGCTGCCGGACTGTTCACGTCAATCTTCATTGCAACTTCTCCTGTCTCAACGGTACTGCTATCGGCGCTTTCATAGAAACGTTTCAATCTGCCGTGTAAATTGTTGAAAACAGGTGTGTTGCAATTGCTTTGAATTCTATCCTGGATGAGCCGGGTGCGTTCTTGCTTCCTGCGCAACCCGTGCGTCCTCGGCCTTGTGAAGCTGCTTTGAAATCATCTTGGCAATGCCGATTCCGCCCGCCGCGGTCATCGATGCCCCCAGCGACTGCATGGCCATGCCCTGAAACTGCTCCTTGCCGGCGTCTGCATCGTCATCGTCGTCTCCGCCTGGCAGCGAACCAAAGCTCTGCTCCGCTTGCTGCAGCCAACTGCCGAGAAGGATGGATTCGAAATCCTTTGCTGACTTCTCGATCTTCGTATTCGCCGTGGCCACCGAACCTGCCTGCCGCATGACCTCATCCGCCCTGGTGGTCAGCGGGCTGGGAATCGCACCGGAGATGCCCCCATACGTCGAAGAATCAGACACTAGATGACCTCCAGATCGGCCTGCAGTCCACCTGCCGCTTTAATTGCCTGCAGAATCGCAATAATGTCGTGGGAGGTCGCGCCAATCGCATGCAATCCCTTGATCAGTTCATCCACGTTTGCGCCTTCTTCCAACTGGATCGACTGCGCCGGTGCGTCATTCACGGTGAGCTTTGTTTCCGTCACCGTCTCAGGCTTGCCATTTGTCAATGGAGACGGCTGCACAATGACATGCGCGGTCTGCACATCGATCGTCAGGCTTCCGTGAATCACGGAAACCGGCGAGAGCTTCACATCGCCCCCCATCACAATGGTCCCGGTGCGTTCATTGACGACGACCTTGGCCGGTGAGTGGAAGGTGATGGAAAGGTTCTGGACACGCGAGATCAGGATCGGCACTGAAGAAGCGCCGCTGTCGGCAACATTCACATCGATGCGGCGGCTGTCGAGCGCAGCAGCTACGGTCTTGCCAAACTCCTTGTTAATCGCGTCCGCAATGTCTCGTGCCGCGGTGAAGTCGGAGTTAAGCAGCAGCAAAGAAACGATGCTGAAGCGGCTCAGGTCGACCGCTGCGTCGCGTTCAACAATCCCGCCTTCGGCAATCCTGCCGACCGTAGGATGATTTACGCTCTTGAGATTGCCGGATGCGCCTTCAGAGTAGCCGCCAATGACCAGCGGTCCCTGGGCCTCCGCATAGATTTCCCCGTTTGCCGCGCGAAGAGCTGTCATCAGCAGCACTCCACCCTCGATGCTCTTGGCATCGCCCACGGATGAGACGGTGACATCCACCTTCATTCCCGGGCGCGAAAACGCCGGCAACGATGCGGTTACAAAGACAGCAGCCACATTTTTCACGACCACGGTGCCAGGCGCAATCTGAACCCCCATGCGTTGCAGAGAATTCGCAAGCGTTTGCACCGTGAAGAAGGTTTGCTGCGTGTCGCCGGTGCGGCTCAGGCCAACCACAAGCCCATATCCGACCAGTTGATTGTCGCGCACTCCTTGAATCTGCGTCACATCGCGAATCAAGACCCTGCGGTCGGCTTCGGACCCGAGCAGCGCGTGCGCGGGGAGGAAGTACATTGCAGCCAGCATGGCTAGCCACGCTGGCCAATTGTGCCGGACGATGAATCTCGGATTGCGCAACATGCCTGTCAAAAGTTCAAAAGCCATAGGATCGCCCTGGTGATTGGATTCGGCGGACGCACTCCGTCCGAGATAATTCCCTTACCCTTCATTTCAATCTCAAGATTGCTCAGAGACGACGAAAGCACAGTATTGCTGGGGCCAATGTCTCCAGGCCGGATCATGCCACGCACGATCACGTTTTCATGCTGGTTATTCATGAATATCTGGCGCCCGGCTTCAACAACGAGATTCCCGTTGGGGAGCACAGCGATCACCTGGCCTGTAAGGTTGGTCTGAAACAGCGTGTTTGAAGCCGTCGATCCCTGTCCTTTGAGCGCCGAAGATGAACTGCCCGAAAGAAGAGGATTGGTAGCTGCGGGAGTTCTTCCCATGATTCCGGTGATCGCAGATGTGCTGGTAAAGCTTCGCTCGCTGTCCACGGTGCCAGACTGCGTCGCTGTTGTCTGGACGGCAACCTGGATGGTGATGGTGTCATTCAGATGGTGCGCCTTGTAATCAACAGAGAAGTCGCTCAATGGGCTCTGGCCTGTCCAGAGGCTTCCGACCGTGTGCTCATCGGCGGCTGGAACGTACTTCTCCTGCAAACGGGCGATGTAACTCAAACGAACTTGCTCAGAAGATTTTGCATTTGCCTTTGGCGCCTTTTGACTGAACGCGCAAACTGAACAGACTGCCAGCAGAGCGAGGGCGGCGGTTCGTCTGAACCCCATCGATCTGAACCGCATGTTAGAAACTCCTTCTTAACAAATGTGCGTTAACCACTTCAGCAACATAGAACTGCTTGTGATCCGGGCTTGCCACGCGTATTTTGTGGCCGGTCATCCCGTTCTCAAGGCTGATGACGGCGATCTGAATATGCGACCGATCGTCGTCCATCACCAGCATTGCGTGCGTACCGGTACGCATCGTGATCGCAACATTCGCTTTCAGTGCGGATTTTCTCGCGGCAGCAGCGGCGTTCAACGCATCGGATGCGCTTCCCGCTGGCTCTGCCGTCGAGCTCACGAGGACAAAGAATGGTAGACAAGTACCTGGCTCATGGCAGTCAACTCTTACCCAGGATTGAGTTCCGGAGTGTTCTCCCGGCAACGGATCGCCAAGCGGCTCAACCGTCCGAACATCGAGCACCGGATTCGGTTCGGTTGCAACCACGTTGGCAACGAGTGAAACCTGCTTGCCATCAATCTGCATCCCCTTATCGGAGAGTGCCCGCGCGACCTGCCGCGCAGTGAGCGCGAACCGGTCCTGCGACTGCCCCCAAGCGGAAACACTCATCGTTGCCAGCAACATTCCCAAAACAAATTTCGCAGTCATGCTTCCTCTGTGCCGTTGCTTCTGCTCAAATATCCAAGCTCTTACTGGGCAAGCTGATTCAGCTGCTGCAACATCTCATCCGCAGCTTTCACGACCCGAGAGTTCGACTCATAGGACCGCTGCGCCAGGATCATGGCAACGAACTGGTTAACGACGCTGACGTTCGACTGCTCCAGCTGGCCCTGTAGCAGCGTTCCCAGTCCCTCCGCGCCGCCAGGTGTTCCAACCACGGGCTCACCGGATGCGGTGGTCGGAAGGTAAATATTGTTTCCCACGCTGTTCAGGCCGCCTGGATTGATGAACAGGGCTGTCTGAATGCTGCCCACCTGCGTAGCCGCCGTCTGTCCCGGCTGCGTAACGCTGACCGTCCCATCGCTGCCGACTGTGATACTCAGCGCATCTGCGGGAATCGTGACCGCGGGTTGCAGCGGGTTTCCATCTGCCGTGACCACCTGTCCCGTTGCATTCGGGCTGAAGGATCCATCGCGGGTATAGCCGATTTGTCCGTTCGGCATGAGAATTTGAAAGAATCCGGCGCCGGATATTGCCAGGTCGAGCGGGTTGCCCGTGGTGGAAAAGTCGCCCTGTGTCTGAATGATCTCGGTCGCTCCAGGCCGCGTGCCAAGACCAATCTGCAGACCTGAAGTCACTGTAGTTTGCTGCGTTGAGGCGGCACCGGGCATGATCTGGTTCTGATACAGAAGGTCGGTGAAATTCACCTGCCGCTGCTGAAAGCCGGTAGTGCTCGAGTTGGCAAGATTGTTGGCAATGTTGTCCAGGTTCAATTGCTGGGCCGTCATTCCACTTGCGGCCGTATAGAGTGCACGAAACATATGAGTTTCCTTTCAAGGTTGGCGCAGCTTGCATGCGACACTGAATCAGCTGACGCGAGGTAGGTCCTGGGCTGCTGTCTTGTCAAGCTCTGTGCTGAACATCGTAAGCACTCGGCGCATCGTTTCAACCTCGCGCTGCGCGGTAATCAACTCCACGACGCTGGTGACAGGATTGACGTTTGAGCTCTCGAGCATTCCCTGGCGCACCTGGGAAGCCTGCCCGGCAGTTGCGGTCCCGGCAGGGGCTGTGTAGTATGTGCCGCCTGCGCTCTGCAAATTCACGGTGGATGCAAACTCCACCAGCTTCACCCTGCCTGAGATCGCGCCGTTGGCTGAGATTGTTCCATCCGCACTGATTGAAATGGGTTGTCCAAGTATTGTGATTGGCCCATTCTCGCCCATCACAGGGTCACCCGCAGCCGTGATCAATTGGCCTTGTGGAGACACGCGGAAGTTTCCGCCACGCGTGTAGACAGGGCCAGCAGCGGTTTGCACCGCGAAATAGCCGGGCCCTTCCATTGCAAGGTCCAGATCATTGCCTGTCGGCACCAGTGCGCCTTGCGAGGTATCCAGTTGCGTGCCGCTCAACACTCCATAGTCATTCTCGTCCTGGTTGAGAGCGGAGAGAGGAGAGTTGCCGGTAGTGGCAAGAACCGAGCTGAACACGTTATGACTTGCGCGGAAGCCCGCGGTGCTCACGTTGGCCAGGTTGTTGGCTATCGTATCGAGCGCCTGGGTGCGGGACATCAGCCCAGTACAGGCTGCGTAGTATCCACTGTTCATCGTGTTTCCTCAGGCAGATAACTTGCACGCCAGAGGCCAATCCATGTTATGCGTGACTTATCCAGGGTTTCACTTCATTTATGAATAATTTATAGATTTCTTCCTCGCCATGCCAAACCGCGAATGAGGAGTCAATGAGAAGCAGATGAGATGACGCAATCCGTTGGTCCCCATAGCGATGTCTTCGATTCTACGTCAAGGTAAGAATGTGGCTCGTGACTTCACAATCTGCATTCCTCCACTTCGCGGGCGCCCCATCCATCCGCTGCTGTCGCATCCGAACGACCGCTGAGTGCGAGAGGAAGAAGTCCCTTCCAACGGGCACAGATACCGATGGAGTCGATGGCTTGGAGAGCATATTCGTCGAATTCCTCGCGGGCACCGGCCAGTTCATGCGCTGCAGTAAGGATGAACCTCCAGGTAAGTGGCGCATATGGATCGTTCACGCTGCGCATGGCAGCAAGAACGAAGAGGGGCAACGCCCGCTCCATTGCCAGCAGTGCAGCCGGGTCTCTCCGGCCGGGGCAATCTTTTGGCCACTCCAGAACCGTCGCAATGGCCCCAATCTCATGAAGCAGCCCAACCAGGTATGCCTCGTCCGCGGAAATCCCTTCAAGCGACTCAGCCACAAGCTGCGCGTACTGCGCTACCAATCGGCAGTGCTTCCAGACCGCGGTCATCTTTGAGTGTTCGCGGTCGGACGCAAACGTTCGAGCGGAGATTACGTTGAACCAGACGCCCACGTCCAGACTGGCTAAGCACTCACCCATTCGCCGCGGTTGCCCTGCACCCAAGTCACCCTCCCTACCAACCAACCCAAGAATCCGGATGGTCGCTCCAACATCGCTCAAAACGATTTCGGAAACCATCCGCAAGTCGAGGCAGGGCTCGCGCAAGAGCAGTTCCAGACCGAGAACCGTTCCCAGCATGACTGGAACGTCTTCCGCAAAATCCGCTTCCTGTTCTGCAAACTCGAATGGCCTCCTGGAAGGGGGACGTGTCCATACCGAGGATGGTATCCAGCTTTGGTCAGTCATCGAGTCAGACACATAATCAAGCACTCTCTCACACCTGCTTCGGACCTATCGGCACATGAAGCAGTTTCGTCCAAACGAGAGCAATCACTGTCCGATTGTGAGGAAGCGAGTTGCACTTTCGGAGAAGCAATGCAGGCCAATGAACAGGCGCTCGCAGAGAGCAGGGATTCACCAGCCTTGAATAGGACGTTCATATCCCTTTGACTGCTATTAAAGCGCGCCCGGCTACGCATCTTGAGTTAAGCACCTTGATTCCCGCGCCTCAGACCGGCGCCGTAATCGAATGGATCAGGTTCATTTATGCTTTCGTGCTTGCTCACCAAGACGCCGCTCCATCATCGACCACGACCATTCACCGGGTGAGGATCAGAAGATAGCCTGGCACACTTCAGTCACACGAAGACCATAGTTACCGTCGATCACTACCGCTTCGCCCCTGGCGATCACTTTGGAGTCGAGAAGAAGCTCTACAGGCTCCTCCACCTGGCGATCGAGTTCAACGACAGATCCGCTGGTCAACTCCAGCACTTCGCGGAGTGTCAACTGGCGCTGTCCGAAGCGGAGAGTCACATTCAGTTCAACATCCATGACCAGATTCAGGTTGACCTGCTCGGGTATGGCCTTCCCCGGTGCAACTCTCATCGCCCTGCCTATGACCCCTGTGTTGCCGGCCGCTTTGGAGTGAACTGACAGTGCCTCGATCAGCGGCGGGGTCAGGTACATCAGAACTGACACACGATTGGAATCGTTGTCGGCAATTGTGAACTGCTGACGTCTGGCGCCTTGGGGCGCAGGCTCGGAAACCGAGCTGGCGGCGATCGTGAATACGCCATTCTCCTGGGCTGCTTCCGCGCAGAATTCGATCACGGCTGCATCAAGAACTTTGAGCAGGGCCTCGGCTTGTTCTGCTCCGAATTCACCGGCTGGCTGCCGCAGGAGCTGCGATGCCAGGATTGCTGCTGAGGCACGATGGATTTCCAGCAGAGCTTCCCCGCGCAAGCTGCCGTCGAGCTCAAGCCTCGTCCGGACTGGATCAGATCCATCTGGAGTCAACTCTGGATCCGGCACGGCAGCAATCAGCCATGGCGATCCGGTGTCTCTTGACAGAACTTTGGCAAACGCACTCGAGAACCCGCCCACAAATGACTCTTCGGCTTTTCCTGCATTTTGATTCGGCGTCATACTAGTCCTTCCTCGCAACCGGTTCCTGTGACCGAAGTGAGATTTGCGCTGCCTTCTGCTTTCCGTTGCGAACCGGCAATGCCTCAAAGATTTCTGCGTCTTCAACAGTAATCCGTCCGGGCTTTTGCACCGGCGCCTTCATCTTCAGGATCACTCCCGGCTTCAGATCGATCAAGTCCTTTACCAGCACCCGCATCTGGGTTATATCCGCAGATAGCGTAAAGTCACATTCAAGAATCCGTTCTCGAAGACTTGGGTTCTTCAGAAGGCGAAGACTCGATGTCTTCTTCGACTGCGCCGCCTTCAAATGTCTCAGCAGGAATCCGACAAACGAAGTGGGCAGCACAATGTTGAATGGCCCGGTAGTTCCCGCCACCGTCATCTCGAATATCAACAGTACGAGCTTTTCGTTTGCCAGGAACACTTGCTGGATCATCGCTGGTTTGATGCAACGTCCAGCTGTCAATGAGAGATTCAGCGTCCGCCACGAGGTTTCCACTTGCTTGACTATGAGGGCGGTAACACTTTGCATGATCTCTTCGTCGATCTCTGTAAGCTCGCGAGCCGCGTCTGAAGCTGTGCCTGCGCCACCGAGCAGAAGATCGATGATGGGAAAGATCAGTGCAATGTCGATTTCCATCAGGAGGTTACTCTCCATGACGTTGAGCGCGCAAGGCAGCAGGTAGTTGTTCGAGGCTATGCCGTTTCTGTAATCCAGGCTGGCCATTTGCTCCAACGACACCAGCTTCAACCGCAGAGAGGTACCCAGATAGAGTTCCAAAGAGTTGGTGACATTCAGAGCGAATTTCTCATGGAGAGCGGTCAGCGCACGCGCATTCTCGTTTGACAGCCGGCCTGCATAGCGAAAGTTGCAAGAATGAATCGAGCGCTGCCGGGTCTGTCCCGGATGGCTCTCGGCCCCCATTTTCGTTTCATTCGACCCGGACGCCACCGTCATGCTTGCATCCCTGACAACTGAGCGGACGTACCCTGACACAATGTCCGGACCCGGTTCGGCGGCGCCATTACGTTGTCGCGAAGATGGCTCAGCGACGTGCGCAACTTTACCATCGCAGCAGCGTGGATTTGCGAGACTCTCGACACCGCGATTCCCACAATCTTCGAAATCTCCTTCATCGTCAGCTCTTCGTGGTAATAAAGGGAAAGGATCAACTGTTCCCTCTCTGACATCCGGGAAACTGCAGCCGCAAGGTGTTCCTTCCTTTCGCCTTGCAGGCAGAGTTCAAAGGGATTGTCCTCGCCATTGCTCGGCGCCGATTCGATCAAGTCGAAAGACTCGGCAGTGTCCTGCGACGAATTCACTTCCTGGCCAACCAGGTATAGGCCGTCCAATTGTGTCAAGGTGCTTTGCAATTCATCCAGTCCCATCCGCATCTCCGCCGCGATCTCCTCTTCAACCGGGTGCCTGCCCAGCAGAGACTCAAGCTTGACTACTGCCGCGGAGATCTCTCGCCCTTTTCTCCGCAAGGTGCGAGATCCCCAGTCCAGTTTGCGAAGGCTGTCGAGAATTGCTCCGCGGATACGAAATTTCGCAAAGGTGGAGAATTGCGCGTCGCGCGAGCTATCGTAATTGCGGCAAGCCTCGAGCAGACCAATCACGCCCGCCTGGACCAGGTCTTCCATTTCCACGTTCTTGGGCAGGCGCTCGCGGATTCGCGCCGCAACGTAATAGACCTGCTGCAATTCGCGCATCGCAAGTTCGTTGCGTTCATCGATGCCAGTACCGCCTGCGCGATAAGCCAATTCTGCTGTTGTCATTCACTCACTCCCTTTGTAACCCGCTTGCTCACTCTTGCTGCTGTATCTCACCACTCGAAAACCTGCTCCACACACTCTTCCAGCAATCGCCTGACCGCTGCTCAAATGCCTTAACGAAGAACTCCAACGGACTGCACCGGCGTCATCGAAGGAATCTCTCCAGGGGATATCACAACAATCCTGGGGATGAACGGCTCCAGAAGGCGACGAAGGTAGTAACGGCCGGGGGAAGAACACAGCAGGATAGGTGGCGCTGCACTAATCTCTTTCCCAAAGTTCGTACGTAATCCATCCAGCACGCGACGCGCCAAAGTCACCTGTTGTGGAGACGAAATCGTCTGGCTCACTTGCAGATTCGATCCTCGAGTGCATTCATCTTCGATTGCCGTGTCAAGTGTGACGACCCTCAGCTCTCCCTGTTCATTCAAGAGGGGCCTGATCAGAGCTCGTCCCAACGTGTGTCGAACCGCCTCAACCAGGGCAATAGAATTCTTGTTGAACGACGCTGTGTCGACAAGTGTTTCAAGAATCGATCCGAGATCCCGGATCGAGACCTGTTCACGGAGCAGTTGTTGCAGAACCTTCTGTACTTCCCCGAGGCTCAACAGCTTTGGAATCAGTTCGTCGGCCAGTTTCGGGTGAGACTCACTCAGCCGGTCGATCAGTCTTTTTGTTTCGTGCCGCGACAAGAGCTCATTGGCGTTGTGTTTAATGACCTCTGCCAGATGAGCGGCGAGCACGGAGGTCGGGTCAACCACCGCGTAGCCCGCTGCAATCGCCTGCCCCTGCGCCTGCGGACTGATCCACTTTGCCGGCACATCGAATGCCGGTTCGCGGGTATCCTGACCCGGCAAATCAGGCGCATCCGCATTGGAGCTGATGGCCAGCAGACAGTCGCGGCGTAGTTCCCACCGTGCAATCTCGACTCCCCGCAGATAGATGACATACTCTCGCTCTCGGAGCGACAGGTTGTCGGTGATGTGGATTGACGGAACCAGGAAGCCAAGCTGCTGCGCCAGGTTCTTGCGCATGGACTTCACGCGAGCCAGCAGTTGTCCGCCCTTTTGCACGTCGACAAGAGGCACGAGGCCCATACCCACTTCGAGCATGAGTTCATCGAGTTTGAGAACCGCATCCATTGGATCCACCGTGGCGAGAGCCGCTCCCCCCGCCGCCGCGGCCTTGGAGGCCAGGTCAAGCTCCTCGATTTCATCTTTCACAATTTGCGGCTTCATCTTCCACGCCGCGAACATCAGCACGCCTGCCAGGCTGAAGAAGGCCAGCTTAGGCAAACCGGGAATCAGGCCCAGTGCGGTTAGAGCGCCGCCCGCAATCCACAGCAAGCGAGGACTATTGAAGAGTTGCTTGCCCACATTCACGCCCAGGGATTCCTTCGACGCGGCACGCGTGACGACGATGCCTCCAGCAACGGAGACCAGCAACGAGGGGAGAATTGTCACCAACCCGTCGCCGACCGTGAGAATCGTGTATGTCTTTAGAGCCTCCTGGAACGGAACACCTTGCTGAAACACTCCGATCAGAAACCCGGCGATGATGTTAATGGCCATGATCAGAATGGTGGCCAGGGAATCGCGTTGACTGAAGCGGGCCGCGCCATCCATTGCGCCGCAGAACTCTGCCTCGCGTGCAACCCGTTCCCGTCGAGCACGGGCCTGCTGCTCATTGATGATGCCCGCATTCAAATCGGCATCGATGGCCATCTGCTTTCCCGGCATGGCATCGAGAGTGAACCGAGCGGTAACTTCAGCCGTGCGCACTGCGCCGTGACTGATGACAAGAAACTGGATGGCGATCAGCGCAAGGAAGAGGACGAAGCCAACGATATAGTTACCGCCTACCACAAATTGGCCAAAGGCCTCAATCACTTTGCCCGCGGCTGCCGTACCTTCATTGCCGTGCAGAAGAATGCGGCGCGTGCTGGCAAGGTCGAGCGAGAGGCGGAGCAACGTCAGCAGTAGCAGCAGGCTGGGGAAGACGGAGAATTGCACCGGGCGCAGAATCTGGATTGCGGTAAGCAACACCAGGATCGATGCGGTAATGCTGATGGTCAACAGCAGATCCAGAAGAAAGCTGGGCAGCGGCACGAGCATCACAAACACCATCGCCACCGCGGCGATGGGCGCGATCCACTCTCCGGATTTCCGGAGCAGAGCCACCACTCGCGCCATCATGGTTTCACCGCAGTCTGCAGGGCGGCTGAACCAGCCACGTTTCCAGTTCTTTGGCCGGATGCATTTCTTGACCGCCGTTCGGCTTCGCCCCTGCGTACCTCGGCCTGTGCACGGAACACCAGGGCCAGAATCTCTGCCACAGCCTGATACAGCTTTGCCGGGATCGAGTCGCCGACCTCTACGCTTTTGTAAAGAGCCTGCGCCAGCGGTTTGTTCTCCACCAGCATGATCCCGTTATCGCGCGCCAACTGTTTGATCTTCTCCGCCAGCAGGTTTCGACCTTTGGCAACGACGATCGGTGCGGGCATATCTGTCAAATAGCGGAGCGCCACTGCATAGTGGGTTGGATTTGTCACAATGACGGTGGCGGTTGCAGCAGCCTGCAAGGACTGCTTCTTGCGCATCGCCCTTTGCAGTTGACGAATTCTCGATTTGATGACCGGATTACCGTCCGTCTCCTTGTATTCCTGCCGCACTTCCTGCTTGGTCATCTTCATGTCGCTGTCCATTTTCCTCATGGTCAGGAAATAATCGACCGCGGACCATGCCAGCAGGACAAGCCCCGACTTCCACGTCAACTCCAGCACCATCGATCCCACGAGGTTCGCGAAAGGTCTTAATCCCAGACTGGACGCGTGCACCATGGTCTCCCAATGCGCGCGTACCGCACTTATGGCGACCCAAAGAATCGCTCCAAACGGCAACAGTGACTTCAGCAGATTGCTCAAACCCACAGGGGAGAATATCTGTCCCAGTTTGCTGGCAGGATTGAATCGATCGAACTTCAAAGCCAGCGCGCCCGGCGCGAAGTTGATTCCGCCCTGCGCCAATCCAGCAAGCACCGAAACCACCATTGCCGCCAGCAGCATGGGAACAATCCACCGCATCACTTCGACCGCGCTCCAGAAGAGCAGCGGGCCATTGGTTTCAATATCTCCGGTGGCCGCGGCATCGAGCGTGTTCCGGTAAAGTGTCGTCCAGTGAGTGACGGCAGTGGGCGCCATCAGCACCGCCACGCCGGCCACGGCAGCGAGAGCAAAAACACCTGGCAGGTCCCGTGAGCGGGCGACCTGGCCTTCCTCTCGCGCCTTATTGCGTCGCTTGGGCGTTGCCTGTTCTGTTTTGCTACCGTCAGCCATGGTTTCCTATCGCTCCAAATGCTATCGAGCCAGGTGAAGAAGATGATCGGTCAGTTCCATCGAGTTGAGAAACAAATGCTCAAACAGATTCGGCCAGTACTTGAGCGCGGAGATCAGAATTAACAGGCCCAGGATGCTCTTTACTGCGGGACCGAGCAGCATGAGCGGAAGTTGTGGAGATGCCTTTCCGAGGAGGCCGAGCGCTATGTCGGCAAACAGCGTTGCCGAGAGGACCGGTGCGGCAATCTGGATACCGATTGAAAATACTCCGGCACCCGCCTGCAGCGCGGCCGTCGTGAACAGTGCGCCGAAATGGCCTGAGGAGGGAGGAAGATAATCGAAGCTGTGTGCCAGTGCGCGTAATATCCAAAGGTGGACATTGAGACGCAGGAAGATCAGCATCGCGATCATTTGATGAAACGTGGCCACAACCGTTGATTCCACCTGCGTCTGCGGATCGAGAATGTTGACCAGCGAGTAACCCATCTGAACGCTCAAGACCTGTCCGGCCATCTGAACGCCGTCGAAGACAATGTTTGTCGCAACTCCAAGCGCCACGCCGATCAGCAACTCACTGAACACCATCATTGGCCACTGGCTGATATTCAAGTGCGGCACTTTGGCTGAAACCATCGGATACAGGAGAGCCGTCATGGCGACCACCAGTCCCGCCTTGACACGGGCCGGAATTGCGACGCTGCCAAAGAAGGGCGCGAAGAGCATGATGCCGGTGAGCCGGATGCTGATGGTCAACAACGCGCCGATGATTTGGACCAAGGATATGTTCATTACTGAAGGACCTGGTGAAAGTCGGTTAACAGGTTGATCGTGTAGTGCGCGAGGTGCCGCCACATCCATGGCATCAACATGAAGAGCGTTGCGCCCGTGACCAGCAGTCGAGGCACGTGGGACAAGGTCTGGTCCTGCAGAGAGGTCAATACCTGCAGTATGTTGACCACAAGGCTGACGGCGATAGCAGCACAGAGGATCGGCGCAACCAGAATCACAACCTCCTGCAGCATGAGGCGCCCCAATAGAACAACTTCATCCACGCCCATTAGTTGAAACTCCTCATCAGTGCGCCGATAAGAAGGTGCCAGCCGTCTACCATGAGAAAGAGCAGAAGCTTCAGCGGAGTTGAAATGACTACTGGCGGCAACTGCATCATGCCGACAGACGTGGTAATCGAAGCGACCACCATGTCAACTACCAGGAATGGCAGAAAGAGGACGGCGCCTATCTGAAATCCGGCCTTCAGCTCAGACAGGATGTATGCCGGCAACAGAACGCGGAAGGAGACATCGTTGATGTTTGCAGGGCGAGGCTCCTTGGCCATCTCAAGAAAAAGCGCGACATCCTTTTCGCGCACATAGTGCGACATGAACTGCCTCATCGGTCCTGCCGCGCGGGTTACCGCATCGAGAGCCGTGATCTTGCCCGCCTGCAGGGGAACCACCGAGTCGTTGTAGATGGCCACGCCCACCGGCTGCATGAGAAAGAAGGTCATGATCACCGACAGGCCGATCAAGGTCTGGTTCGATGGTGTGGTTTGCAGGCCAAGCGCCTGTCTAAGGAAGTGAAAGACAATCAGCAGTCGCGCAAACGGGGTCATGCAAATGAGCACAGAGGGTATGAGCGTCAGGAAGGTCAGCAGGATAACAATGGTCCATTGCGCCGAACCACCGCCCAGGCCTGTAACCCGCAATTCGTTTGGATCGGTCGGCATGGTGCCCAATTGAATCGGTGAGTTGGCCAACGGAATCGTAGTCACCTGGGGGGAGGCGCTGGCTGGCGGAACTGTGCTCGCCTGGGTTGGCGTGTTGTTGGCCAACGGAGTTGCAGCAGGCAAGGCGGGCACGTTGATTGATGGCGCAGCGACCGGTTGGGCGGGCAAATCTCCCAAGGGCGTCTGCATTGCTTGCGCGGGTTGCATCATGAATTCCGCTGATGCAACAGGGCTAACCGGCCAGGACGAGGCCTTTGCCGACGTTGACGCAATGACCAACAGGAAGCAGAGCATCATTCGAGTGATCGCAGAGTTTCTCATGCGTGTGCTCCCGTCTGCTCTGCTGCCAGTTCGGCAATTTCCAGTTGAGGCACTGCCATACTCTCTTTCAGCAGGTGGCCGAACGCTCCCTTTCCATCCAATTGCGCCAACAGCGCGACGTTCGAGGCGCCCCCTCCGATAAGGAACTGAAGTCCGTCTATTTGGATCACCGCTACAAAGCGCTTCTCTCCGAGCGAAACCGTTGCCGCCACCTGCAACCGCCTGGTGTTCGATCGGCCCAATTGACGAGTTCGTATCCAATTGAATGCGCGGGTCAGCAATCCCGATTCGTTCCGAAGTATTGCCGAGGATGCCGCGTGGTCAAGGAGCGGCAGCGGCAACGCAGGACTTGACGGGATGGTTATTGCTTTTGTGTTGGTTGGCTCTACCGCTTCCTTTCTGGCTGACCAGGAAGCTTGATTCTCGGTTAGAAGAAAGACCGGTGGTCGCGTTGCTCGACCGCGCGGCAAAGGCGAGAATTCACTTGGAATGGATGCATCCTGCAGCCCAAGTCCGAGGACCGACGCGTTGGGGCGATCGGTCTTCAAGACAGGTCCGTGAGGCGCACGGCAAGGCGCTCGCCGACGACCTCGAATTCTGTCCATCCGACCAGTTGCCCATTCACATGCAGGGGCAGATCGCTGCTTTGGTGATAGGCGGTTTCGACGATGGAGCCGACCACGAGGCTCAACAGATCGCCAACAGTAAACTTCACAACGGGAATATCCAGCGCGAGTGTGCAAGGGAGCCAGGGAAGGAGCTCGCACGGATCCAGGTCCTGAGGCTTCTCCACCAACTGCGGGCCCTTTGCCGATTTCGTCTCGATGATGGGGACCGCTACGTTTGTTGCCGTGTTCATCGATCTCTCTTCTCCGACATTCCAGCTTCCATTGCATTCCGCAGCGGGAATCTCGCTTCCCGCCGGTCATGCCGATGGATTTCTATCCGGAAGCCACACACATCGGCCCCACGATAGCTTTTAAAGCAATCGAGAGACCGTTCCTGCAGAAGAGAGCTTGCCATGCGTCCGCAGTGTGGAAGAAAAGTGGGTTAAGTGGCCGTACTATAAGGGGAAACGACTTACCCCGTCCGCGCCGTCGATTGAACGGGCGCGACCAGGGATCCGAGATCGATTTGACTGCGTGAGGCAGACATGAGAAAAGTTCACAGAAAACGGAGCTGGCCGTTCAGTGGAAGCACTGAACGGCCGGTCCCCTCATGCAATGCTAAGAAACTGCAATCTCAACTTCTTACTGGAGCATTGCAATGGTCGCTTGAGACACCTGATTGAAGGTGGTAATCGATTTCGCATTTGCCGAATAAGCCTGCTGCGCCACGATCAGCTTCGCAAACTCAGTAGCGATATCCACGTTTGACTCTTCAACCGAACCCCCGACAACTGTACCCCGGCCACCAGTCCCGGCCACTCCGATAACGGCCGATCCAGAAGCAGCGGTCGCCTGGTAGTTGTTGCTGCCGGCGCTGACGAGCCCCTGTACGTTTGCAAACGATGCGACGGCAACCTGCCCCAATGCAAGCGTGTTCCCGCCTGAGAAGGTGCCTTCAATGGTGCCATCCGGCTGTACGGCATAGTTCACGAGCGTACCACTTGCGAACCCGTCCGTGGTAGCTGCACTCGTGCCGCTGGCTAGCCCCGATTGCGTAATGGTTGGGCTGGCAGCCGTTCCGAATGGTCCTGTCAGCGTCAGTGGTGAGGTGGCCCCATCGGCCAGAGTCGGAATACTGATTGGCACAACAGTAGTGGTCGAGGTCAGCGTGCCGGCGCTATTGAAATTCAGGGTGCCCGATCCTACTGTCGTGGTGGTTCCCGTCCCGCCGGTAATATCGCTTGACGGTATTGTGACCGAGTAGTTCCAGGTTCCCGCCGCTGTCTTTGTGTATGAAATGGTGAGAACGTGAGACGTTCCGAGCGAGTCATAGATATCAACCGAACTGCTTGGAGCCGTTCCGCCAACCGCCGTGCCGGAAGCGAGATTGGCACTGACCCCAATGGTTGTGCTCGCCACCGCAGGGATGGTCACACCGCTGCCGACCTGGAGCGGTTGCAAAGCAGCCGATGTGTTGACAACTCCGCCCACCGCTGGATAACCAAGCAACAGTTCCCCGCTTGGAGTGACAAGCTGTCCCGCGTTATTCGTGGTAAAGTCTCCCGCACGCGTGTAATCGGGGGCACCAGTCGCACTCTGCGTGACAAAGAATCCATTCCCGGATACGGCCATGTTGGACGATGTACCCGTCGCGTTCAGGCTCCCCTCCGTGAAGTTGGAATCCGTGGAGGAGACCGCAACACCATATCCTGTCTGCAGCGGGTCGCCGCTGCCATTGGTGGCGCCGGTCTGTGAAAATATATCGCTGAAAGTTAACGTCTGGTCCTTGTATCCATCCGTATCGATGTTGGCCAGGTTATTGGAAACGGATTGCAGCTGATCTTGAGCCGCCGTAAGTCCGGACAGTGGTGTTGAAAAGGATCCCATTACTTGCCTCCAGAGGTGTTGTTGTTGGTCCCTGAAAGGCCCATGGTTGCGGCGTTGAGGGACGAGTTGATTGAAGCCGCCACTGCACCTGAGTTGGCGGTGCCTAGGGGCATCATGGTGTTGGGGTCAAACGGCAACTGACTGGTCGCCGCTCCTGCCACGGAAGGCGACAGAGCGCTTGCAACACCGCCGTTGGCTGACGAAAGAGCCGCAGTACCGCTGGCCGCCGCCGCTGCCGGCTGCACCAGCCCTGCCGCGCCTGTCGATGAGGACCCGGTGACGGTCTGATTGATGCTGATGAGTTGGTCCAACTGGTTCAGCGAGATCATCTGTCCCACCATCGCCGTCGAGTCAACGGGCGCCGTAGGATCCTGGTTCTGCAACTCCTGCGCCAGGAGATTGAGAAATGTGGTGTCCAGTCCCCCGCTTGAACTGCTGCTTGAGGTCGAATTCCCCGTGGTCGCGCCGTTGGGGCCCACTGCAGCGTTCACAGCTTTTGCCACTCCGTTGCTTGCAACTGGTTTAAGCGCGTTCAAAATCGTTGGCATCGCGTAGTTCGCTGAGACTTGGTGCATGATCTTTCCTCCAATGGTCCGTGTATGTCCTGAATTCTTAACTAAGCTCTGATGTCGAGGCGGGTATTGAACCTGCCGTCGCCTGCCGTCACCGCTGCCGGTGAGAATTGCTGCTCGGCAGGTTCTCCACCTGAATAGCGTGGAGCCGGGCTGCCCCCTTGCTGCCTGCCACCGCGCGACGTGTCAGCCGAGCCGTTCGACAGGCCTCCGGATATCCCTGCACCCTGCCTTGCTTGTTCCCCGTTCCTATCGATGCGCACGTCAACCGCCTGATTGCTGCCGAACCTTGCCTGCAGCTCCGGCAAATGCGCACTGAGTACCTTTGCCAGTTCGCCGTGATCGAGCGATATCTGCGATGAGATCGAGTCCCGCGTCGCGGAAGTGCTGATCGAGATATTGCCGAACTCTGTCGACCGCATACCAACCCGCATCTCGGACTGGCCCATGGTCTGGATCAGCCTGGCTGTATTGATCACCGGCAGAGCCTGCGGCACAGCAGCCGGAACAGAAGTGGCGCTGGCCGCCACGTTTGCGGCATGACCACCAACGCCCGCGAGCGTGGGTGCGGACTCTACAGGCGCCGCAATTGCAGTGTTCAGTGAGAAAGCATTGGCAGCGACAGCGTGGCTCGCCGAGTTCATCTGCGCCGCTGCTGCGCATTGCCCCTGTGTGGAGTCGCCGCTCTGTCCCTGATCGCCGGATGGCGTTGCTTCTTGTGAACCTACCGGCGATCCCGCATGGCCTGTTGCTGGCAGTGCGTGCTGGGTCGATGCCGCAACGTCACTCGCCGCGCCGTTGGATCCGTCCTTGCCGCCGATGACTGTTGTGGTCGACGATTTCAATCCTGAAGCTGAGTTCACAACCGATACGTCGGCGTAACCTGTTCCGAGCACTGCTGCTCCCAACTGGGGCGGCGCCGCAAACTGATCTGATGTGACGGCTGGAAGGCCGTGTCCTGTTGCAACTGCGCCCTGCTCTGGATTGGCCGGCGCTGCGATGAATGGGTTTGTTGAGACAGGTGTTGAATTCGAAGGCGCATTTCCCTTTGCGGAAGCGTCCAAGGCTGCATGGAAAGCTGACGCTGGAACGGCATTCGGCGCGAGAGTCAACGCAGCTTTCAGAGCACCATCATGGATTACACTCTGAACTGAATTCACAACAGCTTTTTGGACAGCACCCGGACCTGCGTTTTGGGTAGGGTCTACAAAGGCCTGTGCTTCCATCTTCGGCGCGGGATCTGAGGAGGTATTTTGGACTGCAGTCTGAGTTCCTCGATGGGGTGCGTTCATGCCTTCCACCGCGACTGCATTTGAGGCATCATTTCCGGCCTTTGATGAAAAGTCCGTCGGTACTTTTGTGTCTTCAATTCCGGAGCTCGGTAATGACGATCCCGTCAGCAGCAGATTGCTGCATTGGACATCTGCTGACTGATTGCCGCGCGAATCAACCAGGCAGGACTGGGTATTGCTGGGCTCACTCCCCATCAAACTCATCTCTGCTACATCGCGAGCCGCCTCGTCAGGGACAATGCTCGAAGCATCCGGAAAGTGAACGAATCCTACTGAAGTCGATTGGATTGGAGCTTCGATGAGACTGGCAACGGCCGTCAACAAGACGGGTTGCGATGGTGCCGGCTGTTGCGAATAGATCGGCGGCTGAACGGCATGGCTAGCAGGAATGCTTTCGGGCGCTTTCCCATCGCCAGAAGACACTTTCTGCTGACGTGCGGCCCTGGAACTTTCGCTTCTCAAGGCGCCAACTTCTACGATTGTCTTTGATGCTGCAAGCAGTGACTCGCTGAATGGCTGCGGACTCAGATCGGATATTTGCGCATCCGCCGCAGCGCGCGTCGCCCTTGGAGTCACACCAGGCAATTCGAATTTGGCATTCAGGATCACGCCTACATACCGGCAATTGGGGGGCCAAATAAAGTGGACTAAATGCCCATCCGCCGATGTCGCTTTCTCCTATTGAATCAGCGGCTTAGACGACGCGTGCAATTGTGCGGCACAGTCTTCCAGGCAAACTAGGCAAGATTTGCCGCATTACGTCTAGGCAATGGCTGCCGGGTTGCAGCCGAAACAAGTGGTGGGATTGAAGGGGAAGCAGGGAGTCTCAATGCGCGTCATTCAGTTGGAGCGAAACCGGGGTCACCGTGTCCTGCAGAGTTTTGTGCAAGGGTGCCGCTTGCTCCACCCCCGCGACGAAGACCTGCGAGGTACCCACTCTGTGGGTCGGGGGCCCCGGCCCTGATGGTTGCGTCAACTGAACGGTCGTGCTTTCGAGATACAGCAACCCTGGTTTCGCTATAGGCCGAGACCGTCAGGCAAATGCAACAGAACGGCGTCGACTCGAACGCTCGCCGCTTACATCGCGGCATGGTCAAACGTATCGGTCAGAAACGGCCGCGCCGGGCAATGTAGTTGTCATCCAGCGTTTTTTGTTCGCGGCGAGCTACATCGGACTCATACAAACCGCGCTTGTCCTCACGCATATCGGTAAGCATCTCGCGATTCCGTCGCGCCACTTCGTAGACAATGCGTTGCCTGTCTCGCAGTTGTTCCAGTTTCTGAATCTGGACTAAGAGGTTCTCCCTGGATTGCTGGAGTTCCTTCACCTCTCCGTAGGAGGCATGAAGATTGCGCCCGATGAAGGGCTTGAATACATCTGCGCGCCGCGCAGTATCCGATCCTGCGATTTCGGCATCGGTGCACGCGAGGGCTTCGAGAGTCTGTGAGATTTCGAACAGAATTTTCTGCAACATGCGCTCTTCGCGCTCTTCAAACATTCCGCGAGCGCGAAGCACCGTAGCAAGTGAGAACTGAAAGGCCATATCAGCTCGGGAGCTCGAGGAGAGAACTTACGACGGTCGGAAATGCGGCAATCTGATCCGGCCGCTGGTGTAGAAATGCGTTCAGCCGCGGCAAGACTTCAACTGCCCGATCAAGCGTCGGATCTGCGCCCTTCTGATAAGCGCCGATACGGATCAAGTCTTCAGAACGAGCGTACGAAGCCATCAGAAGACGAAGCTGCTTGGCCTTCTGCATGTGCAATTCTGAAGTAACATTCGGCATCAGCCGACTAAGGCTCTCGATCACTGAGATTGGTGGATAGTGGTTCCTCATCGCCAGGTTCCTGTCGAGGATCACATGCCCATCAAGCAGTGATCGTACAGTATCGGCAACCGGATCCTGCTGGTCGTCACCTTCCATCAGAACCGTATAGAAGGCGGTGATGCTGCCGCTTTTGAAGCAACCTGCCCGCTCCACCAGACGAGCCAGCATATTGAGCACCGAGGGCGTATAGCCCTTGGCCGTCGGCGGCTCGCCGGCTGACAAGCCGATTTCGCGCTGCGCCATTGCAAATCTAGTCAGGGAGTCGACGACCAGGAGCACATTCTTCCCTGTGCTGGCGAAATACTCCGCGATGGCCGTTGCCGACAAAGCGCAACGAAGTCGCAACAGTGGAGATTGATCGGAGGTAGACACAACAACTACGCTTCGCTTTCGGCCCTCGTCGCCAATGACTTCGAGAAATTCTCCGACCTCGCGACCTCGTTCGCCCACCAGTGCCAGCACCGTCATGTCGGCACTGGTTCCGCGGGTCATCATGCCCAACAACGTGCTCTTTCCTACGCCGCTGCCGCCAAAGATACCAATGCGCTGGCCGCGTCCGCAGGTGACAAATGCGTCGAGAGCGCGAATGCCGCAACCAAGCGGCTCGCGGATAGGCACGCGGTCAAGCGGCAATGGCGCGGACCCATCCACCCACACTGCCCGTTCACCTCGATACTCGCCCTTGGAATCGAGCGGTACGCCCGTGGCGTCGATCACTCGTCCCATCAGATCGCTGCCAACTCGAATCGATGGCCGAGTCCCCCACGCGACGATCCGATCCCCAAATCGAATGCCCTGCGGATTCTCGACAGCCATCGAAAGCATGGTAGATCCTCGAAACCCAACCACTTCGCCGGAATATTTCTTGCCGCTCGCACTGGTAATCTCGCACGACTCTCCGACGGAACAAAACGGACCCTCGGATTCGATTAGATTGCCAACTACCTGCAGCACTCGCCCGCGCCAGCGAAGGGTCGATCCTCTTCCCAGGCGGTCGAAGTAAGGAGCAAGAGTTCGTTGAGTATTCACTTGACCGCCGGTCGCTGCGCGAGTAAATCGAAGAATCCCTGCTCAACCTCTTTCAACTGTGCATCGATGCTGAAGTTTGCCGACCCCAGATCGGTTTCGAGTATGCAATCCTCGGGGCCAAGATTACTATCCTCGATAATTGCAATCGACGAGCCGTTCAGAGGGTTGGCCATGTACTCGGTCCACTTTTCGGCCTGCGCCGGCGAAACCCGCACAGACACCGTCGAACCGTCATGCAGCTTGTCGACGGCGACCCTTACAAGAGCCGCAACCAACAGTGGGTCAACCTGCGCCTCGCGATACAGAATCTTCGCGGAGATGGCCAGGGCGAGATGAACTACTTCAGACTCAACTCGAGAAAAATAGTCCTTCCGCTCCACCAGGAAGAGTTCCAGCGCCTGCCGGATCTTCGCCGCCTCCCCAGCCGATCTTGCTTCGTAGTCCTTTGCAAGCCTTTTCTCGGTATCGGCCACCGCCTCCGCGCGGGCAAGCCGCACAAGCTCATCGATCTCCTGCGCTGACCGGCCCGGTGGCGCCTGCCGCTCACGTGCCAGCTCTCCGCTGGGCTCATCTCGTCTCGCTTCCCTCACACTCGAGTGAACGGAAGCACGCATATCCTCGTACAGGAATGCCGTGGCTGGAATTGAGAGTACGCCTTCTCCGCCGCTACACAAGATATTCTTCATTGGCCTCGCCCTTCAATACAATCCTGCCCTCGGACTCAAGCTGTCGAGCAATCGCAACAATCTCAGTCTGCGCTTTGATTACATCCCTGCTGCGAACAGGTCCGAGTAATTCCACGTCCTCTTTGAGCATTTCAACAGCCCGCGACGACATGGTTTTGAAGAAGTGATCCCTCAATTCCTCGTTGGTCCCCTTCAGAGCTGTCGCAAGCACTCGTTTGTCAACCGCTGCACTCAGCTCACGAATATGCACTTCGCCAACCTGAAGCAAATCTTCAAAGGTAAACATCAGATCGCGGATGCTGACGGCCAGCGTCGGTTCCACGCTTTCAATGTCTTCAAGAATCTCCTGCGCTACAGTCGTATCGATGCTGTTCATGATGTCCGCCGCGCTCTGAAATCCGGAATACGCCCGCCGGCCCTGTTCTCCAACGGCGGTTAGCCGCTGGCACAGTACGGCCGAGACTTTCTCCGCCAACTCCGGCGAGAAGCGCCGCAGGCTTGCCAATCTCTTAACCGCCTCGGCACGAGTATCGTTTGGAAGGCTCATCAGCAAAGCGGACGCCTGACGGTCGCCGAGTTGACCAAGGATCAGTGCGATTGTCTGGGGATGCTCGCCTTCCAGAAATCTTGCGAGCTTCTGAGGATCGGCTCGCTGCAACGATTCCATGGGCTTCAGATTGCGCGCCTTGCTCAGTTGTTGCAATACGCCATCTGCCTCAACCTCTCCAAAGGCCTTGATGAGAAGGCGCCGGGCCAGATCATATCCTCCCTGGATAAGGTAGTCCTGTGCCTGCGTCATGCGCTGGTACTCTTCAATTACCTGCAGCGACAGTTCCGCGGGAATGGCGCCCAGGCCGGCGACTTCATCGGCAAGACGACGCATTTCCTCCTCGCTGAGACCGCGAAACACCGTTGCGGCTGAGTCCTCGCCGAGAACGGTCAGCAGAATTGCGGCTTTGCGGACGCCGCTGAGCTTGGGTCTCTCCACTGGCGCTGTCATTGTGTTTCCTCCCTCAGCCAAGCACGCACGGCGGTGGTGCTGCTCTCCGGCTCAACACGGACAAACTCGGCGAGCTGCTTCTTCAGAGTTAAATTGCGCAGGGTGAGGCTTGCCACGGATTCAGGGAGAGCTGCAACCTGTGCGTCCCCATGCACTGGAGGAACGATTGCGGCCAGCAGCGGACTCGGCATCGCCAGTACGCGTCTCTGGATCGGGCGAATCATCAGGAGATAAACAAGGAAGAAGAGGACAAACAGTCCCGCATAGCGGATGACGGACGAGTAGTCATTCAATCCCTTCCGCGCCTTGTCTGCAAAATTCGCAGGCGGAAGGTCTTCTGCCTCGGTGCGGTCAAAGGTAAGGTTCTCTACGCTGATCACGTCACCGCGAGTGCTGTTGAATCCGATAGCTGCCTGCGCAAGTTCGCTGATGTGTTGCAACTCCTCGGGCTGCCGCTTATGACGGACCTCTACCCACTTGCCGCTTTGCTGCTGGCGCTCAATCGCATCGTCCAAAACCACTGCGGCCGTGATGCGGCGAATACTGCCTGCCGGTTCAATTACATGGCGCGTTGTTCTATTCACGCCGTAGGTGTTGTTATCCGTTTTCGAATACTGGCCGGTGTCCTTGGTAACCGGCTTGTTGGCGGCGGTCTTGGCGCTGGGGATATTGCTTGAGGTCCCAGGAACTCCGCCGGTCGACGCTCCAGAGCCAGAGCCAGTGCCTTCCTCGGAGTGCTGACTGGTCAGCGTTGCACTGACTGCAGGATCGTATTTATCCTGGCTCTCTTCACTGCTGCCGGTCTCATATTCCACGTTCACGCTCGCGTGGATTCGATCGGCGCCGACGATGGGCCCAAGCGTCGAGATCAGCCGCCGCGTCAGTTCCTGCTCGATGCCGTCGCTGCCATCCGTAGATCCATTGCTTTGTCCGAGCGACTGATTCGAATCCGCATCCACGATCACAACGTCTGTCGGCTTCAGTTCGTCCACCGCGCCGGCCACCAATCGCGAGATCGCCGAAACATCTTCCCGCGACAGGCTTCCCCGGCGCAGGCGTAGTGTAACCGACGCCTTTGCACTGCGCTCCCGGTCCATGAAGACTGAGTCGGTAGCCATCACGAGGTGAACCCGGGCGCTCTTGACACTGCTCATGGTTTGAATCGTTCGTTCCAATTCGCCTTCGAGCGCGCGCTGATAGTTCACCTTCTCATCGAACTCCGTTTGCCCCCATGACACCTTGTCGAATATCTCAAAGCCAATGCGCCCGCTATGCGTTGAATCGTGCGACGCCTCTTCGAGCCGGGCCGCGTCAATCTGATCCGCGGGGACACTGATGGAGCTGCCATCCGGGCTCACAATGTACGGTATCTTCTTGGCTGCCAATTCTGCCGTGATCGTCTGAGCATCGGCTGCCTCCAACCCCGACGTGAGCGGCTTGTAATTGGGCGATGCAATCATCTTCACAAAGAACATTACCGCTGCCACCGTAACCGCGAGACCCACGCCAAAGTACACCCGCTGCTGCGGGCGAAGTGCTGCCCAGAACAGCTTCGCGCGCTCCATCAACTGGCCAGTACTCGCCGGTTGCTTCGCAACCGCTATTTGATTCTTGACAGCCATTCGTCCCCAGTTCCCCTGATTCTTTTGAATTGCGCTTCCGGATCTCCACTTCCAGATCGGCGCGCCCGCAATTGCATTTTTCGAATGTTTCCCAGCTAGAACTGCATCTTCTCGATGTCCTGATAGGCGCTCACGATCTTATTGCGTACCTGCATCATGAGCTGAAAGGCTACGTCTGCCTTCTCCACCGCGATCATCACAGTGCTCATGTCCGCGTTTCCGCCCTTCAGCATGCTGCCTATTTGCTGCTCGGCGCCACCGCTCAACTGGTTCACCTGTTGAAGCGCGTTTGTCAGTGCGCCACTGAAACTGCCGTCTGCCCCTGCAGGCGCAACCGGCATTAATTTGGGTAGGTCACTGATGGTGCCAATAGCGCCAAGGCCTGCAACTGGATTGCTCATCTCTTAACTCTCCCGCTTAACTCTTGAGAATGTCGATCGTTTGCTGGATCATCTGCTTCGCCGCAGCCACTGCCGATGCATTCAGCTGATAGGCACGCACAGAGCCCATCAGGTCTACCATTTCCATCACCGGATTGATCGCCGGGTAAGCGACATATCCATCTTTGTTTGCGTCCGGATGGCCTGGTTCGTAGCGCATAACCGGTGGAGTCGGATCGTCCACCACATCGGTGATCTGAACGCTCCCAGGGGTCGGGCCACCGGAATTGCCCGTACTGGCAAGGGCAAGCCGGAAGGAAGACGCGCCTGGTGACTCGAAGACAACCTCCCGGCGACGGTAGGGGCCGCCAGCCTCGGTGTGTGTGGTCTCGGCGTTCGCCATGTTTGCGGCGATGACTTCTGAACGCTGACGTTCGGCTGACAACGCTGAACCGCTGATCGCAAGTGAGTCGAAGAGATTCATGATTAACTTCCTCCGCTGATGGCGCTGAGCATTTGGTGAAATTGGTGCTTTATCAATTGGATACCGATCTGATATTGCAATTGGGTCTCTGACATCAGCAGTCCCTCGCGATCGAGGCTGACGTTGTTGCCGTCAGGGCGCTCCATCAGGCCCGGAACCTCCTGAACCACAGGAGTCAGTTGCAGAGCCTCGGGGCTGTCCTCGGATTCTCCCAGGACGCCATTCATAGCCTTGTGCAACTCCCCTTGAAAATCGATGTCACGCGTGTGGTAACCGGGTGTATCGACATTGGCCATGTTGGCGGAGATCGCCTGCTCTCGGCTTGTGGTCAGCCTCAAGTAGCTCTCCAGCGTTGAAATCAGCGGTGTATTCGGCGTCATGCAAATCTCCTTGGAGGCAGTCCGTATTCTCTGATCTTGTTTCGCATCGTGCGCAGACTGATCCCCAACATCACAGCTGCATGGGTCCGGTTTCCGTGCGCCAGGGCAAGCGTGTTCTCGAGGTGCATTTTTTCGAGTACGGAAATGGGCGTTCCGGGAGCCGGCATCGCCGGTGACGCCGCCTGCATCTTTCCCAATGGTTGGAACTCCTTGTAAAAGCAATCTGCGTCAATCGAAACACCCTTGTGGAGAGAGAGCACACGGCGCATGAAGTTTGCGAGTTCGCGTATGTTGCCGGGCCAGTTGTATGCCTGCAGCCTCTCAATAAAGCTCTCTTCAAGCAGCGGCGCCGCGCAGTCCGATTCAACCCCAAACCGATCCGCGAAGTATCTGGCCAGCGCCGGAATGTCGTCCGACCGTTCCCGAAGACTGGGGATTGAAAGGGGAATGACGTTCAGCCGATAGTACAAATCACTACGGAAGCGGCCTTGCTCCACCATCAAACCGAGAGATGCGTTGGTCGTGGCAATCACGCGGATATTCACGTGAGTTGACCGCGTCTCACCGAGCCTTTCGAACTCGCGTTCCTGCAGAATACGCAGAAGCTTGGGCTGCAGGTTCAGCGGCATTTCACCGATTTCGTCCAACAAGAGCGTACCGCCGTCCGCCAGTTCGAACTTCCCGGCTTTGGCTGCGAAGGCGCCAGTGAAAGCACCCTTTGCATGCCCGAACAGTTCGCTCTCGAGCAGATGCTCCGGCACGGCTGCGCAGTTCACCGCAATAAAGGGCTTGCGGCTTCGGTCGCTGCTCTGATGAATGAACTTCGCCAGCAGTTCCTTGCCGGTGCCGCTCTCTGCTTCAATCAGAACATCGGCGTCGGTACTGGCGGCAGCGCGTGCGCGTTCCAGTGCCTGCAAAAGCAACGGTGAGCGGCCGACGATTCCCGTACTGACGATTTCTGCATGTACGGTCTTGTTTGATAATTTATCGGAGACCGTCTTCTCGTTCATTCGTTTCATCACCCGGGCTGCCGCGGCCTGGAGCTGTTCAAACGACACAGGTTTTGTGAGGTAGTCGAATGCTCCGCTGCGCATCGACTCGACTGCTTCGGGAACGCTTCCAAATGCAGTCAGCAAAATGACTGCCGTGGTGGGCGAGTTCTTCAGGACCGAGCACATCACTTCAAAGCCATCCCCATCCCGCATCCGGATGTCGCTCACCACCAGGTCAAAGCTGGTAAGCTCCACAGCTCGCGCTGCGTCACGCACACCGGTTGCCGTTTCAACGTGCCATCCGTAGCGCTGGAAGTTGGCGCGCAAAGCCGTGCGCATACCGGGTTCGTCGTCAACGACCAATACCGATGAGTTTCTGTCAGTGGGAGCAAGGATGTTCATGATGTGACCGGTTTCGCCTGGAGTACGGGGAAGAGGAGATTGACTCGAGCTCCTGAGTTAACAATATTGGAGACGGAAATCATGCCGCCATGCTGCTTCATAATCCGCTCGCAAACGGCAAGGCCCAGTCCGGACGTATCGCCTCTCCCACTAAAACCAGGTTCGAAAATGTGGTCGATCTGGTCTGATCGGATTCCGCAGCCTGTGTCGGAAAATTCAACCATGGCATGTTCGCAATCCGTGGCACCGTTCGCGGCACTTTGGTCGAGCGTCAACGTCACAGTGATGCAACCGCCTGGCGGCGTATGGTGAATCGCATTCGACACCAAGTTCAGAACCAGTTGCTGGAGACCGCTTTCGTTGCCCATCACCTGTATCTGGTCGTGTTCTGCCGACCACTCCAAGGAGACTTCTGCCTGGTCCGCAAGCGGCTGAACAAACTGGATCGCACGCGCAATGAGAACGGGCAGTGAAACAGGAGCGAGCTTCAACGAGCCGGAGCCATGGAAGCTCAGGACGTTGTTCACCGTCCCAGAAAGCGAGCGAATGCCGGCACGCAGATTGGGAATCCATTCTGCGCCATGGTTTTCGTCCTTCTCAATCAATTCGGCAAACAATTCCAGGCTCGCTAACGGATTTCTAATTTCGTGGGCGAGGATTGTCGTAATCTCCGCCAGAGCCATCGCTTTGCGCCCGGCTTCGCGCTCCTGCTCGGCGCGTTTCTGGGCTGTTACGTCGCGGAGAATCAAGATCGTCTGGTCACATTCGTCTCCCTGGGCCGATTGGTGGAAGAACCTGCGGCTCCGTACCTCGAGCCAACGCTTTCCAGAGGACTGACGGATGCAGAATTCCAGTTCCGTGTCGGCACTCAATGCGCTTTTGTAAAATGCCTCAAGATTGACGCCGCTGATCACCGATATCTGTCGCAGTGTCGCTTTTGTCCCGGCTCCGAAATGAGTTTGATCAAGCCCAAGCAGTCGATTGCTCTCTGGATTGATCATTGAGATATTCCCGTGACGATCCAGAACAAGAACGCCGCAAGGCATGGAGTCCACAATCTGCTGAAGAGCCAGCCGCATACGCTCGTTTTCTGCGAGGCTGGTGTTCAGTGCCGCATTCCGTGCCGACAACTCAAGGCCTAGTTCAGATACTTCCTGTTGCAGTTCGCGGTAGGAAATCTCAAGTCGCGAGGCAGCTGCGATGAATTCTGAAAACTCGCCGGCCAGAAGCACAGCACTTCTTGCCTGCATGTCAGACTCATCCATCGAGTCTTCCTGCGGATGGCAACCGCCATCCCCTTGCTGGCACTCAGCAAGCGGGACATTTATTGGCACGGGATGAGAACTAGGCAACATCTGCCTATTACTATGCACGATGATGGCCAACTTGATTTGAGGCTGTGAGCCGGTGCCTGATGGCGCAGGATTGCCTCGTGCAACGCCGGTGGCGCAATCTCCGAGGAGGCGCCGCGAACACGTACGGCTGAGCTAAAGTCAACAGGGACAACAGGGAGTGGCGACCTTGCAGAATTTGTCCGGGCGCAAAGGGTTTCGTAAAATGCAGGACGGTTATAGAAGGATGTGTATGGCCAGGATTTCTCGCTCGCTACCGGCCACAATGCTGGATCGTTCGAGAACATTCCGCAATTCGCGGACGTTCCCCGGCCAGTTGTGCTGCCGCAAAGCGGCGAGCGCTCCAGCGCTCAGGGTCACGCCAGGCGAAAACTTCGCCAGGAAAGATTCGGCAAGCTTCTCCACGTCTTCAAGCCGTTCCCGCAGTGGCGGCAGCTTGATCGGAAAGATTGCGAGTCGGTAGTACAGATCCTCACGAAACAAGTGCTGCTTGACTTGTTCCTGAAGATTGGCGTTGGTTGCAGCCACCACCCGCACATCCACCTTCAGATTGTCATTGCCGCCAATCCTCTGAACTTCGCCTTGCTCGAGAAAGCGAAGCATTTTGCTCTGCAGAGAAAGGGGCATGTCGCCAATTTCATCAAGAAACAGAGTCCCCCCGTGCGCCGCATGGATGCGGCCAATCCGCGATTGCACGGCACCTGTGAACGCGCCCTTCGCATACCCAAATAGTTCGGCTTCGAGCAGGGGTTCTGGGATCGCCGCGCAATTGATGACCACAAGTGGCTGCTTCTGTCGCAGGCTCATCAGATGGATCGCCTGCGCAATCAAGTCTTTGCCAGTTCCGCTTTCCCCAGTCACCAGAACCGTGGTATCACGGCGAGCGACCATCTGGGTCAGTTCATAAACGCGCCGCATGGGTTCCGAGTCACCAATCATGCCGCGAATGCCGGCTCGCCCATTATCCACTGCCCGCATTCGATGAAGTTGTACCGGCGTGAAGGAGTTGGACTGCGTATTGCCGCCGCTGTAAAGCATTTCCGTCAGTTGGGCCGAAAGTGGCGTGGGCGAAGAAGTGCCCAGAACAAGTTGCCCGGTATGCGCGTTCACTGAGAGTATTTGGACACTCGGAAACTGCTCGCGAACCATGGCGCTGAATTCCAGTGACTCAAGGTCGGGAAGCATGGGGTCAAGCAGCAGGATTTCACTGACATTCTCACGCAGGCATTCAAGCGCTTCGGCGCCGCTCGCGGCTTCGGTCAAACTCCACCGGGCCCCTCGAAGTTTCTCACGCAACTCCAGCCGCAGCCTGCTGTTGGGGCTCACCAGCAACACGCCGACTGCGATGCCCTCGTCGGCGCGAAATCTCGGAAAATGAGACGCGCTCATCAATCTTCCCTTCGGTCTTGCTTCTCCCTAAATCCGTTCCGACTAATCCCAAAGCGCAATAGAGACTCGCATGCGATCAAGACGCCTCATGCAACTCGATTTGCACGCTGAATGGCTTCAGGCTCCAGGATAACCTGGCATGCTGACTTCGCATATTTGCCTCGGCGAGAGCCATGCTCAGGCGCGCTTCTTCATTGATTGTTTCAATCTGCGAATTCGCATTGCGCACGATAATCTTCACTCCATGCGGAGATGAGGAAGAGGCGATCACTTCGATAGTGTCCTGCACTTGGGATACCCCATGGGCAACCAACAGCACGCTGGAGAGAGCCTGAAGAGTTCTGGCGCGATTGACCAGGACGGGCTGGCAACCATCCTCAACCATTGATGTTAGAAACATTCCGTCTCTGCCAAACAGGAGCTTGACTCCGTCGGTTGCATAAGCCACCAGAGGCTCAATCGGCATCGGCGATAGCTGGGGTTTGACACTTTCGGAGATGACAAACTGCTGCAGGAAACTGAAATAAATGCAAACGCGCTCGACCTCCCTGGCTGAGCTTGCTGCAAGTTCCCGGAGTTCGATCAAACTCATTCGATCCGTTTGTTCTTTGCCCAAACTGGCGCGAAGAATGGTGAGCGGCTGGGCAGCGGCATGGATTCCCCGCGACAAGTTCGACCAGAATACTGGTCTCGCAGCCTCTTGTGCGAATGACTCCAGGGATTCACTCTTGCTAATCATTGCTCAGGACGTAACCAACGCCACGCACGGTGCGAATCAATTTCACTTCACCCGCAAGGTCAATTTTGTCGCGTAGATACTTCATGTACACATCGACGATATTGGTAGTGGGATCGAAAGGGGTATTCCACACTTCCTGCATGAGCGTCGCACGCGATACGGCCTTGCCCACGTTGCTCATCAGGTACTCAAGGAGGGCAAACTCGCGGAGCGTCAGATCGATTCTCCGGTCGCCTCGCAGTACCCAGTGTTCCTCACGGTTGATGGTTAAATCGCCAACCCTCGACGAAGTGGTCAAAGACGCGGAATTTCTCCTGAGCAGACACCGGACGCGCGCCAGAAGCTCGAGCAGCGAGAAGGGTTTGATAAGGCAATCGTCTGCACCTTGTTCCAGCGCCAACACCAGATCCGCCGTACGATTCCTCGCCGTCAACACCAGAATCGGCAGACGCGGCTGACTCAAGCGAACGTGCTTGAGCACGGCCATTCCATCCATTTTGGGTAAGTTGAGATCGAGAATTACGAGGTCGTAGAGAGACTTCTGAAAGTCGTCACAGGCTGTCTCTCCATCGAGACATATCTCGACAGAAAACTTTTTAAGAGTAAGCTCGCGACTTAGAAACTTACCCAGAGAAACGTCGTCTTCAACGATTAGAACCCTCGGTTCGACCGATACCTGTGACCTATCCCGAAGAGTTGTACCAGAGATATCCGCGGCTGCAGTATCGTCGGTAAGTACATGGCTCTCTTTCAATCTCAAAGACGACACATCCGAGGAACGCGCAGGCTGCACTTTGTTAGTATCATACAAGCCCATAGCTATATGCAATGACCCTTTTGGGGGCACGGATATTCGTTGATTGCAGATGGGTTAACCTCACCATCCAACCAAGATCCACATCATGCGATCTTCTACGGACTGCACTTAGAGCTATGCTCCACTACTTATCGTGTCGCCGAATTCCCTCTGGGCGGCATTTTCTTGGGAAAATGCCACTTGGCGGTTGGGTTTTCCTCTACACCAATTGGAGAACAGCTATAGCCAGCTTAATTCGACGTGTGCCGGTTACTATCTTCGCAATTCTCGTCTTCCATAAGTGGTTCGGCCGTGTCTCGTGACTGGCTGGAAGCCATGCCTCGATGTGCTCCGACCTGACCGGCCTGGAGTTATTGAAAAGATGGTTAAACACGCCGCAAGTTGATTGAAACTCTGGAGCGGCCTGCCGATAGTCACAATGACCTGCCCTACTTGCATGGTCGCGCAATCTTCAGTACCGAGGTCCAGCCAAAGGAATGAGCAACTTGCAGAGTATCCGCAAATTCGAATACCGGCTCAGCCGGACGAATGCCGGCTTTAATGTCGATTTCATCGCAGAGGGTGAGACGTTCCATGGATTGTGCAAAGATATCAGCGACGCGGGCATTCGCGCCGAGTTCGATGGCCCCATGGTCGTCGGCAGTTCTGGACTGCTGATCCTGCGACTCTCAGCACGCACCCTCAAGCTTGAAGCCAAAGTCGCCTACGTCAGGAATCGCCAGGCTGGGCTTGTTTTCGCTTGTGAAACACCTCTGGAACTTGATGCTGCAGTCGAATTCATTGCCGCGATCGCAAGACGGCCCGCAACTCATAGCTGATTTCAACCCGCAGTATCCTGGGAGTTGTTCGTGCGGACCCCGGCTGGAGCCCTGGGTGCTGATTGCACACAACATACCGGCAGTTTCTGCACCGCCAGCGCGACGGCTGCTCCAGTTCTTCGAGCCCATCGAGAAATGCAGGGTGGTCGTGCTCAGAGCCAAACCAAGGTTAACCTACCGTTGCCGCATGCAATCCGGGGGGCCTTTCCTCAAGGAAAAAGTCACTAAGCGTTTATCCGTCTAAATACATCAACTCTGGTTCCGCTTCAGGATCTGGCTCGAGCGTCCAGACTGAGACTCTCAACATTTGCTGGGAGCTTGCCAGAACAATCGTGCTTGCCGGACTCACTGAGGTATCGCGCCAGCCTTATCAACAAAGCTCGGCAAACGCTGTTGAAATTCCTGCAATGGCAAAGGCCTGCTGAACAGGTAGCCTTGAAACGCGTGACAGCCCATGCGGGCGAGAAACTCCCGCTGCTCTTCCGTTTCCACGCCTTCGGCGATCACTGAAAGACCCATTGCCGCGCTCAAGGAGATGATGGTTTGTGCAATAGCGCCGCTCGTAGAGTTCAAGAGAATCTCGCGAACGAACGATCGATCGATCTTCAACTGATCCAGAGGCAGGCGATTCAGGTAAGTAAGCGATGAATAGCCGGTACCAAAATCGTCCACGGAGAATTTCACACCATGGCGCCTGAGCCTCGTCATCTTCAAGATGACGTCCTCGACGTTTTGCACCAATACGCTCTCTGTCAGCTCCAACTTCAAGTTTCTCGGATTGGCTCCTGTGGTGTTGAGCGCGGCTAATACCTGCTCCACAAAGTCAGCCTGCCGGAACTGCTGAGCGCTGATATTCACGGCAACAGTGATTGGGGATGTTTCCTCCCGATTCGCCCATTTTGCAATTTGCATGCAGGCGGTTTCCAACACCCAGTTTCCCAGGGGCAGAATCAGACCCGTTTCTTCGGCCAAAGAGATGAACTCCCCTGGGGCCACAATACCAAGCTTCGGATGTTCCCAACGTAACAGCGCTTCGGCGCCAATCAAATGACCGCGATCTATCTGCGGCTGATAGTAAAGGAGGAACTGCTTCTCAACGATTGCCTGACGGAGACCCTCCTCCATCGTGGCGCGGGCATTGACGGCAGTTTGCAAGGCCGGGGAAAAAAAGTGAATGGAGTTTCGGCCGGATGCCTTGGCCTTGTACAAGGCAATGTCGGCCTGCTGAAACGCGCTGTTCGCGCTTTCAAGGTTACTCCCGAACATGGCGATTCCAATGCTCGAAGTCAGCTGGCATGCGTGGCCGGCGATTTGGTACGGCCGGCCAACTATTGCGAGAATCTTATCGGCGACTCCCTTCGCCTTGACCTTGGCATCATCGGACGTGTCGCCAAGGTTCTCAAGCAGGACGGCAAACTCGTCGCCACCTGTTCGCGCTACGGTGTCTGCTTCACGGAGACAGGTTTTGAGACGGAGGGACAATTCTTGAAGTAAGAGATCGCCAGTATGATGACCAAGCGTATCGTTCAATGTCTTGAAGTCATCCAGGTCGATGAAAAGCAGTGCTCGTTTGCTCGCTTTCCGCGCGCTGGTGAGCAATGTTGGTCGAAGCCGATCAAAGAGCATCCGGCGGTTGGGTAGGCCTGTCAATGTGTCGTAAAATGCAAGCTTTTCGATCTCCTGTTCCGCTATCTTGGCGACCGATAGGTCTTTCAACACGGAAAGGAGACACGGAACGCCTTCAAGTGTAATCAATGAAACCGACATCATCCCCCAGAAGACCTCGCCATTCTTCCTCCGCAGCTGAACCTCTAAATCCCGGCATGTTGAATGTTTCTGCGCTATTTCGATAAGGTTCTGCCGATCCCGAAGGTCGGCCCAAATCCCAAGCTGCAGGGATGTTTGCCCAATGAGCTCTTTGCGCGCATATCCCATCGTGTCGACGAACGAGTGATTGACCTCGAGGTACAAACCGTCGATTACACGGTTGATTGCGATGGCATCAAGACTTGTCTGAAATGCAGTACGGTAGCGCTCTTCACTCGCCTCGCGTGCCTTGTCTGCCCTGACGAGCCCCTCCTCTGCATCCCTTTGGGCATTAATATCCTCAACAAGAGCGATGGAATGGAGTGCTCGTCCTTCGGCGTCACATTGCATTGACACCGTGATCCTCACCCAGGTCAGGCTGCCGTCTTTGCGGAAATAGCGTTTCGTCAAAATGGATGTGCTTGCCGTTCCGTTCAACATTTGGCGCAGAGCGCCTGTGCTGGATGCAAGATCCTCTGGAGCCGTGATTTGCTGAAACGTCAATCCGGAGACTTCTTCGATCGGATAACCAATGATCTCGGCGAAGCGTGCGTTACACCTCAGAAAGATCCCCTCGAACGAAGTATGAGCGATGCCGATGGCCGCCTGTTCAAAAGTTGACCGGTATCTCTCTTCGCTATCGCGAAGCTCTCTCTCGGTTCGTTTGCGCGCAGTGACGTCGTGAACGATGGAGAGAAGCAGCGGTCTTCCCTCTACCTCGACAGGTGCGGAGTAGACCTCCACGCTGCGCTGTTGACCGCAAGAGAGCCGGTGAAGCGAGTTGAAGAAGTTGCGCTCCTCGCGAACCGCCTGCTCCTGTTCAAAGACAACATCCACTTGTTCCAGGATATTGATCTGGCTCATCGGCATGCCGGCCAGTGCCTCCCGCGCATAGCCATAATAGGAGGAAGCGGCCTTGTTGGCTGCGACGATTGTTCCAACTGCCGGGTCGGCGAGGAACATCACCGCGCCGTTTTCCTCGAAGAACTTGAGGAAGCGGGCTTCGCTCTCTGCTAACGCCCGCATCGCCCATATGCGACCGGTTGCGTCCCAATTGCATGCGGAGTGGCTGGCAATGTCGTCATTTGAATCCGGCACAGGAACGATTCGAAGCTCTTCCTTGCAGGGCCTGCCGGGGTTGCGCATGGCGATCAATCCGCTTTGCCAGGACTTTCCAAATCGAATGACATCCCACAGCTCTTCCAAAAATGCCAGTGGACGCCATCCGGGCTTGACGGCTGCGGAGTATTGCCCCGTTGTCTCTTTGCAGGCGCATCCAGGCAACACCCTCAGCACGGATTTCACGAGCAACAACTTCCCATCGGGATCGGTGCTGACCCTGCTTTCGGCAGTCAGGTCCTCACTCGTATCCACCCAGGCACACTCGTTGCTGTGATTTATCCAGCCCACATCTACCTCGATCGAAGTTCATCGACAGTTCGTCTATCGGCAGTAGCGCACCCAACGTTCGACTCGATATGCGGTGCGTGGCCATTGTATTTGCCATTCAAAGCGGAAGGCGGTTGTGGATTCGGGATGTCCTATCCTGCTCTTGCATAACCTTGCCATCGCAGTTCATTTATTGCGCCGCGGTATGACCGCCGGCGGCCGGCTATCTCACAGCCGGCAGGGTCCCATTGCTGACGATCACCTTCGCCTGCGCTGGATTGACAACATATTGAATAATCACCGTGATCCTCCGGTTGGAGGCATCGTTCGGTTGCTGGGGCTTGCGCAGCTTTCGATCCGCGTAGCCGCGCACTTGTACAACCTGGCTGGGGCGAATGCCGTTACTCTCCATCAGGCGCCTCGCAGTATTGGCGCGATCTGTCGAAAGCTCCCAGTTCCCGTAAGCCTTCCCGCCCGAATAAGGCGTGGAATCGGTGTGCCCCTCAATTGAAATTGGGTTTGGCAACTTGCCCGCTTCCGGCGCCAATATCCTCAGCAGGTTTTGCAAAATATGAGTTGGCTCTGCGCTTCCTGTCTCAAAGAAGGTCCCTTGAGGATCTTCCATCAACTCGATCTGAAGCCCTTCCGGCGTGACGGTCATCTCAATCAGTTTCTTGAGTTTGTCGAAGTCCTTCATTTTCTCCATCGACTTCATCAAGTCGTCCTTCAACTTGGACATGTCTTCCTTTTTGACAGCGGCAGCATCGCCCGCCCCACCCAGTCGCGTCCCCGTCTTCTGGGCAGTGCCGTTGGGGTCGCGAAAGTACCCTCCGACGGCGTCCTGCACCGGCTTGCTGCTGTTCATCAGCCACAGCACGATAAACAGCGCCATCATGGCAGTGACAAAGTCGGCATATGCCACCTTCCAGGCTCCGCCGTGATGGGCCGCATGCCCGCTCTTCCTCTTGATAATGATGATTTGTTCGTTGTCTGCCATGGTCTTGCGAACCTACGCGGCTACTGGAACAGCCACAGGCTCATCCGCTTTCTCTCTGCACGCCTTCTCCACTTCCACAAAGCTTGGACGGGCGTGCTCGGGGATAGCGCGGCGACCCATTTCAACTGCCATAATGGGCGCGGTGCCTTTGATAGAAGCCAGCATGACGACGCGGAGTACATGGTAGTAGCTGTTTTCCTCATCCACGATCTTCGACATATTCGAGGCCAGTGGGCCTACCAGTCCGTAGCACAACAGAATTCCGAGGAACGTCCCGACCAGGGCTGCAGCCACATGGGTTCCAATCTCCTCTGGCGGGCCGCCCAGCGAACCCATCGTCACCACCACACCCAGCACTGCGGCCACAATTCCCAACCCCGGCAGCGCATCGGCCATCGTGTTCAATGCCTGGCACGGTTGGTTGGCCGTCAGGTGATGAACTTCCATATCCAGTTCCATCATCTGGTCCACGTCAAATGCGCTCACGCCACCGGTAATGGCCATGCGCATTGTGTCGCAAACAAAGCCCTGGGCGTGATGATCTGAAAGGAACACTGGGTATCTTGAAAAAATCTGGCTCTGGCTCGGGTTTTCTATGTCGCCTTCGATGGCAATCGCGCCCTCTTTGCGGGATTTGGCCAGCAGGTCGAACATCATTTTCAGCGTAGCCACATACCGCTTCTTCGGAAATGGCGATCCCTTGAAGACTCCCAGGAGCCCCGAAGCGATCTTCTTCAAAATATGAATAGGATTGGCTGTCAATACAGTTCCAATTGCTGCCCCGCCGATGATAAGGAGTTCGGCGGGCTGAAGAAGGACGCCGATTTTTCCCTTTTCCATCAGGTAGCCCACAATGACGCAGGCGAAGACAAGAAGAATTCCACCGATCGAAGTCATTCTCTATTCCTTCCCGTCTGAACAGTATTTGCCACTACAGCGCAGCGGTCCGCAAGGATTTGCAAACTCGCTCCCCTTCTATCGGCATACCTCGAGATCTGTTCCAACGGGAATCCGAAATGTTCCGTAGCCACGGGCAGGGCGCAGAGACGCACACCACGGCACGGGAACGCTGCAGTGCGGAAATCTGCCTGAATCGTGAGGAGTTGGCGAATCGGAAGTGTCGATAGGGCGACCGTGAAAGCCTGCCGCATTCGTCTAGTTCGAAAAACCGCAAGAACTGGCGAATACGCAACCCACGGCAGGAATTACGTTGTTGAATCCAGAAGATCGCGTACCTTTCTCAACAAATTCTCCCGTGTGAACGGCTTGTCGAGAAATGCGGAGTCTTGTCCGCGCACATGCGAGTGGACAATCGAGTCGTCGTTGTAGCCCGATGCGTAGAGCACCTTGGTCTCCGGTCTCACTTCAGCAACTCTCTCAGCAAGAACAGAACCGCTGAAGCCTGGCATCACGACATCGGTAATCATCAGAGGTAAAGGCCCCTCATGCTCTGCAGCCATGCGCAATGCCTCTGCGGGGTCGCCTGAATCCAGCACCTTGTATCCGGAGTCCTCAAGTATCCGTCGCGTAAGTCCCCGCAGAGGACTCGCATCATCGACCAGGAGAATGGTCTCTGTCCCCCCTCTTGAGGGCGAGGTATTCTTCTGTTGCGGGTTGACCTGGACTTCATCGCACCGGGGAAAATGGATCTTGAATGTTGCTCCGTCGCCTGGTTCGCTGTAAACGGCGATAGCCCCCCCACTCTGCTTCACAAGACCAAACACTGTGGACAAGCCGAGTCCGGTTCCCTGTCCTTGAGATTTCGTACTGAAAAAAGGTTCGAAGATGTGGGACTGTGTCTCCGCATCCATTCCGACCCCCGTATCGCTGACGGTCAGCAGTACATATTGGCCCGGCTCTGTAGAGGGATGCTGATGGGCGTATGTCTCATCGATCTCCACGTTCGCGGTCTTGACGATGATAAGTCCCCCTTTTGGCATTGCGTCCCGCGCATTGATGGCAAGGTTCATCAGCATCTGTTCCACCTGGTTTGGATCAGCCTTGATCCTTCCCAGGTCGGGGGCAAGGACACTTACCAATTTGATGTCATCGCCGATCAGCCGGTCCAGCATCTTCTCCATGCGATGCACGGTCTCGTTCAAATCCATCACCGCGGGTTCCAACACTTGCCGGCGGCTGAAAGCAAGCAGACGTTGTGTGAGATTCTTGGCCGATGTGCCTGCGTTGTGAATCTCCAGGACCATGTTGCGGACTGTCTGCGCCAGCTCCTGCTGGTCCTCCAGAATCTCGCAATATCCCAGGATTACACCCAGAAGGTTATTGAAGTCGTGAGCCAATCCGCCTGCAAGCTGGCCAACCGCCTCCATCTTGTGCGCCTGCCGAAGCCGTTGTTCCAACACTTCGGCATCCTTCCGCTGCCTGATGTCGCGTATGTTGCACTGGATGACTTCCTCATCGTGCACGCGGTACACGTTGCTTACCACCTCCACGCTGACACAGAGTCCACTCTTGGTCATCAGAGGAAGATTTTCATAACGAACATAGTGCTTGCTTCTCAACTCCTGAAACGCACTCTTTGACGCCTCGGCGTCTCCGGGCAGACCGATGTCCCAGAGAGTTTTTCCGAGCAGTTCCGCGTGCGAGAATCCCAGGAGTTTCGCCAGGAAGGGGTTCGCATCGGTGATAACTCCTGTCGTCACATCGAGGATCAGAATTCCATCCTGTGCAGCCTCAAACAGTCGCCGGTATCTGGCTTCAGAGTCCAAGGGTCCCCCTCCCGGAGCTGCGCGGTCATTCGTGGTCCGATCCGCAGTGCCTGGCATCTTCACTGTTGCGGACGGGGGCTTAACGTCCAAGGCCGAACAATGGCCATCCGGACCTTTCGACTGGGGGGCTGGGTCTTGCATCGCCTTGCTTTTGAATTCGGGCACACTACCCCTTCATGGGAGTGGCCGGCCAATTGGGCCGAGGCACTCTTCGCGTCACCACCAACGGAGCCTCCGCAGGGCCGGTCGCGCCGGTAGTCCTCGAATCCAGCCGGATAGGGCTATATCCTTATCTGGGAGTCCGTATTGAACGATTCTCTTCTCCTGCAGAAAGAAGCGCTGTGCATTATTGATCTGCGGGCAATATCTTCCTCCCGACACGATCTGCTCTCTCCGCCCTAGGGGCGCCCCGCTACTTCTGTGCAGGCTTCTGGGCTGATCTCTCTTCCAGGTCCCTGGCCCAATCGGCGCGTTCCTTCAATTGTTCATTCTGCTCATGGTGGATAGCCCCAATAAAGGTATGCATGACATCGTCCAGTGTCCGGCCTGCCGCCAGGCTGCAGCCATTGAATGTATCGGTATCGGGGTTGGTTTCAATTTCCGGTGCGATACATGTCAATAGCAAACCCTTCTCGTCGTTCACCGCGAAAGTGTGACTTGGGTTGGCAGGGGCGGACGCAGGGGCCGGAGAGTTTTTGAAGAGGGGCGCCTGTGTGGCAGGCTCGGAAATCTTCTTTGAGTCCGATGATTTGGATACAGGCATAGACGCAGCCGCGTGTAAAGCTGCGAAGGTGATCGAGACGACGATTGCCAGGAACGCTCCAGAATTCCTCATGATTACCTTCCAGTCTCTTGATCCGGATTTTGAGTTGTTTCTGTGACATCGGCTGATGCGCAGAATTGTTCACGCCATAGGTTCAAGCCCCTGGGTGTTAGGGGTATGGGGGAGCGCATCTGTGCTCGGCTGAGATCATTTGGCTTGGTTCTGCCGATCATACGTCATACTCAGGAAAGACGCGATGGATTCGGCTACCCGGACGGATTTCAAGGAAACGAAATTCCCATTGTGGGTTTACGCATAAGGTGAAAGCTTCCAACTCAATTTATCAACAATTTACGGGGCTGCGTACTCCATAAGGTGAAAGTGATTGACCTCATAAGGCGAAAGTTTCGACGGCAATTTACGCATCCGGTGAAAGTTTCACCAAGCAACCGGCTGCAAGCAGCTTGTTGAACTCATTCAATAGTTCAACATGGTGCTTCGCCAGATACTTCTCGATATGTGTATTGGCCAGCAGGCGCTCGATATAGCCGAGGCCGATGGTCAGGTCAAGAGCTCGGATTGGCTGCGCGTCAACCATCAAGCTTCGGGGGAGTCACCAGTAAGCTCACATCGGCTGGGGTCCGAGCGAAGGCATCCGCAAGCTGAAACTCTTCCGGCGAGCCATAGCCCCAACCCGCCGCGATGCAGCGGATTCTGTTGCTGTGCGCCGCCTGAACGTCGTAAATCCGGTCGCCTATCATCCAGGCAGACTCCTCGCGGACTGAATTCTCGCGCAACAGCCTGCCTAGTAGTTCGACTTTGCCGTGGTTGGCGTACTCGGCCTTGTCGCCATAGATTGCCGTAAACGAATCGGTAAGGTCGAATAGATCCATAACCCGGGCGGCAATGTGCTGCTGCATTGAAGTGCAGATAAAAAGGGGAAAGCCCTGCTGACGGAGAAGCGCCAGCATATCGCGCACCCCCTCGAACACCGAGCTGTTCTTCCATCCATGGCGGTAAAAGCAGTCGCCGTACTCGCGCGCAAGTGCGGCGCGATCCTCCGCGCTTCCCTGCGGCAACAGATGGAGTGTCCATTCCTCGGCAGGTGGGCCGACAAATCGATCGAGCGGTCCGGAATATTCTAGACGGCGCGCGCCGATTACCTTGCGCAGGCAGGCGACGATGCCGGGCTTCGAATTCGTAATGGTGCCGTCAAGGTCGAAGATGAGGGTTTGCGGGTTCCTTCGCATGCCAGACTTCCGATGCGCTAAGCCAGATGGTTTCAAAGATCGTATCCTCCGTTGCGCCTCAATGCGCAGGCAAATCTCAGCCGGCAATCCTTCGCACTCCTAAACGCCGGTCAGATTAATCGCATCGTGCAAACTCATGCAAAAAGATCAACCGATGGCGATGACTGTTTGCCCCTGCTGCAGCGGATATAGAGTTGAATTTACGCTGACAGCGGTTACTGCGCCTTGCATTTCCGGAATGTGCAGCGCAACCTTGGATGGGATCGTGAAGCCACGGCTATCAAGTCGATACGTTGCGATGAGATGACTCCCCTTGCGGCTCAACTCGATATCGACCTTTCCGAAGCGGGTCGGCGCATTTTTCGCTGAAAGCGCGGCTCCCTCAGGCAGCCAGGCGGGCTGAACCCCCCAACATAACTCCAGAACATCCTTATTTTCGAAGACGAGCGAGTTCCGGTGAAGGAAAATGTATTCCGCCGCGGCCCAACCGTGCGGCATATCTCCGGTGCCGCGACGATCCTTCACCATGATTCCTTCAACCCATGCATTGGTCGGCGAAGAATAGTCGACATAACTGTTGAATAGCTGATAAAAACGTTCAGTTTCGTTCCTCAGCAAATGGCACATGGCAATTTCAGCAGTGATATAAGTCCACACCTGGTTGTTCTTGTAGATGTATGCACCTTCTGCGAGAAAGGTATCCATGGTCCTGAGAGTCGCCGTCATCATGGGGTCCAGCGGTTCGAGAAACCCGCATGGATAGAGGGCGCCTGCCGAACCCCAAATGGATACGTCCGTATCGAAGGGCGTAGCGGGGATAAACTTCCCTTTTCCAGTGTGCTGGTAGGCCCATTCGACGGAGGCCAAGAGGTTTGTGCGCAGATCATCGTATGCGGCGCGAAACGTCTGAGCATCTTCGGTCTTTCCGAGTGCCACCGCAGCAATCGTTGCCTGGTGCAGGCCCAGGAGCGCCCAGAAATTGTGATAGTAGTTGATGCCCGACACGATGGCTTCGCCCTCGCCGGGCGGCAACAAACCGTAGTAGACGGGTCTCTCACCTTGCTCAAGGGTGAATTTCATCTGTTCGCACGCGTAGCGAATCCACAAGGCTCCCTTGCGAATGCTGTCATAGGCGATTCTAAGCCACTGCTTGTCCTGAGTGAGTTGGAAGTGGTGAACCAAGGCCCAGAGCGCCTCGCCATTGCTGTCCCACTGCGTAATTGGCGACTGCCAATACCCCGCGGGTTGTTGGCCCCAGGTTGCGAATTGCCCCTTGAGTCCCGGCTGCCAGAAGAGCCGCAGCGACTTCTCAACTTCTTCCGGATAGCCCGCCAGACCCAGAGCATTCGCGATGTAGGAACCATCGCGAATCCAGAAGTTGTCATAGATGCCAGCGCCAGGCTTCACAACGTAGAGGTCCTGTCCGTCATTGGCTTCTCCTGAGTACTTGGTGCGCATCAGAAGGATATTCAGCAGGCAAGTTCGATAGAGATTGTCGAGGCGTGGCACCCCCACTTTGAATTGGGCCCCACGACTGAGAAAAGTCTCCCAGTGATTTCTGACTGCAGCCTCTGCATCGGAAATCGAGAATTCAGTTGCACGTTCTGCGTCGCTCTTTGAAAGGTTGTACGGCAGCAGGAGGTGCCGACCACTGGAGTTTCCAGGAGCGTATTCAATATCGACTGTAGCCGCAACGTCCGCAGCGGGTTCGCGCCCGCATGGAATATGGACTAGAGCGCGACGATCGAGGCTGCCCGTCTTCAACTCGTTGCGGTCGACCGCTGCATCGAAAACCCAGACAGCATTGATAAAGCAATCTCGAGACATGCTCATGGAGGAGGCATCGCACTCCGAAGCCACGTGAATCGTCCCGCCTTGAGGAGCGACCTCGAACTCAAGAATGGAAGGGTTACCCTGTCCGAGAGTCCCCAGGTCCAGGAGTTGACTCCGATCATTCACTGTTAGCTTCAGGATCGATTCCCCAGGGAGTTTCTTATCGTTTGTAATAAGTCCAAGATAGACATGGTAAGTATGCGAAGCGGAAACGGGTATGCGGTATTTTATCGAGCGGTTCATGTAGATTGCGCGGCTACTGTTGAAGGCTTTTGCGAGGCCTGAATGCTCTATCAAAGGAACAGGGGGATCCCACCGGGGAAGATCGGTGCACCAGGATTCCGGAGAGAGCAGATTGTATTTGGCGCTTGTCGTTCGGCCCACCGTTGCACCGGGGACAATGGCGCAAACCTGATCGCCACTGATAATCCTATCCCCTTCCAACCTGACAGAGGCCGCGTTAGTGAACAACAGGCGGAGATGGAGAGACGAACCCCCACTGTCAATCAGGATGTAATCGCTTTTTAGTCCGTTGTAGTCCGATGTAAAGGCGGTCCAGTCCACGGAAACTCCATGCCTGTTCACCTTGCTGCGCACAATGGGCAGGTAGCCATTCTCGAGCCATTGCGCCCACTCCGCATCGGGAACGAGTGCGTCGTTTTGGAAGGGCCTGACCGGGTAGTCCACATCGAGGAGAACCTGAACGTCTCGGCCTCCCAACTGGCCGTACTGGTCCAGAAACGAAGGGCGCTCGTCACCCAACCCAATCAACGTTGCTCCGTTGTAATTCGCAAACCGATTCGGCTTGCCGTCCCCCTGCCAAAGTGCGGCGTTCATTCCCACTAAGCCTGGTTTCTGTGCTGCTGAATCAAGGCACGACATAGTCAACAAAAGCGAAGCGGATCCAAGCATAAACTCTCGGCGATTGGCAGTCATGGCAATCCCTTCTTGAAAAGCATTTTCCTGATTAGAATTCGGTTGATCCAGAGTCCGAATGCGATTGCAAGATTTTTCCTTCGGCATCCTGCGCCCATCAAATTCCATCGCAGCGGCTAACCTGCGTCGGCATGAGGAAGAACGATCGGCGCGGCCCAGGCTGGAGCCCCTCGCACGTGCAATTTACGGCGGTAAATCTTGTCGCCCGCCGCCACATAGAGCGTGTCAAACTCGCGTCCCCCAAAGGAAACGCCGGTTGCTGCCTCGTTCCCTGGCAGCGGAAGAATCGCTGTCACGCGGCCATTGCGATCGAAAACCTGGACTCCCGCGGAAGTCGCCGCGTACGAACGTCCGTCGCGATCCATGGCCACATCGGCGGCGCCGCTCGAGTCTACCCAGTCTGGCACAACAAAGTGGTAGAACGGTTCGCCATCGTCCACCGTTCCGTCGCTGCGAACGCGATAGCTCATTCCGCTGCGTGATTGCGCCTGCGCAACAAACAGCCACAGTCCGTCTGGAGAAAGAGCCACACCGGAAGCGCCCTTGAGATTCGCGGCAAGGAGCAGTGGTTCGCCCGTGGAGCGGATCAGCCACAATTCGCTCTGTCCGCCGGAACCCTCAGCCGTGGCGTAAATGTCGCCATTGGACCGCACCGTCAAACCTCGGAGATGCAGATTGACGACCTGAGAATTGGTGCGCTCATTTCCGTCTGCCTGCGTAATGGCAACGCCGCCCCGTGATAGCGCCCGATACAGTGTTTCGTCAGGTCCGAAAGCGAGGGACGCTCCTTCATTATTTTGTTGGCAACGCGTTGTATCTCCTTCGCTCACCACGTGGGCAATTGAGTTTACTCCGCCATCCGCGTAGAGCACCTCTCCTTTTGCGTTTGCTGCAAGCCGGCTCCTGGGCGCGCAGTCGGTCGCGGCCAGTTCCCACGAGCTATCAGGGTTCAGAATCGCGCGCAACACAGGATTATTGGACTCCCTGGCTCGAATCGGAATTGGCCAGTCTTTCCACAGCCACTTCATCGCATCCGGAAACAATGCAGCGGCATGACTTCCGTTGTGCGTTCCCGCGCCCCAGACATGCCTCACCTCGTAGCCGCCAAACTCCAGTGCGCGCTCCATGGTCTGGTTTGACATCCACCAGTCGCCCATCTCTGGGCCGCCAAGCCACTCGTCATGCACGCCATCTTCCATAAAAACTCGCAGCGGCTTTGGTTCTGTTTTGCGGACCGTGACGTAATATTGTTCCCCTCCGCGCATTCCCACATACGTTCCGATTGCGCTGAAGACACGTCGAAAGGCGTCCGGATGCTCCCAGGCAACCGTGAATGCTCCGATGCCTCCGGTGCTCGTGCCTCCAATGGCGCGGTCATTGGCATCCTTTGACAGCAGGATCGGCAATCCATCCGGAGTGCGATGCATCTCCACTTCCGGGAGAACCTCCGCGAGCAGAAACCGCCCCAGCCGGCCATTCAGACTGTCAAACTCGAGGCTCCGATCGAATCGTGGATTCTCTTCGGCATTTGCTGACTTCACCGTTCCGGGTGAAACTCCAATGCCGATCGTCACTGGCATTGTGCCCTGCGCAATCAGGTTATCGAAAGCGGCCGGAGCCTCGAAGCCCAGGCCGTCCAGTCCAACATACACGCAGGCCGGTTTATCCCCCTTGTAGGAAGCCGGCACGTAAACTGTGATGATCCGACTGGTGCCTGGATATACTTTCGAATCCGTCAGTTCGAATCTGAAGACTTTCCCCACTGGAACGGAGGGATGGGGTAGTGAGTCGGGCCCGAGCATGTACTCATCGAATGGGGGCGGCGTCTTCTCGTCGATCACGGGCGGTACTGGCGATGGCGCCGTCGCTGGAGTTACTCCCTGGGGAAATGCCGGCACGGTGCCCAGCATCAGCAAGAGCGCTCCAGGCAGTCCGGATCTAAGCATAATATTCCCCCATTTCCCGCCAGTGCTTCTCACCTGAAAGTGTGTCCGCCTCAAACCTTTTGTCTTGGCTCTGCTGGATGGAACCATTTCCATTGAGTGGTCCTTTCTGTTGATCATCGTCTTCCGCGGGGAGTGGCAGTAAACTTTCCCAGGGCTGCTCCTTGTTCATAAACCAATTGCAGTCACAGAAACTTTTTTGTTCATCCCGCACTTTGGCGGCATGGGTCAAACTGTTCCTCCTGGCGGAGCAGGTATTTCTTGCGACTCCTGACGCCGGCAGATACTGTTAATCACGGCAAATGCATCTCCTTGAGGTTTTTCCGCATACTGCTTCTTTCTCCCTGCATATTCCTGATCCATCTGGAACCAATCGATGGAATGCGGGGATTCGCGTTTCTGGAGCGCAACAGCAAGCGTTGAAAAGTAGGCCTGCCAACGTTGCGCATAGTATTTGAGCAGCCCGTTCCACTCCCGGGAGGCATAATCGTGAATGCCGGAGTCGCGCGAGGACTCGGGTCCCCATTCAAGAAGCAAGCTGCTTGCGTCGAACTCAAATTGTGCTTCTTCCCGAGGGTTTCCCGCGGAAGTTCGCGCACGCGCGAGCCATCGCCCAAACAACAACGATGGTTCGGTAGCCGCGATCCGATCAAGGTCCTCAATGTGTTGCAGCCATTGATGCGAGAGATCTTGAAATCGCTCGATGTCGCCTGCTGAATAAGCCGCCTGAATTTCCGGAAGCATCGCGCGGCTGCGATTGGCAACTGTTTGGCGGGCAACGTCCACAAGGTCGTACCGGTATGCCGTACTATTGCGCCGGGAGGGATGGACCGCCAGCAAAGGCCGAAGCGCAAGGGAGAATGCCTTCAGGTCATATCGTGGTTCTTTAGGACTCCAACTGCAGGCCGATTGCGCATTCAAGTCAGGTTGGGCAGTAAATAGACTGTCGTGCGCCTCGCTCCACTTTCCACTCTTTAGATCGTAGGCAGTTGTGCGCAAAATCTCCCAAGCCTCTGCTGCTTCAGGATCCTTCTTTCCATACCGATAGCCTGACCATGCCGCAAACCAAGTCGCGAGATCAGGGGGTGAATCAAGCCAGGCCATTTCGGTGAAGAATTCGAATGCTGCCGGATTATTGCAGCTCGCTTCCGGCATGACAGCGATGCCACTGACCTTGCTGCCAGGTCTCTGAAGCTGATGAAAGAAGCGCTCATTCCAAACTCCCATATTGGCGCCCATCGTGGTGTGACCTCCGAAATTCCAGATGGCGCCGAACGCGTAGGGAACTCCATTCCACTGCTCTTCACGATCGCGATATTCAAACCGGTCCGACTGACCATCGAGGATGAGTGCGTGGTCTTTATTGGCGATTCCCGATAGAACGTCGGGTCTTGGATTGTTCTGCCAGCCGAGGATTGCCCATATTGCACCGGGGTGTGATGCCTGCAACTGGACATCGATCGCCCTTGCGGCTTTCGCGATGTCTACATCGCCGCCCTCGCCGCCCTCGTGCAAAGGGTCCACCTTGAACATCGAGGAAGGTCCAAGCAGCGTTTCCTGTACGTTGTAATATTCACGCGCTACATCTGCAAAAAGCGCACTGGTCGGATCGAGCCAATCCGGACGCTTCATGCCAAGCCACTTACCCTGCGGCACAATGCGCGCGTTGGGATTACGCTCCGCAAATCCATCCGGAAGCATCCCGAAATAACCTGGCAGCACCGGAATCATTCCCAATTCACGGAGGCGGTCAGTCACCTTCCTTGCCAGGGCAAGGCGATTGTCGATGAGATGTTGTGGACACGAAGGGCCAACCCAGCTTGACAAGTTATCCAGAAGCCACCAGGGCTGGTGAGCAGGAGTTGGAAACCAGTTGCGCAGTTCCTCGCCGGTCAACTGAAATCTGCGGAAGGTCTGCTGATAGACAGCTTCCGCGCCGAGGTAAACAAGTACCTCGTTGATCCCGTGAACCGCAAGAATGTCGATCTGGTGCTCCCACTCTTCCCACGACCAATAAGGACAGGTATAGCCATCATTGGTGTCATTCAGAGCGAAGCGATGAGGAACGCTCGCGGATTGCGTGATGGTTGAGGGTGGCGCGGGAAGTTTGCTCGGAAGGCTGTTGAGGCTGTCCCCATTCCAACTCGCACACACCCCGGCCACGTACTTCAGATACCAGTGCAATCCCATTAGCATCGCGGACTGCGATGAGCCGGCTACTAAAATCTTGCCGGAGAATCCAGAGATTTCAAAGTGTTCTTTTCCCTGATCGGGAAGCAAGGATAAATGAATCTGATCGGCATGCTGAGGCAGCAAGCGCCGTATCGTTCCTGCTGCTCCATCCGTTTGGGCAGAGCGCCCCGTGACGCGCCTCAGAATCGAGGATTCGCCGTATCCCAATCCCAATTTCGAGAACAAAGCCGCACCTGCAAGTCCGAGAAAACGGCGGCGCATCCTATCATGTTTCAAGTCTTGACTCCCCGGCTCGAGTTACTTTGTTGAATCGATCTCCGACAAGTTCATGGCGCGCGAATTTATTGATGCTGATAACTTTTACTCGCCAGTCATCGAGTAATTGGCTTGCGCGCTATCGGAAGAGTTCCGGAGTTCCTCCCGGGCCGATCCACTGCATTCCTTTGGCTTCAATCGGCTGGGTTGAATCATTCCCGAATGTTGCGGTCACCTGATGTGCTTTGTTCAGGTTTACATGCACGCGGCTTACGACATCCTCTGCCATCTTAATGTTGATTCCTCCCACGGCATCGACTGTTGAGGTGCAATTCCACGTAATCAGATCTCCATTCGCCCGTTCGATGACATAGGCGGAAGTCAATGCCACTTCCGCAAGCGAGATGAATACCTCATTCACATCGTTGCAGCACGTCCAGCCAGAATCCCATCCGTTACCGCAGACTGGCTCGCGATCCGGAGAATGGAATGCCGCAATCATGGGCACATACTGCTCGCCGATAATCTGCCCAACCCGCTTGCCGCGTTTCGGATTCTCGGGATTTGGTTCGAGTACAGTCGCCTCACGGTAGGGATCAGGCACAAATGCCCATCTCAATTGGCCGGTGCGGCTATCTATCAATTGGGCACAACTGCCCATGGCATTCATAGCTTTGCGCAACCAATCCTCCTCGCCTGTCAGCAGGTACTGATACCACAGGCCGGGGATAAGCCACGCGCTCCAACCGTGCGGCGAGTCCATCATGTTGTGCGACTTCCCGATAAGCACGTCGTACTGGGCTTCCCAGAAGCGCAGGGTCGCCCCATTCATCCTCGAATCAGGGATCAGCAATTGCTCCAGGCAACGGTGGGATAAAAGCATCTTTCTAGATGCTTCCGCATAATGCCTGCGCTCTGCCGCGTCATCCTGCAACAACGCGAAGAGCCCCAACTGCGTGGCCGCGCAACTGATCATGCCGTCTTCAAACGTGTTCTGGCCTTCTGTCAACAAATTGTCTTCGGACCGCACCAGGAAATCCATCGCCCGCTTTGCTGAATCGTAATGACGGTTGTAGGCAACTTTATATCGCGTTTCCTTTGGTGCTACCATCTTCTCCGCAGCCATTACCGTCATCACCGATTTCACCGGGTAGGTGATCACTGTGTAGTTGTCGTAGTTGCCGTCCGCTGATTGCCGGGAAACCGCATAATCTGCGAAGCCGCTGGCCAGATCGATCCAATAAGGATCTCGATCAGCCAGATAGCGATAGGCGAGCAGACCTGCCATCTGCGTCGTACTGATTAAATATCGAACCTCCATCGGTATACCGCTGGGCTTCTTGGCGGCCAGGTCCCACTGCAGGCTCAGGATTTCTTTCAGCCGCGCATCAGTCTGCGCGTCCACCTGGGCATCGGGAAGATAGAGCCGCGCCAGAACACCGGCCTCTAAACCGAGCCATTGTTCCAGATGACTTGACGCATATTGCTTGTTGACGAGGGATTCTTTGCGCGCCTGAATCATGTACCAGGACCAGGGATGTCTCACGGACACAGATGCCTCGCTGACATGGCCGTCACTTTGGGTGGCTGTTAGTTTATATAAACCTGGGCCGGTTTGAGGCAGAAGCGTAGCCTCGTATTCACCAGGCTTTTTGGAAATCACCTCCAGTGAAGTCGCGCTTCCTTCAGGATCAGTGACTTCAATCTTGACTCCGTCAGGCGACCAGATAGTTAATCTGCTTCTCTCCCCGCCAGCCACTGTATAACGATCGGCTTCGATCATCGGAACCGACAAAGAGGCAGCCAATGAAGGCTTGACCTTTTCGATTGAATCAATGGGCTGGAGATACAACGTCCATGTTCGCTCGTCGCCCGGCTTTAGACAAATAAGATTTTGAGGATGACGCGCCGGAAGGGGTAAAGCGTGCATCAAGTCGAGACTGCAGGAGTAGATGAGGTGACCGCCATCGGTGGATGTGTCGGGATTATGCTCACCATCAGGGCGAGCTGGCGCCAGTTTCTCGCCGTCCCCGGATACCCAGACCGACTCATCGTAATTCATGCTGTAAGACGCGACTGCGTCCGGCGACCCGATGGTCATGATTCTCCCTTTCGGGGTCATGAAGTAACCCCAGAAATGAGATCTTTCACAGCGCAACAGGGTCGGAAAGTAACGATAATCCCAGGAGGGATACGAACGCATCTCGGTGTTCAGTCCGAGCACGAGCCTTGCCGCCGTCGGGATGTAGTCCAAGGTGCCTTCATTCCTGAGTCTCGCTACGATTGCCAGGCGATTCCCCTGAACGCTGTATTGCAGAGAGTGGCGCACCCCATCTGCCACTGCTGCGAAACTATTGTCCGATCCCGCGATCTTTTGCAACTTCGCGCCTGCCCATGCCGGCCCGGCGAGAATGCCCTGGCGGAACTCGACGTCTTCCCACTGACCGGAAGTTCTCACTTGCAGCGCTTGGATTGTTCCTGAATCGCCAAGTTTGACGCGCATCACGTCGCTCGATGACGTCCATTCAGTTGGCGATATCTCTTCTCGCGCAATTGACAGCGAACACGACTCCGCTATGAGCATGTTGTGTTTTGCAATCAGAGAGCTCGAAACAACTGCCCCTACACCTCCCGACATAAAATCGCGCCTATTCATGTGGCCTCATTCCTGAACTTGCAAGAGCCCGCGCTCCATCGGACCGCGAGTCGTTTCGTGGTTCGGCTGCCTTAGCATCTTCGCGGAAGCGAGTCTCATTCCTCAGCCATGTATTCGAAAGAGATCAGACCCGGTCTCAGGAGCCCGTTGGATCGACAGAAATGGGAAGCGTTCCAATTGGTCCGGTTCCCGATCGAGATTGGGAGGGCAGCTTCGGTTACCAATGTGTCGCCAATTCGATTCGTCGATGAAAGAAAAAACCTGAGAGTGGTTCAACCATACAAAAGCATGGTGGGGGTATGTGAAGGTTAGCTGCCTTCTAACCTCCGCTTTAAGTCGTTTAGCAGACGCGAGTTATGGCTCTTACGGTTAGTTAACCGTACGTTTGGCAGGAGTTCGGGTTTAATTGCTCGGTAGCACTTGCTACGCCGATCATGCCTACGCTCGCTTTCGAAGCAACCTTCTGTGTCAGACGACTGAAGTCGAGCGAACCCGGGGAGCGTTCGGTTCCCTGAAGACTTGTTGCCCACCACGCTGCGATGCAGGTCAGGCCTAACCTGAGATTAGCCGTTTATTTTCAATATGATAGAACCGCAATTCTAATTGATGGTCCCCTCACCGCGCGGTCATGTATAATCCCGCACGGAGCAAAATGTCTACCTTCGAGACAGATGCACGTGCGGTTGAGATCGCTAGACTTGCGCGAGATCCTGCTCAATTAGCCTTGCTCCGCGCGCATGTAGAAGGAGTAATTCGTGGGGAGGCTTTTGCAGGAAGCCCGCGTAGCCAGCAATTCCTTCGCCATGTTGTTGGCAGATCTCTCGAAGGCGATTTTGAGAGCCTGAAGGAGCGAGTGATCGGCATCGAATTGTTCAATCGTTCGCCTTCATATGATAAAGCGGAGGATGCGATCGTCAGAGTAACGGCGAGCGACGTAAGAAGACGTCTCTCGCAACACTACCAACGACATGCAACCGATTCTGAGTGCCGCATCAACATTCCGCCGGGTTCGTACATCCCACAGATCACTTGGATTCAGCAGTCTGGAAGTCCTTTTATCCCGGATCAGGCAGCTCCCGCACCGGCCAATACTAAAGACCCGACACCCCCTGGACTCGCTGAGCCGAAAGAAATTGGCACTTGGTACGCCACCTGGGAGTTTCTTTTTTCTCTCCCCCTTATTTTTTTGCTTTTGGGCTTTTCATACTGGGCAGGCTATCGTTCCCATGCACCCGAAATGCCTCGGATCATTGCCACCACTCCGCCATGGACAACGATCCTCGGAACTGGTCACACTCTTCAGATCATTGCAAGCGATCCCGACTTCGCAGCTGAGCAGGACATTACTGGTCACGCTCTCAGCCTATCCGACTATGCAAATGAGCGGTATATACCTGAAGGCTCTTCGCTTCCGCCGGAGATTCGAAGCTTCTGCCTGCGCTATTTGCGCGGCTCCCGGGCTGCGGATATTGACCTTCCTATTGTCGCGAATATCGTTTCACTCGCCAAACCCGTCGGCCAAAAGGTGCAGATTCGTGGTGCTCGACTGATTCACCCGGCTGACTTCCACACCGATGACGACTTCATTTTGCTGGGCAGCCCCATTGCCAATCCATGGGTGGACTTATTTGCTTCGCAGTTGGATTTCAAATTCGTCTTCACGACCGGATCCAGCCTGGAGGAGATTGCGAACGTTCGACCGAAACGGAATGAAATGGAACTGTACACGCCGATCGGCAAATTCTTCGAGGAAAAGCCTCCAACAGGCACCTCGTTTGCCATCGTTGCCTTTCTGCAAAATCCCCACCAGTCGGGCCATGTGCTAATCCTGGCGGGAACAGGCGCCGAGGGCACTGCAGCGGCTGCGCAAGTAATTACGAATATCTCCAACCTATCTAAGGTTTTGCAGAGTTGCGCCGGTCCGTCCAATCAGCCGTTGCAGAGCTTTGAATTGCTGCTCAAGCTCTCTGTGATGGGCGGTTCCGCGACGAATACCGAAGTGGTAGCCTGCCACCGTCTGCCGTCCCAGTAGCGTTAAATTCCTTCGACGCTCCGCAATTCAGCTCCCTTTGAACGGATCGAAAACACTGCCAGTCGAGTTTTCTCGATTCGGAATCCGCAGTTTCCATCTCTCGACCTCGCTCCGACTGAACACTCAAACAACCTCCTCCCTTAATTGTCTGCGAGCAAATCGATCGGTGCTCCGGTCGGGAATCCATTGTTTTCTAAGTTGTGCATCGATAATCCTTTTCCCGTCAATTGGGAGCTTCGATTGTGGCTGATGACTAACCGCTGTATGAGATAAATCACCGATTGTCTTTTTGCTTGAATTTAGAGTCCTTGCAGATGAGCTGCCGCCCGCTTAAGAGGGACGAATTCTATGCAAGAGAATGGTCGATTCAAAAGTGAGTGCGCACAACACTGGCGCAGCGCATCCTGCCGGAGCATTAGATTCCAACTCGTTCTATCTGATGTACGGTTAACTAACCGTAAGATCGCTAAACCTAGGTTGCTCAACAAGTTAACAAGGCAGGTTAGAGGGCGGCTAACCTTCCCAGAGCCCCGGTTCGCCTTTATATAGTTGAACCACTCTGATTTCTTCATTTCTCTCATGCGGTGAAAGTAGGAGAGATCATCCATCGCGTGTTGTGGGAGCGCGGCGTTGGAGATGGACAAAATCCGAAAGGTTTTTGTTCCAGATTGAAAAGACATTTCCTACAAACAAGCCGTAGTGTTACGGATCGAAGGAGGTTTCACATGACAAGGCCAGTGAACAGGAGAAGCTCATGGCGCCTGGGATTGATCGCAGTGATTTTACTGCTATGTTCCGGGTTGGGCATGAGTCAAGTTAAGACAGATGGCACAATCGGAGGAATCGTTACGGATCAGACGGGAGCCGTGATTGCTGGAGCCAGCATTACAGCAACCAACGACGCTACGCTGATCTCCACTACAACGCAAAGCAACGGAGAAGGTCTGTATTCATTCAACAACGTACAGATCGGTATCTACACGTTGAAAGTGAACGCCAAAGGCTTCGGGGACCTGGTGGTGAAGCACACCACGGTACAGGTGAACACCAACACGACGCAAAACCTGGCCCTGAAGCTGGGTGATGCGTCTGCCACCGTAACCGTCACAAGCGAGAGTGCCCTGTCTGTTATCGACACGACCTCCGCGCAGTTGGCGACGAACATCAGCGCCGAGCTGGTCGAAAATCTGCCCAATTTGAACCGCGATCCGCTGCAAGCCGCGACGATGGCGCCAGGAGTCTACGGCTGGGAAACAGGCGGTCCCCCCACGAACACCGAGGAGAACGACTGGCTGGGCGCAAACGGCTTGACCACGTCGAATAGCAATTACACATTGGATGGAGCCGACGCCACTACCGCAATGAAGAATGGCGCATCGCAAATACCCAATCCGGATGCCATCGAGGAAGTTCAGGTCGTGACATCGGGCGGAGAAGCTCAGATGGGAGCGGCTCCGGGCTTGAATGTAAATGTCGTCACGAAATCCGGCACCAACACGGTGCATGGGGGCGTGTTTTATCAGCTGCATAGCAAGAAAATGAATGCGAACTCGTGGCTGAACAATAACGAGGGAGTAGCGATACCGGGAGACAATCAGCGCTGGGAAGGCGCGACCCTGGGCGGTCCCATTCTCAAGGACAAGACCTTCTTCTTTTTCTCGGCCCAGAAGTGGAGAGATCCGCAGCCGTTTACTGTCGCGGGCACAGATGGCCTCACGCCCGCGATGGTCAGCGGCGACTTCAGCGCCATCGGGAGCTCATCGGGTCAGGATTGCTCGGCCTCAGCCTGTGCCGGCTTCCAGATCTTTGACCCGCTTACCGGACTGCCTTTTCAAGGCAATGTGATTCCGACGGCCAGAATGAACCAGTTGTCCAAGGCGATGGTCGCCGACGGGTTGTTCAACGATCCGCACGATCTCGTCTCTCAATTTGGTGACCACGAGATCTGGCCCTGGATGGGCAGTTTGACCAACACAGAGTGGACAATCAAACTCGATCACCAACTGGCCAAGAGTCAGAAGTTGACATTCATGATGTATCGCAGCTGGGGGCAAGATGAGTCTCCAGCGTACCTGTCCACTCTGCCGGCGTGGGGATACAGCATTCAGGCAGCCGAGCAGCAGGACTACAGCCTCCACCACACCTGGACGGCACGCCCGGACCTGGTTCTGGAGACCGCATACCACTATTCACGCCGTCCCTACCTGGATGGGATGGGTGGCCAGAAAGTGCAGGAGAATTACCAGGGCTTGACTCCTAACTTTGGCCAAACGGTTGCGGGACAACAGTCCGCCGAATATCTGCCGAACCTTCTGATTGGCAACTTCTGGAGCAATATGGGAGGCTATGATGGCTGGCCCGACGCATTCAATCAGAAGATGACCAATTTTACAGAGGGAGTAACTTTCTACAAGGGCAAGCATAACCTCAAGGCGGGCTTCGAATACAAGCGCGCCTGGTTCTCATCGGTGCCGGCTATGGATCGGGCACAAATGTCCTACAACGGAAATTTCACCAGCTCGCCTTCATCGATTGACCCAGCTACCGGAAAGCCAATTAACGGGAACAACCCGAGTGGCACCGTCGCGGGCGCGTACTCCTTTGCGGACTTTCTGCTGGGAACGGCCGCGGGCGTACAGGCTGACACGCCGCTCTTCTTTCAGTCGAATCACATCGATCACTACATTTACTACCTTGCCGATCAGTGGAGGATCGCCCCCAGACTCACCCTCAGCCTCGGATTCCGTTCCGGATACGATCCGAACTGGGTCCAGGAACAAGGTCACGTAGGCGGATTCGTCGCCGGCCATCAGTCAACGAAGTATCCCAATCTGCCGCCAGGGATGGCAATTTACGGCGATCCTGGAGTTACAACAGGCATGTTCGAGATGCCCCATGTCAATTTGCAGCCGCGAGTAGGCGGTGCTTACGACCTCGGAGGCAAGGGGACCACGGTGATTACCGCCTCTGCGGGCATCTATTACCAGAACATGCCACTGTCGAGTGCAACCCAATCCGCAATGGAAGCTCCCTTTGGTGGCGGAGTATTTGCCAGCAATGTCTACGACATCTACAACCCATGGCTGACCGCATGCCTGCAGCCGGAGCAGTGCACTCCGGGATCCGCGCAGTCTACCTACAAAACAACCCCGTTGCCGCTTACCCTCAATCCGGCGACCTTCAGCGCCCAGCCGAATTACAGCATCTACCTGAACTCATACCCTCAGCCGCTTAAACTCTCTCATACCCTTCAAATGAACGCGGGTGTGCAGCACCAACTGATCAAGGGAGTTACGGTCAGGGCAGGATACGTAGGCAACCGCCAGGAACATGTTCAGTACTGGATGAACCAGAATATGCCGCAGTGGGCGCCGGGAGCTACTATCGCCAACGAAACCTCACGGAAGCCCTATGCCTACTACTCGACCATCGAGACGTTATATCAGAACGTGAACTCCAGGTACGACTCGCTGCAATCTACCCTGAGCGTCAACCGCTTCGGATTTTACGGAAACGTCAACTACACTCTCCAGCAAGGATGGGCCCCGTGGGGCCAAAATAACCAGGATCCGGGAACCATCGGCGATGAGCCGGTACAAGACCCGTACAACATCAAGGGAGACTTTAGCAACGGCATCAACCGGCAATCGTTCAATGCGAACCTGCTCTACAGCATTGCCAAGCCTCATCTGAATGTGCAACGCGGGGACGATGTTTATCACTGGGCGCCATGGTCAGTGAACTACATTGCACGCGACTGGAAACTCGGCGGAAGCTTCAACGCAAACTCGGGAGCTCCGTTCAATGTGACCTGGGGCGTGGATCAGTTGCTGGACGCCACCTCGGCGGATCGTCCCGACCGTATTGGGCAGGTGACCATCAACAAGCATCCGCGTGTCAATACCAGCGACATGTACATTGACTACAAGGGCTTCGGAGCGCCTCCTGTTCCGACGGCAGCCGCTCCCCACGCATTCGGAAATCTCCCGAACAATGCGTTCTGGGGACCCGGCGGATGGGGCTTGAACGCCACGCTCACGCGCGCCTTCCCGATCAAGGAACGTGCGCAGTTCAAGTTCAAGGTGGATGCATCCAATGTACTCAATCACCCAACCCTGGGCGGACCAAATGCCAGCCTGGGAGGAATGTTCGACGCGCACGGAAATCCCGTTGCTCAGGACGTTTCGGGTACACCCGGAAGCGGTAACTTCGGAGTAATTTCCTCAAAGTACGGGCAGCGCTCATTAGGACTGGAGGGCCGGTTCGTCTTCTAGAAAACAACAAGACACTACTCTTCGCCTGGGATCGATCTCGGTCCCGGGCGAAGCTTTTTTACATCCGATTGCAGACCCAATCGGAGTGCCGGTTAGAGCAGTTTCGGAATTTCTGTAGACCGAAGACATACGGCTAAGTGGCTTTTTTCTCAAGAAAGGGCCGCCCTTTCATGCACTCCAAGGGACCACACGAATTCCGAAAATGCTCTAGAATCATAAGTAAGGCTAACGTAAAGTCATGGATCGATCCTGCACACCAGTTGCGGAAATTGATGAGAGCACAATGACCCTCGGAATCAAATTGAAGAACCTATTCGCATCTCGGCGGCAATTCTTCGTCGAGGAGCGGAACGGCAACCGGCGTCGATTAATTTCCTGTTGTATCTGGATAGTGCTCGCAGCATATCTGGCTGGCGGAGTGTTGAGCGCTCGCGCTCAGAAGGCCAATCGGCAAACTGATTCGGCCTTGCTGCAACGACTGCGCAACGCACAAAGTATCGCCCACCTTGGGAACGTGGAGCAGGCTCTTGCTCTCACCAACAGTCTCGTGGATGAGCATCCTGATTTTGCACCGGCGCTGAAATTGCAAGGCGAATTATTTGAGACGGAAGGACGCACGTCTGAGTCCTGCACGTCTTATCAAAGAGCGCTTGAATTACTGCCGAACGATACCGAGCTCCTTCTGAAAGTCGGAGTCTATCGCCTTGTAGCCGGCGACAAGCAGCAGGCCGTCAAGTCGCTTCTTCTCCTGTTGAAGCTTGTCCCCAACGATAGTGAGGGTCTTTACTATCTCGCACAGGCGTACCAGTTGAATGGCAACGATGAACTGGCTTTGAGAACGATTCGCAAGTGTCTCAAGTTTGATCCCGACAATGCATCGGTATGGCAGAAATACGGTGAATTTCTCTGCAACTCCGGCAATTACCAAGAGGGACTACGGTGGTTGCTCAAGGCTCAGCAAGCGGACCCGACTCTCGAAGGCATCGACCTTGACATCGGTGCGGCGAGCTACAACAACATGGACCTGCCGAATGCCGTTAAGTACACCGCAAAAGCGGCGGAGCTACAACCCAATAATCTAAAAGCTCTGACAGTACTCGCAGATGCTGAAGTCAAATTATCTCAATGGCAGGAAGCCGAGGCAGTTTTTGAGCGCATTCTGGCCATCAAGAAAGACGACGCTTACTCGTTGCTGGGGATCGGGCATTGCAGCTTGGAGATGAAGGACTACGCGTCCGCAGCTTCCACACTTGGATACTTGTTGCAGCGGGATCCGACGCAGGTACTCGCGCATTTCTATCTTTCAAAAGCCTATGTTGGCCTGGGACGAACAGCGGATGCTCAACACGAGGCAAGCCTGCACAATCTGATGATGGAACAATCCTCCTTTGCTCCCTCGAAAGGTAAGGCGGAACGCGACAAGGCCATCTGGGATCAGGCCCGTCAGTTGCTGGCCGACCATCGTGAGAGCGATGCTTTAGATCTGCTTCAAAGAAGTGCCAAAGGGGCATCCGCTTCGCAAGCAAGACCCTACGTATTTCTTGCGGCGCTCTATTTTACTGAGGGAAATGTCGAGGAGGCGTCGCGCAATCTCAAGCGGGCACAGGAAATCGATCCAAAGGTCGAAGGTGCTCATACCTATCAAGGACTTCTCGCTCTTCGGGATGGCGACCTGGACAAAGCTGAGAATGATCTGGAAGCGGAACTCAAGCTTGATCCAAACTACCAGCTGGCCTTAGCTGAGTTGGGAGAAGTCAGGTATCGGCAAGGGAGGTGGGCCGAGGCCGCGGATCAATTGACAAAATCGAAAACCGTGGTTCCCAGGCTGCTATACCTTCTTTGCGATTCTTACTTCAGGATTGGCAAAGTATCTGACGCTAACTTAACGGCTGAAACCTTGTCGGCGTACGGAAGGAATGATCCTGAGGTGGTGCAAGGCCTTATTGATCTACTCAACCGGAATGGGCAGGCAGAATTAGCACAACGCTTGTCAGGTAATCTGAAGCCCTGAGAGCTTCTTCTATTGCGGGCTTTCAGTCACAGTCAGAACCTGATCTGCCTTAACGTTTGATAACACTTGCTTGATGCCGCTCGGCCAGCTCAGCTCTATCTTGTCCACGACAGTGGCATTTCCCAATCCAAAATGAACCCGCTTGTCGCTCGATGAGTTATACCCTACAGCCGTCGTAGCTTCGTTATATTGCGCGCCACTTGAAGTAGTAATCTTGATCTTTGTTCCCAGCCCATCTCGATTGTCCTTCACTCCCACAAGTTTTAGCAGTATCCAGTGATTGTGGTTTCTTGAGCGATTCATAAGTAACTCGGGTGAGCCGTTCAGAACCGTGACAACGATATCGATTTTGCCATCGTTATTGAAATCGCCGAATGCCGCTCCGCGATGGGCGGCAGGAACGGAAACACTCTTTCCCGCTTTTGAACTCAGATCTTCAAAAGTGAGATTTCCCTTGTTGCGAAACAACCCATTGGGAAGAGCAAAGGGCCGATGGTAGATTTCCATGACATTATCGAGAATCTCGGCGTCTGCAGTGAAGATGTCCTTGTTCCCATCGTTGTCGAAATCGAACAGTCCCGTTCCCCAGGCTGTAAAACGGCTGGTGAAAGCAGTCAATCCCGCGGCGCTTGTGACATCGTCAAAATGGCCATCTCCCTGATTTCGATAAAGTGAAAAACTATCGCCAAACATTGCTGTGTGGAAGATGTCGGGCTTCCCATCATTGTCAAGGTCACGAAAATCTGCGCCCATGCCGGCTACCGTCTTGCCGTTCTCGTTATAGGCCACTCCGGCCGTCAGCGCGACATCGGTAAACGTTCCATCTCCGTTGTTGTGAAGGAGGTAATTCTGAAAGGTGTCGTTCGACACGAATATATCGGTAAAGCCATCGTTATCGTAGTCAGCAAATGCCACACCCATTCCCTTACCAACATACTGGGAGATATGAGACTGCTTTGACACGTCGGTAAAAGCGCCATCTCCGTTGTTTCGGTAGAGGATGTTGGGTGTTCCCTGGAAATTATTAGGAGAGCAGTAAGCCGGGAGCTTTTCATTATTGCAAAGAGGTGCAGTCTTAATATCGTAGTCTAAGTAGTCCACAACAAAGAGATCCAGCAAACCATCGTTGTTGTAGTCGAACCAACCGGCAGTTACAGCCCAGGGCTTCCCGAACCCAGGGACAACCCCGCTCACTCCGGCCTTCTCGGTTACATCGGTGAATGTGCCATCGCCGTTGTTGTGGAAGAGCTGGTTGCGGTTGACACCCGTGACGTAAAGATCCACAAAGCCGTCATTGTCATAATCTCCTGCAGCCACTCCCATGGAATAGCCTATGCCCGCGAGCCCCGCCTTCTCTGTGACATCTGTAAAGGTTCCGTCGCCATTGTTGCGAAAGAGTCGATTGAAATATCCCGTGCTGTCCTTTTGGAGCGAAGGAATGGACGCGCCATTTGTGAAGAAGATGTCTAGAAGGCCATCATTGTTGTAGTCGAATACCGCAACTCCGCCAGCCATGGTTTCAATCGAATACCGCTGTGGGCTGATGCTGTTTCTGAGTGTGAACCTGATCCCTGTTTTTGCGGCGACGTCTTCGAATTCGATTGGCGATACGGCAAGCTGCGCTGCCTGAGAAGGGTCTCTGGTGACACGAACCGAGCGAGGATGTAATGCCGAATTGTCGGCAGATCCCTGAACAACAGTGTTGGCAGGGTTCTGAGCGAACACAAAAAAAGAGAACCATGCAAAGAATAGAGCGAGCGAAGTGGTTGCGCGCAATACTGTATTTGCCCTTCTCGTGCCGGCAGCGCGGGCGTTCGAGAGGATTCCGTCGAGCCGAATTATCAGGTATTTGTAGTGGTGCGGTTTCATATCGATATGGGCCAATGGTAAAGAGAAACGCGGAAAACCGCATCCTGTGACCCGATCGGCATGTCGAACCATGGCGCTGCCAACGAGTAGGTAGGTGTGTCTTCCCGCCATGATGTTATACGCCCTTAGCATCGATATGCAAGACATCGGAAATGTTCTTGTCAGCACACGACAATCCACGATGTGCCGCATCCCGCTCCAAAGCGAATCAACATGTTCAATCCGCCGATGATCTAACTCCGGAAAAGTGTCAATTACTATGTTGAATTAGTGACATATCGGATAGAATGTACTTGGCTAGGAAGTTCCTGACGGGACGTGATCCTATCGTTTCTATCCGTGAGGTTCCAACAGAGTAGTCGTTATCCACACCTGCTCTCGTTATTGGTTCACCCTTTCTCGAAAAGTGACATGGATGACTCTGTTCCTCGACACAACCGACACCTCACCTCGAATCCGGTGTCGAAGCGTTGGGTCTAATCGGGCTGCCGAAGCGACCGGGAACTCGTCGGAGGCTCGCTGATGGTGCGGTATAGCAGGAGGTCCTTTGCGGCGAAGGTGCTCTATTCATTGCCCGCCTGCATGGGGCTGAATCTTCAGAGGCAGGGTGCATCGCAAGATCGCGGCAAGCAGCGCCTGGCCTGGTTTACAGATGTAGCGAGTCGTTCGCATTTTTCGTACAAGACCAACAATAACTTCACGGGCAGAAAGTATTTCCCCCAACCGATGTGCGGCGGTGTCGCCGTGCTTGACTATAACAATGACGGCAAGATGGATATCTTTTTCACTAACGGCGCGAAACTTCCGGAGGACGTGAAGACCGGTCCGGCCTATTACAACGCACTGCTGCGGAATATGGGGGATGGACGGTTCGAAGACGTTGCCTTGTCTGCGGGATTGGCTGGCGCAACTCTTGGGTACAGCTTCGGTGTTGCCGCTGCCGACTACGACAATGACGGCAACACCGATCTATTTCTCGCAAACATGGGGCGTAACACCCTCTACCACAATAATGGGGACGGCGCATTTACCGATGTCACTGTCGGCTCTGGCCTGGACAACAAGCCTGAGAATTCAATCAGCGTTGGTGCCGCGTGGTTCGACTATGACAATGACGGCCTGCTCGATCTGTTCGTGACCAACTACACCACTTGGACTCCATTGACCGATAGGCGGTGTGTCAAGGACAAGGCGACGGACGCTTACTGTAATCCCACCGTTTACACGAGCATCGCGTCTCGCTTGTATCGCAATTTGGGGCACGGCAAGTTCGAAGATGTCACCGAGGCATCCGGCATCGGGACCGCGCTTGGAAAGGGCATGGGAATCGCGATTGCCGACTTCAATCAGGACGGGAAGATGGACATCTTCGTTGCCAACGATACCGAGCGGAACTTTCTATTCATCAACCAGGGAGATGGGACTTTCAAAGAGCAGGGTTTGCTGTACGGGGTCGCCTACGACGAACAAGGCCATTCCGTTTCGGGGATGGGAACGGACGCGAAGGACTACGATAACGACGGCCGAGTGGACATTGTTTACAACGATCTGATGGGCGAGCAATTCGGATTGCTTCGCAATCAAGGCAGGAACGCGTTCGACGATGTAACAAGGCAGTCGGGCATAGGCAACCTGAGCCTGCCGCTTTCCGGTTGGAGCATCGGCTTCATCGATTACAACAATGACGGCTGGAAGGATATCTATTCAGCGAACGGGGACGTCGACTACCTCAAGGAACACTCGAGACAACATGATTCGATGTTTCAGAATCATGAGGGGAAGAACTTCACGGATGTATCCAGCGAAATGGGGGCGGACTTCAATTTCTCCGGCTATCAGCGCGGATCGGCGTTCGTCGACCTCAATAACGATGGGTTCATGGATATTGTTGTCACATCGCTCGGAGAGCGCCCGCGAATTCTCATGAACAATGGCCTGACCGGCTATCACTGGATCATGTTCGACCTGCGCGGCCATCGAAGCAATCGGGATGGCATCGGAGCAATGATAAAGGTGATTACCGCGTCCGGAAGGACACTCTACAACCATGTGACGACCAGTGTGGGGTTCATGTCATCGAGCGACAGGAGGGTGCACTTCGGACTAGGAACCGAGAGTGCCATCAAAGATGTTGAGATTCGCTGGCCAAGCGGGATTGTCCAGCATTTGGACCGCCCGACTGCCGACCGCATTGTGAAGGTCGAGGAACCCGACAAGTAGGGCCAGTTGGTTGCATAACTTCTGTCTTGCGGTCGGAGTCCGATTGAATAGGCGTATTCGGATCGGTATCTCCCTCTTGCCGAAACTTTGAAAACTCTTGCCCGGGCTGTTGTTCCACTCCATAGAATTGAGGATCGAAAACGTGGCGACCAAATTGAATGCTCATAAGATTGCGCTCTGTCTACTTTGCGCGGGGATGGTTGTCCCGCAGGGCATCGCTCAGCTGACTGACGATGAGGCGATTCACCGCCGCGCCAGCGAACTGGTTGCGAAGATGACTGTCGAGGAGAAAGTCGGACAGTTGAATCAAGTCTCAGGACAATCGAACCCTGGCCCTTCCCGCAACAATCTCGATAGCGCGATTGAGCAGGGACAAGTGGGGTCAATCCTGTGGTTGGTGGATGTTAGTGAGATCAATCGGCTACAGCATCTGGCGGTGGAGAAAACGCGGCTGCATATTCCGCTGCTGGTCGGTAACGACGTGGTCCACGGCCGGCAGACACTGTTTCCTGTGCCTCTGGCCATGGCGTCGTCCTGGGATCCTCAGGTTGTGGAACAGGCGCAGCGGGCGTCGGCAGAGGATGCGCGTGCCACAGGGATCAATTGGACGTTTGCTCCGATGGTGGACATCGCGCGCGATGCACGTTGGGGACGTATCGTGGAAGGGGCCGGCGAGGATCCGTACCTTGGCGCGGCGATGGCGCGTGCCCAGGTACGCGGATTTCAAGGCGCAACGTGGGACCGGCAAAGCGTGTTGGCCTGTGCGAAGCACTTTGCCGGTTACGGAGCGGCGGAGGGTGGGCGCGACTACGACTCTTCAGACGTCCCGGAGACACTGCTGCGGAATGTGTACTTGATTCCCTTCCATGCGGCGGAAGAGGCTGGCGTAGGGAGCTTCATGAGCGCGTACATGGATTTAAACGACGTGCCTGGAGCAGGTAACCGGTGGCTTCTCCACGAGGTGTTGCGCAAGGAGTGGGGCTTTAAGGGTTTTGTGGTCTCGGATGCTTTAGCAGTCAACGGCCTTGTGACGCACGGATATGCACGAGACCCGAAAGACGCTGCGTACAAAGCGCTGACGGCGGGTTTGAATATGGATATGGACAGCCGCACGTTTATTACGCAAGTTCCTGCACTCGTGGCCGAAGGCAAAATTACTCCAGATCAATTGGACCAAGCAGTCCTTCCAATCATAGAAGTGAAGATACGGCTAGGGCTGTTTGAACAGCCCTATGTAGATGAAACAAAATCGAATGCGATGCTAGAGCGTACTTCGACCCGAGAGTTAACACGAAAGCTGGCTGGCCGATCGATGGTACTTCTGAAGAACGAAAACCGCACTTTGCCGCTGAGCAGGTCTTTGATGAGCGTGGCGGTCATTGGGCCCCTGGGAGAGACACCGCTGGATATGGGGGAAAATCAGGATGCTATCAAGAGCCCGAGCGACACCCGCGCCGTTACTTTGTTGGCGGGGCTGAAGAGCGCGTTTCCGAATGCACATATGGAGGTCGTGGACGGACCGCAACTGCATAGAGTGTATCCGAAGCCCTTCGGAATTCCCGAGAAGAGTAAACCCGACCCGACACAAGCTGAGATCGAAGCTTGGATTGAAAAGGCCGTGGCCTCTGCAAAGCGATCGGATGTTGTAGTGGCTGCGATGGGCGAGAGTGCGACCATGATCAGTGAGTTATCTTCGCGAGCGACCCTTGACTTGCCTGGTATTCAGGAGCAGATGTTGGAGGCGGTAGCGGCGACGGGCAAACCCGTGGTGCTGGTATTGATTAACGGGAGGCCACTGGATATCCGATGGGCGGAAGAACATGTGCCGGCAATTCTGGAGACATGGTACTCGGGAAGCGAAGGCGGTAATGCGATTGCAGATGTGCTGAGTGGACGGGTCAATCCCGGTGGAAAATTGCCGGTAAGCTGGCCGCGCATGAGCGGGCAGGAGCCGCTTTACTATAACCACAATTTGACGCATTTGCCGGAGGATTCCGCGGACTTTACGTCGCGCTACTGGGATATCTCGTCAAAGCCGCTCTATCCATTCGGTTATGGCTTGAGTTACTCCACGTTCAAGTTTAGTAATCTGCGTCTAAGCACAAGCAAGATCAACACGAGCGGCAAAACGGAAGCCAGCGTGGAAGTGACCAATACAAGTGACATACCGGGCGACGAAGTAGCTGAGATCTATGTCCATCAACGTGCCGGATCGGCATCTCGCCCGGTGCGTGAATTGAAAGGCTTCCAGCGCATCGCGCTCGTCCCACACGAGACACAGACTCTCAAGTTTTCGCTGGGCCCGGATGAATTGCGCTTTTGGAGTTCGCAGACCAAAGCCTGGGCTGTAGAACCAGGAGTATTCGACGTGTGGGCTGGAGGAGACTCGACCGCCAGTCTGCACGCGGAGTATGAGGTAACCGGTAATTAGGTTCGTAGAAGGGGAAAGAAATGATGGAGGAGTTGAGGATATTTGAGCTCCAAATATAAGGAGCGCCTCTTCATTTTGAAGGCTCCAACAGGACGGACTCCGCTTGTTTCAAGTCGATTTTGAGCAGATTGTCTTTGACAGAGATAGTGCTTCCGGTCCAGGCATTCTTCCAGCCTGCGCCGGGCCATGACTGTGGCAAAGCCAACGTGGCATGGCGCGTAAAGTCGGCATCGTCCCGCAGTCCTTCTTCGAGATTTCCAGCCAGAATGCGCACGGTTCCGTCACTGGTGCGCCATGCGGAGATGGTCATCGTCTGGCGCAGGTCAATTTCATTTGCGTGCAAGACGGTGTTCCGTTTTAGAAGGTCATTCAGGACTCCGGCGGCCAGCGCGTAGGGAGCGCCGGTATTTCCCCAGATTTGCGAAAGGGGCAAGCTGCCCATCGACCTGAAATCGGGAGGACTCCAAACGGCAATGCGCTTGCCTCCGGAAGTGTCGATTGTCAAACGCGGGGAGTCCTGCACTGTGTAGACGATGCGCGCATCCGCAGAGGCTGAGGCAGCCTCGGGACGGCAGTAGACATTAAGGTTTGTGGTCACGTTCTTTATGACCTCAGGGGCTTGGCTCGTTGCCGCGCACACCTTCAGCGGGCTTGACGCGGAGGCAGCGCCCGCGCGCATTCCCGCCAAGTGCAGGAGCGATTCATCGACGCCTTCGAACCGGCCGAATATAGCCACTGGCTGCCCGCTGTTGGTGAGCTTCTGCAGGGAGGCTAAGTGCGATGAAGAAAGATGAGAAGGCGTCTGCAAGACAAACAGGTCGGATTGCACTTGCGGTATCCATTCCACGCGTGTGGAGGAGAGAATCGGAACGGGCCACTTGATCACGGACGCAGCCTGCTCATCGATCCACTCATTCACGTCATGATTTGGCGATGCATGTTCGATCTGCCATTTCATGGCATCGCGCGCATAAACAAGCGTGGGACCGAAGACCTCCGTGGTTTGATTCGCATCCGTGACCGCAGCATTGATATTATTCGTCAGAAAGCGAACATCCTGCTGGCTGAGCAGACGATCGCCCTGGTTGGCCCATGATATGTAAGTGCCGGCTGGCATTTTCAGGCCATGTGGAGTTTTGACGGCCGCGTGGGAATAAGCCCAGATGCCCCAGCGCAACCTCTCCGGGGCGGAGTGAATGATATCCCAATCCTCCCACGCGTCAAAGGTTTCAACCAGGGGATAGTGGCGCACCTTGGTGTCGGCAAGAATAGCGGCGTGGGTCAGCATGTAGCCAAGCTGGTAGGTCCAACCCTGAGTCGGGGAATTCCAGAAAGCTCCGTCGCGAAGGCCAACCTCGTTCCACGCGCCGGCCCATGTCTGATCCACCCAAATATCGAGGTAGCCTTGTTTGGCCACAGTCTCCAGGTCCAATCCATTTGCACGCCAGTCCGCAACCGCGCTCGCGCCATTCGAGTACATCATTACGAGAGCATCCGGGTTTGCCAGCTTGGTATCTTTGACCAAAGCCGCGACCGCATCTGTAGCCTGATGGATGAGATCCGGGGATGGAGCGACCCGCCCCCACGGACCGTTGCGTGAATACGGTATTGGCATGCCAAACGAATCTCGCAGCATGATCGCATCGAGGCCCAGCGCGTGAGACATGCTCCCCCATTGAGCTGCATATGCCTCATATACAGGCATTCCTTCTCTGATCCCGCGGGGCAGCCCTCCGAGCGGAGTTGCGTCCGCATGAAGCCGGGCACCAGGATCAAAATAGCGGCCGAGGGGCGGCGAGAAATTTCCTGATTCAACCGGGGCAGTGGGAGTGAAAGCCTCCTGATGCTTGCTGCTCCATCCGCCATCGAACCGTCCCTCTCCATAGCCGTTTGTCCAGGCCAGGTTCAGCACGCCAACTTTATAGCCTGCTATTCCGCGCCGCGCCGCTTCCTCTTTCAGTGCTGCAGAGAGGCGCTTTAGATCGCCATAAGTCCATGGATCGTAGCCTTTGCTTTTGCGAGGGACCGAACCGGCAAACCGGGCTGCTGCTTGCTTCTGTCGTTCAGCAGTGGTTCCGGTCAGGGGACCGCTTTCGTCGACCCATCGCGCCTGCCCTGAAGTTGTCGGAAGCCAGATTCGCTGATCAAGATTGCCGGACCAGTCCATGATGAAGTTAGTGGTCCAGCCGACGTTGAGAATCACGCCGCGGTATCCGCGCACCCCGTCAAACAGCGGCTGAAATCGATCCCAGAACTCATGCGCCGAGCCCGGGATATCGTTCTGCCTGAACCAATAGAGATCGATCTCAATCCAGCGGTCTGTATCGACCGATGTTGCTGCGGCGGGTGGATATGTTTGCGACGCCCGGCCACGTGGCGGAGCCAGCGTCAACAATCCGAGGAAGATGACCAATCCCATCAGTAAGTGGCGCTGTGCAAAACTCATATGTGCTTCATGGCCGGTGGTCATTCTTACTCTCCTTGTTGCGATGTGTAAACAGGTCGCTTCGACGCGGTCCAATAGTCCTCTATTTCTTCCAGCCGCTTATTCTTGGTTTCCGGCACGTAGAGCCAAGTGAAGATACCTTGGGCAAGTGCCATCAGCGCGAGAAAACCGAATGTGAACGCCTTACCGATTACATGAAACGCAAAAGGAAAGATGAGGACGACAACCGCATTAGCAACCCACTGAATGAGTACCGGTACAGTCATTGCCATCCCACGCACATCGTTGGGAAAAATCTCCGGAACCAGCGTCCAGAAGACTGGACCGATGCAGGAAGCAAAAAAGGCGAGATAGGTCAATATGAGAGTGAGGACGATGGCCCCATGAAAATGGCCGGCCAAGGCAGCAACTACCAGCGCCAGAAGAGAAAGCGCCATGCCGAAAGACCCGACGATGTAAAGCGGCTTGCGTCCGTACTTGTCAATCACCCAGAAAGAGACAATGGTGAACAGAAATTCTGTAACCCCAACGATGAAGGTGGAAGCCAATGCTCCATCCACTTTCCAGCCGGCAGACTGAAAGATTGCCGGGGCATAGTCGATGACCGTATTGATTCCTGAAACATGAATGAGAACGGCAAGGCCAGCGCTCACAACAAGTGCGCGGCGAACTCCGGGCCGTTGCAGTCCTCGCCAGGTCTGCGGCTCCTTGTGCATGGTTGCCGCGATGTCGGAGATCTGAGCGTGAGCGCTCTCAGTTCCTCCGATCCGTTCCAGCAATGCGAAGGCTTCCTGCAGCTTGCCGGTGATGGCCAGGAATCGCGGAGTTTCAGGGGCAAGCACGATGAACAGAAAGAACATTAGCGACGGCGCCACGCCAGTGAGAAACATCCATCTCCAGTTGTTGGCGCCTGTATTGCGTAGAGCAAAATTGATCGCATACGAGACTATGACGCCGACAACGATGGACAATTGATACAGCGTTCCCATGCGACCACGGATGGAAGGCGGCGAAACCTCAGCCACGTACATGGGAGAGAGAAGCGAAACCCCGCCCACCGCTAAACCTCCCAGGAAGCGTGCGGTGACAAAGAGGGTAAAGCTTGTCGCCAAGGCCGTGGCAACCGAAGTTATGGCAAACAGCAATGCAACGATTACAAGTAACTTCTTTCGCCCGTATCGATCTGTGAGTCTTCCGGCGATGAAACATCCCAGCACGCAGCCGAAGAGCAATGAGCTGAATGCCCAGCCGAGGCCGATATCGCTCAGGCCGAATTCGCGCGTAATAAATGGACCCGCACCGGTGATGATGGCGATGTCAAATCCAAACAGGAGACCTCCCAACGCCGCAGTGCTGGCTAAAAATGCCACATAGCGCGTGTTGATCGATTCTTTCACTTGGTTACACTCCTTAAAGCAGTCCGCCCTTTCGACAAAGCAGGCATCGGCAGGGTCTTTTTCGAATAGGGTTTCAGCATAACCGACCTGCCTAAAATTCGTCGTACGCGATCTGGTGAGAGGGGACGCCGATTGCGGCAAGCATCTTCGTGCATGCCCTGATCATCATCGGCGGACCGCAGAGATAGTATTCAATCGCCTCAGGATGGGCGTGACCGCGGAGGTAGTGTTCCAGAACAACTTCATGGATCAACCCTTCGTGACCCGACCACTTGTCCTCAACAAGGGGCGAGGAGAGAGCAAGGTGGAAGGCGAAGTTGTGGTGCTTTCTGTCGAGCTCTTGAAAATAGTCTTCGTAAAAGATCTCCTGCCTCGAACGCGCACCGTACCAGAAGCCGATTTTGCGAGCCGTCCGTTCGCTCTCAAGAAGGTGCGAGAGATGTGCTCGAAGCGGGGCCATGCCCGCACCGCCGCCGATGTATACCATCTCGCGCTGGGTTGGCTTGATATGGAAATCTCCGAACGGACCGATGCCCGAAACAATGTCACCCGTCTTGAGGTTGAAAACATAGCTGGAACCTACGCCCGGAGCGCAGTCCTGTCCCCCTGGAGGTGTAGCGATGCGAACGTTGAAGCGTAACGTGCGCTCGGTCAATTGATTGCTGGCGAGGGAGTAATTGTTGCGGCGGCCAGCCTCCGGATTGCTGGCCACGAGATCGAAGATGTGCTGGTTCCTCCATACCGTGGCGAAGGGCTCGGGAATATCGAAATCGCGGTAGCGAATCTCCTCGTAGGCAGGAATGTCGAGTTGCAGGTAGTCGCCCGGTGTGAAGGCGATTCTCTCCACCCCATCCAACGGTTCGAGGACAAGTTCCTTGATGAAGGTGGCGACGCTCCGGTTGCTGATCACCCGGAACCGGCAAAGCCTCTGTTGGCGCGCACCGGATCCGCCGGCGCGAAGGACATTGATGCGGATCCGCCCATCGCACTCCTCGATTGGATAGGTTGCCAATCCGCGGCAGATCGGAGTGCGCGCCGGAGAACCGTCGATGAGGTTGAATCGTCCGTTGTGCTTGGGGCACTCGATCATACCCCCCACGATCAAGCCGTCTGAGAGATGAGCATTGCCATGGGTGCAGACTCCGTCGGTCGCGTAGAAACGATTCGCACGGTCGCGATAGAGCGCAAATGTCTTCCGACCGTGATCAAAGCGAATTACTTCGGAGATGCCCAGATCGGCTACTGCACAAGTGTCGATCCAGCCGGAACCATCAGGCTGCGCATTCGAGGTGAGCGGCGGGTTGTTTTCGCGCGACTGCGGGTCGGGTAGTTTGCGCTTGACATGGTATGCGGGATCCTTGGTCTGCCTGAGCAAGGCGGGGACAATCTCGCGCCAGGCCGAGAGCAGACTGGGATACGGCGTCGGGCAATCGTCCCTCATGACTGCATGAAGTTTGGGCAGAGCGTGATAGGGCACCAGAGGGAACATATGGTGCTCTATGTGATAGTTCATGTTCCAGTAGAGGTAACGGTGGATTGGATTCATGTACACTGTGCGGCTGTTGAGACGGTGGTCAAGCACGTTCTCAGCCAGGCCGGCGTGCTGGGTGAGGCCGTAAATAACCAATAGCCAGGTGCCGAACAGATTGGTGAGCCCGATGAACAGCAGCGGAAGAAGGCTGCGAGTATAGAAGGAGAAGCCGATGACCGCGGCGTAGATGACAAGATAGACGCGCGCATTTCGATAGACAGCGGGGTATTCCGTCTCTGGGATGAAAGTTCTTTCGGCGTCAGTCATTTTGCCGATCGAGTGCATTAGGATGTGCTTGAAATACTTCGGATATACACCGAGGTTGAAATAGGAAAGGATGATGGCGGGGATGTTGGGAGGGACGGGCACGGCGATTTCCGGATCGCGACCAACGATGATTGTGTCGCTGTGATGCCGGTTGTGACTCCAGCGCCAGACAGTGGATTCCCGCATCACCATAAATGACGCAATCTCATAAAGGACATTGTTCATCCAGTCGGTCTTGAATGCTGTGCCGTGGCCGCTCTCGTGCCATCGGGAATCGGAGGTCGATGCGTATAGAACGCTGTAGACCGCGTACGGCCCAATTGCCCACCAACTACCTCGGAGGAGATAAGTGGCGTAACCAAAGGCGAAGATGAGCGCGAACCACAGGAGTGTATCGCGGGTTGCAGGGCCATTGCGGCGCTCCAGAAGCCTGCGCAGAGTTTCGCGCGGTACGGAGCATTGATACCAGTCTGCTTCCGCTAGCCCTTTCTCAACCGCGAGCGCGGAGTGCAGCCCGGTGAGCGTGTAGTCCCCGTGGATACTCTGTTTCGGTGCTGTAGCGTTACGACTCATTTTCGACTGCCTCTGAGAATAATGCTCCGCTCTGCCTCGATCCATTCGTACGACACATTCCTGGCTGCGTTGAAAATGCGTAAGCGGTTGTATTCCGTTGCGGAACGCCCGGACGAAGAATGATGTCACCCAGGCCCGACGCATTCGCTCCGTCTGGATAACCTTCGCACTCCAGGCAGACTCCGGCATGTCGCGCATAGGAGGTGCCCGATTTTCCAGTCAGTGACCCGTCCAGGCCGGCGCCCGTATACAGTTGCAGGAGGGTCTCAGTGGTGGAAACTTCGAGAACGCGCCCACTGCCGGGATGGACCAAACGAGCGACAGGTACAGGTTCGGACGGACTACCTTGCTGTTCCGTTCGGTGCACGAGATAAAGGTCGCCGTGGCTTTGAAACAAAAGCGGAATCGCTCTACCGAGATTACGCGGCAGGCGAAAATCGTTTTCTCGCCCATTGACCGATCCGACCTGTCCAAGAAGGGTCATGCGTTCGTCCGTGAAGACAAACTCGTCGGAATGGATCTGGAGTTCATGATCGGCGATGGAGCCGGCAGCTTCCCCGGCAAGGTTGAAATAAGAGTGCTGAGTAAGGCCAAACGGGGTAGGCCAATCGCTAACAGCATTGGTTTCGATCAGGAAAATATTGCCCTCCGTAACACTATAAGTAACGGTCACGTCCACTACGCCTGGGTAACCCTCCTCGCCATCGCGGCTTCGATAAGCAAGCCGTAAGGAGGGCGCCCCACTGGGTTCTTCTACGGGAGCAGCGGTCCAGATTTTCTTATCGAACCCTTCGACGCCGCCGTGAAGATGGTTTGGAGGTTCGTTCTGGATAAGCTCGTATGTTTTTCCCTCAAGACTGAAGCGGGCTTCGGGGATGCGTCCGGCTACCCGCCCTACGACCGCGCCAAAGTATGCGCGGCTTGCCAGGTATGAGTCCAGATTGTTGAAGCCCAAGACCACATCCGCGAGGCGTCCATCCCGGTCAGGAGCGAGCAACCGTGTGACGGTAGCGCCGTAGGTAATGATCTCGAGAACCAAATCTCCTTGCCCGCATAGCGTCCACGCCTCGACGGACTCCCCATTAGGGAGAAATCCGAAGGTTCGCGAAGTGACGGAGATGGCCATAGGCTTAGAATTGACTCTGCTTCACAGTTCAGACCGGCTCTCGTGTGGTCGTCATCATGCCGGTTTCTGGATGCCGAGTTGACTCATTTCCTCCCATTGAATTCGTGGACAGCATCGAGCATGGCGACAATATTCTCCACAGGAGTTGCCGCCTGCACGTTATGAATCGTATTGAATACGAATCCCCCGCCAGGCGCGAAGATCTCACACCTGCGCAGAACCTGTTCCCGGACTTCAGCAGGCGTTCCAAAGGGAAGAACTTTTTGCGTATCGACCCCTCCGCCCCAGAAGACCAGCCGATCCCCAAACTTCGCCTTCAATTGCTCGGTATCCATTCCGGTCGCTGAGCACTGCACTGGATTGAGGATGTCGATCCCGCACTCGATGAATGATGGCAGGAATTTGGACACCGCACCGCAGGAGTGCTTGAAGGTCTTCCATTGAGTGTGCGAATGGATCCAATCGTTGACATGTTTGTAGTATGGGAAATACAGGTTATTGAAGGTCTTTACAGAACAGAATGAAGAAGTCTGCGTCCCAAAATCCGTGCCGCAGATGAATACTGCCTGTACGATGTTGCCGATCGCTGCGTAGATCTTCTCAAGATTCAGCAGTGCAATCTCGCACTGGCGCTCAAATACCTTATGGACGTAGCCCCGACGGCTGCTCGTGGAGATGTACCACTCCGTAACGTCGCGTATGCCCTTGGGGTGCTTCAGGAATGGTCCCGGAACCAACCCGATATCGCCAAATGCAGTTCCGCCAAAAGTCGCGATAACTCCGCGTCCTGCCGCTGCGGCCGCCTGCGTGGTTCGAATGATGTGGTCCAGATCGGCTTGCGAGATTGGGCCGTACTCTTCCAGATTGTCTTCTGGATCGAGCTTCTCTTCGTCGATTGGATCCTGACGGACAATGCAATCGAAGAAATAGCCGTTGCTCGGCATACGTCCGCTCGGCGCAACAGTCATATCACCTTCGGGATAGATCAACGTGTTCCCTTCGGCGTCGACCGTAGTGTTGAAGTCTTTGGGAACCTGAATATCGAGGCCATTCAATTGCCAGTCTTTCCATTCATCGGCCGGAAATCCGAACATCGTGTTCCGCGCAAAGGTGCCCACCACATCCAGCCCCATCGCATCCATCAGATCTTCGTCCAGCGTTCCCAGCATTTGAAACGGTTCGTGAACGCGCACCAGCCGCTTTTCAAGTCCATAGTAATCGCGCAGCGCTGCTACACAGCTCACATGCATACCGGTGGTCGGAGTTCCGCCGAAGTCAATCGGAATACGGTCGGGCTGCTTGTGGCTGAGCGTGGTAACGAGCCGCTCACAACTCGCCGTCGTACTTGCTAAAGCTCCCATCGCATCCACTCCTTTGGTATCAACTCTTTGCCATTTACTTCCTGCATTTATCCGCCGCGATTTTCGCTCGTGTCTGGCCGCCGCGCCATCGTGCCCTCAGGCCACTGTCCCTATTTCAGGGAAGGTCATGCAATTGGCGTATTCATTCTGAAAGGTTGGGTCGGCGGCGAGATTGACATGCTCGATGCGAGGCAATGCGTGTTCTTCTTCAGAAAGCAGGAGCATCTTGGCGCCTCGCAGAGCGGTATTGCCGGCCGCATGAATGATTGTTCTGGGCGCTTCAATCAAGCCGATGGCAATGGCGCTCTCGATCTGCACATAATTACCGAATGCGCCGGCGAGATGAATGCTCTTGAGATCGCGAACGTCTGCGCGGAGGCGTTGCAACAGCAGTCTGAAGCCGGAGGCAATGGCGCCCTTGGCCAACTGCAGTTCACGAATATCCGATTGATAGAGAACGACCGGTTGCTTCACAGGGAAAACTTTGGATCGATTCGCAATGCGCCCGGACGCGAGAATCTCTCCGGTCTCCAAACCCACCGCGACAGCGTCCACGAGACCGCTGCCGCAGACACCCCTGGGCGCCACGTCTCCGATAACCGAGGCGTGCATTTCGCCATCCACCAGCGACACACGCGAAACGGCGCCCGTTGCGGCCCGCATTCCCATGCGGATGGAGCCGGCTTCAAAGGCCGGGCCCGCGGCCGTGGAGGCGCAGATGATTCCATTGGGGTCGCCGATGGCGATTTCACCGTTCGTGCCCAGGTCGACCAGAGCCAGCAAATCGTCGGAGGCGTTCATGCCGACGGCAAGAATCCCCGCAAGAATATCCGATCCCACGAAGCCGCCCAGACAACGTTCAAAGCGAATGCGGCAGTGCGCGGGCACTGGCCAGTCCAGGTCCTCTGGCCGAAAATGCTGTGCACCCGTATGAGGAGACTGGAAGGGCACGTGCGAAAGCGGCTCGACATCGAGACCGGAGAACAGGTGGTGCATCACCGTGTTGCCGACCAGAACGATCTCGACCACCTCCTGTTCTCGTCCTGCGGCAAGCCGGGAGATCATCCCGCTCAACGCCAGCCGCACCATCGTGGTCAGATCGGCGCCCGATAAGGCGGCCTGGATCCGGTTCATGACGTCCGCGCCGAACGATGCCTGCGGATTGAGATCGGTCTGGACCGCAAGAACGCTGCCCGTGGCCAAGTCGATCATCTGCGCAGCGATGGTGGTTGTGCCCAGGTCGATGGCAATTCCCAGACCGCGCTTCGCCGTTCCGGACAAACCGGAGTTGTCAGTCAGCACATCCATATGCCATTGGCTGCACTCGAGAACCAGCGGCATCTCGGCACGCGCCTGGCAGGCGAGCCGCCATCCATCGGCAATTTCTCGCTCTGAGAAGACCGAAAGGTCCTCGTCGGTGACCGGAAGCGATCCAGCAAGGACACGTACACGGCACCCGCCGCACTGCGCCGTTCCTGCGCACGGAAATTCAAGTCCGTACTGCGCAAGGCTGGCGGACAATGACGCGCCACGCGGCAGGTCCACTTCGACCGACAAAGGCTCCAGTCGGATGCGCACGCACGCAACCATCATTCGGCCTCCACAATGGCGTCGCCCAGCGTGCCCCGCACTGTCGCGCCTGGTGGCACAATAAGGAAGTCGTCCGGATCCCACTCTCCGTTGACCAGACGCTCCAGCAGCGTTAGTGAACCTTTAACTTCCTCGAATGTCCATCCTTCCTTTTCTGCCTCGGCGCGCGCACGGTCGCGGCAGGCATCGTCGGACTCAACGGGCGTGGAGATATAGGTCAGCCCGGAGTAGTGCCGGCGAAACGCTTGGAACTGCTCAAAGAGGTAATTTCCATTCTCCTCGCCATATTGTGCGACGAATTCCTCAAGAGTGCGCCGTTCCCCGATCTTGCTTTTTGCGCGGGAGTTGGCCGGTTGCAGAGTCTGATTCTCAATCCAGCCCGGGGAACGAAAATAGATGCCGGAATGGGTTTCGAAGTATGCCTGATACTTCCGGCGACTCCCCATTAGCAGGCCGATACAGTCATGCGCACGGGAAAGCACGATCTGCGTCTGGCCCGCGCGCAGCCCTTCAGTCCCCCTGCCGCAAAGCGCGTATCCCAGCAGGATGGCTTCGTAACCGGCTGCATCCGCCGCATCGATCCGCGCTTGCAGATATGGAAGCATCGACGCTCCCAGATCGTGCAGGCCCATGGTCAGCATCTCCACGTCGATCGTGTGGGGCGACCGGGGAACAACGCGTCTCATCTCGTGCGCGAGAACCTCGCAATGGATCAGTCGAAGCTTCATGATTCCACCTGAACAATCGCTGCACGGTGCAGAACCGCGCAGCGCACATCAGCCCTACTCCACTAGAAGCCGTAGCTTGCCTTGTCGTAGAGGTTCCCATACTGCGGTTCCAGATCCCACATCAACGTCGCTTCGTCCTGGGGAAAATCGGCGAGTGCCACATCGATGCGCGTGAGCCACTGCTGTTCTTTCCGTGAGAGTCGAAGCTTGTCCTGGGCGATCCCGCCCTTGAGGATCTCCACGGCGGCGCGACCCGCGGCGATAGTCCGATGATAGGGAGTCTCCGCACCCACGATCGCTTGAGCAATCTTGATCGTGGCCGCCGGCGACAACACCGCCGCCTGCGGGCTCAGCCACTCATCGGAGGCGGTCATCCAGTTGCGCATCTGCAATGCGCCGCCTTCACTCGCGGCCGCGGTATTCATCAATCGGCAGTCGTAGGCCAGCAGTTCAGTAAATACCTCCGGAGCGTTGCCTGAGAGTAGCCGGACATTCTGTACCGATTCGTTGCTCCACAGGTCGCACATCGCCGCTGCGATATTGCCCAGCGGACTGAAGTGCGCACAACTGGCCGATTTCCCTTCCATTGAAATGGGGTAGCCGGTGATGGCCTTCATGACGGGTCCTTCGTAGGCGCAATCCTTCGACGGGCCAACCGCGCCCTGCTCGAAGGCAGCCAGGCTGCGCACGGCGCTCATGGCCCGAACAACCGCTGCCAGCACTTCGGGAAGCATCTTCTGGTGGGCGAGTTGCATGGCGGTGTTGGCAAATCCGCAAGCTGAATCGCCGCCGGGAACCACGCCCGGATACCGGTCACAGATCTCGTCGATCTCACCCCAGAGCCAGGACACATCCCGCGGCGCGAGAACACCCAATGCAAAGACAATACCCTGGAAATCGCCATACATCAGTGCCTGGTCGTGCACTTCCTTCCCGCCAATCGACTCGATCGAAAGGATGTCGGCGCCGGCCCCGGCGCACAATTCGAGAGAACGTTTGAGGCGCGTCCACGGCTCACCGCTCCTCATGAACGGCGGCTTCAGTTGATCGCGAATATCGGTGGGGGTTACGCGCAGAGCGCAACTTAGATGGTGCTTGTCGTGATAGGTCCTGAGATGGCGCTTCAACAGCGATGTAAGTTCGGCGCCCCATTCCGGTCGTTCTGTCATGGGCGGCAGAAGCTCGAACTCCAATACGATTCCAGGAACCGCAAGCGCGGACGCACGGCGCAGAATCTGCTCCGCCATCTGCTCGTAGTGCGCCACAACCTCCGGCCACGTCTCGGTTGTCATGTTCATCGGCGGAAGTGTGAAGTTCACTTCGGCAAAAACAGATCCCCCGCCGATGGTCAACCCCAGTCCGGATTCGAGGGGATGCGGACAAACGCCGTAGAGCAGCTGGTCCACATTCGGAATCGCAAGCGACGAATACTTTCTCTTTGCCCGTTTAGTTGTGATCATTTCCTTTCCGCCAGAAGACTTCTGACCAGGCCAACCGCTGCGCTCGCATTCTCGCTGTATCCGTCAGCACCAATCTCCCGGGCATACTGCATCGTGACCGGAGCACCACCTATGAGCACCTTCACGCGAGTACGCACACCCGCCGCCTTAAGAGCGTCGATGGTTGTCTTCATGGCCGGCATCGTCACCGTCAATAGAGCGGACATGCAGACAACCTGGGGCTCCTGTTCGTTGACCGCAGCCACAAACTTCTCTGGCGCCACATCAGTGCCCAGATCAATGACATCGAATCCGCTCCCCTCCAGCATTGACGCCACAATGTTCTTGCCTATGTCGTGCAAGTCGCCCTTCACCGTACCGATGACCACCTTAGCGGACAGTTTTTCACCGGAAGCCACCATCAACGGACGAAGCAACTCCATCGCGCTCCTCATGGCTCGGCCGGCCAGCAGGAGTTCTGGGACAAAATATTCCTCTTCCTCAAAGAGCCGACCGACCTCGTCCATGGCAGGGACCATCGACTCAGCGATCAGGAGCATTGGTTCCATGCCGGTCGCGATGGCGGCCTGCGTTACGGCGTGCGCCTTCTTTGCGTCGCCGTTGAGGATTGCTTCGTAGAGTTCTTTCAACTGAGCCATGATTCACACCTAGCAAGTTAATGCACTAACACTGAGTCTTCCAGGAAAGTTCAACCGACGTGAGGGACCGGGCATGATTGATCAGGCCAAACAGCAGAAGGGTGAAACAAAGCTCGGAGGTTAGACTGTTGCGGAAGAATGGAAGGGCGGCAACGTAGCACGCGCCCAGTCCGGCCAGCGTTCTGGGATACATCTGCCACAGCGCCCAGACCGCAACATTACTCACCAGGAAGAAGGAGACCGACGCGAGCAGAGAGCATCCGGCGGCCCACCGCCATGAACGGGAAGTCCGCAGCAGGCTCGCCCCCAGCAGCATCGCGATCAGATACCATACCCAGGTCACAACGGCGTCAGCAGTGAGAGGATAACCGTACCGATGTGTGGTGATGAAAACATCCACGCCCACCAGGAGAGACAACGGCACAATAAACTCTCGCGTCGGCCGCGTCGCCGCAAAAAATAGCAGGCACGAAAACACGGGTACGAGGTTATTCATGTTGATTACCTCGATGCGAAGCATCGCCACTGCGATGATTAGGAGATATGGAAGGATCAACCAATTTCCGGACTCAAAACGTTTCATCCTGCGCCCTTTCGATCTCAAAAGCTAAAGCTTACTGTCCTCTTCCGGAGATGTCTGCTCGATGCGCACCCAAAAGTGATCGTATCTTGTCCGGAACTTCTGGAACCTATTGAGCCCAGACTATTCCTCAACCAAAACGTCTGTGATGCGGCTGGACCGCATGAAAAGGACGGTTTCGATGGTCAGGGTCCACTGGTGTGCGCGGTCTATGAAGGAATCGCCTTCGCTGGCCGCAATTCAACGCGACCGGCGGCCAGGCGCAATCGAGCCGCAAGGAGTCGCGTGCGGCACAGACCGGCTCCGGACGAGAAAGCGAAAGAGCTATCGGAGACGCGCCGAGAAATATGTAGTCTTCACATAATCTTCAGTGACTTTATGGGCAAGCGTGGCACAGGAATTGTGCTGGCACTGGCCACTAATTGCGGGTTTTGGATACCATTGCGTCTCTGGGACTACGTCCATGAATTTGGGTGAATACTTTGTAGAATTGGGCGTAACTCCCGAAGCCAGCAGCATAAACGGCTTCTGCGAGCGTTTTTTGATCCGGCTGCCGATACTCATCGAAAAACCGCGCCATCCGCAATGAATTCCGGTACCGGCTCAAAGGTATGCCAATCTGCCGGTGAAACGTCCTGCTCAAATAAGACTTGCTCGCGCCGCAGGCTTTGGCCAACTCGTCCAGACTCTGGTCCTCATCGTTCTCGGTCAAGAGTTTCAGTGCCCGGCGCACAGCGGGGTGCAGGATTGTAGCGCCTGCTGCCCTCTCACCCTTGAGTTGGATGCGCCAACACATCAGCAGCAAGTAATGCAATCCCGCATTCAATGAGTCTGGATCGTGATGCTTGTAACGAAAATCCGACTCCGGCCCGTACCCGGCCTCACGGTTAAGGAGGTCCGATTCCAACGATCCCTCCATCAAGGTCTCCATGATCTTGCGGACCTGATCGAACGACTCCGGTTTGAGTAACGTATTTAAAACGTCGTCCTTGTCATTGGTTTTCCGCTTCAACCCCTCGTCCTCGGCTGTCCGGCAGGATCTGTTGATCAGCGAAGGCTTGAATGCCGCCACATAAAACTGCGCGTTATCCGACCGATCTACCACTTGATGCTCCTGCTCTGGAAAGATCCAGAGCAAGGTTCTTGCTGAAAACGTGAAACGGCGGCCGCTCACGACATAAGTGATATTTCCTTGAACAACCAGGTTCAACTCGATCTCGATATGTCGATGGGAGCTTATCTTTTGCAGATTCCGGGAATCTGCAAGATAAAGCAGACCATCGTAGGCTTTACCGAGCTTGAGATTTGATAGCATATCGGCAATCTTGGTCTATCCCACGATTACAAGATGTGATATAGATCACAGGGAGCGCGGCCTCATTCTAAGGGCTATAAGCCTGCCCGTCAATTCGAATGGCACTTTAATAGCTCTTTTTCAAGTCCGATGGAAGATCCGGCGAGGCTCCATCCAGCATGAGCTAAGGTGCGGACTTCATTCGCAAAACCTAAATCACTGTGAAGCAACCCATCCAGTCGAAAGCTCGACGCGAACGCTGACTTCTCCAATGCTCTTATGGTTGGACTCGGCGGCGACGACAAAGTTCTGCCACCCCACCAGTTTGGCTGGCGGCGCCTGCGCTTGAACCCGCAAAAAATACCGCGTGTGCGGTCCGACTGTGGCGATGCCCGTAGGCACGACATGCCACCCTTCCGGAGCTTGCACCGAAAGATCGACGTCAATAGGTGTTTCCAACGGGTTGTCGATGATGAGTGGCAGATAAAATATCCCTCCAACCTTGATGGTCACCTCGGGGGGAACAATGTCCGCCATGTCCAAGCCGTGTTCTTTCCAGAAATTCCGGTAGAAGTTCCATGGATCGCCAAGTGAGATGGCCGGCTCAGAGAGGGGCACGGAAGCTGAAACGGCGACTCGACGAAATGGGATTCCTCCGGGTACGACTCCTGCGAAGACATCGTCTGTGGTTGCAGAAGGGACCAGGGATTTCCCGAAGATGAGTTTCACAGGTTGTCTCGCCAGCCATGAACCTTCGTCCACGGAATTATTGAGCAAATTGCTATCGATTGCGCGCTGAACGCTGTCGCCTCCCTGGGTTCGATGATGGGCGAAGGCCTTGGCTGCCAGCATGCCATAGCTCACGTGCTGAGACGGAGACAGTTCGGATGAAGAGTATTGCGGGCCGCGCCCAGAGAAGATGTCGTGGGATGGATTGTAGAAATAGTAGATCTTCTCCGTCTGCCAGGTGCGAAGGTTCTCGGTGAAATTCGTATTTCCGTCGGGATCGATCACAGGGGATACTTGCTCAGAAAACGCCGCCGGGTTTCCCGCCAGATCGAACGCTTCCGTTGCCAGAACGCCGGCGGCCTGGTGGTCAGCGTGGTTCTCACCTGTTGTGAAGTCAGGCAGAAATGTCAGGATCACAGTTGGCCTTGTCAATCGAACAATCCGAACTAATTCGTCCAGACATCTTCCATGGCCCCAGTGCTCTAGAGAATTCAAGACATTCTGACTGGGCGTATCGCGACCGCTTAAGAACCAGACATTGGATATTCCCAGAGATCCGACTGCCTGCCGCGCTTCGATCTCGCGAATCTGGCCCATGGCGAGTGTCTGCTCGGGTCCGACCTCGTTGTTCCCGCCGTCGCCACGCGTTCCGTAGACCACCGCCACGCGCTTGCCCTGTTCATAGATCTCGCGTGCAAGATAGGACGTCACCATGGTTTCATCGTCCGGGTGTGCGACAACGACCAGAATGTCCGCTTTGAATCGCGCATCCGGCGTTCGGTTGTTGGCGGTATAGGGATCTCTCGGTACCTCAGCCGCGGGCTGTGCGATAAGGCTCTTTAGATTGGATTGGGCAAGAATGGCCACGCAGAAGACAATACTGACTCGCTTGATGAACATCATGATCGCTTTCCGTTCATTGAGATAACACCTGTTGCCGATTTTTTCAAGGCGCGACCTCATAAGCTTCTTCCCCGCCCTGGCGTCAAAGACTGCGGGAACAGATCACGCAACCTGTTCAACAGATTGTAGACTCCTCGGAAAACGAGTGCCGACGATTCATCCGAAATTGAACACATCACTGATATGCGACGCCGTGCGTTCTATGCGAGCAAAGGCCGATTAGGCAAGCCTCGCGAGAATTGGCGCTCCGCATTCGATTCGTGCTCGAAACCAATTAACGCGTATTTCTGCGCCAGCAAGCCGATGGCCCACCTCGAAAGGAAAGAGATGGAAGAACTCTGTAATCTGTTCATCTGGATGGAGGGCCCTGAGGACAATAGTGGCTAGATACTTTTCGATTTGTGTATTGGTCAGCGGGCGCTCGATGTAGCCGAGGCCGATGGTCAGGTCAAGAGCTTGGGTTGCGTAGTACTCTTCCACCAACTTAAGGTCGGTGAGCAAGACCTCGGATTCACGCTCAAGGGCTTCAATTTTGGCACTGGCTCCGGGTCTCCACTCATACGACCGGCTTACAATAAAAATTGACTTGTTCACATTTTTCTTGTATATCGAAACACGTTGCTTCATTTTCGCACCTCTTGCCTGCGCCGCCAACGGCTGAACCTGCGGCTCAGCCACTTGAGCTGTGGTTGCAGGGCCGAATACCGACCAAAGGGTGACAGATGCGTTTTTGCGCCTCAGGATTCTGGCTGGCTCTCTCGTTGACGTGCGGCGCCGCTCAGGCCTTCGCAGCGGACGACATCCTGGTGCACGCCGGCCGCGTCATCGACGTCCAATCGAAACGGGTGAATGAGAAAGAGACCATCGTCATCCACGATGGGAAGATTGTCCGCGTCGAGAGCGGCTTCACCGCACCATCAGGGACGGAGACGGTGATTGATCTGTCGACGATGACGGTGCTCCCCGGCCTGATCGACTGCCACAAGCACCTTGAGCTTCATCCATTTGGAACCGATCACTTTTCTGAGACGCTGACGGAGACCGGAGAGGATGCGACGATCTTCGGCGTGGTCAATGCGAAGACGGCGCTGCTGGACGGGTTCACCTCAATCCGCAATGTCGGATCGAGCAACGGAGTGGACCTGGCGCTGAAGAAGGCGATCGCGAAGGGAACGATTCCCGGGCCGCGGATGTGGATCTCAGGCGAGCCTCTGAGTCCAACAGGCGGCCATGCGGACCCGGGCAACGGCCTGCCGTCAACCATTTCGGAGCCTGGTTGGCGCGCTTCGATCGTGGATAGCGCGGCGGATGCGCGGCGCGTGGTGCGCGAGCATCACAGGGCGGGCGACGATCTGATCAAGATCATGCCCAGCGGGGGTGTGGGCTCCATCGGTGACGATCCGAAGTTGCAACTCATGGCCGACGATGAGATTGCCTCGGCCATTGAGACGGCGCACGCGCTAGGGATGAAGGTCGCGGCCCACGCACATGGGAAATTGGCTATCGACACGACGGTGAAGCTTGGAGTCGATTCGATCGAGCACGGCACGTACGCGGACGCCGAGTCGTTTGCGCTGATGAAGCAGCATGGCACATACCTGGTTCCGACCATTTATGTTTCTCACATGCTGTTTGAGATTGCGCAGAATCATCCAGAGAGTCTGCCGCCGAACATCGTCAAAAAGATTCGAGAAGTGGGTCCGGTGACTGCGTCCATGTTTCAGCTTGCATTGAAGTCCGGCGTCAAGATTGCATTCGGAACCGATACAGGAGGCGAGTTCAGAACAGGCACGGCGGCGAAGGAACTCACGGAGATGGTGCGGCTGGGCATGACGCCGATGGACGCGATTGTTTCCGCCACAAAAACAGCAGCGGAACTCATCGGAGTCGACGATCAAATTGGCGAAATCGCTCCAGGACATTTTGCAGATCTGATCGCGGTTTCAGGCAAGCCGGATGAGGATATTCTTGAGCTTGAACATGTGCGCTTCGTGATGAAGGGCGGCGTGGTTTTGAGCGGTAACGACGCGGCAAAGGCTCCATAGTTCAATCCTATTTTGTGGGGATGGCACTCTCAGTGATTTTTTTTGATAACTCGGATTCAGGGCGCAACCGGCGCTTCAAACCCGCGACACTCTCCGCTCGTGGAATCGTGTTTTGGCTCGGGACCGTTCTCCTCGCGCTGGCGCCGCCAGTTCAACGGCTCATGGCGCAAAACATTCCGCCCCTGATCACGGGCGACGAAACGATTGTGGTGACCGAGCACCATATTCAGACGGCGCATGGCGTGCTGAATTACGAGGCACGAGTCGGACGCCTGCCCATTCGCAATGATGAGACCGGCGAGGTGCGCGGTTACGCATTCTTTGTTGCGTATGTTGTTAAGCAGGATGGGGGCAAGCCGCGCCCGCTGACTTTCCTGTGGAATGGCGGACCTACTACAAATTCGATTCTTGTTCACACTGAAGTCTTCGGTCCGAGGAGAATCACGGCGGCTGGCATGGTCGATAACGCCGAGACACTGCTGACTCATTCCGACCTGGTGTTCTACGATCCCATCGACACTGGTTTCAGCCGCCCGGCACGTCCCGAGTACGACAAGGAATTCCTCAGCGTCCTGGGAGACTTTGCGGCGACCGCTGAATTCATTCGCGCCTACCGCGTCAAGTTTCATGCGGAAGAGCAGCCGTTGTTTCTAGGTGGCGAGAGCTACGGTACGTGGAGAGTTTGCGGCACCACTGAACTGCTCACGAAGCGTGGCGTAAAGATCGCCGGCGTGATGCTGATCTCCGGTGGTGTCCCAGGATCGCTGATGCCAGGCACATTCCAGGACGCGATGTACGTTCCGGCTCGGACCGCGGCTGCGTTTGAATTGAAGAAGCTGGCGCCAGATTTGATGCGCGATAAAGCTGCCGCTATGAAGGCTGTCGGCGATTGGACCTATGACGTCTACATGCCTGCGCTCACGCGCCTCGATCAACTGACCCCTGCGGAGCGGGATCGCATTGCGACGGACCTTGCCCATTACATCGGCGTTCGGCCCGATCAAATCGATCGAAAGACTCTGGTGATGTCGAATGTCGCGTATCGCAACGGCCTGTTTGACGGCGACAAAAACCATGTGCTGAATCAGTACGACATGCGCATCATGGGTGCGGAGCATGAGGCGCCCGGACGCGTAGAGTTCCTGACCAGCTACTTGCGCGGAGAACTGAGTTACAACACTGACATTGCTTACACCGGGCTTGAGGATGGCTATATGCCTCTGCCGGGACCAGCGCGTCGCAGCACCGGCGAGCGATTTGTGTATAACCACGTCGACATTACTCCCGAAGCCATGGCGCGGATGCAAGCTGGCGGTGGGCCGCCGCTTTCGCAACCATGGCTGCAGAACGCCATGCGTATCAACAAGGACCTGAAGGTTTATGTGGCTGCCGGCAGATACGATTCGCTGAATATGTGCGAGGGCAACCTGCACATGAGCGCCAAGCTGGAGCCGGACCTGGCTCGGCGTTTTACGCAAGCATGCTACGAAGGGGGACACATGATGTACCGCGATCAGCCGACGCGTCTCCAGTTGTCTGATGATCTTGCACGGTTTCTTAAGGACGCTTCCGGCAATTGATTCTTGTTGCACAAGATACCAGGCGACTTACCGGGAATGGTAGTTTAGACATCACCACCCCAATTTGGCGGGGACAGAAGAGGACCATGACACTTCAACCGGATCAAGAAGACGATCGCATGTTCGATTTGCTCGCCCGGCTCACCCACACACTGGGAGAGTTGCTCGGACCCTCCACTGAAGTTGTGCTGCACGATCTGCGCGAGCCTGAGCACAGCATCATCGCCATCGCAAACCAGCAACTGACGGGCCGCAAGGTGGGCGACACCCTCGAGAGCCTGGGCGTTCATCTGTTTGCCAGCCACAACTTCCAAGACATGGCAAACTATGAGACCCGAACAAAGACCGGCAAGGTCCTGCGTTCGTGCTCTGTGTTTGTGCGTGATCGCGATGGACGCGCCATCGGAGCGCTGTGCGTGAACCGGGATACATCGGCGCTGCTCAAGCTGCGCGATTGGCTCGATCAGGAACTGGTGACCTCGGCGCCTGAACAGGAAGTGCGGACCGAAGACAATGTGGAGGATCTGCTCGGCCACATGATTGAGGGCGCGATTCGTTCAACAGGAAAATTCCCCAATGAATTCACGCGAGAAGACAAAATCGCCGTCATTTCCTACCTCGATGCGCGCGGAGCCTTCTTGATCCGTTACTCCATGGAGAAGGTCGCGTCTCTGCTTTGCATATCGAAATTCAGTATTTACAACTATTTGAACGACATGCGTGCAGAGACAATTGAACTGGAACCAACCAAAACCCAAGTTGGTTGAGTCAGGTGGGGTGAACTGGCCTGGCCTTTCTAACCAGTTCTAACTCAACGCGGCAAGCAGGCGATCGATATCCTTTTCGTCGTTGTAAATCGAGGGAGAAACACGCATTCGGCCTGGACTTAGCGAGACGTCGACATTGGCTTTCTTCAGTGCGGCAGCGGTTTTACGGATGTCCGCAACCAGGAAACTGGCAATCGAGCCGTGGCTATCTTCCGGCGTAATGCAGGCGTACCCCAGGCGTGGCAGCTCCTGACGCAGAGGGGAAAGAAGCTTTTGCGCGTGCGCTTGAATGTTCTCGACACCGAGCCGCTCGATCAAAGGCAGCGAGTAACTCAACGCCTCGATGGTTGTGTTGGAGTAGGTTCCAATCTCAAAGAATCCCGCCGCATCTTCCTTCTGCTTCCATTCAACCGGAAAATTGCCGGGCTTGTCCCATGCGAAGGCATGATACTCAAGATCGGAAAGCTGACGATATCCGAACTGCGTGCGTTTCAGCTTCGGAATGACATCCTGCTTCACATAGAGGAAGCCGATTCCCATGTCGGCCATGAGCCACTTGTAACTCGCCGATCCCATGGCGTCGACGCCGGAAGCGCGGACGTCGATCGGTATGGCTCCAGCGGCTTGCACGGCGTCGACGTAAACCAGAGCTCCATGCGCATGCGCTACATCGCAGATCGCCTTGACATTGTGCTCAAAGCCATTAATGAAGGACACCTGCGAAACGGCCACCAGCCGGGTGTTCTTGTCGATGGCCTTTTCCATTTCGTCCATCGGGACGCGCCAGTCGCGCGGCCGAATTACGCGCACATCGACTCCCTGCTTTTTGAGCGCGCCATAAAGATAGAGTGATCCTTCGAAGTGAAGCGCGTCGGTAACGATGTTTCCGCCGGCAGCCGGGAAGCCGAGAGCGCTGACGAAGAGGTTCTCGCCCGCGGTGGTGCTGTTCACGTAAGCCAGCTCGCCCGGATCCGCATAGATCAGACGCGCAAAAGCAGCCTTTACGTCCCGCTGCGCAGCGGAAAGCTCGTCGGGAGGAGTCCAGATGCCGCGTTCCTTGTATTCGAGATAGGCTTGTACGGCCTGCTTCGAACCCTTGCTCAGCGGATGCCATCGCGCGTTGTTCAGGCAGGTTTCATACTGGCCGGTGGTGAACTGATTGCGTACCGGAAGTTCCCTGGGAAGTTCCGAGGATGAGGAAATAGCGGCGGTCTGCGACCTGGCCGAAAGTGTTCGGCTCGCAGCCACGCTGCTCAAAGCAGCAGCGCCTACGCCCTTGGCAAGTTGTCTCCGGGTTAATTCCATCGCACCCTCCAGAGCAGGATCATGGCACATCAAGGATTATTGCGCAGGCGGCTCGTCGTCCTTCACAGCTATGCCCTGCAGTTCGAAACGCGCTCCAAACAAAAGCGGACCAGAACCGATGAAAGAGCGCGGCGGCATGGGCCCCGAAAAATAAAGCCGATAGATCTCATTGAACGGCGCCCAGAGTGCCACGTCGGGCGAAAACACCTGCAGAAATACCAGGTGCTCAAGCCGCATCTCCGCGTGGGCAAGGATTCGCTCGACATCCTGCATCAACAGGTGCGCTTCCTCTTCGATACGATCCGGAACCTGATCGACGCCGGGCTTCAACCCGATGCGGCCCGACAAATAAAGGGTCCGGCCATCAATCAAAACCGCATCGCTGAATGGTCGAGAGGGATTCGTTGCAATGTAACGTCTACTCATGAAGGCTTCGATCCTGAATGGGGTGGATACAACTATAGAAACTCTAACAGGAAAACAAAAAAAGTTGACCGAGTCGCAAGTTTTTTGTATAGGCTTGATTATCACCGCCCGTAAGGCTCCATGATCGTCGAGGAGGGACGGGACCTGCATCGATCAAATGAGAAGAGGCGAAATGAAGAAGGTCGTCCGCAAAGGGTTCATGCCGGCAGCAGTTTTCGCGATCGGCTTCGCATTGCCTGCTCTGTATGGATTTTGCTCGGCACAAGAATCCGCGCCGGTGGTTACCAGGGGCTTTCTCGATGACGAACCGGTCGTGACCCACCACAAGGTCGCCGTGCATGGTCGCACTTTGTCTTACACGGCGCGTGCCGGCTGCCTTTCGATTCGCGACGAAGAACAAGTGGTGCATGCGCGCATGTTTTACGCCTCCTACACGCTCGATCAACCAGCTTCAGCACCGCTTCGCCCGCTGATGTTTGTTTGGAATGGCGGACCAGGATCGAATGCCGCTCTACTCGAACTCGGGGCGCTCGGTCCGCGCCGCATCGAGAAGCGTCCAGAGACATCGAGCGCGAACTCCCGTTCCCCCCTGGTGGATAACGAAGACACCTGGCTGCAATTTGCCGACCTGGTCTTCGTTGACCCCATTGATACCGGCTACAGTTACGCCACATCGCCCGACACGCTCAAAGAGTTTCTCAACGATCAAGGCGACGCCGATTCCATCGCCGAGTTCATCCGCCTCTACCGCAGCCACTATGGGATGCAACAGGCGCCGCTCTACATCATGGGCGAAAGCTATGGCACTTACCGGGCCGCGGGTGTGGCGGAGATTCTTGCGCAGCGCAAGATTCCGCTCGAGGGTGTAATTCTTCTATCCAGCGTGTTGAGTTTTGGCCCATCTGAAGGTGATCTATCTTCTGTCTTCCTGCTGCCGAACTATGCGGCCACGGCCTTTGTACAGCACAGGCTGGCGCCGGAGCTACAGGGCGATCTTGAGAAGACCGTGAATAAGGTCCAGAGCTGGGCTGAGACCGAATATCTTGCCGCGCTCATTCAGGGTGATCGTCTGGCCGCGGACCGCAAGAAGGCGATAGCGCAGAAACTTGCGCGATACACGGGCGTCGCCAGCGACACGTGGGAAAATGGCAACCTGAGGCTGGAACCGGACCAGTTTGCCGTGGAGGTTCTCGGCCCCGACAAACTGGAATACGTGGGCCACTATGACACCACCGTAATCGGCAAGCTGAGCCATAAGGGCGAGCCGTACAACGTCGACGCCGACCCCAGCCTCGCCAATGGCATGGACGCCATCATTTACGGGTACTTGCGCGACGACCTGGGCTTTAAGACCGACGCCTTTTACAAAGGCCCGTTCGGCGGAGGCTGGCCGTCACCCACTTCATTCCGCGGCGACTGGACATCTGTGCGGTGGAACCATGGCACGCAATTCCGCGATCGCGCATCCTCGCTGGCCACGGCGTTGCACAGCACACCAGGCCTGCGCGTCCTTGTCACCGCAGGCTATTACGATTTCTCCACCCCCTTCGCCGCGACCGAATACACCATCAGCCATCTCAATCTCGATCCCGGCGCGCGCATGAGAATCAAGTTTGTTCGCTATGAGGGAGGCCACGCCGCCTACATGGACCCGAAAGTTCGCGCCCAATTCTCCAGCGACGCGCAGGCTTTCGTTCTTTTCAGGGCGGAGGGTCACTAAGCCTCAAGTAAGGCTGCTACGACTTTCCTTCACAGAACCGCTCGAAGAGATCGATCTGATCGGGGTGTCTCATCAAGAGTAAGCTCGACGAAAGTTGAACCTGGAAGAACTGGATTAGTTTCGCGATTAATCCTGGTTCGTATCCGAGTCCTCCAGACTTTCGTCGCCTGCATCTTCGCCCTGCGGTGCAGCGGCGCCCGGATGGCGAGCGATGGCGGGCGAAAGACCGGCGGAACCAAGCACGGCGTTGATATTGGGAATAGCGGTGTTCATCGCGGCGTCGGCTTCGGCGCGCACCTGAACGCACAACGCTTCCACTTCCCTGGCGCGCAGCTTGTCGCCTTGGTTGATAGGCCCCTCGCCGCCGTCGATCGCGTTTTGAACTGGACCAGATTGCGCCACTGGACCCATACCCGCATTCAATATCATCTGGCTACCCGGACCTCGGGACCATGGCGGCTGGAAGCGATGTTCGATCTGCTCGAGCTCGTCAACAAATGACTCGAGTGCCACCTCGGCCGCGGATGATTTGGCCTTCACCTGCTTCTCAAGATCGCGCGCCTGCTTCAGCACATCCCGCAGTTCGTTGTACGTGGCGTTGGTGGTGGTGGTCACTTCCATGATGTGGCGCGTGAGGGCCAGACGTTCATTTTCCTCATCCGCCGTACTCTGCGCGCGCGGATCGGCGACCACGTCGAAGGCCTGGGACGCGGCTGTCGAACCCAGGGTCAGGCGTGCGGTGTAATGGCCCTGGGGCATCATCGGCCCGTTGCCGCTGGCGCCGGTCACCGGCGGACCACGGAGATCCCAAATTGCCTGGTTGAGCCCGCGGGCGGTGCTCAAGCTCGTTGGTGGAGGAACTCCATTTCCACCGCGTCCGCCGCTTCCTGTTTGGGCGCTATCGCGTCCGCCTTGTCCCGGTTCGCTATTGGTTGGCGTGGCTTCACTTCCAGCTTGGGCATTCGGTTTCGCGGCGCCCTCGGCCTTCGCATCTTTTTCCTTAGCCGCATCGGGTTTCGGCTTTGGCGGCGGCGCCGAGGTGTAGCCACGCACCACCGCGCCGCTTGCGTCGAGGATATCCAGCTTCAGGGTCTCGGACGCCGGCACCGCGTCCGCCAGGGCGTAACGAATAATCACGCCATTGGGAGGATTGGTCGGGGCCCGGAATCCCATCTCCCGCTGAGGGCCTCCGCCACCAGCGGGGATACGATAGGTGTCGCGCGGCTTAAACAGCGTGACTTCGGATTTGGCGGCGTCCGGCGACAATTGGCGCAAGGTCGTGATGTCGTCCAGAATCCAGAAGCCGCGACCCTCGGTGGACACGAGCAGATCGCTGTCGTGCACCAGGATGTCAGAGAAAGGTGAATGCGGCAGGTTCTGTTGGAGCGGGCGCCAATGCGCGCCGTCGTCGAACGAGATCCACATCATGTATTCGGTGGCGGCATACAGCATGCCCTTGCGCACCGGATCCTCGCGCAGCACGCGCGCTGGAGCATCCTGCGGCAGCGTGGCGGCGAGATCGGTCCAGGTCTCTCCGTAGTTGGTGGTCTTATAGAAGTGCGGCGACCTATCGCCAGTGCGATGCCGCGAAATGGCTACATAGGCGCTGCCCTTGTCGTGCTGGCTCGGTTCGATGGTATACACCCAGCCCGGAGCCCAATCCTTCGGCGTCACGTTGGTCCAGGTCTTGCCGTCGTCGCGGGTCATCTGCACAAGCCCGTCGTCGGTGCCCACCCAGATGTTCCCTCGTTCGAGCGGCGATTCGGCGATGGCGTAAATCGTATTGTAGATTTCTCCACCTGAACCGTCGTGCCACCAAAGGCCGCTGCGGCCGTGCTTGTCCTGTTCATTGCGGGTAAGGTCGGGCGAGATCACATCCCAGGTCACGCCCTGGTCTTTGGTGCGGAACAGTACGTTGGCGCCGAAGTAAATGATCCTCACATCAAACGGTGACCAGATGGTCGGCGGGCTCCAATTGAAGCGATAGGTCATCTGCGCGGCGTCGAAACCCAGTTTCTGGCCCGGCCAGGGACTCACGTCATGCCCAAGCCCCGACTCCATGTCAGTGCGCGTCAGTGTGCCGTGGTAGTTGCTGGTGAAGACGAACCGCGGATTCTTCGGGTCAAACGAAGGCCGCGCCGCTTCATTGCTTACAATCGGCTTCCAATTCGGCCGAACGCCGACCTCACCCCCGCCGAAAGTGCGGCTCGCCACCTGCATCGCCTCGGTATCCTGCTGGCCGCTATAGAGATGGTATGGAAACAGATCGTCGGCGCGCACAGTGTAGAACTGCGCCGTCGGCTGATTCTCAATTTCCGTCCAGCTCCTCCCGCCGGTGAAGCTGACTTCGGCGCCACCGTCGTCCGTGTCGATCATGTTCTGTGGATCGGCCGAATTGATCCACAGCGTATGAGTGTCGCTGTGGCGCGTTTTCACTTCGACGAAGGTTTTGCCGCCGTCCTTGCTTTTTAGGAGCGAAGCCCCGGAAACATAGACCGTGTCGACATTCTTCGGATCGGCCGCCAGACCCAGATAGTACCAGGGTCGCGTCGCCAGGCCGCCGCCGTCGTTGACCTGTCGCCATGTCCGCCCCGCGTCGTCGGAACAGAAGAGGCCGGACTTGTCATTCTCGATCGCGGCATAGATGCGATTGTTGTTCGCCGGCGAGACCGCGAGGCGGATCTTCCCCATGACCTTGGGCAGGCCGGCCTTCAACTTCATCCAGTGCCCGCCTCCATCGGTGGACTTCCAAATGCCCGAGCCGGGTCCGCCGGAGCGGATCATCCAGGGAAGGCGCTGTACATCCCAAAACGCTGCGTAAAGCACATCGGGATCGTAAGGGTCCATCTGCAGTTCGCTGGCGCCCGCAATGTCTGATGAGAACAGGATCTTCTTCCACGTGACGCCGCCGTCAGTGGATTTATAGATGCCGCGATCATCCGATGGCGCCCAGCGGTCACCTTGCGCGGCGATATACACAATGTTGGGATTGGTCGGGTGAACCACGACGCGCGAAATCTGCATCGTCTTCTCAAGTCCGAGGTGCGTCCACGTCTTGCCGGCGTCTGTCGATTTATAGACTCCATCCCCGTAAGACGACATCTGGCCGCGAATCGGAGCCTCGCCAGTGCCCACGTAGAGGATGTTCGGATCTCCACCAAAGACCGCAATATCTCCGATGGACCCGGTGTTGAAGAAGCCATCGCTTATGTTGCGCCACGACTGGCCTCCGTCCTCACTCTTCCACACCCCGCCGCCTGTGGCCCCCATATAGTAAAGCTGATTATTCCCTGGGACACCCACGCCGGTCGTCGCGCGGCCGCCATCGAACGGTCCTATATTGCGAAAGGTAAGATTGTTCAGTAGAGCGCTGTCATTGGGCGCTTGTGCGTAACCCGCTTGCGGGCTCGCAATCGCCAAGGCCACAGATAGGACGCCGAACGCCAACGGGGAGAACCATGCAGCCTTCGTCATAACATCCCCTCAACATTTGTCCCCTGGGGCGAAGCGGGTGTTTCCATTTCCACTGGGACTAGATAGTGCGATCTCCGGTCTGGAATACTCTGGGCCAGTGTACTTCAAATCGGCCAGGAGATAGTTCTCAATTGCAGCGGTAAAAGCCTGTTCTGGCATTGCAGACAATCCCTCAAGAGATAAAGTGAGCGCCGGGTTTGCCGCGCCTATAACGCGACAAACTCGGCGCCGTTTCAAAGAGATATACCCCAGACTTATTCGGATGTTCTCTAGAAATGCAGCTTCAAGGCGAGTTGGCCGATGCGCGGAGCGACCGATGTCCCTGTAATTTGACCGAAGGCTGCTCCATCGCTGAATGCGGTGTCTGGATTGGCGAACTGTGCCGAATTGAATGCGTTGAAGAACTCCGCGCGGAATTCAAGATTCAATCGATCGCTGCCTGCAATCGGCGTCATCTTACCGAGCGAAAGATCGAGGTTATGCTGGTCAGGACCGCGCAACATACCGGGCCGCGTATTGCCGAAGGCCGTTCCGCCATCGGAACTAACGGTTGGTGGGTCGGTAAAGCAGTTGGTATTGAAGAATCCGCCGAGACGCTTCTCGACCGAGCCGTGCAAAGCCACCGAGTTACATCCGGGGATAGTCGGATCGAGATAGGCGTGATCATTCGAGATGCCGAAGAGGTTGGAGCTGTTGACATTGGTAAAGCTCAGCGAGTTCCCGGACTGCAAGGTTGCAACGCCGAGGACCTCCCAGCCGTTGGTGAGCCTCTTGGCCAGGCTCGATCCATCTTTCAGATTGGGAAGCTTGTAGATGGCGCTGACAGTGACACGCTGCGGCCGGCTGAAATCGGCTGGCCCGTAGTCGGCATAGAGGTTGTTCTGATCACCATACGATCCGCCGCCAAATGTGCTGCCGACGATACTCGTGGCTCCTGTAGCCATGGTCTTTGACCAGGTGTACGTAGCCAGGAACTGCAGGCCCTTGGTGAAGTTCTGCTTGAGGGTGGCCTCAAGTGCGTTGTAATTCGAGCGGCCTTCGGAGACCTGTTCAAGGAAGTTTGCCGGGTCAAATCCCTCGTCAGGCACGCGCGAGGTAAGATTGCCCAGCGTGCTGGTGGTTTGTCCGCGAATCGGATTGGTGGCAGTCGCGAGGCCGGCCTGATTAATGGAATGCGAATACATCAGGTGGTTTGCGCCCGATCCCACATAACCCAACTGAAACAACAGGGTCTTGTTGATTTGCGTTTGCAGATTCAGAGTGTATTCCTGGGTGATACCCGGACGGATCTTCTGCTGCGTGGCAATGAAACTGATGTCGGACGATGGAGTATACGGCTCGAAGAACGGAAATGCTGAGAGCGGTGTAATGGGCTCGAGGAACGGATACTGAAAGCTGGCGGTGCCGTTAAACGGAGGCTCGTCGATGCCCAGGTTGGCCCAGGGAAGCGACGGCACCGATTGGAACTGGCTGTTGCCGGTGATGGCCGAGTAATAGATGCCGTAGCCACCGCGCAAGACAATCTGGTCACTGTGCGGAGACATACTATAAGCGAGGCCGATACGCGGTCCGAAAGTATTGTTGTCGGCGCCCGGGGCGAATTGGTTGATCGACGATTGAGTTACACCCATCGGAATGGTCCCGCTATAGTTCGCCGGAACGACATAGCCGTTCAATGCTCCCGAGGCCGGTGGATTCGGATTCACCAGGGCCGGATTCAGGTTGGTGGCGCGGCCCTTCAGCGAAGAAAACGGCGGAAGCCATTCATCGCGAAGTCCGAGATTGAGCGTGAGCTGAGGCGTTAACTTGTAGTCGTCCTGGAAGTAACCGGAGGCCTCCCAGGTACGCGTCGGCGCCGTAAGAATTCCAAGCAGGTCGACACTGACGAGCACATTGCTGAAACCGTTTGGGAGACCAAATTGCGATGTGATCGCGGCGGTTCCATTATTGGCGCCATCCAGGCCGAGGATAAAGTCCGGCCAGGATTGAAACTCGACGGTGCCATAGTAATTCTGGCCCTTATTTATCTGAAACGAACGCGTAATCCCACCACCCAAACGGAAGCTGTGGCGGCCGTGAACCCATGAGAAGCTGTCTTCAAGATCGTAGTTGTCCTGGGTATACGGAGAGAACTGGCCGACATTCAAATTGTCTGAGCCTGCGATGCTGATGTTTGGGAGCGCGTTATTTTGCAAGGCGCTGGTAACTCCCAAGCCCGAAAACGAGAAGGGCGAATGGGGCGTGCTGTTGCTGATGCTGAGCGCATAGCCGAGTCGAACCTGGTTGAAGAGATTCGAGCTGATCACGTAATTATCTGAAAGCGACGCCACAAGGTAAGTCTGATCGGTCGCGTCAGGAGCGCCGGGCAGGTTTCCGCCTCCGCCGAATTGATTCGACTCGCTCGACTTCGCGTCAAAGAACCGGCCTTCGATGGTATCTTTCGAAGACTGAATGTACTCAAAGTTGCCCATGAACTGGTCTTCGTTGAAGGTCGCTGGCTCGGTTAGAGTCACCAGATCATTCGTTGGATCGGGCGATGGATAGAGATATTTTCCGTTGGGAAGCTTGAACTGCAACAACGCCAGCGCGACGGGGTTGATGTTCGATCCATCCGCCGCAATCGCGGGCCCGACGCCTCCGAATTGATTCTGGAAGACTCCTCGCTGGCCGGCAAATACCGCTCCAAGTCCCGCAGGGGTGCGATCGTCTGTGATCGGCCACGATGGAAATTGCTGGCGTCCCTGGACCGCATTGATCTGACGTGTGCCTTGATAGGAGCCGAAAAAGAGAAGTTTTTCTTTGATCACCGGGCCGCCGAGAGTCGCACCAAACTGATTCTGCTTCAGCTCTGGACGCGGATCGCCTGCCCCTTTTACAAAGTAGTCATTCGCGTTGAGAACGTCGTTCCGCCAGAACTCGAAGATATCTCCATGGAATGCGTTCGATCCGGTCCTGGTGACGAGATCCACATTCGCACCGGCGTCTCTGCCGTATTCAGCGTCGTACATTCCGGTCTGAACTCTGAACTCCTGAATGGTGTCTGGGTTGGGGATGGCGATGCCGAGACCGGATCCGCCGAAGTCGTTCACATTGACGCCATTGATCTGGAAGTTGTTGTCGCTGGCGCGCGCGCCCTGCACGTTCATGCCGGCGTCTTCAGTGGATGGAACCTCGCCGCCGCTTCCGCGGCCAAGCTCATCGGCGCGCGTTACTGCGGAAGTAACGCCGGCCGAAAGGTCCATGATCTCGGTGAAATTGCGATTCACCAGAGGGAGCGACTGGACCTGATCGGAACCCACCACATCGCCAAGCGAGTTCGTGGTGGTTTCAATCAGTGGCGGGTTGTCTTCAACCTCGACCGTCGTCGCAACCGAGCCGATCTTGAGGTGCGCATTCACCACGGTTGTTTCCGTTACCAGAATCACCACATCCTGATGGATGTCGCGCTCGAACCCCGCCGGTGCAATTTCAACGCGGTATTTCCCTGGCTGGAGAAGCGGAACAACAAATGCGCCGTCCGACCCGGACGCCAATGTGCGGCGCTCGCCAGTTCCCTGGTTGGTCACCGTGATCGCCGCATTTGGAATGAGCGCTCCTGAAACGTCTTTGACCGTCCCGCGCAGTTCACCGGTTGTGGCCGTCTGGGATAAGGCAAGAGGGACCACGCACAAGAACATCGCAGCGAGCATACTCAGCAATCCGGCTGGCTTTCGACAAGGAAAACTCTTAAAGCCCGGTGCTGACCTCGATGCTTCTTTTGAGAGACAAGTCCCCCCTGACCTGAGCCGGTGCTGCGGCATCATCGACGCTTCCGTCTTGAAGTGTTGAGGGAAAAGAGAAGCCGCACGGGGAAGAATACGCATCGATGCACCTCTTCGTTAACTTTTGTTGAACTGCCGATGGGTGGAGGTTATCACAATTTATTTGTACTGCAAGATTTTTTTTGTAATCGCATCTCACATTCGAGGAATTTGGCCGCGGATCAGGCAAATGGCGTGAAATGACCACCGGACCGATAATCCACGGGACGGGCCCATAACAGCTCCAACCGCATCGCTGGAGAATGCGGATTTCCAAGCATTTTGTTGAATTCCAAGCCTGAACAGAGAAGTATCCTCTGTCGATAAGACAAGAGGGATACCGCCGATGAAGGGCGGAGCGCGGGCGAAGGGTGTGTTCAGGGTGCACATGATCCCGCAGGTTGCAATGCTGTTAAGGCCTTGATGGAAGTGGATGGAAATCTATGGCGACTCCAGTTCGAGCGATCTGCACCTTTGAAGAAACGGGGCTCAACGCTTCTGGCCGACTTTGTTTGGTGGCACGCCAGCCGATTCTCGATCTGCGCGGTCGCGTGCATGCTTATGAGTTGCTTTTCCGGGAAGGAACGGAGTCGGAAAGGAACGGGCGGCCAGTCTCTCGCACCATGGCAGACACGGCGGCGTTCTTTGGTCTTCACAAGCCCAGCGAGTTGAAGAAGCTGACCGGCAAACTGACGGCCTTTGTGAGCTGTCCATTGCAGGAGTTGAGCGATCGGCTTTTGCAGACGCTGCCCTCGACCCTCACGGTTCTGGAAATAGCGCCACCTCCGGAAATCTCGCCTGATCTGATTCTCGCGTGCCAGCGGCTAAAGGCACTCGGATTCCGGGTCGCGTTGGATGATTACAGAGGCCAGCCACAACTCAAGCCGCTGGTCGAACTTGCAGATTACATTAAGGTGGACTTTGCTCGGACCCAGCCACTGGAACGACGGGGAATTCTTGAGCAAATGCATGGCAAGACCGTTGCCATGCTGGCGAAGCGCGTCGACACCCAAGCGGACTACTCCAAGGCACGTGAAGAGGGATTTGTGCTCTTTGAAGGATATTACTTCTGCCATTCCGTGCCAATGAGGAACCGCAGGCCACCCGTCAACCAGATATTACGGATCGATCTTCTGAAAGCGTTGCAGCAGAATCCCCTGGATCTACGCAACGTCAGCCAAATCGTAAAGCGCGACGGTCCTATCACCTACCAGTTGCTGCGGCTTGTCAACTCGCCAATCTGGGCAATGCGCCAGGCGGTAGACTCGATCGAGGTGGCGCTGCTGGCGGTGGGTGACGATGCCTTTCGCCGCATTGCCACGATGGCAATCGCGAGTGAGTTTAATGGCTCTCAGCCTCCCGAACTTTTGTGTATGGCAATGGTGAGGGGACGATTCTGCGAAGTAGCCGGACTCAAGCGAAACCTGCAACCGTTCGAACAGTATTTGCTGGGGCTGTTGAGCCTCTTGCCGGCCATGCAGGGCCAGTCGATGAATGACCTGGCTCCGGCGCTGCCGCTCGACGACAAAATCCGTGAGGCGCTTATGGGAACGAAGAACCCGGAGCGCGTCCTGCTGGGATGGCTTGAAAGCTTCGAGCGCGGCGACTGGGCCGGGTGCGACGCAGCAACCCAAACCGATAACCTGAACCAGCAAGAGTTGGCGAAGGACTACGTGGATGCGGTTGCGTGGACCGAAGCGGCATTGCATTCGACCGCCTAATTCCGGATTGCTCAACGGCATTGGTCCTTCAGATGGAGTCTCTTGCGGCGTTGTGCAATGCACGAGGCCTTCAGAGAATTACCACTCTACTCCCTGGCCTCCGGGATGCCAAAGGCGCAGTTTTTCACTCTGAGCCTCAAATCCGCACGGAGTACTATTGCGCAAGGCAGCTCGCTGCCCAGTTAGCATCAATGCGGAAAAGTAGCCGAGTATTGGATTGAAAATCTTGTGGCTCACGGCCGCAAGCCGATACGCCTATCCCTCGATAGCGACGATAGCTCAGTGCTGCGCGGGGAGCGCTGGCTTGATTACGAGCGTCCTGCGCCCCGCAGTGCCCAGTGTTCTGCTTTGCGAGGCTAGCAAATCCCGTTAGCGTTAAGATGACTGGAGTATTTTTTGTCGGTACCTTGAATGTGGACGGTAAGCCAGTCTTTTAGAAAATCCAACGTCGCGATTGAGAGCGCAGTCTCGCCGCTTTTGTATCTTGATTGCAACTCCTCCGCCTGCTTCACCAGATCCTTGTGTTCTTTCTTGTGTTCAACCGCAGGATATCCGGTCTTGGCAAAGAACTCTTCTTCGCGGGCGAAATGGAATTTGGTGTAGCTGACCAGGTCATCAAGAACTTTCCCGACGACCTCCTTGCCCTGCCCGCTCTTCATCCCTTCATACAGGCGATTCAGCATATCAATCAGTTTCTTGTGATCGTCATCCGACGCTTTAACGCCGACACTCAGGTTATCGTTCCAATTAAAAAACGCCATTTAACGCGTTCCTCTCCGGCCACGCCCACAGTCATGCAGGCAGCGACAGTCCTATCGGCTTTTTGCGCTCTTTGTTCAATCAGTCGATCGAACAGCCGCGTTCTGACGATCGCGATAGGATCACAGCATCCATCCAAGTCATTTGTCCGTGCAGGGGGGATGGATGCTGCGGTCGAGCGGGTACCTCCCGCCCAAGGACCGAAGACAAGATCGGAACTCGATCCATTTCCCGAACATTTCCAAGCTAGAGCGACCCACCATCTGCTCCAAATTTCCCCATCGGTTATATCTGAATACTCACTGGCCAGGTCTTCCAGATGTCGGCACAATAATCCCGGATTGAGCGGTCCGATGAGAACTTGCCGATTCGCGCCACGTTAAGGATGGACATGCGGGTCCAATGTTCCTGGTTCCCGAAGGCCAAGCTCACCGTGTCCTGACAATCGAGGTAGGACTGATAGTCGGCGAGAAGCATATAGTCGTCGTTGGTCAGCAGAGAGTTGACCAGGGGCTGGAACAAGTGTCTGTCGCCGCGGGAAAACTCGCCGCTTGTCAGTGAATCGATCACTTCGCGCAGGTTCGCATTCGACTCGTAGATGGTACGCGGATTGTAGCCCTCCTGCCTGCGCTTCTCGACATCGGATGCCGTAAGCCCGAAAAGGAAGAAGTTATCCGCCCCGACCTCTTCGCGGATCTCGACGTTTGCGCCATCCAGCGTTCCGATCGTGAGCGCTCCATTCATGGCAAACTTCATGTTTCCTGTTCCAGAGGCTTCCTTGCCGGCCAGAGAAATCTGTTCGGAAAGATCGGCTGCGGGGTACACCCTCTGACCCAGCTTTACGCTGTAGTCGGGCAGAAAAACGACCTTCAGCCTTCCCCTTACGATCGGATCTGAATTGATAGCTTCTCCAACAGAGTGGATCAACTTGATGATCAGCTTCGCCATGTGATATCCCGGCGCAGCCTTTCCACCAAAGATGAAGGTCCGCGGCACCAGCTCTGCGTTCGGATTGTGCTGAATGCGCTTGAACAAAGTGATAATGTGGAGAACTTGCAAGTGTTGACGTTTGTACTCATGCAACCGCTTGACCAGCACATCGAACATCGAGTCGGGGTCGGCCGCAATTCCCAAACGGTCAAGGATGTATGCGGAAAGCTGAACCTTGTTGTCCCGCTTGATCGCTCTCCATTCCTCGCAGAACTCCGCATCGCCAACCATGGGCTCCAACCTGCGCAACTTCTCAATGTCGCGTATCCACGCCGGGCCAACGCGTGCCGTGAGCAGTTCCGCAAGGCGGGGATTGCTCAACACCATCCATCGGCGCGGCGTCACCCCGTTGGTCTTGTTCGAGAACTTCTCCGGACTGAGCGCATAAAAGTCGCGGAGCACATTCGTCTTCAATAACTCGGTGTGCAGCGCCGCCACCCCATTAATCGCATGACTTCCGAGTGAGGCCAAATGCGCCATGCGTACTGATTTTTCGCCGTTGCTCCCGTGTTCATTGATCAGCGAGAGCCGCTGCACGCGCTCCTCGTCGCCGGGAAATCGCTGCCGAACATCTGCCAGGTGCCGCCGGTTGATCTCTTCGACGATCTGCAGGTGGCGCGGAAGGAGCGAGCCGAACAAGGTGCGAGACCACTGCTCCAGGGCCTCAGGCAGAAGTGTATGGTTCGTATAGGACATGGTTTGTTGAGTGACATGCCAGGCCGCATCCCACTCCATGGAGTGCTCGTCAACCAACAGCCGCATCATCTCTGCCACCGCGATTGCGGGATGCGTGTCGTTCATTTGAATGGCAAAGTTCCGATGCAGCTCTGCCAGTGGTCGATTTTGCGAAGCTTGAATATCCAGGATGTGCTGCAGGCTGCATGAGACGAAGAAGAACTGCTGGGCTAACCTCAACTCCTTGCCCTGAACATCTTCATCATTCGGGTAAAGAATCTTTGAGATGTTCTCCGACGACACCTTGTCGGCAACAGCGCCGACAAAATCCCCGTGATTGAAAGTCTCAAAGTCGAAGCTCTCAATGGCCTGCGCCGCCCATAAGCGCATGGTATTTACGGTGTTGGTCCGGTAGCCCAGAATCGGCGTGTCGTGAGGAACCCCGCGCACTACCTTGTTCGGAATCCACCTCACCCGCGACTGTCCCTCACCGTCGGTGTAGCTTTCGCTGCGCCCTCCCAGCTTTACCTCAAACCCGTCCTCGGGCCGCTCCAAAGCCCAGGGATTTCCAAGCCGCAACCAGTTGTCGGTAGACTCCACCTGCCATCCGTCGCGAATCTGCTGATCAAAGATTCCGTATTCGTAGCGGATGCCGTAGCCGATTGCAGGAATGTCCAGGGTCGCAAGGGAGTCCATGAAGCAGGAAGCAAGCCGCCCCAGTCCGCCGTTGCCCAGGCCAGGCTCTTCTTCCTGTTCGATCAGAACATTCAGGTCAATGCCCAGTTGTCGCATCGCCTGCTCAGTCTCGTCGTAGATTCCCAGGTTGATCAGGTTGTTCGCAAGATGGGGCCCGGTCAGGAATTCCGCCGACAAATAGCAGACCACGCGTACATCCTGCGCCTGATAGTTCTTAAGCGTCGATATCCACCGCTCAACTATTCGGTCGCGCACCGTGTGTGCGAGCGCCAGATAAAGATCGTTCACTGTTGCCCGCTCAAGAGATCTGCCCTGCACAAAGAACAGATTATCCAGAAAGGACTGAGCCAGGGCTTCGGCCCCAAGCGCCGTTCTCTGACCCTTTTGCGATTCCGACCGCGGCAGCATGGCGCCAAGACCTTCTAACATCGTTGCTCTCGCTTCCTGTTCAACGTGGTGGTCGACTTCTGGCTTCGTATCTGACGGCCAAGGAATTCTCAAATGCCGACAGTCAAAATCGCGCTTCCTGGCCCAATTTTGTCCGGGACCATCAACAGTCAATTCTGGAGAGAAGGAGGCCCCACGGTGCCCCCGGCTCCTAAGCGCTCCGCGGCAACTTAAACGCTGGCAAGTCGTTCTGGACCTTTCGCATCGCCAGTATTTTCGCGCTCCTGGCCACCAATTCGCCCATACCCAGGAGCAATTCGGTCGGCTCGTTCCCGAACGTTGCGTCTGCAAAGGTGTCGCAATCGCCCACGGCTTTTCCAATGGACGCCACGGGCACACGGGAACCGGAGGCACGAATCAAGAATGTGAGCCGCTCCCTGTTTTCTGGAGCTATGGAATGCCCCAGGAGCACCAGGTCAAAATCACCGGCCTTAAACCGCTCCGTCGCCTCTCTTATCGATCCCGCTGCTGTGACGATGTACCCCGCAGATTTCCAGTCCGAGTCGTGAATCGCGAGTGAGGTCGAATCCAGGCAAACGGCAAGTACAACAGTTAGGGGCATGAATACCTCCAGTTTCTGAAACAATTGCCTTTGTCCCCTAAAGCTATAGGCGGCGGGTAGTACTCATGCTTGGGAAAGTACCTGTGTTTTCTTCTCTCAGGCTGTCACTTATTGCTCACTCTCCTCATTCCCAACGAAGAGCACGATAGAGATGCTCGAGGAAATTGGTAAGTGTGGGGTGCGCGTTCTATCGGGACTTGATCCCCGGACTTCCGTAGCGGCCGGGTGGGAACTTCTCGATCAAATCCGTTGAACTGGTTATCTGAAGGGGAAGAAATGCGCCGCAAGCACGATGCCGTTGGCGGCATCGCTCTGCTTCACTTTCAACTTATGGGGTACCGGCTTTCACTTGATGGGGTCGAACTTTCAACTTAGGCGTAAACCCACACAATAACAGCAAAAAAAATCAAAAAAAGGCTTGACTCTCAATACTCTATAAATTAGAGTACTCCATAACAGAGACAACTCTGTTGATTATAAGGCGTCCAAGGAGGACTCCAATGACCGAAAACCTGAATGAGATGGAGATGGAACTGAAGGACAGGCTGAGCCTGATCGAGAACATGATCGCCGAGGGCCGGCGTGGCACCGAGAGCTGGGGATGGGTCTTCCTGCTCTGGGGCGTGGCCTACTATGTGGCCATTCTGTGGTCTTCAACGAGTTTTCTGGGACCGATCTGGGGGAGGCAATACCTGGCCTGGCCGGTGACTATGTCGCTGAGCTGCGTGCTCACGATCGTGATTGGGGCGCGCAAGCAGGGCAAGCGGCCGTCTACCACCATCAGCCGCGCCATTGCGGCGATGTGGATGGCCATGGGCATCTCGATGTTTATCCTGCTGCTTTCACTGGGCATCAGCGGCCGGGTCGAGCAGCAGGTATTCATTGCGATTATTGCGGCCATGCTGGGCACAACCAACGCGGCTTCCAGCTTCATTCTGCGCTGGAAGGTGCAGTTTGCCTGCGCAGTAGTATGGTGGGCGGCGGCTGTGATTTCGCTGTTTTCCAACGTCACACAGAGTTCGCTGGTGTTTTTGCTGGCCATCTTCCTCTGCCAGATTGTCTTCGGCGTCTACGGCATGGTGGCGGAAGCGCGCTCGCGCAGGCAGGGGGCGATCCATGCCTGAGCTGCCGGAGCTGAATCCCGTGATTCACGGGAAGCTGCGCCTGGCCCTGCTTTCGCTCCTCGCGGGCGTGGAAGAGGCGGAGTTTACCTGGCTGCGCGTCAAAACCGGTTCCACAGACGGCAACCTGGGCGCGCAACTGCTGAAGCTGGAAGAAGCAGGCTACATTGCGGTGGAGAAGAAGTTTGTGCAGCGCAAGCCGCAGACGCTTTACCGCATGACGGAAGCCGGCCGGCAGGCGCTGACCGAATACGTGCAGGCGCTGAAGTCGCTGCTGGGCCCGGCCATCAATGGTTAAGCGAGAGCCTTCATTCCTGGGGATGGAGGCTTTTGCGGACGCGCTCCATGATGCCGAGGTAATACGCCAGGTTGTGGATGGAGTTGAGCGTGCCGGAAAGCGCTTCGCCGGACTGCATCAGGTGGCGCAAATAAGCGCGCGAATAGCGGCGGCAGACCATGCAGTCGCAATTGGGGTCGGGCGGCCCCTGGTCTTCGGAATAGCGTTTGCCTTTGATGTTCAGCCGGCCTTCGCTGGTGAAGAGCAGGCCGTGGCGGGCGGCGCGGGTGGGCAGCACGCAATCCATCATGTCCACGCCCATGCGGGCGTACTGCTCAATCTCGTCGGGGTAGCCGACGCCCATGACGTAGCGCGGCTTGTCCTTGGGCAACAGCGGCAGGACCTCGGAGATCATCTCCAGGGTCAGGTCGCGGGGCTCGCCGACGCTGAGGCCGCCGATGGCGTAGCCGTCAAAATCCATTTCAATGAGACGCTCGGCGCTCTCGCGGCGGAGGTCGCGGTACATGCCGCCCTGCACGATACCGAAGAGGGACTGCGTGCGGCCGCCCAGCTGATCGTGCCACGGGACTTCATGCCGATGGGCGCGGAAGCGATTCAGCGAGCGCTCTGCCCAGGCCATGGTCAGCCGCAGGCTTTCTTGGGCTCGAGCCCGGTCGGCGGGGTATTCGGTGCACTCGTCGAAGGCCATGGCGATGTCGGCGCCAAGGGCGATCTGCACGTCCATGGAGTGCTCGGGGGTGAAGAAGTGGCTGCTGCCGTCCAGGTGCGAGCGGAAACGGACGCCCTCGTCGGTGACCTTGCGGAGCTGGCTGAGCGAGAAGACCTGAAAGCCGCCGGAATCCGTGAGCAGGGCGCGCGGCCAACTGATGAATTTGTGCAGGCCGCCCATGCGGCGGATGGGCTCGTGGCCGGGGCGCAGGTAGAGGTGATAGGTGTTGCCCAGGATGATCTGCGCGCCGAGGGTTTCAAGCACGTCCTGGGGAACGGCCTTGACGGTTCCGGCAGTGCCGACGGGCATGAAGACCGGGGTCTCGACGGTCTGGTGAGGCAAATGGAGCTGGGCGCGGCGTCCGCCGGGCTCTGACTCGGCGAGGATGTCGAAGGATAGAGGCACCTGTTGATTTTACTGGTAGCGGAGTTAGCGGCGCTGCGCGCCGGTTAGTCTCGCTTCGCTCGGTTAGCGGCGCTCCGCGCCGGTTAGTCTCGCTTCGCTCGGTCAGCGGCGCTTCGCGCCGGTTAGCTACCTGCGGTGAGGCGGATGCTCGCCCTTGGGGGGGGCGGACTGGCGCACTGCCTGGTCTTGCGGCAGGCGCAGCCCGGTCTATACCACTATGGACCAGGCCCCCCACTCCCCCCGTACTTTTTAGACAAGTATCTTGTTTTCATCGGGATAAGGCATGGGTCTGGCCCTATCTCGATGATTTCAGGCGGGTTAAAGTCAAAGTACTTGCAATCAATCAGTTGACCCCAGGCATTGGTTTTTTCCGCCGCTTTTCAACCACCATGAAACCATTGTGCGCCGAATGCGCGTAATGATCGGCAAACCACCTGCGGTGGGGCAGACGCTCGCGGGAGGCTCGCACGGGCCTGATTGCCAGGTTCCCAGTTTTGAAGGACATCATAAATTCATTGTGCGCCGAATGCGCGTAATGATCGGCAAAACTGGCGAAGATTTCTTTTGGGGGGAATGATAGGGCTTGCCGCGTGGTTTGGGGCGTTGGCTTGGCCGACCATTTCGCAGAGACAGATCAGCGAAGGTTTGCCGACTTTCCGCTGCTGACCGATGGTTCTGGGAACATCCCGCCTGTCCCCGGGTTTCAACTTGATAGGATTCCGTGTGAAACCGGGGCCACCCGCCTCTGGGAACATCCCGTCTGTCCCCGGGTTTCCCCCGGGTTTCCGGGTTTCCGAATAATCCGCCGCGTCTGACTGTGAGCGGAATTGGGGAATCAAGGCAATGTCACTTGCTTGTCAGAAAACTGAAGTACTTGGACGTTGGTTAATGTGTCAGGTCCCTCGGCTGTTGACGCGGAGGTCACCAGCCAAGAGCCGTTACTCTGCTTGGCGAACGTGTAGTTGCTGGATGGACCCCGATAGACGACAGTGTTGGTGCCGCCACCTCCGTTGATCACGTCAGCGTTGTCTGAGGGGTAGGCCGGCACCATCGCAAACGAATCCGCGCTGAACCCTATGGTGCCGTTATTGCTGTAACTGAATCCATCTGAACTACCGCCAGCCGAATAAGTTCCAGCGGAGAGAAGTATCGTTCTCCCGTTGTAGGTCATTGAATCGAGTTCTAGGTTGGAGTAGTTGTTCTGGTCCGTATAGCTGGCATTTGAGACTGTGATTTGCAGAGATGAAATCGACGATACAGACAATGTGTCGACCAGCAGCTCCTGCGTGTTTGTTGGATAGGCAGAGGCGATTGGGGTGGCCTGAACTACGGTGGAACCATTCAATTGAACTGCAACGGACGGCGTGGTTGCTGTCCCGATCACGGTTGAAGAAACGTCGATTGCAATCTTGTTCTTGTACATTGATGATTGCGGGTGAGCGTATATCGTATCGTCTCCGGAACCGGCAGTGATCGCGTTGGTCCCGGGGCCGCCGATGAAATAGTCTCCCATGTTCCCGCCCGTCAGGGTTGCGCTGGATGTCCAGCCCCCCGAGATAAAATTGATGGCGTTCGTCGAGCCGGTAATGGCAGAATTTGAAAAGGTAGCCATGAACATGTAGGGCCCAGTCGCAAGAAAGCTGGACCCGGGCGTAATTCCCTGAGAGGCGTCAGGGCTTATAGTTGGCATCCAGCCCTGGTTTGTCGCATACTCCAGCGTTTGCAGATCGGCTGTAACGTCTCCCGTCGGAGGATAATCGATGACGAAAATGGGTAGACCCATCTTCTGGTAGAGGGGTGAACTCTGCGCATACCAGTTCGTCTGTGCCGATCCCTGATACACGCCGATCGAGTTGCCGTTATAGAACAGGCTGTCGTAGAGGATTCCATCAAGGCCATTCAACGAGGAGGGAGATGTAAGCACCAGGCCAGTGGGGTTTGAGCCAATCACATAAAAGTTTGTCAAGTTCTTACTCTTGATGTGTGCCAGAATGTCTGAAACAAGAGTTGCCATTGCGGGAGTAGCGTTGGCGTAAACGGGATTGTTGTAACTGTTGCCCGATGACCACTCTGCATCCCCATAGAGCACGTCGAGCATCACCCCGTCATAACCCTGGTTAATGACATTATCGATCTGCTTGAAGATGATGGGTTCCCAGGCCGGATTCCAATATTGAACCGAATAGATTCCGTAGAGGCCCAATGGATTTCCGAACCATGACGGCACGGTTCCATTCACGAAAAGCTCGGGTGACCAATGAGCAGTTGCTTCCGGGACATCAACATATCCGATGACGATCTTTTGATGGTTTGGATCGATATTGTTCCGGGAATACTCGGTTCCTGTTAGTTCGCCAAATCCTCCAACCCAGACTAGCTGCGATGGAGTTGCACTCAATGCCGCCGTCAGGCCCGGAGTAGTCGCGTCATAGGGAAAGCCATAGTCGTATGAGGTGAAGTTTGCCAAGGGAGAGGCGGGAGCCACGCTCAGCGCGGCGGATGCATCGCTGCTGCCGCCCGTGCCGGAACAGGTCAGATCGTAGCCGATCGAACCGCTGGCAGCCGGTGTGACTGACTGAGAGCCCGTTGTGGCGAGCGTTCCGCTCCACGCGCCACCCGCAGTGCAGGAAGTGGCATTTGTGGATGACCACGTAAGTGTTGCGCTGGAGCCCAATGTCAGAGAGGTTGGATTGACTGAGATGCTCACGGTGGGTGCGGGCGCGTTGACGGTGAGCGTGGCGGACGCGCTGCCACTGCCGCCTGTCCCGGCGCATGTCAGGCTGTAAGTCACGGTGCCGGCGGCGGTCGGCGCAACCGATTGAGTCCCGCTGGTGGGCTGAGGCCCGCTCCATCCTCCTGCCGCAGTGCAAGAAGTGGCATTTGTGGATGACCATGTAACTGTTGCGCTGGAGCCCAATGTAAGAGAGGTGGGGTTGACCGAGATGCTGACGGCGGGTGCGGGCGTGTTGACAATGAGCGTGGCGGACGCGCTGCCACTGCCGCCTGTCCCGGCGCATGTCAGGCTGTAGGTCACGGTGCCGGCGGCGGTGGGAGTAACGGATTGAGTCCCGCTGGTGGACTGAGGTCCGCTCCATCCTCCTGCCGCAGTGCAGGAAGTGGCATTTGTGGATGACCATGTAAGTGTCGCGCTGGAGCCCAATGTAAGAGAGGTGGGGTTGACCGAGATACTGACGGTGGGCGCGGGCGCGTTGACCGTAAAAGCGAGTGGCGCCGATGCACCACCGCCGGGCGACGGATTCACAACCGTAATTTTTGCACTGCCGGCAGAAGCGATATCGGAAGCGCTAATGGAGGCCGTTAGCTGGGAGGCGCTGACGAATGTGGTCGACCGGCTGCTGCCGTTCCAATGGACCGTGGAAGCGGAAACGAAATTGCTTCCATTCACCGTGAGCGTAAAGGCGCTCCCACCCGCGGTGGCAGAAGCGGGCGAGGCAGAGCTTATTGAGGGAACCGGGTTCGATGAACCATTGCCGCAGCCCACTGTTGCGAGTCCCAGGATGGCTACGGCAAAGCATGCGACCCGAGTCAGGCCAAGTACGAGAGTCGATGAGAAGGTGTCCATCCACAACTCTGAGGGCGCAGTGAGGAACCGTTGGGTTGAAATGGACTGTCCTGGAAATATTTTCGGCATCTTCATCGATACACCTCGTTGGCCCGAGCGTTCGAGCTGACGCTCGAAATGCCAGAGACATCCAAATGAATAGATTGAAGATTAGGTCGGCTCGTACGTTATGCGCATGTCCCAAATGGGATAAACCGGCAAATTAGTTCGTACTGGCGGCCTGCGGCAGAGTCATCAGCAGACGGATTAGATCACTCTGGCGGCTGGTTCCCGTTTTACTCAACATGGCCTTGAGTTGGTTGCGGACCGTTCCCACGGAGACGCCGCGAAGACTGGCGATCTCTTCAAGGGAGTAACCCATTAATAGACCGACAGCCACGTCGACCTGAGCCGGTGTGAAACCGAAGAGGGTGCGCAAAGCATCATCAGGGAAATTGACTGGCTTATCGGGGTCCGTGACCAGGAGCACCAGGTCGGCTCTGGATTTGGTGCGATGGGCCTGCGTCAGAGGAGAGGCAAGCAACTGGAGTGGTCGGCGGTTCGGGCTCCGATCCAGCGCCAGAACAGCCGGTGTCAAAGTGCCGGACGCATCGGGAACAGGCAGCCTGGTATTCATGAGCAGGTTACGCAGGGGTTCTCTTGAACCGCGCTCTGTTGCTGCCAGGAACTTGTCCTGGAGAAAGAGCCCATCCGCTTCACGCAGCAGCGACTCGGCAGCTGGGTTCGAATGGAGCACGCGTCCTTGCCATGTCAGCAGGAAAGTCGGCGTGGCGCTGGCATCGACCATCGCCTCCGCGCCGGCAATGCGCTGCTGCGCCACACCAAGCACCTGGCGGATTTCCAGTGCTTTCTGTATGTGCGGGAAGACCAAGTTGAGGAGGCGATTGCCGTCTTCGTCCATGGGCCCGTCGTCAAAATTGCGCCAGAGGCTGATGGCTTCCATGCGACGCAAGCCGACGGTGAGGAAGAGGATGGTTCCGTAGCGCGCCCCAAGCGGAACCAGGACATCGCGATACATATCTGTTCTCAGGAGACCTTCATTCGGGAGGAGTTCGTCTGCCTGAACAACCCCAGTGCGGGGAGTGCGAATGATCGCAGTCCGGAAGGGGTCGCTGCGGCCATATTGCTCGTTATAGACAATGATGCTCCGTTCCACCTCGGGAGACCCCGCCTTGGACCGGATGGAAAGGCCCAAACGAGTGTCGGCGCAGATGAGCACAGCGAAACGGGCGTCCGTGTGCCGGCAGAGAAGCGCAAGAAAGCTTTGCCACTGCTGTTGCTGCAGGGGGGCCGAGTAGAGGACCGCAAGCAACTCTGAAAGAGTTTCAGGGGAAACCATAAATTGCGGGAAGAATTGGGAAGAACTAGCACCAGAATGAAGGGTGCCTTTGGGCGTTGTCAACGAAAAAGGAGAGACTGCCCATCGAGATTGGTGGCTTCGAGTTTCGTCACAGCCTCTATCATCGTCCTCCGGCTTAAAAAGCCGATGCTCTATACAGCGAGATTTGCGCAGATCCGTCTCAGAATAATGCTCCCGGTTGCGCATACTCTCCGCTACACTATCTGTAAAGGCTCTCCACTTCGCTTCGATGAACGCGCGCCAGACGTGTGGCCTTGACAGAGAAATCTCTGCGAGTGTTCACCGCCGCGAGAAGCAGTATGCTCCTCGTGCCCAGGAGGCTCAGAGAAACCCGTATTGGCTGAGATTTGCACAATTGTCCTGCGCAGTTCCTACACAGCCGAAAATTGGCATGTTATGTGCAATGAAAACAATGTGATGCAGAAGTTCTATCACCCGCTCAGGATGACAACCCTCATTTTTAGTCGAAGTTTTATTTGCCGGTTCGGCCGAAGCGAAGGAGAAAGCCGGCGCGGGCTACTCTGGGCATGCCTAATGTGGTGGTGGGGGTTTTGGAGTCTTCGATCTGGCGGTTGAAGAGGTTTTCTCCGGCGGCGAAGAGCTGGAAGCGGGCGCGGATGTCGTGGGAGGCGTACACGTCGAGGCGGAAGTAGCCGTGGAGCAGGTAGGCGTTGGCGTCGTCGTCGAACTGACGGCCGCTGAGGCGGCCCTGAAGGGTGAGGGTGCCGAGTTTTGGGCGGAAGGCCCGCAGGTTCAGTGTGGCCAGGTTGCGGGCTACCTCGGGAATCCAGTTCCCGACGAGGGCCGGGGTCTGGCTGTCGTTGGTGACGGTGGCGTGGGCGTATTGATAGCCGCCGTCGAGTGCCAGCCAATGGAGCGGAGTCAATTCATAATCCAGCGAAACGCCGCGGCTTTCAATCTGGCCCAGGTTTTCGCGCATGAGCAGGATGGGCGATGAGGCGGGGTTGGTGGTGACCGCGTCAATGGGGCGGTTGACCTGGGTGAGGAAGTAGCTGGTGCGGATGCTGCCCCAATGCCATTGAGAGGCCAGGCCGGTTTCCCAGCCGGTGGCGCGCTCGCTGAACAGGTTGCCGTTGGGGAGGGTGAGCAGATTGCCGACCTGCGTGGAGCGGTAGAGCTCGTTGGCCGTGGGCGCGCGAAAGGCGCGGAAGGCCGAGGCGGAGACGGCCCAATGGTCTTTGATCTTGCGCGAGAGGCCGATGCGGGGGTCGAAGAAGCGCTGATCGAATTGCGGCGGCTGGGTGGAGGATGGAGTCCAGAAGGCGCCGAGCCATTGGAGTTTTTGGCCGTCGTAGTTCTGGAACCAGTCGATGCGGCCGGAGGCAGTGAGGGTCCAGTTTTTGCGGACCCACATCCCCTCGGCGTATGCGCCGGAGTCGCGCTGGTGGTCGTGCAGATTGGTGAGGGCGGTGGAGCTGCCGTAGCTTTGTTCGCGATCCCAGACGCGGACATCGTGGGTGTCCGCTCCGGCGACCAGGAGCAGGCCGGCGCCGAGCGGCTGGCTCCAATGGGTTGCCGCGCCGAGTTCATTGTTGGGGGTGAGGGAAAACTTGGACGGGTTTTCACCGCAGCGGTAGGAGCAGGCGGGCTCGGCGGGGGTGGGCAGGTTGGAGATGGAGGAAAACGTCTGGCGGAAGTGGTCGGTTGACCCGTAGAGGCGCAGAGTGAGGGAGGCGTTGCGGGGGCCCTGCCAGTCGCCGCCGGTGGAGTAGCGCCAGAGGCGGGTTCCGTTGGTCTGGAAGGGCGTGCCGTTGTTGCGGGCCTCATTGAAGCCGCTGCCGCGCAGAAAGAGCCGGAGCGGCTCGCGGACGCGCTCGGCCAGCAACAGGCCGTTCTGGCTGTGGACGTTGCTGTCGATGTCGACGGGGCCGCGCTGCGCGGGCGACTCCTGGATGTAGCCGTCGGTGCCGAGGACGCCGCCAGCGGCGAGCGCGCCAAAGGGGCCGTGTTTGGTCTGGAGCTGGAGGCTGTCGTCGTAGGTGTTCTGCGCGCCGTAGCTGGAGCGGAGTTCAGCGTCATTGGCGGTGGGGTGCACGGGGACCACGGTGACCACGCCGCCGATGGCGCTGGAGCCGTAGAGGTCGCTGGCGCCGCCCCGGAGCAGTTCGATGCGCTGGATGGCGAGCTCGGGCGTTTCAAGCCAGTGGATGGTGCCGGCGAAGGCGTCGTTGAGGGGGACGTCATCTTCTGCCAGGAGGGTGCGGCTGGCGGAGGTGGAACCGAGGGCGCGCAGGCTCATTCCCTGCGAGGAGGGGTTGGCGACCAGGGAACTGGAGCGGCGAAAAAGCTCCAGGCCGGGAAGCTGGCGGAGTTGGTCGTCGAGGGTGGGCGCGGCGGTGGTGCTGAGGGCTTGCTCCGAGAGCAACCGCGTGGCTACAGGGCTTTCCAGCGAGGCGAGCGGGGCGCGATACGCGGTTACCGTGACTTGTTCGGAATTTGCGGCGGGCTGGAGGCGGAGGGTTGTGGGGGCGGAGATTTCGGCGGTTTGATCGGCGAAGCCCGGGGCAGCTACGCGCACAAGGCAGGGGGCGGTGCAGGAGAAAGCCAGTTTTCCGGATGCGTCGGTGCGGCCGAGCAGTTTGCCGGCGGGGTCCACGACGGTGGCTGAGGGCAGCGTTGCGCCGCGGGAGTCTTCAACGGTTATTGTCACAGTGGATTGTGCGCAGAGGGTCGCCGGGGACAGCAACATCCCGGTCAGCGCCACGGCGCCAAACCTCGCTTTGCACCTGAACCACGGCATCGGTTGTGCTTTCACCATTTGCGTAGAGACGTTGGAGCAATTGTGACACGGATGCGCCGCTTGCCGGGTCAATGACTGACCCAGCTATTTCATTGAGCGGGACGAGGACAAAGGCCCGGTCGGCAAGACGCGGATGGGGAATCACCAGTCCGGGCTCAGTGAGGTGGACGCTGGCGAAGAGCAAAATGTCGAGGTCGAGGGTGCGGGGGCCGTTTTGGAAGCTGGAGGCGCGGTCGCGGCCGAAGTCCTGTTCGATGCGGAGAAGGGCGGCCAGCAAGGCATGAGGATCGAGGCCGGTTTCCAGGGCTACAACCGCATTGACAAAGCGCGGCTGGGCGGCAAAGCCGACCGGATCGGTGGAGTAGAGCGAAGAGCGGCGAACTACGCGGCCCAGGGATTCAAGGCGCGCGGCCGCGGCGGCGAGCGTCGCGTCGGGAGATCCGGCATGGCTGGCCAGGTTCGCGCCCATTCCGATGTAGGCCGTGTGCATGGGTCCTAGAGTAGCGCGATTATGGCAGCACTTGATGGGGATGGATTGCTTGTATGCCGGTAAAACGCAGAAAATCCGGCTGATTCATGGTCAGGATGTGGGTCAGGCCATAAACCTGCATGATGGCGGCGAGACGCGCATCATGCACCTGCACGCCGCGCACGTTATGTTCGACGACCAGTTGACGCCAGATAGGATAGACTCCGCCGGTATCGGGCAGGAACGTCATCGCGCGTTCCAGTTGTTCGACGCATTGGCTGGTCTCGGTAATGGAGAGGCCGAAGCCGTTCCGCTCTGTGGGCCGGGTGCAGACGTTCCAGAACTCAGCAATGCTCTGTAACACGAAGTATAAACCTGCGCCTCGGCTGTTCAGTTCATTGATAGCGGCTTTGACGATTTGTTGCCGCGGGTCATCTAGCCGGGAGAGCCGCAAAAGAACATTGGTGTCGACCAAATACCCCTGCACTGGGGCCATCAGTGGTGGTCCTGATAGAAACTCTCGCGAGTGAAGGCTTCATCGGGAAGTTGAGGAATCTTGTCGGAATATGCGGCCATTGCCCGGAAGAATTCCTCCAAATTCATCTTCGGCTTGGGAGGGGGGAGCGGCGCGGGAGCGGTGCGGACAGCATCATCGATCAAACTCCGGACATAGCCCTCTGGAGTCAGGCCGCGAGCTTTGACCTGGGCGGCGAACTCATCCGGAATGTCGACGGTAATCTGCATGAAAAGAGGTTAGCAGGGTGAATGGAAAAACACCACAACACAAGATCTGAGCTGGCTAACCTCTAAGCGCAAGAAGCGGAAATCGTCAGGTCCGGCTGGCGCTTCGCAGTGAGCTGATTCGGTGAATCGCTAATCCTCGCGGAGGGCTTCCATGGGCTGGATGGAGGCGGCTTTGCGGGCGGGAAGAACTGCGGCGGTGAGGCCGATCAGGGTGAGCGCCAAAGCCGCACCGGCGTAGGTCCATGCGTCCACCGGC